>Ga0209192_10000001_pt1 | contig 778862 bp, 702 predicted proteins | sample ArcticOcean_MG_C_11_FD_187433 | JGI IMG/M metagenome (GOLD analysis project Ga0209192, IMG submission 187433) | Marine microbial communities from western Arctic Ocean - ArcticOcean_MG_CB2_154 (SPAdes) (version 2) | ecosystem: Environmental > Aquatic > Marine > Oceanic | place: Arctic Ocean... | reverse complement strand
CTAACCACTAACCACTAACCACTAACCATTAGGGGTAACAATTACTCAATCACTCAACCACTGATGGCTTCTGCTGTAATAATGCCGTACTTGATGGCCATTTTTGTTAAACCAACGTCGTTGTGAATGTCGAGTTTTTCGAAAATTCGATATCGATAGCTGTTAACGGTCTTCGGACTTAACGAAAGTTTCAGGGAAATATGTGGCACCTTATTGCCATCTATCACCATCAGTGTAATTTGCATCTCCCTACTGGATAGACATTGAAAGGGGTTAGTATCGTTGTCTTTATAGGGGTCCAGCGCGAGCTTTTGCGCAATATCTGAGGCGATATAACGCTGACCGAGTACAACTTTTCGAATTGCACGAACCATTTCATCAACATCAGCTCTTTTCGTTAAATACCCCGCTGCGCCGATTTTCAGAAGATTTGAGGGATAAGGCTCTTGTTCATGGATAGTTAGAATCACGATCTTGAGTTCAGGGTCGACGCGTAAGCAACGCCTTGTGGCTTCTAGACCACCTATACCGGGCATCTGCAGGTCCATAAGCACAATATCTGGCTTCAAATCACGCACCAGGTCAATCGCTGCTTCTCCGGATGCCGCCTGCCCTACTACCTGAAACCCATCAACATCGTCGAGTAATCGCGATGTACCCACTCTGACCAGCTGATGATCGTCAACAACAATAATCCTAATCATGTTTACTCCTAGAATGTTCGCTAATGGCAATGTTTTGATTATCGCTTCTGGCTGCTCTTAAGTACGCTAGGTACGATAAGTACGATAAGTACGATAAGTACGATAAGTACGATAAGTACGATAAGTACGATAAGTACGATAAGTACGATAAGTACGATAAGTACGATAATCCTCTATCAGGTGAAATTAAAGTATGCCGTTAACAACTAACGAGAGAGTCTGGCCCGGTTCTGTGGGCGATATCACTTACAAATCATCATTTGTGTGAAAGTTGAGGGTAAAACGAGCGTATTGGGATCTTGCGAGGGATTAGTTACGTTTGCCAGATAGCGCGGTACTTGTGCTGAGTCGATGTTTAATTGATCGTTAAATGGCAGGATTTGAGCAAACATTAAACCGATGCGGGATATTATCCCGCATCGTTTAAACAACGCTCTTATTAAACTGACTTGATTGGACTTAACGCAACGTTGCCAGAATTGCGCAAACGCGATATCCAATATCACATCACTTGGCTGACAATTTAATCAGATGTAAATGACTGTAAGCCGGTTTGTGCCCGACCAAGGATCAGCGCATGAATGTCATGTGTGCCCTCATAAGTATTCACAGTTTCAAGATTCATCGAATGTCGAATGACATGATATTCGTCTGAAATCCCGTTTCCACCGTGCATGTCTCTCGCCATACGGGCAACGTCTAAAGCTTTGCCGCAATTATTACGTTTCATCAGAGAGATCACTTCGACAGGACAATTGTCATCGTCCATCATACGCCCGATACGAAGCGCGCCTTGCAGACCGAGCGTAATCTCTGTTTGCATATCCGCTAACTTCTTCTGAACTAGCTGATTTGCGGCAAGAGGACGACCAAATTGCTTTCGCTCCATGGTGTATGTTCGCGCTGCATGCCAACAGAATTCGGCAGCACCCATTGCGCCCCATGAAATTCCATATCTGGCCTTGTTTAAGCAGCCAAACGGACCGGCTAAGCCCTTTACGTTCGGTAGCAAATTTTCTTCCGGCACTTCGCAATCAGCAAGCACAATTTCGCCGGTGACGGATGCGCGTAGGCTGAATTTACCTTCGATTTTAGGTGTTTCAAAGCCAGGCATACCACGTTCAACGATGAAACCTCGGATTTTCCCTTCGAGTTTAGCCCAAACAACGGCAATATCAGCGATAGGTGAATTGGTTATCCACATTTTTGCGCCATTGAGTAAGTAACCACCGTCTGTTTTCTCTGCACGCGTGATCATACTGCCCGGATCAGAACCATGATCGGGTTCTGTCAGACCAAAGCAGCCAACCCATTCACCTGTTGCAAGCTTAGGTAGATACTTCTCACGTTGCTCTTCACTGCCATAGGCATAGATCGGATGCATAACCAGAGAGGACTGAACACTCATTGCTGACCGATAACCACTATCGACTCGTTCAACTTCCCGCGCGACAAGACCGTAGGAAACATAATTGACATTGGCACAGCCGTACTTCTCAGGAATCGTTGCACCTAAGAGCCCAAGCGCGCCCATCTCAGTCATAATCTCTCGATGAAAGTGCTCATCACGAAATGCTTGTTTGACACGCGTTTGAAGCTTGTCTTGGGCATAATCACGCGCCGTATCTCGTATCAGACATTCGTCTTCGGTTAGTTGATCATCTAGAAAAAATGGATCGTCCCATTTGAACCCAGCCATACTGCTTCACCTTGAAAATTGAAATCGATTGTTGAACTGCTCTGTAGCGATTTTGGACCGCCGCGCTTACAATGCTCGCGCCTGTCCATCGAAGCGCGGCATTATATAGCCTGCGTCGCTGAACCGACAGCTTCGACGACAAATATCATCGACATCTATCGATTGCCGAATAATTTCCGCAATCAGTAGCGATAAAATACGACCAATGACGACAAATGGATTTTCTTATGGCTCTTGATACCGAAACGCTTAACCAACTACTTGATACCGTTGACAAATTTGTTACCCAGCGACTCCGACCGCTAGAGTCGCAAGTTGGCGCTGATGATGCGATTCCAGCTGAGGTCATCCAAGAGATGCGCGATTTGGGTCTATTCGGACTCACAATTCCCGAAAACTATGGCGGGCTTGGTTTGAATATGTCTGAAGAAGTTGCCGTTGCTCAGGTGTTTGGACATACGTCGCCGGCATTTAGATCGGTCTTTGGTACAAACGTGGGTATCGGTTCCCAATCTCTAGTGATCGATGGTACCGAAGAGCAGAAACAGAAATACCTGCCGAAAATGGCGACGGGTGAAATCATTGGTTCTTTTTGCCTGACAGAACCCGAAGCAGGCTCGGACGCGGCGTCGGTCAGAACGACCGCCAAGAAACAAGGCGATGTCTATGTAATCAATGGTACGAAGCGCTACATCACGAATGCCCCTATAGCGAACCTGTTTTCAGTATTTGCTCGAACCGACCCCACTCAAGCCGGCTCTCGTGGTGTCTCCGCTTTCCTCGTTGAAGCAGACTCAAAAGGTATTGAGCTCAGCTCGCCCTATCGGAAAATGGGCCAGCAAGGGACCTATGTTTGCGATGTCATATTCGATGATGTTGAAGTCCCTGCTGAAAACCTGATCGGTGGCGACGAAGGTGTCGGTTTTCGGACAGCGATGAAGGTGCTCGACAAGGGTCGGTTGCATATCAGCGCGATAAGTATTGGTATTGCAGAACGGCTGATCGAAGACAGCATTAAGTACGCGCTAGAACGTAAACAGTTCGGCCAGGCGATCGCCGAGTTTCAACTGATTCAAGCGATGCTGGCTGATAGTCAAACCGATACCTACGCGGCCAAATGTATGGTCGCAGAAACAGCAAGACGTCGTGATGCGGGTGAAAATGTCGCAGCGCTCGCCGCCAGTTGCAAGTTGTTCGCGACAGAGATGGTTGGCCGGGTTGCTGATCGAGCAGTGCAGATATTTGGTGGTGCAGGTTATGTCGAAGACTATGGCATAGAGCGTTTCTACCGAGATGTGAGACTTTTTCGTATCTACGAAGGCACATCGCAAATACAACAAACAGTTATTGCCAAGGATATGATACGCAGGTACAGCTAGATATAGCTTTAGATTTCAGCTCTAAAATATTGTTATATAATGATATTTATAGCGTTAACTTCTGGAACACCTAATGCCGTCAGCATCCAACTGGCAGGTTTATGATGCGTGTCTGTAGACCTCAGAACCTAGAAAAATGTACCCTACACATTGAGAGCGAGATACTGTTTGATGCATCTGATCGTCCAGTTTGGAGACCGACCTAAATGAAGGGATACTCTACCCGTGAAGTTTCTGAACTACTGGATCTTCCAGAGGCAGTTATTCGTGACGTAGCACGGGGTATTCTCGACCCAGATCGCGGCTCTAATCAACATTTTCGCTTCAGCTTCCAAGATATTGTTGTGTTAAGGACGGCCAAAGAACTTCTCCATTCAGGCGTTCAGCGGAGCAAAATCAACCGCAGTCTGTTTGAATTGCAAAGGCAATTACCCTCCAATCGACCGCTGACGGCCTTACGTATTTCCGGCGACGGTGGTGTCGTCGTGATTCGTGATGAAGAGCAGGTATACAATCCAGTAAGCGGTCAAATTCATTTCAATTTTGCCATCTCAGATCTTGCTGGCACAGTTGCACCACTCGCCCGCAGAGCAGCAGAGGATGCGGAGTCCAGAGACCAGTTAACGAGCGACGACTGGTTTGATCTTGGTGTCGATTTGGAAGCTGTAAGCCCGGAGGATGCGCCAGCGGCGTATCAGAGAGCTTTGGAGTTAGAAGCTGATCATTCTGATGCGCACGTTAATCTTGGCAGACTACTGCAAGAGGCTGGTGAACATGAATCTGCCGAGGATCACTACAAGCAAGCACTGGCGTCAGAGCCAGATAATGTTCTCGCCGCCTTTAACCTTGGCACTTTATTAGAAGACTTTGGACGGATCAACGATGCGATAGATGCTTACAAACTCGCCAACTCATTTGCGGACGCTCACTACAATCTATCGCGCTTATACGAGTTGGTTGGTCAACACACCAAAGCCCTCAAGCATCTAAAAACCTACCGAACATTGCTCGACCAACATTAAATATAATCGCTTGTGTCGATGATGGATGCCGTCACTAGTGTAAACCGGCAGGAAACGATTCAAGTTCAACCCGCAGCGTTCTTTTACCTAACATCTGAAGGCGTCCGTGCAGTCGCTCCGCTCCCTCCACCGTATATTCAAACCGGTATTCTCGCCAAACCCGCCAGCTGTGTCGTTCATCCCGACTGAGTGACAAACGAATTTGGTGAACGGTCTGATCAAGTAACTGTACCTCACACAATTTGCACTCTCTTTGCGCAATTGTGGTGGCCATTTCCTTACAGCGCATCGACTCAAGAAAATACAGACCGTAGGCAGGCATTAAAATCACTAGGATCAGTTCGAGCATTCAGTATTAGCCGTCAAAATTAATCATTTACGCACTATTTTTTTGTATATGCACATCAGAGCATATTTTAACGCGTCCGCCCTTAACAAAGGCAGAACAATCGCGTATATTTCGCGCTGCGTTGGAGGGGTGGCAGAGTGGCCGAATGCACCGGTCTTGAAAACCGGCGAGTGTAATAGCTCCGAGAGTTCGAATCTCTCCCCCTCCGCCACTTTAATTCTGCTGACCACTGGCATTAACCACGCCTTGCATAGATCTAATCATAGACCCATGCACCGAACCACCCAGCGCGTTTAGACAAGTCTATTTCATTCGAAAAGCGCAACGTATCCCAAATAATCATTAGCAATAAATCTCGGCCGTCCGCTGTATTTTAATGAACGCCCGGCTTATCTAGAGTGCCGGGTAGCTAATCGTAAAATCAACCCAAGCAAAGTGTTGCGGCGTTGCAAACTCTTAGGCGCGGTTATGAGTACTCAAATGCGGGCCGCCATCATTATTGCGATAGAATTTCAGCAAACCGGCCTCCAGAATCACACATTTAAGGGTAATTTTTAGTATACTGCCGCCACAAAAATAACTGCCCTTTTGATTGCCGGGAGCCACAAACCCTCCGGTAGGCGTAACTTTGGTTATCAACCAATACAAAAAAGTGGGAAAACATGACTGACAAGAAATCTAAGATCATCTATACCTATACAGACGAAGCGCCAGCACTTGCGACGCATTCTTTCTTACCCATCATCGAAAAATTTGCAGCTTCTGCAGAAGTTGAGATTGAACTAAGTGATATCTCTCTTGCGGCGCGAATTCTCTCTGCATTTCCTGACAATCTGACCGACGAACAAAGGGTGCCTGACTCACTCGCAGAACTCGGTGCACTGATGAGCGATTCAGAAACGAACATTATCAAGCTGCCAAACGTCAGCGCCTCGATACCGCAATTGGTCCACGCAATTACTGAATTGCAGGAACACGGTTACAACATTCCTGACTACCCGGCGGAACCTTCAACCAAAGCAGAAACGTTAATCAACAAAATCTACTCTTCGGCATTAGGCAGTTCAGTTAACCCAGTGCTTAGAGAAGGAAACTCCGATAGACGCGCGCCAGCTTCCGTAAAGCAATTCGCAAGAAACCATCCACACTCGATGGGAAAATGGAGTCAATCGTCACGTACACACGTTGCACACATGCGCCACGGTGATTTTTACCACAGCGACAAATCAACGGTTATTGAAAAAACGGGTATGGTCAGCATTCAACATACCGCCAAAGATGGCACGGTTACTGTGCTGCGGGATGATGTACCGGTTACTGAAAGTGAAATCATTGATGGCACTTTTATGAGCGTCAAAGCTTTACGCACATTTCTTGAAGAGGAAATGGAAGGCGCAAAGAATGCAGACTTGCTGTTTTCGCTCCACCTTAAATCCACCATGATGAAAATCTCTGATCCCATCATTTTTGGACATGCGGTAACCGTTTATTTTAAAGATGCATTCGACAAGCATGCAGAAACGTTTGAGAAACTCGGTGTTGACCCAAGTAACGGGCTAGCCAGTGCGTATGAGAAAATAAAAGATTGCGGCTTCTCCTTGCGTAATGAGATTGAAGCTGATCTTCGTGCTTGCTACGAAAATCGTCCAGAAACAGCGATGGTAGACTCTGATCGCGGCATTACTAATCTGCACGTACCTAGCGATGTCATCGTAGATGCATCGATGCCAGCAATGATCCGCTTAGGCGGAAAGATGTGGGGTACCGATGGCAAACTTAAAGACACAAAAGCCATCATCCCAGATAGCTGTTATGCGACGATGTATCAGGAAGTGATCAACTTTTGTAAGCATCACGATGCATTCGACCCTACAACGATGGGCTCAGTACAGAATGTCGGTCTAATGGCGCAAAAAGCTGAAGAATATGGTTCACACGACAAGACCTTCACTCTGGCTGCCGATGGCGATATGCGCATCGTTGATGCTGATGGACAAGTACTCATTGAACACCTTGGTTTGGATGCCGGTGATATCTGGCGCATGTGCCAAACAAAAGATGCGCCTATTCAAGATTGGGTCAAGCTCGCTGTTAATCGTTCTAGAGCATCGGGTATCCCTGTTGTTTTCTGGCTTGATCCGCATCGCGGACACGACGCGCAAATGATCAAAAAGGTTAAAAAATACCTGAAAGATCATGATACTGAAGAGCTTGATATCCGCATCATGTCGGTAGATTTGGCGACAAGACACACACTTGAGCGCTTACGTCATAGTGAAGATACGATATCCGCAACGGGTAACGTGCTACGTGACTACCTGACAGACTTGTTCCCTATTCTCGAGTTGGGCACCAGTGCCAAGATGCTGTCTGTCGTACCTCTTATGGCGGGCGGTGGCTTGTTTGAAACGGGCGCAGGTGGTTCGGCACCGAAACATGTGCAGCAGTTTGTTGAGGAAAATCACCTTCGTTGGGATTCACTCGGTGAATTCTTAGCATTGGCTGTTTCACTTGAAGATGTTGCTGAAAAGACGAGTAATGCGCGAGCAAAAATACTGGCGACAACACTCGATATTGCGACGGGTAAATTGCTGGACTTAAATAAGTCACCTTCACGCAAGACCGGTGAAATTGATAACCGTGGCAGTCATTACTTCCTCGCGCGGTATTGGGCGGAAGCGATTGGTAACCAAGACGAAGATACTCAAATGCGCGATGATTTCAAGCAGCTCGCTGCAGATCTCGAAAGCAATGAGGATGCAATTTTGAGTGAATTGATTGATATCCAAGGCGGCAAGGTTGACCTTAAAGGTTACTATCAGCCAGATCCGAAATTAGCCGACGAAGCGATGCGCCCTAGTGCAACGTTAAATAAGTTAATCGATGGCTAGTCATGCTTTGCTGCAGTACGCGTAATGAGTACTGTTTGAGCAGGACACAGAGCAAAAAGCCCGTAAGATTCAAATCTTGCGGGTTTTTTTTTGCCTAAATAGGTCTTTGCGATCAAATCGTTGAGGTCGTTACACGATTATCTTCTACCTCGAACCAGCCTGCCAGGCAAAGCATCTGTCGGCTGACCATTGCGGTAGGTCACTTGACCGTGGCAAATAGTCGCAAGATATCCTTGCGTCGTTTGCTCTAGACGCTTACCACCGGCTGGCAGGTCATTCACCATTCGAGGCGGATCCGAGGCTAACGTATCAAAGTCGATGACATTAATATCTGCTCGCTTACCAACCACCAATCGACCTCGATCAAACAGGCCAACAGCCGCTGCTGTGTCGCTCGATTGAGCTTTGACCAAGGTCGGCAAATCGATCAGTTCACCACGGGTACGGTCACGGCCCCAATGGGTCAACAGATAGGTGACAAAGCTCGCATCGCAAATCGTGCCGACATGCGCGCCGCCATCGCCCAAGCCCATGACGGTGTTCTCTTCTAGAATCATTTCACGACAGCAATCTAAGTTGTCTTGCGCATAATTTGCAAAAGGCGTGTATAGCATCTGCTGGCCGTCATTCATCAGCATAGCGTCCAAAGCTAAGGACTCCGCAGATACACCAGCGCGACGGGCTTGTGCGCCTAAACTATCTTCAGGAGCGGGCTCATAGTTCGGCGGATCGCCAAGTAACCACATCTTGTCAAAGTTAGTGAGTAGCAATGCGGGACCTGACGAGGAGATTTGTTCAGACAACAATTGTGCTCTAAAGGCTTCATCCTGAAGACGCGCGACCTTCTCCTGCAGGGGTAGTCCCGCAATGTCTCGATACGATGGCAGCTGGATAAAGGGGTTCAAGGTACAATTTAATCCCATCAATATGCCAATGGCCCGCGGCGCCACCTGCCCTTTTATGTTAAGCCCCTGTTGGTTCGCCTTATCAATCCTGCTGAGCAAAGCCTTCCAGCCTTGCGGGTTAATGCCTTGTGCCAAGGAAATGGTCATTGAGGTATTGGCCGCTTTCGTCATCGCCATCAATGTCTCAAATTCTTCGTCGATATCCTTGAAATCAGAAATCATTTCAAGCACTCCGGCACCTGCGTTGTTTAGGGCTTCGCCGATGCCAACCAACTCATCCTTAGCGGCTGTTAACGATGGCGTTGGGTCACCGGTAGAACTCTTATGGTTCAGCGTTCGAGAGCTGCTGAAACCTAATGCGCCCGCGCGCATCGCCTCTTCCGTCAGTTGTTTCATTGCAAGAATATCGTCGGCGGTTGCGGGCTCTCTATTCGCGCCTCGCTCGCCCATGACGTAAACCCTTAATGCTGCGTGAGGCAGTTGCGCAGCAATATCCATATCAAACTGTCGTTTCTCAAGAAAGTCCATGTAATCTGGAAAGGATTCCCAACTCCAGGGTAGACCCTCGTGCAGAGCAACACCGGGAATATCTTCGACACCTTCCATGAGCTTCACTAAAACATCGTGGTCTGCAGTTCTGACGGGCGCAAAGCCAACACCACAATTACCCATGACAACGGTCGTAACCCCATGGTGGCTTGAGGGGTTCATGCGGGAAGCCCAGGTCGCCAGTCCATCATAATGCGTGTGAATATCCACAAAGCCCGGTGTGACTAAAGCACCAGAGGCATCAATGACTTCGCCTGCAGCCGCACAATCCGCTTCGTTAATCGAGCCAATTGAAGTAATCAAACCTGCTGTAACACCGATGTCCGCTTGGTATTCGGCAATTCCGGTTCCATCAATTACCTTGCCATTTTTTATGATTAGATCGTAGCGCGCCATAGTCGAAACACCTTTGAAATAAGACCATTATACTCACGTAATAAAGTGACAAACCAACCTTAATATTGCTGCAAACCAAGCAATTACTGAATCGTACTTTGATTGTGTCGGCGCCTAAAATTGGGTAGCGTAGAGCCTCAACATAAGCCAGTTACTGATGCTGAAAGACTTAATCAGAATTTTCAAGGGAGTAGTAGATTGCAGTCATTTTCCATCAAGGACCTGATAGGCGAGATTGATAACCCTAAGATCGCCTTTCGCGGTGCGCTGGATTTTGATCATCGAAATAATGGCATCAGTCCACGCCGTCTTCCTAGCTGGACTCGACACCAAGTGCCACAAATGATGGACGTCATGGTGCGAATGCCCTCGGGCGTAAGGCTGATATTTGAAACGGATGCTACGCAGGTAACCCTTAGCGGTTTAGCAACGAATATGGTGACACCGCCTGCAATGAAACGTGATGTTGTAATGAACCTAGAGGTTAATGGTCAACTCTTCATCAGCCGCAATGACGAGGGCAATACAATTGAACTAGACCCTGTAAATAGTGGCGCCTTTGAACTGAAACGTGGTTCGGCTGCGCAGTGGAACTTCTCTGGGTTACCAAGTGGCAATAAGCGATGTGATATATGGTTACCGCACAATGCTTTCATCGAACTACACGAGCTATCGATTGATGCTGGAGCCACTCTAGATTCACCTTGTGCGTCTAAAAAACCGAAATGGCTGCACTATGGCAGTTCAATCAGTCACTGCATGGAAGCTGACCAACCCGCACTTATTTGGCCAGCCGTTGCAGCCCGAATCGCTGATGTCGATTTACAAAGTCTTGGCTTTGGTGGGCAATGCCACCTTGATCAGTTTGTGGCTCGGACAATAAGAGACTCCGATGCCGACCTCATCAGCATCAAAACAGGCATAAACATCGTTAATATGGATTCGATGCGGGAACGCATTTTTCAGCCGGCGTTGCATGGTTTCCTAGATACTATCCGAGAGGGCAAACCTGACACGCCTATCACGCTAATCTCACCGATATACTGTCCTAGCGCAGAGACAGCGCCGGGACCGACGATTACAAATGCCAATGGGAAATTCATTACACTGGCTGGACATGATGAAATACGAGACGGTTGCATGTCATTATGCAGAGTCAGAACGTTGATGACGCAGTTAATCGATGCTCGCAATGATCCCAATCTTAGTTACGTTAACGGTCTTAAACTTTTTGGACAGCACGACGCCATGGACCTGCCCGATGACCTGCATCCAAATCCAGCGGGTTATGTAAGAATGGGCGAACGATTTGCTGCTATGCACTTGGCGCAGCAGGCACAAACGATTTCGCTATCGAGAAATTAGTACCCAAACTTATTGGTTTAGAAGAGGATGACATTAAAATGGAAATTCGATCTTTAACACCGCATATCGGCGCTGAAATTGTTGGCGTCGATCTATCTAAAACCCTAAGCAATGAAGAGTTTGCTGATATTCATCAAGCCCATCTCGACTGGAAAGTGCTGGTTTTTCGCGATCAAAAGCTGAATCAAGAGGATCACAAAGCGTTCGGCAGACGGTTTGGTAAATTGCACGTCCATCCTATGAACTATAAAGGTACCGGCGATCCTGAGATTCTGCAGGTCAAAACGACGGCCAAATCAGCTTATACAGCAGGCAATGGTTGGCATACCGATGTGACTTGTGACGAATACCCGCCGATGGGTTCCATGTTATACATTACAGAAACACCTGCCGGTGGTGGCGGCGACACCTTATACGCCGATATGTATCTTGCTTATGAGTTACTCTCCGACCCCATGAAAGAAATGTTAGAAAAATTAGTTGCGGTGCACGACGGTGCCATTCCCTATGTAGGCGCCTACAAATCAACGCCACCAGAAGGTGGCTATCCGAGACACGAACACCCCGTCATCACGACGCACCCCGAAACTGGCAAAAAAGTGCTCTATGTTAATCCCGGATTCACTTCGCACATCAAAGGTCTAACAGCAGCAGAGAGTCGCGCTATGCTCGATATGTTATATAAGCATGTCGCTCAGACACCAAGACTAACCTGCAGAGTGATATGGGAACCCAATACCCTGACTTTCTGGGATAACCGCTGCACGCAGCACCATGCCGTATGGGACTACCATCCAGATTCCCGTTATGGCGAGCGTGTTTCGATCGTTGCCAACGAAAGACCGGCCTAAGTTTTTCTGCAGGGAGTTTGTTGCTGTGCTACCGCAAGTTACACGCACATATAAAAACCATCATCTCGACTCAAGCCGTTGGGACCTTTATCGTCCGCGTAGTAACGATGTCATCATCGCAACGGCCTATAAGTCAGGCACAACGTGGACACAGAATATTTTTTACGAACTTTTGTACGGTGATGAGACGCAAAAGCCTAGCCCGGACTCTGTCAACGTTTGGCCAGATGCTGACTTCAGGGGGCTTAAAAGAGATGCCTTGAAAACTTGGCTAGATGGGTTTGAAGCTCAGCGCTATATCAAGAGCCACATACCATTGGACGGCCTTCCCTACTACGAGCAGGTGAAGTACGTGATTGTCTGCCGTGATCCGAGGGATGTATTCATGTCGCTGTTCAATCATGTTTCGAGATATACACCTGAATTTTATCAAATGCTCAATGATCCCGCGCGACTCGTAGGTCAACCAATGCCAAAGATATCATCGAATCCGCGGGAGGTTTGGCGGCAATGGATATCAAAGGGCTGGTTTGATTGGGAAACAGAAGGCTATCCTATGTGGTCTAACATGCATCATACCCAGACCTTTTGGAATTTTAAGCATCTGCCAAACTTTCTATTTCTGCACTATAACGACATGTTGTCCGACCTTAGTGGCGCTGTAGCAAAGCTTGCAGCCTTTAGTGGCATCGAAGTAGATCGTCAAAAAATAGCGCGGGTCGTCGAAGCGACGACTTTTGAGAAGGTAAAGCAAAAAGCCCTCGCGCTGAAAAATGATCGTATGGCGAGTACTTTTGAAGGTGGCCAGGCGCAGTTTATCTTCAAAGGCACAAATGGTCGTTGGAAAGATATCTTCACGGACCAAGACCTTGATCTCTACGAGGCAGCTAAACAAAGGGTGCTCTCCGAGGACTGTGCTCGCTGGTTGGAACAAGGCGGGGTTGCTGCATAAAGGATTCCTAAGCAGCCCCTGTCTTCAATTGGGACCGATTCGGGCGTGATTTATCACCGATTGGGTGTCGGCTAGGTTTCAACAATAGCAAACGGCAAGCTTGTCTTTGCCGTACCGCTTGCTCACACCTTCGCGCCGATAATGGTGTTGGCGTAGTTATTCTCTCCACGGTTGTAATGCGATAGTCTATGACCTATTTGATTGGCGGGAAATTTAGCTGTGGCGAAAGATGTAGATGCAGATGTAATTGTCGTTGGCGCTGGTTTTGCTGGCATGTACGCCATTTATCGGTTTCGACAGGCGGGTTTGAAGGTCAAAGTGTTGGAGGCAGGCAGTGACGTCGGCGGAACATGGTACTGGAATCGCTACCCTGGGGCTCGCTGCGACGTACCCAGTATCGAGTATTCTTTCGGGTTCTCTCCTGAACTTGAACAGCAATGGAACTGGCCTGAGGTGTTCTCTGCCCAACCCGATATTCTTTCCTATGCAGATCATATTGCCGAACGATTTGACCTTCGCAGAGACATCCAGTTTAACACTCGAGTCTCTTCAGTAGAGTATCAAGAAGCGCAAAACCTTTGGCACCTATCCACAGAACAGGGAGAGTCTTTCAGCGCCAAATTCTGCGTGATGGCAACGGGCTGTCTTTCAGTACCCAACAAGCCGGATATAGCGGGTGAAGAAACGTTCAAAGGGCGAACGTTACACACGGGCCTCTGGCCGAAAGAAGATGTTGACCTGACAGGCCTTCGCGTTGGCGTTATCGGTACTGGCTCCTCCGGTGTACAGGCGATTCCAGAACTTGCCCAGCAAGCCGGACATCTGACCGTATTTCAACGTACGCCGGTATATACGGTACCCGCTAACCGCAAAGCGATGCGATCTCAGGTCGAAGCGACCTTTAAGGAAAACTATTCCGAAATCCGCGAAATGCAACAGAAAAATGCCGGCGGGGTTTCAAATTTCAGTCCTTCAAGGGCTAACGCTGCTATCGACAACGGAGCCGACAAACCAACCCCCCCTAGATCTACGCCCACGATTAATGCATTGGGAAAAGAAGCCATACAGACATTAATCGACGAACGCGGCTTAGGCGTACTGTTGGGCTTTCGGGATCTATTAACAGACCCAGGCGCGAATGAAATTGCGAACGAGTTGTACCGGGAAAATGTTCATCGGCAAGTAACGGACCAAGAAACCGCGAAGCATTTGTTAACTGAAAAATTTGGATTCGGCTGCAAACGGCAGGTTCTGGATCGCGATTACTACGCAACTTACAATAGAGACAATGTCACACTGGTCGATGTTCGCGATTCACCGATTATAAGAATTACGGAAACTGGACTTGAGACCTCTACAGGCCACACTGAGCTGGATGTTCTGGTGTATGCAACAGGCTTCGATGCGATGACGGGGGCGCTAACCCGAGCAAACATAAAGGGTCGCCAAGGCATGCCTTTAACGGATAAATGGGCTTCAGGACCCGTCACTTATCTTGGCTTACAAATGCAAGGCTTCCCGAATCTGTTCACCGTGACAGGTCCCGGCAGTCCATCAGTTCTGTGTAATATGCTGGTGGCGATCGAACAGCACGTCAACTGGATCGCCGATTGCATTACCCATCTTCGAGACAAGCATATCGACACAATTGAACCGCTGGAATCGTCTGAACGCGATTGGATACAGCATGTCAACGAGGTGTCCGAAGGCACAATGTACACGGCGCCGAATTGTAATTCCTGGTATCTGGGCGCAAACATAGAAGGTAAAACCAGAATTTTTATGCCCTACGTTGGTGGCTATCCTCGCTACAAGACCAAGTGTGATCAAGAATCTGAGTCCGGATATGCGGGCTTCCTCTGCACATCCTCGTAGCTCGGGTATGCAGAATTCGCTCGTCGTTCTCATCATGTCACTTAATCGACCGGCATTAACGTTTAGGTTTTAAGCGCCGTTAATGATCATGCGTGGGCGCTTCGGTTATTGCTGGACCGACGTTGAAGTCTTTTCTGATTAATTTAGCGCCACGATGCCAGATCTCGAAGGTCCAAGTGCCGGGTACCATCTCCCATGCTTCATCAAACCCGTAACCATGCAGCGTTGTCTCGCCGACTATCACCTTGTAGGTTTCTTCGGATTCGGTGTACACCTTTCCTGAGGGACTCACCAGTCCACCTTCTGGAAACCGGATGACGCTTCTGACTTCGATCTTGGCGCCTATAGGCGTGGTGTTTATTAAATACTCAAAACCGAAATTAATACCGACTTGCATGGGAATCTGACGAGTGATTGATTCAAATCTGACACGGGTGACAAGATCCAAGGGAGGCGAGCTTGACGTCGACTCACGGCGACGTTGGTTAAAATTAGATTGGAATACCCCGTAACCGGTCATTTCAGCCGCACTGATCACATAATCTTCCCCAGCGTTTGCAGATGTGCTCCCTAGCAATGCGATGAATCCAATGGATAAATACACGCTGAAACTCAACAGAGATGTAACTTTTATCATTAACTGTTATCCGAGTATGAAAATTTTGGGGTGTTCCGCGACCCTATCCAATACCGATAAGAAATGACACTTTTAGCGAACTTTTTGGTCTCGTTCGCTGTCCAATAAAATAAGGTTAACAAGACAGGCAGCGCGTCGTAAGCTGAGTAAAAGCGGCTCGCCTTTTGAGGACCAAGCAAGCCTAACTTCAACGCTTCCAACCAGCAACTCGGAAAGACCTTATAGCCCGTATTGGTAAGGCTTTCAAAGATTCGTCATACAGCTTGCTTTTAGTTCCTAGAGCCGTAAAATTTTACTCGCAGTAATGATCAATGAATACAATACATCAGCATCCGAACTGCAGATGTTGCATTTAGACGCATTAATCAAGGCCTTATGGGTTAAATGATAAGGCCTTACTTGAAACGAAGACGAATCGGCCCCAATTCTATAAGAAGGAGTCGTACGGATCGTTAGTTAACAGAACCATGAGTACGAAGATAATTTTAAGATACCGCTCATAGAGCATAGTTTTTAAAGACCAGTTCGCCCGCAGGAGACATTTAATGGCTGACGCACAATTTGTATCACAACAAAGCACATCACTAATATCGACACACAAGGTATTGAGAAATACCTATATGCTGCTGTCAATGACCCTACTGTTCAGTGCCGGCATGGCGGCTCTCGCCATGGCACTTGAAGTACCCTATATGGGCTTCTTGCCGATGCTAGTCGCTTTCGGCCTGATCTTCGCTATTAGTAAGATGCGTAATAGCTCCTGGGGAATTGTTCTCGTATTCGCATTCACCGGTATTCTCGGTTTCTCTCTTGGACCCATTCTAAATTACTACATGGCCTCCACGGGTGGCACGCAAACAGTCGTCATGTCCGCCGGACTGACCGGTATCATTTTCCTATCTTTATCGGGTTACACCCTTGTCTCTCAGAAAGATTTTTCTTTTATGAGCGGTTTTCTGATGACAGGCATGTGGGTTGTCATCGGCGCTTTGGTCATGATGTTAGTGGGTTCTCTGTTTGGCTTTTATGTCTCTGGGCTTCACTTAGCGATCTCATCAGCTGTTGTGCTTTTGATGTCAGGCTTCATCCTCTACGACACAAGTAGAATCCTGAACGGCGGTGAAACCAACTATATTATGGCTACGGTTTCCCTGTACCTTAATATCTACAACCTGTTCACGGCGTTACTTCATCTCACTGGCGCGTTTGGCGGCGATGATTAATCTGTTATCGAAAACCCAAGCCCTTGCATGAAATACATGCAGGGGCTTTTTTTTGTTCGTCACATTTACGTTAACATTGCTGCCTTGGCGTTCCGGATCTACAAACAGGCACGCGACGTGTTAATAACGCGCTACAATAGCGCAATATAAATCGATAAGGTTTGACGGCTCGATATGAAAATGTCCATCGCGGTACTAGGCTCGCCCTACGCTTCCCAGTCTGCTCACACCGCCCTAAATTTCACCAAAGCTGCGTTGATAGCGGGTCATGACGTTATTCGAGTATTCTTCTATCACGAAGCCGCCTACGTAGGTAACGGTTTCAATACGCCACCGCAGGATGAATTTGCCTTAACTCAGCAGTGGTCAGATTTTGCGATCGAACATGATCTTGAACTTATCGTTTGCGTCGCATCGGCGCTTCGTCGGGGCATCCTCGATAAAACTGAAGCCAAGCGTTACGACAAACAAGGCAATAATATGGCCGCCGGGTTTCAAATTGGCGGGCTTGGGCAACTCATCGATGCCGGTCTTTCATCTGATCGCCTGGTAACATTTTCAGCATGAAAACATTCTTATTCGTACAATCGGCCTCCCCGCACAGTGGCCTGCTGGCCAAAGAAGGGCTCGACGCAATTCTTATGGGGTCTGCGTTTTGTAGCGTCTCCGTGCTGCTTCAAGGCGATGCCTTGTTCCAAATACACAAAGATCAAAATAGTGAGTTAACTCAAACTAAGCCGGTTGCGAACTCATTCAAAGCATTGAAAGAATATGGCGTTCAAAATGTGTACTGCTCTGAACAGGACCTATCCGATAGAGGACTTTCACAGGAGGACCTGGTTATTAGCGTCCAAAGTCTCAACAGTGTTGAATGTAAATCGCTTATGATTCAATTTGACATCATCATTGGATTTTGAGCCGCTTATGATTCTGCACACGGTAAATAAGTCCGCCTACAGCACAAGCATACTGACGGATCTTGAAAAATTCTTGGCCAAGCCGGATATGATTCTTTTTATTGAGGACGGTGTGCTGGGACTTAGCCACTCGGACCTGATTAGCCTCAATGAAGCCTGCAGCGGCATCTATGCACTGTCTCCCGATATCAATGCACGGGGTATCGATGCGCATGTGCCCGCTTTCGTGACTCGCGTTGATTACCAAGGCTTTGTTGAACTCGCCTTTCGTTGTCATTCGGTGAGGAACGGATAGTGGAACCACAGCTGGATAAAGAAGGGTTTCTTACGCAACTGTCGCAGTGGAACGAATCTGTCGCCTTAAATATTGCCAATGAAGAAGGTATTGGCCTGACGCCAGATCATTGGGAAGTTCTTCATCTAATACGCGATTTTTATAAACAATATGATCTTTCGCCGACAACTCGCGTTTTGGTAAAAATTGTTAAAAACAATCTCGGAGAAAAGAAGGGAAATAGCATCTATCTGATGGGGCTCTTCACGGGTAAACCGGCAAAGTTAGCGGCAAAGATTGCTGGCCTACCGAAGCCAGCGAACTGTGATTAGCGACATATTACGGTCGCGATATCGATGCGTCAAAACCGGGCATTAGCGCCACAACCTCACCAACGATAATAAGCGTAGGACGGCTAATCTCATGCGCTGTTGTGCGTTGGTAAATATTCTCAAGATCGCCAACAATGACGATCTGATCTGGCAATGTGCCCTTAGATATAACGGCGACAGGCGTCGTTGACGCTCTTCCATGAGAAATGAGTTGGTCACAAATCGACTTCAAGCCACCCAAGCCCATGTAAAACACGATGGTTTGATTTTTGTGAGCGAATTCACGCCATTGCAATTCAACATGACCATCTTTCGGGTGTCCGGTTACAAACCGTACCGATTGAGAAAGTTCACGATGGGTTAATGGTATACCCGTATAAGCGGCACAGCCTGACGCGGCAGTTATGCCTGGCACGACCTGAAAAGGAATCTCGCATTCAATCAGGGACTCAATTTCTTCCCCGCCTCGACCAAAAATAAAAGGGTCACCGCCCTTCAGTCGTAATACGCGGTTGCCCTCTTTCGCTAAACGGACCAATTTATCGTTGATTGTTTCTTGAGCCGTAAATGCGCCTCGGCCTAGCTTACCCACATATTCACGGCTAGCATCGCGCCTGACCCTATCAAGTATCTGCTCGGACACCAGGTTGTCGTAAAGTACGATGTCCGCTTTTTGCATAAGCTGCAAAGCACGTAGTGTCAATAAGTCGGGATCACCAGGTCCCGCGCCGACGAGGTAGACTTCGCCTTGGCTGACTTCCTGCGAGCGAGCATTTGGATCACCAAACAAAAATGTTTCCGCCGCATCACGATCAGCTGCGCTAGCGAGGCTGGCGATACCCGACTCAACAAAATTCTCAGTGACTTTGCGACGCTCGTCGATATCACTGTAGGTTTGCTTCATTCGGCTTCTTACTTCCCCGAGATAACCCGCCAGACGCGCAAAATGCTGCGGTACTGTTGCCTCTAATAATTCTCGAACCTTTCGCACCATCACAGGTGCTTTGCCACCGGATGACACGCTGATGAGTAGTGGCGAGCGATCAATAATAGCAGGGAAAATCACCGTTGAAAGATCAGGGCTATCAACGACGTTCACCGGTAGTTGCCTTTGATTGGCGAGCTGGGAAACGCGTTCGTTCACTAACGTATTCTCTGTGGCTGAGATAACAAGGTATTTACCGTCGAGGTCCTGCTCTTCAAATTTACGCGCGAGGTGATCAATAATCCCCTGCGCACGCAGGCTTTCCAGTTCCTCAATCAGTACCGGTGAGACAACCGTGATCTTTGCGCCTGCACGTAAGATCAAGTCAATCTTTCGACGCGCTATCTCACCACCGCCAACGACTAAACAAGGTCGCTGCCTAAGGTCAAAACTAAGGGGAAAATAATCCACGATTAAAAGTGGATCTCACTGATACCATACATGTAGGACTGCAACGCTTGCGGTATGCGCACAGAGCCATCTTCTTGTTGATAGTTTTCCAGGATCGCGACCAAAGTCCGCCCAACCGCTAGACCGGAGCCATTGACGGTGTGCAGTAGTTCGGGTTTACCGGTTTCGGGGTTACGCCACCTTGCTTGCATGCGTCGGGCTTGGAAATCGCGAAAATTGCTGCAAGATGAAATTTCCCGATACTTATTCTGTCCGGGCAGCCAAACCTCAAGGTCATATGTTCTGGCCGCAGAAAAACCAAGATCACCGCCACATAGGTTCACCTTGCGATAAGGTAATCCCAGTTTTTGCAGGATATTCTCAGCATGTTGAGTCAATCCTAGATGTGCTTCAGTTGATTGAGACGCCGGCACTAGCTGAACAAGCTCAACTTTTTCGAACTGATGCTGACGAATCATGCCGCGCGTATCCCGACCGTAGCTGCCCGCCTCACTTCTAAAACAAGGGGTGTGACAAACAAACTTTAATGGAATGTCTTTTGCATCTTGGATAGCGTCTCTGGCGATATTGGTGACGGGCACCTCTGCCGTTGGAATTAGATAGAAGCCCCGATCGTCGTCCAACTTGAAAAGGTCTTCTTCGAATTTCGGTAACTGCCCTGTACCTTGTAACGATTCACGATTAACAATATAAGGGACATAGACCTCTTCATAGCCGTGCTCGTTTATATGTACATCCAACATAAATTGCGTCAACGCACGATGCATGGTTGCCAGTTGACCTCTTAACGTAACAAATCGAGAACCCGTGATTTTTGCCGCTGTTTCAAAATCCAGCATCTGACTCGCTTCAGTCAGATCAACATGGTCTTTGGCTTCAAAGGTAAATTCAGGTACATCACCCCACACACTAACTTCGATATTGTCATCTTCTGACTGACCGGCAGGCACTTCGTCATCCGGCAAATTAGGCAAACCGAGCAGAACATCGTTCAACTCCGATTGGATCGAGTCCAGTTCGGCTTTAGCTGTATCGAGTTGATCACCTAAATCGGAAACCGCCGCGAGTAAAGGTGCGATATCTTCACCTTGAGACTTAGCTTTGCCAATAGATTTGGATTGCGCATTGCGATCAGCCTGCAGTGCTTCAGTTCTCGTCTGAACAGTTCTCCGACGTTCCTCCAAGGAGGCAATCAATGTCACATCGAGTTCATAGTTCTTGGTCCTTAAACGGGTAGCAACCGCCTCAAGATCATTGCGCAGCAATTTTGGATCGAGCATTAAGATTCAACAGCATGAAATTTGGGACGCCATAGTACCAGAATCGAGCTATGCGGTTAATTGGCGTGTGATAAATATGCCAATTATGACCGCAATCACCGTCAAGCAGACGGAACCGAGAATATATCCCAGTGCATCGACCCATCGACCGACCTGTAAGAAGCCGACAACTTGCATTGAAAAGGTCGAGAATGTTGTGAAAGCGCCGAGAAACCCGACCATAATTGCCGATCGCCATACCGCAGGCAAAAGCGTTGATTCGACCAAAAGTTCGAAACAGACACCCATAAAGAACGAACCGACAACATTAACCACGAGGATACCGTAAGGAAAATCACTGCCGAATATACCGGTGACGCTATCTGCCAATAAAAATCGCGATACTGCGCCCAAGGCGCCACCGATCCCGATAGCAAACAATTCAATCATGATCTTTCGCCTTTTCACCATAACGCTGAAATGCGCTAGCGCTATTCATTTCTCTGTACCTGGCCAACTTTTCGCCTATTTGAATCTCCAAGCCTCGGTTCACTGGATGGTAAAATTCCATCTCAGCTAAAGCTTGTGGTAAGTAATTCTCGCCCGCAACAAACGCGTCTTCAAAATTGTGGGCATATTGGTACTCCTCTCCATAGCCCATATCTTTCATCATACTTGTCGGCGCATTTCGAATATGCATTGGCACCTCATCAGACGAACCACTTCTAACCACCTCCATCGCCATATTAAAAGCTGCATAGACCGCGTTACTCTTTGCTGCGACGGCGAGATAAACGACCGCCTGAGCAATCGATAGTTCACCCTCGGGACTCCCAAGCCGTTGTTGCACATCCCAGGCATTCATACATATCGCAAGCGCCCGGGGGTCGGCATTGCCAATGTCTTCACTTGCCATCCTGACGACGCGGCGAGCAATATACAAAGGGTCGCAGCCACCGTCGAGCATTCGAGCTAACCAATACAAGGCTGCATCCGGAGAGCTGCCTCTGACAGCTTTATGTAAGGCAGATATTTGTTCGTAAAAGACATCACCGCCTTTATCAAAGCGACGAAAATCTGAGCCGAGCACTTCGCCGAGCACTTGATCGTCAATGACGCCATGGCGCGCAAGATCGGATGCTATCTCCAACAAATTTAGCGCCCTTCTACCATCGCCGTCTGCAGACTGAGCTAGCTGCAATAACACATCGTCACTCGCAGTAAGTTGCATCGCGCCTAAACCGCATTCTGTATTTTCAAGCGCTCTGCTGATCAACATAATAAGTGCTTCGTTATCTATTGATCTTAATTTATAAATCCGCGAACGCGATAGCAGTGCATTGTTCAACTCAAATGAAGGATTTTCAGTCGTTGCACCGATAAAAATCACGGTGCCATCTTCCACAAAGGGAAGGAACGCATCTTGCTGGCTTTTGTTAAAACGGTGTACTTCATCAACAAATAAGAGGGTTTTCTTGCCGTTCATTTGCTGTTGGTTTTTTGCGGAGTCGATAGAGGCACGAATTTCTTTCACACCTGACAATACAGCAGAAATTGACTCAAAGTGCACATCGCACTGCAACGCGATCAGCCTTGCTAAGGTTGTTTTCCCAACGCCTGGCGGTCCCCAAAAAATCATCGAATGCAGAGAGGATGAATTAATCGCTTCGCGTAATGGCATGCCATCCGCTAACAGGTGGTCTTGACCAACAACATCACAGAGTTGCGTGGGCCGCATTCTGGCAGCCAGTGGTTGGTAAACTGCCTCTGTATTGCCAAACAGTTCTTGGTTCATTGCTTGTCGCCTAGTCTGTCCTGAATGGATGCGCTGAAAACATCAGCCACGATCATCGATGACGTCCACACCTGAGGGAATCTGAAACATAAACGTCGCGTCTTCGATAGGCTCGTTGACGCTTGTATTATAAAATAGGATGCGTGTTTGCTGGCCTAGGGTATCTTTGATCGATATCTCTTTGGGTAGATCGCCACTAAACGCGATGGATAAGACTTGGAATAATGCATCATTAGCCTTGGGTTCCAGAACATAGTACGTGACGAGTTGCTGCGCATCGAAGCTACTCGCATCTTCTTCGTACCAGCTGACATGATAGGCGTCCAGCAACGTTGGATCGTCGTTACCAAGCAATAAAATGGGGACTTTGTTCACATCGTTATCAAGTCGCGTAATGATAACCTGATCCAAAGCCTCATCGTATGTCCAAAAGCTACTGCCATTCGAGACTAGCGTTTGTTCAAAGGGACTTTGCGTTTTAACGATAAATCTTGCTTTCGTGGCAATTGACAGCACCCCTTCATTTTCCTGCACAAGCGAGTTGGCTGCATCGACCGTTTGCTGAGTGAAGCCAGACTGCATCGTACGTATTGCAGACAACTGATCATGGAGCCGATCATTAATACTCGTCGCATTTTGCGTAGACTCAATTTGCCTTGCTTCAATTGAAATCGTTTCTGTCCGAGATACTTCAGGCGCTTGCGCGAGACCATGGCTGCTGAGAAAGCAGATAAGTACGATACCCTTATTGAGGTGGCGCATTGACGAGTACCTCACGCGAACCATTGGTTCCCATTTCGCTGACAACACCCGCTTGTTCCATTGACTCAACCATTCGAGCCGCGCGGTTGTAGCCGATTCTTAATTTGCGTTGCACTGAGGAAATTGATGCTCTACGTGTTTCCGTGACAAACGCGACAGCCTCATCGTAAAGCGCATCCTGCTCATCCCCGTCTTCATCTGCCGCGCTATTCATGCCAGGCATGAGCTCATTATCTGTTCGAGAATCAAGAATACTATCGAGATAATTAGGACCACCAAGCTCTTTCCAACTTTCCACAACGCGGTGTACCTCATCATCATCGACGAAGGCGCCATGAACACGAACGGGCAAGGGTGATCCCGCCGGTAGATACAGCATGTCGCCGTGTCCGAGTAGCTGCTCTGCGCCACCCTGATCCAGAATCGTTCGAGAGTCGATTTTCGATGACACTTGGAACGCAATACGCGTTGGTACATTTGCCTTAATTAGGCCTGTGATGACATCAACTGAAGGTCGTTGAGTAGCAAGAATTAGGTGAATACCGGCAGCCCGCGCTTTTTGGGCAATACGCGCGATCAGCTCTTCAACCTTCTTTCCAACAATCATCATCATGTCGGCAAATTCGTCAATGATAACGACAATAAATGGCAAGCTTTCTAAATCAGGCGCCGCTTGACCATCAAGCTCTTCAAGTGGTGATGGTTGCCACAGCGGATCTTTAATCGGTTCGCCTGCTGCTGCAGCATCTTTGACTTTTCGATTGAAACCGCCGACATTCCGTACACCCATTGCCGACATTAGTCGATATCGACGCTCCATCTCAGCGACGCACCATCGAAGTGCATTTGCCGCATCCTTCATATCCGTCACGACCGGTGTCAGCAAATGAGGAATCCCCTCATACACGGACAACTCAAGCATCTTCGGGTCAACCATAATAAGCCGAACTTCTTCAGGCGACGCTTTGAAGAGTAGCGATAGGATCATGGCGTTGACGCCAACCGACTTACCGGAGCCTGTTGTACCGGCAACCAACAGATGAGGCATTTTACCTAAATCAACTACAACCGGCTCACCAGCAATATCGTGGCCCAGAGCCAAACTCAGTGGTGATTTGGAGTCATCGTAAGCCTGCGACGATATGACCTGGGATAAACGTACAATTTCGCGATCAACATTAGGAATTTCAATACCAACAACTGACTTGCCGGGTATCACCTCGACCACACGTACACTGATGACGGCTAGGGACCGAGCTAGATCCTTAACTAAACCTGTTATTCGACTGACCTTCACGCCGGCCGCAGGTTGGATTTCAAATCGTGTCACAACAGGTCCAGGAAAAACAGCCACGACCTCCGCATCTATGTTGTAGTCCTTAAGCTTCAACTCTAGTAAGCGTGACATTGCCTCAAGGTCTTCGGTTGAGTATCCCAGATCTTTATCAGGTAGGGTCGAATCCAAGAGATGTATTGCAGGTAACCCATCGACTGCAGCGACTTTAAACAAATTGCCCTGCTTTTCTCTTGCAGCTCGATCACTGACGTCTTTGTTCTTCGGCACAGCCGCTTCAATTTTTACCGCCGGCCGAGATTGATTGCGCTCAACTTGTTTGACTAGCGCCTCGCGCCGTACTTCGGTTGATTTCTTAACTTGAACTTTTTCTTCATGGCGGGTTTTGAACTTGAGATAGTTTCTTTGGCTTCTGGCGGCGGCTGTCACAACAAACTTACCGGTCCAATCCATCACCGAGAGCCATGAAATATCTAGAAAAACCGTCAGAGCAAACAATAAGCTCGCGAGTAATATGAGGGTTGCCCCCACATAGCTAAATGACGGTTCGAGAAGTGCCACAATTTCGTTGCCGAGAATGCCGCCACTACCTTCCCTGAGGTTCATACCGATTGTATAAAAGTGCAGTGCAGCAAGCCCGGTGCCTGCGACGAGCGTCAGTATGAAACCGACGGCCCTAAAACCGAATATCTTCCAATCAATCGCGGACTCACTGCTTCTTCTCCTAAGCATCACAACGGCCTGGTAAACCAGCAATAACGGAAATACGAATGCGAGATAACCAAAAACGAATAACATGACGTCGGCTAACCAGGCGCCACTTCTGCCTACCAAATTGGTAGCAACCTCATTGCCACCGAGATAGCTCCAGCCTGGATCCTCTTGGTCATAGGTAAAAAGCGCTAAAGACAGGTACATGCAAAGCGCGACAATGCCAATAAGGGCACCTTCTTTTAGTCGCAGCAGCATGTAATCCCCTGCAGGTGCGTCTTCAATTTCTTTAGATTTACCTTGAGACACTTCTAACCCTCAAATTTTCTTTATTTTTCATAGTGTTACATCTTATATCTTGAAGTTTTGAAATAACATCCTTTTGTTATAGCCACAATGGCTTGATCACTATCGACACTAGACATGGTGATGTATCATGCCCCGCACTTAGTTAATCATACAAACAGGCATCTCATATTATGGCCGGACCCTCACAACCCCAAGTCACCGACGAAGTTTGGGACGACGATCGCGTAAAAAGTTTTCTATCTTTAGAACCTAACAGTACTGAAACAGCAGACTTTTATGTTCTTCTAAAAGCCTATCGGGGCATGCGACCGGAAGACTTTGAACGCTTTATGAATTTCTTTATTGCTGCTAAACGCGATCTCGATGCAAAAGACAATCAAGGCAGGACATTGTGGCAAATAATTAAATCTCATCGTCATGGCCATGCGTTCATCGCACTTCGAGAAAATGCTCACATCTAAGTCGCACAATGACACTAACTAACACTGTGACAGCCATCGACTGCGACCTTATCGTGTCTTTGGCTGTTGATCGTTAAGTTAAATGTGGCTAAAACAGCACAATTTTCATAACTGAATATTTCTAATCTTATTCACTTATGGTGAAATCAGCAATCTGTCTATCTCAAAACTGGAAAATATCCGCAAATGCAAGCATCGACAAACATTCAGCACCACAAACTCCTTATCTTAGGCTCAGGGCCCGCTGGCTTCTCTGCGGCAATCTATGCAGCACGGGCGAACCTAGACCCGGTTGTCATTACAGGTATCGAGACCGGCGGACAACTTACCACTACGACGGATGTGGATAACTGGCCCGGCGATGTTGAAGGCTTGCAAGGTCCAGATCTGATGGTTCGAATGCAGCAGCATGCTGAACGATTTGATACCAATGTTATTTATGATCACATCAGTGAAGCTGATCTCAGCAGTCGCCCCTTCAAACTCAAAGGTGATCAAGCGCTCTATACCTGTGACGCGTTGATTATTACAACAGGCGCGTCTGCTCAATACTTGGGACTCGAGTCAGAAGAGACATTTAAGGGCAAAGGTGTCAGCGCCTGTGCAACCTGCGACGGCTTTTTCTACAAAAAACAAAAAGTCGCGGTCATTGGTGGTGGTAATACCGCACTTGAAGAAGCCCTCTATCTTTCAAATATAGCTTCCGAAGTTTACATGGTGCATCGCAGGGACAAATTTCGCGGTGAAAAAATCCTCCAGAAGAAAGTATTGGAAAAAGACAATATCAAAATTCTGTGGAACCATACCCTAACGGAAGTACTCGGGGACGATATGGGTGTCACTGGCATGAGCGTTGCCGAGGTCAGTGAAAGTGGCACTGGAACTGCCCAACAAATCGACCTGCAAGGTGTCTTCATTGCCATTGGTCATACACCAAATACCGAGATTTTTGCTGATCAACTGGATATGAAGAACGGTTACATTACTATCAAATCAGGATTGCAGGGCATGGTCACTGCGACCAGTGTGCCCGGTGTCTTTGCTGCTGGCGATGTCGCCGATCAGGTTTACAGGCAAGCGGTTACATCAGCCGGCTTTGGCTGCATGGCGGCACTTGATGCTGAAAAGTACCTCGACGAATCTGAATAAAGACATTTCGGTCGCTCACTATTGGATATTTTTGAAGGCTTAATAAATTTGGCTCTTCAAACCAAAAAGGATCGGCAAATCGTCATAATGAGCAGAAACACATAAACGATGTGCTCTACTCTGTATCAATGAGAACCATCTATGTCTGCACTGCCATGGCTCGAGGCGGGAGATCAATTCCCTGATATCGACCAATCACTCTCGGACCCTAATGGCCTGTTGGCAGCCGGTGCGAGTTTAACGTCACGGCAATTAATTAGGGCCTATAGCGCAGGCATATTCCCCTGGTACGAAGCCGATCAACCTGTTCTATGGTGGTCGCCGGACCCAAGGTCTGTGTTGGTTCCAGATCAACTTAAGATTAGTCGCTCTCTAAAAAAGAGACTCAAAAGCAATGCGTTTACGGTCACCCTCGATACACAGTTCGACAAGGTGATAGCCGCGTGTGCTGGACCTCGGACCTATTCCGATGGCACTTGGATCACAACCGATATGTACGACGCATACGTCAAGCTGCACGAACAAGGTTACGCACACTCAATCGAATGCAGCTTTGAAGGCGAGTTAGTTGGCGGTCTGTATGGTGTTTCACTGGGTTCGTTATTCTTTGGCGAATCCATGTTTCATCACAAAACGGATGCGTCCAAAGTTGCTATGGCTTATCTCTGCCGCTTAATGTCGGAACATAACTGCCCGCTGATAGATTGTCAGGTTGAAAATGACCATCTAAATTCTTTGGGCGCCGTCAATATATCTAGACGCGAGTTTCGGGGCTATCTCAACCAATATGTCGACCCGCGCCATGCCATTAACTGGTCTGCGCTACCGACAACCCTCAGCGCTTGGTAGCTAGCTTAAAGTTCGCCTAGACAGTTCGCTTAGACAGTTCGTCTGAATAATTCGTTTGAATCGTTCGCTTATATAGTTCGCTTGTATAGCTAGGTTGGCGTCATTAGCAGCGTATAGTTACCATACGGTAATTGTTTTGGGTTCGTTGTAGATTGTACAATGTGGCACACGCAATCAAACGCAGAGCAAACATCGACAAATAAGACTGTCTGCAATAACGGCTATCTGCCAAGGATAATTTTGACTTCTCTGTCTGAGCTAAAATTCTTTACAACACCTGCACACGACTGCAGCTATTTAGAGAATCGTCAAGCAACCACGCTCTTTGCTGATCCGGACGCGATCATTGACACCGATGCCTATACGTCACTGTCCATGGTCGGCTTCAGACGCAGTGGCCAACACATCTATAAACCTTATTGCGATGATTGTAACGCTTGCAACCCCGCAAGAGTGCCCGTCGCTCGATTTACGTACAGTCGAAGCCAGAAACGCATTCTCAAAAAAAATGCGGATATTTCAATAACCCGACAGTTACCACGCCTGGACCCGGCCTATTTTGAGCTCTACGAGCGTTACATCACGCAACGCCATGCTGATGGCGATATGTTCCCCGCTACGATGGATCAGTTTGAGTCGTTTCTGGTCAATGGGCGTCCAGAGGCTGTTTTTTACGAATACCACAATCGAGACAAATTATTTGCGGTATCTGTCGTTGACCAGCTCAACGATAGTCTTTCCGCGATCTATACATTTTTTGACCCGCAGGAGCAAAAGCGTAGCCTTGGTACACTCTCTGTGCTGCTGTTGATAGAAGAGACTCGCCGTTTGGGGCTACATTATCTCTACCTCGGATACTGGATAAAGGAGTGTCAGAAAATGTCATACAAGTCGAATTACCAACCCTTGGAGATCTTTCAGCACAATCGATGGGTCGAACAACTAAAGTAACCTTGGGTGATAGGTTAGTAATTTTGATTAACCCTTTAAAATCGTGCAAACTACGCGCCTTTTAGGACGGTAACCAATCCACATAGGACTTTAATGGCAAAAGAAGAGCAAATTCAAATGACCGGAACGGTTATTGATACCCTACCTAACACGATGTTTAAGGTGGAATTAGAGAACGGTCACGAAATCATCGCGCACATATCAGGAAAGATGAGAAAGAATTACATCAAGATCCTGACCGGCGATAATGTCAAAGTCGAATTGACCCCCTATGATCTTACCAAAGGTCGAATTACTTTCAGAGAGTAGGTTGTGGGGCGCAAATTCTAAGTGAATAGCGCCAACCAGAGAAAGGTGTCTTAAGCAGACACCTCACTGGGTTCTTCTATCTCCATCACCAAATCATCGTTTTCGACGATAACATGCACGACACCCCCACCCTTCGAAAGCTTACCGAACAATATATCTTCAGCTAATTCTTTCTTAATCTTGGATTGTATCAATCGCTGCATCGGTCTAGCGCCCATTGCCTCGTCATAGCCGTGAACGGCCAACCACTCTCTGGCTTCTTCAGAAATCTCCAAGACCACTTTCTTATCGTCAAGCTGAACCTGCACTTCAACGAGAAACTTATCAACCACCGTCTTAATGACGTCACTCGTCAGCGGACCAAATTGAATAATCGAGTCAAGTCTGTTTCTAAATTCAGGCGTAAACATTTTCTTGATCACTTCCATACCATCGGTGGTGTGGTCCTGGCTCAAGAAGCCGATTGAAGAGCGACTCATTTCCTGTGCACCGGCATTGGTTGTCATCACCAGCACAACGTTGCGGAAATCAGCCGAGCGGCCGTTATTATCGGTCAATGTTCCATGGTCCATAACCTGTAACAGTAGGTTAAAGACTTCTGGATGTGCCTTTTCAACTTCATCCAATAGCAATACACAGTGCGGATGCTTCGTGACTTGCTCCGTCAACAAACCGCCTTGATCAAAACCAACGTACCCAGGGGGCGCACCGATGAGTCTCGACACGGTATGTCGCTCCATGTATTCAGACATATCGAAGCGAATCAGTTCGACACCCATAATACTCGCTAGCTGGCGACAGACTTCCGTTTTACCAACGCCCGTGGGGCCGGCAAACAGAAAGGAACCAATCGGTTTATCCACGTCTTTTAGGCCCGCTCGAGACAGTTTGATCGCACTTGAAACTGTATCGATAGCCTCGTCTTGCCCGAAAATGACCATCTTAAGATTCTTATCGAGGTCCTTCAAAGCCGCTTTATCGGAATTCGACACAGTACTTGGCGGGATACGCGCAATCTTCGCGACCATTCTTTCGACATCCGCCACGCCAATCTGCTTTTTACGTTTTGACGCTGGCTGCAGTTGCTGATATGCGCCGGCCTCGTCTATTACGTCAATGGCTTTGTCCGGCATAAATCGATCATTGATATAACGATCGGCCAATTCTGCAGCCACTCTGAGAGCTTTATCTGTGTACTTTAACTTGTGATGTTCTTCGAACCGCGTCTTTAATCCCTTTAGAATTTGGTAGGTATCTTCAACACTGGGTTCCGGCACATCAATTTTCTGAAATCGGCGTGATAAGGCACGATCTTTATCAAAAATGCCGCGATATTCCTGGTAGGTGGTTGAACCCATGCATCGCAGTCCACCGGAGGCAAGCATTGGCTTGAGTAAGTTAGACGCGTCCATGACACCACCCGATGCTGCACCTGCGCCGATAATCGTATGAATTTCATCGATAAAGAGAATCTGATTTTCTTTCTCAGATAACTCAGTTAACAGCGACTTTAATCGTTTCTCAAAGTCACCTCGGTATTTTGTGCCGGCCAGCAACGCACCCATATCTAATGAATGTACGGTACTGTTAGCAATAACATCTGGGACTTTGCCGTCAACAATGAGCTTGGCAAGACCTTCTGCAATCGCCGTTTTACCAACACCCGATTCTCCTACCAAAAGCGGATTGTTCTTTCTGCGACGCGACAGCGTTTGAATGACTCTCTCGACTTCTTCTTGGCGTCCGATAAGGGGATCAATGAGCCCCTTCTTGGCCTGCTCGTTCAAATTTGTTGCAAAACTCTCGAGTGCGCTTGGCGCCTTTTCAGCACCTTCTTCACCTTCGACAGAATGATCAATGTGCTCTTGGTCATCATCGTCTGCTTTTGGCGTTCCGTGGGCGATGAAATTCACAACATCGATGCGGTTGATCTCCTGTTGCTTTAAAACGTACACCGCATGGCTTTCCTGTTCGCTAAAGATGGCGACGAGTACGCTCGCACCCGTGACTTCCTTTTTACCCGATGACTGAACGTGGAAAACAGCCCTTTGCAATACCCGTTGGAATCCCAAGGTAGGCTGGGTTTCCCTCTCACTGTCGTCATCGCCGATAAGCGGCGTAGTGGCATCCAAGAACTCACGGAGCTCTGAGCGGAGTTTTTCAAGGTCTGCACCGCACGCCCGCATGACATCAGCAGCAGCGGTATTGTCAATTAGCGACAGCAACAGATGCTCAACCGACATTAACTCGTGTCGTTTCGCTCTGGCGTCTTTAAACGCTAAATTTAATGTAACTTCGAGTTCCCTGCTTAACATATTAAATCCTGTATCCTAGCGTGCCTTGTGGCACTACAACTTATACTCCGAGCCGACCTTTTCAGTTTAGTCTGCTGGTTCAATTTCTGATATTAAAGGGTGCTGACACTCCTGCGCGTATTGGTTTACTTGAGCAGACTTTGTTTCGGCGATATCTCGAGTAAAAATACCGCAGGCGGCCTTTCCGTTGGTATGTACTGCCAACATTATCTGCGTTGCCTTTTCCCGGTTCATGTTGAAAAATAATTGTAAAATCTCAATCACGAATTCCATTGGCGTGTAGTCATCATTCATCAACATGACTTTGTACATCGGTGGTCTTTTGAGTTCGGGCTTGGCAATTTCTTCAACGACACCAATACCGCGATCTGACTCTAGGTCATCATCACCACTCGCAACCACCTCACTTAACAATCTTTCACCTGCAACCAGGCGTCGATCAGATCGGGAAATTTCACCTTTATATATCTCACTACGCATAAAACTTAGTCTACAACCTCAGACAACATATTATTCAACAACTTCACACTCCAGACCTTGCATGTCAATGAGCAGTTTCAAACATTTCAACCACTTGAAAAACCCTAGATATCATGAGGCTTAACGATGACGGAGCAAATTCATTTTGCGTACCCATGAACCATACTTGGTGGTTGATTTGTATTAATCAAGTCTTGACGCTCGATCAATCTGTAACTTAACTTCACCGTTAAGTCACATGTTCGGTAAATTAACGCTAAGTGCAGAAAATTCCCCTGATTTGATATCGTCAACAGACCAAGCACCGATCGACTGACGAAACAGACGAAGCGTGGGAAACCCAACATGTGCGGTCATTCTTCTCACCTGCCGGTTTCTTCCTTCCGATATTGTCATCGCCAGCCAACTGGTCGGAATATTTTTTCGCACTCTAATCGGGGGTTCTCGTGGTGGCAGGCAAGGACAATCGATCATGCTAACTTCTGCTTTACGGGTCATACCATCTTTGAGTTGAATGCCTCGCGTCAGATCGAGTATCGCGGCTTCAGTAATCGCGCCTTCAACTTGGACCCAATAGGTTTTTGGCATTTTGAAGCGTGGATTGGCGATTCGTGCTTGCAACTTGCCGTCGTTCGTTAATAACAGCAAGCCTTCAGAGTCGTGATCCAAGCGCCCAGCCGGATAAAACCCCTTTGTGGCGATATACTTTTTTAACGTCACCTTATCGTCGAGATCACTAAATTGTGAAACAACGCCGAAAGGTTTGTTGAACAGAATTAAATTGGTCATGGTCTACCAAATAGTGTGATGACAAAAGGATCGATGCATTAATGGTTACAATCATGTTGGCTGTTTCCACTTGTCGGCCGACTCAACATCGGTTTGGCGCGTCTCCAGCCAACGAAACCCATCAGGGGTCGATTCTTTCTTCCAAAACGTTGCGCGAGTTTTTAGATAATCGATGATGAATTCACAGGCATCGAACGCATCACCTCGATGAGGACTCGCAACGCCGACGAAGACGATTTGCTCGCCCGGTTTGAGTTCTCCAACGCGGTGAATCACCGTTGCGGACAGTACCGCCCATCGTTGTTCAGCTTCCACTAAAATCGCTTCGATCTGCTTCTCTGTCATGCCCGGGTAATGTTCCAAAAAGAGTGAGCCAACATGCGTATCTTCATTATTGTCCCGCACAAAGCCAACGAAACTGTTAACGGCGCCCACGCCATTAGACTGGCCCGCCAGTCGGATTATTTCAGCGCCACTATCGAAATCTTCAGTTTGAACACAAATCCTCATCCGTCTTACCCTCCTGTCACCGGGGGGAAAAACGCGAGTTCATCTCCTTCGACAAGTACGTGATTGTCATCAACCATCGTATGATTGACTGCTGTGAGTACATTGGCTTCACTCAATACCTGCAGCCACGCATCACCACAACTTGCGCCAAGCGCACCGATGGCAGACGCAACGGTACTCGCCGGCGCTACTTCGAACGCAAGACCATCAGAATCAAGCGTTTCACGCAGACTCGCGAACAGTACGATTTTTATATTCATCATTTCCTCGCTCAAGCTGTTCACGCTTTCCAGTCACCTGACTTTCCGCCCTGCTTTTCGACCACATGCACCTGACCGATCACCATTTTTTTGTCCACCGCTTTACACATATCATAAATGGTTAGCGCAGCGACGCTAACAGCTGTCAACGCTTCCATTTCGACCCCCGTTTTGCCACTTAATTTAACGGTACTTCGAATCAATACTTGTGATGCGTCGTTGATAATTTCAAATTCGACGTGAACAGCCGACAGCATTAGCGGATGACACAATGGAATCAGGTCTGAGCATTTTTTTGCCGCTTGGATGCCCGCTATGCGTGACACTGCGAATACATCCCCCTTCTTGTGACCGCCTTCGAGGATCAAATCAAGTGTTGCTGGTTGCATTGTCACCCGTCCCTCGGCGACCGCGATACGCTGTGTTACCAACTTATCGGTCACATCAACCATGGTTGCTTTACCCTCTGCATCAAGATGGGTTAGTGATTGAGAGTCGCTCATATTCGTTCCTGGTAAATTGACATATAATCTTACGATGAATTGGCCTCCTCATATTACCGTCGCGACCGTTGTACAAAAAAAAGATCGTTTTCTGATTGTCGAGGAACATGACAAGGATACGGGATTGTTGGTATTTAATCAGCCCGCAGGCCACCTAGAACCTAATGAAACGATTTTCGATGCAGCTGTTCGAGAAACCCTCGAAGAAACCGGCTACGTCGTCGCGTTAACGTCCATTATTGGCATATACCACTACGCGTCAGCAAACAATCAAACTATTTACCATCGCATTTGTTTTCGAGCAGATGCCATTGAGTTGACGGATCAAGCTTTGGATCCTGACATTACGGCGGCGCACTGGTTCAAGTACGATGAAATAGTGCAAAAGCCACTTAGGAGTCCTTTAGTGTTGACCTGCCTAAATGACGCCCTTAACAGCCCACCCATTGCTTTAGCGTCTTTGAAACATTTTTAGTCAACCGGGTGTTCTGCACCGGTAAAACCGAATTATTAGCGAACAATCAATGTCTTCACCCTTGTATCTTTACCTGGATTGACGCAATCCATTCACAAGCACTCGCAGGTGGCGTAAAATGCGCTCAGATATCTAGCTTTTGATGGTCCAACTAGTGACAATCCCCAAGAAACAGACGCGTAACGACCCTAACAGCGGCCGCAAGGTCATTGTCGGCATGTCCGGCGGCGTTGATTCATCTGTCGCCGCCAAGCTTCTTCTCGACCAAGGCTATGAAGTGCACGGTCTGTTCATGAAGAATTGGGAAGAAGATGATGGCACTGACTATTGCACCGCCATGGAAGACCTAGCTGATGCTCAAGCTGTCTGCGACCATCTTCAAATAGAGCTCCATCAGGCCAATTTTGCCGCGGAGTATTGGGACAATGTTTTCGAGTCCTTTTTAATTGAGTATCGAGCCGGTCGAACCCCTAACCCCGATATTCTTTGCAATAGAGAAATTAAATTCAACGTTTTCAAACGTTATGCAGAATTACTTGGCGCAGACCTGATTGCCACAGGTCACTACGTCAGACTAATCAATGTTGAAGCTGAGCCTCGTTTACTCAAGGGCCTCGATTCGAATAAGGATCAAAGCTATTTCCTTCAATCCGTCAGGGCAGACCAATTACAGAATTGCCTATTCCCTGTCGGTGAACTCGAGAAATCAACGGTCCGTGAAATCGCTGAGCAAGCCGGAATACCGACCTTTGCAAAGAAGGATTCGACCGGCATTTGCTTCATCGGTGAACGACGGTTTAAAGATTTCCTGAGTCAATATATCGCTACCAAACCCGGCACTATTGTGACCACCGAAGGCGAAACCATTGGTCATCACCAAGGCGTCATGTTCCATACCCTCGGGCAACGACAAGGTCTCGGCATCGGTGGCGTTAAAGACAAACCCGAAGCGCCCTGGTATGTGGTGGAAAAAATCGTTGAATCAAACACACTTATCGTCGCCCAGGGTAACCAGCACCCTGCACTGTTCTCTTCGTCGCTTTATGCTGATTCAATCGAGTGGATAGATGGCAAGGGACCCGAACTGCCTACTAACCTCAATGCGAAGGTACGATACCGTCAACCTGACCAGGCTTGTGAAGTGAAACGGACAGGCTCTGGCTACAGCGTCAGCTTTGACCAAGACCAAAGAGCTGTCACGCCAGGCCAGTGGGTATGCCTGTATGACGGCGAACGATGTCTCGGCGGCGGTATTATTTCAGCGACAACGCCAGCCTTTGAGAACAGTGCGCTGCAGACGCCGCTGACTGACGTTGCGAGTAGCTCTTTAACCGGCATTGTCGGCCGGTGAACTCGCCCCTTCGCTTTGAACAAAGGGCAATGGCTCTCGCTGGAATCGTTCAACCGGTGCAGTTGATTGTCAACGCAGCAACATCCGGCATGGTGATCCAGGATACTTTCGAGAAATGCCTGCCCAGTATTCTTGTGCAAAACCCGTCTAACATATCCGATATTTATCATGGAACGGCAGACATAAAAGTCGGCTTACGCCTGCTGCTTGATATTTTAGACGGCTTCAAAAACGAGCACGCCGTGATATTGCGTTACTGTTTTGCCGTGTTATCACTCGAGCGGAATCTTGCTAAACATTCGGCAATCAAAGACACACTCGGCTCCGAATTAGCTAGGATAGACCAACTGACCAAGCGTGAAGAATTTGATACCGACCAACTCGTCAGCCAACTCGCGGACGTCTATGAAGGTACCTTAGGGAAACTCAGTCCTAAAATTCGAATCGAGGGCAGCCGAAATCATTTGCAGAACCGAGCCAATGTGCAAAAGATACGCGCACTGCTGCTCTCTGGGGTCCGTTCTGCTGTACTTTGGCATCAACTTGGCGGTCGACGCTGGCAATTACTGTTGCAGCGAGAAGGCCTAAGAAAATCAATAAAGAACTTGTTATAAATCAATATTTTAAGACGACAATTTAATCATGAAAATGATAATGAATTTGTACGTAAACATTCGCTAATTAACGCTAATTAATAGAGCATGATATGGAACTGTCTCCCCTAACCGCTGTAACTCCTGTTGACGGCCGGTATGCAGATAAAACGTCTGATCTACGTCCGTTTTTCAGCGAGTATGGTCTTATCTATCATCGCGTTTTAATCGAGGTACGTTGGTTTCAATACCTCGCAAATTCTACCGCTGTTGCTGAGCTTGCACCTCTTTCTACTGAGGCGATGGAGGCATTGAATAGCATCGTTAATGAATTCAGCATCGCTGACGCTGAAACCATCAAGGCTTTTGAGAGAACCACAAACCATGACGTGAAAGCCGTTGAATACTTCATCAAAGAGAAATTCACCAACAGCGGTCAGCAAGAACTTATCAGCAAGATGGAGTTCGTGCATTTTGCGTGCACATCTGAAGATATTAACAACCTCTCCCACGCAGTTATGCTTACCGGCGCGCGCGCGGAAGTCTTGCAGCCGATGCTTGAGCAGGTTGAGCTGGTTATTAGACAATTAGCTGGAAAATATAAAGCCGATGCCATGTTGTCGAGAACGCACGGACAAGTAGCGTCGCCGACGACAATGGGAAAAGAATTAGCCAACGTTGCCGCACGTATGCAGCGACAGTTACGTCAGATCAGAGACGTGGAAATTTTAGGCAAAATTAACGGTGCGGTAGGTAATTTCAACGCCCATGCAGCCGCTTATCCGGAGCTTGATTGGGTTCAAATCGCTGAGGATTTTGTCGTCAGCCTGGGTCTAAACTGGAATCCCTACACAACGCAAATCGAGCCGCACGACTATATCGCCGAACTTTTTGATGCGGTCAGCCGATTCAATACGATTCTCTTAGATTTAAATAGGGATATTTGGGCTTACATATCGATTGGCTACTTCACCCAGCGAAAGATAGAAGGTGAGACGGGTTCATCGACCATGCCCCATAAAGTTAACCCTATCGACTTTGAAAACTCTGAAGGTAACCTTGGACTCGCTAATGCAATCCTCGGTCATATGGCAGAAAAATTGCCTATTTCAAGATGGCAAAGAGACCTGACTGACTCGACTGTACTTCGAAACCTCGGTAGTGGTCTGGCCTATTCTCTCATCGCCTATCAGTCCGTGCTAAAGGGATTAAGTAAGCTTGAGTTGAACAGGGACGCGCTTGCAAAGGATCTCGATGCGAGCTGGGAAGTTTTGGCTGAGCCAATACAGACGATTATGCGAAAATACGACATACCCGAACCCTACGAAAAACTTAAATCGCTAACGCGGGGTCAAACTTTCGACCCTGAACAGATCAAAGCGCTGATTGAACCACTCGACATGCCAGCGGCGGCAAAAGAGCAAATACTGGCGATGACCCCCGGCCATTATATTGGTGTTGCGGTCGAACTTGTTGATCGACTGCTAGCGGAATAATCGCATGTGGCCAGCAGAGGCAAAGCAGACTCAAGCGCGGTTTTTGGACGATACTTGGCGACGCAAGGCTTTAGTCTTCGCTGAGAAACTCGACATAACACCACTGGCGAGTCGATTGACTGAATCTCAGTTATCAAAGCTTGCTCGTCAGGAGATCGTCGAGAGCCGGATTATTAGCTACAAGGACCAACGATTTGAAATGGAGTTTGGTCCCTTCACAATCGATACCATTGAAGCCGACGAACTGCTGATGATTCAAAGCCTCGAGGCTTACTATGGCGAAATAGCAGACTTTATAGATCGCTATTTTGCCTTTCTTCCTCGCTGGAGAATTGACGATGTCATGGCCAGCTATGGTCATGAAGGTGCGAATTGTGGCGCTCATTTTGATCACTATGATGTTTTTCTGGTGCAAGTACGTGGACAGAAACATTGGTCGTTAGACGACGGCGGTCACACAGATCTCGATTTAGATGACACAGCGGATGTTCGCTTACTTGAGCACTTCGCACCGAGTTGGAGCGCCATACAGGGCCCGGGTGACGTTCTGTATGTACCCCCTGGCGTCGGACATCACGGTATTGCATCGAAGGATTCTCTGACGCTCTCGATTGGTATTAGAAACCCGACCGGCAACGAAATGATATCTCACTTGGCGGATTATGTAGCTCAAGATTCATCTGCAAATAATACGCTTGATAGCGAACTTTATAGATTCACTGACGTGTCACCAGAAGCACTGACGCAAAAACCCGCTGGCGACTTTTCCAAAGATCTTATACTTCGATTACAAACACAACTTGAAAAAATGTTACTAGATGAAGCTTTGTTATCGCGCTGGTATGGAGCTTATATGACCGAACCGCGCGAGCCGGATATTTTCACAGAGCAAAAAGTCACCTCGCTCATTCGAGCGACCGATCAAGCCGAGGATATTTTACAGAACATACACAAGGTTGATTTACATCTTGCTACACGCCTCGCCTACGCAGTATCAAACACTGACGTAACGTTGTTTGTTAATGGACAAGCATACAAGGGAACCCCGGCCGACCTTGTCTGGTTTGTGCCGTTACAAAACCACCGTACGCTTAACATCCAAACACTCAATCTCGACAAACCTTCGCAGCATATTATTGCCCGTCTACTCGATGATGGTGCCCTCGTTATTCGTGACAGCGCGTCAAATGAATAAATAAAATAGGCAAAATTTGATAACCTTGGATCGATCACAATCAGCACCCCAATTATGAGCGATCAATTAGAAATTCGGTCATTTAACATTCGCGAAGCGACTTGGCGTAGCGACAAGAGCAGCCTGTCCAATCTTCGTCGAATCGTTTTTATTGTTGAGCAGAACGTACCTCAGCAAGAAGAGTGGGACGGACTAGACGATGATGCTTGGCATTGGCTCGCGACGGATGAACAAGACCGCCCTATTGGTACTTCACGCCTGTTGCCCAGCGGCCAGATTGGTCGCATGGCTGTTATCACTGAGTACCGAGGTAAAAACATCGGCCGCGCCCTACTGGAACAAGCTGTACTAAAGGCGCAACACCTCGGTTTCAATGAAGTTTACCTTAACGCCCAGAGCCACGCGTTAGGCTTCTATGAACGGGCTGGATTCAAGATAGCCGGGCAAGAATTCGAAGAAGCAGGCATCGCGCATTTTCGAATGGAGCAAACGCTACTGCAACCGACTGCCATATCTCAACGAATATTGGCGTCTGCCTCAGCGCCGGATATCGCCATTCAGCACTTCGAGATCAGTGAAGTGTCATGGCCACAACATGGAAAGATTATTAAGACCCTACGCCGAAACACCTTTGTAAACGCGTTAGGTCTTGCTGAAAACTTTATTGAAGATAAAGAAGATACGACATCAATACACTTTCAAGCGACAGATCCTGCTCAACAAACCATTGGCTGTATCAGAATGGACACAGCAGGAAAAATTAGCCGGCTTGCCGTTGATTCCGCCTTCCGTAAGCAAGGTATTGGCCAGTCGCTGATCGATAGCGTCGTGCTTAAAGCACAACGCTTTGGTCTTAAGGACGTTAACGTCGTTGATCTGCTTGTTGGCGAGGCTTTTTACACGAAAGCAGGCTTCGTCTGTAGGCGTGAATCCTTTGAGCAAGATGGACAGATGTGGCAAAGGTTCTCACGGGAAATTAAACCGGTTAATAACCTACAGAAAGCATCCTCGACAGTCATCGCAGATCAATATCAATCAACACGCGGGGACAAAGCCAGCGACGATTTAATCAACAAATTAGGCGATGCAAACCGTTTGCTGAGACTGGGCAAGGAAGAGGACTTTCGGCAAGTCATACTTGAGATGTGTAAGCAGGCTGTGCACTCGCTACGAATACTCTCTCCCGTGCTGGACCACAGGTTATTTGATAACAAGCAGTTGATGGATATATGCTCGGCGCTCGCTCGCAGAAATCGCTATACAGAGATTCAGATTCTCCTGTATGACCCGCACAGAGTGATTAACAGCGGTCATGCGCTGCTTGAGATTAGTCGTAAGTTGTCGTCATCGATTAGCATGAAAGTCGTTCATCCTGACCTGAGGCAACTCAACCATGAATACATTCTTGTTGACGGAGAAGGCATCATTCAACGACAAGATTTTGAAGTCTACGAAGGTTCAGCTAATTTTCGTGACATTACCGAAAACAATCGGTTGGGCAGGCAATTTCGATCTCGATGGGAAAGCGGTCTTTTTGATCCCAACTTACGCCAACTAAAAATTTGATACTGACAATGATGTTTGACCCTGCCGACGTTTAACACTAGCGGTGTTAAACGTCTTGATATTGGATATTACCGTGACAATTAATCGGCCATTGGCAATGCTTTATTGGAAACAATCAGACCGTTGTTGTCGCCATAAATATAGTCACCTGGATTGATCGTAACCCCGCCAAATTTGACAACAACGTTTAACAGACCAACATTTCGCTTTACGCTCTTCATCGGATTTGTCGCAATCGCCTGTACACCAAGATTGATGGTCGCAATAATATCCACATCGCGAATGCACCCGTAGACAATAATTCCCTGCCAACCATTTTTTTCAGCTTTAATTGCAAGATTGTCGCCAAGCAATCCGCACCGAAGCGAACCGCCGCCATCAACAACTAACACTTTACCGTTGCCAGGCAGCTCTACTTGAGCGGCTACCAACGAATTGTCTTCGTGGCACTTAATCGTCACTATCTCTCCGCCGAAAGACTCCCTTCCACCGAAATTGCCGAAGCCAGGCTCAATCACCTGAATACTTTCAGGGTAGTCATCACACAGGTCTGGTAACACATAGGTCATGCTTAAATTCTCTCTTTGTAGTCGAACGCTTTATAGCAGACCTGTTTGAATCAGATCGCTTCGCAGCCGATTTATTCGAATGTTAGTAATCTGCTCAATAAACAGGGCTAGACAGTTATAGCTGGTAAGTGATGCAGGAATTGCCAATAATGTATTGGTATCCGACTTCCAGGCACATTGTGCCCAAGGCCATGTTAGCTAAAACACGCCTCATCAAACCACATGCCGTTCATTGCTTGCTGTTCATCATGCTTTCGTTGTTCTGTCACATGAGTTTTGCCGAAGTATATATCTATCAAGGGCCAAATGGTGAGCGTTTGATTTCAGACAGACCGCCCGCTGAAAGCCAGGACTACCGGCTTGTGGCTAAGAGAGATACGCTTCAGAATGCCGGCCACATCTTGACTGACCGAGCAATCGTTGCCGGTGACCCGACTGAATTCCGGCAACATATCACAAGCGCGAGTAGCCAATATAATGTCGACCCGGCGCTCATTGAAGCCGTCATACACGTTGAGTCCGGCTTTGACCCCAATGCGGTTTCAAAGACCGGCGCGACGGGTTTGATGCAGCTCATGCCAATGACGGCGCAGGACTATCGCGTTGTTGACAGGTTTAATCCACGCCAGAACATTTACGGCGGCGTACAGCATTTGAGTAAACTTATGGCGCGGTTCGATGGCGAGCTACCATTGGTACTAGCAGCCTATAACGCCGGTGCTGGCGCAGTTGAACGTCATGATGGGATACCGCCGTATCCGGAAACCAAGCGCTATGTGATTAAAGTAATGAATCGCTACAACAGCTTCAAACAATCCCGCTATGGCGCAACGGGCTACTGATTAGACAGACCATCTTCATTGAAAATATCCGCCGGGCCTTGTCCACCATCCGCAAGCCGACCTTCCCCGCCAAAGTGCCCTTGCCCTGGCACATAATTGACCTCGACCCGAATGCCATCTGGATCTTCAAACAGTATTGAGTAGTAGCCTGGTGCAAACGCATCTTCTTGCGGCCCGTGTATCATTTTAGCATTCAGTTCTTTCAGCACGAACGCATAAATGCCATCCACATCCTCGGCTGACTTGGCACGAAAAGAAAAATGATGCAGCCCAGCCACATCCTGATTAAAGCGAACATCACGATTTTCTTGAGGCGCGCCTCTTACCAAAATACCGGTTCGACTGCCGATGCAATAGAGGACTTCGTCACTCTTAATCAGCGTCTTCATTTCCATAAAATGACAAAGCTGCTCCCAGAACGGCAAGCACAGATCGGGACAACTTACGGTAAGTTGGATATGGGCGATACCATTGACTTCAATCGACACGACACACCTTCAGATAGAGTTTGGCCGCAAAGTTTAACCTTCAACGTATCAAAGCATCAAACAACCGCAAAGTGATTTAGCAGGCGGTACAAGAATGTGAACAGTTGTATTTCAGGTCAAGTCGAGAAAACGACTAAACAGCGTTAATTAGATAGCACAAATTGGGATGCTCAGTACTGAACACCCCCTATTGTATTGTAGCGCCTATCAGCCTCTCTCACCGATTGGCGTGTAAGCTCTGTTATCAGGACCGATATAATCGGCACTTGGCCGGATAAGACGGTTGTTAGATCTTTGCTCCATCACATGAGCGGCCCATCCCGTTAATCGAGACATAACGAAGATCGGCGTAAAGATCTTTGTAGGGATACCCATATAGTTATAGGCAGAGGCATGGAAGAAATCAGCATTAGGGAACAATGCTTTTTCGTCCCACATTGTTTTAGCAACCGCGACAGAAATATCGAAGAGATTGGTATCACCATTCTCCTGCGCCAACTTTTCTGACCATTCCTTAATGATGTCATTCCGCGGATCATGGGTTCGATAAATTGCGTGCCCGAAACCCATGATGGTTTCCTTTGTTTTTAGCATGCCATGAATGCCCTCAACCGCCGCTTGCGGCGTGTCGAACTTTTCAATCAGCTCCATTGCAGCTTCATTCGCGCCACCGTGAAGCGGACCGCGCAGTGAACCAATCGCACCGGTTACGCAGGAGTACATGTCAGACAGTGTTGCCGCACAAACTCGCGCAGTAAACGTGCTCGCATTAAATTCATGCTCTGCGTAAAGAATCAATGAGCAATTCATCACTTCACGATGCACTTCTGATGGTGTCTCGCCTGAAAGCATCTTAAGAAAATGTCCACCTAATGACGCTTCACCCGTATTCGTATCAATACGAACACCATCGTGACTGAAACGATACCAGTAGCAGATAATTGCAGGCAAAGCTGCCAGTAGTCGATCGGACGCATCCTGTTGATCATCAAAACTGTTTTCAGGTTCTAGGTTTCCCAACATGGAACAACCTGTGCGCATAACATCCATTGGATGCGTATCCTTTGGAATCAACTCGAGTACCGCCTTGAGATCCTCCGGTAAGCTACGCATTGAGTCGATGCGCGCCATGTAGGCAGTCAACTGCTCCTGCGTCGGCAACTCACCGTACAACAGCATGTAAGCAACCTCTTCAAATCGCGCATTCGCCGCCAGGTCATCAATGCCGTAACCACGATAGGTTAAACCCGAGCCTTCTTGACCGACTGTACAAAGGGCTGTTTCGCCCGCCGATTGACCGCGGAGACCCGCTCCTCCAAGTTTTTTCTCAGCCATAATATTTATCCTCTTGGTTTACTTTATGTTTTTGAATCAAGGCTTGTAGGGCGAGCGTCTGCCTATCCCCTATCAATCCCTATCATCTCGACTTAAATATTTTGTCCATCCTGAGCAAACAATTCATCAAGCTTGTCTTCGTATTCGTGATAGCCCAAGAATTCATAGAGCTCTGCACGGGTTTGCATCGTGCTGATGACACTCTCTTGAGTGCCTTCTTTTCTCAGGGTGCGATAGACATTCAACGCTGCTTGGTTCATCGCGCGGAACGCCGATAGTGGGTAAAGCGCCATGGAGATACCAACGGATGCAAGCTGCTCAACTGTATAACCGGGTGTAGCGCCAAACTCAGTGATATTAGCAAGCACCGGGATATTCACTGCGTCCACCACCTTCTTGTACATATCAAGGTCTACCATCGCTTCAGCAAAAATGGCATCAGCACCTGCCACTTCAAAAATGGCCGCTCTTTCTAACACTTCTTCTAGACCGACCACCGCTAGCGCATCGGTTCGCGCCATAATGACGAAATCATCATCCGTCTTTGCATCAACAGCCGCTTTAACACGATCTGCCATTTCCTGCCGACTGACAATTTCTTTGTTCGGACGATGACCACAACGCTTTTGCGCCACTTGGTCTTCTATGTGCACACCCGCGGCGCCTGCCTTGATCATTTCCTTAACTGAACGACTAATATTAAAAGCCCCGCCCCAGCCCGTATCGATATCGACCAATAGTGGCAGCGAACTTGCTGAGGTAATTCTCCTGACATCTTCCAGCACGTCGTTGAGTGACGTCATACCCAGATCAGGCAGACCGAAGGATGCATTAGCGACACCCGCGCCTGACAGATAAATGGCTTTATAGCCTTCTGATTCAGCCATTATTGCCGTGTAAGCGTTGATTGTTCCCACCACTTGTAAGGGGCTTTCTTGCTTAAGCGCCTGTCTAAATTTTTGTCCCGCACTGGGCATAAGAATCTCCGTTGCTTTTATAAAGGTAGTAAGGTCTTTTGTTCTTTCGCTATTCTGCAATAGGCCTAATGTTGCGAATCAAGCCCTTGGGTCGCCGAGTATACATAAGATCAATAGCACGCGAACACGCTATTGAGACAAATTAGACACCCTAATAACCGATTTAGTCTGACTAATTTTTAACCCTATGATTGACCCGCGAAAGGTTCACGAGCCGCACGATCAATAAATACTCTCAGCTCATCATATTCATTGGTGACCGGAAATTGTGGAAACTCCTCAATTACATTATCTGGCGCACGAAACAGAAAACCTGAATCTGCCTCCGAGAGCATTGTGGTGTCATTATATGAATCACCCGCTGCGAATATTCGATACCGAAGGTCATGAAAGGCTTTAACCGATGCGCGCTTTGGATCTGGCTGACGCAGTTTATAGTCAGTCACATTATCCTGCGCATCGACAATCAGTTTGTGACAAAACAGTGTTGGCCATGCTAGTTGCTTCATAAAAGGCTGAGCAAACTCATAAAACGTATCGGACAATATCACCAGCTGATAACTTTGACGTAGGCTATCGAGGAATGCTTTCGCCCCGGGCAAAGGTTCTAACGTCGCAATGACCGCCTGAATGTCGTTCAGCTTTAGGTTGTTCTCCTTCAGGATACCTAATCGTTGCACCATCAATTCGTCGTAATCGGGGATATCTCTCGTTGTCGCTTTGAGGGATTCAATGCCCGTTTTTTCTGCAAAGGCGATCCATATTTCGGGAATAAGCACCCCTTCTAAATCCAAACAAACCAAATCCATTGCGACAACCTCAAATGATGAGCAGGGATTGTTTCACGGAGAACCAAACACGTGCAAGCCACTTCGCAGTTGACGTAAACCAAAGTGTGCTGACGAAGGGCTATTTCGTGTTACTGCGCTCGCAAAACGTTTGCTAATGGGGGCTAGACAGTCTGCGCTACTCAGAAAGTTATTTCGATATGTCTTATTGAGCTTTCTAACATGTACGAGCCTTTGTTAATCTTGCGCGCTTAATCCTTAGCATGAAAAAACAAGCCGTGACCGAGACACAATCCTCTATCGTTTCACCAACAGACATCATCAAGCAGGCATTGGCGAGCCATGAACAAGTGCAGATATCGTTCAGCGGCGCTGAAGATGTCGTACTTATCGATATGGCCTGCAATCTTGGCGAAAACTTCGAGGTCTTCAGCTTAGACACCGGGCGATTACATCCTGAAACTTATCGATTTATTGAAGAGGTACGCAACCACTACGGACTCGATATTAACGTTATATCTCCGGATGGAGATGCAACGGCCGAATTGGTTAAGAGAAAAGGTCTGTACAGTTTTTATGAGGACGGTCATCAAGAATGCTGTGGTGTAAGGAAAATTGAACCCCTGCGACGACATTTAGAAACAGCACAGGCGTGGATGACAGGTCAGCGTCAGGATCAAAGTCCGACACGATCTAACGTCCCTCAAGTTCAGGTTGATACGGCTTTTTCAAATGACAGCAATCAAGTTATTAAATACAACCCTCTTTCCGAATGGCGCTCTGGCGATGTCTGGAATTATATTAGAGAGCATAATCTGCCCTACAATAAACTCCATGATCGCGGCTACCAAAGTATTGGTTGCGAACCCTGCACACGCCCAGTTGGACCAAACCAACACGAACGCGCAGGCCGGTGGTGGTGGGAAGAGGCAACTAAGAAAGAATGTGGTCTACACATGATTAATGTCACCGAGCAGTCGTAAACCACACTGATTATTTTTGAAGGATAAATAGATATGCACATTACCTTCGTAAAAAAGATACTTGCTTCCGGTGAGCCCTGTCAGAAATGCCTTGATGTTGAACTGCGCCTTAATAAAACCGGTCAAATGGCGCAGATTGACGAAGTACTTATTGCGGATGAGAGAAACGCTAACTCGCCCGGCATGTTGCTTGCGGCTGAGCTAAATGTGCCGCGGGCACCCTTCTTCGTCGTCGATCGAGATGGCGTTGAGAAAAAGGTCTACACCGTCTATTTCAAGTTTGCTAAAGAAGTTTTTGGACAAAGTGGTAACAAGACTGAAGAGGCGAAAGAAATTTTGAATGACAACCCAGATCTAGACTATATCTAGCACTCAGCGTTTTCACCCCTAGCCGCTAAATCTGTACAACGGTTTTAGACCTCGCCCGTGTCATGCAGGCTTTTTGTGCCTAACAGTTATACCGCCCGTGCTAAAGCCGCGGCAGTTCTATCGTTTCAAACAATCGTTCCAGTTCTGCTTTGCTGCTAGCGGCGAATGCTTGATCAACGATTTCCCGGCTGAGATGGGGAGCGAACAATTGAATAAATTCGTACATGTAACCGCGCAGAAATGTACCGCGACGACAACCAATCATTGTCGTACTGCTTTCAAATAACGTATCTGCATCAATGGCGACCAGGTCATCATCCAATACCTCATCATGTGCCATTTTGGCGATGATGCCGATTCCCAAGCCAAGGCGAACATAAGTTTTTATGACATCAGCATCCGTTGCGGTAAAAACCACCTTAGGTGCCAAGCCTTCTCGCAGAAAAGCCTCATCAAGTTTAGACCTGCCTGTGAAGCCAAACACGTAGGTGACTAGAGGATACTCAGCGACATCCGCCAAACCGACCGTGCTTAATTGCGCCAGCGGATGATCTTTCTTAACGACGATGCAGCGATCCCAGCGGTAACAGGGCATCATCACCAGATCACCAAAAAGATCTAAACCCTCCGTTGCAATCGCAAAATCGACAGCGCCGTCGGCCGCCATTTCGGCTATTTGAACTGGCGTACCTTGATGCATGTGAAGCGACACTTCCGGGTATTTGTCGATGAAACCTTCGATCACGTCGGGTAGTGCGTAACGTGCCTGTGTATGTGTCGTTGCGACAGATAAGCTGCCTTTACGCTCATTACTGAATTCCTGCGCGGCTTGCTTAATACTTTCCACTGTACGCAATATCTCACCGGCTTTTTCAATGATGGTTTCACCAGCGGGTGTGATGCGAGTGAGGTGTTTGCCGCTACGAGCAAAAACTTCAACGCCGAGTTCGTCTTCGAGTAATCGGATCTGCTTACTGATACCCGGCTGCGATGTATACAAACTCTGCGCCGTTGCTGAAACGTTGAGGCCGTGATGGGCAACTTCCCAAATATATCTAAGTTGTTGTAGTTTCATGTCTGCGTTCCTCTTTCTTACCGAATTGAGCCCTGAGGCTTATTCTCTAACCATCTAAAAATATTAGCAAATATTCTTTTTGTGTCTAGCCAATATCCCTTAAGGTGCACCCTTAATTCACTGCCAGATTGGCGCATGACATGGAATATTGGTTGTACATTGCCGCCGGCGCAACGGTTGGTCTTGCGATTGGACTCACCGGCGTTGGCGGCGGTTCTATTATGACACCCATGCTATTGGCATTTGGGTTTCCACCACATATCGCCATTGGCACCGACCTGCTCTATGCCGCTATTACTAAATCCGGCGGCGTTATTGCACACAATGCCCAAAAATCAATCCGCTGGGATCTCGTCTTATTGCTTGCTGCCGGCAGTCTGCCTGCCAGTTTTTTGACCATCCTTGCCTTAAACCATTGGTTTACTGACCCACAGCAATATAGTCACGTATTAACTAACGTGCTTGGCATCACTCTGATTTTGACGTCGCTGGTGATTTTTTTTAAAACAAAATTACGTTCCAAAATTGTCAAAACCAACGCGCTAAAACGATTCAACCCAAAAATACTGACACCGCTGCTCGGTTTACTACTGGGCGTCATGGTTACCCTTTCATCCGTGGGCGCAGGCGCAATAGCCACCGCGATGCTTTTGATATTTTATCCCACGCTTCGCAGTCTAAATGTCATTGGCACCGATATAGCGCATGCTGTTCCATTGACCCTCGTTGCTGGCGTCGGCCATCTTTTTCTGGGAAATGTTGACTTTTTATTATTGATCAGCTTGCTTATCGGTTCATTGCCCGCTGTCTATTTCGGTTCAAAGCTTGCTCGACTGGTACCAGAAAAAATTCTGCAACCTATCTTAGCAACAACCCTATTCAGCGTCGGAATCAAGGTCGCCTTCTTTTAATAGGCGTTCCATCAAACTCAAGTCTTGTTTATAAAATCAGGTTTGAACTGAAGTTCAATTTGACTTGAACTAAGGTTTCGTTTGTTCATTTGTCACTCCATGCAGCACATGCCCCGTCGGGACATATTCACTCGCGATTCGACAATGTTCAGCCTGATCATCAAAAAAGACATCCGCGCCATAGGCCTGAAGAAACTCACTTTTAGTCATGCCGCCTAAGAACAGTGACTCGTCGAGTCGAATATTCCATTGCCTAAGGGTTTTAATGACGCGTTCGTGTGCTGGCGCCGATCGGGCCGTTACCAACGCGGTACGTATGGGACAATCCTGATCAAATTGCCTCTGCAAATCGTGCAGCGCTGCGAGAAAAGGTTTAAATGGACCGCCTGTTAAAGGCTCATCAGCGGCTTGCTTCTCGCTCTCGGTGAAGGCCGACAGTCCTTTCTCTTGATACACTTTCTCAGCTTCGTCTGAAAACAGCACAGCATCGCCATCGAAAGCAAACTTGAGCACGGCATCCTCATTTGCAACCCGCCTTGACGGCAGAATACTTGCCGCGGCCATGTCGTTACTTAATGCTTCGCGCACGTCGTCAGCGTTAGTCGAGAGGAACAAGTGCGCGCCAAATGGGCGCATGTAACGAAAAGGCGGTGCACCACCGGTAAAGGCGGCGCGGGATATCGACAGACCATGGTCTGCAATAGAATTGAAGACCCTCAAACCGGTATCCGCCGAGTTCCTTGAAAGCAAAATGACCTCAACGACCTCATAACCTTCTACCCGATTGTTCAGCTTTAGGAGCTTTTCAACGAGATGATAAGCATCGCCCGGCTGCAGGGTTTCTGTCTCACGAGCGATTTGATATGCCGCGTAAGCTTCCAAGCCTTGTTCATGGTAGACCTTGTCACTTTCCGTCAGGTCAAAAAGCGCGCTGCTGGATGTCGCCACAACAAGTTTTTTCATCACGGATGTCTCTGTTTGATTGCTAGGCACGTATAAAGATCCTAATCTAATACAACTAAGTTAAACATTCAGGTATCAACCTACAAGTGGCTAATAAGAAAACAACTAACCTCGTTAAAGGAAAATCTTCTAGCAAAGATGTTTCGGCCTTCATCGATACGCTCGCCAAGATGCCAGCGGTGTCCAAGTCATCGGCACGTTTGGTGTTTGCTTTAGATGCAACGCTGAGCCGCGCAGCGACGTGGGATAAGGCCAGCCAAATTCAAGCCGAAATGTTCTCAGAAACCACCAATCTAGGCGGACTTGCGATGCAATTGTCCTACTACCGAGGCTTCAATGAGTTCTACTGCAGTGTTTTTCATACAAACACGGCATCATTACTGCGCGAAATGACGCAGGTACAATGTCTTGGAGGCTATAGTCAGATTGCTAGGATTTTCAAACAAGCCCTTCAAACCCACAGACAGCAGCCGTTGAAAGGCGTTGTCTTCATCGGCGATGCCTGCGAAGAGGACGTTGACCAACTCTGTGATTTAGCGGGACAGCTAGGGCTATTCAAAATCCCAGTGTTCATCTTTCATGAAGGCAAGTCCTCCCCTGTTGAGCGCGTCTTTCGCGACATTGCGAAACTCTCCGGAGGCGCTTATTGCCCTTTCGATACAAATAGCGCCAATCAACTTAAAGAATTACTCACCGCCGTCGCGGTTTTTGCCAGTGGTGGGCGCAAAGCATTAACGGATCTCAGCAAAACCAAGGGAGAATCAGTTAAACTCCTCACCCAACAGTTAAAGTAGTCTCTATGCCTTTCATAATCACAATAGTCATACTCATTGCGATCGCTCTCTTTGTCCTGCTAAGAATTTCGTTGCGCAAAAAACAGTTGACGGTACAACAGTTTTTTTCTCTGTACCTCGTTGGCTTAGTGGCGTTGACACTGACTTATTTGGGCTTAAGCGGCAAACTTAATCCGATGTTTGCCCTATTTGGCGGGCTTATTCCGCTGATCACGAATAGTATTAAAGGCGGCAGCGGATTATTCCGAGGCTATGGGCTCTGGCGTCAATTCTCGCATTTTTTTACTGGAAATAAGGGCCCCTCCAATCAATCCACTGCTGCGAAGCAAACATCCGTGCAAACGCTCTACCTTGATGTTGAGCTCGATCATGACAGCGGCACCATGACCGGCAAAGTTTTACTCGGCATGTTTGAAAATCGACAACTCGAAACGTTATCTCAATCAGAGCTTTCTGAGCTGATTAATGAAGTTAAAAGCGATCCTGATTCGACAAACATTTTGAACGCGTTTATCGAACGCAACCATCCCGATTGGGACTTGGGCACTGAACCTTCAGATAACCACTCAAACCCGGATATTAGGGAAGCATTAGGTGTGCTGGGGCTAGACGAAAGTGCCAGTCGTGACGATATTATCGATGCGCACCGTCGCTTGATTCAAAAAATGCACCCGGATCGCGGCGGCTCAACCGTGTTGGCGGCTCGCATTAATGAGGCAAAGGATATCTTGTTGAAGTACAAAAATTATGACGCATGAAGAATCGACGTCTAACTCGCCTAAATACGTTGGGTTTTGGGCGCGAATGCTTGCCTTCGTCGTGGATAGTATTGCTGCCGTCTTACTTTTGACGCCGCTTTCTCTCGGCTCAGGTAGCTTGCTTGTAGATGACCTGTCAAATCCCGGCGCTCTGCAAGACGCATTGATTGCTTCTTTGCCAGGGGCTCTTCTCGAATCACTGATTATCGCGGCCTTATTTATTGGCTTTTGGATCTATTTCGCAGCGACGCCAGGCAAACTGCTGGTGCATAGCTACATCGTCGACGCAAAGACGCTTAAACGCGCGAAGACTTCTCAGCTCGTCATTCGTTATTTAGGCTACTTTGTCAGTATGCTCACATTTGGACTTGGCTTTATCTGGATCGGTATCGATTCACGAAAACAGTCTTTGCATGACAAGCTGGCGTCCACCGTTGTCGTGTACGATAAACCCGTCGATGAATAAGCATCTTTTAGCCGATAATTTCAGCTATGTCGTCGATGTTCTTAAGAAACTCGATCTGTCTGACGACGAAGATCTAAAGCAAAGCATGTCGCTTATTGCGATTGAAATAGACGGCGCCAGCGTTAACCATCTCAACGTGACGGCTGCGCAGGCGGCCCAACTTGAGGCACTACATTGCGACGCTGTCAACACAAGCCTTCACGCGATCGTTAGGAACGCGCTAGGTTACTACGCTTTTGCAGAACAGCCGATGGGTACGAATGAACCGCCAATTGGGCCTGATTATGCCGTTTCGCTACTTAACAAATTCCAAGACACACACAACTATCCACATAACGACATTCATCAATTGAAAGATCAAATATTTGTATCCTTAGCGGCCTATCAAAATGAAAAGTCTGTCGAGTGAACCAATAACCGCGATAGATTAACGGCCCATGCTACAACGGTAGGAAATACAAGACCCAGCAAATGACGCCTTGAGTCACGCCATAAATTACCTAATAAATTGTTCAATGCGTTACTCAACAAATCAGGTGAGAAAATTCGACAGGGTCTGTACCAACATAATTGTGCAGCAATAGACTTGACGCACTGAATAAAATTGAAGTTTTACAATGACACATTGGAATTAAAGGTTAATGCAAACTATCGATAAACTAAGCAAGGTTAAAGGCTTCATCTTTGATCTTGATGGCACCCTCTTAGATACCCTCATCAGCTTATCCAACTCTTACAATAGAGGTCTGGTTCAGCTTGGCATGCCCACGCATGAACCCAATTCGTATCGTTACTTCATCGGCGATGGCGCTCGACGCTGTGTGGAAAGATGTTTACCTGCGCCAGAACCCGACCATGTGGATCAACTTCTGGCATTGCAACTTGAAGACTACCAAGCGACATGGCGTGATGATGTCAGTATCTACCAAGGCATCGATTCACTCCTGTCATATCTCTCATTACAGGCGTATCCCTGCGCCGTGTTGTCTAACAAGAACCATTCGTTTACGCGATTGTGCGTTGAGCACTTCTTCCCGTCAGTTAGTTTCGACGCAATACAAGGCTTTACACAACAGGTCCCTCACAAACCAAATCCAATCGGCGCACTGAAGATCGCCGAGCAGCTAGCACTCGCCCCATCTGAGCTCGCCATTGTTGGTGATACAAAAATGGACATTGAAACGGCTGTCAGTTGTGGGATGTTGGCAATAGGCGCGCTATGGGGATTTCGAGATAGGCATGAGCTTGAATCCGCAGGTGCCGACCTAATCTTAGAGTCGCCTGCGGATCTGTTGCAGTTACTGCAATCAACAAACATCAAGACGCAGGCCTAAATCCCATCAACTGATGCTTTCAGTCGCACGTGAAATATGCGACCCTGCCTGCCGGAAATTTATTCAGGATGAGTTGATGGAAATCAAAGATAAAATTGTCATTGTCACCGGTGGCGCAAGCGGTATTGGTCGATCGATGGCAAAAAGGTTTATCGCTGAAGGCGCTAAGCACGTAACAATAGCAGATCTCAATGCCGACCAAGTGCATCAAGTCGGTAAAGAAATTGGCGCTGAAGCCATCAAGACCGATGTGTCTTCGGATCTGGAAGTGCAGCAATTGATCGCGCACGTAGAGGCAACTCAGGGAAAGATTGATCTTCTGTGCAACAATGCGGGCATTGGTGTCGGTGGCGGACCCGAGACGCCGAACGAAGACTGGCAGCGTATATGGGACATCAACGTGATGGCGCATGTCTATGCAACCCGAGCTGCCCTACCCGATATGTTGAAAAGGGGTGACGGATATATCCTCAATACAGCCTCTGCGGCTGGATTGCTGACGCAGGTTGGCAGCGCACCCTATGCGGTCACAAAGCATGCGGCGGTTGCCTATGCGGAATGGTTAGCCGTCACCTACGGAGAACGGGGCATTAAGGTTTCCGCACTTTGTCCTCAGGCGGTAAGAACCGCGATGACAGAAAATACCGACAACGGCGGTGTCGCTGGCATTGACGGCATGATGGAGCCCGATGTTCTGTGTGATTCTGTCATCGACACATTGCGCGAAGAAACCTTTTTGGTACTCCCTCACCCTGAGGTACTTACCTATATGCAACGTAAAACCTCCAACTACGATCGCTGGATCAGTGGAATGCAACGATTGCAGGCGAAATTCGGCGAGGCGTTTTTATAACCTAAACCGAAAATCAATACAGAAAACGGTTTGACTGCAGGGGCTGTACGACAAATAGCCGGTTGAACATTTTGTATAAAAACATATAATGAACAAAACACGCGCCGATTTGAGTTCAGCTTGCGGGCGCTAAATAAATTCAGCTAAAGAGAGCCTAAAAAGCTTACTTTAGCCATTGCTAGTAGGCTTTTTTTTTACCTGCTCGCCAAGAGGTTAACTTCAATGCCCATTCGGATAGCCGATAATCTACCTGCCATCAATGCTCTGCGGCATGAGAATATCTTTTGTATATCTAGCTCCGAAGCAGATCATCAAGACATTCGTCCACTTCGCGTCTTACTACTCAATTTGATGCCGAAAAAGATTGAAACTGAGGTTCATCTGATGCGAATGCTCGCTAACTCGCCTTTGCAAATGGACGTCGAGTTAATGCGCATCAATGATCGTCCATCCAAGAACACACCGATCGAACATATGGAGACCTTTTATAAATCCTTTGAGCAGGTTAAAGATCAAAAATATGATGGCATGATCGTCACGGGTGCACCCTTAGGCCAAACCCCATTCGAGGATGTGACTTTTTGGGAAGATATGAAGACAATTCTGGATTGGACTCAAACCAATGTCACCTCTGTTATGTTTCTGTGCTGGGGTGTTCAAGCGGCGATGTACCACCTTTATGGTGTCGAGAAACATGTCTTGCCTAAGAAAATATCCGGCGTGTATCCACACAAGCTAGTGAAACCACTGTCACCCATCGTTAGAGGTTTTGACGACATCTTTGATGCGCCACATTCACGCTACGCTGAGGTGCGTACGCAAGACATCGAAGCGCAACCTGAACTCGAGGTTATCTCAGTATCGGATACTGCCGGTGCCTATATATTCGCGCGAAAAGATGGCAGGCAGCTATTTGTCACAGGCCATTCCGAGTACGAGCCTTTATGCCTTAAAGATGAATATGATCGAGATATCGAATCGGGTGTTGCAGCCGCAGTCCCTGAAAACTATTTTCCAGATGACGATCCGACCAAAAGCCCAATCGTCACATGGAAGAGCCACGGCAATTTATTGTTCGCTAACTGGCTTAATTATTATGTCTATCAGTTAACCCCTTTCAATACCGAGAAGATTGGTAGTGAATTGGACGAGATTGGCATCGCTTTAACCTAGCAGACAATAGTCTCAGTCATTGTTAGCAGGCAAGATCGGCGGGACTCAGATCGAATTCCTGCAACATATCTGAAGCATAGGTGATTTTTCCGGTCATCGACTGAGCATCACCGTGAACCAAACGTAAACAAGCTTCTGACATATGCTCCACCGGCGTAACCCTCTCCCGTGGTGTGTCTTGTGTAATTAATTTGTGGTGCACGACACCAGGCGTCGCAACTAGACCCGGTGATATGACATTGACGCCGATATGATCATTATAGACCTCTGCAGCCAAACCCGTCGTGAAGCGCTCCAGTGCTGCCTTACACATACCGTAGACGGTACCGCCTCTGCCACCGGCTTCTTTTTCAGGATGTAATGCAGCATGCGAAGAAATATTCACAATACGACCGGATTGTTGTTCAATCATTGCTGGTAAACATAGCTGCGACAGGTGAAACGGCGCATAAACTTGTACTTCGAGCATTAGGTCGTAATGTTTCTTACGGAAGTCTTTGACGGGTACAAAATAGGTTACAGCGGCATTGTTGACCAGAATATCGACGCTACCGTACTTGGATTTAGTTTCGGCAATTAGATTCTCCCGGTGCTCTGCAATTGCTAAATCGCATCGAACCGCATAAGCGTCACCTCCGGCGTTGTTGATCCTACTCACAACACTGTTAATGCTACCCCCCAAAGGATGGTCTCCCTCGTCAAGCGTTCGTGCGGAAACAACCACCTTCGCCCCTTCCATCGCATATCTTATAGCGATCGCTTCACCAATACCCCGGCTAGCACCCGTAACTATTGCGACCTTGCCAGCTAACAAACCTTCGTTATTCATTCTTGTTCCCCTACATTTGGAATGTCTAAAACGTTAAATTGACACCAACGCGCCATTTACTCAATAGAACCTATCAGGCTTAGAAAAGAAACGCTCTTTGTCCTCGTAACCCGTCTCGGTAGCTTGCTTACCTAGTTTGTCGCGGTAATTTATCCAGTACTTTGCGTTCGCACAACATAGCTGTGCTTGCTCTGACGCCATCACGGGATAAGCGCTTACAAAGCCAAGCCCGTCACGACTGTAATCTAGGCTGCAGCTAAAACGAAATAACACTCATGACGACACGTTTGTTCAGCCCTGCAGCCTTGCGTTATCAAGCAACTAATCCAGCGGGCAAGCCACGCTTAGCGTCTCCCCCCGCCGCAAGCATGACGATTATCCTACTGCTTTGTACCTTAAGTATTGGTGTCGCCTTCGTTGCGACCCAGACCTACCCTAGAAAATCCCAGACTTTTGGCTTCGTTCACCTTGACGAGCATCGAATATCGGCGGAATCAACCGGTATCGTTGAGTTTTTGCTAGTTAACCCAGGTGATTCAATCACCCAAGGGCAAATAATTGGCAGTATCGGTTCGACTCGCAGCGAAGCGCTGAGCCAAGATTTCATCAGCGAAGACCTGATCAACACGATGTCGAAACAAAAAAAATTGTTGATTGATGAATATCAGATCGACAAGCAAGTGTTGACCGAAGCGCTGTCGCAATCAGAAGCCTCATTATTAAACATCGCATTACTTCAGAATCTACAACGCGACAGAATCGAACGGACAAAAAGAGTTAACGATAGAACGCGTCCATTATGGCAACAAGGATCCATATCAGATTTGCAATGGTCCGGTATAGAGGATCAACTGCACTCGCTACTACAACAAGACATTGAGCTCGATCAACGCCGGGCCCGCCAGCAAACAGCCATCACAGAACTCGCTCACAAGGCGCTAATACTTGAAGCGGGTTTTAAACTCGCTCTGTCTGCGCAACATGAAAAGGCACTGTTGTTTGAGTCCAACCTGAAGGATAGAAGAAGTAACTTACAGGAGACCCTGTACGCACCTTTGACAGGTGTCATAAACAACGTCTTTAAACAAAAAGGCGATCGCATCGTCGCCTCAGACACCATTGCGACTATCTCCACGCGTCGAAAACCGCTTCATGCTCGCATACTTATCTCTAGTGAAATGAGTGGACAAATTGTTTCTGGACAACGGGTTCATATGCGTTTTCACGCATTTCCACACACGACATTCGGTACATTAGAGGGTGAAATTTTATCGATCTCTACGCATCCGGTTTCCGCGATTGATTTACCACACCAACTCCATCATCCCGGCAGGTTCTATATAGGCCTGGTGAATCTCCCCCTGCCTGCCAGCAGACCTGAATCGATCAAGTTAAAACCCGGCATGACATTCTCCGCTGACGTCATCTTAGGAGAGAGAAATCTCTATGCGTTGATGTTCGAGCCTTTGCTTGCTGCAACAAAAATTAGCGGATTGCTTGCCGAGTGATAGGGCAACTTAACTTCGGGCTTCGTCACAGACTGCCGCTTGTGTTGCAAACTGATATTGCTGCTTGTGGTGAAGCTTGCCTGCAGATGATCTGTGGATATTTTGGGCAAAAAGTACCTTCGAGTTACATCAGAGATTACTGTCTGCTTGGCAATCAAGGAACGACCCTCGCCGTACTCATGAACGCAGCAGGACTGTTGAAATTCTCTTGTCGAGCCGTGCGTTGTGAAACCAGTGAGTTGAAACACTTCGACAAACCAATCATTCTTCATTGGGATTTCAATCACTATGTCGTTCTGAAATCTAGCCGAGCGGACAAGTTCATTGTCTATGACCCTGCGGTTGGCGAATGTCACTATAGCAAAAACGAAATGCAGGACCACTTCACCGGCGTGGCTCTAGAGCTGACACCCACAGACGCAATCTATCAGCCTCAACATTCAATGGAAAACGGCGCCTCGGCAGCCCCTCGCTTTTCGATGTTCCTTGATGGAATCTTAGGGCTTGGCCCCGTGCTATTTCAAATACTTATACTTTCCTTAGTGTTACAAATCTTTGCGCTAGCAATGCCTTTTTACACACAACTGATCATTGACGAAGTATTAGCGAAGAAAAATGAGGAGTTATTGTTGACGCTTCTTATTGGCTTTTCGATCGTCACGTTGATTTCACTCGTCACTCAAACTCTGCGCGGTTGGATCAGCATCTATCTATCTCACCAGATTTCGTATGTCCTTAGCAGCAGTCTATTTCGCCGGGTATTACTGCTACCCGAAAGGTTTTTTTTCACTCGACATATGGGTGATATCGTTTCGAGATTTGGATCCCTGCAGCCGATACAATCATTCATCACGAGTAGCTCTATCGCCATTCTGTTAGATGGACTAATGGCTGTCACAACCCTGATTGTCATTACCATGTACTCATCATATTTGGCCGTATTGGTGGTTGCGACCATCGCTATTAAACTAGCATTGGATCTGGTGTTCTTCTCTGCGGTCAAAAAACGCCAGAACCAATGTCTGGTTGCGTCTGCAAATTTGGATTCTAACTTCATGGAGATCGTCCGTTCCATCGGTTCAATAAAACGATTTGGAATCGAAGCTAGCAAAAGCAACGAGTGGCTAAATAAACTCGTTAACGCTATAAACACCAACATAAGATTAGATCGAATAAATCTCGGCTTGAGCACCTGTACCCTGTTGATTCAGTCATTGGGCGCCCTGGTTATTGTTTACGCCGGCGCAACAGAGGTTATTAAGGGGCACATGACCATTGGAATGCTGATTGCCTTCCTTGCGTACCGTGCCCATCTAGAAAGTGCACTGGGATCGTTGGCCGCTGAGTTTTTAACCTACCTCATGTTATCCCTTCACTTCGAACGCCTATCGGACTTCTATTTAGCGGATGCTGAGAATCAGCAGTGCCATGGGCAGGTTATCGACGATGTTTCTACTATTAAACTCAAGCATGTTAGCTACACGTATGGTAGTGCTAGCTCATGGGTATTTCAGGACGTTAGTCTGCAAATATTCCGGGGTGAACATATCGCTATCTGCGGTCCTTCGGGTACAGGCAAGTCAACACTTATAAGGCTTATCACCGGCTCACTGACGCCACAACAAGGAGAGGTTTTCTTCGACGACATTCCCATTCGGTTGATAGGCAAGCAATCAATTGCATCCTTAGTAGCCTGTGTCATGCAGGATGACCAGCTGTTCAGCGGTTCGTTAAAAGACAACATCACACTTTCAACTGACGAGGCCAGAGAGAACGTCATTGACGGTCAGACAGATGATCCGCAGCACAAAATGCAAAATGAATCCGTTGTTAATCTAAGCATGTCGTCATCTTGGCAACGGCTGCAGAAAGCCGCTAGGCTAGCGGAAATTCACGAACACATTTTGAGTTTGCCAATGGGTTATCAAACACCGGTTGGCGAGATGGGCGTGTCACTATCAACGGGACAGTTGCAGCGCATATTCCTTGCGCGCGCGTTATACCGAGAGCCGAAATTATTAGTGCTTGATGAAGGTACCGCGCATTTGGACCCTGTTCTCGCCACTAAAATATTTAGTAATATAAAGCTTAGTGGTACGACGGTTATTTATGTCACACATAGCCGTCAGCTTCTATCCGTCGCGGACCGTCTCTTCGCTATGAAAGTTTCACCAAATGGCAAATGTCATTTATTACGTCATAGGATTAAGCGGCGCAAAAAGCCTCAGTAGACCCCGTGCGGCATCTAAAACGTGGCACATACCATGCCTTATATAGAACCTACCATTGACGCCCTTCGAGTTATCGTGACAGGATAGCGGTAACGCGACATCGGTACTTCAATCTATGCTTTCTGCTCGTATTGCCTTAAGAACCGCCACCCTAATGCTAGCGGCTTTTCTCACAAGCCCTCAGTTAGCATTTGCATGGGGACATGATGGACACAAAATTATTTGCGCCATTGCTGAAGCTAAACTCAGTCCAACAGCGATTACCTTCGTCAACAACATCAGCAAACAATCGGAACACCTTGATGGAAAACCGAATATTTCTTTTCCAACCAGTTGTTTGTGGGCGGATACAGCTAGGCGCACGAAGTACCTCGGCAGTTATGAGAATCATTTTATTAATGTTGCCGAAAACCAAGACACCATAGACCTAGCACGAGATTGCGCTGCACTCGATTGCATCGCGGTCGGCATTCAACGCAGCATAGTTTATCTGTCCACTGACGCAGGCTCAAAGCGAGAGAAAGCGCGACAAGCGGCAGCGTTGAGGTTTCTTGGACACTTCATTGGCGATCTACATCAACCCATGCACGTCTCAAACACAGAAGATTGGGGCGGCAACAAGATCGCTGTAAAGTGGTTTGGTAAGCGCTCAAACCTCCATAGGGTTTGGGATTCAGGCATTATGCAACAAGCAAACCTAAGCTATCCAAGTAGTTTGAACTACCTTATGACGAATGAAACAACTGATATCGAGCTAAATGTCGAAGCATGGTTGAAAGAGTCGTTCATGCTGGCCAGAGAAAACGGTTATCGCGATGCAACCGGCCAAAAAATCACAAATGGCGTCTCGCTTTCAGATCAGTATCTGGAAAAGAATAAGCCAATCGTCATCTCACAATTGCAGAAGGCAGGCTTAAGGTTAGCCGCCATCTTAAACGCTTTGGCAGAAGATCGACCCGTTTCAGCATTTACCTTGCAGGCCAACTGATGAACTGACTCGTGCGATCGAGGTAAAGATAAAACTCAGCTGTCAGCATTACAGCGTTTCCAATAAGGGAAAAGCGCTCAATACATTAGGTTGACCAAGTGCCTCACTTCTGTGAACTAATTCCCCGTCTAAGTCCGCAATGTCAGCCACACCAAGCAGTGCCATTGACAGTCGCAATTCTGTTTCGACCAGCTTCAATGCTTTAACGAGCCCGGCACGACCAGCCGCTGCCATGGATAACCCTTCAAGTCGTCCCATGGCAACAATATCTGCGCCGAGACAGAGTCCTTTCAGTACATCAGCGCCTCGCATGAAACCACCATCAACGATCACGGGTACCCGTCCATTAACGGCCGCCGCAACCTCCGGCAATGCATCAATACAAGCGCGAGTATGATCCAATTGACGTCCACCATGGTTTGACACCCAAACGACATCTGCACCGGCTTCAATGCATCGCTCTGCATCTGCGCCGACATTGACACCCTTGACGAAAACGGCGATATCAAACTTCTCTTTAATGTGCGCGATCGTGGCGGCGGTTATCTTTGCCTGATAATCACCTCCCATCCATCCGGCTTGGCTACCTCCGGGTGGTTGGTACCCTTTTAGAATATCGCGCTCTCGTCGAGAATAAACTTGCGTATCGACGGTTAAACAAAATCCAATGTAACCGGCGGCTATTGCTCTCTCAATCGTATCGTCCATCCACGCTTGATCGCCCATCAGATACAACTGATATATACGAGGTCCCGGCACATCCTTCGCCACCTGTTCAAAATCTGGCAAACACGACGAGCTCAAAACCTGTAGCGTTCCATATTCCTGAGCAGCTTCAGCTACCGCCGAACCACCGCCTGCCTCAAATATTTGTATCGAACCTATCGGTGGAATAATGACAGGCATCTTTAATTTGTGCCCTAGTAACTCGGTCGAGTAATTGACGTCACTGACATCATTGAGAATGCGGGGTAAAAACACCCAGGAATCCAAACCATGTCGGTTACGATTCAAAGCAGATTCTGTATCTGCTCCACCCATAAGATAGTCCCAACTATTGGCATCAATATTATTTTTCGCCATTTGAACCATGTCGGTCAAGGTGTTGAAAGGCATTGTGTTGTCCTGTGTTTAGGTTAACGGGTATGTAAGTCGTGAATATCGCTAGACGCTATCATTGTCGTTGACAGTATCCGTGTGTTTTGTGAGTTTAAATACCAAGGCTAGCCAGACAACAGTCGCTATAAAACCAATCGCGAGATAGTAGTTACCCATCACCACACCCAGCTTCTGAAGCACGACAATGACAACGGAAGAACCGCCCTTTCCAGTCCTGTATCCAAATACATCAATGACTTGTTTAGCTCGGTATCTTTCGTCATAACCCAGTGGTACATAAAGTACTTCCTTAGCCGCGCGAAACACAGAGTAGTCAAAAGCCTTAAAAAGAAATAGCGCTAAGCCGACCGAGAAAATCGACGGCTCGATGATCGCGAAACCAATGGCACAGGCGTGTATTAACGGCATCAAAACGTGGATGGCCCGTAGCGAAACAAAACTCAATAACAATGGCGCAATGATAAACTGCAGCAACAGCACCGATGTGTTCAGTGTGCCCCAGAACCATCCTTGAAAGGCCGTTTCCTTATCCTGTGCACCTGCAAACTCGATCGACAACAAGCCTTGAAACTTCAAATCCAAAACCGCCGCAACAAGCTGAGAAATCAGCACAACGGCTAGCAAATAAATGAGCATTGGATTTTCCCTAAATTTCTGCCAACCCATATAACTAACGTTTTCTGGATCAACAGGCGGGATCTCCGGCTCACCAAGTTTCATGTAGGTAAAATTGGATAGCAGTGCTGCCGGTATAACAGAAATCGCCGCCAGCAGAATCATCGTCTCTGTTCCCCATTGACTGGCGGTAAGGCCGACCAAGGTACCTCCAATCGCGCCACCGATACCTGCCACACCTGTTACTGGACCGTTAACTTTTTTGGCTGTGGTAGTGCTTAAACTCGAATTAATATATGACCAATATTGTTCAATCAATAGCACGATGTACAATTCCTTAATCAGGAACAATACGGGCGTCACAATTTTGCTTCCGCTCAGTAGCGATAAATAACAGCAAAATATCAGCAAACCTGAACCCAATGAGGTGACCAGTAACGTCCGCCGTGGCCCCAATGCGGTAAGAATGCGTCCGTACAATGCGACACCGGCAAAAACAACAAATGGCATGGCCGCCATGACCAGTGGCAGATTTTCAGCGCCGTAGGCAGACTTAAAAAGTACGGTTGATGCCGACCGTATAAACTCGTAACCGGCAAGGGTAAACATCGCCGACAGTGCCATTAGTACAGCGACTTGATACTCACGGGACAATTTATTCAAGCCGTCTCTTCCCAATACATCTCGCGGAAATTTCCTTCTGGGTCATTAGTTTTGAAACCACTGTAGATCGCACCTTCTTCTTGCGTCGCATCCAATTTTGTCGCCCAAGCGCGCGCCTGACCCCGTGACTTACAGCGATAGCCAAAGTGAGTATTGCGCCGATAGTCCAATGGCTCGCCTATCTCGAAAATCAACAATGTGCCGCCGCTTATCACGAAACCGTCCTTTGCCTGAAAGCCAAATTGTTCCGCGTACCCTTCAGCCAACCAAGCCGGTTTTCTTGCCGGCGGGTTAATGTGGTCAAGCCTAGTTTTTGGGGTATCCGGGTTCTGGGACATTTCAAGCAGTGCTCATTTGCGTAGGTTTATCTGCAGACTAAGCTGGAATAGTACGGAGATTTAGCAGAAGACGCGAGTCTATGAGTCTATTCGATAGATAGGATGAATGATTTTCCTTGGTACACAAACGTTGCTTAGGATATTGTACGCGCCTTCGATTTGCTGACGCACTCATCGTTCGTCTGAAAGGAAATAGCTTAATGACCATGCCAACACTAAAACCACAGAATCCCCGATTTTCCTCGGGTCCTACTTCTAAACGTCCTGGGTGGGATATTGCATCCCTACCGACGACCAGCTTAGGCCGTTCTCATCGAGCAGCAGAAGAAAAGGCGAAACTTCGAGGCGTGATTGAGCAAAGTAAGGCGATTCTCGGCATTCCAGCGGACTTTCAAGTAGGTATCGTACCTGCGTCAGACACAGGCGCATTTGAAATGGCCATGTGGACAATGTTGGGTGAACGCGGTGTCGATGTATTGTCCTGGGAAAGCTTTGGCCAAGGCTGGCGCACCGATGTCACTAAACAACTCAAGCTTGAAGATGTCAGAGACATCTCGGCGGACTATGGCGTACTGCCTGACCTTTCTCAGGTTGACTGTAATCGCGATGTGTTATTCACCTTTAATGGCACAACCTCTGGCGTAAAAGTGCCTGATACTGACTGGATTGCTGCAGATCGACAAGGACTCACGTTTTGTGATGCGACATCCGCGGCTTTTGCAATGGAAATGGATTGGAGCAAGATGGACGTTGTAACCTGGTCCTGGCAGAAGGTCCTTGGTGGTGAGGCAGCACATGGCATGATCGCTTTGTCACCGCGAGCCGTCGCTCGGTTGGAGTCCTACACGCCTTCATGGCCTATTCCAAAAATCTTCCGCTTAACGAAGAACAATAAATTAATCGCCGATATCTTTGCAGGCGCAACAATTAATACGCCGTCGATGATTGCTGTCGAAGATCAGTTGGATGCACTTAACTGGGCAAAACAAATAGGTGGACTCGATGCGCTGATTTCTCGTAGCCAGGCGAATCTAAAGGTCGTTGAAGCGTGGGTCAAGAACACCGATTGGGCTGATTTTCTTTCCGAAAGAGAAGATACCCGTTCATCAACGTCGATTTGTCTTAAAATTACCGACCCTTGGTTCAATGAACAGACATCCGACGATCAGAGTAAGACAATTAAGCGGTTGACCAAGTTACTTGCAGAAGAAGCTGTTGCTTTTGATATCGCAGGCTATCGTGATGCCCCGGCAGGGTTAAGAATCTGGGGTGGTGCGACAGTCGAATCTTCTGATATTGCCGCACTTATGCCTTGGATCGACTGGGCTTACGCTAAAGTCAAAGCAGAATAATTCAAACTTGCGTAGAACCACTAGGGGATTGGCACGCGCCCCTGGTGGCAAATCGCACGCAGACAACACACCTGTTTAGGTGCGACTCGATTTCTTCAGTTTCTTTTCCTTTCGCTTCTCTTTCAACGTTTTCTGAGCTTTCGAGCTATCGTTTACTTTTTGCTTGTCTTTGCCTTTCGCCACAACACTTCTCCTTGGTAATAAAAGTCTATTTGAATTTCTAATCGGTGTTGTTTACGTCATTATCGGATTCCTCCAATAGGATACGAGTGGCTTGCCCATCGAGTATCCCGTTTACATCGAATGACAGAACATCCACGCATCATAGCAGCCTGAATCAGAGAAAATGAGATTTCACTGCGACCCATTACTCCACAGCGCAGAATTCAAAAAGTCAGTCTCATCAACATTGAGCCCTTAAAGGATCCGATATTGGCGTTGTGGATTTGTTTGCTTGAGGTATTCACCCTCGCGAGTAATAACCTGGGCGTCATCATAACCATATTGGCAAATATATGCCTTGCGAGTATCTTCGGTTAGATTCGGTCCGGTTCTGTGTGGTGTTAAGGATGAGAAAACAACAATGTCGCCAGCCTTCGCCTCGACCGCAACCGCCCCGTCACTATTATCAAGGCATTGCAGGCCCAAATCCGTCAGCCAGTGCTTTAAAGTGCCCCGCTTATGCACACCGGGCATGACCCAGGGGCAACCATTATCGATAGTTGCATCTGTCAGCGCGACCCAACAGGTTAAATAGTTTTGCGGCGTAACGAAGCTATAACCATTATCTTGATGCCAAGGAAAATCCTCAGGGTTACCCGGTTTCTTATAAACAATCTGGTCCCAATATAATCTGGCGTTGTCGTCCAAGAGATCTGAACACAAACCTGCAAACGTCGCCTCAAGGGTAAATGCCTTCGCTAATGCCGATCTTTCCACGATATGTTTGGTGAAGGTGAGCTGATTGGCCCGGGAAATGCCAAACTGTCCGCCATTAGTCTCCAAGAACGCCTCCGTTTGTAAATCGATCCGATCAAACGTCTCGATGAGTTTATCGAGCAGATCCGCGCTAAATGCATTCTTATATAAAAAGTATCCATCTCCATTCCAGCTGGCCGCTTGGGCGTCAGAGATTTGCTTGAAGGGACCGACTTGATCTGTCCAGTTGAAGTCATTATTCAAAGCATGCAATTTAAATTTACTCATAGATTTCTATCTGCCTTTCCATGATGTAGTGACCCATTTATAGTACCCCGATTACATTTGTCAGAGAAAGCACATGGAGAATCTAAAAGAGCTCGCCACCGGACTGGCATTTCCCGAAGGTCCGATCGCAATGCTCGACGGTAGCGTTCTGCTCGTTGAAATTAAGCGCGGTACTTTGACTAGAGTATGCGCCGACGGAAAGGTCGAGGTTGTTGCGCAAATCGGCGGTGGCCCAAATGGCGCGGCCATAGGTCCCGATGGTCGATGTTACCTCTGCAATAACGGTGGTTTTGAGTGGCACGACAGAAACGGGCTTTTACTGCCCGGTGATCAACCTGCCGATTACTCTGGTGGCCGAATCGAGGCCGTTGATCTCAATACAGGAGACGTCGAAGTCATTTACACGCACTGCGATGGCATACCACTAAGAGGCCCCAATGACCTTGTGTTCGATGCATCCGGGGGTATGTGGTTCACCGACCACGGTAAAAACAGACCCAGAGAAAAAGACAGAACGGGGGTTTATTACGCCCTGCCCGATGGTAGTTCGATAAAAGAAGTGATCTTTCCTTTAGAGGCTCCCAATGGCATAGGCCTGTCACCTCAGGAGGACAAGCTTTACGTCGCTGAAACACCCACTGGGCGGCTGTGGCGTTTTGATCTCAAGGCACCAGGTGAAATCACGGGTGCACGCACCATGATGGCGCAATTACCCGACTATCATATGTTTGACTCTCTGGCTGTTGATGCTGAGGGTAATATTTGCGTGGCAACGCTCATTACCGGCGGTATTACGGTGCACTCGCCTGACGGTAAGCGAGCTGAACTGTTTCCAATGCCTGACCTGCTCACGACGAATATTTGCTTTGGTGGTGAGAACCTCGACACCGCTTATATTACTTTATCGACTACCGGTAAACTTGTGTCCGTACCATGGCCAACCGCAGGTTTACCACTCAACTTTCTTAACAAGTGATGCACTAGAGACTCTATGAAACCAATCGCTTTAACGTATATAACGAGCCTGTTTGCACTCATTGCACTTTTCTCCGCAGACATTCAGTGTGCTGAAAGACTTGATAAGGTTCACTTTCTCATCCCAGCCGGTCCTGGAGGCGGTTGGGACGGCACAGCAAGAGGCATGGGTGAAGCCATGCTGAAGTCTGGTACTGTCTCCCAAACCTCCTACGAGAACCTTACCGGCGGTGGTGGCGGCCGAGCCATTGCAAAATTGATCGAAACCGCACCTCGGCAGCAAAACACACTGCTTATTAACTCAACGCCAATGGTCGTGAGATCGCTGCAAGGCATATTTCCGCAGTCATTTCGTGATCTCAAGCCGATCGCGTCCGTCATCGCAGACTACAGCTGCTTCGTCGTTGCGAAGGACTCGCCCATCAAGACCTTTGCTGATGCAGCTGAGATTTTTAAGCAGGATCCGCGGAAGCTTAAGGCTGCGGGCGGATCGGTCAAAGGCAGTACAGATCATTTCATACTTGCTCGGGCACTTGAACTTGCCGGTGGCAATCCACGCAAACTGATTTATGTTCCTTATGATGGTGGCGGAAAAGCAATGGCAGGCATTCTGACCGGTGAAAGCCAAATTCTCTCAACAGGGCTAAGCGAAGCGCTGGATATGGCACGTGCAGGTGAAGCACGGATCATCGGCGTCACTGCCCCGCAAAGACTTACGGATGCACCTGATATACCCACGTTGATCGAACAGGGTTACGATCTTCAATTTGCCAATTGGCGTGGATTTTTTGCAGCACCGGGTCTCAGTGATGCAAATTACGAGAATATGATGCTGACGGTCTCCGATGCGCTCAGTACTGATGCTTTTGAAGCCGTACGAAAAAGAAACGGTTGGACGTTATTGCACCATGAAGGTTCAGAGTTCTACAGCTTCTTAGAACGGCAGGAACAGGAAATTTCAGTACTTATGCGGCAGCTCGGATTCTTAAGATAACTAATTAACTTTGGACTATAAGTGACTGTTTATATTACATATTCAAGAGCAATAGGGGTGCTTTTTCTTTGCATATCCTGCTTCTACCTTTACTTCGGCCATCAAATCCAATTGGATTTTTGGAGCGAAGGTGAAGTCTTCAACGCGCGGTCTATGCCCTACCTTATCGGTGTCAGCGGTATACTTGTGGCCATTGGTTTAATTTTCACACCCACAAAAGCATCAGCAACAGACGCTCCTCACGAGTGGCAAGAACTTAAACAACTAAACTGGATCCCCACAATTGCCTTCGCTCTGATCATAGGGCTTTACGGTTTATCACTTGAGTATCTTGGCTTTATTGTCTGCTCAAGCCTTTTTTTATTCTGCTCCTCCGCCATTCTAGGGGAACGACGTTGGTTAATAATGGCCGTGTTATCGATCGGCGTCGTATGCGCTTTTGCACTGCTGATCAACTGGCTTGGAATTTATCTTGCTCCAGGAGATTTGTGGATGGGATGGTTAGATGTTTGAGGGCATCCTTGTTGGACTGGCGACCGTCCTGACAATACAAAATCTGTTGTTGGTTTTCGCGGGCTGTTTAGCCGGCACATTAATCGGCATGTTACCTGGTCTAGGTCCCATTTCAGCGATAGCTTTGATGATACCAATCACCTATGCACTAGACCCAGCGAGCGGCATGATTCTGCTGGCAGGCGTCTACTACGGCGCCATTTTTGGCGGTTCAACTTCATCAATTCTAATTAATGCGCCTGGTGTGGCAGGTACAGTCGCCACCGCATTCGATGGCTATCCTATGGCGCGCCAAGGTAAAGCCGGTAAAGCTCTAACAATTGCGGCCTACGCCTCGTTTGCCGGTGGCACGCTTGCGGCTATCTTTCTGGTTCTGCTCGCACCGTATCTTGCCGAACTTTCATTAGGCTTTCGATCAGCGGATTATTTTATGCTGATGGTATTGGGGCTAAGTTTGGTGTCAGCATTTGCGGCCGAGGGTGAGCATCTCAAAGCGTTACTCATGACGATTCTGGGTTTGATGCTTGCAACGGTAGGTACAGACCTTACCGCCGGCGTTCAACGCTTCACATTCGGCCGAATGGACTTAATTGATGGTATTAGCTTCTTATTGCTCGCAATGGGTACCTTCGCGCTCGCCGAGGCATTTATGATGGTGCTTAAACCATCCCAAAGTGCTAACAATAGCCTTCCGACAACCGACCTTGGACTCGATCGGCAAGAGATCAGAGAAATCGCGCCCGTTGTCGGTCGCTCGTCGGTTCTGGGTTTTCTCGTTGGGGTCCTTCCCGGTGCTGGTGCGACCATAGCTTCATTCCTCGCCTATGGCATGGAGAGAGGTATCGCCAGTACCGCCGACAAAGCGCAGTTCGGGAAAGGAAGCCTGAAAGGATTAGCAGCGCCTGAGTCAGCTAACAACGCAGCCTGCACGGGTTCATTTGTACCCCTTCTAACACTCGGTATTCCAGGTTCAGGCACGACAGCGATACTCCTCGGCGCACTCATCGCTTATGGCATCCAACCAGGTCCTCGCCTTTACATTGATCAGCCGGAAATATTCTGGTCGGTGATCGTGTCTATGTATTTCGGTAATATGATTTTGCTGTTTTTGAATTTACCGTTGATTCCCTACATCGCGAAGTTGTTAACGATTCCGCGTACGTTTCTGATTCCGCTGATAGGCTTCTTTTCACTAACAGGGGTATACCTTGTGTCTTTTAATCCGTTCGATCTACAACTCATGTTGTACATTGCCGTTTGCGCCGTCATCCTAAGATTAATGACATTTCCAATGGCGCCGGTATTACTCGGCTTTATACTTGGCGGAATGTTAGAAGATAACCTTCGAAGAGCTATCACCCTTTCAGATGGTAACGCTTCATTTCTATGGGAGCGTCCGACAACACTTTGTCTGCTTGTCCTGACAGTCATTGCTCTGATGTCACCGTTATTACGAATGCTAATGAAATCGGCTCTGAAAGGTTTCAAGGACAAACAGAACGCCTCTAGACTGTAACGATTTAACAAGCTAACCTTGACCTCCATCGCTCGCGTCAAACGACTGTTGATAACAACAGTTTCGAGTAACGAATAATGTAAAACAAAGCGAACCTACGCAGGAGGAGCCCCATGATAGTCAATACCCCTTATCAAGCGCCTGCGTTGCTTTCGCTCGTTTAAGTCATTATTCCGCCAGATAAACGTTACCTAATACTGAATTCCTTACGAACACATCGGTACCCAAGTGCATCACGCGGCCGTTGGTCTTTATCTCAAGGAATCACAAGTTGAACAACACCCCCGATAATACGTCTCTTCAATACACGCTACAAAGCTTGGGTTGGAAGCAATTCTTTCAGCAGCAGCTCGACCCTGAAGACGACCTTGTTCCTGCTAGAGTCTCTCGACAGGATTTGAACCGTTACCATCTACTGAGCGAAAACGGTCCACTGATCGGCATCCTGCCAGGGCGTATCAGGAAAGAAATTGCGTCAAAAGCAGAATTACCGACCGTCGGTGATTGGGTTTTAGTTACGCCTGCGGATGCCTCAGACCCCACCCAGGTTGTTATCCAGAAAACCCTCGATCGCGCGAGCAAGTTCAGTCGCAAAGAAGCTGGCGAAAAGTTTGATGAACAGGTTGTCGCTGCAAATATTGACATGGTATTCATCGTTACCGGGCTAGATGAAAATTTTAACGCGGCTCGCATTGAACGTTATCTTGTACTCACCTGGAACAGTGGTGCCCTGCCGGTCATTGTTCTCAATAAGACAGATCTTTGTTCAGATTTAGATGAAAAAATGGCTGAAGTTGAGGAGATATCAAGGGGCACGCCGATATACGCCATATCCGCCTTGAATAATAGCGGCCTAGAAAATCTGAAGAACTATATCGAACCAGGTTGTACAGCAGCTGTTCTAGGTTCCTCTGGTGTTGGTAAATCAACAATCATTAATAATATCCTCGGTTTCGATCACTTTAAAACCGGCGAGGTTAGGCAAACCGATAGTAAAGGCCGCCATACAACGACCCACAGGGAATTGTGCTTACTGGACAATGGTGGTCTGGTCATTGATACCCCGGGCATGAGAGAAATACAGATCTGGGCGGATGAGGACACCATGACGGCGACTTTTGAGGACGTGGAGGCATTTATCGGCCACTGCAAGTTCACTGATTGCCAGCATCAAACCGAACCTGGCTGTGCACTGCAAAGAGCACTCACTGACGGCAAATTAGAGCCCGAACGACTGCAGAGCTACCAAAAATTTAAACTCGAAATGTCTGAATTCAACGCGCGTTTCGACGCTAAACTGAAGTCAGAGAAAAAACTTGTGCGTAAAAAGTTTACTCGTAGCCCTAAGAGTCGGCCATCGAAGCGAAAATAGATGCCGAATTTGAGGTCCTAACAACGAAAAAAGGACAGTAACACTGTCCTTTTTTGTTTTTCATCACCACTTTCAATCGGTTATGTTAACCGCCGGTAATCATATCCTGCAAAGCGGCTAAACGTCTCTTCTCACCATTGATGTACTTGATGTACTGGTTTGCGCTTTTAGCTTTAGACTTGTCCTTTGCTGCGACCGCAAATGCCTTTTGCGCACCGTCCCACTCTTCAATCTGCATGAGCGAGATACCTAGCCAGAAGTTTACATCTTCAGGTCTATTCAAATCGCCGAGCTTCAGCGCTTGACGGTAAGCCTTCACCGCTTCGGCATGTCGATCTTCATTTGACAGCGCCTGCGCTAGTCGATAGTGAATTTCACCGTCTTCCGCAAATTCAGTGGCTTCTTGCCAAGACGAAATCGCCTTATTGAACTCCTGAGCCATGGTGTATGACGCCGCAAGCAATCGAATGTTCTTCTCGTTCTTCTCGATAATGCCGTCGTCAAAACCCTTTTCAAGTATCCTGGCGGCTTCGAACGGCACTTCTGCATTTAGTAGGCGCTGAGACAACATAACAATCTCTGTTTCTTTCTCTAACATATCCTGAACATATGCAGCGTAGTATGCCGATAACGCTTTATCTTGCCATTCTTTCTCAGCATACAGACCCGCGAGGTGCATCCAGTACTGCTTCTTAGGGTATAAAACGATCATACGTTCAAGAACGACGATGACGTTATCAAAATCCTGAAGCTCGTTGTAAAGGATAACCTGTAGATACAACCAGTTTTCTTTAAGCGTGCGTTCCTGCACTCGCGCTATGTCTTCGACATCAATGGCAGCACTCAATGCGTCTTTATACTCTTCTAACTGATAGTAGGCGGTCGCTTTAATATAGGTAACAGTGGCATCGCGGGTTGCGTTGATCTTTTCCCACCGAGCAATATATTCAAGTGACCGACGATAGTTCTCGTCCGCGTAGTAAAGTTGGAATAATGATCTTGTCGCACCGAGTTCCAGAGCAAGAGATACCTGCATTTGTGGTTGCGCAAGTACCGCTTCATAGGCCTTCATCGTATTAGGCACGTCATCAAGCGTATAGTAAGCAAAAGCCAATGTATTCCAGATCTGCGCGACTTCGTAGGCGTTCAAACCACGTCTTTCAAGTGACTTCTTGAGCAACTCAACGGCTGCCAGTGGGTCAGCCTGAACGTCAGGCTTCTCTTCACCTTCTTCAACGGGCACAGAATCTGGATCTATCAGCATCTGTGCTTGTGCCAGCACTTTATAAGTCCGTTCCTTTAATGGTGGGACCTTTCTTTTCTCGGGTTTGGCAGCTTCGGCAAAAGCGGCTTGACCAAGGTTTATACCGGTTGCCGATTGAATCGCAACAGGCAACATGAACAAAAAGCTAACAACAATTAGTAGTCTCATCATCACCCCTTCTATTCCGCCAACTCAAAGACTATTCGATTTTGTACGCCTGCAGTTTCTACAGGTGTGCCATCGATAACCTTCGGCTTGTATTTAAATTTCAGTGCTGCTCGGACCGCCGCGCTGTCAAACACGCTATTCGGAGAATCCTCACAGGCGCCCTCAGAACTACGACCTTTTACCCAACCACAATTGGAAACAACAATAGGATCTTTAACTGTACCCTGAGCGCTAACAGTAAACTCGACAATCGCCCAACCTGACATACCTCTGGACAATGCGCGTCGTGGATAGACTGGCTGAACTTTAACGATTGGCAAATACTCGCCGTCAGAGATCCCGAACCCACCTGCATTGATATCAACGCCAGCGCCCGCATCAAGACCAGACATCGTAAACCCGGTTTGATCGACAGAAACGTTAATGTTCATCGGCGGAATATCAGGCGGTGGCTGATCGGGTGGTGGTGGTTTCTTAGCTTTACGCTGTTTCGTTTGAACCTCATTCTCCTGCTTGACACGGACAATGTCGACGATACGACCAATACCATCATCCGTCAGGGCACTTTTGGTATTCGATATGAGCGACTGCATTAAATACAACAATGCGATTGTTATCACAACGCCAGCAATCATAGAACCACTAATTCGTAAAATCATAAATTCCTCCTACCCTTCTTCGGAGGCAATAGCGACTTGATTAATACCTATCTTTCGAGCGGCATTCATAATCGCTAGTACTTTCTCAACTTTAGACTCGCTGTCCGCCTGGATAACCAAGCCACCCTTTGGATTCTCGGCATGCAGCCGTTCCATCATGGGTCGGACGTTTCTGACATCAACACGTTTCTTATCGATCCATATGCCACTGTCCGAACCGACACCAACCAACAATGAGACTCTTTTCTTAGCCTCAGCCGTCTTGGTATCAGGTCTGTCAATTTCCACACCGGTTTCCTTAATAAAGGTGGCCGTCACGATAAAGAAAATCAGCATGATGAAAACAACATCAAGCATCGGCGTTAAGTCCGCGACCTTCTCTTCTTCTTTTATTTTTCTTCTACTTCGCATTTTTATCCCGATCTAACCTAACGATTTGATCTTAATGATCCATCGTAAGTGTGTCTTCCATGAAAGCTGCTTCTGTCTGCACCTTGGAAGTGATAAATGTATTCGCGAGCACCCCTGAAAGCGTACCGACCATGCCCGACATTGTCGGAATCGTAGCAGCTGAAACGCCCGCAGCCATCGATCTGGCGTTACCACCAGAAAAGGTCATTGCTTCAAAGACTTGAACCATTCCCGTTACCGTGCCTAAAAGGCCGAGTAATGGAAGCAGTGATATCAATGTTTTGATAAAGCCAAGATTCGTGTTCAAGCGCATGTTTACTTCTGAGATAAGCCTTTCGCGAATGCGGTGAGCATTCCAGGAGTTCCGTTCAGAACGACCCTCCCAATAGGCTAACGCTGTACCGACATCTGTCTTGTGCTCAGTATTGATAAACCAAACCCGCTCGAAAATCAGTGCCCACATTATGAAAGTGGCGCCGGCAATGTACCAAAGTACATTACCCCCTGCTTCCATAAACGTTCTGATTGCAACTACTATGAATTCCATAAGAGTTACTTACCTGCTTTTTCAGCGTTTTCGGCGTGTTCAGCGATAAGACCAGCGCTCTGTTCGGTCAAAATATGCAAAACAGTGCTGCTTCTAGACTGCACAATTGAGTGCAGTAGAACAGTTGGTATCGCTACACAAAGACCAAGAACCGTCGTCATCAATGCTTGAGAAATACCACCAGCCATTGTTTTAGGGTCACCCGTACCAAACAACGTGATTGCTTGGAACGTTACGATCATACCCGTTACGGTACCGAGAAGACCGAGAAGAGGTGCAACCATCGAGATGATCTTGATGAAGGCTATCCGTGCGTTAATCGCCGGCTGCTCCTTCAATATTGCCTCGTCCAATTTCAGCTGAAGTGTTTCCGGATCAACCTCTTTGTTCTCTGCGTAAACCTTCAATACACGCCCCAAAGGATTACCATCGCTTGGTGTTGCAGACTTCGTTTGTGCGTTAACTTTACTGCCCATAATAGTCAGTGTCGTAAATCGCTCAAGTGAAAGTAATGCCGCAACGATACCCAAAGCGATAATGACGTAACCGGTTGTACCACCTTGGTGTATACGTTCTTCAATCGTTGGAATTTGAATCTGAAGTTCCAACAACTGGCCGCGAGTAGGGTCAAGACCGAAAGATGTGAAACCACCGGTTGAGCTCTGCAGTGCATCAGCAGAGTCGACAAAACGTCCTGCAGGCTGTGCGGGTAACTCTTTGATGATCTTGTTTTCGATGTCGTAAGTAACGTACTGCCCTTCACTTATTAGATTGTAACCACCAACCCGGATGACTTCTTGTTCAACCACTTCGCCGTCGAGCTTGTTAACCTTAGCTGTGAATCGAGTAATCTTGCCTGACTCTGTCATTTCACGCTGCAGTTCGTACCAAAGACGTTCAATTTCTTCGATTGTTGCTAACTTGCTAGACTGACCCATTTCTTGAGCAAAATCGGCTAACCATTCGGTACGTCCAGGGTATTCAGCACTAATAATCGAACCTTCGAAGACGCCTTGCGTATCTCCACTGACTTGCTGAAGTACACCAAACAACTCACGTAATGAACCGAGACGCTTAGACAGGATTTCCTGTAGCTGAGCGATCTCTTTTTCATTCTTCTCGAATTCGTTTTCAAGTCGCGTACTACGCTCTTCTTCTACTAGTTGCATACGCTCTGCGTCTTTCACTGCCTGCGCTTGCTTTGCTTTGTTAGAAACGAAGTCTTTCTCGCGCTGGTTATTTACATCACGGTTAATGAGTTTGCCTTCTTTAACCATCTGCAATAGTTCGCTGAGACTCTTTGCATTAATCTTGTCTTCCGCAGCCTGTGTGGTCGCAGATAGTGTCAGCGCCAACGCTGTGAAAAATACCAATAACTTTTTCATGTTCTTATTCTCCTGGTGCCGCTACGGGTAATTTGACGATATTGGCTGTCTGTGTCTTACGTGCGATTCTCAGCCCGTCTCGAATACCAGCATTAAACTCGTCTCCAAGTACAACCCATTGCTTTTGATCTCTGTCCCAAGTTCCTGCCACTGCTGCGTCAGGCGTTTGGAAAGATAGGGATACTCGACCCCACTTAAGAATATCGACTTGACGTTCAACGCCTTCGATTTCAATCACGTCTGTGTAGACATCGATTGTTGAGCCATATGTATTTTCAACTTGATATGCCTGCATAACCTGGCTGAACTTCTCTGAAACGGCAACGTCAGCTCGATTTAACGTTTCTTTCAAGAAGGCAATGCGTTCACGACGTTCTGAAATCAGGAACGGCTGATCAAGCTCGATGAATTTTTCAAGGTTGACAATCATTCGCTCTATCAACGGAGTGATTTGACGCTCAACAAGTGAAACGTTATCGATAGACTGATTTAGCTTGCCCATCTCTTCGTTTTGATTTCTGATCAAACGTTCTTGCTGTTGATTATAGACACGCAAGCCATCGACGATTTTCATTACCTGTTTGTACTGAGACAACAAGTCCCGCGTATCGTCGGTAAGAGAGTCAATTTTCATTTGAGACTTCCGACCATCTACGGTGGTGGTCGCTCTGACTCCCAACACTTCGTCGAGAGTTTGCGCAGCTGCGTTGAAACTGACCGCAGACAAGACGCTTATCGCAAATGCAAAAAGCACCCGCCTAATCTGATGTTCTTTCATGTTGGTACCTACCAGGAATTATTGCTTGTATGTAATTCTTATAATATTTTTGTTGTTCTTCACTACTTAAGCGTTGAAGCGGTCATGGTCACCACTGTTATTAACTAAGCTGCGAGGCCGATAGGATGTAGAAGCCATGATCTTTTGTCAAGCGAACTGAACCAAATATAGCTAACGATAGATTCAAACATCATAGAAGAGATTTACATCTTGGTTAAAGATCTCATTTTGCAGTAAAGAACTTGTCTTATGCTAAAATAAAGAGTTGGTTTCCACTGTTCATTTCGATTAAAACATCGCCAATATTGCTATATTAAAGTCCAAAAGCCCGTTGACGCACATAACTAGTGCGTGCCAATTAAGCTCAATCGATTCTGCATCTTAAAAAGAAGCTGGATTGACTTGGCGGTAATCAATACCGTTACAACACAGACTTTTACAGCACCTACTATACGTTTGATTTTTCAGCTGCAATCAAAGGATATGATCGACATAACCCGCCGCAAGATCCCTCGCATTTCGTTCATTCGTCACAACAACATCAACCGGCTCGCCTGTTAAATACTCCGTCGCAACGCGACGCACATCCTCAACAGTTACGTTCAACAGGTCACTACGACGCTGTTGACGATAGACTTCATCGCGGCCAAATAAATCATTATAGAAAACCTGACGCGCTTCACCCGCTGGCGAAGCTGGAGAGTCGATACTACTGACGACGCCCAGTATCGATTGTTCAACATCCGAAAACGTGACCGGCGTCGTCATGACCCAATCAACAGCGGCTGAAAAATCATCAAATGTCGCCTGAAGGCGCGGATCACGGTAAGAGTAAAACCTAAAAATACCGTTAGTTGAATCATGGCTCGCTCCACCGCCATAGGCCCCACCCTGCTCTCTAATGGTTCGATGTAAATAGCCATTGCGCAACACACCACCGAGTATTGTCAAGGCTGCAGAATCTCTGTGATTTTCGGGCACAGTCTTGAAGGCTCTTGCACAATAGTTAACCTGTGTTGTCGTTATCCAAGCTTGTCGAAATTCCGGTGCCGCAAATGACGTTTCGAGCAGACCCGTCTCAACGGATGGTGAAATCGTAGACCAGATATCAGCCAGCGCATGTTGCATCTCATCAGCAACCAATGGATCGTTGATCATCAAGAACTGGGTTTTCGTATCACGCATCGCTTCGCCAATTTTCTGTAGCTGATCCGTTAAGCGTGCCAAATTATCGGCATCGTCAAGACCATCATCCAAATGACGTAGGTGGAGAATGCCCTCGAGCCCGCTTAGATAGTGGTTCAACCTCGGTACAGGCCGCAAAACACTGCTCGCAGCGGTCATCGCCAGCATATGGCCCGAATTGGTGATACTACTATCTCTTCTCACCCTTGCCTGCTTCACCAAGTCTCTCGTCCTGGCAGTTTCAGTAAAATTAGGTTGTTCATAGGTCTGCTTAAGCAAAGACATCATACTTGAGGCGTTTCGATTCAGCGCTTTACTCGATACTGATATATGTCCTACAAGGCTCTCAGGGTCACTTACAGTTCCGCGCACCGTTGAAAACGCAGAAATACCGCCGGTGAGGCTATGCTGGAGTGCTTGCGCCTCCAGGTAGCCCCTATCGGCGGAACCGGATTCGGTCAACAAATGCGTGAACAGTGGCAATAGCCGCATACTGTCGGCATCGAGCGCAGGCATTTGACTGACGATGTGGTTATACACAAGCCCATTGGTACCGGCATCAAACTGAGCCAGATGCTTATGCCCCGCAGCAACGATCCGCGGCTTGGGCTCAGGCAACGAGGCAGGGATATCTTCGATACCGACCTTAGGTAACAGCTCAATTGGCTCTTCCCTATTCTGTCTCGTCTCCAGATCGATTGATTGCGTCACGATCGCCTGTTTTTCTGTATCACTCAGACGGTCCTTTATCTGCTGCAGGTTTGTCTCTTCTTCGAGCCGATTTCGGTTGTTCATTTGTGCATCGGGGTATAAACAAACCCGAACGCGGTGATTATTATCCAGCAGAACCTCTTTTATGAGGTTTTTAATAAAATTAGGATCCTTGATCTCAACCCTGAGTTGAGCGATAACCTTATCGATATCAAGTAGATCAATAGGGTCACCACGATGTATCGCGGCCGACATGCAGGAAAAGATCAACTGCATACCAAAAGGTGTACCGTCACCGCCTATTTCTCGATGACTTAGCTCCAATTGATGTAAACAGGCTTCTAACGCACCAATTTCAACGCCTTGTTCCGCCACCTCTGCCAGTGTCGTCAAAATCAGCGCTTCGACCTCATCGGCTCTAAACTCATCGCTACCTTGCAAACCACACAAGAAACTCATTTCTCTGTTAGATTCTTCCAGTCCGCATAGTGGGCTCGGTGCTGCACCGAGACCCGTTGATTCTAATGCTTTACGCAATGGCGATGCCGCGGTATCAAGCAGAACATCCGACAGTAAATTGCACCTCAACAGCAACGCCAAATCAATACTATCGCCCAGCAGCCATGCCATGACGATATGCGTTTTGCCCTGCAGATTATCTTTATCATCGGTCGGATACGGTTCCGATACTCTCAACGTTGATGTCAAACGTTGCTCTGGCGTGACAGCGATAAAATCACTGGAGCGATCGAATTTACACAGCGCCCTTTCTTCCATTGCGTGCTGCAAGTCCACATGATTCATGTTGCCAAAGGTCATGAATATGGCATTACTGGGATGGTAGTGAGACTTGTAAAAATCAACCAACTCGTCATACGTTAAATTGGCAATATGTTTTGGATCGCCGCCACTGTTGTAGTGATACGTCGACGTTGGGTACAAGTGTGTTTTGACCTCGTCATATAACAGTGACACAACCGAACTTGAGTCCCCTTTCATCTCGTTATACACAACACCTTTATGAACCAAAGCTGAGTCGGGGTTCTGCATTTCTTCGAATTCAAGCCGATGACCTTCTTGAGCAAAATCCAACTTATCAAGGTTCGGAAAAAAAACCGCATCCAAGTAGATATCTAACAAGTTATTGAAGTCTTTCACATTCTGGGTAGCAAAGGGATAGGCCGTGTAATCGCTACTGGTGAACGCGTTCATGAAGGTATTCAATGAACGTCTGAGCATAAGGAAAAACGGATCGCGAACGGGGTACTTCTCGCTTCCGCACAACGCAGTGTGCTCTAACACATGAGCGACGCCCTTCGAATCCATGGGCACGGTGCGTAGCGCAACCATAAATACATTCTCTTGATGGTCAGCCTCCATATGAAAATGCATCGCGCCGGTTTTGATATGCTCGAACTCGCGCACTGTGACATCAAGGGTATCGATTCGCTGACTGCGAAGATGCTTGAATGCTGGATGACTAATCACTCCGTCATTGCCGCTGTGTGCCTCAGTAACTTTGTTTTTTTGAATATCAGACAAGATATTGACCGCCATCGAGAATAATGTGTTGACCGGTGACGACCGAGTGTCCCTCGAGAAAAGACACAATAGAGTCTGCAACAGTTTCCGGTGTGCAGGTGAGTTGCAATGGCGCCGATGCTTGCAGGGATGACATGATTTTCTTGTAACGGTCGCCCATGCCCTTCTCTAGCCATTCACCCTGAATAAAACCAGGACAAACCGCATTAACGCGAATCTCCGGTCCCATTACCCTTGCTAGCGATTGAGTCATTGTTAGCAAGGCTCCCTTAGATGCTGCATAAGCGATAGAACTGCCTATACCTGTCACACCTGCTATCGATGAGACATTAACGACCGAGGCACGACCTGACGCTCTAAGCGCGTCTTCCGCCGCACGAATCATCTGATAAGGTCCGACCACATTCACACCATAAATATCGAAAAAGTCATCCTTTTCAAGACCCGACAATTGCTCATGGGGTACAAATTTGGTTTTACCGGCATTATTAACGAGGCCATCTAATCGACCCCATTTTTCAAGGGCACTGTCGACGAGCCGTTTACAGTCTTCGTCTATCGCAACATTCGCCTTAACGACGATGGTTTCAACACCGAGCGCTTCGCATTCGCCGGCTACTTTTCGCGCAGCTTGCTCACTGCTTGAATAATTAATCACTACATGGCAGCCACGAGCCGCTAACAGTCTTGCTGTCGCTGCACCAACACCCGAAGACGAGCCCGTAACAATGATGACATTATCTTTTAACGACACTAGTATTTCGCTCCATATTTACTATCGGGATTTTCCTTATGAAACTTATCCCAATACTTTCCAATTTCGTCTTTCATCTCTCTGTGCAGGTATAACATGCTAAAGAGGTTCGGCAGCGTCATGAACGCAATGGCGATAGCTGATATCAACCAGATCAGGGACGTATCAACAATCGCAGCAAGAAAGAAACCGACAACGTAACAAAGTCGGTATGGCAGCACGGACCTAACGCCAAATAAATAGGTCATTGCCCGATCGCCATAGTAAGACCAGGCAACAGCAGTACTAAACGCAAACAGCACCAAACCCAAAGATACGATGTGCCTTCCATAATCACCGAAGAGCCCTTTTGAAAAAGCTTCCATTGTGAGATCTACCGAATGAATCAAAGACTTGCCGGTTAGATCAATATCAGACTGAATTTCCCCATCGACGACCTCTAACTCTCCATTAAAGAGAGATTCATCATCGAGGTACCGAACATCTTCCGCTATTGATCGATTGTGAATGATTGTAAACCCATCAGAAACAGCAACACCGGCTACGACTAGAATGCTGCCGTTGTAGGCCTTTATCGTATCGTTTGACGAACCGAAATTAAGATGCTCGAACAACGCTTCTCTTTGCTCCAAGTTTTCTTCGGAGTACTCACCTAAAATTATTTCAGTATCAAAATCTTGGAATTCATTATCGACTTTCTTGTGCCATGCACCCGATGACAAGATTACCAAACCTGTAATGGTACATATGATAATAGTGTCGATGAAGGGTTCCAATATCGAAACCATGCCCTCTGAAATAGGCTCGTCAGCTTTCGCCGCAGCATGCGCAATCGGAGCCGAGCCTTGGCCAGCCTCATTAGAAAACAGACCGCGATTAACGCCTCTGTTGAATGCATATGCAAAACTCGCACCGAGGAACCCGCCTGTTGCTGCGGACCCGGTGAAGGAATCACTGAAGACAGACATGAAGGCAGGGCCGATTTCAGCGGCATTTGGAATAATGACTGCAAATGCACCAATCAGATAAATAACCGCCATCGCGGGTACAATCTTTTCCGCAACCTTAATGATTCGGTCGATACCGCCGAGAATTACACAAGCCAAAATGATCGACAACACCAGCCCGGTAATCCATAACGGAATACCAAATGATGCTTCAACACCGTTGGCGATGTTATTACTCTGAGGCAAGCTTCCCGTGCCAAAGGAACTGACAACCGTCGCTACCGCAAAGAATACGGCCAACCACTTCATATTGAGGCGTCGCTCCATCACGTACATGGGACCACCAACAATGTGCCCCTCTTCATCAACTTGTCGATATTTGTGACTCAACGAGACCTCAACAAACTTACTTGTCATGCCAAGGAACGCCGTCATCCACATCCAAAACAAGGCAGCGGGTCCGCCAAGATAGATTGCTAAAGCGACCCCACCGATATTGCCCGTACCGACGGTACCGGATATTGCGGTCGACAATGCTTGAAAGTGGGTCGCATCACCCTGGGCATCTGGTTTGTCGTACTTGCCGCGTACAATTCGCCATGCGTGGTTAAAGAAACGGATTTGCGGAAACTTTAGATAGACCGTTAGAAATAAACCGGTGCCCAGCAATACAAACGGAAAATATTGGGCGGAACCCAATAGACCGTCAAGAAGATTAAGAAACCCAGTAAAAGACTCCAAACACCATCACCTAGTAAACAATATAAGCCGCAGACAATAGCAAATTTGCATGCTCGCCGCGATGGGTCTAGGCAATCGAAGCTAGACTTTGCAAGTCGCTTTAAAAGAAGGTCGACATCCGAATGGGAATTGAATCGAACCCTTGCTCAAAATCGAAAGGTAATTGCTCACATTTTAACGCGGATAACAGTAACGCCATTGCATCGAGAACATCGTCTCTGGCCACATCAGAACGTCTCGTGGCTGATAAAATGGTTCCGTACATGCCGGCAAGTGCCTCGCTGTGCTGCTCCAGTATTTGCAGCCTTTCCTGTAGGCCCAACTTGGTTTTCTTACCATGTTGAAGCGCCCGACTAGCTAAACGCTGAAACGCGAGCTCAGGGTGAGACTCCAACAGTTTTCTGCGACTATCGTGATGTTGGATGAGGTGCTGATCAACTTGTTGAATCTTGGCGCAAATATTCCAAGACTGTTTCGATAGTTTTTTGCCTAACGCGAGCATATTCAACTGGCAAGCTTGTTCATAACTTGTCGCATACACGGCTGACCTCACGGGCACGGGAAAGACACTGGATCCCTTTTTACCCAGCAACTTCCTCAATCGGCTTTCCAGTTGCCGGGGAGCATCAACCTTTAAGCCAATGGGCATGTCGATCAAAATACGGCGCGCATCATCCATTGCGGACATAAGGTCAGCAATGTCCTTGAAAACCGCATAGCCAATAGGCTCATTTAACGTCGGTTGCCCTTCAGGTTGAGCAATATGCCATATTGCAAACCAACCCGCAGGACATCCATCCACGCCAACATACCTGCCAGGCAACAGCTGCTTTGATGCTTCGATGGCGGTCGTCATTATCTCTCTAAGCCAAACAAGTCAGGGCTGAAAACAATTCCAGTGAACTTAACACTCGAACCTTAGGATGCGACTGGCTCACGCATCGTCACAAATTCTTCAGCGGACGTTGGATGAATACCGACCGTCGCATCGAACACCGCTTTGGTTGCACCTGCTTTCATCGCGATTGCTATTCCCTGGATAATCTCACCAGCCTCAGCACCGACCATGTGTACGCCAACCACCCTGTCACTTTCACGATCAACGATGATTTTCATCATGCTACGCTCATCGCTACCTGACAGCGTGTGCTTCATCGCTTTAAAGCTTGATAGATACACATCCACTTCGCCGTATTTCTCACGAGCCTGCTCTTCGCTCAGCCCCACGGTGCCAATATTCGGTTGGCAGAATACCGCCGTTGCGATGCCGTCATAATCCATCACTGTCGGTTTACCCAAATACTGTGTTTGTGCAAAAGCCATTGCCTCTTTGATGGCAACCGGCGTCAGTTGGATCTTGTCGGTGACATCACCCAACGCGAAAATGTTCGGCTCGGAGGTTCTAAACTGTTCATCAACAATAACTGCGCCGTTTTCTTGCAACGCAACATTGACATTTTCCAAGCCTATGTCGTCGACAGCAGGCTTGCGACCGGTTGCGTACATCACTAGATCAACCTCAAGCGGCTCACCTTGTTTAAAGGAGACTTTTAACGATCCATCCGGGTTCTTTTCTATGCGCTCAACATTTGAATTGAAATGGAGCTGAACATTTTTCTTGCCTAACTCCTCTGCGACAAACTCACGCACATCTGAATCAAAGCCGCGCAGAAAGAGCGGTCCGCGGTAGGACAGATGGCTCTGTGAACCAAGCCCACCAAAGATGCCGGCAAATTCTACTGCGATATAACCACCGCCGACGACGAGAGACCGCTTTGGCAACTGCTCCAGGAAGAACGCTTCATTTGAAGTGATGACATGTTCGGAGCCTGGGAATTCTGGCACCACGGGCCAGCCACCCGTTGCGATCAAGATAGACTCTGTTGAAATAACTTTATCGCCAATCGAAATGTGATGAGCATCGACGATCCGTGCGCGTCCATCAAAATGAGTGACGCCCGCATTATCCAACAGGCCTTGATAAATACCGTTCAAGCGGCGAATTTCTTTGTTTTTATTCTCTATCAGCTTTGGCCAATCAAACTCTGGCTTCACCTCGCTCCAACCAAAACCTTCAGCATTGGTATAATCCTCGTGAAAGTGGGACGCATAAACCATCAATTTCTTGGGTACACAACCTACGTTGACGCAGGTACCACCCATAAATTTGTCTTCCGCCGTCGCCACTCGCGCACCATATGTCGAACTCATGCGCGCTGCGCGAACACCGCCGGAACCCACACCAATGACAAATAAATCAAAATCATACTCACTCATAGTAGTTACTCATTTTTACCTTAATTCAAATATACTTCTAACATTCAAGATATAACCGAACCTAGCGGTGCAATAAGGTCAACCTAAATGACTCATTTCGAACTTGTTCCTTTCGGCGCAGGCACATTGCCGGTCGTTTCTGGCAGCCTCGTAAGAACAGCCAACCAAATGCAAATAGCATGGCATGTTGATCCCCGGCAGCATGCCCTAGTCTGGCCATCTGAGGAACGCATTCTACGCAGACAGGATGGACTCTGGAAGTCAACCTGCTTCGAAATCTTCGTTGCCGCCTCAGCGACAGACTCAAGTCCTGTAAAACCCTACTTCGAAATTAACATCTCGCCGTCGGGCAATTGGCAATGCTATCGGTTTGACGACTATCGACAAGCTCAATCGGTCTCAAATACGTTCGCCGTTACGCAATCTAGCGCGAGCCATCATGCCGAGCATTGTTCACTGTCCTGTACAGTGGAGTATAGTCTTCCCCAGTTTGTTACAACTAGCCTCGATATTTCTATATCGGCTATTCTTGAAATGCAGCCTGCTCGTACGTCGAGGATTGATGTAGCGATGCTAGGATCGAGCGAGCTGACCTACTATGCACTGACACATCCCAGTAAACAGCCTGATTTCCATCTGGCTAGCAGTCGATTACTCAAATTGTATACAGACGAACCGATATAGCGCTTGATCCGGACTCAGACAAAACAGTTAGGTCGATTTAGTGAGCCCTGACTTGACTTAAGTCGTCCTCCCTCCCGATACTGGCGCCCTTATTTATGCAGTACAAAACACGGTAGAAATATGACATTTCAATTCGGCATCGATCAGCTCCTCGACGATCCAAAGCTGATTAGCCGGCTAGCATCAGCCAGAGTTGCCTTAGTCGGGCATCCGGCATCCGTTACTCAAGACGGATCGCATTCAATGGACGCGCTAATTAAAGCTGGCATAACCCTAGAGCGCGCTTTCGGCCCGCAACACGGCATGCGCGGTGACAAACAGGACAACATGATCGAATCGAGCGATTTCCTCGATCCAATTCACGCCGTACCCGTTATATCACTCTACAGCGAACACCGACGACCAACGCCAGAAATGCTACATGACTTAGATATCGTGTTGTTTGACCTGCAGGACATTGGCTGTCGTATTTATACGTATATCGCTACCCTGAAATACTTTCTCGAAGCTTGCGGACCGTTGGGTGTTGAAGTGTGGATACTCGATAGACCTAACCCAGCTGGCAGGCCCATTGATGGTCTCTACTTAGAGCCCGGCGCCGAAAGTTTTGTAGGATGTGATGAGTTACCGACACGCCATGGATTGACGACAGGTGAGTTAGCGAGATGGTTTGTCGACAAAAACAAACTGGCGACAGACATCAAAGTCATCGAAATGTTGGACTACCAACCGGACGCAGCACCCGGCTATGGCTGGCCAACCGAAATGCCCTGGATTAACCCAAGTCCTAATGCCAGCAGTTTGAATATGGCACGATGCTTTGCCGGCACGGTCCTGTTAGAAGGCACGTTACTTTCCGAGGGCAGAGGCACGACGGTCCCGCTGGAGATCATTGGCGGGCCAGGCTTTCCCTCGCAACAGATCATCGACAAACTTCTCGCTGAAGTGCCGCACTGGATTGAAGGCGTTCTATTGCGCAGCTGCTTTTTTGAGCCCACCTTTCACAAACACCAAGGGCTTCTATGTGCGGGTATTCAAATTCACACGGGCATGCCAAATTATGATCATGCACGCTTCCAACCCTATAGATTGATTGCGGGTATGTTGAAAGCTTGCCACCAGCTCAACCCACAGCAGGCTATATGGCGAGATTTTTACTATGAATACGAAAACGATCGAGTCGCCATTGATGTCATTAATGGCGGTTCCACTCTGCGCACGTGGGTCGAAGACCACGATGCAGAGTTAGCCTCCCTAGATGCGCTGCTAGAGCCTGACATCGATCGTTGGCAGAACGAGCGAGCGAGCTATCTTATTTATCCGTGACCCATGCGCTTTGTCCACGACCAATCAGATCCGCCAGAGTTGGCCAACATAACCCCATTTTATACTCGCGATAACCACCTGCAGAGCTAATTAAGCGTGATAAGCTTTTAGCTCAATTTTGGTTAGCCCGCTGAGTAGCGATTGATGCTATTTATTTTGACAGCTAATTTTCATACCTAATAATTAAACAGCGAACGGAATTCCTATCCTATGAGTAATACTTACAAGATCGCAATTTTGGCAGGTGATGCCATCGGTCCTGAAATAATGACACAGGCGACGCGCGTGTTTGATGTTCTTTCTAAATATCGCGATGTCGAATTTGAGTTAATGGAAGCGCCCTTCGGTGCGCACGCTTATTTCGAACATGGCAAAGCGTTCCCAGACGAGACTAAAGCTATCTGCGATAAAGCCGACGCCATTCTGAAAGGACCTGTCGGACTCAGTCATGAGGAATCAAAGAAAATTCCGGTAGAGGAGCAAGCAGAGCGCGGCGCCATACTACCTTTAAGGGCTCGGTATAATACCTACGCAAATTTCCGTCCGATCTTTTTAAGTAAAGACATGGCGCACTTCTCTCCTTTGAAAGCAGAAGTGATTAAGGACGGCATCGATATTTTGCTGATCCGCGAACTTGTCGGCGGCTTATATTTTGGCGAGAAAGAGCGAGGCATCAATGCAGACGGCAAACGATACGTTAAGGAAGTTCTGGAATACAACGAAGATCAGATACGGCAAGTGTTAATCGTTGGCTTTGAACAAGCCCGAGCACGAAAAAAAGTGCTTCATAATATTCACAAAAGTAACGTTCTCATGTCGAGTGTGTTCTGGAATGAAGTGCTCGAAGAAGTTCGCACCGATTACCCAGATGTCGAAGTAAAACACCTACTAGTAGACGCAGCTGCAACCGCACTGTGCTTAAACCCAGGCCAGTTCGATGTCATGGTCATGGAAAATATGTTCGGCGATATTCTCAGCGATCAGGGCGGCGGTATACTTGGCTCACTCGGACTGATGCCTTCTGCGTGCATGGGACCTGAAAAAGCTTATTATGAGCCGTCACACGGTTCTGCACCGGATATTGCTGGTCAGAATATCGCAAACCCGTATTCGATGATTGGTTCTGTAGCGATGATGCTGGATATGAGCTTCGATATGAAACAGGAATCAGAAGCGGTTTGGGATGCGATGAAAAGTGTATTCGAAGCCGGTTACTCTACCCGAGACCTCGCCGGTGGTGGCGACGAAAGTAAAATGGTTTCGACTGTCGAATTTGGCGACATGGTGATGGAAAAACTAGCAGAGTTGATCAAGGCGCTTTAGCAATACGGAAGTGGGGACGCGAAGAGTCAGCTTTCGGACTCTTCGTCAATTCTCTCTTATCAATTTGCTCTTTAACAATAACCGCGTTGATTGCGACATCGGGTCTGACGATACAGTCAGCTAAAGCGTCCCAGCTTTAAGCGCCGATAACAGCGCCAACGGTTGTTGCCATACTGGCAATCATAGCCAACACCGACAACCAACCCCAGCCAATGAACGCCCACATAATCAGCGGCTGTTCGAACAAATTGCCTAGGATATTAACAACTGAATCAACCAGGAAAAATTTCAATATGGCCTGGATGTACTTCTTAATCATGGAGTTAACCTTTTGTTGGTCTAAAAACAGCGCGCATTCTAGCGCGATTTAATCGGATTTGGCAGCTTAGGTTTCAATTCCCATGTTTTGAATTCATCAACCGTGATAGTAAGCTCATCAAGAATCTGTTTTAGGTTGATTTCTTCGCCATATTTGGCGCGCTTTGACAGCATGGTCACAGGAAACAGGAAGTTATCTGTCTTGCGCCAACGAAGTGCCTTGCTTGGGCCCAAGTCATCTTCATAGATGACCCAGATCATATTGAACTCTCGTGCCAGAACATCTCCAAACAGAACACCAAGGTTTTGCCAAACAATCACATCGTCAAGACGAACCATGCGGCGATTGATCATAGACTGCATTGCGGTTAAGTCGGATTTCGTGCCGTTAATCGACAATATACCCAACTTGCGCTGGATGAGCTCCTTTGCCGCTTTACGCATATTCGCCAATATCTCAATTTGACCTGCTGTGAGGTCTCTTGATTCGAAATTATCTTCCTGTTCCGGAAATGCGTATTGTTCAAGTTGCTCCGGCGTCAGTTCGCGCATAGAGCTTGTTAGTTCGGTTTGGCTCTCAGCCCCGTCAACAGTAACGCTAACCTCTTGCGCATATACACCAAATGACAGCAAATAAAGGGAGCAGACGGCTATAAAGTGGCGGTTTATTTGCTGCATGATCGTATAATTCCAGATAAGTCACGTCATTATCCACCAAACCTTGGGGTAGAAGCCAAGTAATTAGACGTTGTCTTTTGATAGACTCGACTTTTAGTAGCTTTTGCGACTAAGACTTGCTCATTTTGACTTGTTTGTCGTCGCACATTTTTAATAGGCTCAACGGGCATTTGTCGAAGTGCGTTGAGACGATAGCGCCTGGCGCGATTTATTCTCGAAGATACGGAGATCCTCTCGTTGGACCTAATAGAACGATTACACCAACAACCTCATCAATTTGTCATTGCCATTACCGGCGGCGGCACTAGCGCGATTAGTGAGCTTCTGGCAATACCGGGTGCATCCAACACCCTGCTCGAATCGATGGTTCCCTACAGCCAAGAAAGCCTGAAGCAATATCTCGGCTTCGACCCCTTACAAGCTGTCAGCCAAAATACCGCGCGCCAGATGGCAATGAGAGCCTACTTGAGGGCAAAAAAGCTTGAACCCCATGGTTCGGTAATCGGTTTGGGCTCAACCGCTGCAATTACAACAAATAGAGACAGAAAAGGAGACGATCGGTGTTTTGTCGCAGCACAATCGGATCACCACACCGCGGAATTCAGCCTCGTTCTGGATAAATCCAATGACCGCCTAACGCAGGAACAGCATTGCCAAAGGCTCATACTATCCGCTATGGCACATGCCTGTGGTCTCGAGGACAACGACCTTAATAACCTTATTCACGATAACAAGACCCCTGTCGCGCAAGCATCAGCCGCACATATGCGGCAGGCCAATGCACCACTACCATGGCAACAATTGCTCATTGGCACAGCCAACTCAACCCAGTCGGGCGTTACATCTCCGCAGATACTATTTCCCGGTGCTTTCAACCCACTACACGCCGGTCATCTGAAAATGATTGACTACGCAGAACAAAAACTAGGTCAACGGGTCACGCTTGAAATTTCCACATTCAACGTCGACAAACCGCCACTTGACTATCTTGACATGCAAGACCGCGTTGGTTTGTTACAGGACCATCCACACGTGTTTACAAATGCACCGACATTTCTGGATAAGTCCCATTTATTCCCTGGCGCAGGTTTTATCGTTGGCTATGACACTATTATTCGAATTGCTAACCCCAAATACTATGACAATAGTGTCACTAAACGTGATGCGGCAATCCAATCACTGAAAGACAATAAACATCGATTTTTAGTATTTGGTCGCTCTCATGGCGACGCATACCTCACATTGAGACACGCGGATATTCCATCAGCATTAAAGGAACTGTGCGACGAGGTGAGTGAAGCAGAGTTCAGAGTGGACATATCCTCTTCAGAGATTCGCGCAAAGTCTGCCGGTGAGTAGCGATGTTTTTTAGATCAGCGGCAGACCTTAACAACAATTTGGGTTAGTCCTCGGATGGCAACGCTTCGACAGGGGCGTCATCAACATCGACACTTCCGTTGTTGATGCTCGCGCTCGTCGAGGCCACGTTTAGATTAATATTGCTGCACCAGCTCAACCCCGTCGTCATGCTCACAACCCCCGGCATTGATGCCAGTGTATTTTCAACAGCCGCAGCGTACTCTGGCAATAATTCAGCAACAACAAAATTTGCTCTCGCCTGTACGGCCGGATCTGCCAAGCGGTTTCTTTGTCCCCATTCGACGATGTAATCACCGCATCGTGATCCCCCTGCTTGAGTGAACGCAACATCCTTTTGTACACCAAAACTGTGAAACATCATTGCTTCCTCAAATATCATTGCAAAATCTTCAAACTCACTCGTGTAATTGAAATAGTCACTGGCGTAATCCGCAGCGAATTGCGCGCCAAGATCAGCAGCCGTCGATTCTTGCTGAACCGCAGAGGAAAGCTCACCGAGAAAGGATACAGCTGCCAGAGCTTCCAAGGTTGATGACTGCAGCGGATAGGTTGCGCTAAGACGCGAGGACGTTGAAACCCCTGTTAACGCAAGATGGATAGGTAAAAATCGATCCAGTAGATCTATATCGGCAGGAGAAATTAAATTATTCGCGTGCGCAAGTAAATGAAAAAGGAGCGAGGCCGTGCTCAAACTAATCGTATCAATATCTCTTGGCAGAGACTGAATATCAGTATTGCTTATTACATACCGGCGTAAGAAATCGAACTGAAGTTCCGCACCGTAACCTGACCTAAAATCCGGCGTGTCATCGATGACATCTCTTTCTTCCCGCGTTAACCACATAACATTCGGGTCGAGATATATCGCGCCACTGTAAATACTGTGTTTAGAGGGTCGGATGTCATAGGAAATTACAATCGCGGTGACACCACGCATCATTAACAACATCTCAGCAGGCATTTTTTCGAGTACCTCTCTAAATCGTGATCCCATCCAAGGATGCGACACTAAAACCCGTTGCATGATTTCATCAATCGATGGGTCTTCAGTCAACATACCGATTAGAGGCAAAGTATCTAAACTACAACCGGCCTCCTGCGTCAACAAAATGACGCAATCGATTAACAACTGTGATTGCTCAGATAAAGCGTCGGACGCGTCCTCTAAAGCCGGTTGCACTAGGTCTCTGGCACCTGGCGGAAGCACATAGGCCGCTGTAGGCTCTGCCTTTTTTAGCGATTCAGCCTCCACTGGGTCTGCAGCAACAAGGCTTGGTGTGCTAACAGCTATCACCGGCGGCGCGGCCGCAACCGTTGGATTCACAGTGGCGCTTGATGTTGGTGCAGATGCAGGTGCAGATGCAGAAACTGATGACGAGGTTTGTAACGATGATGTTGATGTGGCGGATACAGCTGGACTTGATGCCGAACCACCACCGCCCCCACCACCACCGCAGGCACTCAGTAAGGAGACACTACCCAACACCAATAATGCCGTGGTGTTTCGTGCTAACAAGCTTGCGGTTTTTTTGAAACTGTCTAGACCGTTGTTGTTCATAGAAAGCCCCATTTATCATTAATTACAAAGCGAACATCAGTAAAATGTTGGTGTAGACACCTAAATTTGAACTGGTTTTTCTTCAACCCGATGTTCATCTCTACATTTACAAATAAGACAATACTGAATTAATTCCAACTCCTTGTTTCCGCACGGTCTAGTTGAGTAAACTTTTGTAACTAACTGTCAGCCAAGCTTTTGTAAATAACCTTTTGTAACTAACCTTCATAGTCTGGGGCGGCCAATGAATCTGAGGGGTTCAGAGACGCTGTATTACGGACATTTGCAAATTTTTATTACCAAAAGAAATACGTACTTCGCCGACCTAACGAGAGCCGCCACGCGCATCATGCTGTCGTCCGAGATTTAGCCCTAAACGGAAAAATAGTGGGACATGTTAACAACGACGCATGCCGCATAAGGATGTGCGGTCAACAAAAATAACTATTGCGACTTATCACTATTGTTTTTGGATAGCTCTGCATGTGTCTACAGGCCCTGCTAAACCGCGTGCGCAATCCACCAATGTGAAAAGTTCTTGGCTTGCTGCAATGGTTCACAATGGCTGGCGTTGTTGTGAAATTAACGCGACGATTCGTTTCAATAAGAGCGCGGCCAATGGTTTCGGTAAGGAACAATTCAGCCACACAGATCAACATCGAAGAGCAATCGCTTGTTAGGCTGACTCGTCAATAAGCGTTTCATGCGATATTTTTCATAGAGCGGAAAAGCATGCTAGTCGGTTTTGAGCTTTAGATTCTCAGTGCATGCCGCTGGCAGTGCCCAGTAACGAATTGATTTAATCGTTGGTTTTCCGGCACCTGTATAATGAATAGTGCAGGTCTCGCGTTAACCGCCGAGATGCATTTAGACGTTGACAACATTTAGAACCAACAGCTGTGATTGCTGGATGCAGGTCGCGTTAAAATCGAACGATATGAGAGCTGTCGCTAAAAGCGAAGATACAGACGAGCTCAAACTTCTTCGGGCGCGAGAAGCTTTACAGAACGTTAATTACCCAGAGATAGCGTATCAAGAATAAATGCGTACTCCAGTGCATCTTTTCGATAACGTTCGTATCGTCCAGATGAACCACTGTGACCGGTGCTCATGTTGATATCGATCAGCAACTTGTTCTCGTTTTGCTTTAATTGTCTGAGTTTTGACACCCATTTTACAGGTTCAAAGTATTGAACTTGTGAATCATACAGACCTGTCGTCACAAAAATGTTGGGGTAGTCCTGATCGCTTATCTGATCGTAGGGCGAATAGGACAACATATAATCGTAGTATTTTTTATTCATTGGATTACCCCACTCTGAAAATTCGCCAGTGGTTAAAGGAATACTTTCATCCAACATCGTTGTCACAACATCAACGAAGGGAACATGAGCAACAACGCCGAGATACTTTTCTGGCGCTTCGTTTGCGACAACCCCCATCAGTAAACCGCCGGCTGACCCGCCCATCGCAAATACTTTTTTCGAATGGCCATAACCCTGCTCAACCAATGCGTCTGTTGCATCGATGAAATCCCAGAAGGTGTTTTTTTTGTTAAGTAATTTGCCCTGTTCGTACCAGTTTCGTCCCTTGTCTTCGCCACCTCTAACATGGACCATCGCAAAAACGAATCCACGATCCAACAGGGATATCCGTTTTGCACTAAATTGCGGGTTAGCGGAATAGCCGTAAGCGCCGTAGGCGTAAATATATATCGGATTATCACCCTTTGCCTTCATGTCGGCACGGTAGACGAGTGAAACGGGCACTAAGCTACCATCCCGAGCTACAATATCGATTCTCTCTGAACGGTAGTTATCAATATTAAATCCACCTAGCACCTTGTCGCGCTTTAATAGGCTTGAGGAGCCTGTATACAAATCGTATTCAAATATTGAATCTGGCGTTGTTAGACTGGAATAGACGTATCGAACCTGTGTTGATGACACCTCCGGGTTTGAATGCAGGTGGACTGTGTAACTTGGATCAGGAAACCCAATCAATCTTTCTTCATCGCTTAATCGGTTAATCACACGCAAATTTGTCAAACCTTTGTTGCGCTCGTCGATGACAAGAAAATTGTCAAACAGCTCGATATCTTGAATTAACGTATCGGGATCATGCGGCACCACTTCTTCCCAAAGGGATTTATCTCCTAAGGTCTGACTCGATACTTGCATGACCCGGAAATTTTCCGCCTGCCAGTTTGTCAGAATGAAAAAAGTATCCTTACTGTGCCGAATGCGATATTCGAGCTTTTCTTCTCTCGGCAGGAAAAGTCTTAAGGGCTCGGTTGGGTTATTTGCATCGACTAATCGTATTTCTGAAGAGTCTGTACTGGAACTCGAGATGATGACGAAACCTTGACTTCTACTCGTATAAACCGAGGTATAGAAGCTATGATCCTCTTCCTCATAGATGAGTACATCCTGATCATTGGTTGTCCCCAAGACATGCCGATAAACCTGATAAGGCAACATCGTTTCTTGATGCCGCAATACATAGAACAGAGTCTTACCGTCATTAGCCCAAGCTATGCTGGTAGAGGCATTAGGTATCGAATCTTCAAGGATCAGTCCGGTCTTCAAGTTCTTAAATCGAATAGTGTAAATTCGACGGCTTACATTATCTTCTGCGTACGCGAGGATATCATTTTCACTCACGACCCAATTGCCGACATTGAAATATTCGTGTCCCTTCGCCAGCTTGTTTACATCCAATATGACATGGGCTTCAGCATTCGATGATTCGCGTCTTAAATAGACAGGGTGCTCACCGCCACTGCGAAACTCTCGATGATAATAGTAATTACCGCGCTTTACCGGGACAGAGCTATCTTCAATGATTAACCTACCGCTTATCTCTTGATAAAGCGTTTCTTGCAGAGGTTTTGTGTGCGCCATCATCGCTTGTGTATAGGCATTCTCGGCTTCGAGTAATGACAACACTTCAGGGTCTTTACGCTCGTCGTCGCGAATCCAATAATAGTCATCAATGCGATCATGACCATGAATTGATAAGACCTTAGGGTCAACTTTTGCAACAGGCGGGGTTAACGCAGAGGCATTGTGTTCCTTTGAATCACATCCAACGATGAATGCTGCGACAACCAGTGAAAGGCCAAGTTTGAAAAAGGTAGGGATTGTTGCAGCGGTAAAAAACATTGAATTAGCTGACCGCCGACGACGATTAGCGGCCCCGCGATTAGGTGAAGGTTGTCGTTGTCGCCTTTGAGAGCTCAACCACCGAGGTATCTGACTTAATCGCGCACTAAACAATGTTGTTCCTGAGAAGAGAAAGCGCCTGACTATGCTACGTACCGAGTCTTCAATCAACTAAACCGCCGCGACCGACGCTTGGATGTCGCAGCCCTGAGCGATAGACAGCCTTAAGCAGCGATAGCCTTGCGAGGATCGATGTAAGGCAAATGATGTGCCTGCGACACAAATTCATTCGTGACCTGGCCGCGGAAAACATTCAGGCCATGCAATAAGTGAACATTATCCGTCAAGGCCGATTTAACACCGCGATTGGCTAGTTCGAGTACATAGGGCAAGGTTGCGTTATTCAGCGCCGCCGCCGAGGTTCGGGCAACAGCACCTGGCATATTGGCAACGCAATAGTGGACCACATCATCAAGAATATAAGTCGGTTCAGCATGGGTCGTTGCCTTCGATGTTTCAAAACAACCCCCTTGATCAATCGCGACGTCGACCAATACGGTACCCGCACGCATTCGCTTCACCATCTCGGCGGTAATGAGCTTTGGGGCCGCAGCACCTGGAATCAATACAGCACCGATAATCAAGTCCGCCTTCATGGCGGCTTCTTCGACCGCATCGTGCGTCGAATATAGGGTCTGAATACGATTACCAAACAAATTGTCGAGTCGTCTTAATACATCAATCGAACGGTCAACGATCGTCACACGTGCACCCATGCCAACAGCCATTTGAGCTGCATTTTGGCCGACGACGCCACCGCCCAGAACCAATACTTCGCCCTGAGCAACACCCGGTACGCCACCTAATAGTATGCCTCGCCCGCCTTGAGCCTTTTCCATGCACATTGCACCTGCTTGAATAGACATGCGACCAGCCACTTCGGACATTGGCGCCAATAGGGGTAACCGTCCCATTGCATCCGTGACCGTCTCATAGGCAATGCAGGTTGAACCACTGTCTATCAAATCTTGGGTTTGAGGCAAATCAGGCGCTAGGTGTAGGTAAGTAAAGAGTGTTTGATCCTCTTTGAGGCATTTTCGCTCGTGGGCTTGAGGCTCCTTAACTTTCACGATCATCTCTGCTTCGCGAAATATTTCCTCGGCGGTCGCCACGATTCTGGCGCCGGCAGATTCATAAGCAGCATTACCAAAGCCAATGCCAAGGCCAGCATCATTTTGGAGCATGACTTGATGCCCCTGTCGAGTCAGTTCCCTAACACCGGCCGGGATCAAGCCAACGCGATATTCATGATTTTTCACTTCTGTCGGTACGCCAATAAGCATCAAATTCACCACTAAATAGTTTACGAGTCGATTGGCGACAGTATATTCATCGACCGATAGTGAATCTCACCTAAATAACTCTATAATTAGCCAATTATCTTTGTCTTTACTCATTATATTGGCGTATTTATTATGAAAAATTCTGAAATACAAAATAAATCACTAGACCGAGTTGATCGACAGATCCTACGGGAATTGCAACAGGATGCGCGATTATCCAATACAGAATTGGCGCGCAGAATCAGCTTGTCCGCCACACCTTGCGCAGAACGCGTTAAACGCCTTGAAGCCCAAGGTTACATTCAGCAATACCAAGCTAAACTCAACCCGCGACAATTGAACCTTGAATTATTAGTCTTCGTTGAAATATCACTACTACGAACCTCAGCAGATGTTTTTGCTGAGTTCAGCCAAGCTGTCGCTGCACTGCCACAGGTGCTTGAATGTCATCTGGTGTCGGGCAATTTTGATTACCTTATCAAAGCCCGGGTTGCTGACATGAAAGCCTATCGTAAGCTGTTAGGTGAAACACTTCTGACACTGCCTGGAGTAAGTGATTCTAGGACCTATGTCGTCATGGAAGAAGTTAAAGAAACACAAACCTTACCTATCCCCAATTAGTCCGCTTAGCCTTTGGTCTTGGCTTTCAAAAAGCCACAACATTAAATTTTCGTTTGATAGCTAACGTTCAATTGCCATTTTTGAATCGCTATAGTACTGTATATAAATACAGTATAAATCATGCGCCGAGATATCCCTTAGCTTCAGCGTGTAATGATCAACTTAAATTATCCACGACAGCATTCATCACTAATTAATAGCTAAGTCAGTAACTAAATTAGTAACTAAATTAATCAAGACCATCATCATAGTGACCATATTGACATGAAACCTACAGCGTTGATGCCGCCAGATTCGCTAGAGAAAATATTGCAGAAAGCTGATGTTTGGCGTGCCTCTGATATTAGTCACACCAATGGTATCAACAGCGCTTCGGCATCAACCATTTCAACCGGTTATGACGAATTGAACAAATACCTTGCCGGCTCTGGATGGCCGACGAATAGCTTGACGGAATTCCTGCTTGATACATCGGGTATTGGTGAAATTAGATTACTCACACCCGCTTTATCCCAACTAAGTCAAGATCAGAACCGATGGTTGCTGATGGTCGCACCACCCTATATCCCTTACGCGCCAGCACTATTATCAATGGGCATCGATATTTCAAAAGTATTGGTGGTGACACCTAAAAAAAGCACTGACACACTATGGGTATTAGAAAAAGCGCTCGCCTCTCAAAGTTGCTCAGCAGTCCTCGCCTGGCCCCAACAACCCTTGAAAGATATGCAGTTGCGGCGCTTTCAAGTCGCCTGCAAAGCGGGGCATTGTCTTGGCGTGCTATTCAGGCACAGTCGTGATGCCAAAAACCCATCCCCGGCCGAACTGAGAATCCAATTACAAGCTCATCCTGCCTCAGCTTTTAATCAACATTCGCATTTAAAACTGAAAATATTAAAACGCAAAGGCGGCTGGGCAACAGAGACTTTTAGTCTGCAACTTAATGACCAGCTACTGCAAACAACGCCTGAGTTTCATGAACTTAACGTCAACAACCAACCGCGAGAAAACAACCTACCCCTGCAGACACTTAAGCATTCCGGTATCAAGCATTATGTCCTCCAATAAGCCACCGCACTCTTCCTTCAGATCTTCAAATGAAGTCATTAATAAACCAGCGAGCAAAAATACTCATGAAAGTATTAAGGACACCTCTAAAAAGAAATTATGGATAAGTTTGGTATTCGATCAGCTATCACTAGAAATTTTAAGCAGAGGTATTCGACCCGATGACACTCGGCCGGTCGTCATTACCGAAAAGAGACGGGTTTATCGCATCAGTCCATCCGCATTCGACCTTGGCATAGCAATCGGACAAAGTATGGATACAGCCCATAGTTTGAGTAGCAATATCTGTCTATTTGAACGGGATCCAGACAAAGAAGTTGCAACACTGTCGCATCTTGCGCAATGGGCTTATCAATTCACACCTAATGTAACCATAAAGTCCCCAGACTGTTTGTTACTCGACATAACAGGATGCCTAAGCCTTTTTAAAGGCATTGATAATCTAAGCAACTTGATCCGCAATGGTTTACATCAGCTTGGCTATCATCCCGTCATGGCAGTTAACCACACGCCACTGGCCGCTTTACTGCTAGCAAGATTCAGCACTTCAATGCAGACAACAAGTCCCTCGTCTCCTACAGGAACAACCCGAGGGGTTCATAACAATACGCATAAAGGTGCTAACGAAGCTACTCGCAAATCGATTCTCGACAGCATCAAACATATACCCGTTCAGTATCTGCAAACTGATGCAAAGCACATCACAGCATTACAACAAATGGGCATCGGTAATATAAGGAAAGTATTTGACTTGCCAACGAGCAGCTTGCGCCGAAGATTCGACACATACTTTGCTGACTATCTGCAAAGACTTATTGGCGACAAACCCGATCCACAAAACTTCATCAGCCAAAAAGCCAACTTCTATCATGACATCACCTTTCTTTCGGACGTCGACAACCTCAATTCATTAGTGTTCCCAATTAAGCGCTTACTCAAAGAGCTTTCAGATTTTTTAACAGCCAGACAATTACAAACGAATCAATTCACATGGCATTTCTGTCACAGAAATCACGGTAAAAAATCCTTTAGCATCCATCTTGCTAACGCAGAAAATGAACCAAAAGCATTCATGACATTAAGCCAATTAAAGCTTGATCAAATTAATGACATCAAGGAAGTCGATGCCATCGCATTATCGAGCAACCAACTTTTCTCGACCCAATCAGAAACAACAGATTTGTTTTCTGATCACCCTTTTTCAGATAAGGATTTTTCGCCACATGGCAGTGTGTCAGCGGGCAATAATTTTCTGAAGAACCAGCCAAATGAAAATTTATTGCTCAATATGCTGCATACCCGCCTCGGCGAAGAGCACTGTTTTCGGCTCGTCCTTGCCGATGACCACCGTCCAGAAAAATCATGGCAGCCTCTCTCGGCCTTTAAGGAGCCTTCGGCAGCGCTAGGTAGAGAGCCTTCAGCCTTTGCAAATAAAAAGCCTTCAGCTGTTTCGAATAAAAAGCTTTCTACGGCTCTTGATAAAAAACCTTCAACTGCACTTAGCAGAAAATCGCTACCTATACGGCCGGCCTTTATTCTTCCAACGCCGAAAGCCTTAAAGATGATTGGAAACAGCCCATGTATTACAAACAAGCTGACGTTAATAAAGGGGCCTGAACGAATCGATTATGGCTGGTGGGATAAACCACTCAACAAACCGCTGACAAGAGACTACTACATCGCCAGCCAACCGGATGGCAGTTTGTATTGGATATTTAAACACGCAGCATTAGACCAATGGTATTTACATGGCATCTTTGCGTAGCTTGTCCTAGAATTTAGACCTAATCACATAGCGGAGAGATAAATTGAATATCTATGAGCTGAAAATGTCTTCAATCGAAGGCAAAAGCGTAGACTTCTCACAATACAAAGATGAAGCATTGTTAATCGTCAACCTTGCAAGCCAGTGAGGACTCACCTCTCAGTACACAGGTCTGTGTGCTCTGCAAGAAAGTAAAAAATTAACTGTGCTCGGTTTTCCCTGTAATCAATTCGGTGCACAGGAACCCGGTACAAACGAAGAAGTACTGGCATTCGCCAAGTCAAAGTACAACGTCAATTTCCCTATGTTTGCAAAGCTTGAGGTTAATGGTGATGACGCTGCGCCTTTGTACCAATGGTTAAAGTCTGAACAACCGGATGACGAAGGAAAAGAAGATATACCCTGGAACTTCACAAAGTTTTTGGTCGCTAGCGATGGGCGTGTACTGAAGCGCTTTCACCCTAAAACGACGCCCGAAGAAATCGAGGCAGCGCTAGCGGACCTTTTGTAAAAAAGCTTTCGGATGCATTAGATGCATCTACAACGCACTAGCCTTGGTGATTAACCGTCAGCAGGACAGTCTTTATTGACTGCGCCTCCATGCCATTGACCGCCAGGGCTAGCAAAAGACACCCATTCTTCCAAAGGTTTGTCGCTGGGCATTACCTGGATGTAAATGTAGGACCAATCGCCCTTTACCGAACTAACCCATTGTGGCAATTGAATTGCGCCAAAAGATTGGGTCGGGCCGAACACCAACGACATAGGATGCGTATCGTCGTACTGATGCCAGTAATATAGTTCGCCATCAACAGTTAATTTAAAATCTGCAATCTTTTCGCCGCCAAGATCGAGCACACGAAACCCGAAGGGTTTCAGTGCCATCAATACATATTCCTCATTACCCAGTGCCAGTTGATGTACGAGCGTAAAAAAGTCGCGTTGCCACACAAACATCTTGCCTCGTACTTCATCATCAATATATTCCCGCAGGCGACCATCCTTCTTGACCCAGCCCCCCTTCGCATTCCATGCGTATTTTGTGGAAAGGTTCGCGTGTTTTAGCTCCCCTTTTTCTGCCGGCTCCTCAAGGTCTCGCCAGTGGGAGGCAATAATGCCGTCGCCGTATTTCGGATGGCGCGCCTTTTCCATCGTGTATAGAGAGCGGACCGACTGCCAAACCTTGCGTCCGCCCAATCGACTTAGCATCTTATCGACTTGTTCAACAGCTTCTGAATTTTTGTCCTGAGCGGCTTTGTGCTGCAAAATATTGCTTTGAGGAACATTCGCTTGGGAGGCATTGCTTCGAGAAACATGACCCTGAGGAGCATTGCTTTGAAAAAGATTGTTCTGAAAAAAATTGTTCTGAAAAGTCACGTCCTGAGAAATAGGAGCCATTTCTGCGATACAATTAAAGCTAATCAGCGCGAACATCAATGCTGCACACAGGGCGCGCACTATACGCACGAGCTTGTCTGAAATAACAGACGATAAACTGAGCGCGAAGCCGGCGTTACTAATGCTTCGCATAGATGGCGTTTTGTTCGATACACTTGTTGCCACAGTAGATGCCGCTTCGGTCCATTTGCTCGCTAACGCTTTGTATAGATACATGTCGAATATCTCGTTGTCTTATTTCTGCGCTACCGCGCAAGATAAGGCAAGGGCTCCTTCGATGGCTGTTTAAACATTGTAGAGTTGCAACGCGATGAAACCAGTAATATGCGATCTGTTGAGACTGATATGGGGTGAACACCCCTTTTCGTCGAAATAGGCAACTCATCAACGGTCGTGTCCAAAATCTGACACAAGCGGTTTCGAGACCGGTAAGGATTGTCATTGACCAATGAGCAGACTAACCCGAAACTCGATAAGAGCTAAATACGAGCGGGATAAATGAATCACATGTGCTTCGGCACGGAGATACTTTTAGCGCTTAACCGAACCACTGAAATACACCAGGATGCGAAATAGGTGAAAGACAACTTAAACAACGATAGTCCCGATATTGATCCCGCAGACATGAGCTACGACGATCGCAAAGCATTTTTCGATAGCCTGTTGACCATTTACGGCAGAAAACCGGTACTTGAGGCACTACAGAGCCATGAGGTTAAGCCCTATCGCCTGCACCTAGCGGACAGCAATCGATCCGCCGACATCATCGATAAGGTTACATCACTCGCAAAAAACAGGCATGTCGAGATCCTGTTCCACTCAAAGCGCGATTTATCTCAGATCTCAAAAAACAGCAAACAGGATCAAGGCATCGCGCTGGATATTCAGGCGCCAGGGTATCAACCTTTATATCAGCTAGATGCTCAACAGCAAGGGGATTTGATTCTATTAGATCGTGTTACGAACCCTCAGAATTTGGGTATGATCATTCGCTCGGTCGCCGCATCTCCGGCTCTCGGGCTCGTCTTGCCGACAAAGGGTTGCGCCAACATCGACCCCTTGGTTATTAAGGCCAGCGCTGGCACAGCACTCAAATGTCGAATCTATTTTTGTTCGACAACAACCTCAGCAACCGACTTGCTCGCCCAACAGGGCAGGAAAATATATGGACTCTCAAGTCACTCCGCCAAGGAGATTAGCCAAATAGCCGGCCAGACAGGTTGCGTGTTTGTCCTTGGCAATGAGACTAACGGACTGACGCCTGAAGTTGCCCGTGCCTGCGATGATCAAATAAAAATCCCATTGGCAAATGACATCGAGTCCCTAAATGTGAGTGTCGCCGCTGCGCTAGTGGCATTTCGTTCCATGTTTTGACAAATTAGCCCTATATTCATTCGACAAATTGAATTATTGTTGCGGCCTGCCATCCGACCCTTAGTCAACGAGATAGGATAGGTAATGTCTTTCGAGCAAAACATTCATAATTACGTTGTAACCAACCAAAAGTATTCAGCCCCTATGAGAAGAATCCGATTATTTAGCGTCACAATGATAAGTATTGTATTGCTTGCATCCTGCGGTGATGACAACGGTTTTCAAGAGCCTATTGACGTTCCCACTGCCCAGGCTCAATTTTTTAATGCTGTCGTGGATTCACCAAATCTCAGAATCACGGGAGAAGGATCACTCGCCGCGCAAACTAGCTACGGCAGTGTAAGCACCATCGTGCGAGCCATTCCCCAAGCTGACCGGCAATATCAGGTTAACTATCTTCTCGACAATAACGAAGTAAACCTATTTTCATCGGTAACCCAAATCGACATCAACAATTTCCAAACGATTGTGCTGACCGGGACGATGGCGGCTGCTGCACCAGTTGTAATAAACACCCCGCCATTTGATTTTGCAGAAGGTAGTACGGAAGCGAGATTAACTTTCCTCAATGCTTCTCCGGGGCTCGACACAGCGACAGTCACTCTGAAAAACCCTAACGCTGAGAATCAGACAATCACTATGCCTTATGCTGTCGCTACAGACAAAATAACGACAACAGCCAGCGAAAACATGACGTTAGAAGTGCATGACGTTGATGGCAACTTACTCTTCGCGTCAGGCACTTTTGATTTAACTGCTCGCAGCGAACAAGTATTTACCCTGATTGATTATTTTGGACCTGGCGCGGCAACCGTCGAGCTGGTCAATGTCAACCTCCCTAATTTCTTCAGGCAGCGAGCATTACCGGTACAGGTTCGTAGCCTGAATCTTATTGCTGATCGTGGTCCAGTAGATTTTTCAATCAATGGTGCATCACTGGCAAGCAATCAAATCTTTGCTGATATCAGTGAGTATCAAGATGCTCTTATTAGAGACAATGCATTCACTGTGACAACCTTTGGTGATCCAGCGGACGAGTTACTATCAACGACGGAGAGTATCAGTGCAGGTCGGTTCGTAACGTTCGGTGTATCAGGTCTTGTTAATGATATTAGCGACACCACCAGCATCGACGATCGTCGCCCTGTTGCGACCCATGCCCGCATGACCATCACGCATCTGAGTCCAACATTCTCAACAAATATTGATATCTATGTATTGCCACCAGAACGTGACGTCAGCAACTCATTTCCACTAATCAATGGTATGGATCGGAATACGACCTTCTCAGGCGAACTTTCACCGGGCACTTACAATGTCTCTATTACAACTGCTGGCACGAATGACACGCTGGTTGGACCGACACGAATTGATCTCGAGAAAGCGAGCTATTACACCCTCGTGATTGCAGACTCTGACGGCGGCGGCGCGCCCATTACATTGCAATTCTTCGACGATTTTTAAGCTAACGGGTAACTCAAAGTGCCCGCCTAAACGTTTATGCTTACAAGTGCGTGTATAGAAAGTCGTGTCTAGATTTTCGATCTAGGCACTCATCACGGCCAACTAGCGATCGAACTGATTAAAAATGACTTTTTCGAGACCGGTGTTAGCCGCCTCGTCAAAGGCTTGCTGATATTCAGATAATGCAAACGCGTGTACCTTGTCATTCTTCAGATGCAGATCGAATTCTTCGCCATTGTCGACCATCCAACTAATCGCCTTGCCGAGATCGCCACAACGTGATCCGACTAGCGATATTTCATTGACGACCAACTGACTCATATCGATCGTTAGCGGGTTTGCATAGGTACTTTTCACTACGATAGTGCCTCTGGGCTCAATGGCCGCCAAGGCCAACGCCATGCCATCTTGATGACCGGTACATTCAATGACGATATTGAACAAAGACCCCCGATCGGCTTGTGACAATACGTCTATGCCGTCAAGCGTTTTCGCCACCTTCGCTTTGTCTCGGACTAATACGCTGACCTTTTGGCCACGCGCCTTTAACACGCGACAGACCATACGACCAAGCCGACCAGCGCCGACGACCAGAACCCTGCCAGTCGCATCGAGCGCGATTTGATCGAGTATTTGCAATGCTGCAGCAAGCGGCTCCAACTGCACGGCCTGATAATCTGACATCGAAGCAGGCAGCTCAAACAGGTTGCGTTCAGGGATGCACATATACTCTGCAAAGGCGCCGGTTTGGTCCTTAATACCGATGACTCGCCTTTGTGGACAATGGTGCTGCAGACCTCTTGAACAGTGCTCACAGACCTCACAGCTGATATTAATATCAGCGACCACTCGTTTGTCCTGCCAAGCGGCGCTACCACGTTCCACCGTCGCTACAAACTCATGCCCAGCAATGCCTTGAAAGTTATAGTAACCACGCAATAACTCACGGTCTGTACCACAAATTCCAGCCTGTTTAATCGCCAACAGACACTCACCCTGTGCAGGTTGAGGCGTCGGTACATTCTTGTGTTGAAGCGCGCCCGCCTCCAGCCAAATACATTTCATCAAATTACCTTGCCGCTATTGATTAGCCAGTTTTAATTATCTACCTCTGGGCCGCTAACGGCATTTCGACGTCCAATCCAAAGATTATTGGTTCGTCACTCTACCGAAAACGTCGAGATATGCTAGAGCATCAGACTCTCTTATACCTACTACAGAACTACGTCAACATCGTTTATCCTTCTACCTCGATCTTGAGGAAGAAAGTCCATGACCACAACACAATGGGATGTAAAAAAGCTCGCGGGGTCTATTGGTGCTGAAGTTACTGGCCTTAGTTTAGCGAATATGACAGCGGACAACATCGACTCAATAAAATCACTGCTGCTCGATCATATGGTGTTGTTCTTCCCAGCCCAGCATATGTCTGTCGAAGATCATGTCAGCTTTGGTCGCTATTTTGGCGAGCTCGAAGGACATCCAAACCTAAAGAGTGAATCTGTTTTACCGCCCGAAGTCTTCCAACTTGAAGCGACACAGGGCGGCGTTGCCGATGAATGGCATACAGACATTACCTTCCAAGAAGAACCTGCGCTAATGTCAATTTTGAACATGGTGAAATGCCCAGAAACCGGTGGTGATACGATGTGGACTAGCCTTTATGCAGCCTACGACGAGCTCTCAGAACCCATGCAAGATCTTTGCAATGGTCTATCAGCGCTTCACGATGCTCACCCCCATAATCGACCTGACCAAATGGCGGTTCATCCCGTTGTACGCATCCACCCGGAAACCGGTAAGAAAGCACTTTATGTCAACGAACACTTCACGCGACGTCTTGTCGAGATGAATTCAACAGAGAGCGATGTCCTTTTAGGCTATCTAACAAAATGGGTCGCCAATCCGCGATTCACGGTACGATACCGCTGGACCGAAGGCACTATCGCGATATGGGATAATCGTTGTACCCAACATTTTGTGCTGAATGACTTTGTCGGCGAACGTATCATCCAGCGCGTCACTATCATGGGTGACAAACCGCAAGGCGACAAGCCGGCCTGGAAGCCTTGGATTCGTCCCGGCAGACTTAGCGCAACCAGTCGCCACGATCGGCAGCTCTACATGTACCTCAAATCGAAAAAGCTGATTGATGTAGATTAGTTTTTTAATTATCGTTTTTGCAAACGCGTACATACACCAACATTCGCGCACAACTTTTTGCTGACCATCGCCGAAGCATTGCGTACCATGAACGTCATTAACACCAACCAGAATACATTGGAGCCATTGTGCCAGCACCGTTAGACGGAATTACAGTAATAGAAATAGACAATTGGATGGCTGCACCGAGTGCAGGCGCGATTATGGCTGATTTAGGTGCACGGGTGATTAAGGTCGAACCCTTAACCGGTGACCCGATGCGCAATACCGGCCGATCGCCCAAGATCGAAGATGAAGCTATGAAAGCCTATGACTTTCAATTTGATGTCGACAATCGAGGTAAGGAATCCATTTGCATTGATCTCACCAGCACGGATGGCGTCGCGGTGGTTCAGAAACTATGTGAAAGTGCCGACATTTTTCTATGCAACCTGCTTGCTGTCAGACAGGAAAAATACAAACTAGATCCTGACACCATCCTTTCATTCAATCCAAAAATTGTGCATGCCACATTAACGGGCTATGGCACGGAAGGATCCGACGCCTGGCGTCCTGGCTATGACGTAACCGCCTTCTTCGGCCGTTCCGGTTTGTATGACTCAATGAGAGAAGGTCAGGACGGCATCGTGCCGATGGCTAGACCCGCTCAGGGCGATCACACGACTGGCCTCGCATTACTCGCTGCGATTCTTGCAGCATTAAGGCTTGCCGAGAAAACAGGCGAAGGTCAAGTCGTCGAAACGTCACTTTATGAGACCGCTGTTTGGACTCAGGCGACTGACTACTCCGTCACCGCGATGGATCATGCCCCGGTTAGACAACGATCAAGAGAACAACTGTTTCTGCCAACAGCAAACCGATATCCCTGTGGTGATGGCAAGTGGGTTGTATTCAACATGCCGGAGGTTTCAGCTTGGCCTAAATTCTGTAAAGCCATAAACCGGGAGGCATGGTTAGAAGACGAACGTTTTGTTGACGTTAGAAGTCGTTTTCGCCTTATGCACACGCTCGTGCCAATGGTTGATGAAGCACTATCGGAAAAGTCGCGGGACGAATGGGGCATCATATTCGATGCCGCTGGCTTGATTTGGGGTCCAGTGCTGGGTCTGCACGAAGTTCCACAGGATAGTCAGGCGAAAGATATCGGCCTCTTCCCTACGCTGCAACATGAAACGTTGGGCGAATATCGCACTGTTAATATCCCGATGCGCTTTCGAAACACCTCGGTCGGTCCAAGGTCCCGTTCACCAAAATTGGGAGAACACACTGACAAGGTACTCGCTGACTTTGGCATCGAAAATGAGACAATAAGTAAACTCAAGGACAGCAACATCATCTCTCAGACCTAGGATTATTGCGCTTAATCACTTCGCAGTATGGTTAAGCGGAGTGACCAAGCGCCATCAAGACTGTCTCGAATCTGGACAATTAGACATTTACTGAGCTCACCTACCGTTTGTTCGATCTAATTCGTTTTACACACCGCGCTTGTTAGGCTAGATTTGCTGCTGTTGAACCGTGACGGAAACCTCGGAGATTGCCATGAAGAACCCCATCGACCGCAGATCCTTCTTAAAAATCGGCGCTGTCACAGGTATTGCCTCGGGCCTGCCGCTCAGTGGCACTATTGCTGCTGATTCGACCGCTACAGCCCCCGCTGCAGAAGCCTCCAATAACACCGGTATCAAAACATATGTGCGCTTGGGTCGAACAGAGCTGAGAATTTCAGATATATCCTTCGGTTCTAGCCAGTTAAACCCCGGCGAGGAATATTTGGTTGAGCATGCACTGGCCCGAGGCGTAAATTACTTTGATACCGCAGAGAGTTACTCAAAACAGCAGTCTGAGATTGTGCTGGGCAACGCCTTAAAAGGTAAGCGTGATCAAGTCTATATCGCCACCAAGATGCATGCCGGTGATTTAACAAACCAAAACACCATGATGCAGTCCCTTGAAGAAAGTTTGGTACGGCTGCAAACCGATCATGTCGAAATATTTTTCAATCACGCTGTCAACGATATCAGTCGCCTACAAAATGAACAGTGGTTTGAATTCGCCGCCAAGGCCAAAGCACAGGGAAAGATTAGCTATACAGGTATCTCTGGACATGCAGGCAACCTTGTTGAATGTTGTGACTACGCACTGGATAACGATTTGGTTGATGTGCTTCTACTCGGTCATAACTTTGGCCAAGACCCCTCCTTCTATGAACGCTTTGTAAAGTCGTTTGACTGGGTCGCCAATCAGCCTGAACTACCACGCATCATGGCGAAGGCAAAAACGAAAGATGTTGGCGTTATAGCAATGAAAGTGCTTAGGGGCGCACGTCTAAACGATATGCGTGTGTTCGAAAAAGACGGTGCAACCTATTCGCAGGCTGCCTTTAAATGGGCGCTGTCGAACGATAATGTGGATGCAACAATCATATCGATGACAAGCAAAGATAAGATCGATGAATTTGTTGCCGCATCAGGTGAACGTCAAATCACCGATGCAGATTTCAAACTGCTTGAACAATATGCGCGCAACACCGACATGACCTATTGTCGACATGCCTGCAACGATTGCGAAGGTGCCTGCCCCTACAACGTTCCTATTGCTGATGTCCTCAGAACGCGCATGTATGCAACAGATTACGGCAACCTTGAATTCGCCCAAACCGAGTATGCAGCCCTTGAAGACTCTGCGAACGCTTGCCTGTCATGCGATGGCGCGCCCTGCAGAGATGCTTGCACCCATGGGATTAATATTGCCCAGTTGTGCGGTCCTACCCATTTAATGTTGAGCTAGACATGCATCTACATCTTGATTTAGTTGGCGGCATCTCCGGCGACATGTTTATTAGTGCCATGTTGGACCTATTCCCGGAATACGGGCCCCTTCTTGAAGGCCAAATCGAACTCGCCGGTTTCCCCGATCTCGTCAGCCTGAAACACGGCCCGTTTAACGACGGCACACTAGCTGGCACACACTTTAAGGTGCATGCTGACAAGGATGCGACAGGTCATCATCATCGACACTACAGTGAAATTCAGCGCATTATTTCTGAATCAAAGCTTGACGATAAAACCAAAGAAATCAGTTTAGAGATCTTCCGCATTATTGCTGTCGCCGAGGCGGAGATTCATGACAAGACCATAGAGTCAGTCGCCTTTCACGAAGTTGGTGCTTGGGATTCAATTGCAGACGTGATTTGTGCCAGCTTTGTGATTGCTCAATCGGCCATTACTGACACTAGCATTTCTGATTTACCCTTAGGCGGTGGCCAGGTAAAAACTGCACACGGTATGCTGCCAGTGCCAGCACCAGCAACTGCGCTGATATTGAAAGATTTCCAATTTGTTGATGATGGTATCAGCGGCGAGCGAATCACCCCCACTGGCGCCGCGATCCTCAAGTATCTGTCTGCCGACATGGGTAAACCAAAACACAGGCAGAAAAGTAAAGGCAACCTAATCAACCAAGGTTTTGGTTTTGGAACGAAGAGATTCCCCGGTATATCCAATGTGCTGCGACTATTACATTTTGATTCTGCACAGGCCTCCGTGATCGATGAAGACTTACAAAATTGGACAACGGACGCCATTCAGATGCTGGAATTTGAGTTAGATGATCAAACACCGGAGGAAATTGCCCATGCTGTTGATACCCTTCAGCAGGATGCCGCCGTCATCGATGTACTGCAGTACGCCGTATTCGGCAAGAAGAATCGTATGGCAACCAGTCTGCGAGTACTATGTCAGCCAGAAAAAGCAGAAACGGTACTGCAATTGTGTTTTAGGTTAACAACGACTTTGGGTGTCAGACAATCCGAAACCAAGCGCGTCATTCTTCATCGCAGACCCGTTGAAACGACCATTGAGGGCATCGGGTATCAATCTAAAGCAGCTCAGCGCCCTGGCGGTAATACCGTCAAAGCCGAGATGGATGACTTGCGGGACATGCAGACACTACAAGAACAACGTAAACTGCGACAATCCATTGAACGCCAAGCGCAGGAACAGAGCGAAGAATGAAAAAACTCGAAGAGCTTCAAACCTATCTCGCCCAACTCGGTCCTATTGCCGTCGCCGTCAGTGGTGGTGTCGATAGCATGACGTTAGCGGTTGTCGCACATCGCGCGAATCCGGCCACGCATATCTATCATGCAATTTCCCCTGCTGTACCGAACCAAGCAACTGCGCGGGTGCGCCAATACGCGGAACAGGAAGGCTGGAACCTAAATATTATTGATGCTGGTGAAATCAATGACCCTGAGTACCTCGCTAACCCCGCAAACCGTTGCTATTTTTGCAAAACAAATCTGTACGACGGGGTGACCAGCCACACGACGCATCTGGTGTTATCTGGCACGAATATGGATGATCTGGGTGACTATCGTCCAGGCCTCACAGCAGCGAGTGAACATCAGGTGAAGCATCCTTACGTTGAAACAGACATCGATAAAAATACATTACGTCAAATCGCAAAACACCTACAACTCGATGACCTGCATGATTTACCTGCTTCGCCGTGTTTATCAAGTCGCATAGAAACCGGCATATCAATTAATGCTGAACTACTACCCGTTATTAATGAAGTTGAAGAAACCCTATGGGAGACACTACAACTTTATCTACCCATAAAAGGTGTTCGCTGTCGGATCCGCAAAAATGGTGTCGCAGTCGAAGTCGAAACGAATGAAACCATTAGTTCGACGGCAGACTACGCGCTTGAGGCAACCCGAGTTGTTGCCGAAAAGTTTGGTGAAAAGGGCTTTTCCAGCTACGCAGCGTCGATAACCATCGAGCCCTATCAGCGCGGCAGCGCTTTTCTTGTGGAGACTCTCAGCATTGACTAGTCATACCCGAGATATTGATTCAGAAATATTATTGGATCTAAACCGCGAAAATAGAACAGGACTTGCGGAGGCAATATTCTGTGAGGGTAAGTCTGTTGATCAACTGCTTTCCATTGCTGATCGACTACATGCTCAGGAAAAGCCGATGCTCTTTACTCGGCTCGCGCAAGACGCTTGGCTAGCAATCGAAGCACGTTTCCCCGGGCTACTCGATTACGACCCTATTTCCCGCACATCTATCAGCCAAGCTGAACTCTTAACGAGTTCAGTCAACGCGAGTATAGATGATTTAGCGGTGATAACCGGTGGCACATCAGACTTACCTGTCGCCCGCGAAGTCATACGAACGCTCGAATACTATCAACAGCCACTGCTGACAATAAACGACGTCGGTGTAGCAGGCCTTTGGCGCTTGATGGACCGTGTCGAAGAAATCAAAACCCGCAAAGTTGTAATCTGCATTGCTGGCATGGACGCCGCGCTACCAACTGTACTCGGTGGCCTTATTGGCTCCGCCATCATCGCTGTGCCGACCAGTGTTGGCTATGGCATGGTTAAGGGTGGCGAGACAGCACTGCAATCATTACTTGTCAGTTGCGCACCTGGCTTGACAGTCGTAAATATCGACAATGGTTATGGTGCCGCTTGCGCAGCACTGCGTATTCTTAACCAAATAAATCGCGCTTAATTAGTCTGCAGAAATTTAACGCTGTATCAATGGCTATCTAAAGAACATCGTCTTGAACACCGCGGGTAAACAGCGGCTCAATATCGTTAGCTGCAACATCTTTAGCTATTTCAGATAACAAATTGTTTCGCTCAGCTAATCCCATCTCCTCGTTAGTGCATTGCTCTGCCGCATCAAGTATCAACGGCAACAATGTGGCGTCACTGGAAGAATTTAGAAACAGACCTGGCCGACTAAAGACCAGTTGAACGGCTCTCGCAATGGCATCTTTGTCTCTCAAGGGTTCGTACCAGCTGAATTTCGGGCTGGGGTCTTCATCACGCCATCGTCTTTTAGCAATCGATTTAATGGTTTGGATGGCAAAACCCTTCTCCTTAGACAACGCATAAAGCGTTTCAAACTCTTTCTCGTAACGTTCGTCAAGAAGTGACGCATAACTATAGGGAAGTAGGACCGAGTCAAATTCAAAGGAACCTAAGCTTCTTAAATGCATCTCAGCGGTTCTGGTGCCATGACCCGTAACACCAATAAACTTTACCAAGCCTTGTTCTTTTGCCTCGATCGCAGCTTTTAGTGCACCCTGCTCGCCCATGGCGACATCCCAATCTTCATCGTGTGTGAGATTATGTAGCTGTATAAGGTCAATTTGATCTACCTGCATTCTCTCAAGCGAATTTTCGATACTCTTCCATGCAAGATCACGGGTCCTGTCACCTGTTTTAGTTGCCAGAAAAACGTCGTTTCTGTGATCCTGCAGGTATGGCGCCAATCTTAATTCGGCGTCGCCATAACTCGCAGCGCAGTCAAAATGATTCAAACCACGTTTAGTAATCATTTCAAGTACAGAATCTGCTTTATCCTGCCGCATCCCTCCTAATGCAGCAGCGCCAAAGATAATCCGCGCGCTCAAATGACCAGTATTGCCAAATGGCGTCTTTTGAATAATATTGTCTTGCATGAATTTTCCTTTTAACGCGATAGGTTTCTCGTCATGAGCAAATCGACTCTTCTCGAGTGCCCTACTAGTTTCATCGCACCGCTGAGGTTTTCCTCAATATGACGCGACTAGGTACATTGTTATCGTTGCTTGTTAGCGATGATACTACTCGATGATTGTAACCGCTGGTTAACGCTATCATAGATCGTGAAATATATTTCATTTGCAACAACTATGACAAAAATAACGCGATGTATCGAGCCTGTTCTCAATCTATACAGCGTGCAGAATAGCTAAAACCATTTGTTTGCTGAGATTATGATGTCGATTGTCTGTCCAGTGTTTAACGATGAGGCAGTCATTGATACGTTCATCGATGCGATTACCAACGTCATGGCTTCGAACAATGACGACTACGAGTTAATAATGGCTTGTTAAATAAAGAATTATTATATGCGCGACGCCAATATTTTTAACGGTATTACCCCGACCAAATACTAACGATAAAAATAGGTGGCAACGTATAAAGTTAGCGCATTCGACTCAGCTCTTCTTGATCAATCTGCAGGAAGCGCTGCCATGTCTCATCCATCTGCTGTTTCCAGCGGTTTAAAAGAGGAGTCGTTGCCTCAGCTTCTTCAACACCTTTAGTCAACGTCAGGTACTTGAACATAAACGCAGAAACGCGAGCATTAACCGCACAATGCACGTGTACCTTTTCGCCCTCAAGTGCTTCCATCAATGCGATGAATTTTCTCAGCTGGCCTGCTGAAGGTGCCTCGAACGGTATAGGGAAATGAATATAGGCCATGCCTAAAGCGGCAACTACGCTACCTTCATTGTCTAACGCATTTTCGGAATCGTGCATGGCAAGATTAACCACTGTTGTCACACCCGAGTCTGCAAACCCGCCGAAATCATCCTTCGTGGGCTGTCCTGAAGTACCAATGTTGGATGTAATTTGATGAAAGTTTAACAACGCCATGAAATGCTCCAATTATGAAGATAAACATATTTTGTATTTGACAAATTTTCTCCCGCAATGACCTAAACCTCAGCAAAAAGAAAACCCGAAAGCGGGGTCGATAGACGACGATCGATGGCGAAACGCTAACATGTGTGAGCAATATCACCCATGCAAAATTAAGGATTCAAATTATGCTAAAACCGACGTCTTTGCAAAGATCATAGTAATCTTCCAAATCAAGCTCTATCCAATACAACGCTTCTTCCAAGGTGCGACAAACCAAAAGTGTTCCGTAATGTTTGTCTGTCCTTTGAATTTGCAGCAATCGTAACGAGGCAAAACTCAACGCGGAGGTTACAACAATGGCACGCTTTGTTTGACGATCAAATATATACGGAAGCGATTCAATCTCCTCTGGCTTAATGTCCAGCAAACTGGTTCGCGACATATCGACCAACTGACGCAAATCTGAAGAAAAAAGAGGATGTTGAAGCATTTCTTGCTGGTAATAACTAATCTCAATACGTTGAACAGGTCCATATGAACGGGCCAGAATCATCTGATATTTTTCTGATATTTCAAACTCAATAGTCATCGAAATGCCTAGCTTGACTAGAAAACAGTATACCCGTTCTATTTCCACCACGACTTTAGATGCACGGGAAAATCGTTAATCTCCCGCGACAGGCCAAAGTGCCATATGCGCTGTCATTTCCGCAAGTATTTTAGGCATGACAGCTTCCGGCATGTCATGTCCCATACCCTCGAATATCACGAACTTTGAGCCCGTTATTGTATCTGTCGTGTGTTGGCCATGCGCAGGTGGTATCAGCGTATCATCCGCACCATGTAACACCAGTGTTGGCGCTTCGATCGTTTTGACACGCACGGTACGATCACCGGTTTTTAAAATTGCCATTAGCTGGCGCGGCACAGCTTCAGGATAGAAGCCCCTTAGCGTCATCGCGGCGGCAACCGAATCGTTCTCATCATTGTCGTTCGAAGCAATATTCTTCAATAAATTTGAGGATTCTGAGCTTGGTGGCGGCAAATGGGGTGCGCCTGTCGTCGACATAATGGATATTAAACTCTGAGTACGCTGTGGGTAATCGGCCGCGACAATTTGAGCAATCATGCCACCCATAGATGCGCCTACGATGTGGGCGCGATCGATTTCTAATGTATCCATAACGGACACAACGTCTGCCGCCATGTCATCCAATAAATACGGGGCATTCACACCAAAGCCGAGCTGATTCTTGAGCAACTCCCACCAAAGTACCGGTTTACCCCATTCATCAAAACGGCTCGACGCACCTGTGTCACGATTATCGATCAGCACGACACGATAGCCCGCGGACACAATAGACTGCACAAATGTATCCCCCCACAGGCTGTGGGAAGCACCTAGCCCCATAACGAGCACAACCACCTCTGCGTCTGCTTGTCCCAATGTTTTATAAGCAATACTGACACCTTTTGAGTCACTCACAAAAGATGCTTGTGAGTCCATGTAAACTCGGCTGTATTCGCCGAAGGCTAAGCTACTCGCTAGCATGCATATCATTAACAATATTTTCGCCACATTGAACTCCTGAAAAATCTCTATTTCGCCGTCGATAAGTGCATTAGGCTATCGTTATCCTAAGATTATAGCCAGCCTTGTGCGCGGCGACGGATATCGGAAACCCGTCCGCATAATTTTGCTTAAGCAGTCAAAGTTACATTACTATTGCCGCTTGCTAACCTTCTGGAGTCATATTGTGAAAACATCTTTGGCGCGCTCCCTACTGACGACTTTTATCATCCTAACGGCCACTGCCTGCAATTCTCTGAATTCAACCAGTTCAGGCGATGAAAAAAGCTTTAGCGACTTAGACGCTGGCTGGAATGAATTCTCTGCGAGCGGCAAGACGACATGCTCAGATGGTTCACCGTACAAGTTCTTCGTTCGACCTGGTGCTTCTGAAAAATTAATGGTGTACATGCAAGGCGGTGGCGGATGTTGGACCCGTGACTCTTGTGACCCCGAGATGAACCCAAGTTACACTCAGAATATCAGCGATGAATTTAAACCTTCGCCGTTCGGGATATTCAATTTCGACAATGCCGAAAACCCGTTCGTTGATTACACCATTGTGATGGCTCCCTACTGCACGGGCGATGTCCATTTAGGTCAAAGTGACACCGTCTATGCACCCGTAAAAGAAGGTCAACAGCCTTTGAAAATTCACCATCAGGGTCGCACTAATATGCAAGCAGTATTAGATTGGACCTATGCAAACGTCACAGCACCTGAGAAAATTTTTGTCACTGGCTCCTCAGCCGGCGCCATCCCGTCACCTTTTTATGCCGCGTTAGTCGCCGACAACTACCCGCAGGCTAATGTCGCACAACTCGGTGATGCTGCAGGAGGTTATAGACGACTCAATGGTTCAACTCGTCCCGACGAGCAATGGGGAACGTTCAATTACATTAAAAATGAAAAAGGCTTTGAAGATCTTGACGCGAAGAGCTTCACCTACGAAAAGCTATATGTGGCGGCGGCAAAACAACATCCTAAAATCTTATTCGCGGAATATGATGCCGCTGAGGACGCGGTCCAGAAGCGTTTTCTTGCCATGGGAGGCATAGAAAACGTTCAGCTCATCGATTCACTAAAAGCTAATCATATCGATATCCTGCAAGCGGCAGCGAATTTTAGAAGCTTTATTGCGGGCGGTGAATCTCACACAGTATTGTTGCGACCTGAGTTTTACGCCTACGGTGCCGATGGCGTGTCAATTCGCAATTGGGTTAAGGATCTGGCCCAATTCGATGATGTATCAAACGTTACCTGCCAAGCTTGCAGCAGCGATACCTACGCAGGATATGCAGCAGACGCCACTTTTATGCCCCTTTGGCAGACTTGGCAAAGCAAGGAACAATACGTCAAACCTTTCAAGATATTCGACAATGTCTATTATGTCGGCATAGATTGGGTCGCCGCTTATCTTATTGAGACAAGTGAGGGACTTATCCTCATCGATTCACTCTACGGTTCCTGGGTCAGACCGCTTATAAACAACATACAGCAGCTGGGTTTCGACCCTGCCGATGTGAAGTACGTGATAAACACGCATGGGCACTTTGATCACGCAGGTGGCTCGAAGTATTTTCAAGCTGTTCATGGTGCGCGTATTGTCATGACGGTTGAGGATTGGGCATTAGCTGAATCAAAACCGCTGGCCAGCATGTTCTATATGCCTGTGCCTACACGAGACATCATCGCCAACGATGGTGATGTCATTACATTAGGCGATACTAACATCACCCTATACAACACCCCTGGCCACACGGAAGGTGTACTGTCGATGACCTACCAAGTGAAAGACGGTAATGACGTCCATACTGCGATGACCTTAGGCGGCGTCGGCTTGAACTTCAACGGCGTCGAACAGACGCAGTCCTACATCGACAGCTATCTAAGACTACGATCGATGCAAGACGGCATCAGCGTAAGCTTGCCTAATCATGCTTTTATGGCGGGCGTGTTCGAGCGTGCAGAGCAATTGACTAACCGTGGCGCTAACGACCCACACCCCTTTGTTGACCCAGATGCCTATCAGGCATCCTTGGCGACGATAGTGAAAAATGCACAAGCTAAACTTAGCAAAGAAAAATCAGGTGATGCAACAAGTTCAGTCGATGAGCTTATAAAGGCAGTAAGTAACTGATAATGAGCGCCGAGTGCCCTCCCCGTGATGGCATTTGCAGACGCGCGCGGTACAAAATCGCGGTCCTTCAAAAGTCCCTGTTCAGTTCAGATATGGAGCAACACCGTCAGCTTGGCCGTCACTAATAGTTACAATCTATATTCAAAATTGAAAAAAGATAATTTGTTTGGGTGCTTTGGTCAGCCCAACTATCAACCGTAGAAATTAAATCTAGACAGCCTGTTAGATCGGCATCAATCGGTAGGCCTTTAAAAAGGGAATCTGTAAAATTCCAACCTCGATCTGGGCGATCAGGAAGAACGGATTGATTCAATGAGCTAAAAATACCTGCGCCATCATTGATGGCAATGTGTGCGCCATGAAAATTAGAGCCAAAGTCTCTGGTTGAATGAATCATGTCTAATGCGCCATCTAAATTCATATCTCTTAAATACACATTGCCTTCTCCATGATGACTTTCTATCCTCTGTTGGTTAACAAAGCGCGATGAGGTCTCATCGAAAAGATCTCCTGAGCCATCATTAATCAATACTTGCAGATAGGCACCTTCGTAATAGGGATTTGCACGGGTCACAGCGACAACAACATCTAGATAACCATCATTGTTCAAGTCGCCTGCAGCCGCATGATTGTATTTGGTCTGGTTGATGCCAAAGGGTCCGACAGGTAAAGCGGTTTTTTTCCAGTTCTGAATGTCCTTGGTGCCATCACTCAGAAGAACAAACCCCTCCTCAGGCGCCTGATCAATTCGTCTATCATTAAAATTCCAAAACAACACATCGTCAAACCCATCATTATTTAGATCGGCCAGCAAGCTGCTCATTGGGCTCATATATTCGTGATACCAATCTAAACCAAGATAAGGGTGGGTAGTAAAATTACCCGTCCCGTCATTTACCAACAAAATATTGCAGGCGTAAAGATCGATATCGCCATCGCCATCCGGATCTCCACCACTGGCATCATGAGCAAAGCGACACAGTAATCCATCGCCATTGTTTTCGTCGCTGATATTTGATGAGCTTTCTTCGAATTGCCCGAGGGAATTTGAAAGCAATAAAAAGTGTGGATATGGATCAATTCCAGACTGGTACCCATTTGAATTAACGGCGAGCCCCATAGAGCCTGCAAAAACATCATCGAGCCCATCGCCGTTAAAGTCTTCTACTACAACTCGATAGGCAAAGGGGTGAGTGGGCGGCTGTGAATTTGCATAAATCGTCTTATCTTCCGCAAAGCTTCCTTTTTTATTATTTAAGTAAATATTAACGGGGCCCTCAATTTTTTTACTCTGATCAATCGTGTGCGGAAAAATTGCCCAGACGACGACAAAATCTTCATATCCGTCACCATTGAAATCTCCCGTCGCCATGTTATGCGCATCTTGACCAAATAATTGATCGGTCTCTGTCCTGCAATCATTCGCCGTCGGATAGCATACCGTAGCGGTATAGCGATCCGTCAACGCTATGCCACCCATACCGATATCATGCACCTGAAAATAGGGTGTTGCGAGATCTAGAATATTACTGGGCTCTGGGTCTACGACAAATTCTGTCGCATTTCTTTGCACGCTTAATGTAAGGTTTTTTACGCCAGAACATTCCGTCTGAGTCTCGTTGTACGAAGCGCTAATGTCAAAGTTGAAGACTTGGTTTTGAGCGTAAATAATGGGTGCTCTAAAAGTGAAATTGAGTCCATCCGAGGACTCAAGCCAATAAACATCGTTGCTATCAATGAAAAATTGACACCCATTAATGCTCGAGGTGACCTGAAGGCTAACCAATTCATAGCTATCTACCACAGCGGGCAAACCTGTCACTGCAAAAGTTAAAGGCTTGGGTTGAATAGCGACAGGATCATCTCCACCGCCACCGCCACCGCCACCGCCACCGCACGATAAAATAACGAGCGACAAAGTAAAGCCTGTCAGAAAGTTTCTTGCGACGTGTTTCTTATGGGTATTTGTCATTTGTCACATCAAAAAAATATACTATCTATCGAAAAATGTGACGCATCGATTCATGTAATCGCATCGTCATTAACGTTGCCTCTAACTATCGCGTATCCTTACGAAAACCTTTACCAAAATGTGGCTGCTGCCATCACTAAGCGATTTCTGTCAACGAGACAAAAAAACTCTACTCGACGATAGAGTAAGCAGTATTTTTCGCACCTTATTAGAATTGTTTAACTAAAACCCTGCTTCGAATTTCAAAGCAAAAGAGCGCAACGAACCTCTTCAGTATTGCCAAATTGATTTTTCAATCAGACAAGATACAGATGAATTTTCGATCTAAACTGTCGCGGTCTATCACACTTATGCTTGGGAATTCGGTACAAAGCAGATGGCGAAACGGAGATTCAAGCTCGAATCTCCGTCACGTACCAAAGTGTCTTTACAGACAATTCAGATGCAATGCTGCCTAATCTGAACCCCTAACCTGGTTAAATAGCACAAGAACAAAATTGGCAATCACCATGCCACCGACGGAAACCATTACGTTATCGATCAAAAGGTTCACAGGCGCGCCGACGACGGGGATGGCATCAAGCCCATTTGCGATTGTTGGAATCGCAACCGCTGCGACGGTGTAAGCCATTCGTGTGGTCGCATCCGCCATTGGATTCATGAATCCACCGACAAGACCCAGAGCGATAAGGGCCACCGGCCAATACGGCATCACGTCAGGTACGATCGTTGCGCCGAGCGCAACAACAATCGACAGGATGATAATAATTTGATTTGAGTTCATCGCATTTTCCTTTTTTTGTTTTATTTATAAAAAAAGCTCTACTTTAAACATCTGTTTTTCGGTTACCGAGATTGACTGTGGAGCAACCATGTACTTTTTTTTGGTTCATTAGGTAACGTTTTGTAACGCAATAGCGCCATGTTTAAAACCGGCTGCAAAGTTACCTTATCTATCGTCGTTATCGGTTAAGGAGATAGCCACGCTGCCGAACCGGTCGGCCGATATCAGACGCTTATAAGCGCGTGACGGCTTGCTGCTGCGGCATTCACCAGCAATGGCTGAATCAAAAACAGGACATTTCGATTTTGCAGCTTGTTTGACATTAGATGTGGGACGGCCCCATCAAAGTTAAGGTCCGCCGGTCTGATCGATTTCGATGCGACTATCTGGGGCTTAGCAGCCATGTTTTCTCTACGCCAGGACACACACCTTTAAGGCCACCTGGAATATCGTAGGCTTGCAATAGTCTAATCTCATATGCCTCGTCGTAATGATGACTCACTTCTTGGCTATCGACTCGAAACGGTGGTCCTGGCATTACGGCCTGATCATATTCAAGACTGATCAGCAGTTGCGGCATTAAACACGTGATTTTCATCAAATGATCGACATAACGTTTGCGCATATCTTGAGGTAATGCAATGAGTGAAGCGCGGTCATAGATACAATCTACTGCACCTATCATTTCTTTAGTCACTTCGAAAAAATCACCGACGAGTATGTCAATATCATTTGATTCAAATCGTAATATCGAACCCTCATCTATTCTGGCAGGCTCGACTGCCAACTCAGTAAATAGTTCTTCAATAGCCAACTCACTGAGTTCAACGCCGACGACTTTGTAACCTTGTGCTAACAACCAATGTATATCTAAGGTCTTGCCACAGAGCGGCACCAAGACTCTTGCTCCCGGTTCGACCGCAAGCTCGCTAAAGTGTTTGACCAACATTGCATTGGCCTTGTCGAGATGAAAAGCGATTTGTTTCTTCTCCCACCTCTCGTACCAGAATTCTCTATCCATCGCTAACACCCCTTATAAGACTTAAGACTTAAGATTGACAATTATCTTCCCATTCAGGGCGATAACGATCAACTCTGACTAGCCCATCGTGCAGCATTCAAAAGTAAGCGCCAATCTTCAATGATGTGTTTCAGCGATTTCAGCAAACTTGCCTCTCGACAGCGATACTAAATCATTCGGACTCATTTCAATTTCTAGCCCGCGCCGGCCGGCACTGACATAAATAGTGTCAAACTGAATCGCAGATTGATCAAGTAAGGTAGGAAGCAATCGTCTCTGACCCAGAGGACTCACACCGCCAAGCACAAACCCTGTTGAACGCAGCACGTCAGTCGCGTCAGCCATAACGGCTTTTTTGCTACCAAAACTTTTGGCCGTGAGCTTCAGCGACAACATGGCCAATGCAGGTATGATCGCAACGGCTAATCTGCGTTTACCGAGGTCTACAATCAACGTTTTAAAGACCCGCTCTTGGTCAACGGCAAGCTTCTCTATTGCCTCTCGGCCGTAAGCGCTAGATGCAGGGTCGTGCTGGTACTCATGAATGATATGAGCAATGCAGTGGTGCCTGACAAGTTCAATCGCCGGCGTCATACATCACTCAGTTGCCTGTGAAACGACAAAGCCAGTTGAAATTACGAGCCATTAGCAGTCAATTCTAATCGATAGAAATATCGCGGCGGGAAACCCGTCAAGATGCGAAAGGCGAGTGGCAGCGCATTATCTGTATCAACTTGATTGTGCTCGACATCATCGACGGGCACAGCAAGGTAATCTTTCTTACCTTCACCCAGATCGATTTGTACCATCGGGTGATCCTTTGTTTTGTTAAACCAAGCGCGCGGCCAATGGTTTGCTGCAACGTACAATTGACCTTGGCTTTCAATGCGCGCTAGCACTCTATCTTTGCCGTTACCCTCATCATCATAAGTTGTAATAACCAACGTATTTTGATCGGCCGGTTGAAAATATCCCAACAAGGATTCGAAGGCGACAACGATGCCTACATAAACTAATGCTATTACCGCGAGTATCTTGACTATTTTCATTCTTATTCTCCAAGATCAGAGTTTGGTTTGGTTTGGTTAAGTCTAGCTGAGACATATCAGCAAAAAATCGTTTGTTAGCCACCGGAAACAAGGGTGTCCAAATCTTTCAGGATGCCATTTTCAATATTGTAAACCCAGCCGTGGATCGACAGTTCCTTACCGGCTTTCCATGCATTTTTTACAATAGTGGTGTTAGAAATATTCCTCACCTGTTCTTTAACATTAAGTTCGCAAAGCAAATTGTGCTTTTGACGATCGTCGAGCCCATCGAATTTTTTTTCATTAAATCGATAGACATCTTTCACGTGACGCAGCCAATTATCAACCAGACCATATTCGTTATCCGTCATGGCTGCCTCAATACCGCCACAGCCATAATGACCACATATGACCACGTGTTTAACATTCAAAACGTCAACGGCGAATTGGAGTACAGAGAGACAATTTAGATCAGTGTGAACAACAACGTTTGCGATGTTTCGATGCACAAACACTTCGCCAGGCGGAAGATTGACGATTTGGTTTGCTGGGACCCGACTATCGGAACAGCCTATCCACATATAGTCCGGTGCTTGCTGTTTCGATAAGTTTGTAAAGAAGTCTGGGTCGCGCTCCTTTATAGAAGTTGCCCAATCCAAATTGCGCTGAAACAGATGATCTAGCTTGCTCAAAGGACCTATCTCCGTAAATAGCCATGTCTAAGGACGCTATATGTTACCAGTAAACGCCATCGGCGTTTTCTTTCAGGATGGTATTTTTTGTCGGAGACATAGGATGTCAATTTAGTCGAAGCCTCTTTAAAAGTTGAATCTGCAAAGCAAAAGTTGTTAAGCATTCGACAAGTTGACCTCTAAGTCTCTCATTGGCGACAACACCCTGCGCGTCAAGTTCTGTTCCTAGCAATTTTATAGGCATACAGGCTGATTCAACGATTATCCCCGACATGGTTGTAATCACTTCTTTCAGGGTTTCTTGCGCGTGATGCGCACGAGGTGAGGTGTTGATAAGTGCCACGGGTATATAAGGAAATGACTCATCACTGACGAGCCAATCCAACGTGTTCTTCATGACACCACTAATACCATGCGCATATTCTGGGCTTGCTAACATCAAGCCATCAGATGAGGCGATGAGATGTTTCAACGCGACAACAGAATCTATCTGTTCTGACGCTCTATCGGGGTTAAACAACGGTATATCAGCGACTAAATCAAAGTGGTGGAAAGAAATATTACGAGGTGCCACATTCGCAAAAGCTCTGATCACGGCAGAGTTATAGGACGCCACTCTCAGGCTACCCGAAATCGCGACGATTGAAACCTTGTTATCACCCTGGTCGTCGGTCACTTGTTCGCGAGTTTCTTGCTGACTCAACTTGAGCGCCCCCTGCTACTTTTGAGTTGATTTAGTCTTACATGGCCTCGCCTATCAATCAGACCAATGAACATCACTTTAACGCACTACAAATTCTCGCATTAGATTTATTAAGCGACCCTCGGCATCGAGTCAATCAATCTTGAATAAAACGATCTAGCACGTCATTGTCAGGCACTAAGCACGCCGCCCGCTTACCGAACAAACGGTAGCGTTGGCTGCCAACTGCATTATATAACGCATCACGGAGTTTTCGAGGAACCCACCTTAACGCACCGAGAATCCACCAATACCCATCAAGTTGCTGCGCTATATACAAGGCAGCATCGCTTTGCTGTAGACAAGTGCCCTGCCGAATGCAGTAGAAACTAGTCAATTGGCTGGCATCAATTCCAAACGTCGCTAATAGTTGCTTACCCGTATCACTTTGCAGTGCGGCAAAACGAAATATGCGCTTTGAGTCTCGCTTGATAATAAACTGCACGGATCCAACACAGAGATTACAGACACCATCAAATAAGACAATCGACGAAGTACTCAGCAAATCAGTTGTCGTTATATCCTCTTTCAAAGACAGTCCTCCGTATAATTCAACGCCTCAACAGGCATACTCAAATTTATCTGACCATCAATTTTCAACCACCGATTTGGGCCGTTACATTTGAGCGCAAATGTTGTAAAAAACATTAGGTAAATGCGACTCACAATACCCCTTTCATAATCAGCTACTTTCACAGCTGATGGCCAATAATTAAAATGCATTCCACCGGCACCTAACGCACTAAACTATTTCGATAGGCTTCAAAGGCGAAGTAGAGCGAGACCATCGTCAACCCACATAGCAGTCCAGCAACAACGTATCGATAGTTCACCATTGTATCTATCTTAAATTTCAGGATAGCACCATAATCTTCAGTGGATAATAGCAATGCCACGAGACCCGATACGATAAACATCAGTGAAAGTGCATGCAGATAGAAGGTTTCACCTGCAGGATCCAGAAAATAGATCATCGCCAACCCAACCAACAGACTGAAAAGCCCACTGCCGTAGTGCGAAATAGGGTTTTTGAAAAAGTCATAGGCAACCTGTGCAAATCGTCCCGTCCTAAAGACGAGTATCCATGCGCACAGAATAAACCCAAGTCCTAGAAGAATAAGTGCTGCGGTCACATCCATAATCCAACCTGAATAGAGATAACGCTATCGTTTCTGGTCAACTAGGTGCTTAACAAAGACATGCTAGCACGGTCGTCAACGCGAAAACGGCGTGACGCATACAACGATTACACGATGCCATTCGAACCAAGAATGAGCAGAGTATTTTCGAAACATACGCGATTCTTTTAAGACCCTTGTACCGATTGCAGTCCGATGCAGACGAAATAGGTCGCGCCTCGGATCATAAGCTTTAAACTGCCATGACAACAGCTCAGTTATGTCGCTTGGAATTTAGTGGTGCCCTATTGGCTTTTTGTCCTTTTGTTATTGGATTGTTAGTGTTCTGCCATGACTCTCGCTAAAGCCTCTTCAGACCGCCATCGGCCACCGTAGAGGCGGCCAACATAGGTTGCGGCGGTAATCAGAATCATCACCACAAAAACAAGCCAGGCAACTCTTGGTCCAAGCTCCAAAACCATGATGACGATGTATTGTACAACCAGCATCGCCCAATGTAGTGCTACCGAGACCCACATTAGCCATGGCGTATCACCCGCGCCGCGCAATATGCCGCCCGTCACCAGAATCAACGCATCCGCCATCACGTAGGTAGACAAGCCGATCATCATGAAAGCCGATAGCTCTTTAATATCTGCGGATTCCGGGCTGTCCTGAACAAAGATAGCGACCAAAGGGTCTCGCAATAGTAGGAAAGCTATTGCTAGGACTGCTGAATATGACAGTCCGATAAGAAAACCCGCCACTGTGACTTCCTGCATTTTTTCAAGATTATTCTGTCCAACAAAACGACCAATCAAACTAATCAGGGCGACGTTCAAACCGATCATCGGCACAAAGGAGACAATATCCCAGTTGAAGACGATCGCGGCGGATGCTGCTTCGGCAATGCCATAAGACTGAAACATCAACAAGAAGAGATTGAATGCCGCAACATTTAGGAACATTTCAATGCCGGAAGGCACCCCAAGACGCAGGTATCTTCGTAGAATCCCCATTTCAATTTTTAGAGAATCACCGATTGAAAATAGCGTTCTGTGTTGCCTTTCAAGATAGAACATCAGGAATAACACGAGACTAAATAAAGAACTGATAATCGTCGCGTAGGCGGCTCCTGCAATGCCGAGTTCTGGAAATAAACCGGTACCAAAAATTAAGACATAAGTCAGTGGGATATTCACAATAACACCGAGCGTATCTGCGATCATAACAGCGCGTGTCTTGCCAATGCCTGCGAAGTACGATGCGAAACAGGTTTTCAGCAGACCAATGCCAGAACCCCAAATTAGTATGAAAAAATAGGTCTTCTCTAAATCCGCAAGAACCTCGGCGTGTCCCATTAACTCGAAAAGGTCGCCGACGAAATAGCCAATAATGAGTAACGACGGAATGAAACCACTGCACAACAGCAAACCTTGCGTCACGACTTTTGGACACTTCTCTAAGTCGCCTGAACCATAATATTGAGCAACAAGCGCATTCGCGTAGGATAAGATGCCAATAAACAATGACATACAAAAAAAGGATGCAACGCCGCCACCAAGTGATGCCGCCATGTGCGTTGGACTGATCAGCGACATGAAATAGCGGTCAGTAAATATCATCAGCGCAAACGCGCCTTGTGACACAACCATCGGATAGGCGAGCACTAAAAGCTCGCGCAGCGTTGCTTTATCAATGACTAAGAATTTTGACATTTGACTCTTATGATGAGGACTAACTCGCTGCTGGCTTTTTGGACAAAACAGCCTACCTGATGCGCTGTCGAATAGCTTTTTTTTATCCTCGTAGGTATTTCGCTACTGCGTTGAGGCTGCCCAAGATTTTGCATTATCGAAATCCGAGTAGCTGAAGTGTTTAACCTCAGCACTGACAAAATGCCCCGCCACTTTCTCACCAAACTCTCCCAACGCCGAATCCGTCACAAAAGCGACACGTCGAATTTTTCAATGATGCTCCTTAACAAAGCTAAGATGTTCAATCAAGGCGGCAAATGAATCCCAACCGGGGAAACCCTCCGCATGAATGACCACACCCTTTAGCTTTTTGTTAGCATCAACGTAGGGGTCAATAAGCTCTGCTGCCGCGTTAAAGTCGCCGACGGACAGCTCACCAACAGGTTCCAAGACAGCGATACCCAAAGCCGAATTCAGGGTTACATTCAGCATAATTTAATTGCTCCTCTAAACGACGTCAACGCTATCTAAATGCTTTTAAGATTCAACGCGTCAACAAAGTTGAACCGATGTGCAATCGGTCTTAAAATTTCACGTCTCCACATGAAACAACTTGTTATAGATTGTCCAACTGTCGTTCATCTTTAGAAAAGACAAACTATCCAAGAATGTTAAACCTAAATAAACATCTCTAATACGAGCAACTGCTGTTTCTCCTGCAATCTCTATACTGATCACATCAAGTATAGGAGAGTCACCCTTGTCTTTCGCTGACGGCTGCTGGGCCTCAACAAACGACGCAAAAGCTGCAACATCCATCTCCTGTAATCCCTCTTGAAGGTAACCGGTGATTTTGGCATTGGGGTGGAATGCCTGGCGAACTTTATCTCCATCTGATTCAAACATGCTATCAAAGTAAACTTGGATAACACTTTCTATCGCTGCTTGATCCGACATAGCTTATTCCTCTGGTGGGTCATTGGTTGTTCATGGTTAATGGTTCATGGTTCATGGTTCATGGTTCATGGTTCGACGTGCCTGTGCAACGCTATTTATAATTGGCTTGATACAGTTCAACTTGAACATCACCGGGCATCGTAAAATGAATGGCCAGGCCATAACCAGCGTCAGCGACCTTATCGGTAAAATCAACACCTCGACCCGAGAGTTCCTCTATCGTGATATTGATATCATCACAAAAAAAGAGACGTAATGCATGCTGGACGGTGCACCCATCACGGCTTGGGCAGGATGAACGCCCATATCCGCACTGGGAATGTCAAAGATTAGCCAGCCACCACCAACATCTGTCGCAGACAAACCAAGTTTGTCACGGCTAAACAACCGAAGCGCCTCCGGTTCAGATGAATAGAACATCGTATGTACTCCGATAATCATCAGATACTCCTCACAATGTCGGATCCGCTACGTGGAGACAAATACGAAAGCAGATTAGGTTAGTGTGTTGATCAGTTCACTTAAACGTTGGTTCAATGTACTACCTGCTGTATCGATCACGCATCGATCGACGGTTATTTGTTTGAGAAAGACTGCCGATGCCACAAACCGCGCCTCTAGCTAGTTTTGGCTGGACTTGACCAACAGCTTCTCACAGCCCGTACCTGCCAGCATTGCATCAACCCTACCGCGATCGTCTTGGTCTAGCCGGCCATACTCAATCCGTAGCCATTGCAGGCACTTTGCTTGATAAGCGAAAGGCTCCTGCACCCAGATTTTGCCTTCAACAATGGTTTCGACCGTACGCAGGCTCTGATCAAATGCATCTGAGTTTGCCAGCATCACGGGCACGTAAGTTCGACCAATTTCTGAAAGTAGATTCGTTAGTGTCTGCGGTAAAACATCACCGCTGACAAAACCATCGTCAGTCACTTCCGCACCTGACAGGTCCTCCATCTTGCTGACCCAAGCGTGCACGCGCGGGAAACTTTTCACTGCGACTTTGGTTGGCGTCGGATCAAATTGGACAAGCTGCGTCAGTTGTCCAAAACACGAAAAATCTGCCGATCCAGGTCGACTGCCCATAATATAGGGATAGCGTTTAAGGTGCTGATTCAAACAATCAAGCAATCGTTTATAGCTATCTTCAATGACGCAAGCAGTCACGTCGTTAGAGCCGACAACATACAACCGCGAAATTTGTCTTTCGGAAAAAATGCCACGCATCTTCGACATGCTTTCGTCTGACTGTGTGACGTCGGCGTAGTGTGGCAATATTGAACCCGCCATATCAATATCGTCCTGATAATACCAACGGTAGTGGAACATCGCCTTGGTGAGCCATTCATCGCCATAGTCCTCGATAAGATAGTTGATAAAGGCTATCGCTGGATCTGACGGAATGACGGATCGCTGCGGATACTCTGCTTCTAAGCGCCGGATGATCGGTGTACTGTCAACTTCCGCGACCAACTCACCCGTGTTATCAGGGAAATAGAAGATAGGGATCAACCCTACCTTGGGTTTTGGCAAGGTTGAATCTTCCGCTTGTATATACCGATAAGGTATTTGTCGAAAACGCAGCACCGCCAGCATCTTGCGTGTATACGGCGAACCAGGCGAACCTCTCACGGGCAATAACGAATTTGTCACAAACTTCCCCTAAATGACGCTAACAGTTTATCGTGTAGATCTAGGCAGACTATCTAATTTAAAGCGCAATTTCGACCTGCTTACTTGTAGATACCAACCCGTTCAAAGACTTCGAGTACTCGGCGTTAACGAATCTAAGGAGAATCAAGTCGACGACGATTGGTCGATATCAGCCAAAATGTCGATGCTATCTGGTTTCTTAACATCGGCAGATCGTGCCCCACTGATCGATCCGTTTATCCAGAGCATAACGAAGCATCATTACCGTACATCGACACAATCCATTTTTTTGCAATCAATACATTTAGATCAAACATGATCACTCGATCAACGGCATCCGTAATGCCTTATGGCTCGGGTTGTTTGGCCTGACACCTTGGTATATTGAAGCGCCCGTCTCGCCTGTTTTATGGTAGCGTTAGGCATCCAAGATAAAAGAAATTGAAATGAAATTATATACCGGTGACTTAAGCCCCTATTCCGCCAAGATTCGTATGCAAATTTATGCGATGGGTATTCAGGACGATGTTGAATTTGGCCTACCGGTCGAGTTTATGATGGGCAAGATGTACAAGGTGTCACCCATTGGGCGTATACCTGTGTTAGAAACCGACGAAGGCTTGATACCCGAATCAGAAGTCATCGCTGAATATCTCGATGATCTCTATCCTGATAAATCAATGGTTGGCACAACACCTAAAAACAGAGCCGATGTGCGTGTTCTATCCCGTATAGGCGATATCTACTTGATGAACAATATCTTTATGTCCTTAAGCCAGATGAACCCTGAAACACGCTCACAGGCGGTCATTGATCTTTTGATGGGTCAGGTCGCTCGTGGTATTGGCGCGTTGGAACGGCATCTAGGCGACGGTCAATTTGCCGTTGGCGACTGCCTGACTCGCGCTGACTGCTCCTTGGTACCCGCGCTTTGGATGTGCGTGGGCACGGTACCTCGTTTTGGCGCTGACAATCCTATCAAAGCGGACTCACGTGTAGCGAAATATTGGGACAACATTCAGCAAAATGAGTTTGCTGCGAAGATAATTGACGAGATGAACCAAGGCCTAAAGGCCCGCATGGACGGTACAGAACAAAAAATCAGAGAAGAAGCTATTAAGAATGCTACGAATGCGTCAGCTTGAGATGGTCTATCGCTTCAGTTGAGTCGCCTTGGTCATTCACAATTGGATTCTATGCTCAGGTAACACCGCTGACCCTACCTGCATCAAATGATGCAGGTGAAACGATTTGTTCACTCGCATAATAATGAGACAATACCGCTAGATTAGCGGCAGCTCACACACTCCAATTAATTGCTCATTAAGGATCCTTATGTCAGAACTCGATTGGAGCCAACTTTACAAACACAGAAAGAGCGTCGCGCAGAAGTTTGGAGAACTCTGGCAATTGCCAATCGAAAAACGTTATCACGCGATATTAATGCCCCTTGGCAAAGCGGGCACAACCCTGCTTGAAATTGGCGCTGGTGATCGTAGCCTACAAAACCGCCTTGCTAAACAGTGGTCCGACTTCACCTACAAGAGCTGTGACATTGACAAGTCCCATCCCCACGACTTTTTTGATATCCACGACGTTACCGGGCAATACGACCTAATCTGTCTATTTGAGATCATTGAACACTTGGACCTAAAACAGGCTTCAAACATGGTTCAAAAGTGTCAGACATTGCTAAAACCCGGCGGCAAAATTGTTGTTACGACCCCTAATATCTACTATCCACCTGGGTTTATGCGCGACGTCACCCATTGCACCGCATGGTGCTATGACGAACTCGGCGGCTTTCTTGAACTAGCCGGTTTAAAGGTGACGACGATACATCGGCTTTACCACGACTCGATCGCGAAGCGACTGGTGCGCCGCTATCTATTCTATCCTGTCTTTCGAGTAATGAATTTTGACTTCGCGCGACAGATCATTGTCGTCGCTGAGAAACCACAATAGCGCCGTGTCTAACTTGAAACCGCAAGTTATCTTTGTCAGTAAGAGCGAAGACAACCCAACGACGCGTTATCGTATTCAACCCTTACGACGTGCGCTCGAAAAAAGGCACATCCGCACGTTACGGTTGAATAGTGATGGTGGGCTTCAACTTCGATTTCAACTGCTCATAGCGGCACCCTCCGCCGACATTATCATTATTCAACGAAAGCTCTTCGACAAGTTCTTCCTAACATTACTGTCGATGTTCTGTGACAAGATAATTTTTGACTTTGACGACGCTATCTTCACAAAAAGCGATGGTCGAGCTGCGCCTCGTCGCATGCATCGTTTCAATCAAACCGTTAATCTAGCTTGGCAAGTTTGGGCGGGCAATCACTATCTTGCGAACGTCGCGACACAACAACTTAGCCACGACAAGGGTCGCGCCAGTGCGATTCCGTCGATCAAGTATGTGCCCACCGTCATTGAAACTGGAAAGTATTACCAGCGCCCAAAAAGCGCATGTTTTAGCATGCTCTGGATTGGCAGCCAGTCGACCTCAAAGTATCTGTACGAGAATACCGACATGCTCGAAGCGCTTGGCAAAAGGTTCAACAATCTCAAACTCATTATTGTCGGTGACTTCACGTTTGAACTGTCTCACCTAAACGTTGAATGTCATCGTTGGTCAGAACAAGTTGAACTTGAACAGGCAGCGAACGCGCATATCGGTATCGCACCTATGTCAGATGACGATTGGAGCCGGGGCAAATGCGCGTTGAAGGTGTTGCAGTATATGGCCGCGGGCTTGCCGGTTGTTTCATCAAACACAGGGGCAAATGCAGATGTTGTCGTGCAGGGTCAGACAGGTTTTGTCGCTGACACTGTTGAAGATTGGCTAGCAGCCATCGAAGACTTGCAAGGTGACCCCGACAAAGCATTGCGGATGGGTGCAGCAGGTTTGAAACGAATTCAGGCAGAGTTCAACTCAGATTTGTGGGTGCAACAACAGTTAAACTGGTTATCCGACATACTACCGACAATCGATCAGAGTTAAGTCAAACTAAACCGTACCCAGCCCATCTCTCATGTCCGCATGCAGACGCAGCCTCATCCGCCAAACTAACAAACGCCGTTCAGCATCACTTAGGTTTGCCTGTTGAAAATAGTCGTCAAGAAACTGACCCAAGCCAAACTGCTGAAAATGCACCTTGTCTTCCAACACGTTCAACATATGCGCGATATTTCTGCCGCGAGCGAGACAAGAGAGTGAACGGCTTTTTGACTTCAAATCAGCAATATCAATAAGTGCTAGCTCGCCATTATCGAGCCTCAGCACATTGCCTAGATGCAGTGCTCGAAAGTAGATACCCTTGCTATGTAGATCAGCAAGGTACCTTGCGAGGTCAGTCAAATGTTGCAACTGTCCTTGATCACAAAGATGCCGAATTTCTTCTCCGGCGAGTTTCTCGTAGACAATGTAATAGGTATTGGCTGCTCGGCAATAAACAGTCGTTGATACGACAGGGCCGATGATGCCTTTGTCTTTCAGCACTTGTGCATTCTTTTCAAAATTAGCAGCCTGCGGAAAAAGGGTTGTCTTAGAGAACGTCTTACGAGGATAAATAAACTTAACGATTTCATTATTCGGCGTCTGCATAATACCCGGCTGAGCTTGCGTGCCAAACAATAGCGTGTTCTGAGCGATAAATTGTTTCAGCTCATGACGATCAATTTTTTGCACACAATAACTCCGAGTTAGACAGTAAACATAGTGACGACAAGATCTTGATATTGGCTTTCCAAGCGCGAACCAATTAACAGGTTACCCTGCAGCAACGGACGAGGATAGCAGACTTATTTCAACTGCTGGCGAGCAAGAATTTAAAGCAGGTATCTACAAATCACACGCAATGCACATCAAGTCTATGCGTGCACGAAAGGCGCTTGTAGCGAGCAGTGTTGACCGAGCCGGCCGTGGCCTAAACACTGACTGATCGAAGGCCTCTGCATCCGTTATAAAGCGGTACATGCTATCTTAAACGTCTTTGGCAACGACCGGGTTTTTTGAATATTACTCGGCTACAAAAATTAACAGAACCCTTTTAGCCGACGTCCTTAACCGGAAAGCCAACTCGAAAACTCAAGACCAGAGCAGCGACTAAGACCAAGAAACCCACAGCAATTGGCAGTTCAAAAATGGCTCTTGGGCCACTTCCCTGCCAGATAGCGGCTGGAATAAGCGACATACAACCAAACACAGAAAAGATTAACATCACCCACCAGCTCCACCGTTCAGCTTTTCGCAAAGGAATAAGCGCAACAATGCCTACTGTCAGGCAAAAACCCACTTTACTCGCCGTCGCCCAAGTGATGTGAAAGCGCGCATGATCTGGCCAACTCGCATCAACCCCATGCATTGGCAGCCCATCAACAACACCCTGTATCGCCATCACCAAAGCCATGACGACAAACATCCAAGAGGCTGTAACTAATTTTTTACCCGATACATCAATCAATATGTGCCTTTACCTCAGTACGACGTTCAACAAATTATTTTGTAGATTGGTCTAATGTTTTGTTCAAGTGTGCGTAGTCGTTAGTCTTAAGCGAACTTAGGGTTTTCGCCGTAGTCATTATCATCAGGGTTGCCCTCCAAAAACATAAACACGATCAACACAATCACGCCGATAAGCGGCACGAAAGCGATAAGGATCCACCAGGCGCTGCGGTTTGTATCATGCAAGCGCCTAACTAACACCGCGATGCTGGGTATCATGACAGCAAGCCCATAAATCGTCCCCAGCAACCCAATGCCGGCTTCTGAATCAAACGTATCTGTTGCCACGTCGATCAACGCCAAGACAAGACTTATGATCACATTGAATAAAACAAAGAACCAGTATTCTTTGCGCCTTGCCCTGCCACTAAATACTGCGTAGTTCTTCAGAACGCCTATGTACCAATCCATTTACTAACCTCCATACTATTAGATGTAATCAGGTTTGATATTATGAGACGCTCTGATATTCATAACGATAAATACACGAGCGTCACTGGTGCCGCAATGAGTCTAATGTCCAATTTAGGATTTGAAAGACTGATTGAGGTAATTTCTGAAATCATAAGAAAAGTTAATTTGATTCGTCTCCCACCACGACCGAAAGCCGCCACTGGCGGTAATCCACTTTATCAACCGCCTTGATTCATGCCAATCTTCCTCAGAGAGCTCTTGTGTCATGTATTGGTAATGCATTGAGGAGAAATTCCAGGTGAGTCTTTGCATAAGAAGTGAAAATTTTGCTGCATCAATCGTACTGAGTTCTTGCCCAGTCAGGCCTCTGGTCTGCAACTCAAACAAGTCGGGATCATTCAGAAGTAAATCGGTATACGAGGTGAATTGCTTATCAATCTCGAGTTTCGCAGCGACTTTCATGCCGTGCGTATTCTGTCTGACTTGAATTGCGAGATAACCAAGCGTTAAAACGACCGCTAGTGCACCGAGAATTTCTCCAATGGCACCTATTGCGTCCCAATTCATAGAACATCTCCTAGTATTAATTGGCGACAGCGTAACGTGACCAGTAAAGAAATGATTTGATTGTTTGTAGGGCGTAAAGGAGTTGGCTTCAACAGCATGCTATCTGCTCTGGTCACGTTAACGTTTTCTATCAGCAAAGGATGCTAAAGATCGTTTGAGATACATGTGCTGATGCATTACGAGATATCTGATTTCGCAAAAATAGCGCATTTCAGTCATACCAGTAGATTGGGATATTTTTTTGGAATGAAGCCAAGTGCCGAACGACACCAGGAGGATCTCATGTGTTACATCACACGACCAACATTTGTCGGTAGCGTGACACTAAGTTTACTAACTAATAACGCGTAATCTGCGAACTAGTGACTATGGACAGTCTGCCACGTTGGTCGAATAAACAAACCAAGTGACAGCTTGTCACGTCCGGTCGAACGGCAGCCGCTCCTAGGAGATGACCAACTTCAACCGCATACTATGTGCACTAGCTTAGATAGCTGTAACTTTATTTGCACATGGACCTTTCTGACCTTCACCAACTTCGAATTCAACCGATTGGCCGTCATTCAATGTAGCGAACTGACCGCCAGCTTGAATCTCAGAATGGTGAACAAATAAATCTTTGCCACCGTCTTCTGGAGTAATAAAACCGAAACCCTTGTCTGCATTAAACCACTTAACCGTACCTTTACTCATAACGTTCTCTTTTATTATGGTGAAAAATAATGCTGCTTTTGCTATCACTATCACAAGAACAGTACTCGAATCTAACGGTGCACATCACAACTTGTTTCTATGCAACGGCCAAATGTTGCTAACCGCATAACCAATTTAGACCCGTTCTAGACTAATAATCTAGGCCCCCTATGATATAGATGTTCTCCTACAGCAACTAGTGCTTTTACTAGGATGCCTGATTACCTCGTTATCAGCGCCTGCCCACTAAAAACCCTAATTTTAACAAGGACTTACGAGAACCCACCGCTATCGAACCTAAAAGCGGCGCCTAACACGCCGGTAAAAGTTGCAACTAATTAGCAACATTGTGTCGAATTCTCTTCATTTATTTATGTGTCGGAAGCTAATTTGGCTCATCAAACGGCTCGATTCTCGATAGACGGTTTATGTTGCGCAATGTATAAATTCAATCGCTAAATCCTAACGTACCCGTAATATCTATGTGAATTCGAGGACGCTAGTGATGTTAACTTTCCTGTTAACTCTGGCGTTATCTTTGAAGTGATCTTTGAAGTGACCTTTGAAGTGATCTTTGAAGTGATCTTTGAAGTGATCTTTGATGCCGCGTTTTTACGCCGGCGCTTAACATTAAGCCCATAGCGCTATAACTAGCCAATCGCAATATTAAAAACTTCACGCAAAAAATGGGCGGTGAAATAGGCGAGTGCTGCAGCCGCACCACCGGTCAAGAGTGTCCGTAGGCCCGAAAGAAATACCGGCTTTTCAAGCGCGTAGCTTTTAAGCATACCGATCAAGAAAAACATCGCTGCAGCAAGCAAAGCACTGGCTGCAAATTGCTGATTCATATCCAAAGACGGCAGGACATAGGGCATCAACGGAATAGTACCGACCGAAACAAATGCTACAAATGTCACACCGGCAGATATTGCGGGCTTAGGTGACGATTTACCAAGACCGTGCTCTTCCGCTAGCATAACGTCTAGCCATATCTTTTTATCTGCAGTTATTGTGTCTACGATTTTTTCAAGTAACTCTTCGCTAAAACCTTTGGCTTCAAATATTTGTCTAATTTCCTCTCGTTCACCTTCAGGAATTTGATCAATGTGCATTTCTTCTGCTTTCTTAATACTCTCGATATACTCCTGTTCTGTTTTGCTCGATTCATAATTACTGACAGCCATGCTAAAACCATCAGCAATAAGATTCGCAAAGCCAAGTATCACCGCAACAGAAGAGGGAAAACCAGCGCCCACAGAACCAGAAACTACAGCGAATGTCGTTATACACCCATCAATGCCGCCTAACACAGCGTCAGATATATTTTGACGCTTGGGCTCCAAAGATAAGCGTTTACGAATAACCTCAGGATGATGGTCTTTAATCAAATCTTCGTTAAGGTCTTTTTTCAATCGAGTGCCTCCGTCGTTTCTCATGCGAACCACTCGTCAACTGGCACGCGGGCGTGCAAAAAAAGGTGAGATAATTTAGCCAACCAAGCGCGCTGAGTGCTTATAGAAAGATTAATCTCTTAGGCGGCTTTTATTCACCCAATCAATGCTTAGCTGAGCTGAGCTTTCTATTATTGGAAAACGCGCAAATCGAATTTCGAGATATTTGTACTCAATCAGAATGAACAGCGGCCGCCTTCTTTCTAATATCAAACATAAATTTGAAGGCAGATATAATGCCAGCGAGTTCGGCCAGACCAATTACTGCGGCAAGCCAATATTCGACAGATGAGGCGGTGACACTACCCACTCTGTTGGCTTCAGCAAAAAAACTATATGAACCAAATACCAAGCTAAAAGCTAATACGGAGAATAGCGAGCTAACAATAATCATTTGTGATTTAGACAGTTGCTCGCCAACTAAATAGGCGACGATTAAATATCCACTCACGACGGTAAAGTATAACGCCATGGCAGTCATCCCATAACCCACAAGACTAAACGTCAATTCTGCGGTTTCAAATTCTGTCATGGGGCTCCCTTATAAAATTTATCAAACAGTTATCTTCTGGACTGCGCCAATCAATGACCTGTTAGTGAATTAACGCACTATCGTTCGGCTTACTATACATATTTTAGCTAACAAGTTGCACGGAAACAGCCACCAACGTCTCTAAAACCCGACTAATCGTTGATGCAAATCAACGTCTCGTATTTCACATAACAAACTAATCGATATTGAGATCTTACGGTACACTCAGCGCTTAATCGCCAATACTTGCCACGCGTCTTTCTGCGAAAAGGCGTCACCCATGCATCATCCTATTTATTGAGCGCGCATTAGCGTCCAGCCGCCGTTTCAATGCTGCCACCGCTTTGATCGAAAAAATCAGTTATGGCCGTAAATCTTGCTAAAGATCAGGTACAGCCGTGCCGAGGGTTATCGGTCTTGCGTTTAGCCGTTGGCAAACGATGCTGAGTGTTGCCATTCAAAACAAGCATGTAATAAATGACAATCACGACCGATAGTTGCTGACGCTGTCATTCTCACCGTAGCCTAACGGCGGGACGACATATGCATCCGTACAATTATCTGACGACAGCGAACGCTGTATATTTCAGTGACGAGATTGTTCATTTAGTCATTCGACATCAAGCTAAGTCGAACAGGCAAACCATCACAATCGGCATTACCTCCCGTGAGACTCGCAATAAGTTGGTCGCCCCAGCCATACTTCTCCAACCTTAACTGATGATACAGATCATGGGATGCGCTATCCGGCGTACCGACATAACTCACACTTTCGCCGTTGCGGCTCAGCACGACCTCGGCTGATTCAGCCAAGTGATTAATCCAGAAAGATTCAGCATTACCATGTTCAACCCAAGCACTACCCTCTTGCTCGACAATCCAAATTCGCACCTGACCCACCTCACCTTCAGCATCGGGCCTGTCGAGTGTAACCACCTCACCAGCGAACTCTGAAGCCCCGTAAATCAAGCCCATATAGAGCACTGGTACGGTCAGCAATATTCCAACGACCCAAGATACTATTTTCATCATTTTGTTGTTCTCAGCTGATAGGTCCCTGTAGCTTACCCGCCCTAGCCTTTTATATCGACACAGAGAAATACAGAGCAGTTGAAGATCGAGTTGCAAAAAGTTTAATGGAAGCGTTAGCAAGCAACTTAACTAAAAATTGCAATGATGGATGACTCAATTTTTTAGCCTCTTTCAGCTGAAGATATAATTGCACGAAGGGGCGTTTTACGATTTAGATTATAATGTCTGGGTAACCACCTTACTTTGCATTATATTTTACATCGCACCCTCACCAAATATAACGCTCCGTGACGCCAGGCGTTTGTAACGCATACTCATGGTGCCTGCATCCATAAGGCAAACACTAAATGCTCGTCTTGGAAGGTTTGAGCGATTAGTGCCACTGCCGTGGAGCGTCCAGGGGTTTAACAGGACAACCTCACCCGCCTCTAGAATCAGCGGAAAAAGATCAGGATGGCTCTCGTATTCTTGCGCCATGTCCTTTGCCAAGAATCCACTGGGATGATCCGGATTGAGCAGTGTGTGCTGAGTGCCGGGAATAATTTCGACACAGCCATTTTCTTCATTGGCCGCATCAAGCGCCGTATAGATGGTTAACTTAGGATCCCGATCTAGCGCACGCCATCGATCCTGATGTAACGGCAGCACCGTACCTTGACCTGCAGGCTTGTTCATAAACATCGCTCTGAACGCTGCCACAGGCTCATCCCCATAAAAGCGTTTGGCGGCTTCTGCAAATATCGGCAATTGCATGTAAGCAAGGAACACCGGATCTCTTTCCAATAGCTGAATTTTTCGATAGTTGAGCGTTCTGCCTTTGTGGCCTCGTGTCTGCTCACCGGCAGAGTCATAAGCGCCATCGTTAGAGTCTAATTGCATCAACATCCGATCATAGTCAAGATTAGCTTCTCCAAGCATGATTTCGTCGATACGTTGTCGCATCGCTTGCACCATTTCTGCAGGACCAATCTTGCCTAACCGCACATAACCCTGTGTATCGAATGCCTGCCATTGCTCATCACTGATCTCATTCATAACTTTTTCACTAACATTTGGACAGCGAACCTGTTGGTTAATATCTTGGTGAGCATGCGCTTAGATAGCGTAATGTTTGACAGCGGCTTCGTCCCAGTCGATGCCGCTACCGGGACGATCAGGCACGATGATGTTGCCGTCTTTGATTTCAAATGGTTCTGCGATCAACGGTAGCGCCCAGTCGCAAGATTCAATCCAGTCGGCCGATTCGCTCGCTCGCATTAAGTGAGCAGAGACCTCGGGGTAGAGATGACTGGATAGTGGCAACCCAGCGGCACCCGCAATTGAGGCCGATCGCATCCAACCAGTGACACCACCGATACGCATCAGATCGGGCATATACAGATCCGCTGCATGCGCAACGACGGCCTTGTAGAACTCGCGCGGACCATAGATGTTTTCGCCTATTTGGATAGGTGTCTTTATCTCTCGGGTGATCTGTGCGTACGCTTCTATATTGTCGTAGACGATAGGTTCTTCGAACCAGTACAAGCCCTGATCATCTAACGCGTGCAGGCGCAAGAGTGCTTCGCCGAATGCCATACCCTGATTGAAATCTGACATGATCTGAACATCATCACCGACCGCTTCGCGAACAATGGCAATTGCCTTCATGTCATCTTTTATCGTTTCGCGGCCAAGTCGCATTTTAACCGCGCTGTAATTACCTTCGCTGACCAGTGCTGCAGCCTCGTCGCCGAGTTCATCCAGCGGTTTTAACCAAAGACCGTTGGTGTTGTATGCGCGAACAGGACCCGGACTGCCACCGAGCAAACTGGCCAGCGGCATATTGGCAGCCTTAGCAAGCGCATCCCAAATCGCCATATCGATACCGGCGAGCGCTATTAGCGTGATGCCTTCACGACCCACAAGATGCAGTGAACGCATGCTCTCTGCGTAGACATCAAGCGGTGCTAGCGGTTTGCCTTTGAACATATCCGCCAAATCTTCGATCGAATGGACGATGGCAGCAACAGATCGCTGCCGGTAAGGTTCTAAGTAACTGCGGCCAACAATACCTTGCTTGGTGTAAATATCGATCAGGATCAAAGGCCAATCCTGCAGCTGACCAACCTTCGCAACAATAGGCCGCTTCAGTGGTACCGATACGGTTCGAACTTGTATGCTTTGCAGCGTGAGTTGTTGCGTCACTTGTAATACCTTTGGCTTAACTGATTCCCTTGAGTATATGACGCGCGCCCCCGCGGCTCCAAACTTCTTCGCAATAGGGAGAATATTTGAGACAAAGACAGTGACAGAAACAGTGGCAGGTATTGAATAGCGGCTCGCGGATGCTATTGCGCTTGCTGCCGGCAATTAGACGCCGACTCAACACTTAATAGATACTCGGCAAATTCCTTTTGTTAATGACCTTAGCGGCTCGCATGCAGGCGTTGCCGATACTTACTGTTGCAACTGTGACGTCTTTTCCAGGCCGGCTAACGCGTAGGTCATCGCCGTTTCAATGCATTGCTCACGGTCAATCTTACTTTTGTTGTAATAGGCAGCCGCCGCAATCGATAGCCCTGATGTCATGCTGACTAGCAGCCCTGCCTGAGTCTTGGTGAGTTTGTAGCTGCCCGCCGCGTTCTTAACAAGGTACGAGGCCGTTTGTCGGCGTCCCTTTTTTACATCTTTTTCAATCGCGATGGCAATGTCTGGCTCATTGAGGAGTGCGGGCAGAATATTGCCGGGTGCATGGTGATCAAAATTGCTGACAATGAAAATGTGAAGCACCTCGGTAAAGTTTTTGGCGCCACTTAGCTTTGTCGATAAATTTCCACTGAAGGCGCTGTATTCTCGCCCCAGTAAAACCTGCAATAGTGTTTCACGGCTAGAAAAATACTTGTAGACCAGCGGGCTGGTTACGCCTGCGGTACGTGACAAAGCTTCCATCGTGAAGCGTTGCAAACCCTCCTTCATGATCAATAGTTTTGCTGTATCAAGCAGCTGGTTCTTTCGTAACGTGGGAGAGAGCCGGGTTCTTACCTTTTGCACGGCCATGAAAAAGCCTTCATTGAATATCGTTAAACGCTATTAGATCACCGAAACAATCGATGTACCAACATCAAACGTCAACTGACTTTGCCGTCTGTTGACCTTTTGACTATTTGCACCCCTCAAAAAAATCAACAGAGATCACCGAAGTGCAAAGCTCGAGACCGAACACAGCCCATCCAGCGACGCACTAAACATCAGTGCGAAACTGGAAAGTGATTCATCATGGTGTAATGCAAACGGATGCTATGCAGTCAACCCCATCAAGTCTTCAAAGTTTTTTGAATAGAACTGATCCAACTCCGCGTCATTGGCCGATACAGCATCGAGACTACGTTCAAAATCGCCAAAAGGATCGCTGCCGCCTTCCGGATGAGGATAGTCGGTATTGAACATCAAGATGTCCTTGCCAACACTGCGTAAAACCCAACCGGTGTCTTCCGTATGCAGTGGCGTAACGCGCACCTGACGCTCGACATATTCGGAAGGTTTGATAGAAAGCTTTTTAAGCTCAGCATCAAATCTACCTAGCAGTGAAACACCCATATCCAAATTCTGCATCATTGCAGGTACCCAGTTTGAACCCAATTCCACAAAGCCGATCTTCAAATTTGGGAAACGTTCAAGCACCCCATCGTAAATCATGCAGGTTAGCCAGCGCTCTGGCGAGTGATGTAAAACGTTTAAATCTTTCGGTTTGGTACTTTCTATGTTTGTGAGGTTCAAGCTTTTGTCTTTTTCTACGCCTGTGTTCATATAGGCACCGTGCATATTTCGACCGCTGCCGATATGCAATGTCACAGGCACACCCGCCTCTTCAAGTACGGCCCAGATCGGATCGTAAGCAACATGCGACGGCGCACGCCCGTCGACGGCATCACTACCAATCCAAAGCGCTCGCACACCCATTTTTACAGCATCCTTTGCGCCCTGCAAAGCACGCTTTGGATCCGTTAGCACCATAAAACCAACCGGTAGCATTCGTTTGTCGTCTTTACAAAAATCGACCATGCCACGGTTTAGTGCATCACAACCACCATAGGCTACGTCGGGATTGTTGTGGCGGGCAAATCGCGAAGCACCAAGCGTAGGGAAGATCAGCTGTGAGCTAAGGCCCAGTATGTCGAGTGACTCGCTTCGTTCCGCACTATCAAACGCGCCAAAAGCAGGCCATTGTTTCAGTTTAGCCTTGTGACCAAACAGGTTCGCTTTGAGTTCCGCTGTGAGCTCAGGATTGCCTCCCGCCACCCGTTTTTTAGCCGCATCCATCAGCGGTGCTAACAAAGGCATATCCAGTGGGATAAGACCCGGTAAAAGATTCTCTTTTACAAAATCTGTCGCGTACTTTTCTAGCCAGCCGTCGTACTCGATAAAATGAGCATCTGCGTCGTGAATTATTCGATTTTCTTTATGCGTCATTGTGGTCATTCTTCGTCGTTAGTTTATAGTGTCTAAAATAGTGGCACTAACGCTTTACTAATTCAAGTACTAATACAGCGTGTTGGTCTAGGCCATTATAATTAAGTGCCACGAAAGGCTGGCGATCTCTTTTTTGCTCGCCTTTACTAATGATCCAGTCGAACTTGCCATTCGATCGAACTCAAAAGAACACCAAGGAGTACCGATGGACCTAAGACTAAAAGGTAAACGCATCATCGTAACCGGTGCCAGCAAGGGCATCGGACGCGCAATTACAACTTGTTTGCTCAATGAAGGTGCACGACTCGCTATTTGCGGCAGAGATGAAGACAGACTTTCTCGAGCAACGTCAGAACTGTCAGCGCTGGGCGAAATCCATGGAAAGTCTTGTGATCTGAGTAATCTCGAGCAAACCACTGCCTTTGTCGATTGGGCCGCCGAGCAACTTGGAGGTTTGGATATATTGATTTCGAATGTGAGTGCGGGCGGCGGCGCTAGTTTCAGGGACTGCGTTGAAACGGACATCATGGGTGCACAAGCACTGATGCGGGGCTCACTTTCACATATGCAAGATCAGTCCGGTGCTAATATTATTTGCATCTCATCAAGGGCTGCCTCAATGGGCATACCCTTTTTGCAATCTTATGCTGCAGTCAAGGCCGCAACCATCAGTATGGTGAAGTCGATGGCAATGGAAGTGGCACCGCGCGGCATCAGAGTCAATGCTGTATCGCCGGGCGATATAGAGTTTGACGGTGGCGCATGGGGCGAAGCGAAACTGCACAACCCAAAAGTCTATGCGCAGTTTCTAAGCGAAAACCCACTAGGGCGCATGGGACGGTTGGATGAAATCGCCGATGTCGTCACTTTCATCGCCAGTGAAAGAGCTAGCCTGGTTTCGGGTGCAAACATATTGGTGGATGGCGCTGCTACCAAGGGACTACAAATATAAACACGCCATTGCCTGTGGCAGCAAGCCCCGTTACTCTCCACGATCTTCACGGACGGCACGTACCCTATCAATCTCCTCGAGTTTGCTAAGGAAAGCATACAATGCGCGTTTGCTGGTGTACTTGAGCGCGAACTTGTTGTGGAAAAAAATGGTCAGGTTAACGCACTCATCACTCAGTACAATCGTGTAACCATCGTATCCGGACGTTGCGTCGAGTTGCTTGTAAGTGGTGGTTTCCCCATTAGGGGTACCCAAATCAAGAACCTTCTGGAAGACTCTTAACGCCTGTCGCACATTAATATTCTTATCCATTAGCGCTCCTCAAATCGCTGCGCGAGTCGCGTCGCACTCGTAAATGCATCTTCAACGCGATTGCCCAGACACCAGTCGCCACAGGCGGCGAGTTGGCTTGCCTCGTTAATCCAGAAATCCTGACCGAAAGGCTCTGTCACCCGGGCATAACGCCATCGATGCAGACCGGCGGTTGCATGTGTTATCTCCGCAACCGATGCGACAGCATCGACAAGCAGATGTTTGACTTCTTCTCGGTCAGTGTCGTAATGCAGTTGCGACCATGCGCCGTCGGCATGCGCGACCAAGGAGGGTTGACTGTGCCGACCGGGCTTGCGATCAGTAAACGCAAGCCAGCTAACCGGTGAATCTTTGACAATGGCTGCGTCCCAAGACGGCAGACTGCCCGAACAGCCAAGTAAGAGCGAAAAACAGGGAGCAAAGCCGGTCGCATCCATGTCTTGACCGATGTTATCTGGAAACATTTGTCTTGTTTGTTCCGGTGGCGCAGTACTAACGACCCAATCATAGGGACCAAAATCTTGCTCTGCCGTTTTTAGCCACCAATAACCGTCATGTTTTTCAACAAAATGCACCTGCGTATTAAGCAATACATTCAGCTCTTCGCCTATTGCCTTGCACAAACCATTCATATTTTGCAGTGCAACAAAGTGCGGCTCGCGCCAAACGCGATCTTGTAGCTCGGCTTTCGGCGACAGCGTCGCGATTTTCGGTTGCCACTCCTCCACCACCCCCGATGATTGGTAGTCACGCAAAAAGTCCCTGAATGCGGCTGTCCTAGCGGTAAAAAACTGTGCACCATGATCAAAGCTATGCGCACCGGTGTGCCTGACAGACATGCGCCCGCCTGTACCTCGCCCCTTATCGAATAATTCGACCTGGTAGTGAGGCAACGCTGCCAAGCGTTTGGCGACGCTCACGCCCGCAATGCCGGTACCGATTACCGCAATTTTCATCGTTTTTTATCCTTCATGAACAATATTACGCTGCAGCCACCCGCATAGATGACTTAAACGAAAGCAAACACAATAGCAGCCCCGATCGATAGCAGAATGATTGATCTGATATTTCACTTGCAACGTAATTTGGGCCATGGAAAACAATAAAGATATCTTGTACTACGACGGTCAATGCCCACTTTGCTCGCGAGAGATGAGCATTTTGGCGAAAATGAAAAGCGATGACCTTAACCTCGTTGATATTCATCAGCTATCCGCTGGAGAAGCACCGCCACGTGACCAGCTTCTTGAAGTGCTTCATCTGAAAACCGGCGACGGCCAATGGGTAACCGGCGTTGATGCCTCCGTGCGCGCCTGGTCCTCAACGCGCATGGGCTGGTTATGGAAAATTCTTAAACTACCATTAATTAGTCCGGTAGCAGAACTCGTCTATTCCATCTGGGCAAAACGACGATATGAAAAGCTTTACGGAAAAACGAATACATCAGCTTAGCTAAAAAGAACCGCCTCGCCCTGCAGCCCGTGTTTGGCCATCCGAACTAAGCTCTATTGACGTTAAAGACAATGCCGCTGTGTTGGTTCACCGACGCTCAGGTATACTGCCCGCTACTCTCACCCCTACCTTCGGACCTTGATGAACAACCGTGTTGATTGCATGCAGTGTGGCATGTTGCTACCTAAGGATATGGTTCACTGCCCTAAATGTGACGATCTATTGGATGCCCAGTCCGATGGCAGTATCCTAACGGTGGATATTGCCCACGACCGAGAAACGGTTAGGCAAGCTATGACGAAGTTAAGCCAAACCCTCGATGAAGTTGATAGCGTGAGAGGCGCGGGTGCAAGATTTATTGTCGGCACCGGTAGAATACGCGAAGCGGTTAGCGCTGAACTCGCCACCTACCTTTACCGAAAAGACATTTTGAGTTTTGAGTTCGAGGGAAATAATGAAGGCGCGATTTTGGTCATGTTGAGAAAACCTTATCTCAATGCCTGAGCCGATCTATAAGCTGCTCAAGATAATCAATGCGTTGCCTTAATTTCTGATTTCTTTCGGTCAGCTCCAGCGCCAAAGCAACACCATGAAGATCCAGTTGCAGATCCTGCCGCATGCGCTCGGCACGTTGGCAACGACTTAGGGCTTCACTGGGGAAAATCCACTGATCCTGACGCAACTGCGGTTCCAAAATACCGTGCTCAACGAATTCGGTGACGCGTTGCTCATCAACCTTGGCAACACTACAAAACTCGATCAGTGTGTACACAAGCTCACTCATACTGGCCTCGCCATACCGTCCAGCGGCTTGAAGTTAAATTTATCTTTGAGCGCTTCGAAAGCCGCTTTATCGGCATCGGTTTCAATCGGCGGGTTGACGAGTTTAAGTATCACAAACTGGTCACCGCTGCCAAGTCCTCGACCTTTCAATCTAAGCCGTTTACCATTTTGGCTATCGGCAGGTATTTTAAGATTAACTTTGCCACCGAGCGTTTGAACCTCAACACTTTCACCCAGTGCTGCTTCCCAAGGACTCACCGGCAATACCAGGGTAATATCGTTCTCATCTACTTCAAACAGCGGATGCTTTAAGAATGAGATCTTAAGATATATGTCACCCGCCGGTCCTTCGCCGTGACCAAGCTCACCTTGACCCTTTAGCCGCAGTTCCTTGCCTTGCGTCACGCCTTTTGGAATGGTGACGTTGATCGTTTTATCGCCACCAGGTGTGGTCAGCCGCAACGATCGTTTACCACCAGCATAGGCTTCTTCTAATGTAATACCGAGGTCATAACGGATGTCCTGACCCCGCACGTTGAACGTGCCACCACGTTGTCCGTTAAACCCCTGCGCACCGCCGCTAAAGCCACCTTGATCACCAAAGATGGAGCGAAGCAGGTCATCCAGACCACTCTCGGCAGAGGCATCCGAATTGAATCGTCCGTGGCCTGCTCCCGCATTCTGAAATTGGTTGGGATTATTGACGTATTCGCGCAGCTCATCATACTCCGCGCGCTTGTCCTTATTCTTCAGGACTTCGTACGCTTCGCTGACCGCCTGAAACTTCGCCGTCGCGTCGGCTTCTTCACTCACGTCGGGATGGTACTTGCGCGCCAATTTCTTGTACGTGCGCTTAACTTCCTCCTGCGTCGCAGAAGGGGGTAAGTCCAATATCTTGTAATAATCTTTAAAATCCACAGCACAAATTCTCTAAGCGTTAAAGCGTGTAACGGGACATTTTTGTAATATTCAAGAGGCTCAGATTAGAAATTATTACTGATAAAATCAATCGACTTGTTTTGACGCCGTCAACTACAGAAACCTAGCGAGCGGCTGTATGACATCAATCATTTCTTTCGCCACGTGGGCTGCCGAAGGCATTAACTTCATCGAATTTCCTAATGATTTTGACTAAATAAATTAGCTAACGAGTGAATTATTGGTTGTCCTTATTTTTAATCTAAAATTTCAGTCAATCAAATTTTTAGTGCCTGCTTTGTTCTATGCTTACAGTGCGGCTTCTAATGTCTTGACGGTTTTGGACTTAAATTCACGCCTTGCCAACACCGCAACAATTAGCGTGGTTGCGGCAATGTAGAAAAAGGGATTCAGCATCCAGAATACCATCGCCAGACAGAAATAATAGGCGCGAAGCCCTGCGTTGTTATCGTGCCCGGCAACATCCATCAAACGTGCCATCTGCTGAACAAATCGCGCCCGGTCAGCGTCACTAAAATCATCCTCCGGCATCGGCGCTGCGCCCATCAGCACAGCGACGAACCCATACTGCCGAAGACTCCAGGTTATCTGAAAGAATGCATAGATCAGCAACACGGCGATAAGAATAAACTTGGTTTGAATTTGTGTGGCGGTCTGCTTGACCGCAAACGCCAACTCGCCAGTTAACATCGCAATTTCGTCGCTGGCTGAAACGGCAGTAAAAATAGCCGCCAGCAGAATCAACGTTGTCGACGCAAAAAAACCAACAACCCGTTCCTGGCTTGCCAGCAAAGAGGCATCCATGACACGGATATCTCGCCCTAACATCTGCTCGACCCAACGAACCCGATGCAGATGCATCGAGTGTGACAATGATTGTTTGTCACCCTGCTTAGCTCGATACTTTGCATACTGGGCGTAGCTAATCCATATAACCAGCATATAGCCAAGAGCGATGACATCAAAAAAGTCGAGTAACTCAGGCGAGTGAACAGCCATGTCTAACATCCTTGTTTTGCATTCATGAAAAAAGGCAAAGCTTCAAAGCTTCAAATTCAAAACTTCAGCCTAAACTTCGGTACATCCATGATATCGATTTTTACCTGCATCAACTAATACACATAAGCTCAACGATCATTGATGAATTAATGGCTGCGTTTAATTGCATCGCCCTGTCATTCGCTTCAACTAGGGCCGGGTATATTTCCCTTCGCTTGAGCCACATAGCCTCGGTTGTAGGTCGGGCTAATCGTTAAGTCATTAATACAAACGTGGTTCGGTAATTGAGCCAAGAAACGAATCACTTCACCGCAATCTTCGGGCTGAACCATCTTGGCGCGATCTTCAGCGGATACCGGAATCGGTCTGTTATCCAAAATGGGCGTCGCGACTTCACCGGGGCACATCGCACAGGCTCGAACACCAAAACTACCGGCCTCCATGTTGATACTTTCATTCATGGCATTCATACCATGCTTAGCAGCTGTATAGGCAGGTCCCGTCACCACGCTGACGTGCTTGCCTGCCCAAGAAGAGATATTAATAATTAGCCCCTCACCCTGCTCTTTCATTGTCGGCAATACCGCCTTACAACAATAAAACGCGCCATCTAAATCAATCCGAATCACCGAATCCCAATCATCTAAGGAAACGTTGTGCCAGTTACGCGCTTTTATATTGATGCCCGCGCTGGCGACCAACACATCGATACGGCCAAACTTTTGAATAATTCGCTGCGCCACCGCTGATACATTGTCTCGGTCTGCTACATCAAGCTCTTCTATCGTTGCTCGGCCCTCACAGTGAGCTGCAACCCCTTCAAGTTTTTCCTTGCGGCGACCGGACAACACGACATGCATGCCCGCTTGCGCCAAGGCAATTGCGCCGCTTTCGCCAATACCTGTTCCAGCGCCGGTAATCCACGCAACTTTGCCTGATAAATCTTGCAACATAATATCGCTCCCTTTGGTAACGTATTGTCACCCTGATGATAAGTAGGTTTACAGCCGAGCATAGAAACTAATGGAGTCGGAGTAAACCTTGTTAAGCACTTTACTCCGACCCCAATACTTTGATTAGATTGGGGGCAAGCTTATGATCAGAAAAAACCAGTCATTTATTAAACAAAGGGAAAGTTATGACCACCGTAGAAGTTGTTGAAACCGTCAATTCAAATGCACAATCCGTCTGGGACATTTTGGGAGATTTTGGTGGCCTTACAGTCGGCGGCCCCATTACCGCGTTTTCAATCGACGGCGAAGGCGTTGGCGCAGTAAGAACCATTACCATGGGCGGCGCCGATGTCGTTGAACGTTTGGAAGAATTTGATGCCGCGGCAATGGCACTCAAGTACGCTATTATCAATGACGATAGCCCGCTACCCGTCAGCGGCTATTCAGCCACCATCAAAGTCACTGATAATGGCGACAATGTTTGTACTGTGGAATGGATCGGCACATTTGAACCCAAGGGCGCGCCTGAAGAAGCGGCTTCTGATGTTGTACGAGGCATTTATACTGGCGGTATCGCTGGTGCGCGCAAAGCAACCGCAGGCTAACATTAGCGTCGCCGTCAAAGGCGACGCACGTTCGCCCGGTTTGCGAGACTCTAACCGTCAAAAACAGTAAGCAGAATCCTCCAACGCTTTATTACGAACACAAACCTTGCGCGTCTTTTGCCTAGTTAATGACGCTCGTCATCATGTTTTTTTGCAATAACCTCGGTGCCTCAATCAATTTAACGGACAGCGGATGGATATTTTTTCTTAGGCAATTTTCCGATCACGAGCCAACGTCTAACATCGCCAATACTTATGAACTGATATCGGCAAATGCTATCGGTAGTCGCAAGGCGCGAAAGCCCGTCGCATTGCGAATCGCATTGGCGATCGCCGGCGGCCCAGCGACTAACGCCACCTCGCCGGCACCCGCCGGTGGAATGCTTGGTTGGTCAACAACCTCAACATCGACACTCGGCATATCACTCATGCGAACGATGGCGTAGTTGTCATAATTTGAACTTTTGATCTCATCATCTGCGACCTCGAAACGCTCGAGCAGCGCCATGCCAACACTCCATGCCATATTGCCTTCCGCCTGCGCACGCAATTGATCTGGATTAACGGCCATGCCAACATCCTGCACGCAGCACATATGCAGCACTTTGATTTCCTGTGCTATTTCGTCGACATGAATATCGGCGCTGACGGCGACAAACGAGCGATCGTCGAAAATGCCGCAGGCAAACCCTCGGCCATACCCGCTACCGTGAGGCAAGGACCGTCTACCGCTCATCTCTCGAACGCGCTCTAAACAAACCTGCAAACGCGGCTGCTTGCCCTTCATTTGTGCGATCTTAAAATCGACGGGGTCCATACCCTGTTGCACAGCCAGTTCATCCATAGCCGATTCAATGGCAAAAATCGCAGGTGCGCCGTTCAATGAACGCCAGACACCAAGGTCTATTGGCAGATCAACATCTTTGTATTCTACTCGTTGATGCGGCGCGCTATAAGGCGCCAATGCGCCCTTTACAACGCCCATATCACCGGCCAATCGAGCTACCGGTAAGAGCCACCCGGGTAAACGTTCGCGCGAAAAAACGACATGGCCGGTAATGTAGCCGTACCACCAATCCGACAAATTTCCCGCATCATCCGTCGCAATGCGTAATCTGTGGGCTGAAGCGGGTCGACAGCGACTCGCGGTAAACTCATCCTTACGGGTCCATTGCACTTTAACCGGACGCTTGACCGCGCGCGCCAATATGACGGCGTCCCGTTCAACTTCATAATGTTCACGGCCACCAAAACCGCCGCCCAGACGTTTTGCATAAACCACCACATCATCTTCAGACAGTCCGGTATCCATTGCCGCAAATCGCTTCATACCCCAAGGGTCCTGCGAGCCTGTCCAAATTTCCAGCTTATGAGCGCCGCTGCCATCACCAAATCGCGCAATCGCGGCCCGCGGTTCCTGCGCGGCATGGCTTTGTGTCTGCACATCAAACCGTAAATCAATCAACCAATCGGCATCTTTACGATGCGCTTCGTCTTGCAATACATGCTCTAGATCGCCATCGGCCATTTCAGCATCGACATCAATCAACCGATCAATCTCATCCTGGTTGATCGGAATTTTCAAATCCCAAGTGACATTAATTTTTGACATGGCAGCGTCCAGGGCGCTCGGCGTTTTACAAACCACCCCAACAAATTCCCCTTGCCGCACTAATTCGACAAAGCCACTTGTTTCAGCCACGCCAGAGGTATCGAGCGAGGTTATGCGTGCACTACGCACAGGCGGTTTAATAGCACGGCCGTACAAGACTCCCTGCATCGGTACATCCGCGGTATAGACGGCCGCACCCGTCACCAAGCCACGAATACCTATTGGCGTCGCGTCCCGGCCAACTTGTTTCTTGCTACGCTGTGGATCAAATGTGTAGAGTGCCGGTGAGGGTTTGGTGTCGTCAAATTCCACCATAACGCTGTCTTTATCCACTAAATCGGCATAGCTTACCTTGCGTTTATCAGCGGTCTGAAAGCCGCCCGCATCGTCAAGGATCATGCTAAGCGATTCACCGAGCTTAACAGCGGCAAGCGCTCGCATGCTTTCACGTAATGTCGCCGCTGCCATGGCCGTCGGACGCGAAAATGCCGTCAAAGACATGCTGCCCGCAGTAACGGCGATAGGCGCAATATCGCTCGTGCTTGGTTGTACAGCCTCAATATCTTCGAGTTCAATATTCAATTCCTCGGCAACAATTTGAGCTAAACCGGTGTTCGCATTCTGTCCCATTTCTACTCTTGTAAAATACATCAGACAAGAGCCATCAGATCGAATTTGTACCCAAGCTGCACCGGACTCTTTGTTCGGGATAATAATAGTCGGTGCAACGGCGACCGCACGATTACGCAGTGTGTAAAGCACCGTGACACCGCCGGCAACCCAACCGGTGGCGATGAGAAAGTTTCGACGGGTAAGCTGAACCATTATCCAGCCTCCTTCATAACAAGCGCGGCTTTCTTGATGGATTTCCTAATACGGGTATAAGTACCGCAGCGACATAGATTACCGCTCATGGCGCGGTCAATATCGGCGTCATCGGGTTGAGGCGTATTTTGCAGCAATGCCAGCGCCTGCATAATTTGACCTGACTGGCAGTAACCGCACTGAGGCACACGTTCATCAACCCAAGCCTGCTGCAACGGGTGCAAGGTACCATCCTCCGCGGCTAGCCCTTCAATGGTCAAAACGTCTTTATCAACGACTTCACTTACCGGTATTAAGCAACTGGTCATCGGTATGCCGTCGACATGCACCAAACATGCGCCGCATTGGCCGATGCCGCAGCTAAAACGAGAACCCGTTAAGCCAAAATGTTCCCGCAAAACTGTCAGCAGGTTTTCATTCTGCCAATCCGCCGCGACTTGTCGCTCGACACCATTAATTTTTAGTTTCATGTTAGTTCCCCCATCGAATTGCGCGCAAAGGGTAAGTGAGACACGTCGTCTTGTCTAGCCAATCAAGTCCGCTGCGGGGTTTGGTGCGACCCCTGAGGGCAAAGATTTTGATCCCGATCTTGAGCGTGCATAACTCATTTGGGCCCGCTACCCCGCACTTTTCTCTAATCGATACCTGCTACCACTATCTAATGAGAAAAACCGGCGCTAACCGAACGCGCACAATGAATTCCAAGATCTCGCTCCGCAGGTTGCGCAAACGTTCAAATATTGTTCATGACTATTAGCGACGCAGGCTAACAAGCCAACGGTTTTTTATGCGCTAAATGGGTACGTAAAAATAAAGCAAAGAGAGAACATTACGACTCGGCTGCAGCACTTATTAATAAGCTGCGAGCAGACAATTAGCGTAGAATAAAACGCTAAAATCACCATAGATCGCGTCATGTCAGAGGAAATCCCCAACACCCACCAGAAAGCTTTATCGATCAATCTGAATGATAAAATATACGGTACCATCGCCGAAATAGGTGCCGCTCAAGAAGTTGCACGATGGTTCTTTCGCGTCGGGGCAGCCGCTGGCAGCATCGCCAAAACCATATCCGCCTATGACATGCAGGTCAGTGATCAGATTTATGGCGAGGCTGGACGCTATGTATCGCGCCAGCGGGTGACGTCAATGTTAGATAAGGAGTATCAACTGCTGATTGATCGGCTTGATACGAAGCGTGGTAAAGATACGCGATTTTTCGCCTTCTGCGACACCATTTCAGCAAGAAATTTTGCCGGTAGCAACGAATGCCAAGACAGCCTCTGCGCTTTGTGATGGGCATATCGACGCTTGCAATGCTCTTTTCTGAAAGGTTCTACCGAGACTCGGGCACCGGCATACTGGAGGCAATTGGCAAGCTATTCACGAACGATGTGAAAATTTCGGTTAAACCCATGACGGTCACTAATTTTCGCTCACATATCGATTCCGCCGACGTCGATGCCGACTGGTTTGACCTGCGCACTGAGAAAGATATCGTCTCTATCGACACGCTTAACCTGCACGGACCGATGAACCACTTGCTTCAATATCTACTTGAATCGGACTGCATTGAGACATTGCACGACGAGGCTGAAATTTCTGACTAAGCTCAGCGAAAAGTTACTGGCTTGACGCAGCCATTGTAAAGCGGTCATCCCTACTCTAAGTCTAGTGCTGGGATCAGCGCATGCGGACAGGCTAATCTAACGGTTAGCCTGCTCGCTCAATCGAGGCTATTGCTCTGCCCCGCTACGCTTTACGACGCTGACTTATCATGTTGCCAATGGCGCTACGAAATCTCGTTTCAGCGTGCGGGCAGACATCAAAAAGCATCCGGCAGCAACAATGAACCACAAGACCGTCACGGAGACTGCATTCTTTAGCCCCGTTGAATTCGCCTGGTCGCATACTATGCGTTGCGCCTCGCCCAATACAGCATCTTTTGCACCACAAATTGAGGGGGTTAGCTGGCTGGCAAAATTGCTATCGGCAAGTTGCATACTCATAAACATGTCGCTCATAAATCCGACAAAATACGGCCCAATACCGTTACCTATGATTGAGACGAGGATGAGCAGCGTCGCAATGGCAGTGGCTCGCGAACGCGCACTTACAACGCCCTGGCCAATATTGTACTGCGCACCGAGGTAAGCGTAATGACATACTGATGCGATACCCCACAGGACAAACACGACCACTAGATCTTCCGCAAAAAAAGCGGCTATATAAGCTGGAACCGCGATCAGTAAGCCAATAGCTGGGACCCAAGCCACTGCAGTCTGAGAACGGGGTGTGAACTTCTCCGTCAAGTAACCGCCCATAAACGTACCGATTGCAGCAAGGAATGCAAGTGGTGCACCAAAGTTTACAGCTGCGTCTCTAACATCCAAGCCGTGTTCACGTTGTAGAAAAGGCGCCTGAAAACTGCTCAGACCATAGCCGACAAAAGCAACCATAGAGGCGCCTATAGCCATCCACCAAAAGGTCGGTTTGTACTTTAGTTCTTTAAACGCATCCGCCCAGTGCAGAGGCGCGGGATTGTGCAAGTCGGGGCTGTCAGAGTAACCACGGGGTGGCTCCTTGATGGTAAACAGCACAACCATAGCGATTAGAATGCCCGGCAGTCCGACAACAACAAACGCTATTCTCCAGCCTTCAATTGATGCCCAGTCAAGCCCAGTAAACAATCCGCCAAGACCGATGCTAGAAATCCAAGCGCCAAAATCAGCACCTTCCATCTGTGCAATGGGACCGCCAAAGAGATTGGCAAGGACCGCTCCCAGCGTGACGCCCATTGAGTAAATACCCAGCGCCGTCGCCCGCTTACGGGAAATAAAGTAATCGCCAATAATGGAGTTTGCTGGCGGCGTGCAACCTGCTTCCCCGATGGCAACACCTATTCTAAAAAACAGCAGCATCGCAAAGCCCGCGGCGATACCACACAAAGCGGTCATCAACGACCATAAAATAATACAGACCGTAATGACTTTGACACGATTAGATCGATCAGCCCAAAGCGCTATGGGTAGACCCATGACAGCGTAAAAAATGGCAAACGGAGGGCCATACAGCAATCCCCATTCGGAATCGGTCAGCCCAAAGGAGTCAATGATGGGCTGCGCGACAACCGCAATCAGCGTCCTGTCGACGAAATTCAGCGTATAAACGACCATAAGCAAAAACAGTACATAGTTTCTGTACGCCGGCTCACCATAACCGGTTAAATGACCATCGTGCGCTACTTCTGCGGTAGTACTCATTAACATTTCCTTATTATTCTTGTTGCTCTCTTGACGCGCGGCCAAGATACAAGCTCTGCATTATCGAGATATCTGCTAAATCGAATGACGTAATAAACCGCACCATAAAATCGATGCTTTCAGCATCCCTTCCCACGCCACAAATGACTAGCGCACGTGAGCCTTGACGGGCTACATACTATATTTTCCAACAAGCACTAAGCAATAAGTCTTTACACCTGTCTTAGTCTGCGCCCGACTATCAGAAGCGCGCTTATCTAACACATATATTAAGGCGCGAAGGATTCAACGTCTACTTTGACTTACCAATGGATGGTGAAGAGATAGGGCTCGAGTAAAATGACAGGACAATATAACCCTTTGCTGGCAAGTATCACTCAATGCAAGCCGCTGCGTCCCCTTATTCTGACCCGACTACCTATTTGGGATAACGCGCCTTTGTGCGTAGATGATAAGCGGCGCCGTTTGTGTCGTTCAAAATCGAATTTTCGCCAAATATGTTTTCTTTTTGAATGCCAAACTGCTTACGATTTACTGCCAAAGGGGCAAGCTCTTCTGCCTTGGCCACAGCTTTTTGCAGTAACTCATCCATTGTTGCAACGTCGTTAACAACGCCAGCCTCGCGTGCAGGGGGACCACCCCAGCGTCTTGCCAATTGCACAGACTCATAAAACACGTGCCCGGGTAACTTGTGGCGAAACAGTGAAAGTTCAGCTGCCGGAATAATCATTCCAAGTTGAATTTCATTTGCACACATATAGCCACGATCTTGTCGCATAATTCTGTAGTCATGACAAAGCGCGAACATAAAACCAGCGCCAAAAGCATGACCGTTAACGGCAGCAATGGTTGGCACCGGCAGCGTAATCATGCGCGCCATAAACTCCATAAACATAAAGGCTTCTGGATCACCTGCTTGCGGGTGATCAGCGGGCGCATTACGCCAGTCGAGATCCAATCCATTGGAGTAAAATTTCTCACTTGCTCCTGTCGTGACCAGTGCCGCGGCGCCCTTGCTCTGTTCGACCTCATCCAACGCGGCGCTGAGTTCGTCGACAAGCGCCGTGTTCCACCTATTCTCACCCGCATCCATCGTCAACGTGAAAACAGTGCCTGTCTTATCTAATTTAACGAGCGCCATGTCTTTTCCTTTTTGTGAACCATCGGTGCGAAGAGGACTCTTATGAACGTAAAGCAAAGTCGCGAACAGAATAATCGCAACGACACTCATAATACAATAAGCGCCTCGACATGTTTCACGTAAAATTCAAGACACCCGTCAATACCTTAAGCCTTACAAAAAACGATTATCACTTGTAGCGAGTGAAAGATTGATAAGGCCCGCTAATGGTTTTAATTCCGACCTACATCGATGAGCTTTTGGTAACCAAAACGTTATATTGATGCCGAAGACCAATGCCTGTCATGTTAAGCGTGCCCGCTTACATCGTCCTTGTGTCCATTGAATATGAAAACGATGGTCGCGATTGTTCCGAGCACCCACACTGAAGTACGTAATACCGCTATCGCTGCAAAAAGGTCCCCTGGTATCGATTTTCCTGCAGTAACAGCATCGAATTGATCTGCGAATTGTACTGCTCCAACAAGCATCAAATACAGCAGGATTGACACAGACGTGTATAGAATAGCGACAAGATATTGCAGTGATTTCGCGAGACGATGCCCAGCAATGTAGGAAGCAATTATCACTGCGAACGTGATTGTTATCCAGAGTTCGAACTGTGAGTTAACGCTACTCGTTACCACGTCATATAGCTGAATGAGCTCTTCATTTGTCAGTTCTTCACGCATCTTGCCCCCTAACAGCGTTAGTTGATTTCATTGTTATGTGTTGGTCTCACTCGCTAAATTGCTCTTAGCTCAAAAGCGGACTGCACGTTAATGGATGGATTCAAATTAGTGATCGGTTTCACCATTTAACCGCTTATAAATATCGAGAGTTTCAATAGAATCTCGCACCAATAGTCCGTCGACGTATTCTGCGAACCCTGTGTGGAAGAAGCCTTTTCTTTGCTTCCAATAGCGTGCCATACCAGGCATGTCTTTTACCGCCACTATCGCTGTCGTTACAGCTTCACGAAACTCCTCATCCAAGGTCCCTTCCTTGGACAGAAGATAGCTATTTTGCATACCCAATATGGCTGTATGCATCGACATCATGAACTGAAATTCGTCCCGCGCCGGCAGTGGCTCTGCGCTCGTCATCGCGTTATACCAAATGTCACTCGCCTGCCGGTTCCTGCCCATTTCGAGATACCACGATTGCATGGTTTTGGTCGCGTCACTTGCAGCGGAAGACCTAATTGCGGAGGTACTATCGTTAACCTGAAGGCCAACATAAATAAGCGAAACAATTACCGCAATACCACCAACGATTTCTGCTATCGAAGCCCAATCTTGCAAACTCATCGTTTAACTCCTCTTCAATAGGTTGCTCTAGGATAAAGCAAAAATGAATAAGATGGAAAGCTGGGATTTTGGCTAAAAACCTATGCGATAAATCACATAAAGCAATAGCGGGTTGTGACATACCTAATGGCACCACTACATTTCATTGGCTTTCCGCGGGAACATGGAAATATCGACAATCACAAAAAGAACTCACTAACACCGAGTTTAGTGGTTAGCTTAGTGGCTAGTTTGGTACGCTGCGCAAAACCAGTCCAAAAACAGCAGCTTGTTAGCCGTCTTCGTTCTTAGAATTAACAGCTACGCCTTTGTTAAGAACTGGAACTATCATCGCTCTTGAGCTCTGTAAACATTGCAGCCATGGTCGAATTGCCCTTGGTTAACTTCTTCACTGTCAAATCGTCAGCTTTATTGTTGGCAAGCCGAAGATTGTTTTCAGATCCGAGTAACGCATCCTTGGTCTTTTGAAGATGGTCAATCGTCTTGTCTATCTCATCAATCGCTGTCTTAAATTTCTTAGATGCCAGTTCGTAATTCCGGGCGAAGCCCGTCTTAAACGAATCAAGCTCGCTCTCGAAGTTCGTGATATCAATGCTTTGTTCTTTCACAAGCGCGAGCTCTGTTTTGTACTTTAGTGAGTTCTTAGCAGCGTTGCGCAGAAGCGTAATGATGGGGATGAAAAATTGCGGGCGCACAACATACATCTTCGGATAACGATGGGATACATCGACGATACCTGTGTTGTAAAGATCGCTATCAGACTCAAGCAGTGAAACGAGGATCGCGTATTCGCAATTTTTTTCATTGCGGTCGCGGTCGAGTTCTTTCAAAAAGTCTTCGTTCCTTTTTTTAGTCGCTGTTTCATCGAGTTCATTCTTCATCTCGAACATGATCGAGACGATCTCGGTGTCAGCATCATCGGCGTCACGAAATATGTAGTCGCCCTTGCTACCCGCGCGCGCGTCGTTGTCTTTTTCAAAATAGGCAGTTGGAAAAGCGGTGGCCCGAATACGGTTGAACTCCGTTTCACAGTGCTGTTCAAGGGATTCCCCAACCATCTTGGTCGACAGGCGAGCCTTCATATCTTTAAGGCGTTCGATTGCATCGTCACGATCCTTAATCTGCGTCTCGTACTTATCCTTGAGCGCGGTCTCGGCGAGTTCTTTCTCAAGTTTTGCCTGGGCAAGACCGTTTCTAAATTCATCGCGTTGTTTCTCGACTGAATTGACTGCCTCTGTAATCGCCAGTTTCTGCGCAACCCCAGTGGAGGCTATTTGAGCCTTCAAGCCCTGAATTTCGGCATCCTTCGTTGCGGCTGTTTTCTGCAGTTCGTTCGCAAGCCTTGCTGCGGCAAGTTCGGAATCGGCTCGCTTGTCGTGGGTTGCTTGTTTGAGTTCATTGGCGAGTGCATCACGCTCCTTTTCTAGGTCGTTTAGTGCTTCTGATACAGCCAACTTTTGTTCGACCTCACCAGCATCGAGCCTGGCCTTCAGCTTATTGATCTCAGCGTCCTTGGCTGCGGCACTGTTTTGCAACTCGCTGGCAACCTTCGTTGTCGCAAGTTCAACCGCGTTGCGCTTATCCTGCTCAGCCAATTCGAGCCGCTCGTGCAACTGCTGTTCAAAATCTTCGTCGCGAACCTGCTTGAGAATGTCTGCGTAGCCGGTCTCGTCAACCTTGAAGGCCTTCTTGCAGTTCGGACAAGTAATATCGTGCATGAATATTTCCCTTTCGGAATAACTGAGTAATCAATGTATTGTGCATTTATTGAACGAATATATTATGAATGGATCGAATATATTATGAATATATCGAATGTATTGTGAAACAGACAAAACAACACTCGCATCATGGACGTGATATCGCACACAACATTGAGGCGCAGTCTTGCTGATCAGCGAACCACAGTAAGCCGACAGCACAGATCCTATCGAAATCAGAACGTCCACATGGCAATAGCCAGAGACTAACTCTGGCTGATTACTAGGACCCCAACTCTTTTAGGCGGGCTTCGACTCTTTTTGATATCTCATCTAACGCCGTTATCTGTTGTTTAAGTTCGGCGGTTTTATGCGACGCATGGGCTGCAAATATATTGAGCTGCGCTGCTATGACGTGTTCACTGTGAATAATGTCGTCGATTTCCTCTAGGGTCAGATCCTCTGGGTTGTGCGACTTAGCTGTGCTCATTGACCGAAAATCCTGACCATAGCTCGCCAATCTACGTCTGAAATAATCGCCGAATGCGCCATCCGTATCGTCAAGACTCACATCGTTGACGTCCCGGAAATCGACATACAACCCTTTTAGCCGCGCATTAGGTACATGAGATTCGAGTGCGTGCAGAATCGCTGTCAGCGTTTCAGCACCCACAAAAGTACCATAGTGGCGGACAAATAATATGTTGTCATCGCTGATATAAGATTGATACATATGTACCTACTTCTAGCTAGTTAGTGCTGTGCCATGAGCCTAATTAATGCTGCTGCACGAACAAGTAGATAAAAATTAATAGTGTGCCTTTAGATGTGAGATCTGTTTACGGGAAATACCTCGAAGCGTTCAGGCACGGGGTGCGCCAGGCTTCACTAGAATAGGGGCCAAGCAAGAATCAGGGTATAGAGACAGCCCGCGAAAAATCAGTCGTGCTGTAAGGCTTCATACTCTTCACTTGCACCTGCACCTGCAATTTCACGCCTTACCTGCGCGCGTTTCGCTGCGCCTATACTGTGATCCCTCTGCTTCCAGACAGACGTAAATTAGCTTACAGTGACTGTCACACACAATTCGCCGCAAAACACCGATGAACAAATTACTCTGTTTTCTGATTATGCTGGTGGTATTGAGTTTTCAAGCCTCAGCCGATATTCAACGCACCGCATCAGGCAAGCCTGATCTTTCTGGAATATATGATACCGGTACACTAACCCCCACGCAGCGACCGGGGTGGTTAGGTGAAACCGAGTACCTCTACCCATGGGTAGCAGAGCTCCTGAACTGGACCTTCACTGTTGCATCGCAATGGCTGATTGGCAGCGACAGCGACCCTGACCGAGAAGCACCCGAAGCAGGTGGTGACGGCAACAACACTGCCGGTGCCGGTGGCGTCGGTGGTTACAACGCTTTCTGGGTCGACCCAGGCGACTCGCTGGGTACAATTCGGGGTGTTGTCCCAACCTCCATCATTTATGAACCAGCCAATGGCCGATATCCAGCCATGCAAGAAGGTGTCAATAAACGGCTAGGTGATCTCTATCAGAGCTTCGGTCATGACAATACCGGCACCGCATCGTGGCTCGATCTCGAAGGTCCTGGTCCCTTCGATGGACCAGAGTCTTTAGCACCGTCTGAGCGTTGCCTTATCTCCTTTGGTTCAACCGTACCAAACCTGCCAAGCTTGTATAACAACTATAAGCGTATCGTCCAAACGGACACGCACGTCATGATCCTGCATGAAATGGTACACGATGCTCGCATTATCCGAATCGATTCCGAGCATGCGCCGCTGACCGATGGGCAGTGGCTTGGCGATTCAATTGCCTATTGGCAGGACGATGTATTGGTGGTTGAGGCAAAACAATTCAAAGCCGTCAACGGTTTACCGGGTGCCGATGAAAACCTGCATGTGGTTGAACGCTTTAGTCGCCTAGAAGATGGCAATCTAAATTATGATTTTACCGTCACTGACGAAACAGTGTGGACGGCCCCTTGGAGTGGTCGTTATGAATGGCAAGCGAAACCGGAATCCGGTGTCTACGAATACGCCTGCCATGAGGGTAACTATGCGATGGGGAACATTTTGCGCGGTGCACGATTGTTAGAAAAAGAGTGGCGCGAGCAGCAAGCGACAAATACATTAAGTTCACCCGCTAGCGATTAAACGCGAACAGCATTCGATTTTTAAGATGGGTGCAAGCTTCACCCATTTAGGTTCACAAGATAAGAATTGGCATCACACGTTGACGCTATGCGTATCACAATGTGCGCGACGCATTGTCCGTCTATTCCACTGCTTTATTCTGCTCCTTTATTCTGACACCAAAATTTGTGGGTTGACGTGAACTGATTAAAACGCGGGTGATCGGTTATCCGTTGCGCAAGTCAGAAGCAAAGGATGCACATCCCATCCTAAATTTCGCCTACGCCAAAGCCGTTTTGAAAAGCGCAGTTAATCTGGACCATGCTTTTTCGGCCTGTATTTTGTTGTAAACCTGGCTGTCTGGCGGGCACCAACCATGGAGGGTGCCTTCATACACTTCAATTTCAGCGGGCACGCCGGCCGCTTTGTAAGCAGCCGCAAGGACATTTTTCGCATCAGGCCCCCGCTCATCATCGTTTTCAGCAATCGCATGGAGCACGTGCGCTGACGAGCTTGGGATAAGAAGATGCGGGCTATCGTCAGCATCACTCACTAAGCCGCCACCGTGGAAAGATGCAGCCGCACCAACCCGATTCGGCACAGCGCCCGCGGTTCGCATAATCAGAGGACCGCCCATGCAATAACCCAGGGTGCCAACTTTGCGGTTTGTGTCGACATTGTCTTGCGCGTCCAGAAACTCAATGTAGGCCCGCGCATCTGCCATGCTGGCGTTCTGCGTCAGCTTGCGTGCCATTGCGATAAGAAATTTTCGTGTTTCAGGGTCGCTAAAGCTGGCTCCCTCGCCCACAACCGGCGCCTTTGCATCTCGGTAAAACGGGTTAACCACAAGCACCGAATAGCCCTGCATGGCCAAGCGCTTGCCCATTGCCCGAAAGGCCGGTCTAAGCCCCTTAATGTCGGGCCACATAAGAACCGCAGGATGTTTACCTGATGAGGGTCGAACATAATAACAATCAGAAACACCGTCGCGCATATTGACCATCACGTCCGATTTTTCAACGACTTCTTGTCCTAGTGCATTGGTCGGAAACATCAAGCTCATAATAGCCGCAGCGCTTAGTTTGCTGAAATCGCGCCGACTAAGTGCGCCGCCGCCGTTAGAAAAACTCTCATTGTCTATTTCTGTTAGTTCATCGCACATAGCCACCTCCTATGAATAAAATTTAACCCAACACCCTTTAAATCTAACACGCTGACGGGGAGAAAACTTAGCGCTGTGTCACTTGCGGCGACTTAAAGCGATTGCCGACAGTCTGAATTAGTATCGGCAACGAATTCACCACTGCGAAATACTGTTAGCTAGAAACCTTGTTTCGGCATCAACGATACGCCATGCTGATGATGCTAATAATTCAAAGGATATACCATGACGAATCTTGAACGTTTTCAAGCCTACGCTGACGCCTTCGAAGAAACTTATTCAGATGATAATTGGCAACGACTAGAAGAATTTTTTACGGCCGATGCGGTGTACGCTCCCGGTGATGGTACCGAGGCAGTTGGCCGTGATCAGGTGTTTGCACAACTACGCGCGGGAGTTAATGGGCTAGATCGCCGTTTTGATGCTCGCACGTTGACGGCGACGCCACCTACCTCGCAAGGCGAAACGATTTCATTATCGTGGCAGCTTGCGCTTCACAAGACAGGCGCCCCAGAACTCACCGCTGCCGGTGTAGAGCACGCTACTTATACCAATGGCAAGATCAGCCGCTTAGAGGATATTTTCGACGAGGGTACGCCTGAAGGCTTGGGCATGTGGATGGCTAAGTATGGTAGCGCCCTGCCCTCTTAAATCGTCTAGATGATGCTCACAGATGAATACACACCTGCCCAACGTTATCATGAGCGTTGGGTGTTAGGGCTTTGTGTCCATTTACAGCTTTCTGCCGATGACGACACCCGCCAATCGAGCTGAGTCTGCATCCTTAGAGCTCAAGGTAAGGCACTTCGCCAATGGCCGTTGCGCGATAGCCATGGCGCACTTGCGGAAAATAGTCCCATGCGGCGTGGTGCTGAACACAACGATTATCCCAGAAAACCACAGTGTGTGGCTGCCAGCGAACCCGAATCTGGAAACTAATTCCCGCCGAAATGTGTTGATACAACATGTCCAGCAAGGCACGACTTTCAGGCTTACTGAGCTGTTTTATTTTGCCTGTAAAAGCCGAATTGACGTAAAGCGCTTTGCGGCCCGTGAGCGGGTGTGTGCGTACCACCGGATGCACCTGAGACGGCAGTTCTCGCAACGTCTTTTCGCCACTAAGGTAGAGGTAGTGGCCAGTCGGATCATGGCGGGCGGTCAGGCGCAGCAAAATGAGCTGCATCTCCGCAGATAGCGAGGCAAAAGCCTGATACATGTCGGCGAACAGCGTGTCGCCGCCTGAGTCGGGGACAATCTCCATACGTAGCATTGACAATGCAGGCGGACGCGGTTCACTCGAAATGTCGGTATGCCACCCCTCGCCGGCGACATGCTTCGAATTTTCATCGGCGTGAATTGTAAGCATTTCGGGTAGCCCACCCGACTGCTTCACCGGATAGGTCGTGAGTTCGCCCAGGCGGTGGGCAAATGCGGCCTGCTGCGCCATCGTCATGACTTGATCGCGTATGACCAAAACGCCTCGCTCGGCGCCTAGTTGCTTGAGCGCCGCCACTTCATCGTCTGTCATATCGAGCAGGTTAATCCCCTGCACCTCAGAGCCAAAGCGCGGTGAGATAGCGTTGTGGAGAAGATCGACATGTTCTGAGATAGGCTTTATTTCGGTCGGCATAGCACTATTACCCCTAAGTCTGATGATTGTCTAAACGGTCTTGGCATCCTTCAATACTTGCTCTGGCATGGACTCATCCATCACGGCCCCATCGCGATCAATATCTAACGGCGAAACTGACTAAATCTCAAGGCTAAAACGTATTTTTCCTATCACTGATGCTATGCCGAGTATCGCAGCATATGTTGCCAGAATATGGAAGAATATGTGACACACACAAAGTCACTCTCACACGGGCCACGTGATTGCGTACAGGACAATGGGGCGAAGTCCCCGATAGACGTGGCGCGATGATGCAATTGGTCGCCGATTGCGCCATTGTAAGCACTAATAAAAAAACGGAGTATCTATGAGTATCAACAAACTAACCTGGGGCGTGAAAGCCAGCTTTAGAAGTTACGTCGAGGCTGTGGGTGGGTCTTTCACGTTGGCGGATGGCGCAACCAGTACTGAGGATGGCTCCTTTGTCTTCATGGCTGTACCCGCTGGTAACCTGAATATCGCGCCAGACGGCAGTGCAACAGGTGCCATGCGGTTCCAAGGCTCAGTCTCTTTTGAAGCCCACGGCGGCATGCTCAAGTCAACGCTGGCCGAGCTCGGTATAGAGTCTGGACCCGATGGGCTCGTTCTGACCGTACTTGAATACCCACAAAACAAAGACCGCTGCGCGATCGCCCAGCTCGGCCCGGTTGAAGTCGGCACAGATGGCGTTATTACCCTACGCTCGGAGATCACATTCGACGGCATGTACCAGATTGCCGACAATTACCCGCAAGGTACAGAACTGGACCCGTTGCTATTAGACTAAATTGATGGCGCCGCGTGAAAGACCAGCGTGATGGTTCTGGATGAAAAGTAAAAAAATATCTGTGACACACATAAAAGGTCCTTAACCATCGCCGGTGGTACAGCGGAGATTCAGCTCAACATTATTGCAAAACGTGTATTGGGCTCGCCTGGTTAGCACAATCGTTAACTAGGGCATTAGAATTTTGAAAAGCCAATTTGATATCAAAATCAGTAGGAGACAACATGACAGAACAAGCGCTTGAGATAAAAGACATTGCGAACATCGACGCGCACCTCGATTACCAGGCGATTGTCATCGGCGCAGGCGTTGCAGGTATTTACCAGATCAAGCGCTTGGCTGATCTTGGCGTTCGCGCAACAGTACTTGACGCCAACGCCGATCTTGGCGGCACCTGGTACAACAATCGCTATCCCGGCGCTCGGTTTGATTCAGAGAGTTATACCTACAGCTATTCATTTTCCAAGGAAGTCCTTGATGAATGGCACTGGACTGAGCGATTTGCACCACAGCCTGAGACGCTGGCTTATCTAAACTTTGTCACGGACAAATTTGAACTGCGTCAATACATGCAGTTCGGCTGCCGGGTCGAATCGATGATGTTCGACGATGACGACAACATCTGGACATTGCAACTCGACGACGGTCGCCAGTTAACCACCCGTTTTATCATCTCCGGCGTAGGCGTCCTGTCGACGCCAACGTTGCCAAAGATCGAGGGCGTGGACAGCTTCAAAGGTACTTCTTTTCATGCGTCTCAATGGCCGCACAAACCGATCGATTTAACAGGCAAACGTGTGGCGGTCATCGGCAGTGGCGCAACGGCGATTCAACTCATACCTGAAGTCGCCAAAGTGGCGGCACGACTGACCGTCTTCCAACGCCGTGCAAACTGGGCTGCACCTTTGAACAACGCACCCATCTCCGAGTCTGAGATGGCAACAATACGCGAGCGCTATGACGAGATCTTCGCCGCGTGCGCGCGCAGCCCTGGGGGCTTTGAACATGAACCGGACCGACGTGGTTTTTACGACGTGAGCCCAGCGCAGCGGCGCGAGTTGTGGGACAAACTCTACGATGAACCGGGCTTTGGTATTTGGCTTCAAAATTTCACCGAGATTTTCTTCGACGAAAAAGCCAATGCGGAATTCTCCGAGTATATCGCCGACCGTATTCGCCAACGTGTAAACGATCCGGTACTCGCCGAGCGGCTAATTCCAAAAGACCACGGCTTCGGCATCCAACGCGTGCCGCTAGAGACAGGCTATTTTGAGACCTACAACCGCGACAATGTCGTGCTCGTCGATTCAGCTGAGACCCCCATTGTTCGCATCACGCCGACCGGACTGGAAACCAGCGACGGGCATTTCGAGTTCGACGTCATCGTTTACGCAACAGGCTTTGATGCGTTCACTGGCGCCTTTGATCAAATCGATATTCAAGGTACGGGCGGCGAACGGCTGCGCGATAGGTGGGCGACAGGTCCAGAGACCTACCTTGGCGCAATGGTCAGCGGCTTCCCCAACTTCCTCATGTTAGTCGGACCACAGACCGCCGCATCAAACTTTCCCCGCGGTGCAGAACTGAGTGTCAACTGGGTCACGCCTTTTCTCGAGCATATGTGGGCGCACGGCCACCAACGTTTCGATGTCGACGAAGCAGCTGAGACTCAGTGGGTCGAGCACGTCAAGGATATGTATAAAGGCATGTTACTACGCAACGCGAAGAGTTGGTTCACCGGCTACAACTCGAACCTTGAGGGGCATGAGCACGGTAATATGCGGTACAACATCTACAACGGTGGTGGGCCGAGATACGCCAAGATGCTAAGCGACGTGGCCGACTACGATTACGAAGGTGTTCATTTCAAATAACACCGAGTCTATCCCGGATTCATCGATACCCCATGTTCGCTAAGGCGCATGCGCTCGTAACGATATGCTCAAGCAGATCACCGCCGCATTGCCGATGCAAGTGACGTCGCGGATGTGGTCGCGGGGTTATTGTCGGCGCAGTCGAGTTACGTGACGGGCATCGCGATGCCCATAGACGGTGGATGGACTGCCCAATAGACCTTCCAGCAATGATTAGGACTAACAAAGGAGAACGACATGGCGGCAAACACAGGTCAGTCTAGCCCGGATAATCAATGGCTAGCGATGTTGCAAGAGGACGTGCTCGAGCCTGAGTTACCAATTATCGATCCGCATCACCACCTGTGGTTACGCAGCGGCTATACCTATTTGATGCCAGAGCTCGCTGCAGACCTCGCCAGCGGCCACAATATCATCGCCACCGTATATGCTGAGTGCCATTCGATGTATCGCAAAGACGGTGCTGATGAGCAACGCTCGCTAGGCGAAACAGAATTTGTTCGCGGACAGGCGGCCATGAGCAACAGTGGCGAGTTCGGTAACGCTCGCGCCTGCGACGTGATGTTCGGCAACGTTGACCTCACGTTAGGCGGTGCTGTGGAACCCATACTCGAACAACACATTGAGGCGTCCGGCGGCCGCTTCCGCGGGGTCAGACTATCCAGCGGTTGGCACGCTGATGACAAAATTGGCAACGTTGCCGCGCAACCTCAGTTATTGCTAGATCCACGTGTCAACGAAGCTGTCGCCGTCGTAAAGCGACTGGGATTGTCATTGGACTGTTGGCTTTACCATCCTCAAATAGATGAAGTTGCGCAGCTCGCAGATGCGCATCCAGACCTAACCATTATTCTCAATCATGTCGGCAGTCCAATTTTAGGCGGTCCTTATAGGGGCAAAACTGACGACGTTTTTAAGCAATGGAAAGCCGCGATTATTCGCCTTGGCAAACGTGACAACGTGTTTGTAAAACTCGGTGCCCTACCGATCCGCATGCCAAGTTATGAGGGCGACCGCAGTCTGCCACCCAGCTCACAAGAAGTGGCTGCCGCTTGGCAACCGTGGATGGAGACCTGCATCGAGGCCTTTGGACCTGCTCGATCGATGTATGAGTCGAACTTCCCGGTGCAAAAACGTTGGTGCAGCTACCATGTCTGCTGGAACGCATTCAAACGTATATCAGCGGGTGCATCAGCGGCTGAGAAGACTGACCTGTTTGCCGGCGCGGCAGCGCGTGCATATCGTATGGAAAATGTTCTATAACCTGATGAGTCTTAATGTTGTGCAGTGGATCAGGCCCATTAAAAAGGGATTGCGGCGTCTTAAATTTGAATAGTCATCAGCAATCACCCTACCTGACCGTTTTTCGAAAAATATAGTTCATGTTTCCTGTCTTACAATTAGTGCATACTCTTCGCTAGACCTTGAATAAGAAGTGGGTGATGTATGAATGACGCAAGACCTGAAAAAAATCCTATCTATTGGTTTTATGGTTCGGCATCGGTTGCCTTCGGCATAAAGAACAATGCATTCAGCTATCTACTTTTAATCTATTCAACTCAGGTGCTGGGCATTCCCGGTTATCTTGCTGCCCTTGCACTTGCCGTTGCTATGGCTTGGGATGCAGTCTCTGATCTATTTCTTGGCCACTGGTCGGATAAAACTCAATCTCGAATGGGACGGCGGCACCCCTTTATGTACGCCGGCTTCATCATGCTACCGCTTTCATTTTACGCATTGTTCAATCCGGTGATCGAATTGACCGAGGCCAATAGCTGGGGTTACCTGCTGGTCACTGCGATCTTGATTCGAACCGCCGTCACACTGGTCGAAGTCCCCTCTGTCGCATTGTTACCGGACTTGGTAAAAGATTACGATGAAAGAAATAAATGGCTAGTGCTGCGTCATGCTTTTGGTTGGTACGGCGGCAATGGTATTCATGTGATTAACATGGCTTTCTGGGTGGGTGCCTTTGGTGTCGCGTCGCAGGCTGGTTATTCTATCTATGGTCTTGCAGGCGCGTTGATTATTGCAGCGAGCATTCTCATATCATCGCTCGGCACCCAGAAAGTTGCGGCCGCAATGCCACAACCATCAGAGCCTTTTCGGTTTAGAGAAATCTGGTACGAAATAAAGCAGATCGCACAATCAGTGAAGAACGCTAATTTTTTCTGGTTGTTTGTTTACTCTCTCGTTGTGGGTGCAGCGGGAGGCATGTCTACAGCACTGTACTTGTATAACGTCACCTATTTCTTCGCATTTACGGGTCCACAGATCGCCATCACGGGCGTATTCGTGTTCGCATCACCCGCAGTGGCCTATTTTTTAGCACCGGCGCTCGGCAAAGCGCTCGGTAAGAAACAAGCAGCTGTCGCAGCCTTACTGGGCGCTATCTTCCTCTACCCCATTCCTTACCTTTTAACCTTGGCGGGTTACTGGCCGGAGAGTGGTAGCTGGAACAGTTTGATTTTCTATTCAATATTTGTCATGACCGAGGTGATAGGATTTATTGTTGGCGGTGTAATGTTAGATTCGATGATGGCTGACGTCGTAGAGGACAGCGAAGTCCAAACGAGCAGACGATCCGAAGGCCTATTCTATGCCGCGAGAAGTTTTGCGAGTAAAGCCGTCAGTGCACTCGGCATTATACTTGCAGGCTCCATTGTCTCGTTGGTTGGAATGGATGGCATCAAAGGTGTCGCGGATATGACCGATGTCATGCGCGGCGATCTAGCGAGCTTCTTTCTACCCGCCTACTGCGGACTATATTTCTTAGCGATCTATCTGATTTCAAAATACAAGATTGACCGGAAACAACATCAAACGAATTTGGAAGCATTGGCCAAGAAGCAATAAGTAGGAATCGGGGTCCGAGTAAAGAGGCAAAATAAAAAATTTACTCTGTCCCTTTACTCGGACCCTATTACTTTCCCCATTGCTTTAATTGCGGACAAAGTCTCGAATGACACGCCCGGGTCGTTGGCCCGTTAGCTTGCCATTCTGAATGATCACCCGACCGCCCACGATGGTTGCATCGTAGCCGGTACTGCCAACCACGAAGCGACCACCGTCGTAAGGTAGGTCATTCACGTAAACCGGTTGCGTCGAGCCGAGGGCTTGTAGATCGATGATATTCAGATCAGCGTGCCAGCCTTCCTTCACTTGTCCACGTTCCTTTAATCCAAGTACTGATGCCGGCATGCCGGTTAGCTTGTATACCGCCTCGGGGATCGTCATTATTCCGCGATCTCGGGCGAGCGAGGCGAGAAGAAAAGTCGTCGAATCAGCGTCAACAATCTCGCCGACGTGGGCGCCTGCGTCGCCAAGTCCCGGCAGACAGTTGGCCGATTGCATCAATCGCCATTGCGCTTCGAGGTTAGCGCCGAAATTCCAGCCGTTGAACAACTCTCGTCCGTCGCTGGCAATCAGTCGATCTATCATCAACTCAACGGGGTCGACACCTGCCACCCGTGCGAGGTCAGCTAGGCTTGCTCGTGAATCAAGATCGTAGTCCGGCTTCTCCGCGAGCCCCATTGGGTGGATTTGCTCAGGTGGAAGACGGAAGCCGTGCTCCCGCGCTTCTTCAATCAGCGCTGCTCTAGAATCCGGGTCGCGGAGCGCATCAAGCCGTTCAGCCAGTGAGGGAAGCGACATAAGCACAGCCCATGCGGGCCCCTTAAAAGGTGGAAGCTGCGCAAGACCAAGCAGACTTCCACTCGGCCGAGAATGGACAAGCGTGGTTATCCTCCTCTCATCGACGTTAGCAGACGCAAGGAAATCCTCCATTATACCGACGCAACCGTCACCGAAGGGTAATGCGCCACCGGAGAACATCACGTGACAACCAGCCTCTGCGGCGTCCTTCATGACCAGAAACTCTCGTGTCTTGGTTGGGTCGAGCAGTACCTCCGGCTCTGCACCGTTTAAAACCTCAACCAAGGTACGACCCAACGAATTAATCTCCGGTACAAATTGGAAGATGGCGCCTTGGCCACCACCCTCGACCACCGCCTGCTGAATCGCTCGCAGCTCCGGCATTCTCGCAAACGTGCCTGGCATTTGGCGCCCATCGGGTAAAGCATGACCGTGCAAACGTGACGTCGAGAAGCCAACGGCCCCTGCTTCAACGGATTCACGAACGCGGTCGGCAATCTCTCGGATCTCATCATCCGTCGGCACCGCATCGTGGTCTATGGATCTATCACCCATGACGTCATAGCGGACCGCTGCATGTCCGACTAGACCGACGATATTCAGTGCAGGTTCGAGTTTCTGCACAGCGTCTAGATAGCCCCCGTATCCCGTCCACGACCACGGCAACCCACTCATAATGGCCTTGGCTGAAATATCTTCAACCCCCTCCATAATTTCTGCCAGTTTCGGTTCGTTGCCGGGTGATACTGGAGCGAAAGACACGCCGCAGTTACCGACAAGCACGGTCGTAATGCCGTGATAACTACTGGAGGTTAACTCTGGATCCCAACCGACTTGGGCATCGAGGTGTGTATGTGCGTCGATGAAACCTGGCGTGACGATACGGTCGGTGGCGTCGATCACCTGCGCCGCGTCAACTGAACCGCAATCGCCGATGCGGGTAATTCGTCCATCATTAACGATAATGTCTGCTCGAATCGGTTCCGATCCAGATCCATCGATGAGGGTGCCATTTTTGATCACGAGGTCGTGAGTCATTGGAGTCTCCTTTGATTTATGAAGCCGCTAAGTCACTAAGTGACTAAACTTAGCCACTCTCCTTGATTCTAAGTTCGTCTAGGTTTTCCTGAATCGACGCCACTTGTTCAGACGTTAGGCTATATCGACTAATCAGGAACGCTGGTATCAGCACAAAGACATTAACGATGACACCGTCAGTGATCGCTAAACGAAAGATAACATCTTCTGGTATTTCCGCGGCAGCGGAGCCTGCTTGTCCCGGCTCAAGACCAATGAAGTGATCAACTAATAATCCACCAATAATCACGCCAACGCTTCCAACAGCTTTCGTGGCAAGTGCAAGTCCAGACGCAAATACGCCTTCCTGTCTTTTGCCGGTGTGTAACTCCTGTTCATCCACTAGATCAGCCATCATGGATAACAATGCGATCATTCCTATGACCAGCATAAACGCTTGCGCTGCATTCAGGGTTGCCAATAGTGGTATGAAAAGTACGCTGTCGTTAGCTGGAAAAAATCCGCTTAGTCGCGCCGCTACGGTCACCATGCTAAAGGCCATTTGCGTCACCATCACAGTGCAAAGAATTTGGTGTTTTTGAAAGTAGCCCTGCAAGCGCGGGGCTACAATGAAACCGAGCACTGGACCCGCAATGGCAAACAGTGCCAGAGAGCTAAGTTGTTCGCCCGATAGGCGCCAAAAATACGTGTTAACCAACATGTCAAAAACCGCGAGGGTTGACACGATGCCAAAATAAACCAGCACCGCTGCCAAAAGTAGTTGGTAGTTTTTGCTTTTCAAGGCAGATATCACTTCACCAACCATCGAGCTGAGGTTTGGTCTCGTTTTGCTAGCAGGCTGCAAAAGATAGGGGATTTCTTTGCGGGTAAAATGCGTGGTCACGAGGCACCACAGACTGATAAGACTTCCAATCAATATCGCAAACGCTGGATACTGACCGGGATTCAACTGGCCCTGCGGGAAAGCCTCGCTCGATGGAAAGACAAAGCGAAAGATGAGCGCACCGAACAACCCGCCAAAGACAAAACCAACCAGTGGGCGATAGGCTGCGAGTGACGTCCGATCTTCATATTTTACTGCAAGCTCTGGCATCAGCGCACTCCATGGCACACTAAACACCGTGAATGTAAGCCGAGTAAGGAGTAAGAAAAACACCATCCATGCGATAAGAAACGTTTCACTTGCGCCCGCTGGCGGCGAGAACAGCAAGCAGATGAAGACGCCCAGTGGAATCGCAGCGATATACATGAAAGGGTGCCTGCGACCTAACCGTGATTTAAACTGATCGGAGTATGCGCCCATCAAAGGATCTGACATCGCATCCACGAACAATGCTACCCCTGCCGCAATAGAGACAGCTGTCGCGCTCACACCAAGGATCTGGTTGTAGTAGAGCAACATAAAAACGCCAAGCGCAAAGTTCATATGGGCGCCTGGCAATTCGCCCCAGGCGTATACGAACTTAGTCAACACGCTAAGCGGCGCCCGGCGAGATTGTGCTCTTGTGTAACTCGTCACTTCAGACAATGTGCGCCCTCTGTCAGGTAGTGTTAAAACAAATGAACTTCAAACTCATCAGCAAAGGCATCACCTGCATGCCAATTTTTCGCGGCACTTTTCCTTGTGATCAAATAATCCAACACCACTTGCTATTGTGCAGTTACGCCATCTAACTCGCGTTGGTGACGAAGGACCTGACCTGCGCGAACACCCGTCGTTTCTCCATCTCGGACATTGATTTGCCCGTTTACAAGCGTCGCCTTAAAGCCACGTGACTTTTGAATGTAACGCGGAGCACCACCGGGAAAGTCATTCACCAGTAAAGGTTGCAGCTCAGTCACTTCGGCTGGGTTAAACACATTAATGTCTGCTTTCATCCCGACTTTTAATATGCCTCGATCGTTGAGGCCAACCACGGCAGCCGGATCGGCTGCCATTCGTTTTATCGCCTGGGGGAGCGTAAACACACCTGCTTCTCGCACATAATGAGAAAGCATAAAGCTTGCCCAGCCCGCATCCATTATCTGAGAAACGTGGGCGCCGACATCGCCAAGACCTGGGATTAGATGTTCGCTGGCAAAAAGATCCCCGTTCTCTTTCAGGTTGCCGCCAAACATGCGCCAGTTGAAAAGACCCCGACCCTGACTATCTCGCGAGAGACGTAGGAAAGTTTCAGACCAATGTTCGCCAGCAGCTTTTGATAGCTCGATCAGGTTCTGTGCGGAGTTGTGGTCTGGTACGTCTTCGAGACCTAGAAAGTGGACTTTTTGCAAAGGGATGCGGCAAGAATTCGGTTGACGTGCTTCCGCGACCAACGTCATACAAAACGCCTCATCGCCAATGGCGTCGAGTCTTCCTTTGAAATCCTTCGCTCTCAACTCATCCCATGCAGGACCATCGATGGGTATACCTGACTGGAGGCCAAACATGTATCCAGATCCACGGGTGTGACTGATGCCGGTGATATTACGGCCTTCCAGATTCAGTGCGTCCAGTAAAGATGCAGCCTTCTCTCCTGAGCCTTCTTCTCCTGAACAACCGTGGCTAAACAAGATCCTGCTGCTTTCTGTGTCTGCTACCGCTTTCATAATCTCATAATCTGCGCCGACAAATTGAATCAAACCGTCCCGCGGCCCAACAATCTTTGCAATCTCTACAAGTTCAGAACGCTCAGCAAAAGTACCCGGAATTGAACGGCCGTCAGGTGCTTTATGTGGCTCGTAACGATTAGACGAGAATCCGACCGCGCCATCTTTCATGGCTTGTTCAACAATGTCCGCCATCTGCTGTTTTTCAGCATCGGTTGCCTGCTCTTCAAAAGACCGTTCACCCATAACGTAATAGCGGACGGCACAATGCCCCACAAGTCCAGCAACATTCAATGACGGCTTTAGCTCTTCCAACATATCAAGGTATTGGCCGTAATGTTCCCAGTTCCAGGGAAGTCCAGAGAGAATTGCTTGCTTGGGAATGTCCTCCACCGTCTCCATCATGCCAGCAAGAAGTTCAACATCATCAGGCTTACAGGGTGCGAATGTCAGGCCGCAGTTTCCAATCAACGCGGTGGTGACACCATGCCAGCTGATCGGGGTCATTTCTGGATCCCAACCGATTTGAGCGTCAAGGTGTGTGTGTATGTCAACAAAACCCGGTGTGACGGCTAGACCAGTAGCATCAATTTCCTCTTTACCTTGGCCCTCGACAGTACCTACCGCGGTGATCAAACCATCATCAATAGCAACATCACCGACAAAGGCTTCCGATCCTGTGCCATCAATGATATTTCCTCCACGAATTACGATGTCGTGTGTCATAGCGTTCTCCTAATTGTTTCGACGCATGTTAAAGGGTGATTGACATGAGAACTAATTCAGTTTTGAATCAATGACATTCATTTTGCGAATAGCAGATTGCCCAATGTCTAGCCCAATAGATCTCAAACGTATGCGCTACATCGTTGAAGTGGCCAAAGCCGAAGCGATTACTTTAGCAGGCGAAAATCTTGGCATCACCCAGTCAGCCTTATCCCGGAGTATTGCCGAGGTTGAGGAAACCCTTGGCGTAAAACTATTTCATCGAAGACCACGGGGTATTGAGCTCTCAGAGCAGGGGAAGCTATTCGTTGCTCAGGCGGAACAGATTCTCGGTAATGTGGACAACCTAATCACTGATATTCAAGCGTCAGGGAGTGAGACGACGGGTCGAATTTGCCTTGGCGTCACACCGTCATCCAATTTGATCCACGCACATCGAGCGATTCGAGAATTTGCCAAAGAATTTCCACAGGTCGTTGTGAAAGTGGTGACAGGAAGTCCACAGACGCTTTGTCCCCGTGTGCTCGCTGGAGACATCCAACTCATCATCGGATCCAGCTATCTAAATCGGTGGAGCGAGTTGGACATCATCTCTTTGGCTGAACTTTACTTTGCCTGTATTCTCAGAAAAGGACATCCACTCGCGCAGTCGAACAGCATCAGTGAAGTTGATGTGTTGGGTTATCCCCTGATCTTGCCAGAGAGCGTTAATCCTATTCATACAGACACAGCAAAGCGTTTTGCTATTCACGATCTCGATCCGCCAAAGCCTCGTTATGTTACTGATGACATCGATCTAGTACTGCAGCTCGTCTCGGCTACCGACGCTTGGTTTCCGATGATGCAACCGTCTCCCACTTTTGGAAGTATGGACGAACACTTTTGGGTGTTACGTGACATTGTGGAAATGCCAAGGCATTACCTGAGCATCGCCAAATCATCAATACATCCCACCAGTGTAATGACAGAAAGGTTGTTAAACCTTGTTGTGAACCAATTTTCGCGATCACTCTGAATGGCGAGCTTTGATTATGAGCTCAGAGTGGTGGGCTCGGAATGGGACACACACAAAACAACACTCACACCCTCAACATGATCTCCTACAGAAAGGTGGGGTGAACTCCCCCACTAAATTACGCTCACGTGCGAGACAAATTAGAAGCAGTCTAAATCAGTATGGCAACAACTAGCCAAGGCCATGGAACTATGTAGTGCATCTTTTAACTATTTATTTGCACTTTTAGGTGAATCAGCGTTGCCACACTGGCGCACTATCCTTTGTAAAAGTTGCGGCCGAAAAGCCATAACTATAACGTTACACTTTAAGAGAAAAAAACAGAACGCGAGAGCGAAATAGAAAACCAGCAAGCTAAAAATTTTTGAAGGAAAGATTATCAGTAGTCAGCCAATCAAAAGATCGAAAGCCGTTTCCGAACCATTTTTTTTGTTTATGGGCGCAATACTCACAGCGATCGTACTATTTGGTTTTATACCGCCGGTGCTGTCGAAACCAAACGGTGCTTTTTCGTTACCGTTGCTGTACCACGTACATGGGATGGTTTTTATATCTTGGTTTGGCTTGTTTACCTTACAGGCTTATTTAGTGCGAGGCAGAAACTTACGACTACATCGTCGACTGGGTCAAAGCAGCGTTGGTGTCGCGATCGCCATGCTCATAACGGGATACTTCATGATGAGGGCGGCCTACGCGTTGCCAGCATTTTCGATTGGTAATAATAGTCATGCCGAATCGATGCTGTTTCCTACGACTGACTTGATTAATTTTAGTATTGTATTTGTGTTGGGTTTCCTCAATCGAGCCAAGCCGTTGGCTCACAAGCGTCTAATGTTGCTTGCAGGCATATTGATTTTGGACCCGGCCGTCGCTCGCATGATTGGTACTATTGAAGCACCTTTTGCGTTTATCCCCATTGTTGAACTCGGTCTTTTTGGCTTATTGATCGGTTACGATCTAGTGAGATTGAAGAGACCTCACTGGAGTAGCCTATTAGGTTTGTCGCTCTTTTTTGCAGCGATGGCGCTCAAATTTACGCTTGCACAGACGCCTGCATGGTCAGATATTGCGTACATGCTCTTCGGCTAGTGAAACAACGGGAACGAACACGCTCTCATGTTCCCTGCTGACTTCATGTCAGCCAACACAGATGATATGCGGCAGTTTTACTCTGCGCCCATTTCTTGTCAGCTCAGCCGTTAAAGCCCTGAATGATCCAGAGCGGATCGGCTTTTTCAGGCGATCGATCAATAAATTCAATACCCGTAAGACCAGCCCGATGCATGTATTGCTGCACAAGATGGATCCTGTCCTGCGGCGCCAGCGTCTGAAATGCATAGATCGCTTTAGTCGGAAAAAGGCGGTGGGACATTGAGACGATACATTTACCACCGGATTTAAGCACTCGCCTGATCTCTTCGAACACTTCAAAAGGTCGAACCAGGTATTGGATCGAAACGACGATCATGACAGTGTCGAACGATGCTTCAGCAAAAGGAAGCCGCGGGGTGTCGTTCAAGTTATGGACAACGACCTGGTCCAAGCGCGGATTGGCATTCAATTCCTCTAGATTCATGCCGAGACCAGTCACCTTCATATAGTCGACATCCTTCGGCAGGTGACTGATCCATGATGACATGAGATCCAGCAGCTCATCTTCCGGACTCAGGGCTTCCCGGTAAAATCGAGTGATTTCGTTGATGGTCGCGTCGTCAATGTGATTAACCATGCGCGGAACTGCGTAAAACGCTTCATCCGAGGAATCGTCCTGTCGCTTGAACAGGTGGTCTGGTAACTCGTCAGTCAATGTGTTGGGTCTTTTGGTTCCGTGTGAGGGGGTTAATGTAGCATCATCATGATGATGAAAGTCCTGAATTTCAGTTTATATTTTCGACATAGTGAAGGTCATGCACCAAAAGCCTGTATGCATTTATCGCTGTATAGCGAGCGCCACCTATTTAGGCTTTTCTTCATGAACTAGCATATCCATGAATTTTTCAAACCGCCTTATTCTAGTCTCGGCTTTCTTCGCACTTATCAAACTATAAGCGATAACATAACGACTCGATTTATTGAGCGTTTCAAAAAATGCTTTCACCTTCGGCTTACGCTCCAATGCCGCTAGGAAGTCCACGGGTACTTTCATTTCACTTACGACATAGGCGTTTTCCCAACGACCGTCAGCTTTCGCCGCACGAACATGCACAAGCCCTGGTTCATTCATCCGATCTTCGTTTATCAAACGTTCAACATGCGCTGTGTTTCTTTTAGACCAGTTACTTCGTAATGCTCTAGGCGTTATGCGCTGAAGATACGCTTGATCATCAAGTGACTTTTTTACACCGTCAATCCAACCCCAGCATAAAATCTCTATCACTACATCATTCCAAGTAACACTCTGAATTCCAGTGTTTTTCTTAAATATCTTTACCCACAACTCACTTTCCGTTGCGTGATTGGCCTTTAGCCACTGGCCGAGACCTTTCGGTGTTGTAAATGTCATGATTCTCAATGGGTCTGGTTCAGGCATCAAACTAGATTCTCTTCGGCGAAACAACTTATTTTACAGCAGCGATCGTATATCACCTTAAGCCAAAATTTTTAGACGTCCATCAATTCACTATAACTGACAAAAAAATTCGGTCACAACGCACGACAACGGTTCATTAGCGGCGCCATTTTGCCATCATTTCGAAAATACAAAGGCCAGCCTCGGGTCGTCTAAATTCATTTCTCTTTATTTCACGACCCCAACACCCTCAGTTTGTCTGACCGTGTTTGCCTCTGAACGCTCGATCATCTTAACGATTGCAGACTGAATCACCTGGTCCTCTCTGGCGTCCGACTTACTATGAAAACGTTCTTCCATCGCCTCGGCGCCCTGCTCAGCGACAAATGATACCGCCACTTGCTCGGCTATATCGATGGTGCTGCCAAAATATGCGATGGATATTTCAGGGTACCCTTGAAACCCCATCTTTATCTTTTTAGCAATTCTCTTTTTAGATTTTTCTAAATTCATGATAACCACTCAGATAAGAATCAATTCAAACCCTACTCTAACCAATTCAGGAAACTAATACAGTGAAGGCTGGTGCGAGAGAAGTAATGACGAATTACTGGTGTGCGGGGAAAATCTGACATTTATTAATCGTTGGGCTTGGCACTTGGTTCTAACCCTAAGATTGCGCTGACGGCGTTTCTTGCTGTTCAGGTATGTACAGGTAAGCCTTCATCTTGCCAACGCAGCAGACCGCCACTGATATTTGCAACCTTGTGCCAGCCAGCATCGCGTAATATGTTTGCCGCCAGAACCGACCTCTTGCCAGCCCGGCATATAGTCACGACCGGCCTATTTTTCGGCACTTCATTTATGCGGTCACGCAGCTCGTTGATAGGAATTAACTGCGCCCCCTGAATCCGAGTACTTTCCTCGGCAGTTTCTACCGCAGTGCGCACATCCAGAACATGCAACTCGGTCCGGTGACTTGCCACCCACTGCGGCGAAATCTCAGTTACACCACTGTAAGAGATCACCACTGGACCCCAATCTGGCTGTTTCGGCAGTTGATCATCTGCTGGTCGGCCAGCTTTAAGATTAGCGGGCACGGCGATTTCAAGTTTTTTAGGGTGCGGTAATGCCATATTTTCCATATAGCCGACGAAATCATTTTCGTTGGCATACCCTCCAATACGTGGGTTGTGCTCTTTTTCTTCGCCTATCATGCTGGCGGTACGTCCCGAGTAGTCGTGGGCAGGATAGATGATGCAGTCATCGGGTAAGGCAAACAGCCTATCCTTTATTGAATGGAAAAGTTGTTTGGCCGAACCTTGCTGAAAATCAGTTCTACCGCAGCCGCGAATAAGCAGGCTATCACCCGTAAAAACCATCGACCGGTCGTCCGTCACAAAACTTATGCAGCCATTGGTATGTCCAGGCGTGCTAATAACAGTTAATGCGTGACCACCAAACTTCACTTGGTCACCGTGCGCTAACTTATTATCCAGTGCTTCTATCCCTGAATACTCAGACGCAATGATCTTACAATCGGTTGTATATTTTAGTAACCAGGCACCGGTTACGTGGTCCGCATGACAGTGCGTTTCCAGACACGCTAACAATTCCAGTTTCAGCTCTCGTATTAAAGACAGGTCACGATCGTGTTGCTCATAAACGGTATCGATGAACACTGCCTGACGGGATTCAACATCGGCTAATAAATAGGAGTATGTCGCCGAGGTTTGATCGAAGAGTTGTTTAAAAATTAAAGAGGTCGTCACAAATGTTGTCCTAGATAACGTTTGGCGGTAATTCTTACCTCAATTATCCTACGCCGACGTAAGCGCTATGCCAAATTTAATGAGGTCACCAAGCTATCTAAATTTTAGATCAGCATAGACGTTTCGAGGCCTTTAATTAATCGTTAGAAATGCGGTTTTTAAGTGCTCGTTTGTGAAAGGTACTGCTGTTGTTGAAACACAGGCGCAGGCACAGGCATGCAAAAAGGACAAAATCGAGGGCGACGAGACATCGTCATTTTCCGAAGGCATAAGGAGAATGAGAATGAGAACACTCTCACCCCCCTGTTTACTTCATGTAAGTCATCGTTGATGAAATGGTTAAGTTTTACTCTGACCCCATTTCTTGTACCTGATCAGTCGTCAAACCCTAAGAAACATGCAGCTTCATCAACGCTCTTGCGCTCTGATACGACCGCGTTGGCCGGGAAATCTTCATCTGGCCAGCCCAGCGCAACAGCCTTCATAATCACCTGATCGTCAGCAATATTTGCATGCTCACGCACCACCGGCGACTGCATAATGCCCTGGCTGTTAATCACCGCACCCAAACCACGCGACCAAGCTGCGTTTACTAGTGCTGTTGTTACTGCGCCACAGTCAAAAGCAGTGTCATCGCTGTCTGCCAGCACGCTGTCATAGGTAATAATCACACAAACCGGCGCATCAAACTGGCGGAAACCGCGCAACACCCAATCCTGACGTCCTTCTTTATCTTCACGTTCAATACCCATCGCTGAGAACAATTGCTTAGCAACACCAACTTGACGGTCGCGATGTTGTCCCGCAAACGCCTGGCCGATGCGAAACTCGCGCGAATGCGGCACACCAGCGAGATTACGTTCAGTGTTACCGGCGCGAATACGGTTCAAGGGTTCGCCGGAGACGACAGTGAAATTCCACGGCTGCGTGTTCATCGAAGATGGCGAACGCATTGCCAATGCTAGAACTTCTTTAATCAGTGCTTTCGGCACTGGGTCGGGTTTATAGCCACGAATACTGCGGCGTCCGAGTAGGACATCATCATACTGCACTATTGAAATCTCTCTGTGTGAATAGACCGACAGTGTACGGGAATAAGTGGGGTCGGGGCAAAATGAATCTTAGCGGGCAGTTTTACGCTGACGCCATATCGATTGGTAGGTACTTCGTCAAAAGCGTCCAACCTACATTACCTTTGGCTGAGGTTCGAGACCATCGCAGAGCATGCGCATGCCTTGGCATGCAATGGTCAGCCTTGCGCCGGCAGCGACGATCGATTCTAGGCTATCTGACCGTCAGCTTGGCGTCGACGAAGGATACGCGTGCGAAGCCGTCTAGTGCCATGTTAACAGGCAAAATATAGTTGGCTTGAATAAGCGACGAAGGCACAAAAACCAACTGTATTTTGTCGTTGTTTAACAGCTTGCTATACGTTTTTTTAGGATTGACTTAGCTTTATTAAGTTTTACGCCTTCGTTGCTGACAATTTCGCCAATTACGTTTTTGCCGTACTGCCATAGATATTTGTCTAATTGATAGTTTGTATATTCAGCTAGATTGAAGTCTTCCTTGAATTCTAAAAATAAATCATAGAACTTTTGGTATGTCTCTGGAGGGGCAAAACTGAGCTTTGTTTTATTTTTTTGATTAAGGTAGCCAATCATCACGATCCAAATATAACTATCATATATGGGTAATTGGCGGCCACTTAAAAAGTGAATATATTTTGATGAAAAAGACATGTTACAGCGTTTATGCCTTTTAGCCGTTGTTGGGCTCAGCCAACTAACTGTTGCTATTTTATCGACACATTCTACGTACTGATTAATAGAATGAAGCTTATGGTTGTTATCTATATTTCCACATATTTGTGACACAACGGGTGCAATATATTGAATCGCAGTGGAATATATTTGATTTAACGCTGCAACCTTAATTGAAACCTCATATTGATTAGTCTCATTATTTAACGAATCAAATAACTTAGTAAGGCTTTCATTTATCTTATTTCCACCATCCTTGTCATGTTGACTAAGCATGATTTTGATATTTGAAGCATTAGGGGGAATTAGTATCAAGTGTTGCACCTATACCTATAACGCCTGCAAACATTGGCTGGAAAACGGCGTTGCTGTTTGACAGTCCGCCACAAAGACGTTGTGGAAAAATGCCGCGCCCGAAGGAAAAGCGAAGCGACGAATGATTTTACCTGCATGTTATGTTGCCACACTGGCGAATACTTGAATGAGTTCTCCGTGAGATTCATCTACGCTCCGCAGATTAAAGCCTGCATTTATTAGGTGTTCAGAAAATTGGTCTACATTCCAAATTGTTCTGGCCCAAGATCGATCGACCGACTCTACTTCACCCTTCGGATCAATACGTTCGTAACGTAGTTCAGCGACAATTTGCTGACTGATCTCATTCCATTCCAAATGGGTCATGCCTACTCTTAGCTGATAGCCATCGATTTCGGTCGTTTTAAACCTGCCAACGTACTTTCGAAGGTCTGCTACATTCGGTACATCGAGATCTATCAGTACAGTTCCGGTTGGGGCCAAGCAAGCCCGAATTCTCACAAGCGTACTGTGTAGGTCTGCGTCACTCGAGAGAAGCGTTATGCTTCCATTGGCAACATAAACTGATCGGTATTTTCGGGGGACAGCAAAATCTTGCATCTTCGAGTGGTGGAGTGTCACCTCCAAATTTCTTTTACGCGAATTCGCGTTGCAAATCTTCAACATGTCCTCGGAAGCATCAAGACCTTCAACATCTAGCCCAGCTTCTATCAGATCAAGTATTGGCAGCCCGGTGCCACAACAAATCTCTAAGGCAGGTTCACCATGAGTTTTAACAAAATCGATAAACCTTCTTGAGCCTGTTATACCACTTGCGAGAGGTTCATAGAGCTCTGCTATAAGACCAGTATAGAAATCGGCAGCATCGTTCATAGCGCTATATACCACCGAGTTAAGCGGTGTAATGAGTTGGTCCGCAACTTACGAACGCAATATGCGCGACCACTTGCTAGGTCCGGGTGACGCAACCGAAGGCGACGGAATGACTGCAACTGCATGTTAGGTGTCTCTCCTGATTCTACGCGCTCTTCTTTTTGTCCCTCGTTCACTATGTGATTCAAGTGAATCTAGTTTCGTCCCGATCGCGTCCATAAGCTCACGTTGTCCTTGTGCTAACGCTACTGACACGGGAATCCTATACTTCGAAAGAATCGCATCGGCCCACAGCCCGTCAGAATCATCATGAAGGTGGGCAAAATCTTTCCCCGCCAGGCGAAATTTGCTCCCTTGGGTTTCCTCAAGAACCTCATAACTTCTCAGGAACTTGAGCAAATCTGCGAGCGTGTCGAGTATGGATTCTCTCATCTCGCTCTGACACTTAACAACTTATTCTATTGCAAAGGCTGTGCATCACTTTGTCGCATATCAACGCAAGGTTCATTTTAGAATATCTTCGTTTCCATTTTAATTCAAAAATTAGTAGCACTTTAATAACAAAGAATCTATCCGCAAAATAGCGTGACGTCCATTTCATCAATTTGAACGTCGACGCCTTTTCAGCCTTCCCCCGCGTAAGCGCTGGACAATGGCAGCAACGTTGTCACGAGCAACGTGGCAATTACATTGGCTAGCCTAGTGCGATTATTCAACAATATCTCCCCATACCTATCGGCTGAACAAGACTACCTATCGGTTGCTAGGTACCTCGTCAAAGCATCTAACATGCACTGCCTTTGGCTGAGGTTAATGATAATCGCAAAGGATGCTTTGCTTTGGCATGCAATGGCCGGCGCCAATTGCAGGTTAGTTGTCTCCCCGCGAATTCACACCAAATAGCTCGTCAACATAGCTGTGAAATGGGTCAGCAAAGGCAACTTTGTACTTTTGCCAAAATTCGACGTAACCCTCTTTTTGAGCTATCTCTTCGCGATAATAGGAATCTGCCCCCGTCCAAATCTCCGGAGGAATAGACTCATCTATATTTTGATAGTAGAGGTACTCCCAACCGTTGTATTGAATGAAGTAAAAGTTGTGACAGCGATTGAGCAAAGACTGCGGTAATCCTCCTTCCGCTGAATCGCACTTCAGTATAATTTCAGCAAGGTCAGCATTCTCAACCATGAGCATAAGTGGCTCTTGCGCAAGTTCTAGTGCATTAAAGTGTGCCTGGCTCCGCAACAATTTATTATTGTCGGAAAGTTGCACAGCAAGATAGATTAACGACACGAGTACTGCGAAGCCGCCGATAATTTCAGCAATATGAGCCAAGTTTTGCAGGTTCATCTTCTTCAAACCAATATTTCTCCATCAAGTAAGGCCGCTATCTTAACCGATTTACTTGAAAACCAAGGTCATTCGGTCGAGATCTGGCACAAGCGAAGCAATAGCTTCTTACAGCAATATGTAAATATTCTTGATAAACCACAAAAAGAGTCATTTTCAGCCGTGTCCTTGGACGAGATTGGAATGATCAAGCACGTTTCGGCCGATTAAGGCGACTTACCGCCTCTAAACGGCACAAAAGGGGGATGAAAAAACCGTCTCCTAACCGTTGCACATGGTTTCAATTCAATGGCTAAGTGAGCGTCTTTATCACAGCAAAATTGTGTGCGTCATATCAGTACCAGAGAGTTACCTAACCACCTATTTTTCTAACTTATGCTTGCGGGGCTAAAATGAAATTCACGTTAGTGTTTAGCGGTCACGAAAATGAAGAACTGTCGGTGGGCTGCATCTTTGTTCCGTGTCTACTTTGGACACGCGGCCGTGCAAAGATACTTAATCCCCACCCAGAAAATCCGCTTTACCAAAAAGGGGATTTTCAAGATTTGCTTGAGAGAACGGCTATTGGAGATCTAATCAAGGGGGCATCGAAGGGGATGTGTCTCGTAGTGCATGATATGGGCCATGGAACTTCGGACTGCCTAAAAAACCTTGAACAGGATCTGGCTGATTCTGGGTTTGAAACGGAAGTCGTGAATATTTAAAGTACAGGACATGGAAAAAGATCAAACTTGAATCTGGCGACAATAAGACTGAAAACCTCAATAGGAATTTTTTTAGCGAAATCGGGTGCTGCGAGAATCGCCGAATTTTGTAGCGCCGTCATTGCCAGAAAAAATGGATTCATCTACCTGGTTGCTGTCGCTGATCCGCGTCTTGATGAAGTCGATCTGCACATCAAGATAGCAAGCACGCAACAGAAGGAACTGACCGATGCCAGCAATGAAACCGCCACGCCAAATAGTGTCATCGATGGAACTAAATTTAAACCGCATCCACTCCGAAGCGAACGTCGTTTGAGTTTATTGCACTGACGTTAATGTTAAACAAGATTGAATAGCGTGATATTAATCCGCCATCTCGTCAAACATCGATCGAGGCTGATCTACAATGTCCCTGCCCTATTGATTTCAGCATCATTCAAAAAAAGTAAGCACCGCTTTATTGATCAGCGTTCTGAGTTCCGGGCGCGAGAGGTCTCCTGATAGCCCAAACCGCTTGGTCATATTAGAAAACTGCGGAGCATCCGAATAGTCAAAGTGTTTAGTGCCTGAGACCAGCTGCTTCTGGGATTGCGGCGAGGCCTTCAAAAACTGGTCGAGCTTTTTATAGTTAATGGGATCGTCCCATGCGCCCTGGCCGAGATAATAAAAGGGTTTTTGTGTGCCTGCGGAAATAACCTCTGCAGGCACCGGCACCATCCAGCCATCCAAGGCCAAAGCTTTACTCACTCGGTCGTCTTTTAGTGACAACATGAGTGCCGTTGTACCACCGAAAGAATGTCCAAATACCCCGACCGAGTTAGTCTGCAGTTTAGCCCATATGCTATCGACCTCATCACTTCGTCGCTCTATTTCGTTTAACACAAAAACAAGGTCCGCCACGCGCGTATTCAATTGCGGTAATCTAAACGCGAAAAATGCCTCGCCTGTAAGGTTTTCTGTGTCCGATGATCGGTAATCCGCCTCGGACCCGTCTGCGAAAACCGTCAGGTAGGCATCATAGGCGTGATCGACACTGATGACTGTAAAGCCATGGCTGGCCAACACCTCTGCCTGTATGGTGTTCTGATTCTTCATTCCGCTTAAGCCGTGCGAAAACAGAACGACGGGCATCTTTTTATCCTGCTTCAGAAACGGTGTATTTAAAACAGCATTGGTTTGAACTTGCTGCATATGCGCAATCATAAAATGGGGTAGCCCCGACTGATAAGAGAGCATGTCGAGACGTCGGCCTGGGTAATCTAAGTACGGTTGACGAGCCTCAACAATCGTTGTTGCCGCGGGGTACCAGATCTGACCCACCAATCGTCGTTGGTCACCTGTCTCATCGGTAAACGTCTCCTCACGCGCCTCATCAACCCACTCAAAAAACTGCGTGCCGACGACGTGCGGCCCTGAAGGCGCAGGCAAGTCATCGAAGGGAAATACTTTCGAAACCAGCGTGGAACAGCCAGATGCGGATAGTCCAAAAATAATCAATGCGATCAACGGGAGTTTCATATATTTCCTTAATGTTTACGACTTCGCACAACTTTTTGGAGTTTTAAAAATGAAGCGGGAGAAATCTTCATAAAGGAGATTCTATCGCGCATTCTGCCTCGTTCGTACGACTATAACTAAGGCAGATGTTTAGAACAAAATGTTGGTTGATCTAATTTTGACAGACAAAGATCACCGTCTGACGAGCAAACGATCTAAAGACTGGCAGAGAATCGGGGCGATTACTTAGGTACCGCCTCGACCCAGCCCATGTCTCAACGTATGCCGCTTTGTTTGAGATCCCGGCGATCATGCACACCTGCCGGTGAACAACTATTTTTAAAGGCGTTTTACGAGATTTCAAAAATATCTTAATTGGGCATTTTTTTGCTCATAGACCTCGGTGGGATGTCGGCAGCAACACGCATAGTTCCTAACTACAAGGAGCGCCGCGCAATATCAAGCCAATCGCGGCCCATTCAAACACTTTCTTGCGTCGTTGAGACGAGGTTAACGGCACGATAAATCGATCTGCAGGTTCTGCGACCCATTGCAGACGCGCTATAAAGATAGCCGAAAAATGCTAGTTCTTCGGCCTTTTTCGACTTAGAGCATCACGAAACCGTGGCATATATTGGCACTGTCCAAAAAGACGTCATAGGTGTATGCTTTCCACACAGATGCATAAATGCTGCTGCTATAAAATAGAGGTATTGCTGGCACAGGATACTTAAAAAAATAAGAAATCTAAATTGAGGAAAAACGATGCATTTTTTAGCTGAAGGAGACCTAGTTGGGGTCACATTTTGGATCGTGTCGGTTGCCATGATGGCATCGACCGTATTCTTTTTATATGAAGGCATGAACGTAAAGCGCGAGTGGCGGCTGTCGATGTTGGTAGCCGGGTTGGTAACCTTGGTTGCGGCTGTGCATTACATGTATATGCGCGACTACTGGGTGATAAATCAAAGTACGCCGATCGTCTATCGCTATATTGATTGGCTCATCACTGTGCCGTTATTGATGATCGAATTTTTCATTATACTAAAAGCGGTTGGCGCGGCCGTCAGTACAGGTTCGTTCCTTCGGTTGTTGGTCGGCACCTTGGTTATGCTTATCTTCGGCTATTTAGGCGAAGCAGGCGTTATGAATTCAACAATCGCCTTCTGGATAGGCATGGTCGGTTGGGCTGTGATCATCTATGAAATCTTTGCGGGTGAAGCGTCAAAGGCGGCGGCGGCAAACGAAAGCGTAAAGGCAGCATTTGGTTACATGCGCTTAATCGTGCTGGTGGGTTGGGCTATCTACCCGATCGGCTATGTTTTAGGTTACATGATGGGCGGTGTTGATGAAGGCTCGCTCAATATGGTTTATAACCTTGCAGACTTTGTGAACAAGATCCTGTTTGGATTGATTATCTGGAACCTTGCGTACAACGATTCCTCAGAATCTAGTCACTAAAGGTTTGATTTAAGAAAGACCCGCTTCGGCGGGTTTTTTTTTGCCTGTTAAAAGCTTAACCCGAGCCATCCGCTTATTTTGGCCCGTCCGGTGTCACGCTTCGTTACACCACACAAAGGGTACGGAGTAATATCGAGCTGATGCTGGCCTGTTCAAACAATCGCTTGAGTCGTTGAGCGAAAGTTAAGGGTGCGATAAATTGATCTTCATGTTCTGCGAAAAATTCGGGCACGCTTCGATCGGTTTTGACTAGCTGCTCATGATTAGCTGTTCGAGTTTCACCTGATCTGCTGCAAACTGACGAATACCATCAGCCAGTTTTTCAGTCGCCATGGCATCGTCGTTGTGATCTAGGCGAAATGCCGATTCATCAAGCTGTCGTTTATCATCCTCAGACTGCACCCCGTCGGTATGCAGCGCCCTGACCAGTTCACCTTCGTCTGAAACGAGTGATTCAAGCAATGCTGGACTGATGGTCAGACGGTCGCAGCCCGACAACTGCTCAATCTCGCCTGTATTTCTGAAGCTGGCGCCCATCACCACGGTGTTGTAATTGTTTGCCTTGTAATAGCGATAGATGCGCTTTACTGATTGCACGCCGGGGTCATTTTCAGCGCTGTACTCTTGTCCGGATTTCGCCTTGTGCCAGTCAAGGATTCGCCCCACAAAGGGTGATATAAGAAACACACCAGCATCAGCGCAGGCACGAGCTTGAGCAAAACCGAACAGCAGGGTCAGATTGCATTGGATGGACTCCTGCTCCAATTGGCGCGCAGCCTCAATCCCTTCCCAAGTGCTGGCGATTTTAATAAGTACCCGATCGCGTGCAATACCTATTTCTTCGTACATGGCAATCAGATGCCGAGCTCTTGCTATTGTCGCGGCAGTATCAAACGACAGACGGGCATCTACTTCAGAGGATACGCGACCCGGAATCATCTTCAGAATCCCCGTACCAATCTCGACCGCTAATCGGTCGCAACTTTGCGCAAGCACGATTTGACTCGAATCTGTCTGCGCTGCGGCCCATTGTCGGACTTCATCAAACAGACTTTTGTATGCAGGTAACTGCACTGCTTTTAGCAGCAAGGAAGGGTTAGTGGTTGCATCCTTAGGTTTGTATCTAGCGATAGCTTCTACATCACCCGTGTCTGCAACGACATCGGTCATCTGTTTGAGTTGGTCTAATTTGTTCATGGCATTGCGCACGGTTTGTGTAGATAGCAACTAAAGCACCTGTCGCTGCATTGGTCAACTAAACGGGTAAGCCTGCAATTGAAGTAAGGCTCCGCCTTGCTTGCTCAACTGTTATTGCCTGCGCCTTTGCTGCTAAACGTATCGGTAAAGTAATCTATGTAACCATCACTTCACCCCACACACTTGAAGGTCTTTTAAGACGACTGAGCTAAGTATACCCGACGTCTGGTTACTCTTTGGCGAGAGCCAACAATCGACACCCACTCTGATTAGCCGAGGCCACTTTCTTGTGCGCGCGACGACGCCTGCAATCGGCATCGAACAGACCGTCACCACCTACTGCGGGCAGTTTCGAGAAGACGTTAAGGCACTAACCGCTTGATGAACTTACCCGGCCGCTTTACTGTAACCGCATAACTTACGCATAAATGATAAAGGCAATAATATTGGATATTAAAACAGGCCGCGTGGCCTTGATCGTGAGTCTGTTACTTACGATCGCAATGGGCGCTTCACGCAGCCAAGCACAACAATCGGAAGCTATCGGTATACTGACGGCCCTTGATATTGAGCTAGATCTGCTGCTCGGCGCAGCTGAGAGTATTCAGACCACCACGATCGGTGGTGTTGCTTATCACCGTGCTAAGCTCAATTCAGTCGACGTTGTGCTTGCGCGCGCAGGTGCCTACGGGATGTTGCCGAGTGCGACAACTAGCATTCTGATTCACGAATTTGGGGTCAACGGAATTGTCTTCACGGGCATTGCGGGTGGCGTTGCCGACCACACCAAGGTATTGGATGTTGTCATCTCAACAGACCTTATTATTCACGACTGTGGCACGCAGACTGATGATGGATTTGTCTGGAAGCCTGACTGCGGCGTGAATGAAGACGGCAGTATCCCGGCTGATCCCTATCTACGAAAAATCGCAAGCAACGCTGCCAAGCAGGTTGTCGGCAAAGAGCATGTGTTTGAGGGAAGGATTGTCAGCGGTGAAGCGTTTATTGCCAGCCAGCAGTATGTTGATTTCCTGCGTGACCAGTTTGATGCCTACGCAGTAGAAAGCGAAGGAGGACCGGTTGCGAGAATCGCGCACGAGTTTGGCGTGCCGGTGATTGTTATACGGACCCTTTCAGACAAGGCCGATGGGCGAGCGCATGAGTCCTATGCAAGTTTCGCGCAAGATGCAGCCGACAATTCCGCACGTGTCGTGCTTACGATGCTAAAAGATCTGGCCGCAGATAAATGATTGATCCTGGATTCAAGAAATAAGAGTGCGACACACACATAAAAACTCTCACGCTCTCAACGAAATCTCTTACAAAAAGGTAGGGTGAACTGCCCCACTACCTTATGTTGGCGTCCGCGACAGATTGGAAGCAGTCTAAATCAGTATGGCGACCTGGAAACACCTAGACGAGACGATGGAACTATAGGGTACGTCCATTCGTTGTTTATCTGTACTTCTAGGTGAATCAGGGTTGCCGCACTGGCGCACGACCCTTTATTGGCCTATTTCCAGACATTTTGCGCCGCACCCCGACGACTGTGCTTAACCCGCCTTTTCGGCTTCAACCCTTGCGATACTGGGGTGCTCTGCCATGAGATCGACCACAGCTTGAATACGGGGGTAGTCTGCCAATACATCCAGGTCCATCACCGCTTTACCAATACCCGTTGCAAGACCAAAGGTATAAAAAGTATAGAAGTCTGCAAGGGTTACCGTGTCGCCAGCGGCATAGGGCGCGCCAACAAAAATCCGATCAACCGCCACCATACCTTTGATCAAGTCAGCCTTGGCGCTTTCTCTGGTTTCATCGCTCACGGGTTTTTTAAATAACAGCTCTGGCAGGCAGCGTCGCGCAACCAGCTCTACGTCGAGCTTTAGATGGCAGATCAATTCAACCACCTTCGCTGCTGCTAAGGGATCGCTGGGCAACAAGGCTGGCTGCGGCGCGATTCTATCGAGGTAAGCCGCAATCGCGAGAGATTCCGACAGGTACTGGCCGTCTACGCCGATCGATGGCATTTTGCCCATAGGCGAACGGCTCAAGTTATCTTCATCTTGTGTCGGTGGCGCTTTCACCTCTTCAAATTCCACACCTTTTTCTATCATTAGTGCTTTGGTCAAGCTGTAGTAATTGCTCATGCGTAAACCGTAGAGTTGAATCATTTTTTTCTCCATTGCTGATGGGTGAACAAATTATGTAGTGACAATAATATTGTGGCACATACAAAACAACACCAAGTATCGAGCCAACAGTATCATTATGTCAATGCACTAAAAGTGTGTGCCCGTTTATGATTTTGTTTTTGATTTATAGCGGATTCAGTCAGACATGCTCTCAAAAAACGACCAAACCACGCGGCTTGTGTCTATATCTTGATTGGCGTTGCGAAAGTACCACCAAGCCATTGGGTTTCTCCACCAATCGAATTGTACGCCAGGCCAATGGTGGCCCCCGTCGACAACCCTGTAAAACCAGACTTCGTTATCCTGTGTTTCAGACCAATATCGATCAAAAACAATGTGGCTGGTGTCATTGGCAGCACTATTAGGCAAGTTACTCGATTGCTTGAGTGTTAGCCCATTGAGCTCGACCCAGAATGCGATGGTCGCCGGTAAATCTGGATAAGGTCCCCATCCCCCAGAATTTTCCATGTCGCCATTGAATAACGATACCTCGTCATTGGTGCCGTGGACCTCAAATATAGGTAGCGGCCTGCTGGGCGAACAGGTGTCGAAGGTTTCTTTCATCATGACACCCGCGATTGGGGCAACCGCGCGAAAAATATCTGATGCTTGGCATGCAAGCAGATAGCTCATGTCCGCGCCGTTCGACATACCGGCTGCAAAGACCTTGTCTGGATTGAGGGTTAGCTCGTCTTGCAGGTGCGCGACTAGGTCACGAATAAACTGTAGATCATCCACCGAGGCGTCAGCGTGGAACTCATAGCCAACATTAAAAAACGCGTTACCCTGTTGATCGACCGTGCCTTGTGGATAGACCACAACAAAACCTTCTTCGTCTGCGACCTCGTTCATACCTGAATAAGACATGATGCTATCAGCAGAACCGGTGTAGCCATGCATGACGATCACAAGGGGTGCGGGGTGTGTTAGTTGCTTTGGTACATGTAGCAAATAAGAACGCGTTAGAGCACCTGACTGAATATCATATTGTCCGGATGCCAAATCTGTTGCACTTCCTTTTGCATTAACGAAACTCGCGATGGTCGCTAACAGCAAGAATAAAATGAGCCTTGTTGGTTTTGGCGAACCGGATACTTTGTCCATAGCACTAAATTTTCTCATTTGGTTCATGTCAAAAACCTTAGTTGCGGCTTATAAAAATTGTTAGCTGTGTAGAACTATCGTTTCTACAATACTGCTATAGCTTCAGCCAACGGCGTTTTACCGTCGATTAAGCTGAATGATTTGCCAATAGTATTGTCATAATCAAGACACGCAACGAGAGCCTCTGCAACGTTTTCACGCGAGGTCATTCCGCTCCCCTGTAATTCTGTGGTGACAGTCACTAACTCTGAACTTGATTCGTCGGTCAAACCACCGGGGCAGACAATCGTATAGTCAAGACCGGTTTCGACCAGGTGGTTATCGGCATGCGCCTTGGCGCGGTGATAGTGCGAGATGCGAGACTGACTGTTCACATCGTTATTGATTGAGCTAAGCATGATGTAGCGTTGAACCCCATGCACTTGCGCTGCAACCATTGAACGAATCGCGCCAATATGGTCGATCAACACCGTTTTGTCTTTACCTGTCGTACCGCCGGATCCTGCAGCAAAAATTATTGCATCGCATCCTTCGACAGCGTGGTCGATCGGATATTCAAGATCTGCTAAAACGGTCGGCACGCCTAATTTGTCAAAATTGGCTCGCTGCGACGAGTTTCTGATCATTGCAATCGGATCATGTTCGCTTTTCACTAATCGCCTAATGACGCGTGTTGCCGTGTTTCCGTTTGCGCCGATAACCAGTACTTTCATGTTAGCCTCTGTCTGAAACATTTCTCTGATGACTAGTAGGCATGAGTGTTGTGGTGGAATCAAGCGAAGCCGGGGTGTTAACCGCTCTATCTAGTGACACACACAAAACAATATGATGAGAATGCGGTAATAGCAGCAATGGCTTATCTCAACCCAACACGTGCGCGCATCTCACAGCGTATCGAAAAGTTCGCGTGCTATTTTACGTGTTTTCGAATAAAGCTTTTTACTAGTGACAGTCTCATCGCACAAAAAATCCTAGCCCATTGCCTAGATCGGCTTTTAGCTTTATCTTTAGGTTTATGCTTATTTTGCTTACGAAGATACTGCCTGGTTAGCTATCCTCAATGCACTTAAACTCCTGATAAGCTGTTGGTGCAAAACGTGTAAACGTCTAAGGATCATTAACGTCAAGTCTGACCGACCCACAACAAATAAAATAGGGACGCTTAAACATGCAAAACATTGATCAAATTCTAGAAAAGCATATCGCCAGCGGCGACCTTCCTTGCGCCGTCGCCGGTGTCGCTAATGCTGACGGCACATTGTATATGGGTGCCGCGGGCCTACGCAGTCTTGATGCTTCTGATGCCATGACCACAGACACTATTTTCGCCATTGCCTCCATGACCAAGGCCATCACCACCGTTGCCACCCTGCAATTAGTCGAGCAAGGGCTGATTGATCTGGACACGCCCATTACCGCCTACCTGCCTAACTTAACGCACCTTAAGGTTTTAGATGGTTTTGATGATGACGGCGAACCTATGCTCAGTTCGCCTAAAAGCAGTCCGACCACTCGCCAACTGCTCACCCACACTTCCGGTTATGTGTATGAAATATGGAATGCCAATGCATTACAGCGTGTCGCCAGTGAACAAATAGACAGCCTGTTTGTTGAAGGCGGCAATGGTATGACAGCGCCACTTGGTTTCTCTCCAGGAGAGCGCTGGGAATACGGTATTGGTATTGATTGGGCAGGCGTCATTGTCGAAACCCTGAGCGGTAAAGATTTGGACGTGTATTTTCAAGACCACATTTTTTCACCCCTAAGCATGCATGACAGCGCTTATATAGTACCGGAGGAAAAAGCCGCTAGGCGTGCCGCGGTACACGCCAGAACTGAGGATGGTTTAACAGTAATACCACATCTTGGCGAACCAATATCTGGCGGTGGTGGCTTAAGTTCAACCATCACCGACTACCTTCGATTTATGCGCGCATTGTTGAATCAAGGCACACTAGACGGCACGAAAATTTTACAGCCGCAGACCGTGGATATGATGTTTGAAAATCACATTGGTGATTTAGACGTTACCCCTGGCCCAACGCAAATGCCGGCTATCAGTAATGACTTCGACATGGGCTTTGGTCAGCCAGCCAAATGGGGTTTAGGCTTTCTGCTGCACGAAGCACAAACAGCATCAGGACGTCCCAAAGGTTCTGTTTCTTGGGCAGGTTTGTTTAATAGCTACTTCTGGATAGATCGTGAAAACGATCTTTGCGCAGTTATCGCAACGCAGGTTTTACCTTTTTACGATACTCACGCCGTGGCTATGCTGAAAGACTTTGAATCTGCGGTTTATAAGAATTTGAAATCATAGACAGGTCTTCTAAATGTTATGCCAACGATAACATTAAGGTTAATTGTTGAAAATGTGTGTCCCTATGTAGTTTATCCTATGTAGTTTGTCCTATGTAATTTGTCCTATGTAGTTAACTCAGCAAGCACATGCAAATGAACCGTGATTGACGCTGAAAACACGCGTGAGTGGATAGGAAAGAATTTCAGAGACTTTGTTCGTGGTTGCAAGCTTGCTGGCGTTGCGATTAATGAACCTTCTCGGATCGTAAGCCTCACAATAAACATCACCAGCAAGCGTTTGCTAAAAAGTTAGTCAACTTAGTCGCTAATTAGCCGTTAAAACGTTTTATCACCATCTTGCCCAGTGCCATCATATGCACCTGGTCTGGACCATCTGCCTGACGACACCATCTGGCATAGTTAAAGGCTTCAGCCATAGGATAGTCAGCAGTTAAACCACCCGCACCATGAATCTGCATGCAGCGATCAATCACTGTCTGCGCCATCAGAGGAACGGTTATCTTAGCCGCTGCAATTAGATCGCGAGAATCTTTTGCGCCGACTTCGTCCATCTTTCTTGCGGTCTTAAGCGTGAGCAGCCTTGCCTGTTCGATTTCACTAAATGACTTCGCGATGTCCTCAAGCACAGATTGGTGGTCCGCTAGTTGCCTACCGAAAGTTTCTCGACTAACCGCTCTACGACACGCAAACTCTAACGCTCTCTGGGCAGAACCGATCAAACGCATACAATGGTGAATTCGGCCAGGCCCAAGTCGACCTTGAGAAATCTCAAATCCGCGTCCTTCACCCAACAGGATATTTTCTTTCGGCACGCGCACGTCTTCAAAATGAACTTCAGCATGACCCGAGGGCGCATCATCATAACCAAGTGTTGTCAGTGACCTAACAACTCTCACACCCGGCGTGTGCTTTGGCACCAGGATCTGGCTTTGTTGCAGATGGCGGTTCGGATTGTCTGCATCAGACTTGCCCATAACAATAAATATCTTTGTTCGCTCATAAGGCGCATTGGTAATAAACCATTTTTTTCCGTTGATGACATAATCGTTGCCATCTTGAACGATGGACGTGCGAACATTAGTCGCATCACTGGACGCGACATCCGGTTCAGTCATGCAATAGGATGAACGAATCTCACCGCTGAGCAAGGGTTCAAGCCACTCAGCTTTCTGAGCCTCGGTGCCATATTTCATGAATACTTCCATGTTGCCAGTATCCGGCGCATTACAATTAAACACTTCTGGTGCCCAGAGCACCCTGCCCATCATCTCGGCAAGTGCACAATAATCTTCGTTGCTGAGTCCACCATGATTTTTTGGCATCCAAAGATTCCACATCCCTAAGTCTCGCGCTCTTGCTTTTAATTCTTCCATCAGAGGCACTGTCGAGAAGCGGTTCTCGAGATTGTTGAGTTGTTCCTGATAGCGTTCTTCATTTGGATAGATGTATTCATCCATAAATGATTGAAGCTGATTAATGAGCTGTTCAACCGGCGGCAAATCAGTAGATGTTTGGGTCATTGCTTTTCTTTCCTTAATGTCTATTTATATTTTCATCAATTGGTCTTAACGTCTTCAACTTGCTATTACCAGCAAGGCTGTCGCTTTAACTTCCACCTTGCATTCTAATTCAGAATGCGGGACAAAGAATCTCTTTCGTCATCTAGACTCGATGAAATACCAAAGATCACATTTTCTTTCCCTCGATCGTTCAGACTTGAAAAAATGAGTATCCTTCGAAGGACATCCATTACTGCACTTGTTAAGCCTACCGATCAATATCAATGACTAATTTTGTTGAAGGGCTTATTTCGTAGATGTTAATAAACACATCTAGAGCAAGACTTTTAGCAAGCGCTACATTTTCACCAATATTTTTACTAAATCCACCTCGCTCACCTACAATACTGCCACCGGGCCTGTCATAAAGCGGCCATACTTCTAACTCTATGTCATATGCCATGAGCGTTTTTTTCGCACGATTTTGCTCATCATCGTTAAGCGACTGAACAGGAAGATCAAAATAAAGCCCTTCGCTTTCACCCCATGCGAACTGCACATAGTTTTTTGATTCTGGATCTTCCATGACAATAAACCAGCCATCACCCTGCTTGCTTACCAATTCATCGATGGCATTATCTATATTGTTATTAAGCATGCAAAAAACACCTGAGTAAGTGAACGCTGAATATATCAGTATGAAAGTAGGAAATACTTTCTTTATAGAAATAGTATTGCGACACACACAAAACAGCCCTCACGCCATCAGCGTGATCGCTTACAGCGCGTTAGAACGCCCCCGCTACATACCTTTGAGTTCCGCCACGACGTTGAAACGCTTTAGAACAATGGCAACACCTAGGCGTCAACTGATTGATCCTGACCATCCGATGCACGACCGCATTGTCTCTCGATGTGTGCGCCGCAGCGGGTTATGTGGTGTTGATCGACGCTTTCGAACAAACTATGCGCATCGCAAAGGTTGGCTCGCGCAGCGCATGTGTCATTTGGTGAAGCACTTCTCGGTCGCCGTTGATGCCTTTACTATTATGAACAGTCGCTTTCATTTGGTCGTGTATTTCGACCACAGGCAAGCTATCGATAGTGTGATGGACAGGTTGCAGAGCGCTTGTTGCATGCCAGACAAACGCTGGGTTCGCTGTCGATGTTCATGAAGCATCTGAAACAACCCCTTGCCTATCGGGCCAATCGGGAAGATAGGAGTTCGGGGCATTTCTTTCGGCATCAAGGTTCGAGACCCACGCCGAATTCATTCGCGGCGCTAGATTACGCTGCCACCTGACGTTTATCTTCTTGATGAGAGAGGGTCATTGCAGCTACAGTCACGTATCGAGGCGAAAGCCCAATCCCTTTAGGAGATTATTTAGTGACAAATCCACAAGTCGTAATCAGTGGTGCTGGCCTTTGGACACCCGATCACACCGTCAGCAACGATGAGTTGGTGAAAAGCTACAATGCCTATGCGGAAATGTTCAACGCCGATAACGCCGATGCCATAGCCTCGGGGGACGTTTTGGAAAAGCCGCTGTCGTCATCCGAGTTCATCGAGAAGGCATCCGGCATCAAGTCACGCTATGTGTATATCAAGGACGGCATTCTTGACCCCGAGCGTATGACGCCAAAAATTCCATTGCGCGGCGAAGATGAAATCTCCGATCAGGCTGCGATCGCAGTCATTGCGGCGCGCAAGGCCATGGCAGCAGCGAATAAGTCTGCTTCTGATATTGATGCGGTGATTGTTTCCTGCGCTTACACACAACGCTACTACCCTGCCATCGCAATCGAAGTACAGCATGAATTAGGCATACAAGGTTTTGGTTTCGATATGTTGGTGGCCTGCTCAGCCGCCACCTTTGCATTGCAGCGCGCCTACGAGATGGTGGTAGCGGGCACAGCACGCAGCGTACTGGTCATCAATCCTGAACTCACATCACCTCAGAACAATTTCCGAGACCGTGACAGCCACTTTATTTTTGGTGACGTGGCGACCGCGACCATTGTAGAAAAGGCAGAAACCTGCAATTCAGACCATAGCTATGAAATTCTAGACATGAAGGCCGCGACAGTTTTTTCCAACAACATCCGGTCCAACATCGGCTACATGGTTAACGCTAACGATGATAACCCTCTGCGAGAATACAACTACTTTCACCAGCAGGGCCGCAAAGTGTTTAAAGAAGTCTGCCCACTGGCGGTCTCCCACATTCAAGCAAACGTTGAAGCGGCTGGGATTGAAGTCAGTGATGTCAAACGCTGGTGGTTACATCAGGCCAACATCAATATGAATCAACTCATTGCTAAAAAATTACTGGGCCGCGTGCCGGATAACAAAGAAGCACCCACCGTACTCGACACCTATGCCAATACCGCATCCGCAGGGTCGTTGATCTCCTTTAATCTCAACCACGAGGATTTAGTATCTGGCGACTACGGTGTGCTTTGCTCCTTCGGCGCGGGTTATTCGATTGGCAGTCTGGTACTACGAAAGCGCTAAACAGCGAAAACGGCTGGTGTCAGTGAAACGATAGGATCGGAGTACAATGCAAACTTTTGCCGGCGTGCTCTGCTGCTCTGCTCTACCCTGACCGGACCCCAGCTTTTCTTGCCTTTAAGAGTCACTTAGATCGGTAAACTACCATGCAACTATTTACCAAAACCATACTGTATACAGACGATCAGGGCTTCGCCCAATTTCGCGAGGAATATGTGGAGTTATCACAAGGTAGCCCTCGGTCAATGCTCTCAGCGTTAAGCCCATCCGGTGGTTATCAGCTGCGCCACAGCCCCGTCGGATTTGCTAAAGAATTCCACTGCACGAGAGACCCTCAGTTCGTCTTTATTTTATCAGGTGAGATGCAAATCAGCCTTCAAGATGGCTCATCAAAAACGTTCACAGCCGGTCAGCATTTTTATTCCAGTGACCTGTTACCCGAGGGTAAAACGTTCGATGCAACCATTCACGGCCATCAGAGCCGTCAAATTGGCGATCAACCACTGGAGACACTATTTCTGAGAGGATGAACTCGCCCACCACGATACGCTGACGTCCGCCACAACCTAGATGTGGGCTTAACCAATATCAACACATGGCGACACCCAGACATCGAAGGATTGAAACCGGCTACGGCGTCGCAATCATTCTGTGTGCAGATAATGCTTACTCTACCCGCCTTCTTGATCGCTTATTGATAGTCAGCGATTAACATATCGGCTGCCTTTTCAGCGATCATGATCGTCGGTGCGTTGGTATTACCGCCCACCAGCGTTGGCATAACAGAAGCATCAATAACTCTAAGGTTCTCGATACCGCGCACTCTCAGTCTCGCATCCACTACCGCCATATCGTCGTGACCCATTTTGCAGGTGCCAACGGGATGGTAAATCGTCTCTGCATTTTTACGGACGAAGTCTTTAATCTCGTCATCGGTTTGTGCATCACGACTAGACTCATGCTCGGGCCCAATAACCTTTTGAAAAGCATTGGTTTTGAATATCTTTCGGGCCACTTTCACGCCTTCAACGAGTACATCAAGATCTTGTTCCGCCTCAAGGTAGTTCGCCTTTATCACGGGGTCAGAGAATGGATCATTCGATGCCAACGTGACTTCACCGCGACTCTCCGGTCTTAGCTGACAGACATGAATAGAGATACCCTCTCCTTTCACTGGCACACGACCGTGATCGATCATAAAGGCTGGAATAAAGTGTAATTGAATATCAGGCACTTCCAAGTCGGGTCGCGTTTTCAAAAAAGCACCGGACTCCAAGGGGTTATCAGCACCGACACCCTTTTTAAACATCAAATAGTTCAACAAAATAAACGGCAATTTATATTTCTTAATCTTGCCAGCAAGCGACATTTCAGGATCAGTCACATAGTGTTGAATGATAACGTCGAGATGATCTTGCAAATTTTTACCCACGCCTGGTAGATGGTGCTTGCACTCAATTTCGTGTTCCGCGAGTTCAGACTCATCACCAATACCTGACAGTTGTAACAACTGAGGCGATTGCACAGCACCTGCGCACATAAGCACGGCTTTACCGGCACTGGCCGTAATAGCCTTACCGTTAAGATCGTATTCAACACCGGTCGCTTTTTTATCTTCGATGAGTACCTTAAGCAGTCTTGCGCCAGTAGCCACTGTCAGATTGGGTCGGTCCAGAACGGGTTTTAAATAACCGTGCGCTGCACTGCATCGTTGACTGCCAACCTTTGTCAGTTGGTACGGGCCAACACCTTCTTGTTTGGCACCGTTAAAATCATCGTTATAGGTGTAGCCAGCCTCAACACCTGCTTCTATAAAAAGCTTGTGTGAGGGTAACGCGGCGCCACCGTCCTTTACGTTTAGAGGTCCACCCACACCATGAAACTCATCTTCACCACTGTCCTGATGAGTCTCTTGAATACGTTCTTGGTTCATCGATTTTTTGAAGTAAGGCAGAACCTCATCAAAGCTCCAACCTTCATTACCCAGCTGTCGCCAGCGATCAAAATCTTGCGCATGGCCGCGAATATAAATCATGCCATTAATAGAACTGGACCCGCCTAAACCTTTACCGCGCGGCCAAAACAAACGTCGGTTTTCAAGATGAGGTTCGGGAGCCGTATCAAAAGACCAGTTATAAGTGGTACCTGATAACAACTGTCCAACACCGGTTGGCATACGGATAAAGGGGCTGGTGTCCTTTTTGCCTGCTTCCAATAGCAAAACTTTGGTTTTCGGATCAGCAGACAAACGATTTGCCAACACGCAGCCAGCCGAGCCGGCACCCACAATAATATAATCGTACATTGTATTTTTTAAACCTGAAGAAGAATTGGGCGATTCTACACGAATTTATCGTGCCCAAATAAAAATTGGGGTTAGCGTAAAAATACAATCAGCCTCAATTTCAGACCAAGACCCGTCGATGGAACTACCGCATTGCCTCACTTAAAAAACGACCACGCGCCTTTGGCGCTGCGAATTAAACATCACCTTGGCGACCAGACATTGGCTGGTCTAGGACTGGCATGCCCTTAACCGCAGACTTAAAAGCAACGCCAATTGAGCATAGTGCATGGAATATTTAGTTAGCGAAGTGGCCATTCACTGTAATCCACACAGACTTGTCGAAGCTTCTAGTCCCAATCACATACATTGATATCTACCTAACGACACCGTTGTGGGATACAGAACGCGTGTCTGTCCATATGAGTAGCAAGTGACAAGATGGCCAGACGACAAAACTTGTAATGACCGGCGGTCAACTATATAATTGACCACCGGTCAGTAAATGGCACCCCAACGCTGACAGAGCAACCAAACAAAAAGCAGTGCGGAGACACTCATGAGTTCAGTCGTTGAGATTAATCAGAGGGCGAGAAGCGCAGAACAAAAAGCGCTAAGGCGGCACGCAGTACTAGACGCTGCCGAAACGTACTTCCTTGAGGTTGGCTACGAGGCATTTTCTATGGCTCAACTCGCCAAGAAAACCGGATTGGCCAAGGGCACACTCTACCTTTACTTCAACACTCGGGAAGAGCTTTTCCTGACCCTTTATGAGCAAAGCCTTATTCGATGGGGCCAGGTTTTCATCGGTTACTTATCGGACCACACGACGAGTAAGACCTACGCCGAAACGCTATATAGCACTGCCATGGCGGATGGCACCTTCTTGCCTTTGCTCATCAGGCTTGAACATATCATCGAACACAATGTTGCGATCCCCAGGCTAATCAAGTCGAAACAAGTGTTCATACGCCAGGTGGAGGCTGTTGCGGAACCTACGTCAACTTCACTCAAATTGAGTAAAGCGCAAGCAAGAGAGGTCGTAAAAACAATGGGCATCCTTCTGATTGGTGCAACCGGCGCTGACCAAGGCCCATCACTTACTAACGAAGAGCTGCCAGAAGATGTTCAGGACCTTATTGCCAGTTTTTCGTCTGGGCCTCTCTTCGTTAAGAATGCCGTTCGCATTATAGAGGGCATACGCGCTGAAGCCGCATCCAACATCTAATCAAATCAAACGCGTAAGCGAATCACTAAACAGAAATAACGCAGAACAACCTAGGAGAGAAATTGTGAGCATAGCAGAACACGACAACGTCACTAAATTAGAAATCCAGAACCTGACAGCACTACTCAAACTACAGAGAAGCAAATTTCGCGCAGAGGGCGAAGTCACGTATGCGACAAGGATTGACCGCTTAAAGAGACTCAAGGCGCTGATTATTGAAAATAAAACAGAGTTCGCAAAAACAACCAAACGCGAATTTGGTGGTGCACGATCCTATGAGTTCAGTTTGTTCTCAGAGTTTGCGTCAAAGGTCGAAGCCATCGACTATTCAATGAAACATTTGAAAGAGTGGATGAAACCTGAAAAACGAAAAACCAACAAACCGATGAACTTTTTGGGCGGAAAGAGCCAGGTTAGGCATTTCCCCAAGGGCGTTGTTGGTATCATTTCCCCTTGGAACCTGCCCTTCGGCTTGACTGTTGCGCCTTTGACAAGTGCGCTGGCTGCCGGTAACCGAGCGTTACTAAAGCCTTCAGAGTTCGTTCCTGAAACAGCGGCATTGTTCGCCGATGTTATCCCCAAATATTTCTCAGAAGATGAAGTCGCAGTCGTAACCGGTGGCGCAGCTATCAGCCAACGTTTTGCAGAATTGCCTTTCGATCATCTTTTGTTTACCGGTTCTACCCGTGTGGGTGCGCAAGTGATGCAATCAGCCGCGAAAAACCTTGTGCCCGTCACGCTAGAACTTGGCGGCAAGTCACCTGTCATCATTGGTCGTAGCGCAAAGCTTGATCTGGCCGGAACACGCCTGACATTCGGTAAGCTTTTGAATGGTGGTCAATTATGCCTGTCGCCAGATTACGTTGTCGTGCCGAAAGAACTCGAAGAGCAGCTCATTGCGCGGGTCATTCACGAGACAGAGTCAATGTATCCCAACATCACAGAAAATGAGGATTACGCGGGCGTTATTAACGAAAGACACTTCGCTAGATTACAGAACTACATTGATGACGCAGTAGCCAAGGGGGCCAAGCTCACAATTGTTGGCGCTGACAAGACGCGTGCATCTAAAGACAATCGTCGCATGCCTTTACACATTCTCCAGAACGTAAATGAAGACATGCTGGTCATGCACGAGGAAATATTTGGTCCTCTTCTTCCCGTGATGGCCTATTCTGACGTAGCTGAAGTTCCAGATATGATTGAACCCCGCCGAAACCCACTTGCCATGTATTACTTCGGCAAAGATAAACGTGAGCAGGAGTACTTACTGACTCATGTGCCAAGCGGCGGTGTTTGTGTCAACGACATTACGCTCCACTACGTACAAGAAGACCTACCATTTGGTGGTGTCGGTGCCTCTGGCATGGGCGCTTATCACGGTCCCGAAGGGTTTAGAAGCCTAAGCCACGCGCGCGCGATATACAGTCAAACCATGATCGATGTTCTACCGATCGTTGGCGCACGTCCGCCATTTGGCGAAAAATTTCGAAAGAATATAAGCAAGGTTCTTGGCTCAATATAAATGTAAGGCCAGAGTATTTTATTCACGCTAAACGGTTCAGCTTGAATTTCAAGACCATGACATTAACTTGGTTTTACGCCGCCACGGCAGATAGTTAGTTGCGTAGCTGCGAAATAGTCGCGGGTATTCGGCGTGAATAGAAACAAACATAAACAAAGCACTGGAAGAAGCACAATGACAATAAATCGCCAATGGCTATTAGCAGAACGACCAACCGGAATGGTTGGCGAACATAATTTCAAGTATGCCGAAACCCCGATTCCGGCGCCCAAGCATGATGAGGTTCTGGTAAAAAACCTGTTCCTATCGTTTGACCCTGCGCAACGAAACTGGATGGAAGATCGCAAGGCTTATCTGCCGCCAGTGGCCATCGGTGAGCCCATGCGGGCAGGCTCTGTTGGGCAGGTAGTCGATTCACGGCATGCTGACTATTCAGTGGGTGACCTGGTGCAGACGACAGGGGGTTGGCAAGATTATGTGGTTGCGGCGCCCAATGAGGGTCCAATGGGATTGGTTAAATTGCCAGCAGGTGTGCCGCCTGAAATGATGTTATCTGCGCTCGGCATTACCGGGCTTACCGCGTATTTCGGTTTACTGGAGATTGGACAGCCAAAAGCGGGCGACACTGTACTGGTATCAGGTGCCGCAGGTTCTACGGGCTCATTTGTTGGCCAGATCGCAAAGATTAAAGGCTGCCGAGTGGTCGGAATTGCTGGCGGCCCAGAAAAATGTAAGTGGCTAAAAGAGACCGCCGGCTTCGACGCCGTGATCGACTATAAGAATGAAGATGTTAATGCGCAAATTGCGCATCACTGCCCTGACAAGTGGGACGTATTTTTTGACAATGTAGGAGGCCCTATCCGAGAGGCGGCCTTAGATCACATTAATTTACGCGCTCGCGTTGTTCTATGCGGGAGCATCGCAGCATATAACTCAGAGTCGCCCATACCCGGCCCCTCAAATTTAGCTAACCTCACCATTAACCGCGCGCGAATGGAGGGCTTCGTTATTTTGGATTATATGCCGCGAGCGATGGAGGCCATTGAAGAATTAATGGCCTGGGTGGCGTCGGGCGATTTAATTTATCAAGTCGACGTGCAGGAAGGTTTTGAGAATATTCCGACCACTCTTGAGCGGCTATATACCGGAAAAAATCTGGGTAAGCAGTTACTCAAAATAGGCTAACAGACATGACACACATAACACCCAAGCAGCGTAAAGAGTTACCGGCGTTAGAACCGATGCTTCAAATGGTAGAAGCATCTATGGGCTTTTTACCAACATCCATGCTGACAATGGCGCATTGGCCAGAGCTGACTCAGGCCTTTGGTGGGCTTGGCGCCACAATTCTTAACAGTGGTGAATTAGATGCTGGGCTAAAGCAAATGATCGCGTTTGCGGTTAGCAATGCAGCGGGTTGCCGTTATTGCCAAGCACATACTGCTAACTCAGCATTAAAAAACAATGTCAGCTCGGAGAAAATACAAGCGGTGTTCGAGTTTGAGAGCAACGACTTATTTTCCAATCAGGAGAAAGCGGCGCTGCGCGTTGCGGTGCATGCCGGCATGGTACCCAATGCAGTAGAGGCTGAGCACATGAGTGAATTATTGGAACACTTTAGTGAGAAGCAGGCGATCGAAGTTGTGGCGGTAATTTCACTGTTTGGTTTTCTGAATCGCTGGAACGACACAATGGCAACTACCTTAGAAAGTTCCCCCAAGCGCTTTGCAGCGGACCAGCTAGCCTCGCACGGTTGGGTTGCGGGCAAGCACGAATAGACTTTGCTCGACAACACCCAGACCGACGGTAATGCAACCGAGGAAGCAGGCAGCACCAGAAAATTAGAAGACTGCCTAGTTAGAGTAAACCAAAGATCACTGCAAACGTAAGTTGATCGAACCATTAGAGGCGTGGCGATTGAACGAGCTGTTTTCGTTGCTCGCACTTGGCACCCCAAATAAAACAAAAGCAGGAGTTGATTAGTATGTCCGTTTACATAATTGCGAGATTCAAGATACACGACCGTGGTGAGTATGATACATACTCAGCTGGATTCGCAGAGGTCTTCAAGAAGTTCGATGGCAAGATGTTGAGCGTTGATGAAGCCCCCATGATATTGGCGGGTGAGTGGGATGATACACGCTCGGTTATTATTGAGTTCCCATCAGAAAAATCAGCGTTGGCTTGGATGACGTCTGATGAGTATCAGGCGATAGCGAAACACCGAGATGCGGGAAGCACAGCAAACTCTATCTTAGTGAAGGGGCTTGAAGGTTAGACACACACAAACGCCTTTGAAGTAGGCTTGGATCTCTGGGTCATCAAAGTCATATTGGACAAGTCATATTGTAGAAGTCATATTGTAGAAGTCATATTGTGACACACACAAAATAGCACTCACACCATCAACGAAATTGCCTACAAAACAATATCATTATGGCGATGTATCAAAAGTGTGTGTCCGTATATGGCTCTCTATATAGCTAAAGAGTTATTGGCCTTGCGTGAGTTTCTGCAGGACTGACGGGTAGTCTGTCATTAGCCCATCCGCGCCAATCTCCATCAATGCAGTCATATCGTATTCGTCATTAATCGTCCAATAATGAACCAGCATTCCCGCATTGTGTGCAGCTTCAACAAACCGTTTTGTCGCGAGATTTAGACCGCCGGAAGTCATCGGAATCGCAAAGGCATCGATGTCATAAGGGAATAATTTTTCTAAATGGAGCATGTGCAAGATATAAAATAAGCGAATTTCACCACCAGCCGCATACGTTTGTGCACGCGGCGCTATCTTTCTGACTTCCTGCAAGGTCGACGCATAAAATGAAGCGATTAAAACGTGATCCCAACGATTGTATTGACCAATCATTTCAAGCAATGCGCTACGGAGCTCTTCCGTGTCGTCTTTCAACTCAATCACAAAACGATGATGTGGATAACGCTGAAACATTTCATTCAAAGTAGGAATTGATAAACCTTTCCCACGATAGGGAAACGTCATATCGTCAGGCACCTTATGTTTTTCGACGTCTTTATTAGTGTGATACGGCCACCAATACGCAGCATCTAATTGTTTAATCTCCGCTAATGTTAAGTCTTGAATGGCACCTTCGCCGTCGGTTGTGCGATCAACTCGTCGATCATGCATAACAATAAGGTGGCCATCTTTGCTTAGATGAACATCCATTTCTAGCACATCAACGTTCAGCTCCGAGGCGGCATCAAACGCGACGAAAGTCGCATCGGGCTGTTCTAAATTGCCACCTTGATGGGCAATGTTATCGATTTGACCGAACGTGAACTTAGGTACGGGTTTGCTTGGCAAGACCACTAACAACACGCAAAGTGCCGCAAATAGAATGACCATCCAAGTTAACAATAGGCGAAAAAAGTGCACAAAAAACCCTCGGGGGAAAGAATAAACGTTGATGCATTCTACGTAGTTAGGCAGACGTTTCAATTCGTACTTTTTTTGAACTAAATTTTTCCTGAGCGGCGTTTGATGTTTGGCTGTGTCAGGTGTGTCGCATTGATTACGACAACGCTGATCTTTTTAACGTATTGCGACACTGACATAAACAAACGTATTGCGACACACACAAAACAACGCTCACTATTTGCTTGGCAAACAGAGCGTCGCAGGCCTACGACCGGCACGCCCTTGCCTGCTGAATGAAGACCAGTGCTGTTCAATTACTGTAAAGGGATATATCTCGCAAACGATGCGCATATTATTTGAAATTTGTTTAGCCTAGCGAAGGCCATCCAATCTATCCACGAGGATTATTAAAATCCTAACGACACACTCAAGGCGAAAAGCTAAAAGTGTGTGTCGGTTTTCAATTGCTTAGATTTTGAGAGGTGCATCGACTCGGGGTCGGATGCACGGACTACCTATATTGCATCCCTCCCCTCATTATCCCCGGCGACATTCAGCCGAGAATGGGCTATTGACGCGTTAGAGACACAAAAAGCGAATAGAGGCATGAGCAAGAGCTTTGGCCGCACTAAGATCGCGGCCAAAGATACCATGTCAATTATAGCCTGTAACTCGAGTGTGAGTCGTTATGCCCCACCATCTCCTTCAGACTTACGGCTTCTTTCATCTCGTTGCTGTTCTGCTGGCATGTTGCTAAATTCTATTATCGTAAATACGAGCCCGATGGCCATTAATATAAAAACAGCAATTGCATAGAAAACTAAATGGTCAGCTATCATTATCGGTCTCTCCTTGCGGCGAGGCTTGACAGTTTGAAGTAGATTCCAAACGATAGGATAGATGGAACCCAGATGGCAGTGAAGAGCCCTTCACTTTGATAACCTTGGAACCAAAGCAGGCCGGATATCGCGAAAGATACCCCGACGGCGAGCAATATAAATAAGTCGGACAATTTGAACATACTGGTTTCCTTAAATAGTGATTAGTAAAAGTTCAGACAGGACGTGTGTCCCTCGCTAGGAACGATGAAATCCGATCGCTGAAAGTAAAAGCCCTGCTATCGTCAATGAGGCCGGGAAACGAAGCCCGACGATACCGAAGACATCTATCATTGAGGGCGTCAGCTCTAGAAAACCTAGCGGCACCCACAAAAAGAAGGGTGCAGAGATCGCGATGCCGAGATACCCGAGCGCTGGCAGCAGATAGTTTTTTTCCGCCACTTGATTGCCATCTAAGGGGGTTGATCCGTTACTCTTATGACTTGCTGATTTGTTTGACATCCTGCCCCGACACATATGAACTTTTTTGCCGTACATTTTGCTCACTTGTCAGTTGCGTTAACTACCGGTGAAATGCACTTCCGCGATATTTTACGCCGATAACCTTCTTCTGGTTCACTCTTAGCACTCTTGACACTATTTCGAGATTATTTGAATGATCTTTCACCGACGATCCTCGACAGCTTGAAGATTAACTTAAAGCACAAGAACGAATAGCCCTACAACACACCAGCCAGCAACTGGCAGGTTTGGTTTGTAGCCCTGACCCATTCGGTATCTGTAAAAATTCTAAAGCTATATCGGGTAGCTTGATGTGGCGTAAAAAATTGTGCAGCAGGTACTTTTTCCCGTGTTTGATCCACAAGCGACGCCCCTGCGTAACAACTCTTTTCATTCAAAGCTTAAAGGTAAAAAATGGCGTCCTCAATTGACCAAGTCCTAGATAACACCGAAGTTAGTCTAAAACTGCTGAAGGTACTGGCGGAAAATAGCTTCGACTCAATTTTAATCACTGATGCAACTGCTAAGGGAAAAATAACCTACGCAAACAAGGCCTTCAAAAAATTAACCGGTCATGAGCCTTCTGAAGTTATAGGCAACACACCACGAATACTGCAAGGCAAGGGCACGGACAAAAAAGTCATCGATCGGCTATCAGTTGCGCTGAAGTCTGGCGGCAAATTCGAAGGAAAAGCGATCAACTATAAAAAAGATGGCACGCCCTTTATCATGTACTGGAGAGTACTTCCCATCAAAGTTGGGAAGAAAATCGAAGCATGGCTTGCTATCCAAAGGGAAGGCTCGGTTATTTAACCACTTAGCTGGATACCCAGATAAAGCGGGATTGGGCAATTGGAAACTTGGCCTGCTACCAGGTCAAGTTCCCCTTATCTTTCTGTGCAATATAAAATTACATATAGGTATGAGGGCGACACACACTTAAAACCTCTCACACCTTTGGCGCGATCGCCTACAAAACAATCCGCAGAACTCCCTCACGACTCCACGCTGACTTCCGCGACAATTTAGTTACTGCCCAAACCAGAATGGACACAAAGCAACACCCAGACATCAATTAATTGATCCTGACTATCCAATGCACTATCACATCGTCTCGCGGTGTGTGCGCCGAAGCTGGCTGTGTGGTGTTGATCGACTCGCCCGAAAAGACTATGAACATCGTAAAGATTCGCTCGAGCAACGCATGTTGCATCTGGCTCAGCACTTCTCTGTCGCCATAGATGCCTTTGCCATCATGAGCAATCACTTTCATTTGGTTGTGTACTTCGATCCACAGGAGAGCTATCGATGGTGTGATGAGGAAGTTGCTGAGCGCTGGTTGCGGGTGTTTTCGCCTGGTGCAAGCGTCGACTCTGAATCTGATCAGACAGCGCTGTTTGACTTACACCGTGAGCTGTTGCTGCTATCACCTGAACGCTTGTTACGTGCCAGAGAGACGCTGGGTTCACTGTCGATGTTCATGAAGCATCTGAAACAACCCATTGCTTATCAGGCTAACCGCGAGGATAGATGTTCAGGACATTTCTTTGAAGGGCGATTTTATTCTGGTGCACTGCTTGATGAAAATGCGGTTATAGCAGCAATGGCTTATGTTGACCTCAATCCCATACGCGCGCGTATCACGCAGCATATCGATGAGTATAAGGCGGCATCTGGATATACACGCGCACGTATCGCTAAGAACACACCGGCACGCTTGAAAGAGGCTCTGCAGCCTTTGGTGTCCGGCCTTAACCAGGAAAGGCCTGCGCTCAGCATCAGTTTAGAAAGGTTTCTCACTATCCTGAAGCTATGTGAAATCGAATACGACGAACCTGCTTCTAAAACCAAAACGAGTCGGTGGTACAACCGCATTGCCTCGCTGAGAAAAAGACAACGCGCCTTTGGCTCGGCGAATGAATTATCTGCTTGGCGAACAGACCGTGGCTGGTCTACGACCGGAACGCCCTTGCCTGCTGATTAAAAACGCGGGCAATTTAAGGTGCTCTGCGCGGAATACATTACAAAATAAGCGATGATTTTCTAAAATCGGTTGAGCTCAACGAAAATATCGACACCAAACCAAATGAACTTATACATACTAACTATGCATCAAAGGGGATCAGTCAAAAGTGTGTGTCCATATATAGTTCTCAACACCGCATCGATGTTCTGGTCTGCCGCCAGCGTTCTATCCGGCGTTGGTCGACAGAAACAACAGCATCAACTGTTCTACGCTGTCTGAAACGGCAGGAATAAACAGCAAGGCAGGTACCCAGATAAGGGTGATGGCCGCGCACAAAATCAGGTAGTTCTTGGTTTTCATTGTGCTTGCCCTCGTGGTGCCATCTCAAAGATCCAGGTATCACCCTCGGCGACTGACTTTTCGACCCTGGCAATAGCTTCCGGTGTCGCTCCGCCGCCGTATTTCTGCGCGAACTTGCTTGCAACGCCAGCTATTACACGAGCCTCGGTTACTCTGACGAGCTTTCGTTCATAGCGAAAGCCGTTGATGCGGGCAACCGCAAGGCCCGAGCCTTCGTCTGCCTGAAAGGCCCAGTCTTTCCAGAGCCGCCCCAACATTGAGCGCATGTAGCCCGAAGGCACATAGACCTTGTTGGCCGATTCCATGATTAAGATTCGACGAGAGCTTGCAGGGTCTACGAGTTGCAGTTCGATTGTGGGTACTTCGTCGGTGAACGACCAATCGGGTTCGGCGCCGCTGTGCAGTTCGCCAGAGACAAGCACCCCGCCCGGAAACAGAATAGATGGACCATCTGCGTTGCGATTGTCGATGCGCAGGGTGACGAGTGTCAAACCGAGCAACAACACCAGCACTCCGAGTATTTGCAGAATTATTCTAAGCACGGGCTGTCACCTTGATCTCCGCACGCGCACCAGGAATGACGCGCTCGGTAATCCCGATCCAGGTCGATGCCGGATATGGCTCTTTAATAAACTCGTCTTTGACCTTCGACATTGTGGCTGCGTTCTTTTGAAGATCCACGATGTATAAGGTGGTATCGATAATATCTTCATATCCAACACCGGTTTCGGCAAGCGTTTCACCGAGCGATGCCCAGGCGGTTCGGAACTCCTCTTCAGCCGAGTCGCCTCGCCCAACCACACCTGAAAAGAAAGTCAAATCGTCGTGACGAACAGCGGGGGCGAAATGCCAGTTTGCATAAGTCTCGCGTGCAGATTCAGGTACAATTACGTTGATGGGCATAAGAGTATCCTCGTTGTGGTTAGAGTTAGAGTTCCGACGCCATTATTGTTTGGACCCCGCAACCGCTCGCGTAACCGGGCTGGCCCGGATCAGTTGTCCGCCGCTTGCATGTTCGAGGAGCAGCAGTAGCGTTCCATCTCCGGCGATTTCGATATCTCTGATGCGAGCGAGATTCTCGATAAGGAGTTCCCGGTGAACCAGTTTGTTTTTCTCAATGACGATACGGTAGAGATCAGCGGCTTTCAGCGATCCCACAATCATCTGGTTTTCCCATGCGGGAAACGCGGCGCCTTCGTAGAATACGAAACTCGATACGGCCGGAGACGGTGTCAGATCGACAACAGGCTGTTCGATTTCATCGATTTCGACCTCTATTCCCAGCTCTTTAGCCGAATCGACCTCGGTCCCATCGTAGTTTTGACCAAGCGAGTAGAGAGGCCATCCGTAGTTCCTGCCAGGTAACAGGAGATTCACCTCGTCACCACCACGGGGACCATGTTCGGTACCCCACAAAGAACGGGACCGTCTATTGAACTCGAGGCCCTGCGGCGTGCGGTGCCCATAGGTCCAGATGGTCTTCAGTGCACTGGGATGGTCAAAGTAGGGATTATCTGTGGGGATGCGCCCGTCGTCGTGGAGTCGGAGAATCTTACCGTGCGGCGAGCGCAGGCTTGGCGGACCCTCCATGCTTTTCCAGCCGATACTGAAAAAAACAAAACCTTCATGGTCAAACGCGATCCGGCCTCCCGCCACGGTATCGTTATACCAAGTGTAGTGTTCTAGATCTGGCTGGTAGAGGATTTCCTGATCGACCCAGGCGCCATCCTCGATGCGACCACGCATAAGGACGTTCATCGACACGGGTCTCTGTTGGGCACGACTCGCCTCGTTGCAATCGGAACAGCGGTCCGAATAGGCAAGGTAAATCCAGCCGTTCTCGGCGTAGTTGGGGTGAATAGCGACATCCATCAGCCATCCGTACCCGGGCTGTATTCGAGTAGGGTCACCGCGGGCGTCATCGTAGACTTCTGGAGTACCCGTGATCAGCTCTGACAGTTTCCCTTGCGGGCTGACCACTCTCAAACCTCGCATTTTCTCGGTCACCAGAACCGAACCATCTGGGAGTGGGCTGATGGCGTAGGGCAAGCGATCGATTCCCGTCGCCACCACATCCAATTTGAGCGTGTAGAGTTCCGTTTCCACCGGCTCTTCGGGTATCGACAGTAAGCTTGTGATATTGAACTCAGAGTAAAGCAGGCCGTCGCGGTGTTCGATGACCCAAAGGGCCATGCTTTTGATTTGCTGGTCGGTCAAAACCTCTGTCCAAGCCGGCATGCCTTGATCCGGAAATCCGTGAGAAATACTGGCAATGAGAGCTTGTACTGACTCGCCGTGAATCAGATCCACCTCCACGAGCGGACCACCTTGCCCGGCACCTTCCATGCGCTCGCCGTGACAAACGGCACAATAGGTCTTGTACACCTCGTTGGACTGGGTCCATCCATCACGCGGAGACGCCTCCCGAGACAGCGCGCTAACTGATGAAATCAGGCACAGGATGGCGATGAGCTGTTTAATATGAAAACCCTCCATGATCCAATGGTACGTGGCCGAGGCAACAACTAGGTTGGTGGAGATCATCTTTCCTCGCTATCCAACGCCTGGTTGAACACCGGCTTACGCTTCTCCAGAAACGCTTGCATCCCTTCGCGAGAATCCGCTGAACCGCGATTCGCTGCCACCGCACGCTGCTCTGCGTCAATCAGCTCCTGCAAGGGCTTTTCCTCGCCGCCGACAATTAGACCCATCATGGCTCGTACACTACCGGCTGGCATCGCGGCCAGCTCTCGGGCGAGATTGATGGCGGCCTGTTTGAGTCCCTCCAGCGGCCACACCTCGTGAACGAGGCCAATTCGATACGCTTCGGGACCGCAAATCTTTTTCGCCCTCAGGATCATATCCAGCGCATGATGCTCCCCAACAATTTTGGTCAGTCGCGCGCTGCCTCCCCATGCAGGCATGGCGCCAAGGTCCAATTCAGGCAAACCGATCTGAGCACCTTCTTCCGCAGCAAAGCGAAAGTGACAACCAAGGGGCAACTCTAGTCCGCCGCCCAAACAATAACCGAATAACGTCGCGATCCATGGCTTGCCCATCGTTTCGATATTCCTAATTACGCGTAGCCGTTGTTCGAACACGGCCTCGACGCTTCCCATTCGCTCAACCCCCTCGGGGAGCTGTTTCAGATCCATACCTACCGAAAAGTTACTGTCTCCTTCTGCGGTCAGCACCACCGCCCTGATACGAGGATCATCCGCGATGCTGGACACCTCGTCTTCCAGAGCGTCCATGAATTCCAAGGACATGCGATTGATCGGGGCATCGTTGATGGAAAGAATTTTGATAGGCCCATCGGTTGTAGCGATGATTGGATCTGTCATACAAGACTCCTGGTACGGCTATTGACAGGCAAAACTAGACGCCTCGTCTTTTGGCCCACCAGAATACTGTGCGAGCTTCGGATAGACGCATTGGGGTCTGGAAAACGTACCGTCTGGTCTGGTTCCAATGATCATCTGCGGCGCTTCGCCTTTTTCTACCCAGTTTACTAACGGTTCGATATAGTCGGTTACCCATGCGCCAGGGCCACCCCCACAATGACCCATACCCGGCACCATGAAGAGTCTGAAAAAATCTTGAGTTTTACGCTTGCCACCATGCACTGCTTCTACTTCGTGCAGATAGTCGATCGCCCGTTGCGGGCGTAACGGATAGTCATTCCAGCCCTGGTACATCATCAGCTTGCCGCCGCGGGCCCGAAACTCGGTTAGATCCGCACTGTCAATATCCATGAACGCCGCCACGGTATCGAACTTGCCTCGGTCCGCTATAGGATCGAAGGCATCAAGATCAACACTGATGGGGTATAGCAAATTCTCGAAGTTCTGCAACACGAGTCCGTTAAGCGGGCCTTCCTCCAGCCCAAGGTAAGCGTTGTAGTCGCTGTCACCGATTAACCAAACGGCCCAATCACCGGTGTCTTCAGCTCCGGGCATCACCCCAGGTGAGAGAACCGCACCATCCGAATCGACAAGGTCAGTGTACATCGTCCGTGCGGTTTCGATCTGCGCTGCGGTCAGGCATCCGCTGGTCTGCCCTTGCCGGCACTCGAGCTTTGTGAGGTCGAACTTGTCCGCGGTGCACTGTCGGGGATCATTGATCACGCCGTCCTCTACACCGTCAAGCAGATCACAGGACTTGCGACTCGCCGCGCCTAGTATTTTCAGTGATTCATGGTCAAGTGGATTGGCCTGCTGTGCCCGGTGCACGTGCAACGTCCAGGGATTAAATTCCTGGAACTTAAACGCCGGTGCACCGGCGATGATGCCGTCGTAATCTTGTGGAAAACGCAGTGCTTCCATCAGTGCTGCGCGCCCGCCGTTGGAGCAACCCTGCAGATACGCATGATCGATATCTTTGCCGTAGTAGCGACTGATGACTTGCCTGGCGAATACCGTGGCGAGGTGAACTCCCCGATAAGCATAGTCGAGCAGCGCTTCAGGCTGCCGCATGAACGCCGGTCCTTGACCATCGTGGCCAGTGTCAGTGGTCGCCATCGCGAACCCTTCGGACAACAGACTTCGAGTGTCTCCAAATATGCCGGCGTTACCACCGACGGTGGAGAACATCATGCGGCGGTTCCAGTTTTCCGGTAGCGTGACTTCAACGCGTATTGCCCGATTAACCACCCCACGCAGACGACAGTGCGCGGGTACACCCTCTGCCGCTTCTATCCACACCCCGGGCTCGACCGCCTGACTGAGATCAGTCAGGCGATACAAGTTATGACAATCTCCAACTGCATCGTTCCCAGCCTGAACAAACACCGGCAGCAACCCTGCAATTAAAACAAGAAACCACGCGATCGATTTAGAGGTCTTGTTCAAATCTCTTCTGCGCATATTGCATCTCCTTACCTTGTTTTCAGCCCACTGCGAGCGGATCGCGGCTCTCTCAGATGCGCCACTTCAGATTGAGGCCCACCGTACGTGGTCGCAAGCGTACCGCGTAGTTTTCATTCAACGTGTTAAGCACAGTGGCATTGACCGCAGTGACCGCACGATCTTCGTCCGTGAGATTATCGACGAACAACATCACATCCCACGATTCGGTTTCCAGTCCTATACGGAAATCAACCTTGGTAATCGACTGGCTTTTGGTGAAGGATTGAATTGTGTGTGATTCCCGCTCGGCGTTGTATTGCGCTCCCAGGTAAGCGAAACCATAAGCGCTAGTGAAGAAATCAAGTGGTCGTCGGTAAATCACGGAACCGGTCATCGTGGTATCGGGCACGTGGTTCAATTGATCGCCTTCGTTGATATTCGCAACGGTACTATCCCCGTCATATTCTGAATTGTTCACGTTGCCGCTGAAATTAAACGTCAGAGCATCGGTCAGGCGGGCCTGGATGCTCCAATCAAAGCCAACTGCCGTGGCATCAGGTCCGTTAAACAAATAGGTCTGAGGTAGGCCTGGAAGTGCTTCCCCCGAGGCCTGAGGATCTTTCCAATCCATGTAGTACAGAGCCATATCGACGTTCACGCGCCCGTCAAACAAGGTGCCTTTGGCACCGATCTCGTAGTTGACCAGGGATTCCGCATCGACGATCGAGTCAATGCTAACGCCAAGTGAGACCGCATTGAGGAAATTGCCGCTGCCACCCTGGACAGCACCGCTTCGATAGCCAGAGGCCACTGTCCCATGTAGGAGCCAATCATCGTTAAGCCGGTAGCCTACGTTGAATTTGAACGTGGGCTCTTCGAATGTTTCGCTTTCTTTGGCTGGGAAACCCAACGCGACCAATCCCGGTGCAGCAAGCGGATCGCTGTTGCCGCGTTTATCCTGGAAATAGCGTCCACCAGCGGTCAATTCCAGCTTACCTTCCAGCATTTCCAGAGTGACTTCACCAAACACAGCCACACTCTCAGAAGTGAGCGTCGAATCGTTAACTACGAAATTCACAAAACCACCCTGTCCGACGGTCACTAAGACTTTATCCTCGAGGTCGTTGTAAAAAACGCCCGTCGTCCAGGACAACGGGCCATCACCGGTCGATACCAGTCTCAGCTCCTGGGTCGTTGTCTCCGCGGTGAACGCCACCAAAAACGGAAATCCGAAAGTAAGTAATGGGCTTGTTGTTTGAAGACCTGCAAACTGCTCTGAGTAGGACGTAGAACTGATCAGCTTGAAACCAGCGAACTCGTACTCGATCAGCGCGTTGTACAATGTGTAATCATAATCATCCTGGACATCACTCAGACTCATCCCGAACGCGCTGAGCCCAGGACTCACGGGCAAAGTTCGATCATCCAGCCCCGACGATGCGATGCCGCTTTCACTTTTCTGATCAATCACTGTCAACTTGAGTAATAAGTTGTCAGTTGGCGTCCACAGCAGCTTCGCACGCAGCATGCGAGTTTCGCTGTCGTTGATGTCAGATGCGCCAACAGTGGGATCATCGTACCACCCGGACATGTCGCGGTAAGAACCCGTCAGACGAAACGCCAGCTTGTCCTCAATGAGCGGAACATTCACCGCTGCGTTCAGCAGGTAGTTGTCATCGCCATCTTTGGTCTTCGACCCGGTGACGTCTGTTTTTAACTCAAATTCATTCACTTGCGGGTCTCGAGTCAGAATGCGTACAGTTCCACCCAACGAATTGGCGCCATATAGCGTTCCTTGTGGCCCCCTTAATACCTCGACCCGCTCAAGGTCGAACACCCCAACATCAGGAAGAAATGGAAAGACCTGGTGTGACAGTGGCGTGTCATCCAGATAGTACCCAACAGGCGAATCGCCAAAGTCGCTCCCGATCCCCCGAATCTGTATCTCGGTTTCGCCTGGTGTGGCTTCGAAAATGCTGACACCCGGTATGGTCTGCAAAAAATCAGCCAAGGAGGTAGCACCAATTTGTTCGATAGTGTCACCAGAAATTGCCGATATGGAGGCGGGGGCATCCATCAGTTTCTGGTCTCCGCGGCGCAACCCCGTCACAACAACCTCTTCTAGAATCGTGTTGTTAGCCGTACTTGCCTGGGTTGCGGTGCCTTGCGCGCCCACAGGACCAGCTATAACCAGAGCGGCCAGCATTACGCCGATAGGTCCTAACGATGATCCTCTAGACGCCTTCTCTCTCGATGTCTTCTCTTTCAAGGTTCTCTCCCATTTTGTATGCAGACAAACAACTTACAATGAGTCAGCTGACGTTGTCAACTGACGTAATGCCATTTCAAGGGAATGAAGCCGTAGCCATTACTAAGGCTTGCGAGCTGTGACCTTGATCTCCGCCCGCGCACCAGGAATGACTAGCTCGGTAATGCCGATCCAGGTAGAGGCTGGATAAGGCTCCTTAATAAACTCGTCTTTGACCTTCGACATCGCAGCAGCATTCTTCTGCAGCTCAACCATGTAGATGGTGGTGTCGATGATGTCCTCATAGCCAACACCGGCCTCGGCCAGCGTTTCACCGAGCGACGCCCACGCAGTTCTAAATTCCTCTTCAGCCGAATCGCCTTGACCGACAACACCCGAGAAGAAAATTAGATCGTCGTGACGGACAGCGGGCGCGAAGTGCCAGTTTTCATAGGTCTTGCGTGCAGATTCAGGGACGATAACGTTGATGGACATAGGAGGTTCCTTTTTTGGGGTTACCAGGGTTGGGATTGAGTAATTAGTTGGCCTTAATTGAGTCAGCGGGACGATAAGGATCGCCGTCTGCGAGATACCCACCGGCTGCCGATGGAATAGGTTTAAGGTCATACATGCCTTTTATCTTGGGCAGGTGATCACTGTAGTAAGATTTGTCACCGAAAAAACGAAAAACGATATTGCGCCTTTCCGGCAATGTACTGTCGGTGCCGCCGCCTCGATGCAGGCAATGAGGATGAAAAATAACGACATCGCCGGGCACCAAATCGAAGCCAACGATGTCCCACAAATCGGAGTCTGCTGCCGACTCCGCCGAAATATCCGGCAGGCGAGGAAAATCTCCGTTCTCTCCCCACAATGATTGTGTTGGGTTCTTGGGGTTAAATGTGGTGCCGTCGTATTGAATGCCTTTGTGCGATGCTCTGATGACTTGTATCGACTGGTCTGCGCTCATTGGCGCCAGAGGAATCCACATGTTGCACCAGTGTTCTCCAGACCAGGGTTGATAAGCGGTGTCTTGATGCCAGAGAGTAGGATTAGCTTTACCCTTTTTCCAAAATATTTCCTCTGCAAAGTAGCCTACGTACTCCGAGTCCCACAGTTGCGCCGGGATGCCGCCGAATCCTGAGCGCAATATTAGATCGTCATACATGGGCTTGGCGTCTGGATTGCCGTTATCCACAAAGGAAATATTCTCTCCTTCTGTCTTGCCAGATGCGATCGGACCCGGGTGGGCAATCGACCATTCGAAACATGCCCTTATCTCATCCAGCAAAGCCGCACTGATCAGACCGGGTAGCTTGACGATGCCATCATCCGCGAATGTACGTTGTTGATCTTTAGTAATGTGGACTTCCATCTGCTTCCTCCTGATCTGGGTATACAGAATACAAGACGTTTCGCGATGTCGTCAAGTGACGTAGTGTATTTTGACGTGCCTCAGTCCGTTACAAAGGTTTGGATAAAGTGCAGCCCGTATTTATGGTGAGGTTATGTGCGATCGAAAAGAAATGGGCCGCCCAATGAGCAACGTGGATGGTCAAATTGCTGCAATTGCCAGATCAAGAGGTTTCTGCCTGGCTACCCGTAATATAAGAGATTTTGAGCACTGTCAAATCGAGCTCATCAATCCCTTCACCGCCGGGGCGTGACAGATTGATACCCTCAGTCCATCGCAAGGCGCACTACCTGGCTGACAGTATTGCGGCAAATGTCCTCGAGGGCGCTATCTTTGTAGAGACCTAAAAAGACCATTGGCTGAAGCCCGGACAACAATGCGTAAGCCGTGACAGCTCTCTGGTGGGCGACTTGATCTTGCAAATTGCCATTGCATTGCTGAAACAACCACGTGGCGAACTCTATTTCACTCTTGTGAAGCTCGAACAGGGCGAGCTTCGTATCAGAATCATGCCGGGCTATGTTTAGCGCTTCTGAGAACAGTTCACCCTTGATGCCCAGTACGCCTTCTCGAAGACAGGATTCTGCCCAGCATTCGAGGGCTTCCTGATGTCGTTTTTCTGCGACAAGTTCTCTAACTGGACGTCCATCTTTTCTAAATCTTTGTAGGAGACGTGATATTGCCGAAGCAAATAATGCCTGTTTAGTCGGAAAGTAATGCTGTACCGTCCGAAGCGAGACTCCAGCCATCCTGGCCACCGCTCGCATTCCGAACGCATCGCTTCCACCACTGTGGAGAAGCTCCAGCGCAGTCTCTAGCAGGTACGTCCTCTTTTCGTCATGAGAGCTTGTTTGTGTATCCCGTCTAAATAGGTCGTTCCCCATGTGTTCAGCACCATTACAGTTATTTTAGTTTGAAGGTCGGCGGGCTTACTTTAAGAATTGCGGTACCTGAACGTTGACCTACGGGGGATTTGGGTACCACTTGGAAAGTTGTAATCCTCTACAACCCCCGTCTTTATTGGTCGGGACGGCAGGATTTGAACCTACGACCACCACACCCCCAGTCAAGTGCGCTACCAAGCTGCGCATCATACCGAATGCGAATAACAAAACCCAGCAGCTAACCGAGAGGTTCTGTTCCTTCCGCCAGCGCGTCCATGTATTTTTTATACACAAACAATCTGTCTCGCTGTCTACCAGTAATCTCTTCTAGTATTTTGAGGTCAACCAGATGATCGATCGACTTACCTGTCGTCGGTTTCGATATAGACAGACTCTCCGAAGCGCGCGCCACGGATATGATCGGGTTTGTCTGCAAGTATTGATGTACCCGTAACGCGGATGCGGCGGGACGGCCCAGCTGCTCGATGGATTGCCGGTCTCGCTCTAACAACAAAAATAGGGATCGGGCGGTTGACGCGGCTTGGTCTGCCGTTTGCTCCAAACCCGTCAAGAAGAACGCGAGCCAACCTTCCCAGTCGCTATTCAGCCGCACCCGCTGAAGTAGATCGTAGTAGGTCTCGCGGTGTGTCTTTAAGTACAGACTGAGATACAGCATCGGCTCCCCGAGCGCGTTCTCAGCAAGGAGCATCAACGTTATGAGTAGTCGGCCAAGCCGACCATTACCATCCAAAAATGGATGGATCGTTTCAAACTGAGTATGTACCAACCCGATACGAACGAGCAGCGGAAGCTGAGAGTCAGCATGAATGAACTTCTCCAGATTCGACATACACGCGATAACTTCTTGAGGCGGCGGTGGCACAAATCGAGCATTACCCGGTCGACTGCCGCCAATCCAATTCTGCGACCGCCTAAACTCACCCGGTTCTTTGTTGCTGCCCTTACCACTATCTAGCAAGATCATATGAATCTCTTTGATTAACCTCATCGAAATCGGCTGCCCTTCGCGAATTCGCTCGACACCAAAGTTCATGGCCGCGACATAGGTCGAGACTTCTTCCACGTCATCCACAGGCACACCGGGAACGGCGTTGTTCTCATGGAGGATGAGATCAGATAAGGACGATTGGGCACCTTCAATTTGAGACGACAACAGTGCCTCTTTGCGCACGTACATATATAGAAACAGCGGCACCGCGGGCAGCAAAGACGTCGGAAGATAGTAATTATAAACCACATTTTCCGAAGAACGATCATGTATGGTGATTGCTGATGATCATTCAAATTTAAGACACTGTGGCGTGGTGATCCTTTAGAGGTCAATAACTGTAATGGTGTTGGTCTGATGGCTTACAGACGGCCAGGTTGATTCCCTAGGAGACTAAAAGATCGGGCAGGATTGATTTGGCTTAGTTATCAAAGCATGTTTTTGGATTGGATAGCTGTCGATCGTTTCCGCGGAGGTGGTTGCGACCTAGGCGGTCCCCTTGTGTGATCGAGGATCTTTTGGATTATGTCTTGGTCAGTGATGTCAGCGATAATGCGCATTGAGCCACCACACAAGGGGCAGGTGGCAATATCGATATTGAAGACTCGTCGTAGTCGTTCAGCCCAAGTCAGGGGTGCATAAAGCTCACCCAGGTTTGGAATTTCTTCCGTTATTTCAAGTTTGTCATTCCCTTTTTTCACTTTTTCAATAGGCCGATTGAGCTTCGGAACAATGAGTTGCCTCATCTTTGAGTTAGGTGCGAATACGCCATGATAGCGAATAAGATTGTGGCGGGGTTTGGGTACCAGCGCAGCAAGCTTGCTCAGGAAATCCAAGGGTGAAAACAGAATATGTGTGGTTCCGTCCCTAAATGGATTCTTCAGCTCATATTGGATCTTGCTATCAGCTCTGACTGTGAGCCGCGCCAGACAGATAGCTGGTCTTGTTACGTATCTGCAAAGACGCTCCAATCGATCCTGCTGAAATGGTTGACAAGATACGGCAGCGTTGAGTGAAAAACCATCACGATCTGCAGTCAAGGTTTTCTCATGTTTGTCTGTTCGGATGAACGATGGGTCATGTAGCGTAAGTGTACGACTGCCAGAATGAGAACCAATTGCGATGCGATATCGGATAGATGCGGCGCTGAGAGAATCCAATGGCTCATGGAAGTCAAGATCGAGCCATGGTTGCGCTGGGTCTGGAATGAGCAAGCCTTCTTTTTCGAGTCTACGTACTACACGTTGGATGACGCGATTGAACAAGGCTCGCAGTTCTGTTTGATTGGGTGCGTTTACTCGATGAAATTTGGCTTTGCCTGACTTGCCAACCGTGTAAACGCCGTCAAGCGCAAGCATATGTAGGTGAATATTCAAATTTAAGGCACTTCCAAATCTCTGTACCAGGGTCACAATACCGCTTCGTGCACCACTATCTCGCGTTAGTCCAGCGCGATGGATGAGGTCTGTTTCTATTGCGCGAATTATGACAGCAAGGCATCGGCTAAGTGTGTTGGGTTGACGAGCGAAAAGTAGACGCAAAGGCCAGGGGAAACTGAGTACCCACTGACGCACTGGCGCTTTTGGGAACACATGATCCACCAAGTGTGCGGATGTCTCAACCATACGACGCGCGCCGCATGATGGGCAGAAACCGCGAAGCTTGCATGAAAAAGCTACCAGGTGTTCGAATCTGCAACCATTGCACTTTACGCGAAGAAAACCATGCTTGAGCATTCCGCATTGAAGGTAACTACGGAATTCTTCATGGACGAACCGTGGCAGCGAAATGTCGGCACTGGAAAGATGAGATTGAAATGAAGGAAGGTTTTGCTCAATGATCTTGTACAGGTCGGTTTCTTCGGGTTTGTGCCTTTGGTAAGCAAAACCAGCGGGAGATTTTGGTAGTGAGTTTAAGTGTGCAGATTTTTCCAGCATTCCAGCATTCTGCGAGAATTACTAAATTGTGGATGTACTACGGTGACCAGACCTTCTGCGAGAGACGGATTATTTCGTCTGTGAAATCTTGCTTTAACTATGCCGAGTTCCGTACGGTTGTTCAATTTTTCGGTGATCACGGCTACGTGGCCTCAATGCTGGATCATGGGATAATTACGACTTTTTATACTTGGTTCTTTAGTTCTGAAAGAAATTCATGACATCCATCATTTGGTCAATCACCTACATTTCTAACCGTCATTAACTTACATTTCTGAGACTTAGAGTTTCGTCAGTTCATTTTCTAAACTGGATGGTTTGTAAGCCATTAGACCAATAGTGTGCAAGCGATAACGAGTTAACGAATGTCCTAAACTTTTCTCCCTGACATAAATCAACCCCAATCCAAAGCCACCTCGCCCCACCTGCTCACTTTCCAACCACCCCACCAAAATCCAACTCCACAATCTCCACCTCAGTAAATCTTCCACCCCCAAAAACCAAAAATTCCCTTGAAATCCCTCCCACCAAATACTACTGTACGCACATACAGTAACAATAAATTGTGCTCAAACAACAACCAACATACCCAACACCACAAAAACCGCCAATAGCCATATACCCAAAGGCTTACAGCCCACAACCCAGAGGCCCAATAACCACAACCATGCAACAACACAACAAAACAAAACCCAAACCCTCCCCCTACGCCGAGCTGCACTGCATCAGCAACTATTCGTTCCTGCGTGGTGCGTCGCATCCAGAAGAACTGGTCAAGCAAGCCAGTGCTTTGGGCTATCGCGCTATCGCGATGACTGACGAATGTTCTGTGGCTGGTGTGGTGAAGGCGCATGTGGCGGCGAAGGAAGTGGGTATTAAGTTAATTGTGGGAAGCGAGTTTCATTTTGATGAGGATGTACATCTCATTGTGCTTGCACCCAATCGAGTTGGTTATGGCCAGCTGTGCCATTTGATTACGGTGGCACGGCGGCGAGCCGAGAAAGGCAGTTATCAGGTGCGGCTTAAAGATCTTCACTATGGCATGGATCAGTGTCTGGCGATCTGGTTGCCGGGCGAGTCGACACAGGAAGCCAAGCTGGGTGAAACCTTGCAGGGTATCTTTGGCAATCGGCTTTGGTTGGGTATCGAGATCTTTCCCGATGGCCAAGAAATCGCCGCCTACCAGCAGGCCTTTGATTTACATCAAGGTTTACATATTAATATGGTCGCCATGGGCGATGTGCATATGCATCATGCCGATCGTAAGGCCCTGCAGGATGTTATCTCTGCGGTGCGCATTGGTCAGTCGGTGCGCTTGGCCGGCAAGTTGTTGTTTGCCCATCGCGAAAAGCATTTACGGCCCCTGGGCGTGATCGCGCAGATGTATCCCCCTGCTTTGCTGCAAGAAACCATCGTCATTAGCGAGCTGTGCGATTTCTCGCTTGATGAACTGCGTTATGAATACCCAGAGGAACTGGTGCCGCCGCATCTTTCACCGGCCGCTTATTTGCGCCAGTTAGTCGAGCACGGCGCCAAAGAGCGTTGGCCAGCAGGGATTAAACCCCATGTGCAGGCGTTGATTGAAAAAGAGCTGGGACTCATTGCCGAGCTTGAATACGAGTATTATTTTTTGACGGTGTTTGATGTGGTGCACTTTGCCCGCACCCAAGAAATTCTGTGCCAAGGGCGCGGCTCGGCGGCCAACAGCGCGGTGTGTTTTTGTTTGAAGATTACCGAGGTGGACCCGGCCAAGTCGAGTATGTTGTTCGAGCGGTTTATCTCTAAAGAACGTAACGAGCCGCCGGACATTGATGTCGACTTTGAGCACGAGCGGCGCGAGGAAGTGATTCAGTACATTTACAAAAAATATGGTCGCGATCGTGCTGCCATTGCGGCAACGGTGATTACCTATCGCCCGAAAAGTGCCGTGCGCGATGTCGGCAAGGCCTTGGGTATGGATTTGCTGTTAGTAGAAAAGTTGGCTAAGTCGTTGTCCTGGTGGGATAAGCCGGATGAGTTGCTGGCGCGCTTTGAAGAAGCCGGCATTAACCCCCGCAGCCCGGTGATTGCCCAATTTATAAGTCTCGTCAGCGACATTCTCGGCTTTCCCCGGCATTTATCCCAGCATGTCGGCGGCTTTGTCATCTCGCGTGGGCCCCTGTCGCATCTGGTGCCGGTCGAAAATGCCGCCATGGATGACCGCACCATTATTCAATGGGACAAAAACGATCTTGAGTCCTTAGGCTTGATGAAAATTGATGTATTAGCGCTGGGCATGTTGACCGCGATTCGCAAGAGTCTGGATATGATCAACAATTATCGCGGCACAAACTTAACCATCGCCAGCATCCCGCCGGAAGACCCGCTGACCTATCAGATGCTACAACGCGGTGACAGCATTGGTGTGTTTCAGGTCGAGTCCCGGGCGCAGATGTCCATGCTGCCACGTTTAAAGCCCGCCTGTTTTTATGATCTGGTGATTGAGGTGGCCATTGTTCGACCCGGGCCGATTCAGGGCAACATGGTGCATCCCTATTTGAAGCGGCGTAATGGCGAGGAAGCCGTCACCTATGCCAACGATGAAGTAAAAGACGTTTTAGGCCGCACATTGGGTGTGCCGATCTTTCAAGAACAGGTGATTCGGTTGGCAGTGGTCGCGGCCGGCTTTACCCCCGGCGAGGCAGATCAACTGCGCCGCGCCATGGCGGCATGGAAAAGCAAAGGCGGCCTAGAGGTGTTTCAGCGAAAGTTGATTGACGGCATGTTAGCCCGTGGCCATGCACGCGAATTTGCCGAGCGTATCTGCGAGCAGATCAAAGGCTTTGGCGATTACGGCTTCCCCGAATCCCACGCCGCCAGCTTTGCCCTGCTGGTGTATTTTTCTGCCTGGCTTAAACAACATGAGCCGGCAGCCTTTTATTGCGGTCTATTGAACAGCCAACCGATGGGGTTTTATTCGCCGTCGCAGCTAGTGCAGGATGCCAAACGCCACGATATTGAAGTGCGCCCGGTGGATATCTTCCACAGTGAATGGGAGAGCACACTGGAAGAGCCCGAACAGCAATCTAATCAAGCAAGCTACAACCATTCTAACTATTCACAGCCCGCGGTGCGTTTAGGCTTTAGTCGTATCAAAGGTTTTCGGCAAGATGTCGCCGAACGGATTATTCAAACACGCACCACGCAACACATTACCAATCTGCAAAACCTGACAAGACAGGCCAGGCTCGACAAAGGTGATTTAGCACGCTTAACCGAAGGCGGTGCCTTAAAGTCGTTAACCGGTAACCGCTACCAGACCCATTGGGAAGCCAAAGGCATGATGGCGCAGCCGACGCCCAGTCAACAGGGACAAGGCGAGTTTGAAGACCTGGGCAATGTTGCCGAGCAAACCCCCATTTACCTGCCGCCACCCTCAGAGACCGACGACCTGCGCGCAGATTATACCAGCCTGCGACTGACCCTTGGCCGGCATCCGATGGCCATTCTGCGCCAACAAGAGGCCTTTAGTGGTCTAAAAAGCGCAGCTGATCTTGAACAATTGCACCATGGCAGGTTCGTGCAGGTGGCCGGTATTGTCACCGGCCGGCAACGTCCCTCCTCGGCTTCTGGCGTGTTGTTCCTAACCCTTGAAGATGAGACCAACAATATCAATGTGGTGATCTGGACACGGGTGCTCGAAAACTTCCGTGCCGCCATTGTGCAAGGTCGCTTGTTGAAGATAAGGGGAGTGATGGAACGAAAGGAGTCAGTGATTCACGTCATTGCAAGCTATGTTGAGGACTACAGTCAGTATCTTGAGCATTTTTCATTAAAGTCGCGGGACTTTAAGTGATGATCTTAATAGATAATCTGATCGCAGCCAGATGGCGAAGGTGCGCGTGAACCACTAGCTGCGTAGAATAATTCGCGCGTTAACCAAACCTGATGCTTCTTGCCGATCAATGGATATTTGCTTCACGGTAAAGCCTTCATTGCCGAGATTTTCGAGCCAACGAATCAGTTCATTAAAGCCGACTTCGCTAAACCAGACGCTGACACCATCAGTGCCTTCGGGTTGCAGTCGGTTCGGCTTAATATTAAATCGACCGGCTGAACTCGACAATCGTGACAACAAAGACTGACCACTGACGGCGGCACTGCTGTTACCGTTTGTTTGTCTGGCTTTGGCTTCACTGGCGCGTAAATAGCTCAGCAACGCCGCTTGGCGCTGGTAGTTCTGACGGCTTTGTTCAACATAGCTGTTGGCGGGTGACCAAACCATAAAGTACACCAGCATCAAGCCTAAAAATGCCGACAGTGAGTTTAAGGCCAGCCGATCACGCTTTTCCAATTGCTGATAGCGCTGCTTCAATTGCTCGATTTGGGGATGATTCAAAATATTCATTCTGCACTACCCCCTGCCTTAATCTTGACGCTGCCCTTGACCGATTCCTCGCCCTGATTAATGGTGCCAATGACAGCATCGTAACCGGCTTTATCCAAGGTTTGTGAATAAGCGATCAAGCCATCGCTACGCGCGGTTTCTAACTGCAGTACTAAATCGCCGCGGCTTTCGTTGTAGTTCACATTGTTTAACGTGACAGAGCCTGACGGTAGCAGTTTTGCGGCACCGGCAAACAGATCTAAAAACGCCGCGCCGGAAGCCCCGTTTGACTCACCTAAATGTGCCCGCCAACGGCGCTTTAAATCGCGTACATTGCGATCGTTTGGAAACACATCGGTATACAGCGCAAGCGCTTCGGCTTCGAGGCGATCGGCCTTGCCGCCAAAATAGAGACCTTGGCCAAGCATCAATAGCACGTGAACGGCAAACACACTGGCAGCCAAAGTCGCAACCGATCGCCAACTGCCGGGTCTCGATGCGCGCTTTATCTCGACGCGGAACTGACCTTGCAACAAGTTAACGGCGGCGGTATCAAAGTGCCGACACAGTTGTTCGAACGGATGATAATCAAGCGCGGTGATGTCTGCAGGTTGTTCCAGCTCGGCATTAATTTGCGCCAAGGTTAAGGCAAAGGCTTCATCATCAGGATCTGACATAGCGATATGAAGTTGCGCTTTATTTTCCTGCGGCACCAAGGTCAGGGCCATCGCTAAACTATGGGCGGGTACGGCAAAACCCAAATCGTGGCTATAGCGAATCAACGCCCGATCTGCCTCAAGCAACACTTGGCAGCTGTTTTCTTGTTCGGCTTGCCCGGCATTCTTTTGAAGTGCATTTTTTTGAAGTGCATTAAGTTGAAGCACATCACAGGTGATAATCGAAGGTTGGATAAGCAGTTCTTTTAAAAGGTTAAGTCTCTGCTGCAATAGTTCTCTGTCGATAATGGCAACATTGACGTCGCCTGCGCTATTACGATCACCAATCGCAAAGTGACAATCTTCAACATCCTGGGCCAGGCTTTCCTCGACAATAAAGGGCACGGCTTGAAGAATTTGTCTGGGTTGTTTACTCGGCACTTTAGCGGACGTCAGTAGAATATCTTCACCGCGCAACATGACATAGGTTTCGCCGCTGATATCGACGGATGTCGAGATCTGAGCAAAGGCTTGGCGATTACCTTCACCGCGCAAACGAATGATGCCGGATGCTTCATCAAGCAATAGCCATTCAAGATGGTCTTCACCGTTGACTCGGCCTAAACGCAGAAACAGATTCTCAGCCATTGTGCCTCTCTGTCGTTGCAGCAACTAACGGGCTTGTTGCAACGCTTGTTGTACGCCTTGTTACCGGGCCAGCCAATACATCAATAACTCGACGCAACGGGGCCACACTGTTCAACGATCTTCGCGTCAATTTACGCGTCGATGTTCGTGTCAATGTTCGTGTCGATGCTTGCGTATTTTCCAATTTTTGCTCGGTCACTTTTGGCAATATCTTCTTACTTTGGTCTCGGTAGATAACACGCATGCTGCCATCCGTGCCGTCCCGTTGAATAATACTCGTGAGGTAGCCAAACCGATCTTGATATCTGGCTTTAATGCTCACCTGAAAAAACTCCGATCTTACAGTAATTCCATTCAAAACACCCTGCACGCCCGCTTGCACGAGAAATGCTGAGGTCGATTCAAACGGCTGGCCACCATCGCGATCGGCTACCAAGGACTCCAGCGTGCCCAAATCGGTGCCGGGTAATAGTGCCTGCAAGACGCCGGCGGATGCGGTATTCACATTCACCTCTATTTGAACGTCAGGTAGTGCCACCAGATACGGCGCGATAAGCTGAAATTGCTGTGGCTCCATTTCCAGCAGCAGGCGCAACTCGGATATGTCGCCGATTAACTGACCCGCGGTTCGATAAGGTTTGTCTAAACCCAAATAGGCATAGTCTTCTGCGCCTAAACCATCGTTGGCATCATCGGCGTCTATCCAATCTTTAAGATTATGCACATGTCGATCCTCAGCCCCCTGCTGAGTAAATAATCTGATCAGACGCGCTTTCGTGTCATTGTCTTGGGTACTGCTATTGGGCGAACCGTTTAGCGAACCATTTGTAGAATCATCGAGCTGACTATTTTCAGAGCCGTTCTGGCCATTATTATTCGCTTCCGTCGAGGCTAAGCCATTGACGTTCATGCGACTCTGCAGATCGATAATCTGCAGTTCAATTTCGCCATCTTCAAACTCAAACACGTCACCGGGCACTGCCCACTGCTCGCCCAAATGATCTACCTCCGGGGAATCAATAAAATCCTGTCGCAGAATTTGTCTGGCCAGCTCTTCGCCGCCCAATGCATACTGTTTAACGATACTCTGATCGAAGCTTACCCGGGCACGGTTGATCGAAAAGTTCTGCTCCGTGGTCATCGCGGCACCCAAGACGGTGGCGATGACGACAATCAGTAAGATTGAAATAAGCGCAACGCCCTGCTGCTGTCCTCTAAAGGGATATGTCGATGTCAGTCTCATGGGCCGTCCGAGCCTTGATCGCTAATGTCTGGATCAACAGCAATACCCGGCCTGCCATTATCGTTACGGTTGCCGTTGTTGAAACGGTCATTGACGTTATTGTTGGAACTGCCGTTACCGCCGTTGTTGGCATTGTTGTTCGAATTATTGTTCGAATTATTGTTGCCCTGATCATTCGACGACGGATCCCGCTGTCGAATCACAACGTTTGAGACCAACGGAAAGACTTTTCTGACATCTCCGAAGGCATCGGCTGATATGACTACTTCTACCATGATCGGTAAGGGGTCTGAAGCCTCCTGCGCAGGCCATATATCACCGGACTCACCTTCAGCACCAATGACATTGATTGTAAAATCGGAGATTTCCGTCAACAGTATTTGCTCGATCGGTTTGGCATCTTCAGCGCGGTCTAACACGGTCCAGAATGAACGCACCAACTCCTTGTCCTCATTCATCGCATAGGCCACGCGTTGTAAATTACTGCGCGGCAGTGCAATGGGATTGTTCCAGCCGGTATGCGTGAACTCCAGCGGGAATGGACCATTGGCCACTAAAAATGCCGGCTGATAATCGCCAAATTCATCGCGAATGCCGCGCGGCACCGCTTGAGACAGATCACGTTCCAGCACCGCCATGGCATGGCTAAATTCTGAATAGAGTTTGATGCTGGCTTGCGTATGATCATGGGTTTTAATCACCGTGCGCAACATCTGATTGGCACCCAAACCAATGATGGCGAAGATGGATATGGCAACCAACACTTCCAGCAAGGTAAAACCTTGTTCGGCATGGGACCTGCTCTGAGTTTGTTGTCGGCAAGCTAACATCAATACTTACCCACAAAACCGGTCAACTCGACGATGACATAGTCGGTATCACTGGCGGGTGACACGCTCACAATCAAACGGCGCATATCCGGGTTATCCGTTGATTCGACATCCATCAGCACTTCCCAATCCTGGCCTGCCATTGTGACGCTGTAGCGATCTGAGCCTAAGCCGGGAAAGCTGTCTTCGGTGCGCGGCTGGCCACGGGTTTCATTGAGTTGATTCTCTGCGACCCAATAGGCAACAGTTCGCTGTTGTACAATGGCTGTCTGGCTGACGGTTTGCGCGGCGTTACGAATCAGTGCACCGGACACGACCGCGAAAATTGCCAGCGCAATCATCACTTCCAGCAGGGTAAAACCCGCTTGTTTAGATTGACGGCTAAAGCGATTCATCTTCAACCCATTCGATGTCGCTGTAACCATCTGACTGCAGACGTTTGGATAAATCAGGTTGCTGAAATATTTCTAATTCAAACGGCGTCGTCTCACCACTGGAAAGCAAAAGTAACTTAGGCCCCTTTGCATCCTCGTTATCTGCCAGGCTAAAACCTTTGCCGACAATCTCGAGCGACAAGGTCATCGTTTCCGGTAATTTGCGAACGCCAAAAGGCGCTTGCTGCATTTGCGCCCAGGACTGAGCAATTTCGTCATAATAATAAAAACTGTAGCCATCGTCTTCGACCGTGAAACCCATCTCGACGGCTTGCACAACTGCGTGCTCTCTTGCCATCTGCAGTAGTACCTCAAGTCGACGCGCTTCGGTATCAAAGTCTTGCGTGCGGGTAAATGACGGTAGGTTTGCAACCACAAGACCCGACATGATGCTGACGATAAACAACACGACGAGAATTTCGATAAGGGTGAAACCCGTCTGCCGATAATGCTGAGCATGACGTCGATCGTAACGCTGAGGAGAGAGTCGAGACTGCCGATGTTTGCTTGTTAGCGGCAACGCGCACATGGCTGTTTAATTGTCGTCCGTGCTGATATCGGCGTCGACACCCTCACCACCTTCTTTACGATCTGCACCGTAGGAGTAAACCTCATATTTGCGATCTTCACTGAAGTATAGATAGCCTTCATCCCAGGGATCTTTAGGCAACTTTTTTAGATAGCCATCTCGGTTCCAACGGCGCGCTTCAGGAAAACCGGAAGGTTCGTTCACCAACGCATCTAAGCCTTGGTCTGTACTCGGATAGTTACCGTTGTCGAGCCGATACAGTTCCAGCGCAGTGCCAATCGATTCAATGTCGGCTTTGGCCGCTTGAACTCTGGCCTCATCCGGCCGACCAATAATATTCGGTACAATCAACGCACCTAAAATACCCAGAATCACGACCACCACCATGATCTCAATCAGCGTAAAGCCTTTTTGTTTGCCGCCCTTCATATTGCTCATACAGATCCTAGTGTTCATGTTCTTCATCAAATAATGACCTAATTGTCTGAATACGCATTCGTTAAAAAGTGCATTCGCTTAGAATAAATGGTCTTAAAATAAACGCCCTTAAATTAAATTGTCTGTCGCTCGGCCATTCGCACTGTTTAGTCTGGCGCTAACCGTCTGCGTGATACCGGCCTGCTTTCTCGATTGGTCTATTTATCTATTTATCTATTTATCTATTTATCTATTTATTTACGTTATCTACTTTGCCTACGTCTATTACCGCTGGTTCACTTGATTGCAGGACGCGCGTCACAATACGCATTATGAGACCAGCTGATTCAGATTGATGATCGGTAATAAAATCGCCATCACGATGGTAAATACGGCGCCGCCCATTAATAGCAGCATGAACGGCCCAAATAAACTCAGCAACACACCCAGCAGCAGTTCAACGTCCTGTTGCATGCTGTTGGATACCCGCGACAGCATATCATCCAGTTGACCGCTCGACTCACCACTGGCAATCATGTGCAACATAATCGGGGGGAAATATCCGCTTTGCTCAAGGGCGGCGTTGAGACTCGAACCCTCACTGACTTTAATCGTCGCCTCCGATACTTTGAGTCGTAGCCATGTATTCGACAACACCTGCCCTGCGATCTTCATGGCCTCCACCAGCGGCACACCACTGGAGGAAAGAATGCTCAGCGTGCTGGCAAATTGCGCGGTGTTCATGCCGCGACTCATCTTCGCGATCAGCGGCAAATGTAACAGGCGACGATCAAATTCCAATCGGATTGAGGCCACTTCCAACGCACGTCGCGCTGCAAACGACAACGCCACTAAAGCGATAACAACAAATACGCCGTAGTCTTTGACAAAATCACTCAAGGCAATAATAAAAATGGTCAGGGCCGGCAGATCTTGGCCCGTATCGGCAAACACCTTTACGATATCCGGCACAACATAACCGAGCAGGCCAGCAAGAATAGCGACGGTTAACAAAAACAGAATGACTGGGTAAACCATGGCCTGTTGCACGCGGGACCGTGATTCTTGCTGAGATTCGGTAAAGTCCGCAATCCGGTTTAACACCAAATCTAAATGCCCTGCGGATTCGCCAGCAGCAACGGTTGCTCGATAAAGCTCTGGGAATGCGCGGGGATACTCGGCCAAACTATTGGCCAAAGAAAAACCTTCCAATACCTTTGATCTGACCGCAATCAACATCGCTTTGGTTTTCGGCTTTTCACTTTGCTTTGACACCGCTAGCAAAGCCTCTTCAATCGGCAGAGAGGCCGCAATGAGCGTCGCCAGTTGACGCGTAACCAAGGCTAACTCTCGAATGCTTAATGTTGGCTTAAACAGATTACCAAAAGCATTGCTGGAGGCTTTCTCTTCTTTGGTCGCGGTCACGCTTAGGGGCGCCAGGCCCTTATCGCGTAACATCTGGCGAACCTGACGAGAACTGTCAGCCTCAAAGATGCCCTTCTCTTCGCGTCCCTTGTCGTTAAGGGCTATATATTCAAAGGCTGCCAATTATCTAATCTTCCGTCGTGACACGAAGCACTTCATCTATCGAGGTCACACCCGCCAGTACTTTGACGCGGCCGTCCTCGCGAATGCCGGTTGTTTTTGACCGCGCATGTTCTTCAAGTCGTTGTTCTGATTCACCGTTATGTATCAAACGCCGCATTTCATCATCAACCAACACCACCTCATAGATACCCTGCCGGCCGCGATAGCCTTCGTGGGCACATTTTTCGCAACCCACTTCATGGTATATCTCGGCCGTCTCGTCAGCGTTGAGTTTAAGAAAGTCACGTTCATATTCATCCGGCGCGCGTTTCTCTTTGCAATGACGGCACAGCACCCGCACGAGACGCTGCGCAACTAAGCCAACAATACTATTACTCAGCAGGTAAGGCTGAACGCCCATGTTCTCCAATCGTGTCAACGCACCAACGGCAGTGTTGGTGTGAATTGTTGATAGCACCAAATGACCGGTTAAACTCGCCTGCACAGAGATGTCCGCTGTTTCAAAGTCTCGAATTTCACCAACCATGACGACATCGGGATCCTGCCGCAAAATTGCCCGCAGTCCCTTCGCAAACGTCATATCCGCTTTTGTATTCACCTGCGTTTGGCCAATACCTTCAACGTCGTATTCAATCGGGTCTTCGACCGTCAATATGTTACGGGACTTATCATTCAATTGATCAAGGCAGGCATACAGCGTGGTTGATTTACCGGAACCCGTTGGGCCCGTCACCAGAATAATACCGTGCGGTTTTTTGACCAGTGACTGCATGTGTTTGAGATCAGAACCACTCATGCCCATATTAGTCAGATCACGGCGGCCTTCCTGCTTATCGAGTAAGCGCATCACAACCCGCTCACCGTTACTGGCGGGAATGGTGGAGACACGCACATCAACTTCTTTACCGCCGATGCGTAACGAGATACGTCCATCCTGAGGCAGCCGCTTCTCGGCAATATCGAGTTTCGCCATGACCTTTATTCGCGATACTAATAAAGGTGCAAGTGCGCGACGCGGACTCACCACCTCTCTTAACACGCCATCAACGCGAAAGCGCACAACGAGACGGGTCTCATAGGTTTCAACATGAATATCCGAGGCATCAACCTTGACCGCTTCGGTCAGCAAAGAATTGATCAGCTTGATAATCGGTGCATCATCTTCCTGCTCCATTAGATCGCTGTTTTCCGCGATGGAATCCGCGAGACTGCCGAGGTCCATCTCTTCACCGAGATCCTCGATCATCTGCATGGCTTCGCCAGAATCATTTTGGTAAGTAATCGATAGCTTTTGATCAAACACGGATCGATCGACCAGCTGGCTCCTGAACGGACGTCCAACAATACGTTGTACCTCTGCCAAGACCTGAGGCAGCAAACCGGCTTTGTAGATCACTTCGGCTGAATCGGCATTGCTATTGGCGCCGCCATTGGGCTCACCAAGCGAACTCTCAGCGACAGGCAACAGGATAACGCCGTGTCGCTTCGCAAACGAAAATGGCAGGCGTTGGTTTAATTCCACATCGCTCATCTAACTCTTTATCCTATTGAAGATTTTGATCTTGCTAACCCTTTGATCTGCCATTCAAACAGGCGCCTGTAGGAAGCCTGCCGATGACATTAACGTACCGCATTGTCGCACTCACCGCGCGTCTAATCCAATATCCGCCAATCTTAGGAAGAAAAAGATAATTCACATCACTAATTTGTAAAGATTTATCAAATCAATCTTCATTTCTGACAAAAACATCTTTATGATGCCCCTACTATAAGTATTACTTATAAAAATTTACGTCCCTATTAAACAACGTGATTATTCACAAGATCAATTATGAAACTAAGTGACATAGACCTAAACCTTTTCGTCGTCTTTGATGCTATCTATACAGAAGGTAATTTGACCCGTGCGGGTGAGATTATTGGCATCACGCAGCCGGCCGTATCTAACTCGTTGTCTCGATTACGTACCCTGTTCAATGACCCGATGTTCGTCAGAACAGCCGATGGCATGGTGCCGACGCCTGTTTCTCAAAATATCGTCGGCGGCGTGCGGCAAGCACTCGGACTTATCCGTTCAAGTGTACAGGAGAGTGAATCCTTTGATCCGCTGGCCTCTGACAAACGCTTCAGAGTCAGCATGACGGATCTAAGTCAGTCAATTTTGCTACCGAATATGTTTGATCGTATCAGCCTAGAAGCACCCAAGGTGTCAGTTGATTGTTACCACGTACGTCGCAGAGATATGAATATTGAACTTGCGTCGGGCAACCTCGATCTAGCCATTGATATCCCCCTTGCACCGGATCCCCAAATTCGACAAGCACCGCTCATTTCGCACCCGCATGTTTGTGTTGTTCGAAAAGATAACACTGCTGTTAAAGATAAACTGGACCTTGCCACCTATTTAAGTATGGGCCACGTACATATTTCGAGTCGTCGTGGTGGCTTAGGGCATGTTGATCTCGCTTTAGGGAAAATGGGCAAGCGACGTCACATCGCGCTGCGCACGCAACATTATCTGGCAACACCGAACTTGGTATCGACAACCGACCTTGCGCTGACCGTACCTAGAGTATTCGCACAGTTCTTAGCTAATCAGCTACCGGTCAAATTTTTAGAATTGCCGTTCGAAGTGCCGAATTTGGAAACCTACCTTTACTGGCATGAAAGTACTGATCGCGATCAGGCCAACAAATGGATGAGAGATCTCGTGCTTTCGCTACCAGAAAAGTTTCCTTGGGCGAACGAAGCGAAGAATTTAGCGAAATAAGATTTACAAGCAGCACTGAAGTTCGACAAGCAAACGTTGTTCGCCAAAATAAGGGCGAGCAACCCATCAATAAGAAACACAGACCTTCACGGTCTGCAATCGAAAGGATCACTAGGTCATCATGGACTTTGTCGGCAGCCATATACTTTCAGTCTCGCAATTCGATCGGGAGGCGATAGAAAAAGTATTTTCCGTTGCCGACCAAATGACGCCTTACGCAAACCGTCAACGCGTCACACGTGTCCTCGAAGGCGCCATTCTCGGCAGCATGTTCTTCGAGCCCAGTACCCGTACACGCGTCAGTTTCGGCAGTGCCTTTAATCTGCTCGGTGGCGAAGTACGTGAAACAACGGAAGTCAAAGCCTCCTCTATCTCCAAAGGTGAATCTTTTTACGACACCGCCCGAGTGCTTTCCGGTTATAGCGACGTGATCGTCATGCGTCATGAAATTGAAGGTTCGGTTTCGGAGTTTGCCTCCGCCAGTCGTGTCCCGGTCCTCAACGGCGGTGACGGATCGAACGAGCATCCCAGCCAAGCCTTACTTGATCTGTATACCATTCGTAAAGAACTCGCCGGTCAGGGCAAACAAATCGATAACCTGCGCATCTCACTCATTGGCGATCTGCGTTACGGTCGCGCCGTGCATAGTCTGTGCAAGTTACTGAAGCTTTATAACAACGTGCATTTCACGCTTATCTCGCCACCTGAACTTGCCTTACCGGGCGAATACGTTGAGGCGTTACGCGCTGCTGGGCATGAGGTTGTTGAGTCCAGCGACCTGCAATTGAACATCACCAACGCCGACATCCTGTATCTAACCAGAACCCAAGAAGAGCGCTTTCCATCGCAACAAGAAGCGGATAAATATAAAGGCCTGTACCGACTCAATCAGTCTATCTACACCGAATTCTGTGAGCCCAACACGGTCATCATGCATCCCCTACCCCGGGATTCTCGCGGTAATGCTAACGAGCTTGATAATGATTTGAATGAAAACCCGAATCTCGCCATTTTCAGGCAGACGGACAATGGTGTCCTCGTCAGAATGGCATTGTTCGCACTGATTCTCGACATCACGGACCAGATCGACAAACATTCTCGCGCCGTCAACTGGTACACGGCTAAACGGTTTTAAAACTCTACAAAATAGACGATGTATAGCAGGCGAGCAAAGCGATCTTTTCGGCGCACCACTGACCTGGCAGCAGTCCTAACGGCACAGATAATCGGCATGTTGAATTCTGATGACTTGAAGCGGATGATGACTGACTCACTTAAGCGGCATTGTTTCAAGACGATGTCCGACAACACCAAGCCACTCTCTTAAGGAGGGAATATGATTTACGACAGCATTCTTGACACAATTGGTAACACACCCGTTGTTAGACTGAACAACATTGCACCTGCCAACCAGAATATTTTCGCCAAGGTGGAATCTTTTAACCCACTGGGCTCTGTTAAAGACCGACTTGCCTTCGCCATTATTCAACAGGGCGAACGCAGCGGCCGACTCAAGCCAGGCCAGACTGTCGTCGAGGCAACCTCGGGTAATACAGGTATTGCGTTGGCAATGGTTTGTGCCGCCAAGGGATACCCGTTCGTTGCCACCATGGCTGAATCTTTTTCGATCGAACGTCGTAAGATCATGAAAGCACTCGGCGCTAAGGTCATTCTTACGCCCGCAGCGGAACGCGGCAGCGGCATGGTAAAGCGTGCACATGAACTCTCTGAACAACATGGCTGGTTTAAAGCCGACCAATTTGAAAACCCGGCAAATCCTGCCTTTCATAGAAACACCACCGGACCTGAAATTCTCAGCGACTTTGCCAAAAGAGAACTGAACTATTTTGTCAGTGGTTGGGGAACCGGCGGCACTGTCACCGGCGCTGGTGAGATTATCAAAATGGCGCGTCCTGACGTGCAGGTCATCGGCGCAGAGCCAGAAAATGCGGCGATGCTTAGCGGCGCAGAATGGTCTCCCCACAAAATTCAAGGCTGGACACCCGACTTTCTGCCCGGCGTCCTAAATACTGACATTGCTGACCAGATGATTTCGATTCCGGATGACAAAGCGATTGAAACATCGCAGCAACTTGCCTGCAAAGAAGGTATTTTTTGTGGTATTTCCAGTGGTGCAACCATGTGGGCTGCGTTGGAAGTTGCCAAGACGGCACCTGACAATAGTACCTTTGTGGTGATGCTACCGGACACCGGCGAGCGGTATCTTTCAACGCCGTTGTTTGAAAACATCACTGAAGATTCAGATGATGCGTGGTTAGAAACGCTCTAACGATGCGTTGCTAGTCGCTGTATAAAGGGTCTTACAAAACGTTTCAAGGCGCGTGGTAGACGCGCGTCATGAAGCTCACCCTCGCAAGCCCGTCATAAAAACATTAGAAGCGCTGATTTTAGGCACCACATCTCGATAACTCTCCAGCAGGTGATTCAATGAATAAACGTCTACTCCCCGGCAGACTCGGTAATCCCGGCAGTACATTTTTGACTGACCCACGGGCTGACCCACGAATCGTTGCAATGCTGGAAGCTGCGGGTGATCTCGGTGACGACATTGAGCCGATCTCGGTCGACTCCTCCTATAAGGCGTGTCTGGACTACTGCAATGCTTTTGAAGCCTCTGCGGCCCAGATGCACCCATTGATGGAATCGGTCATGCCGAGCTATGACAATGTCATCTCCAGCACTGAAACAATCAAAGGTGTCGACGGCAACGACATCAAGCTCTATATCCATAAACCTAAAAATCAGGACGGTCCGCGACCCTGTATCGTTCACACCCACGGTGGTGGCATGGTATTGATGACCGCGGCGGACCCTGGTTTCGTACGATGGCGAAATGAGATCGCTAATGCCGGTCTTGTCGTTGTCGGCGTAGAGTTTCGAAACGGCGGCGGCAGCTTAGGCGATCATCCCTTCCCAGCAGGTCTAAATGATTGCGCCAGTGCATTGAAGTGGACCCATGAGCATCGCGAATCGCTGAATATATCTAGCATTGTGCTATCAGGTGAATCCGGCGGTGGTAACTTATCGATTGCAACGACCCTTAAAGCGAAACGGGAAGGTTGGCTAGACAATATCGATGGCGTCTATGCGATGTGCCCCTATATTAGCGGTGCCTATGCCAACCCACCGGAGCAGCTGGTATCCCTGGTTGAAAATGATGGCTACACATTGGACTGCGTCATGATGGCCGCAATGGTGAATGTCTATGACCCCGAGAAAGCCCATGGCAGCAATCCCCTTGCATGGCCCTTGCAGGCTTCAGTCGACGAACTCGCCGGCTTGCCGCCACACATCATCTCGGTCAATGAGCTTGATCCCCTGCGGGATGAAGGCTTGGCGTTTTATCGAAATTTACTTAAGGCAGGCAACTCGGCTGTTGCGCGTACCGTGCATGGCACCAACCATGCGGGTGACTTAACCTTCCCCGATGCCACGCCGGATATCTATGCCGAAACATTGCGATCATTGTGTGGCTTTGCGTCATCGCTACAATAATGTTGCGGAAATCGGCTTTGAACTCTCGTTAGAGCGATGTAGCAAGAAATGTAGAGAGCGATTTAGAAATAGATGTAGAAATAGATGTAGAAATAGATGCAAAAATAAATGTGCAAAGCGATGTGGAAAGGTATGTAGAAACCCGTAAGGAAACTCGTAGCGACATTTAAACGTATACACCCATGTTCCGACTAATTAGCAGAGTACCCAACACCGATGAGAATTGTTTTAGCACCCATGGAAGGCCTTGCCGACGTGCATTTACGACGTCTGCTGACGGCGCAGGGTGGATTCGACTGGGTGGTCTCTGAATTTGTACGGGTTGTAGACCGCGCTTATCCCGACCGGGTTTTCTTTAACATTTGCCCGGAGCTGCAAAATGGCGGTAAAACCGATTGCGGCACCCCTATCCGCGTTCAACTTCTCGGTAACGATTTAGATGCCATGGCGGAAAATGCACTGCGGGCAGTTGAGCTTGGCTCTTATGGCATCGACATTAACTTCGGTTGCCCAAGCAAGACCGTCAATCGCCGCCAAGGGGGTGCTGTCATGTTAAAAGAGCCCGACAGCCTATACAAAGTGGTTAACGCTGTGCGCAGCGCAGTGCCATCGGACATCACGGTGTCAGCCAAGATGCGACTCGGCTACGACGATTTATCGTTGATGCTTGATAACGCGCAGGCCATTGAAGCGGGCGGTGCAACCGAGGTGACAGTACACGCAAGGACGGGACTGCAAGGTTACGCTCCGCCTGCACACTGGGACGAGCTGGCTAGAATCAACAATGCCATCAATATCCCGCTTATCGCCAACGGTGACATTTGGACGGTTGAGGACTATCACGCTTGCGTCGCGACGTCAGGTACAACGGATGTGATGCTCGGCAGAGGTGCCGTACGATGCCCTGACCTTGCCAGTCGCATACGCCAAGATCAAATGACACAGGCACAGTGGCAAGCCGTTCGACATCTGTTAATCGAGTTTTGGCACGACATCAGAAAGACGCTACCGGAAAAAGAATGCGCAGGTAGACTCAAACAGTGGGTCAATCATTTACGCAAGGTGCACCCTGACGCTGAAGCTCTTTGGCATGAAATCCGAACAGAAAAACAATGTCCGAAACTGGACAGCTTAGTTGAGGCAGCCTGACCGTTGCGAAGTCGCTGCGCTGCCGTTGCTTGTAAGTGACCCGATCACCTTCATAAAATGAAACATTAACGAACCCACCTAACCAATTCGACAAACATCCTAAGCAGGCCATCACGTTTGTCGAAAACTCACTCGAAAACTAAATAGGCTCGGATACTACAACGCGGATACTACAACGCGCTTTTATCGCTCGTTCAAACGCCGCGCACTAGTGCGCCTGTTTTCTGCATCATCAAGCGCTCTGCGCACCACTATTATTCGCCGCCATATGCGGCTTTTGTTTCTGAGGGATCGGGCCACAAATACTGTCCATGGATGCAGGCAACAGCAGAGCATAAGCACATAGCATGTTCGAACGGCTACCGCATCGGTCATGCAAGCACCGAGCATAGCGAGAACCGCCCCCCCTTTAAGGTTTAACCTAACAAAAATTAAATCAGCATAAATTCCTCAGCGATTGAATTTCGTTTATGCTAAAACACCTTGTTTAATGTTGAAGGTGTTTGTTTGGAGCCGCTGATTATTCTTGTGGCCTTTCTATCGGGGTTACTCTTCCGTCGGTTCGGCTATCCTTCCCTGCCCGGCTATCTACTTGCAGGTTTTGCCTGTCATGCTTTAAATATTGGTGATGTCCAATTGATCAAAGCCCTTGCCGACTTGGGCATACTGCTGCTGCTTTTCACCATTGGTATCAAACTCAACTTAAAGGAACTCGTCTCACCACAAGTTTGGGGGGTTGCCTCCTTACAAATTCTTATTGCCGTACCTTTAACAGTGGTGGTCATCGTCGCCGCTGGCATGCTGTTCCCGGTCTTGGCACTGAAAGACATATCGTCAGCTTGGATATTGGCATTTGCACTATCGTTCTCAAGTACCGTCTTTGCCGTAAAAATGTTTGAAGACCGAGGCGAGACAATATCGCTACATGCGAATTTAACCATTGGCATTCTGGTGATCCAGGACATACTCGCCGTGCTCTATTTGGCGTTCACTTCGGATACGCCGCCAGGTGTTAGTGCACTTGCACTATTTTTACTGCCGCTACTTCGACCGATTGGCTTGTATCTGTTGCGTCATGCTGGACACGGCGAACTAGTCCTGCTGTTCGGCATTGCCTTCGCACTCGGCATTGCTCAGATTTTTGAGTCCCTGCATTTGAAAGCGGGTTTGGGCGCCTTGATTGCCGGCGTCATCCTAGGACAGTCTGATCGTTCCAAAGAACTTTACGCTTCATTAACCAGCATCAAGGACCTATTACTCATTGGTTTTTTCCTACAGATCGGATTTTACGGTCTGCCTTCGAAAGAAATGATTATTGTCGCGCTCGTACTGAGTTTGCTGATCTTCATAAGACCCGTACTGTATTACCTACTCTTTGTCGCCTTTAAACTTCGTGCACGGACTGCCTTACTCGCCGGTTTCGCCCTATTTAACTACAGTGAGTTCGGCCTGATCGTCGCCGCAATCGCGACCGAGCAGGGTCGCTTATCGGTCGAATGGTTAACAACCCTGGCTTTAGCTGTATCCATCTCTTTCTTCCTGGCGACGCCATTGAACGCTAACGTGCACAAAATTTACCACCGGTTTCGAAAACACCTGTATAAACTTGAACGGCAGGATCGTCTGCCACGTGAAGCGGCTGCCGAACTTGGAGACGCGGAAATCGTCGTGCTCGGTATGGGCCGAGTAGGCACTGGCGCGTACGCCTACTTCTCAGAGACCAGCCCTGGCAAAGTCATCTGTGTTGAAGAAAGTTTCGACAAGGTCATCCAGCTGCAAAATACGGGTTTGAACTGCGTACATGCTGACGCGACTGATCACGATTTCTGGGCTCATGCCGATCTTTCTACTCGGCACCTCATCCTCGTTAGCCTCAGTAATCACGCCGAGAACCTCTCTGTCGTTAAGTTAGCGCAATCCTTCGGCTTTGCGAACAACCTCGCCGTCGTGTCACGCTATCCCGATGAACAACAAGAACTCGAAGACCTTGGCTGCATCGTATTTAATCTTTACGCAGAAGCCGGCTACGGTTTCGCAGAACATGTTGAAAAGCACCTGATCGAGCAGAATGTGGCATTGGATCAACAGCAGAAGCGACAACCACAAGGTATGCCGCAGATGACAAAAGAATAAAAACGACTAACATGACGATAAAAAGGCCTCACCATGATCTTCACTGACCAATCCCCTATTCAATTCTACGAGCCCCTGCCTGAGTCCGTCGATGTTGTCGTTATTGGCGGTGGCGTAATTGGCATTTCAACAGCTTGGTTTTTAGCCAAAAATGGTGTGTCCGTGCTTGTCTGTGATAAAGGGCGAGTGGCTGGCGAGCAATCAAGTCGAAACTGGGGCTGGATTCGCCAGCAATCTCGCGATCCGGCAGAATTACCCATTGTTATTGAAAGCATTAATCACTGGCAAAGCTTGTCAGCGGAAATCGGTGAAGACATTGGTTTTACTCGCCAAGGTGTTTTGTATGCTGCGAAAAACGACAAAGAATTAGCGGAACACGAAAGGTGGATGGATGTCGCTATGCAACATCAGCTAGACACCAAAATGCTCAGCGGCGATGAAGTCGATAAGCTGATTAAGGATAAACCAGGACAATACAAAGGTGCGATATTCACGCCCAGTGATGCGCGTGCCGAACCCTTTAAAGCGGTGCCGGCTTTGGCTGCTGCGTTACGAAAAAAAGGTGGCCTGATACGTGAGAACTGCGCTGTGCGTTCTCTCGATGTGCAAGCAGGTCGGGTCACCGGCGTCGTGACAGAACATGGTCGTGTCGCTGCACAATCGGTTGTCTGTGCCGGCGGTGCTTGGTCAACGATGTTCCTCGCAAACTTAGGTATCAACCTACCGCAACTTTCAGTTAGAGCAACCGTCGCCAGAACCGCGCCTGCACCGGACATTTATCAAGGTAATGCGGCGCTCGGAGAAGTCGCCATCAGACGTCGTCAAGACGGTGGCTACACCGTCGCTTCTGGTCCTGAAAATGAACACTTCATTGGCGCTGACAGTTTTCGACACTTTATTAAGTTCATGCCAGCACTTTACCAAAGTATTCGCTTTATCAAACTACGATTCGGCGGTGACGTCATTCAAAGAATGTTGCCAACCCGACAATGGCGCGACGATGAGGTCACACCGTTTGAGCAAACCCGCGTCTTGAACCCTCAACCTTCAGATAATGCGTTAAGGGCGATGCGCAAGGAACTGAAGAAACGTTTACCAACATTGGCCGATATACCCTTCGCAGAAACATGGGCTGGCATGATCGATGTAACGCCAGACGTCGTTCCCGTCATGGACGAGATCGAAACACATCCCGGTTTGTTTTTAGCGACCGGCTTCAGCGGTCATGGGTTTGGCATTGGACCGGGCGCCGGTCAGATTATGGCAAACATGGTGATGGGTAATCGGGCAGCACATGATCTAACAAGATTCAAAATGGCGAGATTCACGGATGGTAGCCCGATGATACCGGGACCGGGACTTTAGCCTAGCGGCGCCGATTTCTTCGCCTGCGTGCGCCTGCACCTAAAACTATACCTGCGCGTGTGCCTGCGATAAGGCTTCGATATACTCGGGCCCAATGCCACAACACCCGCCAATAATCGTCGCACCGGCGGCTTCAAGTTGATGCGCCATCTCAACAAAGAACGCAATATCAATGTCATTACGCAAGCCCGTTTTAATGTCGTTATCAAGCGTCCACTTTGGGTCCACTTTGTTGAACCGATTCGGATAGCCACCGATGGGTTTGTCCGTCAAGCTCGCCAACTCTTTCAATGCTTGCAGTATCGCTTCAGGGGATGTGCAGTTGAACAAATAGGCATCGATTTTAAGCGGCTCTATCAGCGCCAGCGCTTGTGCGATTGACTCGCCACTACGCAGGCCCTTTCCTGGCTGCTCATTCAATGTCCAAGCAACATAAACAGGTTTGCCGTTACCGTGTTTTTTTGCCTGCCGCGCGGCGTGCAATGCTTCCGCACCGCTAGACATTGTCTCGCATAAAAACAAATCAACATACGGCTCGAGCGCCTTCACCATCGATGCATAAATCGCTTCGGCATCGTCACTACTGGGCACAAGGTCAGGCCTAAAACTCTCGGACAGCGGTGGCAGCGAGCCGGCGACTTGGACTGCCGTCTCACCCTTAGGGTTTTTGTCGTTGCTCACGCCTTCTCTGCGCAAATCTTCCACTGCCTGTCTCGCCAACTCACCCGCAAGGCCGGTAAGTTCAACGTAGCTTTTCGCAAGATCACTTTTGCCGAGATAACTGGGGATGGTCGAATAGCTGTTCGTTGTTATTATCTTCGCACCTGCAGCGATAAAGTCCTTATGGACCTGCAACACAATCTCAGGTGCATCGAGTAGCGCTTGAGCAGACCATAAGCCGGTATTATCGTGAACGCCCCGACGTGACAATTCGCGGCCCATACCCCCGTCTAATATTGTTAGCATATTCATCACCTGTAAAATTATTTAATATCAACTCAAGTTCCGTCCAAAGCACGAACCAAAGTACAAACAAAAATGCTAACCAATAACGGTCTCTGCGTTTTCTGGCACAACCGTGTTTTCGATATAACCCAGCTTTTCGATTTCGACCCGAACCACATCACCCACCTTTATAAATGAAGGTGGCTTCATCGCAACACCGACGCCACTCGGCGTACCCATAAATAGCACATCACCGACATCCAAGGTAAAGGACTGCGTTAAGTGCGCGATAGCCTCAAAGCAGTCAAAAATTAGATGTTGGGTATTCGATTTTTGTCTTTGCTCACCGTTTACGGTACACAGGATGTCGAGGTCATGAGGGTTGCCGACTTCATCAGGGCTTACCAGCCATGGACCCATCGGACCATGGGTATCAAAAGACTTGCCGATCTGAAAGGTGGGCACACGCATTTGCCAATCTCGAACACTGACGTCGTTGCCACAGAAATAGCCACCGATCACTTCATGGGCGCGGTCAGCCGGCACGTGTTTGCAACGTTTGCTGATCACTAAACAAAGCTCTGCTTCATAATCAAGTTTGTCAGATACCATCGGCAAATTAATATCGGCGTAGGGCCCTGCTGCGCAGTTGCGTTGTTTGTTAAACCACATCTGAAACGCAGGCGGCTTCGAATTGGTTTCTGCAATGTGATCACCATAGTTGAGACCGATGGCCAAAATTTTCCCGGGTAGTGGTATCGGTGCATGTAACGACACAGACGATAAGGGTATGCCTTGCTTTGCGTGCGTTGCGGACGCAATGGCGTCGTTATCAAGGCCGCCGTCAAGCAGCGAAATCATATCGCCCGAAATGCCATTGTCAGCAAGCGGAACAATCTCTTCGCCCCTGACAAGGCCAACTTTTAACGTAGCGTCATTCGCTGTTGAGTAAGTAGCAAGTTTCATACTGTCTGTCTCCCGAACATTGATCTTGAACATTGATCTTAAACTTTGATCTTGAACATTAATTCTGAACTTGGAACTTGGAACATCGATCTTAAAGATCGATCGTAAAGATAAATCCTAAACAATGTTGACGACACATCATCGTCACTTAGACGATTAAACCAATATCACCTTATCGCCGTGGCACACGCTTGAATCCCAATAATGCGTGCATCATACCAACTAGATCACCACAAAATAACGCATATTTTTACACACAAGCGCTTCCCCCGGCCCGTGACGCTCATGCGACCGCGTCCGCGCCGACATCAGCAGCGATTATCCACGGACAGACCGCTACAGCGTTGCATAAGAGCAGCAATAAGACGACAGGGCAATACAGACAGAGCCGCAGAGAGAAAGCAATAGAGCGCAATGTAGAGAGTCATGCCGAGCAGGATGCGTCGGCCAAGATCTGAAAAGCGCATCAAAAAAAATCATGTAAGATATCCATCGAGCACAACAGGCGTCGTACCTCATCACTCTGCTTTAAGGAGAACAAACACATGAAACTGAGTTGGTCCCACGCAGTTTTGAACGTAAAAGATGAAAAGAAAATCTTAGATTTTTACACAGGCTGTATGGGCTTCACCGTCAGTGATCGAGGCCCCATCGTCGAAAACGGGCCAAGCATCGTTTTCATGAGCCAAAACCCCGATGAACATCACCAGCTTGCCATCGTAACCTCCAGACAAGACGACGAACCGGCCAATTCATTGAATCATTTAGCATTTCGAGTCGACACATTCGACGATGTGAAAACGCTCAAACAGAGACTTGAATCAAACCAGGTCGGTTTTTTACCGCTGTGCCATGGCAATACATTATCTTTGTATTTCTCGGACCCAGAAGGCAATGGCTTAGAGGTTTTCTGGGATACACCTTGGCATGTTGCTCAACCCGACGGCATTGTTTGGGACGCTAACCTCGATGAACAACAAGCACTCGCGTGGGTGAAGGCAACATTCAAGGACAAGCCTCGCTTCAGCAAACGCGACGATGCCGCTGATGCGTTCGTTAACAGGCCTTAGCATCTAGCAACCACCGCGTTTAGAGACAATAATCAACCTGTTGCCTGACGCGACACCTTGAATACAATGTGCAGTGTAACAAGCAACAGACCCAATTCTGGCATGGACAAGATTTATGAGCTTACCTCTCTCACAGTACACAGTCTTAGACTTAACCCTCGCCCGTGCCGGGCCTACGGCTGTGCGCTTGCTGGCAGATTGGGGCGCAAATGTAATCCGCATCGAACCACCACCGGGCGCAGGTGGCGGTGATGTCACCGGTGGACGCCACAGTCCAGATTCACAAAACCTGCATCGCAATAAACGCGGGGTCACCATTGACCTGAAATCTGAAGCGGGTCTCGCACTCTTTATGACCATGGCAAAACAAGCGGATGTCATCGTCGAGAACTTTCGAATGGAGGTAAAATACCGACTTGGGGTCGACTATGAGTCCGTTAAAAAAGTTAATCCCAAAATCATCTACGCCAGCATCTCCGGATTTGGTCAAAGCGGACCCTATGCAAAACGGCCCGGTGTTGATCAGGTTGTACAAGGCACAAGCGGCTTGATGTCGATCACCGGTGAACCCGAAGGCGGACCGATGCGTGTGGGTATCGCAATCAGCGATACTTCTGCGGGCATGTTTCTCGGTCAAGGAATATTACTCGCACTGATCCATCGGCAACATACTGGCGAAGGACAGTGGGTTCATACCAGCTTGCTCGAATCCATGTTGTCAAAGTTAGACTTCCAAGGCGCACGGTATACGATGAAGGGAGAGATACCCACGCAAGAAGGCAATAACCATCCAACCAACTCCCCCATGGGCGTATTCGACACGAGTGATGGCAAGGTGAACCTCGCTGCAAGTACAAATAAGATGTTCAACGCATTCTGCCAAAGTATGTCTGTACCGGAGCTTGCCGTGGATGAACGCTTTGCTTCACCCAAGGCACGGGTCATAAACCGACACGAGCTGTGGCTATTGATAAACAACCTCACCCGTACAAAAACAACCATTGAATTAGTCGACGCGATGAACGCGGCGGGATGCCCCTGCGGCCCTATCTATAATATCGGCGAGGCATTTGAGGATGAACAGGTTAAGTTTCTTGAGATGCAACGACCGGTTAGCCATGAAACGTTGGGGCAATACAATCTGGTGCGTTCACCTATTAATCTTTCAGCCTTTGATCAACCGGCATCTTTTGATCGCCCAGGGCCTGAAGCGGGTGAGCACAATGAGGAAGTATTGACGGAGTTTGGCCTCAGTGCCGACGAAATTAACTCTCTGCGAGACAGCAAGGTTATCTAATAAGTTTGAACGGCGAGCACTCATCGACCGAGATCGCGGTGCATTTCATTCAGCATCATCGTCAACATTTGTCATGCGGAACATGTGTAACGGTTCATCAACATCTTCTGACTGATCGTGACTATGAATCAAAACAGCAAGCTCCTGCTTCAGTGTATGGAACGCATTTGATTTAAGATGTTCGGGTAACCGCGGCCTCGGCAGAGGCACATCAACCAACGATTGAATCTCTCCCGGATTTGGTTTCAACACCAATATACGATCCGCCAGGTAAATCGCCTCATCAAGATCGTGTGTGATGAACACCACCGTAACATCGATATTCTGCCATATCTCTATCAAATGTTGCTGCATGCGCAGTCGCGTCTGAGCATCCAGGGCACCGAAAGGTTCGTCCATCAATAACACCTTCGGTCGCGTTGCCAGAGAACGGGCAATCGCGACACGCTGCTGCATACCACCGGAGAGTTGCGAGGGATAGTGTTCGCTGAATTTGGTCAGGCCAATGATTTCGATCCATTCACGCGCCTCCCCTTCTGCTTGAGACTTGTCTCTACCTTGAGATGTAAGACCGAACATAATATTTTGTTTTACGGTTAACCAGGGAAACAGTGTGTACTTTTGGAACACCATGCCGCGATCTGGGCCTGGCCCCGTAATGGGCTCACCGTTAATCAAAGCCTTGCCATTCGTGATCGTCTCCAGTCCTGCCAAAGTCCTTGCTAGGGTGGATTTACCGCAACCTGAAGGACCAATCACGGTGAGAAATTCTCGACGGTGAATACCTAGGTTTATGTCCTTTAGGATTGTTAAATCAGGACCAAATTTTTTACTTAACCCCTCAAGTTGCAGAATCATGGGACGACCTTTTAAACGATCAAGGCACGTGACTGTTTTGTTTGCCTGAGCTTTCTCAGCTGTCGCTGTTGTACTTAATTGTGTAGTACTTAATTGTGTTGTACCTAATGTCGTTTTACTTAGATCTAGCTCGCTCAATTTTGAATCACTCAATGCTTGCGCCGTTAATTTCTGAAGGTTCGGTTTTTGTTGCTTCAATGCGCCCCTCCCTCTTGCCAACGAAACAGTCGTCTGCTGAAGCGGGACAAAATGATGTCAGTTGCCAGACCGATCATGCCAATCATCATGATCGCGGCAAACACGTTATCGAAATTCTTGTACCGTGCCTGTTGAGTAATAAACCAGGTTATGCCCGAACTGGTACCAATAAGTTCAGCGACAATGAGATAGGTCCACGCCCAGCCCAATAATATTCGACTATCTCGATAAAGCGCGGGCATCACACCCGGCACGACGACGCGAAACAACACCACAGGACGACTTGCGCCCAATGTTCGAGCCGCCTCAATCAATGCAGGATCGATCATTCGCGTGGTGTTTGCGACGATCAAAACCTGCTGAAAGAATGTGCCAATGAAAATTATCGCGACCTTCGGCGCATCGTGAATACCCAAAATAGCGACCGCCAAGGCGCCGAAGGCAGGTGCGGGGAAATATCGAAAAAATTCAATAAAGGGCTCGAACAATCGAGACATAACTGAATATGCGCCGCAAAGGATTCCCAACGGAATACCCACCAAAGAAGACAGCGTAAATCCCCAGAAGATGATCGTTATGCTATGCCACAAACTCTCGTGCAACCATTGCTCACTGCGGCGCTTAGGCTCCGTCGTAAAGGATGTGTAGAGTGCTACAAAGACTTGGTCTGGTGCTGGCAGGTACACGGGATTAACTCTGAAACCTTGCGGTACTGCCGCGCCCGATGCAATTGCCTTCTGTACTTCTGAGTCGAACGTGGCGCGTTCGACCTGCATCTCCGAGCGGAAATAACTCACATCACCCGGTTTAGTGATCTGTACGTTGGGATGCCATAGAAAAGGCAAGTAACTGACGGACGACCAAATCAGCAATGGCAGCAGAAATGAGGCAGCCAGAAGCAGCTTAGAGTTGCCGTTAGATGGCTGCATCAGCTTAATACCCTACCGAAAGCGTCAAACTCGGATCGATGTATTGCTCAATTATCTGCGGTTCGGAATAAGCTTCATATTTAACATTGAAGCTATCCGATATACGTGTTGAACCGTAAAGCGATTCAAAACCCGGCTTGTCGACCAAATAGCTAATCGCTTCTTGCCGACTTAAGATCCGCGTGCCGGCGAGAAAGGGTTCATATTCCATGGGGGTCAAACCAACTCTGGCAGCCATGATCTCAATTCCCTTGGCACGCGTTTCAGTGTCATCAAGATAAGCAACGATGCGATACCAGACATCGATCACCTTGCGCCAATCCTCCTTATTCTGCGCGAGGCTGACAGGCGAAACAGACAACATATCGTAGATTAGACCGGGTTGGTCAGCCGATGTGTAAATGGCTTTGGAGCCGGGCAAAGCTTTCAACGCCATGGAAGAACTCGGTTGCCAAGCAACGATTGCGTCCACATCCCTTGATGCGAGTACCTGCGGTGTTTCGTTGGTTGGTACATTAACGAGTTCAACATCCGCTTCGCTTAAACCTACCTTTTCAAGTGCGTTGAGTAATAACAAATGGCTGACAAAGCCAATCTCGACACCCACTTTCTTTCCTTTTAGATCTGCTACCGACTCAATGCCCGGCGCCGCGACGACCATGTCGTTGCCATTGCTGTAATCATGAAGCAATATCATAACGCCCTGCACACCGGCTGACCCGGTAACCAAGGTATCGCCATTGGTCATACCGACTGCATCTAATTGACCGGCGGCAAAGGCATCCATCGACGCGACATAGTCGAACCATTCAAACTCAACTTCTACGCCCGCCTGTTCGAACCATTCATTCTCAACCGCTATTTCCCAAGCTACCCATCCCGGCCAATCGCTGTAACCTATTCGTAAAGGTTCAGCCTGTGCGTTGATCATAACAATCAACAGACATAAACAGCCTAGTGTGTGCTTTAACATAGTCGTTTCCTTTCATTAATGGGTTTCGTAAACAACTTATAATCGTCGTTTATTACCAGAGACATTTTATTGACACCCGAACATCGGAAAATGAGAGCGATACGTGAGACTCATCAAAGCGCAATATCGGCCATCGCAATCGATAAAACATTACGACGACTGCCTTGTTACATACTTGTTACTTACCGAAAGATACGAAGCGAGAATCGTGCCAACCTCTAACATCGGCCATAAGGCCACAAAGGCAGGCCGATTTTGATACTGCTACGTTTTTAACCGTCAAAAATTGCACAACATGGGACTAAGTTCGAATGCCGCGCACGAAAAAGGTGCCAAGCGGGTCATTCACAAAAGAGTCATACCTGACCCCACCGCAGCTTTAGCCGCTTGCACCAATACACAGCCGAGATGCACCGACAAGGGCAAACCTAATCTAAACGCAGCATTGTAGACCAACCTGAAATCATCTTTGATTGACTCGAACAGTCATGCTTGTGATTGCACTTTAACTGCAGAAAGCCGATCTAGAACTATTTTAAACGAATATACCGATCAAATATTTCGATCAAAAATATTCGCCTCGAGTCAAAAAAAACATAAACTTATTGTTAGATAAACCTCAACGAAATGCACCATAGTAGAGATTTTATTTATATTTTTAGAATTCTCATTTGAAATCACCGCCCATTTTTAGCGCTGGAATTTACCAACCAATAACGCACAACAATGAAGCTCGGCTGCAGAGCAACCATTTTTATTGGCTTTGAAGAAATTCTTAAGAATGAATTGTGCATGGCACGCAACTTGCTCTACTGGAATTAACAACCATGTTAGGAGTATATCTTGCGTAATAAACCAAAACTTCACTTTACCTACCTCGCGCTGTTGACCGGTCTCACGACGGGCTTACCAGCATACGCTGAGGAAGAATCCATCATTGAGGAGGTGGTCGTCACGGGCACAAGGATAAAATCCAATGCCAATAGTAGTCAGCCCATCTCAACACTTACATCAGAACAGATAAGCTACAGCGGTCAAGGTGATCTAGCGGAAATACTCAGCGACAACCCCGCGCTGCTTTCTTCCGTTACCGCGGCCAACTCTCTCGACAGTGGCGCCAACAATCTCGACGACGGTTCCGTTAATAATATTGGTGGCTCCGCGCTTAACTTACGTGGATTGGGAATTGAACGAACATTAACGTTAGTTAACGGTCGTCGACATGTATCGGGCATCGAAGGGACAGCCGCCGTTGACATATCATCGATCCCTTCTGCTCTCGTCGAACGGGTTGAAATACTGTCCGGTGGTGCATCAGCTGTCTATGGTGCTGATGCGGTTACAGGTGTTGTGAATTTCATTTTAAAGAAAAATTTTGAAGGCTTCGAGCTAACCGCTGACACCGGCTCAGCTTCTGAGGACGCCTATGGTCGGCGTAAGATGAGTGCCCTGGGTGGCATGAACTTCGACAATGGTCGCGGTAACATGACCATGTCATTTCAATACGAGCAGGATGATGGTCTGCTAGCGGGCGATCGAGACTTTCTTGCGAACCAAGGTATTTCAGACGACGACCAAAACCCCGCGTTGCGATTTCAATCCGGTGAAATCACCTCAGGCGGCACGCCCAATCTGGCCCAATTTTATGACTTCGGCACCACGGGACGATTCAATTCAGGATTACGTATTCCGTCTCAAGCGGATTTTGTCGCTGACTACACAAGTGAATTCGGCGTTGCACCGAGCTTAACCAGCGCTGAACAATCACTGTTCACTCGTGCCTCAAATGCACCACCTCGGGCAATTCTACCGGGTCGAACCTTTAACATCACATCACCCTATGGTGTTGTAGCGTTAGGTGATTTCGGCGTGGAAACACCACTTGGCTCAGAGCCCGATTTAGATGGCAACGGCGTCTCGGATTGCCTACAAAGCTTTACAGGCTATAACAGCTCATTGGACGGCGCCGAATCTTTCGGCATCGCGGGTGGTTGCTGGAACATTGATGCCAATGGTGCTTTGCAGCCCTACCAAGACGGTCTTGTTGCGGGTAGTTTTAACCAATTTGGCGCTAGCGGCAGCTACATCCGTCCTAACCGCGTCCACATTATTCCTGAAAAAGAGCAGTTCTCTCTTGATTTTAATGGGCACTATGACATTAATGACAATATGACGGCTTTCTGGGAGTCTAAATACGTCAATGTCGAATCTGAAGTCTACGAGCAGTATCACAATTTCACTGACCTGCTCTACGGCGCACCCGACAACCCTTATCTACCAGACTCACTGAGCGCTTTCGTCAACAATGGCGGCTTGGGTTTCGCTGGCATTGATGGCGGCTTACACATATCACGTGACTCTGAGGACTGGGGAGACAACGTCACCACCAGTGAACGAGAAACCATGCGTTTTGTTGCGGGTATCGAAGGCGAGTTCAAAGACATCAGCTACGAGGTCTCGGTAAACTACGGTCGTTTTGATCGCACGATGATTGACCGTGAAGAGGTTATCCCAGACCGATTCTTCTCGGCGATCGACGCAGTCGCTGATCCAACCACAGGTGAACCAATTTGCCGTTCCGATCTTAGTTCAACGGCTTACGCGCACACGACGCCGTTTGATATTCCCCAATATGTTGGCGGTGGTGAACTCTCTCCTTTCCTTACCTTCCAACCCGGTGATGGGCAGTGTCAGCCCATGAATATTTGGGGCGGTCGAGGCGCAATGACACAAGCATCAATTGATTTCGTCACCTATGATCGTGAAGTCAGTGAAACCATTGAGCAGTTTGTAGTTTCAGCGTTTGCAACCGGTGATAGCTCACAATTTTTTAGTCTACCCGCAGGTCCAGTATCTTATGTTGTTGGTTTTGAATATCGAGAAGAAGATACGCAACAAAGCTTCGGTTCATATGACGAAGGTATCCTGCCCGTTGGTGGTGTGACACCTGACGGCCAGACTTACTCAGCAGGTCAGTGGGTCGGTGAAGTCAGTGCTGCAAAAAGCCTAGGACCAACCCCGTCTACACGATTACTCAGTAGCTCGTCAGGTTACGACTTCACTGACTACTACCTCGAGGTATCGGTACCAATACTCACTGACACGTTTTTGGCAGAAGATCTCACCTTTGAAGGTGCTTATCGTCAGTCAGACAATTCAGAATTCGGCAAAAACGATACCTATAAGCTTGGCGCAGTTTGGGCACCCGTACAGGACATACAGTTTCGTTATACATTTAGTGAAGCGACTCGGGTACCTAACCTGTTTGAATTATTCTCACCCGAACAGGGTGCAAGATTTCGCCCCGCCGATCCCTGTGATGCAATCAACATCTCGACGTCTATTAATCCGACCCAACGACAGGCGAACTGTGTTTCTGATCTACAGGCTAATGGCGTAGCGGCAGCAAACATTTTTGATTCGAACGGGAACTACAGCTTTGAAGATCCACTTTCCGCTGGTTTCCCCGGTGCTGTCGGCGGCAACAAAGGGCTAACACCTGAAACGGCAGAAACCGAATCCATTGGTATTATCATTACCCCACGCATACTGCCTGGGCTCATGTTATCCGTTGATTTGATCAGTATTGAAATCGAGGACGCTATCGTCTCTGTCTCCGCGCAGAATATTGTCGACCAGTGCTACGACGCTGGCTCACTCAACAATACGTTTTGCGGACTCGTCAGTCGAAACGACACACCTGCATCGGCACAGTCGGGAGGACTGAACTTCATTCGCCAAGTGCAATTGAACTTCGGTACTGCTGAATACGAAGGTTATGATGTGATGTTAGCTTACGACTTCAGTATTTCGTCCTTCGACTTTTTAGCGTCTCTGAACTACACAGAAGTTAAGACACTGGAGTTTGTTGAGGCCGGTACGGTTGATAACGAACTCGGTGAAATGCGTCGGCCTGAGCAATCTGGTACGGTTTCCTTCACGGGTGCTTATGGACCCGCTTCGGTGACTTGGACGACGTCGTATTTGAGCCAACAGACGCTTTCATACGAAGATGGTGTAGAGATTGAGACCGCATTTGCTAACTACGGCGATGCGGCCTTCACTGATGACGCCACCTACATTCACGATATTCGTGCTACCTACCAATGGGATGCATTCACAGTATTTGGTGGTGTAACGAATGTAACGGATGAAGAGCCTTACTCAACCGAGCGGGCCTACCCTGTTAGTCCGGTTGGTCGTTACGCATACTTAGGCATGAGCTTTGTGATGTAACACGACACACAAGTCTCTTTAAACAAGATAGGCACATCTAAGGATGTGCCTTTTTTATGCCCGCTAATATTATCTGCGAGACAATGTAACAGCTTATTAATAACGTCACGGCGTACTGCTATATAGACAGACAAAAAAAAACACACCGATAAGGTGTGTCTTTTCCTAACCGATTAGAATTTCAGTTCAGCGATGCAATATAGCCACGCCAACCACCGAAATGCGATACATCTGTTGCGCCGTCAATACCGCAAGGCTCGCAAATAAAACCCGTTACCCATTCGCCCGATTGCAACTCAATCTGACCCAAACCGAGTGGCTGCGGTATGCCCGCCAAGAAACTACCAATGTGCACCAAAGGTATGTCGTAGACCTCAACTTCAATCGACACGCCCTCTTCGGTACGCATCATACCCGGACGTTTTGGTGGCCCACCAGGCAGTGCGAACAATCGATAGCTATCGGCTGTATGGGTGACTTCTCGCAGCCTTGCTGCACGTTCGATCAATTGTCCGTTGAGCGGCATACCACTTAAATGCGCGCCGCACACGGCCACAGGCATAGTTTCAGTTATCGTTGTCGTTGTTGTTGTCGTTGTTGTCGTTGCGTCTACCGTCGTCTGCAACGCAGTCTCCTGCACGGCAATGCCGAACGTACCAATAAGCCTTGGTTGTTTTGCGAGTAGGCGGCTAGCGAGTCTAAATAACCGTTGATCATTTAACGCATTGGCGACTAACGTCACGCCAAACGGCAATCCGGCCGGCGTAAAGCCAGCGGGTATCGCAAGTGCGGACATATCCAGCAAATTCACAAAATTAGTATAGGCGCCATTGTCGGAGTTTCTCAGAACCGGTTCCGCTGCGACCTCGGCCAAAGAGTAATGCGTGCCAACCGTGGGCAACAACAAGGCATCAAAGGATTCAAACATTTGCTCTGCGGTTCGTTTATAGGCCGCTAACCTATAGGCACCGTCAAAATAGTCGACCGCTGACAGTTGATTACCATGTCCAACGACCGCTAAAAACTCCTCACGCAGCGCGTCCGGGTGCTGCTCAATAAGTTCTTTTGCGGCGTGATAGCGCTCGGCAACCCAAGCGCCTTCATAAAGCAATTTTGCTGCATCAAGCAATGGCGAAATATCGACTTCGCGCGTTTCATACAGATCACTCATACTATCCACGGACTGCATAAACAAAGCTTGGTAGTCTTCATTGCCAAAGAATTTCAATTGATCAAAGCGCGGAATAGCAACAACCGTTGCATCACCACTTAGCTGTTGCCGATCTGTCCGCGCATAGGCGTCCGATGGGTCAAATACGTCGACGACTGCCGCTATTACCGCAGTATCATGCAGATTGAGTCCGAACACTGAGACACAGTCAATGGTTCGACAAGCTGGCACCACGCCAGAGGTACTCAACAAACCGCAACTGGGTTTATAACCAATCAAATTATTCAGTGCCGCCGGGACACGGCCAGAACCGGCTGTGTCAGTACCAAGAGAAAAACTCACCTGCCCTAAGGCAACGGACACCGCACTACCAGCACTCGATCCGCCACTGATAAGTAGTGGGTCAAAAGCATTTTGCACTGCGCCATGGGGTGAACGCGTTCCCACGAGCCCTGTCGCAAGTTGATCAAGATTTGTTTTGCCCATTGGGATGGCGCCCGCATCAATGAGACACTGAACGACAAATGCCGAACGATCTGGCATGTATGCAAACGCTGGACAGGCGGCAGTGGTGGGTATGCCAGCGAGGTCAATATTGTCCTTTATCGCAAACGGCACACCATAAAGCGGCAATGCGTCAATCGACAACGAAGCCAAACGATTCAAATAGGGTGCAAGCTGTTCATCGTTGAGCTGGTAAATCCAGATCGGATTGTCTTGCCCATTCATCATGCGGCGTTTAACTTCTGCTATAACCTCAAAAACAGACACACCATTTTGATAAGCATCCTGTAGGTTTTTGAGCGTCAAAATTAGGGTCTGCAATTCCATCACACCACCTCCGCAAACAATGCCAAGGATTGACCAGAGGTGACTTGTTGACCCGGCTGGACGAGATACTCGATCAATCGGCCTGACCGAGTCGGTTTGATTTCAAGTTCCATTTTCATCGACTCCAATACCATCAATGTTTCTATATCCGTTAACGTATCGCCGGGTTCCGCTCGATATTGCCAAACATTGCCCGACAAATGACTTTCAACAACAAAGTGCCCTTCGGGCACTTCAATCTTCGATTGGTCGACCCCCGCATGACCTTGTTGGTCATCAAAGTGAAGTTGTCCATTTCGTCGCCAATCTGTCATTTCCCTATCGAAGGCCGCCCGTCTTTGATCTGTAAAATCGTCAATCTGATCTTTGTTTTGGACAAGCGTGTCACGATAATCCGCCAGACTGAACGTGGTTGGTTCTATACGAGGCTCGAAACGACCATGAATAAAGTCCTGTCGCAATTGAATCAACTCAGTCTCGCTGACAGGATAAAAATGGATTTGATCAAAAAAACGAAGCAGCCATGGTTTTTCAAAAACGGGCGTCTTGCGATAACGATTCCACATCTGAATCGTACGACCAACAAACTGATAACCGCCCGGCCCTTCCATGCCGTAAACACATAAATATGCGCCACCAATGCCGACAGAATTTTCCGCCGTCCATGTTCGAGCAGGATTGTATTTCGTTGTAACGAGACGATGGGCAGGATTAATCGGCGTCGCCACCGGCGCGCCTAAGTAGACATCACCGAGACCCATGACCAGATAGGTCGCATCGAATACGATCTTCTGCACTTCTTCGATCTCGTTTAAACCATTTATGCGTCGTATAAAGTCTAGATTACTTGGACACCAGGGTGCGTTTGGCCGCACTAAACGATCGTACTTATCGATGGCCTCCTGACAGGCTGGATCATCCCAAGACAGCGGCAGATAAACCTTACGCGATGGCACGGCCAAAGTTTCAATATCATCAACCGCCGTCGCCAGCTCGATTAGAATTTCAATAAGTGCATCTCGCTGAATGACCTCAGGCACATAATGAATCTGCAATGAACGAATACCGGGCGTCAGTTCCAGCACGCCGGCGAGTGATTCCTCAAGCACAGCCAGATAAATACCATGGATCTTGAGCCTTAGTTCGATATCCAGCGTTTGCTCGCCTGCTTCCATCAAAAGAAAATCATCACCGCTCGGTCTAAACACTAACCGGGTGTTGCTGGGTAGTCGCAACTGACTAACAACAGCATCACGGGGTTCGTGGGTCGGTAATACCGATCGATACCCATCGGTCACCTTTTGCAGATTTGCAACGCTCGCAAGTGACGCTTGGATATCCTTGTAACGCAACAATGCGTCTTGGTTACTGACCGGAACAAATCTAACGGTATCGCCAGGTCGCAATTGGCCGATCTTCCACAAATCCGCTCTTATGACCGTGGCTGGACAGACAAATCCACCGAGTGATGGACCATCGGGACCCAACAGCACGGGCATATCGCCGGTAAAATCAATCGCACCGACGGCATAGGCATTATCATGGATGTTGGACGGATGCAGGCCAGCCTCACCGCCATCATTCCTCGCCCATTCGGGCTTCGGTCCAATAAGCCGCACGCCGGTGCGGCTCGAATTGAAGTGAACGCCATAGTCTGAACAAAAAAGCATTTCTATGTCACGCTGCGTAAAGAAATCTGGCGCACCATGCGGTCCATAAATAACATGCAGTTGCCAGTGGTGATCATCGTCGGAAGAAAAAGGTACCGCCTGATCTGGCAGTGTCACTAACGCCGGCAGCGTTTCGGGTTCAACGATGGGCAAGGTATCGCCCGGTCTTAGTGTCCGGCCCGCATGGCCGCCAAATTGGCCCAGCGTAAAAGTTGATCTTGAACCGAGATACGTCGGCGTTTGAATGCCACCGGCGACCAATAGATAACCTCTAGGACCGCCAGCGTCGACAGCAACAATATCCAGCATCGAGCCTGCAGGCACATGGACGATTTGCCAATTGCTGATCGGATCGTCATTGAGTGTCGCCGACATAAAAGCACCGGTAAGGACAATCGCCGTAGCGGTATGGAACTGCAATCGAGGGCCTTCAGCGGTGATTTCTATACCCGCTGCCGTTTTATCATTACCTAATAGTTGATTACCCATTTGAAAACTGAGATCGTCGAAAGGTCCACTCGGCGGCACGCCCACATCCCAATAACCAACGCGCCCAGGAAAATCCTGGACCGTAGAAAATGTGCCTGCACGATGGACGCGTATACCGTTTAATTGAGGCTCGAAGTGGGTCAATAGGCTAGTTGCAAGTTTGGCTGAAATAAACGCTTCTTCCTGTAAAAACTCAGCGAGATAACTGACATTCGTTGCGGTGCCATAAAGTTGAATCGCCTCGAGTGCTTTTTGTAGACCCTTAATCGCTGACGTACGATTGTCGTCATGAAAAATGACCTTAGCGATCATGGGATCATACTTGGCAGAAATCTCTGTGCCTGCGGTAACCCAAGTGTCGATGCGAAGCTGCTGCGTACTCGCCGGAAAATCAACCTGCGTGAGTAAGCCAGGGGAAGGCTGAAACGCAACAGCTGGATCTTCGGCGTAAATACGCGCCTGAACGGCATGACCTTTAGGCTTATGACGAATCGCCAGTTCTGCCAAGGGTGGCAATAGGCCTTCCGAAAGCTGAATCATACAAGCAACGAGGTCGATACCATAAACCATTTCAGTTACGCCATGTTCGACCTGCAAACGGGTATTTACCTCAAGAAAATAGGCTTCTTGGCGACTCTCATCATAAATATATTCAACCGTACCAACGCTTCGGTAGTTGACCGACGACAACAGTAATTCAGCACTTCTACACAATCGATCGAGGACTTCAGAGGGTATGTTGGGTGCCGGACATTCTTCGAGAACCTTTTGTTGCCGCCGCTGGACCGAACAGTCTCTCGTACCAAACGCCAACACGGAACCTGCCCCATCACCAATGACCTGTACTTCAACATGGCGTGCTACTTCAACATACCGTTCAAGAAACAGACCACCGTTTCCAAAGTTGTTTACAGCGAGTTGTTGTACGGCATCAAAGGCGAGTTCGAGCTCTTCATCACTACGACAAATTCGCATGCCGATGCCGCCACCACCGGCGGTGCTTTTTAGCATCAAAGGATAACCAATTTGTTTTGCAAAGAATTTGGCGCCGGCCAAATCCGGCAGAAGTGGACTACCCGGTAACATGGGCACACTGTTCTCGAGCGCAAGCTTTCGTGCGCTATGCTTTAACCCAAAGACATTGATTTGATTACCGGTAGGACCAAGAAATGCAATCCCCAGCTCTTCACAGCGTTGCTCAAAACCGGCATTCTCTGACAAAAAACCATACCCAGGATGAATCGCTTTAGCACCAGAGGCCATCGCAATATTCAGGATTTTCTGCTGATTCAGGTAGGTCTCTGCAACGAGCCCATCGCCTAGCGAATACGCTTCATCTGCAAGGTCGATATGTTGCGAATCGATATCGTCCTCTGCATAGATCGCTACACTTTGTTTACCCATAGCAACGAGGGTACGCATGATCCGGCAAGCAATAGCACCCCGGTTGGCAATGAGAACCTTATCGATATTTTGTATATCGCTGGCGCTATTGATCGGATTTATAGAAACAGTCATTCGGCTTCCCAAATTAGAACTTCGATCGGTGTGGGGTCATAGGCATTACAAGGATTGTTTAACTGCGGACAGTTCGAGATCATTACAATCGTATCCATGTACGCAATCATCTCAACGTAATTACCCGCGTCACTGATACCGTCCTCGAAGGTCAAACCGCCTCCCTGTGTCACGGGCACATTCATAAAAAAATTAATATTATGGGTAATATCGCGTTTACTCATGTCAAACAGGTCCTGCTCTGCAATCGCGAGCAACCAACTGTCACGGCAACTGTGCATACACTTTTTGTCCAGCGAATAACGGATCGTATTGCTCTCAGATGCACAGGCGCCCCCTAGGGTATCGTGCCGCCCACAGGTGTCTGCGGTAATTTCCATCAGCACATTGCCTTGCGTGCTCAGCAATATTGAGCCTGCCGTTAGGTAAACATTTCCTTGCTCACGGATTGTGTCCGTGGCGCTGTAGCGTTCCGCTGGGTTTGCAGCACTATAAAATATCGTATCAACGGCTTGGTTACCTTGCAGATCAAGAATGCGAAACGTTTCACCCTGCTTGATGACATGCATCCAATAGTCACCGGCCTCGATAGTCTTTGAATAACTCGCGTTGGTTGGCTCTTTTTTACTTTCTTTGATCATCAGTGATCCCCTTAGCCAATTGATATAGACGCGTGTTCTCGAAGGCTCTGCCGCTCTCTGGTCTCAACAGGCGACACTCATCATCCTCTGCTGGGTAAGGCAATTTTCGAATTTCATAACGAATCGGTTTACGTGGGTAATCGACAGCGGGGTTGAGCGGATGAGGGCAAGTATGAAAAACAACGATGGCATCCATTTCAAAACGCAATGTGACGGCATCGCCAGCCTGCGATTGCGTTTTAGACCAGACCAAATCGCCGGCCTGGTCGACGTCAATACGGCTAAACAAATTGAGATTTGCAGCGAGATCTCGCTGTCCTAAACCATATTTTCCAAGCTCGATGAGGAAACTATCGCGACCATTACGTAAATAGGCATTACGGTCTTGTTGATAGCTGCTTTTACCCCACCTCGACTCAACTAGGCGTCGATTGCAGGTACCTGTCGCTGTATCGTGCCAACCGAAAGTATCCTCAACAATCGAACACATAACCCGCCCCATGTCCGAGTAGAGACTGTTACCTTGAGTCAACTTGAAGGTGTGTTGCCCCTTCAAAGTGTCAGGCATGTTGTATTTTTCAAGCGTGTTCTCGGGGTTAACCATCAACATAGCGACATTGGCACCGCCTGCAATATCCACTAAACGAAGCGCATTGCCGGCTGACATCCGCATCGACCAATGTGCACCGCCTGGAAATGTTTCACTGTAAATGAGGTTTTCGTCCGTTAACTGCATGACGGTAAAGGTCCTTTTGTAGACACATTAATATCGGTCATTTTTACCTCGTCTATTTCAATGTAAATGTCGCAAACGTCCCGCATCTGGCGAGCACACATCCGATCAGATTTTTGATAAGCCCTGGATCCGCCTAGGCATATCGGTTTTCGTGATTGCTTGACTGATAGCCTTCCGACAACAGCACACATCAAGAAAGCAGATGCAGGTGTACTCACCGCCATGTGCGAGACTCAAATAGATACTCAGTGTTTGATTACCGAATACCCGCGACAGTGACATTGCAAGTTCTGAACCATCTTGGGTCGAAACATGAAGAGCCTGAGAAAAAATGCTTTTTGAGCCAACCACGCGGCGAAAAACGATGTCGTTTAACACGTTTTGTTAATGTCTTTTTCGGAAAACTGCACACCTTTGTGCCAGCCGACTGTTTTACGACCAACAATAGGGCGAGCAAGATTGTCAGTAACCGCAATACTGTCGTTTGTGAAGACGTGACGCATAAGCGCCATGGTTGATATCGGAATGAGACTTACCGGCCGACAATTGAAAAAGTGTTTGCACAGCTGAGCACCTTACTGATCTGACAGGCTGAATTGAAAAGCCACTTTAATGGTGCGTGCTTGGGTAACTCTGTGCGAAATCAGAGCGTTAAATCGACTCGCGTAGAGAACAAATATGACGATGAATACTTATGCTGAGCATTGATTTTACGCGTCTAAAAAAAAATCAATCATCGAATGACTTAATAATTCATTGCTACAGAACCGTCGATGCAGCCACCGACTTTACCTCTATGCGGAAAATAACCGATACATATCAATCAGATAGAACAGCACGGCGACACCATTAGATACGACTGTGTCCAATACGACTATGAGGTGCAAACTCATATTTGCCGTACTGACTAATCCAAATGGAACCCCGTGCGAACCGATTGTTATGCTTGTGCGTGACCTTACTCAACAATGGCCTAATTTTTGCTCTCTCGGTAGCAGACAATTTCTAAAAGACTAACTGAGGATTTTTTCATGAGGGCCATTCACTAATGAGAGAGCAAACACTGGAGCTTGAAAAAGCCACGCTTACCGCCAACCAACCGGAAGCCGCCGCAACAACAAATTCAGCAACGACCACGCCAACACCCCGTAAATGGCGCGACTTTTTATGGACGCTACCCCAGCCAATTCTTGTGCTTGGTTCGATGTTTGCTGTCGCCACTGCGTTTACCCATGAATGGACCGATCCAAAACTCTTCGCATTGATCATGATGATATTGCCCCTACCGCTGGTGCTTTTCGCAGAACAGATCTGGACAAAAAGACAAGACTGGTTACTGACACCGAAAGAACTTGCCGAGGATGGCTTCTGGCTTGCTCTGGCAGGTCTGATCTGGGTGCCCCTTTATTCTGACTATTACCAAACCCCGATATCGGAGGGCTTTAAAGCAATTCGTGATGCAACACCTCTGAATTTCAAATTAGAGCCGCAATCGATCATTGGACTTATGCTGGGCGCTATTCTCGTACGCACGCTAGCTGAGTTGATCTACTACTGGCTACATCGAGTGCAACACGAATCGGTATTTTGGTGGCGGATACATGCGACTCATCATCACATGACCAAGATGGGTGCTGCCCGAGGTGATCGGACGCACCCATTGGAATTTGCGGCATTGATGATCGCGACCCCCATCATACTAGCGCTCACTGGTGCCAGCGATGATGTTATTGCTGTCACAGGCGCCTTTGGTATGTTCAATGCTATCCTGACGCATTCAAATCTACCCCTGCGCTCGGGCGTATATGGTCTTTTCTTTACGACAGCTGAAATGCATCACTTGCACCACTCACGTGATTTGCAGAGCAGTAATTCAAACTACGGCTGTGCCATTATTGTCTGGGATCGACTATTCGGCACATTCAATGGCGGCACAGAAGTTGAAGCTGTTGGCGCTGGCACAGGTCAGGCACTGGACATTCCAACTCAGTTGAAAATGGCTTTTGTATCCGAAGACCAATTGACAAAATACTAGTCGTGAACACAAATTTAAGGAGTAGTAACAATGAACGTAAAGATCGCGGGCGCAGCCTTAACGATATTATTAATGGGCTGTTCGTCTTCGATGGAAGATGCGTCTAAAACTGTTACTGCAACGGACGAAGTCCTCATGCCCGAATCCGTTAACGCCTTAAAGGGGTCATTCATACCAACGGATTTTAATGCGCCAGTTCTGGTTGAAACACAAACCTTTAAACTGGTTCCGCTGAGCCCAAAACTAGCAAAAATCGATTTCGATGCCTACATGTCATCAATCAAACATTTGCAACAGACATTCACTCGCAGCAACAGTTGGCCGCACAAAGGTATCTCCGACGCTGACGCGCTGTTAGATATGGAAACCGAACAAAGCCGATTCGAGAATCGTGAGTCTTTTGCTTATGCAGTGCTGACTCCGGACGGACAACGCGAACGTGGATGTGTGTACATCTATCCAAGCAATATCCCTGGCTATGGCGCGGTCGTTAGAATGTGGGTCACCAAAGCAGAATACGATGCAGGCTTCGATGCCGAATTAAATACGTGGGTGACCCAATGGATCCAGACCGAATGGCCATTTTCAGCTGTCGCCTATCCAGGTCGCTCTATTGACTGGAACACATGGGACGCGTTGGTTGCAGAGAACAAAACCGATGCTGAAAGTGACGGTGCACTTCTTGAACAGAATCGACAAACCGCTGAAATTTTTATAGATGCTTTTTATTCTTTTGATTCAGTAGCGCTAAACGGCTTCCTTAACGATGCAGACGAATCAGCAACAAAGATTCTGTATTACCAAGGATGGGCCGAAGGTGGCAACTATATTGTATTGGACCGCAAAGCTTGTGAACCTGAATCAGCGCAACTGATACGCTGTTCGATTAAGGTACAGGATGATCCTGTGGTAGAACTGAAAACGGGCTTCAACGTTACAGACACTTTTCACTTGACCTTCGATGGCTCAGCCATTGCGTCAATCGAAACTAGTTCTAACGATCAGCCGATCTATTACGAAGCACGAAAATGGGTTGAAGAAAACATGCCCGACGTCATGACGGGCCCTTGTCTTGATCGTTCAAACGGTGGTACTACACCCGGCGACTGTGCTCGCGCTATGACGCAGGGATATAAACAATTCTATGCCGCCACACGCGCCTCAGACACTTCCGATCCGGAATAAAAATACGCCAGAGTTCAGGCACCTTAAAGGCTCTATAATAGAAATGGCTGAGGGCTCTATATTAGCAAAGCTGCAAGCTCTGCGTTAACGCACGATGGAATATCAACAGGGTCTTGTGGTCCGCGTCACCCTACACGCTCACTAACGATTCGCCTTTGTTAATTTCAACTGTCCCTCTATTATTTTCACCGCTTGCGTCAAATCAGTTAGACTGATAAAAAATAGTGTAGAGAACATATGTGAACGTCATTCGACAGCGCGCCAAAGAAAATTTCCCAACCGTACTGTTGTCTATACTGGGTATTATGCAAGCCCTCGCAATGGAAATTCTCTGGTCAAAGATTCAGGAAATTGACTATCTTTTTGAACTCTCTTGGCTGAGTGTCATCGTCTGGAGTCAGATCGTTGCAACCTTTATGGGCGTGGTGATCGTTTGGGTGGCCTATTCGAGTTCAGCCATGCGTTTTCGCTGGGTACCGACGACGATGGATTCAATCTTTCCCTTCCTCATTGGCCTATTAGAGTTCGTTATGATCGAAAGTATTGATCCCAACGAGCCCGGTTTGTGGTTTTTCGCTATGGCGCTTTTATTCGCCTCGATGAATTTGGTAACCCATTCAATGATGCGCGCGGCAAGAAAAGACGCCGATAATGCGTTCTTTTTTAAGGCGGTTACGCCAGCAAAACTGTCAGATTTTCAAAAAGAATTTGCGACTGTTGCCACAATTTTACTCATAAGCTGCTATTTCATGCTCAGCAGCAATAACCATACATTTGTGGTGTTAACGCCAATCTTACTCGTTAATGCGCTGCTACTTTTCCAGTTTTATCTTGCCGAAAAATTTTGGGCCCGCTCAACTGCAGAATAGATTCATCACTGGTAACAATCATTAACCATCGGTTTTTGAGGCGCTACTCTGACACAGCATCAGATGATGACTATAGACAACATTGCCTTTGGGCTAAAAACGTGAGGAAAAAGTAACCCCAATAATGGCCGCCGTGTCCACATCCGTTTGTGCCAGACGCCGACCGTTTGAATCTTCCAGCCGCAGACTACCGTTAAATTCCACACCCGCCAGCAGGGTGACACGGGTCATAGGCCAGGGTGAATAACCCACCGACGCCACCAACGGCGAGCTTCGATCTTCCCCAATACTGCTTGAAGCGGTCGTCGACTCATCAAGGCTGAAGCGTGTTTTCTCAAAACGGCCTGACAAACCCAGCGTCCATTTATTGTCTAGCTGATAGTCCAAGGACAGACCAGGACCTTGTGATGCGGCTAAGCCTCTTCCTGTGTTAAGACTCAACTTGTCTGTGATTTTCCAGTCGACAACGACAATCGGGAAAACGTTCGAGCCACCGCCGACTTCACTAAACCAACCCAAGCCTGGACCCAGCGTCAGCGTATCCGACAGTTTCCAGCTTATGCCACCAATAATGCCTTGCGTACGGCCTGCGCTAGAACTTGCTCCCGATTCCTTCAATGTTCTGATACTCGGAATCAATATGACGTTGGTCGTATCGCTCGGTGCGAATCGGATGGGAACAGAGACACTATAATTCTCAATCTTGCTCCACGGTTGCTGTCCATCAATGGTCGCTAGAGGTGAAAAATCATAATCAGTTTTACCTGCACCGACAGAGACTGAAAGCGTCGTGTTTCTATCCCTTGCATAACCTAAACTGGCTTGTACGAAACTGCGCGTGACACTCATTTCACCTTCCGCATCGGAAAAGTCTGTATCAAGCTGTTCCACTAAGCCGCCAGATAATCCCCATACCCAGGGACCATATTGGGATTGCGACTCAGCGGCTTGCGTCGTGGTGGATGTTAGGCAGAACAACAAAAATAGCGCTGTGAACACAGCGGTACGAATCAAAGTAGGCACAGACGACCTTTAAAATTTGGTTAACGGAAATATTTCGGAGGCGATTGAGTTATAGCTCACTGAGTAAACTGCAGCTGAGGGACGACTAAACTACAACTAAACTACAACTACAACTAAAACTACAGCAGTCAGCATTATAAAAGGTGAACGCTGAGCATCGACTATTTGCGTCACTTGGCTTCGGTGGATGTTCGCTCCATGCGATGACCGTAGTCCCAACTTGTCATCCAAGATGGACTCAGTTCCAACACATACTCATCGTCCTTGCGATCAAGCAGCCATTTTGCCAAAGAGTCGTTCGAGTCACCCAGATACCGTCCGATTAACTTATGTAACGTCTCCTCGACCCCAACATGCGTCAGGCTTACTCGACCCCTACCCCTTACGCCTTTATAGGGCGGTTCATTCGGCGCGATTTCGAAGGCACATTTATCATTTTTGCTGAGCTGTTTTACAAGCTGGCTATTTTTATGCGATGCACACAGCAGCACATCACGGTCCGGATCGAACAAAAACCAGACCGAACAAATACTCGGAAACGCTTCACCATATGTCGCGATGCGCATTGGTATAGAGACTTGCGAGAGGTAAGAAACTAACTGATCACGGGGCCAGGCACTAGATTTGCTGATAAGCATGGAATGTATCGGGTAATGGGTAATGCCAGTATATTCTCACAACAAGGCCGTCACAAACACAGTTAGTAATGGTTCCCTTCAAATGAATCGTCGAATACCTCGATAACGCTATCAACAGCATCCTAGCAGACCTACAAAGTCCCGCTCACAATCTGATCCTCTGTAGGTTTTGCAACGTAGAAGACCCTACCTTACTCTATTGAGCGAACATCATGTTTGGACTATTTAAATCAGATCCCGCTAAGAAACTCCTCAAGCAATACAAGGCGAAGTTAGAGAAAGCGATGCATGCGCAGCGTAATGGCGATATCCGCAGCTATTCTTTTCTGACAGAAGAAGCTGAAGCGCTGAAAGAGCAACTCGACGCACTAAATGCTTCCTCAACGCCTCAGTAACCCTATCTTGCGTGTGTCAACACACGCCTAGCTAATGGCCCAGCACCCAATCTAAACATCTGGCTTGATAGACACTTTTAACTAAAGGTACTGTCATCTCTGTGCGGGCTTGGTAAACCCAGTACCTACTTGGCAGGTTTGCATGAGCTAGACTGCGTCTTCGCGTTTGGTTTTGATCCCAGACACAGTAATGAGCGACGTCGTTTTGATTTTCATCGCCGTGATGCATCACGCTATGTTTCAGAGCTACGTTTCATAGCTACGTTTCAAACTATGTATAACCCTACTCATAACCCTATGCAGGCACTGCCGCTAAGATGGCGTCATACCTATCTGACATGCACCTTATGGCTTCATACGAAAATTTACTGTCCTGGTGGCTGTTACTGTTGCGCCGCCCGGCCCCGTTGCTTCAGCCTTAAATGTCACACCTACGTTTGACTTAAACCCTGGCGGAAGATGTGCCTTCATCGACCCGAGGTTCCAATTCGTTACGTCGATTTTACCCGAACCCGTATTGCCAGCGCCGTCGTTCAGCGTGATGCGCGCAGGCAGACCTTGGATTTCAAGATGGCTAATTTTACTGTCACTGTCTCCCGGTGTTGCACTAGCGGTAAGGGTCAATGTCGCGGAGGCAGGTGCAAGCGCTAGCGCCGTGTCCACCGCAGCTGATTGGACATTAACGTTACCTTGCATTTGGACGGGATGACCCATGCTATCAACCATTGCGCCGCCTTGTGATCGAACGTCCATTGCCAGACCTTCAGCGCGCGTCGCTGTATATAACGGTGCTCGGGCAATGTCGGTAGGATCCAGTGATTTCGTTGCTAGACTGGCGCCGAAAATCTGACCTTCATAGTGTTCACCCGTGTTCCGTCCATTGATCGTGCCCGGCGTATTCATTTTTTGGCCTATGACTGCGTGACCATTACCCGGTACAACACTGCCTTTAGCAACATTTGGCATCGTCTTCGTCAAAACACCATTGTCATAAATCTTTAGCTCGCCGGTTACAGAACTTGTGTCATAACCCGTGTTTAGAAAGGCGATATTCAAATTATTTGGACGCCAAGCACTGACGACAGTAAAACCTCTTGAAGTTCTTTGTATTAAACGCTCCCCTGACGACCAAAATAATGATGCTTAGACTCTATGGTTTTCGCTCTCTTTAGTCATAGTGGCAGTCTTCATACAATCTATGAACGCGCATATGTGCTGCCGACCTAAAACTAAACGCTTTCAGAGGCCCTGATTGTAACTCGATTTTTTGCGATTTTTAGCTACCTCGTTAGATGAATGAGCATCAGAGTCTGAATAATTTTCCTGACGGCAAAACGCATCGCTTCACACTGACGAGGGGCTGCAACACATTGTTTTGATAACAGAGTCATCCGCTAAGGAATCATAAGAAAGGGACATCGCTTTCTCAATTCTTAGGTAGATCACGATAAATCACGGGGTGTTGACGTTAACGTCAACGTTAGGCTAGGATCGGCACATGAAAAATAATTATTCCATTCGTGATTTATCGCAAGAGTTCGTAGTAACGACACGAACACTGCGATATTACGAGGAAAAGGGGCTGCTGTCCCCTATTCGCGTTGGTCAGAGCAGGCTCTATACAAGTGCCGACAGAGCCCGACTCATTCTTATCTTGCGCGGTAAAACCTTAGGCTTATCGCTTGAGCAAAGCGCTGATTTAATCTCCATGTACGACCCTGAATCGAATAACAAAAAACAACTTGAAGCCCTCATCGACAATATTCAAGTTCGACGGTGCCAACTGGAAGCTCAAAAAAAGGAACTCGAGCGCATGATCGTTGACCTACAGGATTGGGAACAACGCAGTCGGCTTGCCATGCAGGGAACGTTAAAAAACAAACCTTAAAACTAACGAATTTTCTAAGGGAAAAATGCCATGAATACATCCTATGCCATGCTGGACCACAACTTAGGTGAAGACCTCGATATGCTCAGGGACCTTGTCTTCAAATTCGCCCAGAACGAAATTGCGCCTCGGGCTGCTGACATTGACAGTAGCAACGAATTCCCGGCGGATCTTTGGCGCAAGATGGGCGACATCGGGATTCTCGGCATCACCGTCTCAGAGGAATTCGGTGGCAGCGATATGGGCTATCTAGCTCACGCTATCGTAATGGAAGAAATCAGTCGAGCGTCGGCTTCCGTCGGCCTGTCTTATGGCGCCCACTCGAATCTATGCGTCAATCAGATTCATAAAAATGGCACGCACGAACAAAAATCGAAATACCTACCCAAGTTATGCTCCGGTGAACATGTCGGTGCACTTGCGATGTCAGAGCCCGGTGCCGGGTCAGATGTCGTCAGCATGAAGCTTAAAGCCGAGAAGCAAGGCGATGTCTATATCCTCAATGGTTCAAAAATGTGGATCACAAACGGACCCGATGCGGACACCTACGTTATATATGCAAAGACTGACGTAAATGCAGGCTCTCGTGGCATGACTGCGTTTCTCGTTGAACGGGATTACGAGGGCTTCAGCCAAGCACAAAAACTCGACAAGCTGGGCATGCGCGGCTCCAATACTTGCGAGCTGGTGTTTCAAGATTGCGAAGTACCGGTAGAAAATATTCTAGGCCGTGAAGGTGAAGGCGTACGTGTGCTGATGTCAGGCTTAGATTATGAGCGCACCGTATTATCAGGCGGACCCGTCGGCATCATGCAAGCTTGCATGGATATTGTTGTCCCCTACGTTCACGATCGAAAGCAGTTTGGCCAAGCGATTGGAGAATTCCAGTTGATGCAGGGCAAGCTTGCTGACATGTATACAACACTGAACGCTAGCCGTGCTTATCTCTACGCGGTTGCACGCGCATGTGATAGAGGACAGGAAAGCCGTAAGGATGCGGCCGCGGTCATCCTCTATACCGCTGAGCAGGCAACGCAATGCGCACTACAAGCGATACAAGCATTAGGCGGTAATGGCTACATCAATGAGTACGGTACGGGCCGATTGCTACGTGACGCCAAACTGTATGAAATTGGCGCCGGTACGTCAGAGATTCGCCGCATGCTCATCGGTCGAGAACTCTTTTCAGAGGCGGGATAAATCATGGCAGTCATTACATCAGATATTAACCCTCGCACGGCTGACTTCATTGAAAACGTCGAGCATATGCAAAGTCTCGTCGATGATCTGCAAACGACGGTTGAGCAAATTAAGCAAGGCGGTGGCGAACGATACCAAGAGCGGCATAAAGCGCGCGGCAAACTGCTACCGCGAGATCGCGTTGATGCCCTTATTGACCCCGGCACATCTTTCTTGGAATTCTCACAGCTTGCTGCGCACGACATGTACGGCAAAGATAATGTGCCGGCAGCAGGCATCATCACAGGTATTGGTCAAATCAACGGCCAGCAATGTGTGATTGTCGTCAATGATGCAACGGTTAAAGGCGGTACCTACTATCCCGTGACGGTAAAAAAACATCTACGGGCTCAGGATATTGCTCAAGAGAACCACCTACCCTGCATTTATCTGGTTGATTCCGGCGGTGCAAATTTGCCAAACCAGGACGAAGTTTTTCCAGACAAACATCACTTTGGACGAATCTTTTTCAATCAAGCTAATATGTCGGCCGAAAATATTCCCCAAATTGCTGTTGTGATGGGTTCGTGTACAGCCGGTGGCGCTTATGTCCCCGCAATGGCTGATGAATCAATCATTGTGAAAAATCAGGGCACGATCTTTCTTGCCGGCCCGCCCCTCGTCAAAATGGCGACCGGTGAAGAAGTCAGCGCTGAGGAACTTGGCGGTGCCGACGTGCACTCGAGAGAATCCGGTGTCACTGATCATTACGCGAGAAATGATCACCATGCACTCGAACTCGCTCGCAATGCGGTGAGCCGACTCAATCGCGTCAAACCAGTTTTAATGGATGTTGCAGAGGTTGTTGAACCTCTATTCCCAGCGAGTGATCTGTTAGGCATCGTGCCAAAAAATGTCCGTAAACCGTACGATGTCAGAGAAGTGATTGCACGGGTATTCGACGGCTCTGAATTTGATGAGTTTAAGGCGCTCTACGGCACAACATTGGTCTGTGGTTTCGCCAGACTTTATGGCTACCCCGTGGGCATTGTTGCCAACAATGGTGTGCTGTTCAGTGAATCGGCGCAGAAAGGTGCGCACTTTATTGAATTGTGCGCACAACGAAAAATTCCACTTATCTTCCTGCAGAATATCACGGGCTTTATGGTTGGCCAACAATATGAAGCCGGCGGCATCGCTAAACACGGCGCCAAAATGGTGATGGCAGTAGCCTGCGCCAAAGTGCCGAAACTCACCCTGATTATTGGTAACTCTTACGGGGCCGGTAACTACGGCATGTGCGGTCGAGCCTATGATCCTAACTTCCTGTTTATGTGGCCCAATGCGCGTATTTCAGTCATGGGCGGCGAACAAGCGGCTGGCGTTCTAGCTCAAGTGCGACGTACTCAGATTGAAAATGCGGGAGACGAATGGCCAGTCGAACAAGAAGCGTTGTTCAAACAACCCATTGTTGACGACTTTGACGCTCAGGGGCATCCCTACTATGCGAGCGCCCGACTCTGGGATGATGGCGTCATTGACCCAAGGGACACGCGACGCGTTTTAGGTCTTGCTCTGTCAGCCTCACTTAACAAGCCAATTGCGGAAACGCGATTCGGCGTCTTTAGGATGTAGCCCAATGTTTGGAAAAATACTTATTGCCAACCGTGGCGAAATTGCCTGCCGCGTTATTCGCACTGCCAAAGCGCTCGGTATTCAAACCGTCGCTGTCTATTCCGACGCTGATACGCATGCACTGCACGTTCAAATGGCCGATGAAGCTGTACACATTGGCGGCTCCGCACCCTCTGAATCCTATCTCGTGATGGAGAAGATTATTGCTGCTGCGAAACAAACAGGCAGCGAGGCGATACACCCGGGGTACGGCTTTTTATCTGAGAACGCCGCTTTCTGCCAACTCTGTGAAAACAATAACGTGGTGTTTATAGGACCGCCGGTTGGCGCGATCGAAACCATGGGTTCAAAATCCGCAGCCAAACAGATTATGGAAGGTGCTGACGTACCACTTTTGCCTGGCTACCACGGTGCTGACCAAGACCCAAACCTTCTCAAAGATGCAGCACGAAAAATTGGCTACCCCGTCCTGTTAAAAGCCGTATCAGGTGGCGGCGGCAAAGGTATGCGACAAGTCCATAACCCCAACGAATTCGATGAGGCGCTAGCGGCCGCAAAACGCGAAGCACTCTCGGGCTTTGGCGACGACGACATGTTAGTTGAAAAATATCTTCAACAACCCAGACACGTCGAAGTTCAAGTGTTCTGTGATGCCTTGGGTAATGGCGTTTACTTGTTCGAGCGGGACTGTTCCGTACAGCGCCGTCATCAAAAGATTATCGAAGAAGCGCCGGCACCTAAACTACCGGACGGCATAAGAGAAAAAATGGGTGAAGCCGCGTTACGTGCAGCTGCCGCTGTTAACTATGTTGGCGCAGGCACAGTTGAGTTCTTACTCGATTCTACCGGCAACTTCTATTTCATGGAGATGAACACACGACTTCAGGTCGAACACCCTGTAACAGAAATGATCACGGGCCAGGACCTGGTGGAATGGCAATTAAAAGTGGCCAATGGTGAACCTCTACCCTGCCGTCAGTCGGATCTTATAATGACCGGTCATGCATTCGAAGCACGCATTTACGCGGAAGACCCGGCCAATGAGTTTCTACCGGCAGCGGGTAAGCTAATCTGGTTACAACAACCGGCAGCATCTCGCCACGTAAGGGTTGATACAGGCGTCGTGACGAACGACGAGGTTGGGGTTTTCTATGACCCAATGATCGCCAAGCTCATCGTCTGGGACGTAGACCGACAACGCGCATTAGCAAGACTTGATCGTGCGCTAGCGGAGTATCGAATCATTGGTGTGACAACAAATATTGATTTTCTGCGTCGACTAGCCACGCATCATGCGTTTCGTAATGAAGACTTAAGTACCGACTTTATTACCCGACATGAAAGTGACTTGTTTGAGCATAACCAGCCACCGATTTCGTTGTTTGCTCCACTGGCCGCTTTGTACCTGACACTTCGACGTGAGTCACAACCTGCGCCAAGCTCCGATTCGCGCTCTGATCCAACGTCGCCTTGGCATACGTTAGACCACTGGCGAATGAATGCGCCATGCGTGCATACAGAGGTTATTGTTGTCGGCGATATCGAACATACGATCGATGTTGAAAAAGTCGGTTTGCACACCTATCGTACAGATATCGGCAACGCATCATTTACCGTCAGTGGTCAGCTCGATGGTCGCGATTTAACGGCAACGATCGACGGCCACAAACGGTCAGCGGTGGTTGTAGAACATGCTATAGACAGCAGTTCCGCAATATCTCTATTCACTGATGACACGAGTTTCGAGTTCACAGTGCGTGCGGTAGATCTTGGTGAAGAAGTTGAACATGATGATGGGTCCGGGTTCAAAGCACCGATGAATGGCACTGTGGTCGAGATTCTCGTTAACGCGGGCGACAAGGTGGCCGCCGGTGACACGTTAGTCATTATGGAAGCCATGAAGATGGAGCATGCCATCAAGGCGCCAGTTGCTGGCACAGTCAATGAAATATACTACAGCAAAGGCGATCTGGTTGATGGTGGCGCCGACCTGCTCGCGTTTGAACCGATGGACAGCTAGGGTTTTATTTACGTTATTGGATACAAAGGTCAACGACACAGACAATAGAGGAATTTAGTCAATGCAGCTTTATCACAACGCGATTTCTACCTGTTCCCAGAAAGTACGCATGGTCCTACATGAAAAGGCACTCGAAGTTGAGGACAAACTGATTGATCTGCAGGCAGGCGATCAATTTGACGAAGCTTACATAGCGCTCAATCCCGACGCTGTTGTCCCTACCCTTGTTGACAACGGCAATGTCATGATCGAATCGACACTCATCAATGAGTATCTACAGGATGCTTATCCTGAAATAAGCCTTGCACCGCAGGACAGTTATGAACGCCATCAGATGCGATTGTTCTGTAAACAGATTGACGACAAACTTGCTACCGCCTGCGGCGTGATCACCTATTCGATCGGTCTACGACCTTCGCTTCTCGCACGGCCAAAAGCAGACGTTGATGCAATGATTGCTAAGATCCCCAATGCGCGGAAACGGCAAATGCGAACGGACGTCGTTGAATTAGGTGTTGCTGCTGGCCAATTTAAAGATGCCATGCTAACCCATCAATCTCTATTTGATGCCGCCGAGACGATGCTTACGGCGCGCACCTGGCTTGTGGGCGAGACCTTTAGTCTGGCGGATTGTGCACTCATACCCTATGTCGTCAGAATCGATCACTTAAACCAAAATACTGAAATCAATCACCGCCCCAACCTTAAGCGCTGGTACGAAGCGGTTGCGGCAAGACCAAGCTTTGCTGAGGCGGTCACAAAATGGGCAGCCCCTGCTGTCATCGCGATGTTAGGTAGTGCCGGTGATGCGGTCAAAGATGACATCGCCAAAGCCATGCAAACATAGTTGCAGGCGCTTTCATGCTTACTGATTGCGTTTCGGTAGCTGCAAAGATGTCAGCAGACCCAGCACACCAATAAAGCCCGACAACAGGAATACCGCCATAAAAGAACCCGTTAGGTCAGCCAAAAACCCACCGATTGGTGGCGAGATCGTTTGCGCTAAGCCAAACGCTAAGGTCGCCGCAGCAAAGCTGGGTCCGTAATCCTCAATCGCGGTATTTTCAACAACGTAAAGCGTAATGAGCGAAGGCAGGCCGCTGAACAAAAAGCCAAGCCCAACACAGGCAACCAGTGTCGGCACATAGTGGCCGGTTAGGACCACGGTGATAAAGACTGGCCACAGACCAAACGCCATTGCCAAGGCAGAACGAGGGCCGAACCGATTGGCGATCGCCACAAAAAGCGGCCCACCAAATATCATCGCAAAGCCCATCAGGGTAAAGGCGAATGCCGCGTCAACATTGGTCCAATAGCTGTCATCTTCAAGCCGAGTAGTGAGGAACCCCATCACCAATAGATACATAAAGCCAAAGCAAGTGTATGCAAAAAGTAGCGGCAACCAACCTCGCATGCGTTTCAGCGCACCAAAACCACCAAAGCCTCCGCCTCCGGACGGCGCCGCTTGCTGATGCCTAACGGCAGCCAGGACACCCAACAAAACAGTCAAACCAGCGACAGCCATTATAAAATACACGCTGGTCCACCCCTGATCGCCCTGAGAAGCCCGCACAGAGCCCCCCAGCACACTCACAAAAGCCACACCAAGGCCAATGCCGGAGCCCATTAGACCTATCGCGAGCCCCCGTTGGGCGGGCGGCAGCGCATCCGCAGCGATCATGGGGGCCGGAATCCAAACACAGGCACCGCCGATGCCTGCGATAAACAAAGCCGTCGCCAACCCATAAGGTGAATTGGCAAAGGATGCGGCGAGAAGACCGGTCGTTGATAACACTAAGCCTAAACGCAGCACTCCGAGTAACCGATAGCGACTCGTTGCCCACGCGACAAACATCGTACCCAACAGGTAGGCACCAACATTGGCAGCACCAACGAGTCCTGCCATGGTGTTTGAAATACCTAAATCGTCGCGCACAGCCGGTAGCAAAAGCCCATAACTAAATCGACCAAAGGCTTGTGCAACCGCCGCACTTAACGCTATCAAAGTGACTATGGTCCAACCCGTTAACACGCTTGGCTTGGAGCTTTTTAGATTGATGGCGCTATTCCTATAAAGCTGACATGTCTAATCTGCGCGTGCGCAGCTGACATCAACACAGACCGCTGGTTTTTATCGAGGCGCAAATCGTTGGCCGCCATCAACCCGAATGGTTGATCCATTCATCATGGTGCACTCAAATATTGAGATGGCCATCACGGCGAATTCCTGTGGCCGACCCATTCGCTTGGGAAATGCTGCGTCCTTGGTTAGTTGCAGCGCGCCTTCGTCTGGGATACCCGCAGTCAAACCAGTATCAAATAAACTGGGAGCGATCGTCATACAACGGATACCGTGGGTACCTAAATCACGTGCCATCGTCAGCGTCATCGCGGCAATACCACCCTTGGCAGCCGTGTAAGCCACTTGCCCGATCTGGCCTTCGAAGGCTGCGATCGATGCAGTATTAATCATCACGCCTCGTTCCCCAACGTCGTTAGGTTCATTCTTCACCATGTGCTCGGCAGCGATCGTATTAATATTGAATGACGCGATCAGGTTTAAGTCGATGACGCGCCGAAAGTCATCCAGAGAATGCCGCGAGCCGTCTTTTTTAATCGTACGTTGTCCAGCACCACCACCGGCGGTATTCACCATAAAATGCAGACCACCCAGCTGTTCAACGGCCGTCTCGAACGCCACAGCCATGCCGTCATAGTCCATTACATTACAGGGTACAAATGTTCCACCTAGCGATGCAGCGACTTCAGCGCCCTTTGAGGATTCAAGATCAAGGATCGCCACCGTGCCGCCTTTGGCAACGAAGGCTTCCGCCGTAGCTAGGCACATGCCTGAAGCACCACCAACAAATATTGCTTTACTACCTGAAATATCCATAGATCCCCTTAAAATTGAATAGTTTATAAAAATTTGAGGGGCCTATACTACAGCGACTAATCGACTCATATCCAGAGATAACTCGACCTCGGTAGCGCTTGCACTAATCATTAACAGTCAGGCAAAGTAGCTGCAACACAATAGGCAGAGATCGGCAACATGGCGTCACCTAGCAAGTTCGCTCATATCGTTTATCGAACGCATCGTTACCATGAGATGATTGACTGGTATCAGAACGTTTTTGACGCCAAGGTTCAAAATCAAACGGATCAACTTTCCTTTCTCACCTATGACGAAGAGCATCATCGGTTTGCCTTTTTAAATCTTGGCGGCGAACCTTCGCCAGAAAAACCGGACCAGACAGCCTGCGGTGTCCATCATGTCGCCTATACATGGGACACGGTGACGGAATTAATGGCGCAGTATCAAAGTATGAGCGCTTTGGGATGCAAACCTTTTATGAGTATTCGGCATGGACCTACATTGTCAATGTACTACGCTGACCCGGACGGCAATGGACTTGAGTTTCAAGTCGACTTACTTGACGTAGAGCAAGCCAATGCCTTTATGGAAAGTGACGCTTTTCACAGCAACGCGATTGGTGAACCTTTTGATCCTGACGAAATCGTTGCAGCACTGGCGAATAATTTGGCGATCGCTCCCCTTGTAATGCGTTCAGACCAAACGGCATCCGACAGCGCCATCCCTGTTTAACCAAACACACAGATCGACAGCCCTACTCAGTATCACCGGAGCGCACCAGCATGTTCGAAAGTTTCAGCGGCGTTATCGCCTTCGCCTTCATGTCCAGCCTGCTCGTCGTTGCGACGGTGCTAAGAGCCAAGATCCGTTTCTTACAAACAGCGCTGGTTCCCGCTAGCCTCATCGCAGGTGCTATTGGCTTCACACTATTGGCCGCCGACCTATCCTTTGGTTACACGAGCAGTGATTTCACTGCGTTCACCTTCCACTGCTTCACCTTAAGCTTCATGTCCTTGTGTTTGACCGGCTCTCCAGCAGGCGCCAAAGGCAATACCGTGATCGCTGGTGGCAGTTGGCTTTCAGCTGTTTGGGTTTCGAGCTTGGTGATGCAAGCTCTGATTGGGCTCGGTGTTGTTCTCACTTACAACGCACTGACGGGCAATTCTCTGTCGACGTTCCTCGGCATGATCGCCACCCATGGTTTTACCCAAGGGCCCGGCCAGGCGATCGCTTTGGGTAATATTTGGGAAACCGAATTAGGTATCGAACACGCGGTAAGCTTTGGACTCATCTATGCTTCCATCGGCTTCGTCGTCGCCTTTGTATTTGGTGTTCCCGTCGCCAAATGGGCGATTACCAAAGGACTAAATTTCAACCAAAAAGCACGCATCGATGAGGACTTTCTCAGCGGCGTACATTCAATTGAGTCAAGACCAGAAGCCGGCCGACAGGTGACCCACTCTGCCAACGTCGACAGCTTAGCGTTTCATATCGCTATTTTAGGCATTGCCTATTTTATAACGCACCAATACCTATTGTGGATTGCCCCATTGGCACAAACTTGGGTTTTAGGGGACATACATTTCGGCATACTGTTTAGCCACAATTTATTCTTTCTACATGGCCTGATGGTATGTGTCTTGATGCGGCTTTTAATAGACCGACTCGGTTATGGCCATTTCATTGATAACGATACGCAACGACGTATTACAGGCAGTTCCGTTGATTTTATGGTCGTGGCCACCATGATGAGTATTCAGTTTGGTTTACTCATAACCTTTTTAGTACCGATTGTGCTGGTGTGCGTTGCTGTTTCGCTCGGTACGGCACTCATGTGCTTTCTACTCGGCCGTCAATTGCAGCATCTTGGTATTGAAAGAGCACTCACAATCTTTGGTTGCTGTTGTGGTTCGACCGGAACCGGACTGTTGTTACTTAGAATAGTGGACCCCGATTTCAGCACACCGATCGCAAAAGAACTCGCCTTCTTTAATATAGCAATACTGATTGCAGGTTTTCACATTCTCACCTTGATGGCGCCAATACTGCCTTCTTACGACATCAGTACAATTGTTAGCGTTTATGCCGCAACACTCATTGCTGGTGGTATTATCTCACTACTCATTGGACGACGCGTACCAGCCCATACTGCATAAGTCAGCAACTCAGACCACAAACCTAGACTTGAATAAAAGCCTAGGTCATGCGGAAACTTGTTTAGGATTGCTGGCCCATTTGCGGCACACTTTCATCGAGTGACACCCAATTTTGCTTGGTGTCGCACCACACGTGGAACTGAGGTACGAAGGCCTCTGTATCATCCATTGTGCCCGTTTTCAGATAAAGTGCGTCAGGCTGGCTCGGCACGGCGGAGTAAATCGGCGATCCACAATTGCCGCAGAAAAATCGCTCAACCGTACTGCCACTTTTCGTTTCGCTATCTTTGTATAGCTTTGGCGTACCCGAATTGAGTTTAAACTCTGACGTAGGCACTGCCGCAAGTGTTGAGAATGCAGAACCCGCTTGTCGTTGACAATTCTTACAATGGCAAACACCCGTCATTGTGGGCACATTGTCTATTTCATATTTTATTTCGCCACAAAGGCATTGTCCTGTTACCGACATTTTGAGCTCCTTTTTATTATTGTTTTTTTGTTGCGCATGTCTATAAAAATTGGGTTTGTAAAAACAGCTATAACTAAGTCGAGCGTCGGATAGCTGAGAGCATTAACATCTATCCGCTCTCAGTTAACCGCGCTTATTTAATAGCCAATCACACCCGTATTTCGTTTAAAAACCGGCTAGCGTCGCGTAACGATCACGATGGAACGAGCGATTACCAAAGGCCGTTTCCAAGGTACGGGCTCGTTTTAAATAGAGCCCCGCATCAAACTCGTCTGTCATACCAATGCCACCATGAATCTGAATGAGTTGATTGGACATATCGAAAAGAAATTCGCCAACACGGCACTTAGATAAGGATGTCATTTGCTCAACATCTTGGTCATCATCAATTGCCTGCAGAGCCGCTTCTGAACATGAGCGAGCAAGCTCCATTTGGCCAAATAGACCTGCGGCCCGGTGACCCAAAGCCTGAAACGATCCAATCACTTGGCCGAATTGCTCTCTGGTTTTTAAGTACTCCAGCGTCATATCAAATGACTGCGCGGCGGTACCCAACATCTCGGCACTCAAACCGGCTCTGGCGCGATCCAATATTGCATCCAGAATGGGAAGCCCAACATCGACCCCACCGAGCATCGCATCCGCGCTGACGTCAACGGCTTCGAAAATGAGGTTTGCATAGCCACGACTATCGACTGTTTTAATCGCATTGCGGCCTAAACCTTTCGCATCTGCATCTACTAGAAATAGACTTATGCCATCACTGTCACCGGCTTCTCCACTGGTTCTGGCCGCAACAACAAAAGTGGTAGCTGACATACCCTCGGCGACAAATGTCTTTGTGCCCGACAACGTGAAACCGTCTCCATTGGATTCGGCCTTTAATGCGGTATTTTGTGGAGCATGTCGTGGCCCTTCTTCCAACGCTAAGGTTAGAATTTTGCTGCCATCGACGATGCCCGGCAGTATTGCTTGTTTCTGCGCTTCGTTACCGCCCAGTAATATGGCTGATGCACCAACTAAGGCTGAGGCAAATAAAGGCGACGCGGTTAGCTGACGACCTGTCTCTTCGAGAACGACGCCAAAGGTCAGAAAACCTAGATCGGAGCCGCCGTATTGTTCCGGAATAATAATACCGGTCCAGCCCATCTCAACCATTGCTGACCAGGTCTCGGGAAAATAGTTATTCGCTATTTCTTTGTCCCGCATTTCGCGGAACTTATCCACTGGTGATTTTTCTGTTGTCCACGATTTCGCTTGGTCACGAATCATCGATTGTTCTTCTGTTAATGCTGCCATTTTATAATCCCCCTATCCTTGCTGGGTTGTCTCTGGGAGACCGAGTATGTTTTTTGAGATGATGTTGTTCTGAACTTCGTGGGAACCACCATATATCGAGATTGCCTTGCCCCATAGCCATTCGCGAACGTTTTCTAATTCTTCCGCAGCAAAATTTTCGCCTTCCCAACCGATGCCTTGAGTACCCATGAACTCCATGGTCAATTCATTCTTGGTCTGCGCTATTTTGGTTGCCGAGTTCTTCAAGATAGACGCTGCGGCACTCACCTCAACTTTACCCTTAGCTTCAGCAGTAATACGATTAACGGTCAAACTGTGCGCTTCGGCATCCATTAAATGATTGGCCAGTCGAATACGCAAATCGGCATCCGCCAATGCACCCGTGGCATCTGTACCCGCATAGGTCTTGGCTTTGTCCTGCAGCGTCGCTTTCTTTGATCCGCTGCTAGGACTTCTGGCTTGAGTCTGACTTTGACGTTCGTGCTGCAACAATCGCTTAACGACACTCCAACCTTTATTGAGATCACCTAAAAGGTCAGCTTTTTCAGCTCGAGCATCATCAAAAAACGTATCGCAAAACGGTGACACGCCTGAAATGAGCTTGATCGGTTTGGTCGTCACGCCATCTTGAGCCATTGGCAGTAGAACAAAGCTAATGCCATTGCGTTTTTTTGCCGCTGGGTCGGTTCTCACCAGTGCGCCACACCATTGCGATATGTCAGCACCTGAGGTCCAAGTCTTCTGACCGTTAACAACAAAGCTATCACCATTATCAACCGCTTTTGTCGCCAAGGACGCAAGGTCTGAACCCGCGCCAGGTTCAGATAGCCCTAAACACCAACGAACTTCACCACTGGCAATACTTTTTAGATGTCGGTTCTTCTGATCATCAGTACCGTATTCTAAAATGGTTGGACCAACCATCGTAACGCCCATGCCCGCCATCAATGGAATGGGGTTAAAGGCACCCATCTTCGCCATTTCATGACTGATTATTTTGGCTTCTGGATGCCCCAAACCGGCGCCGCCGTATTCAACGGGCCAAGTAGGCGCGCCCCAACCTTTTTCAGCTAGACGCTGACGCCATATTTCGAAATCCGCTTTTTTTGATTCGCTCGCTTCACCTTCAAGACCCATCGTAGAGCCTGCTAGCGAAACCGGAAAATTCTCTTTGACCCACTCTCGTGTAGTGGTTTCAAACTCGTTCAGAGCTTGTTCGTTAGACATCATTCTTCCTCTTCATGTTACTTTAGTTATTTCGTTAGTTTTTTACGGGTGTTTTGTTTGCCATTAAGACGCTTTTGCCATGTTAATTATTTTCAGCTGCGTAAACTCCGCTAAACCTTCCTCACCCAGTTCGTTGCCGAGACCTGACTGCTTGGCGCCACCGAAAGGAATCGCAGGGTCTAATTCTGCGTGCTTGTTGATCCAAATTGTTCCCGCATCCATTTTCTCTGCCAAGGCATAAGCTTTATCGAGGTCAGGCGACCAAACAGATCCGCCCAAACCCCATGGCGAAGCGTTCGCACGCTCGACAACTTCTTCGTAGGTAGAGAAGCTCATCACAGGTAAAACCGGTCCAAATTGTTCTTCGTCGACCAAACGAGAGCCTTCCTTAATGTCACGAACAATCGTTGGCCGAATAAAGAACCCGGCTTGATCGGGCACTTCACCGCCGGCGATAACATTACCGTCAACTTTTGCTTCTTCAATCAGTTCTTTGACCCGCTCGTACTGCATTTTATTCTGCAGCGGCCCCAATTTAGTACCCTGTTGCAGACCATCACCAATGACAGTGTCGTTCGCAATTGTGGCGAGCTCGTCACAGACCTCATCATAGATATCTTCATGTACGTAAAGTCGCTTCATAGCGATGCATACTTGACCACTATTTTGAAAAGCACTTTCAAATAATTTCGGCGCGGTTTCCTTTGGATCAACGTCGGCCATAACAATACCCGCGTCGTTGCCACCAAGTTCCAGCGTAATGCGCTTAAGTAAACCGGCTGCACCCGCCATCACCTTTGCACCGGTCGAAGTAGACCCCGTAAAAGAGATTTTTCGGATATCGGGGTGCGCGGTCAGTGGCGCACCAAGATCATTCGCATCGGTAATAATATTTAGAACACCCGCTGGTACGATATCTTTAATCAACTCGCCTAAACGTAAAGTGCTCAGCGGAGTTGTCGGCGCTGGCTTCAGCACCATGGTATTACCGGCAATCAGTGCAGGCGGCACTTTGAACGCCATCAGGATCAATGGGAAATTCCATGGCACGATCGCGCCAACAACACCCAGTGGTTTACGATGCGCTTCTACCCTTCTGCCGTCAGAGTCGTCGATCACTTTGACGGGCAGATCAAGGGACATAAAATAACGGAAGAAAGCCGCCGTTCCGTAGACCTCACCGGTCGCATCCGCAAGCGGTTTCCCCTGCTCTTGGGTTAATAATTGTGCCAATTCAGTCGCATTGGCCTCAATCACATCGGCAATCGCACCGATAACTTTCTTACGCTCATCGATGCTGGTCGCACTCCAGGCTGGAAATGCTTCTTTGGCGGCGGCAACCGCAAGGTTTAATTGTGATTCTGATGCTCTCGGACAATCAACGATGGCTTCTTCTGTGGCCGGGTTGATAACACTCATTGTCGTATCGCCCGAAACCAGTTCGCCCTTAATCAGTAATTTGTAGTCGCCCATCGTCATTTCCCCAAAAAGTAAAGCTGACATCATAGGCAAACCCAGCACAAATCGCTATGGCTAAGCTTCGCTATGATCAGGGGTGTTTCAATGGCCCATTTACCTTATCGGGGGTTCCTTAATCGGCGTCACCGAACAAACTTTTTACCATCGAATCGAGCTTGGCAGTATCGAATGCGTTCGACATGCCAATCGCGACCAACTCAATGCCGATCGCCCTGTCGACAGCCTTGTCAGCTGCGCTATTTGTTGTAGCCTCGCTGGCCTGCAGCTCAATCTCTTTGCGGCTGCCAACCACCTGAAGCGTTAATCGATTGCCCACGTCATCAACAATGACGCCTTTGCAACGCAAAACATCTGAGCCAAGCCCCTGCATAAAGGTTTCGAGTGCAGCCCGCGTGCCCGTTTTGGTCGTCGAAAAACTCCAACTGCTGTATTGCTCATGCGCATGCGCTTCATCACTGATATTGTTACCGTGGGATTCAAGGTCAAAAATCAACGACATTGGCACGTCACATTTGACGCAGGATGCAACCGGCACCCCTGCCGTCAACTCATTGAGCCATGCGCCTAAATCGGCGGCTTCGCTTGTTTCGATTAAATCGACCTTGTTCAGCAATATCAGATCTGCGGCTTTAAGTTGTCGCTGAATGGTTTTAGCGACGTACTTGTCACTGGCTTTGCGTCGAACTGTCTCCGCGTCGGCAACGACGATAATACTCGCGAGTTTCAGCTCTTCACTATGGCCATACTGGGACAAATTATTGACATCAGCGACACCGCTGGCTTCAACAATGATGTGATCAGGCTTAGGTGATGCTTCTAGCAGGGTTTCGACCGCATTGGTGAAGCCATCTGTGAGCGTGCAGCAAACGCAGCCATTGGCTAGATTAATCTGATTGTCCGTTTGTGACTCGATTAACTTGGCATCAATGTTGATATCGCCAAAGTCATTAATGAGCAACGCTATGCGACGAGACTTGCCATATCCTTCACCGGGCAGGGTATTTCGAAGGCCATTATCCCTTAGTATATTGTTCAACAAGGTGGTCTTGCCTACACCCAGATAACCCCCTAGTACCGTAAACCCTATCATCGACTCGACTGACCCGCCGCCGGATGTTTCGTACCGGCAAGGACAGTACCCCAAACCTCAATATCTCTAATATTCATCGGATCGATCGACAGTGGGTCTTCTTGCAGCACTGCGAAGTCAGCCTTCTTACCCGCTTCGAGCGAGCCAATTTCGTCATCGAGATGCAGCTGATAGGCGCCGGAAATTGTGACGGCTTTCAATGCCTCATAAGGGCTGATTTTCTCGATCTCCCCTAAAATACGGCCACTGGGGGTTAATCGATTCACAGCACACCACATGGTATGCAACGAACCTAAAGGCGTCACGCCCGCATCGGAGTGGATTGAAAAACTCACACCTTCACGCAAAGCAGACGCACAGGGTTCCAAAGAGTTCGCACGTTCAGGGCCAACCGTAATGTCATAGTGTTGATCGCCCCAGTACCAGAGGTGATTGGTGAAAAAGTTAGCGCACAGACCCAATGTCGCCATTTTGCGCAACTGCGCCTGCGTCGTTAGTTGAGCATGGGTAATGGTATGGCGATGGTCTAACCATGGATCTTCTCGGAGAATTTTCTCGACAGTGTCGATTGCCAACTGTTGGGTCAGATTGCCATTACAATGCATGTGAACATTAATGCTGGCACGGTGAAATGGCCGCAACCAATCGGCGAACTGTTCGGGCACTGTCAACAACTGGCCATGATCCTCGCCGGAGTAATAGCCGGGCTCATCTATCAATGCGCTAAAGCCCTGAATGGAGCCATCAAGAATAAACTTGATGCCAGGAAAGCGTAACTTCTCACTTTCTTGTTTTCGTAGCGCAACAAATTGATCGGCAACTTCATCAAATGCCGCTGCTGCACCCGGCATCGCGGGCACATTATACTGTGCAACACGCAACGGGAAACTGGCTTCAGCGGTAACTTCCTGCCACATATCGAGCAGCTGCGGAGCGAGTATTGAAGCGCCACCGAGATCAGTACAAGTAGTGATACCGGCATTACAAGCAAGCGCGCCAAAGTCTCTCAATGCTTGCTCGGTCTGATTTATACGTTGCACAATACGGTTGCCGGTTTTACAACAAGCCATCGCAGCAGGTTCACGCAGTTCACCGTCGAGCTCACCGTCCGCCTGTCGACCAAGCCCTTCAACTTTCATATCTTTGGTAACACCATTAGTTTCAAGCATGGCCGTGTTTACCGTCGCAAGGTGACCGCTGGCATGATGTAGGTAGATGGGACGGGTTGATGAGACCTTATCGAGGTCGTGTCGAGACAATCGCGGCTGATCCGGGAAGTAGATAGGATCGAAACCAACGGCAACCAAAGGTTCATCGGGGTCACTGAGGTCCGCCGCAATTGATTTCAGCGCCTTTACTAACTCATCGTAACTTTTGATGCCTGGCGCCGTTTCGCCGTTAGGAAGCTTTCTCTCAAAATAACCCATATAAGGCAGTAACATCATGCCTCCCGCCATCACATGCGCATGGGCTTCAACGAAGCCTGGCACGATTATATGATCGGCAAAACTGGTGTCTAAGCTATATTCTCCCCAGCCCACCAACTCGGCCAGAAAACCGACACCCAGGATCAAACCATCCCTGACAGCAACATGGGTTCCCTCGGGGTTAGAGGGATTCATGGTGATAATTTTCTTTGCTTGGTAAATGATAATACTCAAGGCTAATTTTCCTCAGCGTGAATTAGATGCGATGCATTCAGACTAAGTTATCGAGCTACAAGGCGCAGCGCAAGCATAGGGACGAATTGCGTGAGAAATGACACAGTACAAGTAAAATCCGCCATCAATGGAAATGGGTGCCTTTTTTAGACCATCGACTTTCTGAAGTAAAAGATGCTTACTGAACAGCATCTATCGACAAGGGAGGTGTTTATGCAACTTAAAGGAAAAGTCGTCGTCGTCAGTGGCGCTGCATCTGGTATTGGTGCGAGCGTGGTTAAACTTGCCGCCAAACAAGGTGCCGACACGATTGGTCTGGATATCGATGACTCGCGTGGCCGCGCGGTGGTTGAGCAAAGTGGTGGCACTTACCAACATTGTGACGTAAGCAACACGGATTCATGGGCAACACTCGCGGCCTGGCTCAAAACGTCTCACAGTGGCATTGACTATTTACACTTAAATGCCGGTATCCAAAGCGCACCACCCGAAGCCCCTCTTGCCGACTATCGATTTGGCTCGATGCAGATAGCAAGATACCAAAAGATGATGGGCGTGAACGTCGATGGTGTTGTTTTGGGTTTGCATCATTTATTACCCTTGATGCGTCCCGGCGGGAGTATCGTCGTTACAGGTTCCTTAGCGGGTGTGGTTCCCTATGAAATAGACCCCTTATATAGTATGTCCAAACACGCCATTACGGGATTAGTAAGAAGTTTAAAATCTGAGCTTGGCGAGCAGGGATTACGAATCAATGCGATTTGTCCTGGCGCTATCGATACAGGCATTATTCCTAACGACCAACGTGGCGGTGACGCTCAATTTATGACGCCAGATCATGTTGCAGATGAGGTCATGCATCTTTTTCTCACCGCAGAAAGTGGCGAAACTTGGTTAAAGATCAAAGAATCGAAACCGGTTTATATTATGTATCCCCGCGGACGCAAGAAAGACTAGACCCTGCAAGTATAAAGTACAGAGATGCATTGATCGGCGCGAGAGAGCCATTGAGGTATAACAGACATGGCATCGCTCAACAGGTTGGGCGATATATCAAACCAAGGAAATCCATTTCCAAGGTCTGATAATCAAAAACTAACTGATCGCTCGTCGACTATCGGATGATAATGGTAGGATCGAAAACTTCGCATCCTACGACCTTCACATTGTAATTAACGTTGTCTCTCTTGCGCCGATACCGTTGACGGCCGCGCGTCGCTCGGTCAGCGATTCCCATCACCGGTGTCGCGTCGCGTCGCTCGCCTCTAACTAATTGATGTAATTTGTCGACCAAGCCTTGATATTGATCCTGCTCGATACTATCGGGCCAACGGGTAAAGTCGGCAGCCTGATGTTGTTTAAAGGCGACCGGTAGCCTGACAGAATCGATCATGACGGGCACTAGCACGTCACGATCCATGCCTTCCAGTGCTTCGTTTTTAACCCATTGGGAATCAACCGAAACTGCTGACCATACGACGAGCACGCTGGAAGCTACTTGGATTTCACGATCAATGGTTTCTTCGAACTTTTCTCCGGGAGAGATTGTCCCATCCCACCATACAGAGAAACCATCTTTTTCAAGCGCGAGCACCAACGGACGAACACGATCGATATCCTCCCTTGAGTAGCTTAGAAAAATATCTGCCAAACGCGCCGCCCCCTTACTAATTTGGTCAGCTTACACTCAAAACCCCGCAAACAAGAAATAATGAGTTGGTCGCCTACTAAATAACGTTGGTTCGAGTCTATATTGCGCTCTTAGTCGGCTTCTACCCGACTTTTCATCATCGTTATTAGGTTGATTCTAATATGAACACGACATCAATTAATGAGTGCCAACAGCCGTCGGTATGGAATACTTATCTGAGAACAAAAAAAAGGCGCCCGTAAGGCGCCTTCTATTTGCTTTGATCAGTAATTGATCAGCGTTGAATCTTGCTGCTGTTAGCCAAGTAATTCGTCGAACTCAGGTACTGCTGTGAAAAGATCAGCAACCAGTCCGTAATCTGCAACCTGGAAGATCGGTGCATCTGCGTCCTTATTGATAGCGACAATGACTTTACTGTCTTTCATACCAGCCAAGTGTTGAATGGCGCCACTGATACCAACAGCAATATACAGGTCCGGCGCTACGATCTTACCCGTTTGACCCACCTGCATGTCGTTAGGAACAAATCCTGCATCAACTGCTGCACGAGATGCACCAATTGCCGCACCCAATTTGTCGGCAACGGATTCCAACAACTTGAAGTTTTCGCCATTCTGCATACCACGACCGCCAGAGACGATTGTGCTAGCAGCAGTAAGCTCAGGACGTTCTAGAGCGACAATGTCTTCTTTAATCCAAGTCGACAAGCCGCTGTCTTTAACAATGTCACATGCTTCAATCGATGCAGTACCACCTTCGGCGGCAACACCATCAAATGCTGTACCGCGAACAGTGATGACCTTGATTGAATCGGACGACTGAACCGTCGCTATGGCGTTTCCTGCATAGATAGGCCGTTCAAATGTATCTTCACTCACAACACCGCTGATGTCCGAGATCTGGGCAACGTCAAGCAATGCGGCAGCGCGAGGCATAAAGTTTTTACCGGATGCCGTTGTCGAACCGATAATGTGTGTGTAACCCGTACCCAGCTCAACAATGAGGTCTGCAATGTTTTCAGCTAACTGATGCGCATAGACGTCATTATCGGCAACGATAACCTTCGAAACACCCACGATCTTCGACGCAGCTTCACCTGCAGCGGCGCAATTACCACCAGCAACTAGCATTTCAATGTCACCACCGATTGCCTGAGCTGCTGCAACGTTAACCAACGTTGCTGGCTTTACTGTATTATTGTCATGTTCTGCAATTACTAAAATAGTCATTAGATCACCTTCGCTTCGTTCTTTAGTTTGTCAACCAGTTGTTCGACAGACTCTACAACAATACCTGCCTGACGTTCCGCTGGAGGATTAACCTTGAGTGTCTTAACGCGTGGCGTAACATCTACACCGAGATCAGCCGGTGTCATAATGTCGATTGGCTTTTTCTTAGCTTTCATGATGTTAGGCAATGAAGCGTAACGAGGCTCGTTTAATCGAAGGTCGGTTGTTACAACGGCAGGTAGTTTTACCGTGATTGTTTCAAGACCACCGTCAACTTCACGAATGACTGTCGCCTCTGTTTCGCTCAAATCGATTTTGGATGCGAAGGTTGCTTGAGGCATACCGGTCAGCGCAGCGAGCATTTGACCAGTCTGGCTGTTGTCGCCATCAATCGCCTGCTTACCCGTAATAACCAGTTGCGGCGCTTCTTTGTCGATAACCGCTTTGAGTACCTTGGCAATTCCCAAAGGCTGTAATTCTTCGTCAGTTTCGATCAAAATTCCACGATCTGCACCCAGTGCAAGCGCCGTACGAATTTGTTCCTGACACGCCGTTGGTCCTACAGAAACAACAACTACTTCTTCCGCAGTACCTGCTTCTTTTAGACGGACAGCTTCTTCAATTGCAATCTCATCGAATGGATTGACTGACATTTTCACATTGTTTAGATCGACGCCGCTATTATCGCTGAGTACACGTATACTTACGTTGTAATCGACAACACGCTTGGCAGTTACTAGAACTTTCATGAATTCCTCTGCTCGTGATGGTAAAATCGTTGGCCCAAGTACATCGACTAGGTGTTACACCCAAAAAGTCAAAACCCGGGGGGAAGCTAATAAAGGCAGCTGCCTTAAAGAGCGCGTATTCTGCCGTTTTATACCTACTCGGTCAATAGCACATCTAACCCGGTAAGGTTGACCTAAGTGCATAATTCCTAAGCGATTCTTACAAAAGGTGCAGCGCAGCATTTATTGGCTATTATTGATACGAATGATTTCCTTTAATAGACTAGTTTCCTTACAATAGCCGCCGACTAATTAACCGGGCAATGAATGCTTAATATTGCCCAAACCCCAGAGCTCATTATGAGCTGTTAAGGAGTAACAACTGTGGAACGAGAATCAATGGAGTTTGACGTAGTTGTCGTTGGAGGCGGCCCTGCCGGCCTTGCGACTGCAATCAAATTCGCTCAACTTGCGGCCGAAAATGGCGAAGAATTCACTGTCTGTTTGGTGGAAAAAGGCTCAGAGATCGGTGCCCATATTCTTTCCGGCGCTGTCGTTGAACCAAGAGCACTTAATGAATTGTTTCCAGATTGGAAAGCCATGGGTGCGCCACTCACCAACCCAGTCACGGACGATGATGTCTACTATTTGGTTGATGAGAAACAAGGCATGCGTCTTCCTTCGTGGTTAGTACCGAGCGCACTCCACAATCCAGGTAACTACGCGACGAGTCTTGGCAATCTTTGTCGTTGGCTAGGCGAACAAGCGGAAGAACTGGGTGTGAATATCTTCCCAGGTTTCGCCGCCAGCGAAGTGCTCTACAACGAGGATGGCTCGATTAAAGGTATCGCAACCGGCGATATGGGTGTTGCCGCAAATGGCGAACATAAGCCGTCCTATCAGGCGGGTTACGAACTGCACGCTAAATACACTGTGTTTGCTGAAGGCTGTCGAGGACACCTGGGCAAGCAGGTTATGGAAAAATTCGACCTAACGAAGGATTCCGACACGCAGCACTATGGTATTGGATTCAAAGAAGTATGGGATATCGACCCCGAAAAACATGTACCTGGCAAAGTCGTTCATACGGTCGGCTGGCCTTTAGGTCATTTCCCCGGTGGGACTTTAGGCGGATCTTACATGTACCATCTCGAAAACAATCAGGTGGCACTCGGCTTGATCATTGACCTTGGTTATTCAAATCCACATTTGAGTCCGTTCGATGAATTTCAGCGGTTCAAGCAACACAAAATCATTAAACAATACCTTGACGGTGGCAAACGCGTTTCCTATGGTGCGCGCGCGGTCGTTAAAGGTGGCTTGCAAGCTTTACCAAAACTAACGATGCCCGGCGGATTACTCGTTGGGGATGATGCTGGCTTCCTTAATAACTTGAAGCAAAAAGGCACGCATACCGCGATGAAGTCAGGCATGTTGGCGGCAGAATCTGTTTATGCCGCGGTTAAAGCCGGTGAACTCGGTGCAGAACTGAATAGCTATCCTGAAGCCTTTGAAAAATCTTGGTTGTACGACGAACTCTTCACCGCAAGAAACACAACGGGCTGGTTACATAAGCTTGGCTTATTCTTGGGTTCAGCGGCAACCTGGGTAGATCAGTATGTCTTCAGAGGACGCATGCCTATCACTTTAAAGGATCCAAAACCTGACTATGCGGCTCTTAAGTTGGCCAGTAAATCTGAGAAAATTGATTACCCTAAGCCCGACGGTGTCATCAGCTTTGACAAATTATCATCGGTCTTCATCACCAACACGTCACACGAAGAAGACCAACCCTGCCATCTGCAGCTAAAGGACCCTAGTGTTCCGATCAGCAGTAATCTTCCTCTGTACGATGAACCGGCACAGCGTTATTGCCCTGCTGGCGTTTATGAAGTAATTGAAGAAACCGATGGCAGTAACCGTTTCCAAATCAATGCGCAGAACTGCATTCATTGCAAAACCTGTGACATTAAAGACCCTGCCCAGAATATCAATTGGGTTGTGCCGGAAGGCACGGGTGGTCCGAACTATGGGAATATGTAGCACGGCTATTTGAGTCTACTGCGGCTGCTTCAGCCGTAATATAAGAAGAGCAGATTCGATCGTCGAACTGCTCTTTTTTTTGTTCGTCATTTAAGCGTCGGTACTTGCGCTGGATCGAATCGCACTGTCCTTCATCTATGCTATGAAGGTTCAATCATGACGGGGAAAAACTGATCATAACTCCACAAACCTAGCCACTGTTTACCCTGCCACTGCTCAGTCACCAACAGATCCATTAACTGATAGAAAACATTGCGATTTATTCTAGCTTCAAGGCCCTCTCGAATATGGATGTAAGGCGCAGGCTCGTCCGAGTCAGGGTTAATATCGATTCGCAGCGTATGGTCAGCGTCGCAATTCACTTCTTCAGCCATATTGGTCGTAAAGCTCAATTTTTGCGCCTTACCCTGCCCCTCATTACGTAACAAAATGGCAATAAAAGGTGCATCCTCAACAACGATTCTGCATTTCTCGACGGGGGTCACTAAATAATAATCGTCATCTTCTTTTCTTAGCACGGATGCAAACAAGTGCACCAACCGTTCTCTTTTGATGACGGACCCTTCGTGGACCCATTCCCCATTGGCTCGAATCTGCATATCGATGTCTTTAACATTATCTGGATGCCAAAGATGTACAGGCGGATGCGGTAAACCCTTTACCTTTTCAAGGCCATTTAATAGTGAGTAGGCAGCCGCTTCATTCATAGCCATATTGATATCCTCCGGATTCAACAACGAAACAATATTTTAGACGCAAAACAATAATTAAGCCGTTCCATGCTCGACTTGCTGCTCGTATTGAGCTTCAGCATTAGACTGCAGTAAAGATGCGTTTAACGAGCGATATGCTCATAGTTATAGAGACAGTTACGGGGTTACAACCTGATTGGTTCAAAACCGGCTGGTGCCTGTAATGAATCAAACGGCAAAAGACGCGAAGCGCGTTTAGCCGCCGATGAACTTCATCACTGTCACTTCACCTTGGAATGCTAGCTTCTTATCATCAAGCGCACTTAGCAGCATTTTCTGTAATTTCGGCAGCGCCACATGTGAAGGCTCGTCAATGATATCACCGATGTATTGCCGGCGACTGCTACTCAAACAGCCATAAAGATAACCATCGGAGGACAATCTTAGTCGCGTGCAAGAGCGGCAGAAGGGTTCGCTTTCATTGGCAATAATACCAAAGGTGCCTCGACCAGGAATCGCAAATCGCGCTGCGGTTGAATCATAAGGCGCATCCGTTCGAGCGAACTCGTAGCGGGTTCTTATTTCGTCCAACAATGATTCCATCGAGATGAAATCCTGTTGAAATCCACCACCGCTAACCAGGTGACCCATTCTCATCAGTTCGATAAAACGCAACTCGATACCACGATCCAGACAATAGTCGAGCATCGGCAGTATGTCCTGACCGTTTTGACTACGCAGCGGTACCATGTTGATCTTAACTTTAAGTCCGGCTTCTAACATTGCATCAATGCCAGCAAGCACCGTCTCCAGATCGCCGCTTCGTGCAATCTGTTGGAATTTTAATGGGTTCAACGTATCGAGGCTAATGTTGATACGCTTTAAACCAGAGTCAATGATCACTTCTTTTTTCTTCAACAGCAGTTGGCCATTGGTTGTCAGACTAATATCCTGAAGAGGCAATTTCGTCACGCCGAGTAAGAAGTCATCAAACTTAGGCGTCACTAAAGGCTCACCCCCGGTGATACGAATCTTATCGATACCCGTTGCTTGTTGAAGATAAACCACCGCTTTCAGCAGTTCGGTCGCGGGCATCTCATTTTGCGCTTTCATCAATCGCTTGCCATCGGGCACGCAGTAAGTGCAGGCGTAGTTGCATGCAGCTGTAAGGCTTACTCGAAGGTTTCGAAATTGTCTGCCCAAACGGTCGACAATCATTTCATTGCTACCTGGTTGTAGTGTTGTTGATTCGGTTACGACACCGTGTTGATCATGACGTCATTTGCTTAGAATTATTACATGGAAGCGGGCGCGATCATACTGCCTTGATGAAACTATAAGACCCTACAGTTAGGCTGCCTATTACGCCCTATTATAGAACGCTACTGATGAACCCGATTGAAGCACCCTTTTGTACACTTCCCGATCGAAAACATCCTATACTTCGCCTAACATGCGAACTGACCAAACGGTAGGCCTTGTCAAACGGCTGTGTCAAAAAGCGTACTGAACAATCGGCCATTAGGCTTGGTCCAAAAAAATCGTAGATCCACAATTAGAGTTTCCGTCAATGGCTGCAACGATCAAATTAGCAAACCTATTCAATAGGTCTAATCAATGGGACTAATTAACACCCTAACGCACCCGATTGTCTCGTGGCTAACGCGCGAGAGTAATACCCGCCCTCGCCCTTTGAGCGACTTCGAGCGAATTCAGCACGAACTCAAACCCTGTGACGTGATCCTGGTCGAAGGTCGTTCCCGCATCAGTGATGTCATCCGTATGACCACACAAAGCCCTTGGACACATGCAGCGCTTTATGTCGGACGTTTACATGACGTTGAAGACCCGGACCTGAGGGAGATTATACAACACCATTATCAAGGGAAACCGACGGACAGACTCATTATCGAGAGTCAACTCGGCCAAGGTACTGTCGTCACCAAGATTGATTTTTATAAGAACGAGCATTTGAGAATTTGTCGGCCCTCTCGACTCGGCATCAAGGATAGCCATCAGGTTATTCGCTATGCGGTCAGCCGTCTGGGTGTGGACTATGACGTACGACAGATTTTTGATCTGGCTCGATTTATGTTCCCCTGGTCCTTTTTACCAAGACGATGGCGATCCAGCTTATTCCAACACAATGCCGGACGCTCAACGCGGACTGTTTGCTCGACCATGATTGCTGAAGCATTTGCATTCGTACAATTTCCGATCCTGCCTTTAGTGAAATTACCTTCGGAAAATACCGAAGGTGAAAAAATGCAATTGTTCCGCAGGAACCCCAAACTTTGCACGCCGAGTGATTTCGACTATTCACCCTACTTCAAAATCATTAAGTACCCCTTCATCGATATCCATTATCACGATAGTCATCATCTACTGCCTTGGCACGGTTCAAGGGTTTTGGAAGATGAAGAATCGAGTTACTACCTGACCAATGATGGCATACCTAAAGATCATGAGGTGCAGGAAGCAATTGACGAGGCTGTTGCCGTCAAGAGAGCTGCTGAAGTCGAAGCCGCTGAGGAAAATCAAACCGAAGAAGATCGTCTATCCGAATCAGACGATGAGCAAAAAGAACCGCAAACAGCGACAAGCAATACTGATTCCGGTGGAGAAACGCACAAACATTAAACGGGGAACTATCCTCGTTTTTTGTCATTGTGGAAATGATTGATCGCGCTACGAACAACATTGAACAACATTGAACAACGTCGAAAAACGTCGGAAAACGTCGGAAAACATTGAAAAAATTACTGAAAACGTTTTTGAATGGTCTCAATTAATTTTTTGGTGAATGACTGCGCCCAAAAAACCTTGTTGGATCCTTTCACTAACAAGACATCACCCGCGCTCAATGTATCTACAAAGGCGTCTAAATCGAACTCACTTACTGCCCCGTAATGGCCCGAACGACCGGGGCAAGTAGCAAAACCATCACCAAAGGTAATCACCTCGTCTAACACTGTTGCACGCGCTGCAACTTGCTCATGTGTGGCCAGGGATGTGTCGCCCAACTCAAGCATCTCGCCCAGCAAGGCAATAGTCCGCAGCGCGGCTGTCGACGCAAGCGCTTCGATCGCATAAGACATGCTGACGGGGTTTGCATTGTAACTATCATCAATGACAAGGATATCAGAGGCCGTTTTCGCATTCGGTTCGCACGGGATGCTGACCTGATTACCGCGTCCGAGCGGTGCTTCTAATGAAGCAAAATCAGCGGCGGCTTGCACAACATCAGCGCCCATTAGATCAACCGCAGCCAAAACGGCTAGAGAGGTTAAAATGCGGTGCTCACCGGCATTATTCAGTGTATAGCGCACGGCTTGCCCCCTGACCGATGCTGCGACGGTCGAATCGTTAAAATCTATCAGATGAACATCAGCCGTTGTCTGCAGACCGAAGGTGACGATATGAGCAGCCCTCGTGCCGAGCGTATTGAGTTCCTCCGGCACGATTAAAACCCCCTCGGGTTGCAGACCATCCGTAATCGTTAATTTCTCTCGCCTAATCGCATCGAGGTTTTCAAAGTTTCCAATATGCGCCGGCAGCACATTCAACAACATACTGACATGAGGTTTTGTAAGCAGCGACAGAGGCGCAATTTCTCCCGGATGATTTGTGCCAATTTCAAATACACCATAGCGACTTGAACTCGGCATTCTTGCCAGTGAAACGGGCACACCCCAGTGATTATTTAAACTGCCCGTCGAAGCATGGGTTGAGCCTTGCTTCAGTAGCAGCTGTTCAAGCCAATGGCGGGCCGTCGTCTTACCCGCACTACCAGTAATTGCGGCAACTGTACCGGTCATTCTATCTCTGGCGCTCGCTCCCAATTGCCAAAGTCCATCTAGAGTATCTTCAACAACAAGCACCGGACAATCTGGCTGTGCATGTTCATAATACTCAGCCGATACCATCACCGCAGCCGCCCCGTGGGACACAGCGGCATCGATAAACTCATGACCATCTCGGGCTGATTGCGAAGAAGTACTAAAACGGGGCCCCGGGTCGCCGGCTAAGGCAATAAATAAATCGCCGTCATTTACTGAACGACTGTCGATGCAGATACCGCGTATGTCAGATCCAAGCGATGATTGCTCTGGAAAAAATTCGGCTAGCGCCTGCCAAGTCCACAGGGTCTGGTTATTATTTGTCATGCTAAGGCCTCTGCGCTGCCTGTTCATCACTCATTAATCGATGCACCATTGTAAAAGCATCTTCTCTACCGTCGTAGTAACCGACGCATTGTTCTTGAATTGCATAACCTCGGCTTTCGTAAAACCGAATCGCCGCCGTATTTTGACATCTTACTTCCAGCTTGATGAATTCCTGTCCAGCAATTCTCGCGGACGTCTCGAGCCACAACAATAATGCTTCACCCAAACCTTGCTGTCTGAACTCTGGCTTGGTCGCAAGTAAATTCAGATGGCAATGACGAGGATAAAATTCCATCGCCGCAAAAGCCTGAATCGAAAGCTCTTGTCGCGCTGTAATAACAACACAGTCCGGATGCTGAATCAGCTTCAATAGCCTTGCGGGTTTCCAGCGCCAATGTAGACCCGACTCAATATAGTCACGGGAAAGCTTTGCCAACTCGACGCAATCTGCATTTTTAGCAAACCCAATTTGGACGTTCAACGTAGCCAACGATTGGCAGAAATTAGTTCAGAAAGTTGTTTCACGATGCTTCGGTTCCATCCATGTCATATGCTTCAGCTTGCTCTCGAAGCAAATATTTTTGCACCTTGCCGGTCGACGTTTTAATTAGATCGCCAAAAATCACAGTTCTAGGCACCTTAAAGCGTGCCATTTCACTGCGGCAGTAACTGATAACTTCGTCGCTGTGCAAAATTTCACCTTGCTTCACAGTAACGAACGCACAAGGGTGCTCACCCCACTTCTCATCAGACTTGGCGACCACTGCCGCTTCAAGAATTTTCGGATGCTTGAACAATACATCTTCTATTTCAATACTGGATATATTTTCGCCACCGCTGATGATGACATCTTTTGACCGATCCTTAATTTGGATATATCCGTCCGGGTGGCATACAGCGATATCGCCGGAATGAAACCAACCACCTTCGAAAGCAGCCTGGGTAGTGACAGGATTTTTTAAATAGCCTTTCATAACAATATTACCGCGCATCATAATCTCACCCTGGCTGACGCCATCCCAAGGAACCGGATCAAGTGTATCCGGGTCGGCAACCATCATTGCGCCGGCCAACACCGAGGATATGCCTTGGCGTGCTTTCAAACTGGCTTTCTCTACTTCAGAGCAACCGTCCCACTGGGCGCGCCAAGCGGACACCACCATTGGACCATACGTTTCTGTTAGCCCATAAACCTGCGTGACATTGACGCCTAACGCTTCCATGCCTTGAATCACAGCGGCGGGCGGGGCCGCGCCTGCTGTCATGACCTTGACCAAATGAGTAATACCCTGTTTGTGTTCATCCGCCGCATTGATGAGCGAATTGAGCACAACAGGCGCACCACAAAAGTGCGAAACCTTATTATGTTTAATCGACTCAAAAACAGCATCCTCGCGCACATGACGCAAACATATCGTCGTCCCGACAGTTGTTGCCAAGGTCCAAGGAAAACACCAGCCATTGCAGTGAAACATAGGCAGCGTCCAAAGATAACGAGGATGCAACGCCATCTCCCAGCTCAGTGCATTGTTTGCGGCATTCAAATAGGCGCCTCGATGGTGATAGACAACCCCCTTTGGATCACCGGTGGTGCCAGAGGTATAGTTGAGCGAGATCGCATTCCATTCATCACTCGGCAACTGCCAATCAAAATGCTTATCACCTTGTTGTAACAGCTCGTCGAAGGTCACCTCACCGATAAGCTCGCCTGCATTTTCATCATTTCGAAAATAAGGATCATCGACATCGATAACCCAAATCTTTTGATCAGGGTGTGTGTGAGAAAGAATTTCAAGGGCTTGCGTCAAAACGCCAGAAAACTCCCGGTCACTAATAAGAACCTTGGCTTCCGCATGAGACAAAATAAATGCAACGGTCTTCGCATCTAATCGGGTATTTATCGCGTTTAGGACCGCGCCACACATCGGTACTGAAAAGTGTACTTCGAACATTTCCGGAATATTCGGCAACATGACCGCGACGGTATCGCCGTCGCCAATGCCCCGTTGATTCAGTACGGATGCGAATTTTACACAGCGTTCATAAGTCTCGCGCCAACTACGAGAGGTATCAGCGTGCACAATCGCTTCATAGTCGGGATAAAGAAGCGCCGCGCGTTTTATAAAGCTCAGGGGAGACAGAGGCTCATAGTTGGCTGGATTTTTGTCGAGATCTGACTCGTATATGTTACTCATACTTTTGTTTTCGCTCTTCGTCTGAATTTTTAGCCATCGTGGATTTGTCAATTCCTGAACGCATACCAAATGGCGCTTACGCCACACGAAAGGTACCATTTTACCTCGGAATTCACTATCTGCTTGTTACCGAGTAAGCGACAATACAAAAACCTTCATAGGAGCTACTGCATTTGCCAAACCCCATAGAATTAATTATTTTTGACTGTGACGGTGTACTTGTCGACAGCGAAATCATCGCAAATCAGGTTTTGCAACAAGGATTAGCACGTCTCGGCTGGACACTGAGCCTGCAGGAAGTGATTGATCGATTTATGGGCAAAAGCCTCGCCAGTTGTCAGGACGAGATCGCCGCGTATTTAGATGCAGAAATCCCTGAGGCTTTCTGGTCCGCTCTACAACAAACGACCTATGCGCGTTTCCGCTCTGACCTACAACCGATCGAAGGAATCGCTGAAGTGCTTGGAGCGATTCAGTCACCCAAATGTGTCGCGTCCAGCGGCAGTCACGAAAAAATCGATATAACCCTTGGTATCACAGGCTTGAAGCACCACTTTAGCAACGCTATTTACTCGGCGACGTCTGTCGATCATGGCAAACCCGCGCCGGACTTGTTTTTGTACGCAGCTAAACAAATGGAAACTGATCCCTCTGCATGTCTCGTCATTGAGGATTCACCTTATGGTGTACAGGCAGCCCTTGCTGCCGACATGAGAGTGCTCGGGTACTGCGCTTTAACACCAAAAGAGAGAATGGGCGCAGCCCCAACATTTAAAGATATGTCCACCCTGCCTGCTCTTATTCACCAACTGGCGTCTGCGCCTTAAGCGATGCGTTTTAAACGATGGGTTTAAATGATAGGTTTTAAATGAGGCACTTCGATGCGACGAAAATCAGTACACTTGTCATCGATCCGGCTTTAAAATCGCAGCACCAACAGGGTGCTAGCACCACCAAGGTACCGTCAAAGCCACCGTGTTTGTAGGCACCTTTGCGGGTGAATCGATTACAGTGGACTACTATTTTTCTGTGGTAGCATGCACGCTATAAAGAACAGCAATCAACACATGAACGAGAAGATTTTATGATCACGCGTTTCTTCAGAGCACTATGGAATTTCATTACCGCTGCCAAACAAACGACGGGCAATATTATCTTCATCGCAATTGTTGCATTTATCCTTGTCAGTATCTTCGCTGTCGATGCACCAACAATTCCAACTTCAGCTGCCTTGGTAATTAATCCCACGGGCAACATCGTCGAGCAAAAACAGTTTGTCGACCCTGTCGCTAAACTGCTCACTGGTTATGAAGAAGACGACACGGAAACAAGACTGCGGGATCTTCTTGACGCGATTACCGAGGCGACGCACGACACACGCATCAAAATTATTGTTCTTCAACTCGATCGCCTTAATGGCGCCCCCTTCAGTCGGCTAGAGGAAATAGGTAATGCGCTTGATAGCTTTAAAGCAGCAGGTAAATCGGTATACGCGTATGGGAAAAGTTATGGCCAAACCCAGTATTATCTTGCCAGCCATGCGGATGAAGTGTTCTTAGAAAGCGACACGCATCAAATGTTTGGTGGCGTATTCCTGCCCGGTCTCGGTGTTTACCCGACCTACTTCAAGTCTGCACTGGATAAGTTAGATATCACCTATCACGTCTACAAAGCCGGTCGCTATAAAGGCGCGGTCGAACCCTATTTACGAGATGACATGTCACCGGACGCCAAGCTTGCCAATCAAGTATGGCTAGATGCACTTTGGGACAAATATACTCGGACTGTTGTCACTCACCGGGACATCAGCGCGGAAACATTCAAGCAGTATACTCACCAATACGAGACCCTATTGGTCGAGGCTAACAACGACGCCGTGAAGGCCGCTATAAACTACAACCTCGTTGATGGCTCTCTGTCTTATAACGAATGGAACACACTGCTGACTGATATCGTTGGCTCAAAGGCTAATGGAAACGGAAAAGTATTCCAGCAAATTGGTTTCAAGAGTTACCTCAGTGTTGTTAGGCCACCGGTCCCAGCAATATCCGCAGCAGAATCTAAAGTCGCCGTCATCACGGCCAGTGGCGTCATTTACGACGGCATTCGACCAACCGGTGACATTGGTAGTGATTCCCTCGTCAAACTTATTCGACAGGCGCGTTTAGATGAATCTGTTAAAGCTGTCGTACTGCGTGTCGATAGCCCTGGCGGCAGTGCTTCGGCGGCAGATCAGATTCGAAAGGAGCTCGTGCGAACACAGGTATCAGGCAAACCTGTCGTCGTCTCAATGGGCAGTTACGCTGCCTCCGGTGGTTATTGGATCGCTGCGGAAGCAGACAAGATCTATGCTACTGAGACGACCATCACGGGTTCGATCGGGGTTTTCGCAACCATTCCAAGCTTTGAAAAAGTTGCCAATAAATTTGGTGTAGCCAGCGACGGCGTTGGCACCACACCTTTGAGCGGCTCGATCAACGTTATCCGGGGCATTGATCCGATTTACGACACACTTATTCAAAATTCCGTCACAAGCACTTACCAACGATTTATCAGCTTAGTCTCTACGGGTAGAAACATCAGCCTAGAGCAAGCAGACACATTGGCACAGGGGCGAGTTTGGGTCGCAACGGATGCATTAAAGCATGGCCTGATTGATGCCATAGGCGACCTGGATGATGCCGTTGAATCCGCCGCAATACTTGCAGGCATCAGTCAATACGACGTTATTGATATCCAACAGATACTCTCACCGCAGGAGCTCCTTATGCAGGAGATCCTCAACAACACAACCAGCCTTGCCCAAACAATGGGCCTGTCTTCAGCCGCTCAGTTCTCGCTACCCGGCATTGGTTCTATCAACAAACTGCAAAAAGATATTACGCAATTATTAGAAATGTCAGAAACACCCGGCATTTATCTGCACTGTCTGGAATGCCAACTCTAATAGGCTTTCAGATATAAACATTGCTGCTATCGATCCGGCTGCAATAGATCTGCTTGTAATGTAGTTGGTTGCGATAGGCCTCGTCGGTGCTGCTATCGATGCAGTTTTTTAGCTGCGCTGTGAATGTTTCGCGGCAACCTTAGACCCCTGTCACGGCTTTGACGACGACTTCACGAGCGGTACAAGAACCGTTCATGAACGGTTCAGTATTGCCCGGTTATGCTTTTGAAATCATGAACACCCCGATGTAAAGAGACTGTCATCACAGGAGCCCGCCGTGACGCATCAAATAGAGCCGATAGGTAAGACACTTCGATCAATAATCAAAGCATCCTTATCACCCCTAGCAAAACTGATCGCTGTCGTCGGTTTATGCAGCATCGGTCAAACCCTAAATGCTGATCCACTTAAAACCCACACAATTCATTCAAAAAAAGGTGGCCACGAACAACACGTCAGACAAACCCATTACGGCACTCACCAGCATCAGTTAAACAACGCGCGAGTTGATCAACGTTACTCACCCGGCAATCGCTACAAAAGCAGACGATTTACGACACGTCGGCATGACCGGCGTCACCAAACGTCTCACAATCGCTATAACACTCGCTATTACAATCAGCACACCGACAGCTATGACAATGTTTATAACAATGATCACAGAAACCGCAATAAAAACAATGGCCACGCCAAAAATCAAAGTAACCACAACAAGCGTTATAGAGAATCTAGTAACGCCCTCGTCGTAGTACCACTATGGGTTTCTGCACCTAACACCGGCAAGGTTTTTCAACTACCAACACAGCCCTGATCAATTCCAACGGTTTAAAATGCGTTACGGGCCGACAGACATTCGACTAAACACAAAAGAGTAAAGCACTCAGCTGATGCTAATCGATCGTTGACCAGAACCGTTTTATCGATTGTGCTAGTTCATTTTTGTTTCTCATCACTTGCGGTTGCCAGTTCACCGGAAACAACTGGCGATACCGTGATTCATTGAATCGGTGATCGATTAGGCAAACGATACCCTGATCAGTTTCAGAACGAATGACCCTGCCGGCTGTTTGTAACACCCTATTCATACCGGGATATTGGTAGGCATAATCAAAGCCATCAACACCCCCTCTCCCACTAGCACTAGCACTAGCACTAGCACTACCATTGGCACTGCTATCGCCATCTACACGTTCATCAAAATAATCACGAATTAGATCGCGCTCTAGACTCAGTTGTGGCAATCCCACACCGATAATAATTGCGCCAATCAGTTTTGAACCCTTTAAATCTACCCCTTCGCCAAATACTCCGCCCATAACCGCAAAACCCAGCTTCTCAGTCTCAACATCATCAAATTCCGTTAGAAATTCCAATCGCTCTTCGTCGTTCATCATCGAAGATTGTTGCAGGGTTTTCATACCGGGATATCGCTCTGTAAACTTTTCAAGTGCCGACCTTAAATAAACATGAGAAGGGAAAAACGCAATGTAATTACCTTTCTTCGCCTTTACTATCTCAGCCAGACTATCGACCAAATCGTAAATACTATCTTCACGACGACGATAGGTTGTTGGGATATAGCTGGTAACAAATACGCCTAAATTTTCCGCGGGGAAAGGTGTGGGTATTTCGTACCAATCCGCATCAAGGTGAATGCCCATTAAGGTCTCAAAATAAGGTTGCGGACTCAATGTTGCGGAGAAACAGATGCTACTTTGAACGCGAGAAAATCCGTCCTGCAGCCCAGGTCCTGGATTCAAGCAATACAATTTAAGATAAATGCCATTACTACGCTGAAGTAAGAGATATCGATGCGATTCTCCTGCCGTCTCCGCGGTTCTTAAAAAACGCAGCACATCAAAATACAGATTAAGAAACTGCGCGTGCGTCGCGCCGTTTTGGTTGGCTTGCAACCATGTCTCTGCGGCATCACAAAAACCGCGCAACGCCTTTGTGAATTTGTCTGAGAGATCATCAAGCAGTACGCCACTGTCCTTCTCAAGTATAGATTTCGCCGGTTTGATTAAGGTAAGAAACTGCGTGTTAATACTTGCCAGCTTTCTAGCGACTAATGGCGCGTCATCTTTTAACGCTTTTTTCAACGTCAGCACCGATTCTTTACTAATTTCAGCTGAGAACATGTCCCGACCGCGCTCAACGAGGTTATGTGATTCATCCATCAGTAGAAGAAATTTCGAACGGCCGACATCTTCAAAATAGCGGCGTAGATAAACCGCAGGATCAAAAACATAGTTGTAATCACATATCACCACATCGGCGATCAGTGATAAATCCAACGCTAACTCAAACGGACACATCTGATGCTCGCGTGCCAGTAACTCGACAGCCGACCTATCAAGTGTCATGTCTTTCTTTACAGTATCCGCGAGAACAGCCGGCAGTTTGTCATAGTAACCACGCGCAAACTCACAGTATTCAGGGTCGCACGGCGTTCCTGGGTTAAAGCAGGTTTTATCTTTTGCTGTAATAGTGACGTCCCTTAGATGAATACCCGCTTCTTTTAAATCGGTGATCGCATCGCGCGCCATAGATTGGCCCGAGGTTTTTGCTGACAAAAAGAATATTTTCTCGTAGCCAAGTTCAGGCATCGACTTGATCGCTGGGAATAAGCTTGCAATGGTCTTGCCGATACCCGTCGGTGCTTGCATGACCAACTGAGACTCCTGGCGAAGTGTCTTATAGACACTCACCGCCATATCTCTTTGGCCCGGCCGAAAGTCAGGGTAGGGAAAAGAAGTCGCAACAACCGACTCATTGCGTCGTGCAGCCCAATCCATGGAACGTGCATAAAACATCATGTACTGATTCAGTAGGCCATCTAGGTAGCTCTGAAGATCTTGGCAGGTCCAGCTTTCATCAATGCGGTATTGTTGATTATCCGCAAGATCGAGATAGCACAGCCGAACAATAACCGGATCGTCAGCCGAGATGTTCCGTTGTAGCTTTTCCCGTACTTCATCGGCCAAGCCAGATTGAGCCTCTGTTTGTAATAACATAGCGGCATAGATTCTTGCTTGCGCAAAATGCGTTGATTGCACCTGTGCGGGTATTAGTTCAATTGCGGCGCGCGTTGTTTTAATTTCTTCGACAAGTAAGCCAGACTCAACAAGCTGTATACCGTCGGCGCGTCCAGAGATTTTTAGTGTGCATTTTTCTCTCTCGTAAGTCTGCACGACCTTGTATTCAGCTAGATAACCCTCGGGTCTTGATTTTTGAACCTGCTGATGACCCTTGATGCCATCAACAGCATTACTTCGACCTGAAAAACGAAAATGAATGTCCCCGCCACGCGCAGTCTGGCTTACCAATTCACCGACAGAGAGTGTAACGATTGGCTTATTCGACACGCGTGTCCCCTACGACGAGTCCTGTTTCTATGTCGGTTTTTAACTGCATTTTTTCATCGCCTTGTACGTCCGCTTGCTGCCAACTTACGCTGACAACCCGCGCCGGCAAGCCTTGCTGCTGGAAATAGTTAAACCAGCGTATTTGATTTTGCTGCAGTTTGTCGCCTGGACCTTTGACTTCAATGAGTTCATAGGAGCCCGCCTCGGGAAATACAATAAGATCAGGAAAACCACTTCGGTTATTTTTCAGGTCAGATAAAAGCCTTCTAAAGATCGACGCGAGATCATGTTTTGGAATTTTTAATAGGGCGATTTCGATTACATCAGCGTTTAACCAGGACCAGTTTACAAAGTGATTGGCTAAGCCGAATTTACGCTTGAAACAATCCGTAATACAACGGTTCACCTCTTGCTCATTCACCAGGTCGATCATAAAAAAAAGCTTCTTATTAATCTTATCCCGTCGACGCTCGACAAAGCTTGGCGTAAACAAATCGCTCGGCCCACGCTGGAATGGATTAAAGAACACACCCTTAATTTCGGTGAATATCACATCCCAAAAATACAATCCAAAAAGGCCCGGCAATAAAGCATTTTCGACATAGTAGGCTTGACCACCCTGTTGAATAAACCAATCTCGCGCGAGTACCTCTACCCTTTGATCCGCATCAGGTTTAACCGATAAATCAAAATTTACTATCGGCACTGCTGCAGATAAAGGAATCCAATCGCAATACACTTTATGTTGTTTCGCAATTCGCGTCGCAAACGCTAGCGCAAACTCAGACTCAGCCTCTGACTGAGGGTTCTGATGGATGTCCTCACATAAATTCAACGCCGACGGAATTTCGCCTTGCTTAGTCATTATTCTGACTTGTCTTTCTCTTGAGGGTTCTAAGCTCGAATGAAGATAAATTTCTTGTGCAAAATTGATGTCATTAAACCGCTCAAACTCACGAGCGATACGATTCAACAAGCGGTGATGCCGACGGACGGTTGTGGCTTCGTCGAAGCTGAATTGGAGCAGCGAGGGTAACCATTGGCGTAGGGATTGCGCGTCGCCCTGCTCAATCAGGTCCATAGCCGTATCGTTCAATGCATATTGGTTAATGGTTGTGTCCAATACGGAACGTGCATCAAAAAATCTTCCTGCGCTATCAAGTTGATACTTTTCGAAAGGCGTAATGCCTAAATCCCGCAATACGAACTCGGTGAAATCTTGATAGGGATTGCCAAAAAAAAGTAACTTTAATATTTGCAATATATCGAGACCAATAGGCTCAACGATCTGAAAAGGTACTGAGGAAAGAAGCGTCTGTGGTAAAAATTTCTCAATTAGCCACTGGTCAAGAGCCTGGCGACTTAAGCGTTTATTCGCCCCTTCAAACCAAGAAATTAACTCACTCTTGGTCATTAACTTCAGAAGATTTTCCGGCTCCTGCAATGACTCTATGGGCGATAGATAAGCCGCAGCTATGAGTTCATTCACTGCAGCCGCAATGTCTGAAATTTCAACATAGTTGAGCTTATCCAATCTAAACCAGGGTCCACGTCGCCCTGCTAGCCGTACATAAAGTTTTTGGGCATTGTCTGAAAGCTCGCTAAAGCCGGAGAGATAGTTTTTCTCACGTTCGTTGAGTATGTCTGCATAGTGAGTGCCGACAAAATCGAATAAATAATTGAAGTTTTCAAGGTAGTAACCTTGAGGGAGGTCCTCTGGCATCTATTTGTACAATTGCGTTTAGCGTGATCATAACTGTATTTATATACAGTCACAATATATGACGGCGCCTTAGATAGAAGCTGTCTAATAACCCACAGCGCTTGTCACGCATTGGGCTTGCATTGCGCGTACGTTAACAGCGCTCTTACAGATCCACCCAGCCATATTACAACAGCGGCTATTCTATTTTAGAAAAGGCTTGTTCTGTGCCGGTCAGGGGGTCTAACTGAATCATCTCATTTCTCGTCGGAAAGCTAACGATACGTGATTGAGCTACATCATCAGAGACCGTCAACCGTCCATCGTTCAATACATAACTCACTGGTCCGTTATCACCAATTTGTAGTGTCGACTCGGAATAGCTGATCCGCACGGGGAACCCGCCCACCGTTGAAGTCCAATTGCCAACTATGCGCTGCTGCTCAGATGCAGTAAAAACGGCACAGGACTGGATCAGCCCTACAAAACCTATCAACAGGAGGTATTTGCAGGCGTTTGGCAGTGACTTTGGAAACATGAGGACTCACTTCTTCATAACTAGTACGTAGCAATATAACGGAAGCGATCAGATGATCAAAGCTGCCTATGGCATAATATGCTTTCATACATCAGATTGACCCGCACATGACTATCGAAAATGAGGATGATCTAAAAATGCTTCGCATCATTGGCCGTATTGTCTACGAGACATTATTGCTTATGAAGAAGTCGTTAGAACCGGGTATGACAACCTTGGAACTTGATGTCATTGGACAGAAAAACCTCGAAAAATACCAAGCCAATTCAGCACCCAAAGTCACCTACGACTTCCCAGGCTATACGTGCATTAGCGTCAACGAAGAAGCCGCCCACGGCATTCCATCTTCGCGTCAGATTCTTGCCGGTGATGTCGTTAATATCGATGTCTCGGCTGAGCTTGATGGCTATTTTGGCGATACAGGCGGCACGTTCCTTGTTCCTCCCGTCGATCCGCGAATGGCATATCTGTGTCAATCAACACGCAAAGCCCTTCGACGAGCAATGAGTGTCGCAAAACACGGTGCCAAAATTAATCTGATTGGCAAAGCGATTGAGCAAACCGCTCGCAAAAGCGGCTTCGTTACCCTGCGAGATCTGAGCAGTCACGGCGTCGGCCGCAGCTTGCACGAAGAACCGCACTCGATTCCAAACTACTTTGATCGGCATGATCAACGTAGTTTGAAAGAGGGACAAGTAATCACAATTGAGCCTTTTTTGTCGACCGGTGCGCAGGAGACTCAAACTGAAAGTGATGGCTGGACCTTAACGACCGGCAAAGGAAATTTCTCTGCTCAATACGAACACACCATGGTCATTACCAAAGGCAAGCCGCTGATAATGACAGCCTTGTAGGCCTTAAGCTTTGTAAACGTATACTCAATCATCCGAAGGCATTTTTTCAACACCTTTGCATCAATATCAAGCAATCGCTCAGAGGTATAAAGCCGCCTGAGCGATTCGCCTTCTAACTGAGTACCTCAGCAATACCGTTAGGCTTCGTCGCACCTCCAGCCTCTTCATTTTGAGAACGCTGCGCGTACGAATGCGCCTCGATATTGTCATTGTCGCGCTTGCCTGCGTCGTCTTTGGTACCCACGCCGCTATGCAGAAGATCGATTTCTGACAACAGTGGCAATAAGAACAGGCCCACGACGAGTACAATCGCAGCCCCTAAACCCCAGAGCACCGCATCCGTGCCAAACTCATCAATGGAGTAACCAACCAGTGGTCCCGTCACGATATAGACACCTCGAAACATGAAAGACGTCATTGAGTTCGCGGTTGCTCTAAACGCACTTGGCACCCGTGAATTCAACGCATCTGTCAACAACACTTGATTAATACCTCGGCTAACAAAAAAACTGAAGCTCAATACAATGCCAGCAAAACCACCCATGCCAGCCATACCCCAATAGCCGATAATGGGCAATATGCCCATCAGTATCAGCATAGGTTTAGCACCAAACTTCTCTTCCAAAGGGAAGGTCAACTTGCTCGTCGCGGCGACAACAAAACTCTGCGCAGCCCAAAGCACACCAAAGAGCGCAAAGGGTACGTCCTGATCACGCCAATAGGGTTGCAACATCCAGATGACATAGAAGGTTGCAAGACCAAAAAAGGTAATGTTCAGGCAGATGAGTCGAAGCAATCGATCATCAACATATAAAAAGCTCAACACTTTCTTTAAGTTAACAACATGAGCGCCCTTCTCCATTTTTGTGAAAGGCGCCTCCACCAAGAAGAACGACAGCAACAACGGCACCCAGGCAAATAGCGTGTTAGCAAAAATCACCGCTTCAAATGAGAAGGCCACAAGAAAACCGCCGAGCAAAGCCGCACATCCCTCTGCAACAGATTTGATCGTTCGCATATTACCTATGCCACGACTTTTCTCACCTGGCTCAAGTTCTAGGGCTTCTTGGCTATCATACAGAAGTGACAAATCAGCACCTGACAGCAGACTTAAACCTATGCCGACTGTCGCTTCAAAGAACACGAGCCCTGCAAAGCCTTCAGAAAAATTGAGCACGGTGTAGCCCAAAGCATGAAACACACTACCCACCACCAAGGCGTTCTTGCGCCCAAACACGTCAGCAAAATATCCAGAAGGTACTTCAAACACGACAACAACGAAGGCAAAAATCGCTTGTAGATAATAAACCTCAGCTAAGCTCAAACCTTTAGATTCAAAGAAAGGCACAATGACAGGAATGATGACGAGCGCCAGCCAAAAAAAGCTGAAGCCGTACAACACCTGAATATTTCTTGTTAATTTATTTTTCATTGTATTTTCCTACCACTTTTCATTTCTTGTCTTTATTACTGCGAGCGATGTTCACAACTGACTTTCTTCTGGCCAAAAAAAAAGCCCCTGATACTGAGCATCAGGGGCTTTTTAAATTCAATTTTTAAAAATCCTAATGCGATAAACGTCTCCATGAGACTCGCGAGCAAATACCTGCAACCCGGGTCATCGGGATTGCATGAATCACGCTTGTTTTTATTTGATGAGTAATATTCATTTAAAAATTAGATTCGCTATAGGTGATAAATGTTTTCTTCAGATGTTTTGTTTAGTCCATGCTGACTCAAAATGGCTTCGCCAATAATTGCTTGCAGTCAGTTCAGGTAATGCGATTTCAGCAGAGGCTAACTGATCAGCCTTTGATGGGACGGGGATATTACTCCGCAAAATGACAAAGTCAACACCCCTCACTATTTTTGTTGGTAGGCGTCAATGAAATTGATAATTTAATGCTTTGGCAATTAGCTCTTAACCTTTGCAAACTTCGTTTCCGAATCAGAAAATATCTGCTTCCACGCACCTGACCGGAATCGATAAACGAGCATAAAGCCCTTAACCAGGTAGTCGCCGATTAAAGCACCATAGATCCAAATCACACTGAAACCAAAATAAGCGAAGATCGCTGCAAGTCCAACGCGAACGCCGATCAACCCAGTCATTGTCGTAATGAGCGGGAACCGTGTGTCGCCTGCCCCTCGCAAGCAACCGCCTAATGTGAACTCAATCGCCATTAGTGGCTGAGAGATGCCAAGAATATAAATAAATATTACTGTCAGACGAACAACTTCATCGTCATCAATGAGGAAACGCGCAATAGGCTCAGCAAAAATGAAGATCACAACGCTCAACATAACCATGCTACCAATTGCCATCCAGGTCGCTCGCCACCCCTGTTTCTCTGCCTCATCAGGCGATCGAGCACCCAGATGCTGACCGACTAACGTTGCGCCAGCGATAGAAAAACCAAAACCAACAACAAACGAAAGCGAGAGTATCTGCACACCAATACCGTAGGCTGCAAATGGAGCTTCGCCATAGAAAGCGACAAGCCAAAGAAAGGCAACGAAGCCGATTTGAAAAACAAATTGCTCGACTCCGGCAGGATATCCGATATCAACCAACTGCTGAATGCGCCGGCGACTCAAACTACCTTTCCCACCAACACCGACCTTGAGCCGCTTCCCCTTCCAAAGGGCCAGTAAGATCATTGACGCAATGAGAAAAGACAACCCATTGGCAAGCGCAGCACCGGCCACACCAAGTTGCGGAAAGCCAAACTGGCCGAACACCAGCGCATAGATAAGAAATACATTAATGATATTTGTGAAGATCCCTATCCAAAGCGGCGTCTTAGTATCACCTGCGGCCCGCAGTGCAGCAGACAAAATCATATTTACGGCAAAGGCAATGTTAAACACACTGAGATACTTTATGAAAACCGCGGCTTGCTGGGTCGTTTCTTCCGGCAAACCAAATACAGAGGCGATGGTTTCCGCAAAGAAATAACAGGGAATCGTCAGAGCGATCGCAACAGCATTGCCAATCCAAAGTGATGCGGTTGTTATCTTAGCGGCTTCTTCATAGTCCTGTGCACCCCATGATCGGGCTACCAGAGCAGTCGTTCCGGCAGACACAGCCATGAGAATTGCTTGTAGCGCAAAGAAGATTCGATGTCCTGTGGTCACAGAAGCCACGGCTGATGCACCCAAGCTACCAATCATCTTTATCGATACAATACCGATAATGGCAAATAGGAGGTTGCTGAGAATTGCGGGCCAAGCCAACTCCCAAATACTTAGCTGAGGCTTCTTGATTCCGCTTGTTTCCCCACTATCATCAGTGGTGGATTGGGCCATATCGATCGTTTTCCAGGTGGGGGTTAGCGTTAAACTACTAGGGTTTAAGCGACGGAGGTAGCGGCGCGTAAGGTACACGAAATAGACATTTAGGTCAAAGAGAGGTTAACGAAACGGGTATGGGGAAATCAGTAATCATCGTCGGTGGTGGACATAACGGTCTGGTTTGCGCCTGTTATCTTGCCAAGGCTGGCTGGCAAGTGACCGTACTCGAAAAACGACCTATTGTCGGTGGCGCGGCGGTCACTGAAACCTTTCACCCGGGTTTCAGAAACTCAACCGCAAGCTACACAGTCAGCCTGCTTGATCCACAGGTCATTAAAGATTTACATCTACGTGAGCATGGGCTGGAGATGGTGACGAGACCCTGCAACAACCTTTTACCTCTGCCGAATGATGAATACCTTGCACTCAACGCTGACGCTAATTTCAATCGAGAGCAGATAAGTAAGTTTTCAGCGCATGATGCTCAGCAGCTAGACCGCTATAACAGGGACATCGGGGCAATCGCACCGATAATTAAGGTCTTAATGGCATCTATCCCACCGAAGATAATAAGCGGCGGGCTTAGCGACATATTTGCCAGTATTTCGGTCGCCCGAAAATTTACGCAGCTCGAACCACGACATAAGCGCCTCATTATGAAATTGTTTACTGTCTCAGCTGCTGAATTTCTTGACGACTACTTTGAAAGTGATCCGCTCAAAGCAATATTTGGCTTTGATGCGATCGTAGGACATTTTGACAGCCCCTACTCACCAGGATCCGCCTACGTGCTATTGCACCATCTGCTCGGTGAGGTAAATGGTGAAGTCGGTGCCTGGGGGCATGCAATGGGTGGGATGGGCGCGATCACCTCGGCCATGGCTGAAGAAGCCAGATTACTGGGAGTGAAAATCCAACTTGAAACCGGCGTCGCCGCTCTAAAGACAAAGGGCAACCGGGTTTCGGAACTGATCACGCAGGATGGCCAAAGCCTCAGCGCAGATCTCATTGTCGCTAACGTAAACCCACGCATGCTATTTCTAGATCTACTTTCAGCCGATTCAGTCCCTGATGATGTCAGACAACACTTCGAAAACTATAAATGCCAAAGCGGCACTTTCAGGATGAACGTAGCACTAACGGACCTACCCCAATTTAGCTGCAAGCCGACGCAATCAATGCTGGCAGCAGGCATCATCATGGCACCGAGTCTGGACTATATGGACACTGCTTATAGAGATGCAAAACAAATAGGCTGGTCGAAACAGCCCATTATAGAAATGTTGATTCCGAGCTTGCTAGATCCAAGCCTCGCACCGATGGGTAAGCATGTAGCAAGCTTGTTCTGTCAACAATTTGACCCAACACTAGAATCTGAATGGGATATTCACCGGCAGTCAGCCATTGATGCAATCCTGAACACGGTCGAGTCTTTCGCGCCTGGTTTCCGCGCACTTATCGTTGGTCAACAAGCACACAGTCCTTGGGATCTGGAACAGAAATTTGGCTTAGTAGGTGGTGACATCTTTCATGGTCGATTGAGCCTAGAACAGCTCTTCTCTGCGCGACCAATGTTGGGTATGGGTCAGTATCAGACCCATTTGGACAACTTATATATGTGCGGTGCTGGTACTCACCCTGGTGGTGGTGTGAGCGGACTACCGGGTCAAAATGCCGCAAAGGCGATTCTTGGGCGTCGGGTTTTTAAAAAATTACAGGCCTAATGCTGGCTATCTGATCGATGCCAAGCATTGGCTATTAAGGCAGGTAAAAGGTGCTTGTAACGTTCATCTCGTGAACCCAACAACCTCATTTCAATGACACCAAGAGGATATAAAGCTGACGATCTAGCGTTTAAAAAAAACGGATCAGAGAACACAGTAGAGATAGTCGTGAACGATAGCCGCCGGCAAGGAATGACCGGCGCCACTGATTGTCACTTGATCACTGTTCTCGACGACTTGTCTGACTCTCTATCGAACTTTATCTCAAACTATATCTCAAACTATATCCCAAGCTATATGTCGGACTCATTGTCCGACATATTTGAGTAGGCTTACGAATCGAGTTTCTGGAACGCTAGGACTGCATTCGTACCACCGAAACCAAAACTGTTCGACATAACCGTTCGGATACCCGCGTTATCGATACGTGCACGCACAATCGGTGCATCAGCCACAAGAGGGTCGAGTTCATTGATGTTCGCAGACTCACAGATGAAATCATTTTCTAACATTAACAGCGAATAGATCGCTTCATGCACGCCAGCCGCACCCAGTGAGTGGCCTGACAATGACTTGGTCGAGCTAATGCGAGGGATTTTGTCACCGAAGACCGCCTTTATGGCATTGATTTCAGGAATGTCGCCAGCCGGCGTGCTGGTGCCATGCGCATTAATATAATCAATTTCACCGTCCACGGTCGAAAGCGCAATTTGCATCGCTCGTTGTCCACCTTCACCTGAAGGCGCAACCATATCGAATCCATCAGAAGTTGCAGCATAGCCAACAAGTTCCGCATAGATTTTTGCACCACGGGCTATGGCATGCTCGTATTCTTCAACCACGACAAATCCGCCGCCGCCTGCAATCACAAAGCCATCACGATCTTTATCATAGGCTCTTGAAGCCGTCGCTGGATTTTCATTTCTCACAGTAGAGAGCGCGCCCATTGCATCAAACAAGGACGACATTGACCAATGCTCTTCTTCACCGCCGCCGGCGAATACAATATCTTGCTTACCAAGCTGGATTAACTCCGCCGCATGGCCGATGCAATGCGCACTTGTTGAACACGCAGAGGTAATGGAGTAGTTCACGCCTTTGATTTTGTATGCTGTCGAAAGACACGCAGACACGGTTGAACCCATTGTTCGAGTAACACGGTAAGGTCCTATTCGCTTTACGCCTTTTTCTCTTAAGATATCAGCCGCTTCAATAAGATTCGACGAAGATGCACCGCCAGAACCCGCAACGATACCTGTTCGATAGTTTGATACCTGATCCTCAGGAAGACCTGAATCAGCAATGGCTTCTGCCAAGGAGATATACGAAAAAGCCGCCGCATCACCCATGAAACGCCGAAGTTTTCTATCGATCATCGATTCAACATCGATATCGATACTTCCCGCGACATGACTGCGAAGCCCCATTTCTTTGTATTCTTCTTGAAACTTAATCCCAGACTTTGTTTCTCTTAATGAGATCAGAGTTTCTTCTTTGTTATTACCCAGCGGGGATACTAGCCCCATTCCAGAAATGACAACTCGTTTCATTTTTTCACCTAAAATCGTCTAGAGATGTGAATAAGCCAACTTTGATTCCTTCGGCCGTGTATATCTGTTTTCCATCGGCAATCACTTTTGCATCAGCGATACCTAAAACAGTCTTTCCTTCCCGAACACGGTTAATGTCTATCTCATACTGCAATAATTTTACTGACGGCAATACCTGCCCCTTAAAGCCTACCTTATTGCAGCCGAGCGCTCTTCCAACGCCGTAGTTGCCTTTCCAAGCAAGATAGAACCCGAGCAATTGCCAAAGTGCATCGAGCCCTAAACAACCTGGCATAACCGGATCGCTCACAAAATGACATTTGAAAAACCAAAGATCAGGATTGATATCCAACTCAGCCAGTATCCGGCCGCGACCATTTGCGCCACCGGTCTCCGAGATGTCGGTGATCCTGTCGACCATCAGCATTTGATCTATCGGCAGATGCGCGCGGCCTGGCCCAAACAAGGTACCGTGGCCACATTCAAGCAGCTCTTCTTTCGAAAAGGTGTGTTTATCGATCAGAGATCGATCTATCGGCGGTGAAGATTCTTTATCTTGCATATAATGATATCGACACCCATCTGGGGAAGCCGATCTTGGTCCATCTGAAAGTAGGCGCAAATTATAGCATTGAGACCCTAAAAGGAAACACGACAATTATGGACAAAGCTTCATTATTGCCTTTGCAAATCAGATGCCGACATGTTAACCAATTACGCGACTGCCTATAATTGTTAGTTTATTTTGACGAGTTTCAAGGTATTTCGTATCCAAAGGCCGCATTTTAGAATGCGAATATCGCTCCACTGCGACTTGTCAGCCTGTTGGACTGGACGCATAATAGCGCCGCTTCTATTTCGCAGTATCGCATTCCGACAATGTCATCCATCGGCTACTTACAGTCTCTGGTAGGAAGGTCGATACCGCTGTAACCAATATCTGCCCGAAAATGAACTCGATTGTTGAATCGTTGTCTTATTATCCATTCGGTAGAAATTCATCATTGTTCACAAGCTGCACCGAGAAAAATTAATGACAAAAATAGACAAGCTAGCCGTCGTACACCCCGATGCCGACATCGGACCTAATTGTGAGATTGGTCCATTCTGTACAATTGGACCTCATGTGGTTATTGGCGCGAATACCAAACTGCGCTCCCACGTTGTTGTTGAACCACACACGACGATTGGCGAGGACACTGATATCTTCCCTTTTGTGACGATCGGCATACAATCGCAAGATGTAAAGTATGTTCCCGGCACCGTCACTTATACCAAAGTCGGCGCACGCAATGTCATTCGAGAATTTGTTAGCATTCACAGCGGCACCTTGGAAGGCTCTAGTACCGTTGTCGGAGACGACTGTAATTTACTCACCCAATCCCATGTCGCGCACAATTGTCAGGTTGGCAATCACGTCACTATGTCCCATTCGGCAACCCTAGCGGGACATGCCGTACTGGGTGATTACGCGAATATCGGCGGCCTCGCTGCGATACATCAATTTTGTCATATCGGCAAAGCATCGATGGTCGGCGGTATGGCGCGGGTTGTACAGGATGTATTGCCTTTCACCATCGCAGAGGGATTTCCAGCAAAAATGCGTGTCATCAACAAGGTGGGTATGCAGCGCGCTGGGTACACAACCGAAGAAATCGCTGAAGTTAGAAAGGCATTTCGAATACTCTTCATGCGGCAACTGCGTCTAGAAACTGCAACGCAGCAGGTAGAACAAGAGTTCCCCAATTCAGAGAATGTGAAGCTGATGATCGAATCAATCAATAGCTCTCAACGCGGTTTGGCTCGACCAGAGTCTGAAACGATGGAAATCAATCTCAGCGACTAGTATTGGCCTAGGCCGATACTTGCACTTTTCGTTCGCTTGTATCTTCGTTTAGTACTTAGAATTTCCTGCCGGTCGATTTTCTACTTTACAATGTCCCAGGACCGCTTGGCTTTGCTATAGTGCGCCCAGTACTAAAAAATTGAATTAACCCTAATGATCTAAGGCGTAGAGTATGTACAAAGCTGTTCTATGGGACTTCGGTGGTGTGATCACGACCAGCCCTTTCGAGGCATTCAGCCGATTTGAGAAAGAAAACAATCTCCCTACTGACTTTATTCGGGGCATCAACTCAACCAACCCTGACACGAATGCCTGGGCGCAACTCGAGAGCAACGACATTTCGACAGAAGAGTTTGACGAAAAGTTTGCCGCAGAAGCACACGCAAAAGGTCACGAAGTAACAGGTCATCAGGTTCTAGCACTACTGTCGGGCAATGTTCGGCCAGAGATGGTTGAGGCACTTCGTAGAATCAAAACCCAATACAAAGTCGGCTGTATAACAAACAACGTGAAAAATGCTGGCAAAGGGCCTGGTATGGCGAGTTCCAATAAAAAGGCGGAAAGCGTCGCGGAAGTCATGGGCATGTTTGACTTCATCATTGAATCGAGCAAAGCGGGCATTAGAAAGCCAAATCCAAAAATTTATCAAATGGCTTGTGATGAAATTAATATTGAACCTAAAGATGCGATCTTCCTTGATGATTTAGGCATCAATTTAAAACCCGCCAAAGCACTCGGCATGACCACAATCAAAGTACTCACAGCAGAGCAAGCAATCGGTGAACTGGAAGGCTTACTGAATATTGAGCTGCGATAATAAATTAAGCTGGGATAAGCCATGCGAGTATTACTGACCGGAGGTGCTGGATACATTGGCACCCATACCGCAGTTGAACTATTGAACAACGATCACGAAGTCATTGTTGTTGATAACCTCGCCAACAGTTCTGTTGAAGCTATTCGAAGAGTCGAGAGACTCACGAACAAGCAGATTCAATTCCATGAAACTGATTTACTTGATTATTCAAGCCTTGAGAAGGTTTTACAGATAGAAAAACCTGATGCAGTAATCCACTTCGCCGGCCTTAAAGCCGTCGGCGAATCTGTCGCTAAACCCCTCCAGTACTATCAAACCAACTTGGGGGGCGCCCTCAACTTGTGTCAGTTGATGATCAAATACGGCATCAACTCTCTGGTTTTTAGCTCTTCTGCGACGATCTATGGTGAACCTGAAACGATGCCTATCAGCGAAAGCAGCAATGTTACTGACGCATCGAACCCCTACGGTCGAACGAAATTGATGATAGAGAAAATTCTCGAAGACCTATGCAATGCTGAACCCGATTTCAATGTTGCACGCCTAAGATACTTCAATCCAGGTGGTGCGCACATCAGTGGCGAAATAGGCGAGGATCCTTTAGGTATTCCTAACAACCTGTTGCCCTTTGTCAGTCAATTTGCAGTCGGTAAACGAGATGAATTAGTGGTCAATGGCAATGATTATCCGACACCCGATGGCACCTGCGTGCGCGACTTTATTCACGTCGATGATCTGGCTAAGGGGCATTTGGCAGCACTTGCTAAGCTTGAGCAAAAGCCAGGCCTTGTGACATACAATCTTGGCACCGGCACAGGCTATTCGGTTCTAGACATTATCAAAGCGTTTGAAAAAGCTAACGATATATCACTGCCCTACTCAATCGGTCCAAGACGAGCCGGCGATATCCCGACCAGTTACACAGACCCAACATTGGCAATAACCGATTTGAATTGGAAAGCAGAAAAGTCGATAGAAGATATTTGTCGTGACGCTTGGCACTGGCAGACTAAAAACCCGAATGGATACGCTAAGTAGCCCCACTGCGCAGCGCGCCTACCCACCTGCGACAAAATGAAGAAAGTGAACCTCACTATCTTCGAGCAGTTCCTCTAAGAGAGGATCGACGATAATCACACCATCAATTGCAACCGCCATTTCCTCAAGAAGCTGACGGCTCAGGGCCGGATATCGCGCCACAAGTTCTGTCACCATATCTCGATACACGGTCGATGAAATTTCAGTCCGAATATCTCCGGTGAGTTTTTCTAACTCACCGGAGAAGATCACAGTAGCCATAACCTAAGAAAGCGCGAGTTAAGCGTTATCTTGAATGACTTTTAGTACATTCGGCGGCGAGCAAGGAAGATCCGTAATCGGCAAACCAATCGCCTGACTAACCGCGTAGGCAGTCGCAGCTAATGGCGGAATAATGCCAGACTCACCAACACCTCTAACGCCGAAAGGGTGGAAGGGATTAGGTACTTCAACAATGATCGCGTCGATCATTGGCAAGTCAGATGCCAATGGTATTCGATAATCGAGGAACCCAGCATTCTCCATATGACCGTCTGCACTGTAAACATACTCCTCGTTTAGCGCCCAACCGATACCCTGCACCGCGCCACCTTGAAGTTGTCCTTCGACATAAGAAGGATGGATTGCCTTACCAGCGTCTTGAACGGCGGTATAACGAAGTACATCGACCTTACCGGTATCTTTATCGACTTCAACATCACACAGATGGACAGCAAAACTAGGTCCAGCTCCACGCGCATTGATATTGCCTCGACCTGTAATCTGACCACCGGTGCGTTCGGCACCTGCGCAAATTTCAGCAACTGTCATTCGATTGTCACCACTGAACGTTTCACCTTCCGCGTACTCGATCTGATCTGCAGTTAAGTTCCATACAGCAGCAGAGCGTTCTTTCAATTGACGTACGACATCTTGAGCGGCCTCAATGACAGCCATGCCCGTCGCAAATGTCGTTCGACTGCCGCCTGTACCGGCACTAAATGCGACATTCTCAGTATCACCAATAATGGGTTTTAGGTTTTCTGCTGGCATGCCTAATTCTTCCGCTGCCATTAATTGCATCGAAGCCCGAGATCCACCAATGTCCGGAGAGCCTTCAACAATTGTACCTGTACCATCGGGGTTCATATTGAGGGTGACACTTGATTGGCCGCCGACATTGAACCAGAATCCTGCGGCTACACCACGTCCCTGGTTCTCTTTTAAAGCCTCTTGATATTGAGGCGAGTTCTTAGCTGCTTCTAAACACTCAACCAAACCAACGGCTTTTAACTTAGGTCCGTAAATGGTCTGAGTACCTTCTTTTGCGGCATTTTGAAGACGCAGGTCAATTGGGTCGATACCGAGCTTATCGGCTATCTCATTAACAACCATTTCTGCAGCATATTCTGCTTGCGGCGCACCTGGTGCACGATAAGCCGCAACCTTTGGCTTATTCACAACCACATCATACCCCTCAACATACATGTTGGGGACCGCATAGGGCGTAAATGCGGTCATGCAGCCCATCATCACAGGAGAGCCCTTAAAGGCACCCGCTTCGTAATGGAGTAACGCTTGCATGGCAGTAATCGTACCGTCTTTCTTCGCACCGATTTTGACCCAATTACGGGTTGCAGAACCCGGACCTGAAGCTTTGAAAACTTCATCTCGGTCCATTATCATTTTCACAGGCCGACCGGATTTCTTCGATAAGATCAATGCAACAGGTTCAAGATATACTGTTGTTTTACCACCAAACCCTCCGCCAATTTCACTAGCGATGACTTTCAGTCGATTCAGATTAAGGCTCAAGAGCTTAGCTGTGCTGGCACGCACATCAAAATGTCCCTGAGTAGAACACCACAACATGGACTGACCATCTGCATCGTAGCGAGCGGTGCAAGCATGGGGTTCAATGTAGCCTTGGTGAACCGTTGGTGTGTAGAAGTCACGTTCAACGATAAGATCAGCTTCAGCAAAACCAGCCTCCACATCACCCATTTTGAATTCTTGCCGCGCGGCTATGTTCGACGCCTTTGTCGGCGTCTCCGCCAAGCCTTGGGTAAACATATTGTCATGCAGCACTGGCGCATCAGCAGCCATAGCATCATTAACATCTAAGACCGGCTTCAAAACTTCATATTCAATTTCAACCAATCCCAGCGCCTGCTCAGCGATTGCAGCTGTTCTGGCTCCAATAGCGAGGATTGCGTGACCATGATAAAGCACCTTGTCTTTAGCCAGTATGTTGTTGGCTAGATCAAGAAGGTTCGACGAGCCTTCCCCGGTCGCAACAACCTCGTCCGCAACGCTTGGAAAGTCATTATAGCTGGCTATCGCCAGAACACCCGCCAGCGCTTCTGCTTTCGTAGTGTCGATTGATTTAATTTTCGCATGCGCATGAGGACTTCTAAGAATTTTGCCCCAGATCATACCGGGTAATGACATGTCAGCGCCGTAGTTTGCGCGCCCGGTGACTTTGTCAAAACCATCAGGTCGAATAGAACGCGTTCCAATATACTTGTATTGCTTTGCTTCACTCATTGTTATGCAGCTCCTCTCATCGTTTCGGCGGCATCCATCACAGCTCGAATAATTTTGTCATACCCTGTGCATCGACAAAGATTGCCTGCTAGGTAATAACGCGCCTGCTCTTCCGTTGGATTCGGATTTTCCTCCAGCAATTTCTTAGTGGAAACAACCAAGCCTGGTGTGCAGATACCGCACTGGAGCGCAGCATGCTCTAGAAACTTCTGCTGGATAACATGCAACTGGTCTTTGTTCGAGACGCCTTCAATGGTACCGATTTCAGCACCTTCAGCTTCGACACCGAGGACTAAACAGGAACAGACGAGCGCATCGTTGACCGTTACCGAACAAGCCCCGCAGTCGCCGGAAGCACAGCCTTCTTTCGTGCCGGTGAGTTGTAGGTCATTTCTCAGAACATCGAGTAACGTCTCGTACGGTTCGCATAAGAATTCGACGACTTCGCCATTGATACTGGTATTTACATGAATTTTAGCCATTGATTACTTCTCCTTCGCTCTTTGCGCAGCAATAACCGCGGCTCTTCTTGTGAGGACACCGACGACATGACGTCGAAACTCTATCGTACCGCGCCGATCAGTAATCGGTTTTGACGCTGCTGTAGCAGCTGCTGCAGCAGCATTTAGGGCCGCATCATCTAATTTAGTACCGATCAACGCATCCGCTGCTTCCGTCACAAGTAATGCTGTCGTCGCGACAGCACCGATAGAAACTCTCGCGGCAGTGCAAGTACCGTCGGCATCCAACGTGACACTAACCGCAGCACCAGCAACGGCAATGTCCATTTCCGTTCGTGGAATAAATCGAAGATAGGCGTCTGATGTCTTGGCGGCCGGGGCTGGTATTTGAATGCGCGTCAGCAGTTCGCCCTGCTCCATGCAATTTCGACCAACACCGACAGCAAAATCTTCGGCAGCAACGGTTCGCTCACCCTTCGGGCCGTGTATCACACACTCGGCGCCATTTACTATCAAGGCAGGAATCGTGTCCGCTGCAGGCGACGCATTGCACAAATTACCACCCACACTGCATCGACCTTGCACCTGCGTTGAGCCAATCAGATAGGCAGCTTCAACCAAGCCAGGATAGATCGCTTTAATATCATTCCTTGCGGTAAGCTGCGCGCAACTCATTGACGGTCCTAGGTGCAAGCCTCCGTCCACTATTGCGGCCGTCATCATACTATCAATATGTTTAATATCGATAACCACCAAAGGATCGCTACTCTGCGCTCTAGACTGAATGATGAGGTCTGTACCACCCGCCATCACTTTTGTGCTTAGTTTGGTGTTACTGAGCATACTCACAGCAGCATCAATATTTTCAGGCACCTTATATTCTACAACTGGCATTTTTTAACTCCTGATTTCTTTATTATTGAAAATCCCCGCTTTGACCTACCGAGACTAAACGACATGCAAGCAAAGCTTTTCGTCACTGTCTTTTTTTACCGGATATGTATAGCACGGCTCCCGATCGCAACCAAGCTATTGGAAATAATTCCTTTTGTTGCAAGCAACGGCACACGTCATGATGGAGCGGCCGCCAAAGGTGTAACTATAACAAAGCGTACACTGCGCCTAAAAGCCCGCCAATGATCATTAACATTGATGGAATCATTGTCATCATCATGCCCACGCCTCTTTTTGAGGGTTCTTCAATGTACTTCATGGCATAAATCATTCGGCCAAACAGATATACAAGTCCAAGCACCGCGGCGACATAGTGATTCACATAATGTCCAAACGCCCATAGCGCCGGCAGAAAAATAACAATCTGTTCGAGCGTGTTCATCTGAACTCGGTAATGTCTTTCAAACATCTCATTTCCCGTGACCGCAGGCGCATCAATGCCATATTCGCCTCTCGCTTTTCCTACTTTCATACCGAAGTAGATATACTCTATGATCGCGAGCATCGTAATTATCGTTAATAAAGCCATTGGGACCCTCTTAAATAGTTCAGATTAGAAATTCTGTGCAGCAATGAGCAACAAATAGAGTCTAGCACTGAGCCGAACCAATTTATCGATGAGTATTCACATAATTTAGATCGCAGGATTCATCAACACCACAAAATAGGAATCTTGTGTTAATTCGGGTACTGTCCTTAAGCATATGTTTTCAGTGGGTTATACCAGTGACCTGCCTTCCATACACTTTAACTGTCAAAAACAGATTTGCGCGCAGCACTAGCCGATGATTTGCAAGCTTTGGACGTAAGCTTCTCTATCCCAACGCTTCTGCCTCGCAATGATTGCGCAGTCATAGAGCGGCAAAAACACATGATGTTCTGGTGAATTTGACAACCAATACGCTTGTTGAGGTATGCACTCGCAGCCTCGCTGCGGATGGTCGAATGCAATCGTAACCCCCCAGAGTGGAACTCACAAAAATTGAAATTCCGTATTGGAGAATATTCATGTCCGCAAAAATCTACGCTGAAACCAAACTACCAACCGAATTTGGTGAACTTCGCTTGCGCGCTTATCGAGACGATGCCTGTGAAACACATCTTGATGAACCTCTTGCGTTGGTCAGTGGCTTTTTGGATCCGCAAAAACCTATCAATGTTCGCATCCATTCCTCCTGCCTCACCAGCGAAGTTTTAGGCTCTTGTAAGTGTGATTGTAAGCAACAGTTGGATCAGTCGTTGGCCTATATCAAGGAAAACACTGGCGTGGTTATCTATTTGCATCAGGAAGGACGAGGCATTGGTATTGGCGACAAAGTGAGGGTGTACGCGTTACAAGAACACGGCTACGACACTATCGAAGCAAATGAAATGCTCGGCTTGCCCATTGATGCGCGAAGGTATGATCAGGCCGTAGATATACTCAAGGACTTAGGCGTCAAGCAGGTCAATTTATTGACGAACAACCCGGATAAGATCAACTATCTAACGAATGCCGGCTTCGACGTAATCCAACGCACCCCCGTACATGGTACTGACAATGTCCATTCTGCTCCCTATATTGAAACGAAACGTACTAGAATGGGACACATGCTTTAAACCGTTGTGAACAATGACCATCGATATGACCGACCCAATCCCCGATCTGAAGTCTGCTGTTGGACCCGAGCTCAATAGCATCTACAAAACGCATCTTGAACGCGTTACCCAAGTTTACCAAAACGCGGCAAGGCAGGCGGGTAAAGACGGTGTCTTAATAGCCTCCGGTGCGTTAAAGAACACGTTTCTTGACGATCAAACCTATCCTTTCAAGGTAAACCCGCACTTTAAAGCGTGTTTACCTGTGACGGATGTCAACGATAGCTATTTGCTTTTGAGAGAAGATAGAAAACCTCTGCTACTGTTCTATCAACCTGAAGATTATTGGCATTTGCCTGCAGAAGACCCGACTGGCTTTTGGGTCGATGAATGGGACATTGAACCCATCAAAAATGTCGCGGATGCCCATAACCATCTCGGTGACACCCGCCGCCTGGCTTTTATCGGTGAGGAAATTCAGCAGCCGAAGGACTGGGGCATTAATTGTACTAACGACGAAGCTATGCTCAATTCAATCCATTACGCTCGTGCTTACAAGACCGATTATGAGATTGCTTGCCTTGCGCATGCAAACAATGTCGCGGTTCGCGGTCATGTCGCAGCAGAGGCGGCATTTCGCGAAGGCATGTCTGAGTTCGAAATCCAATCAGCATACCTCTTGGCTATCGGTCATCGAGAACAGCAGACCCCCTACTCTGACATTGTTGCCTTAAATGACCATTGCGCGGTGCTGCACTATCAGCATTACGAACGTATTCGACATGATGAAAAAAACCTTCATTCGCTTCTCATCGATGCGGGTGCGAGCTGCAATGGATATGCGGCTGACATTACACGTACCTATGCGCATCGCGACGGCGTATTCGCAGACCTAATTACCGCAATGAATGAAGCGCAGTTGACGCTGATCGACGACATTGAAGTCGGTATGGATTACACAAAACTAAACTTTTTGATGCATCAGAAACTCGCGTTGCTCTTGAAGCAGTTTAGCCTTATCAACATGTCGATCGACGAAATGGTTCACAAGAACATTACCTTCAACTTTATGCCGCATGGTCTAGGGCATTTCTTGGGACTTCAGACCCACGATGTTTCAGGATTCCAACAGTCAGAAAAAGGGGGGAACGTTGCTGCACCCGAAAACTATCCCTCGTTGCGACTAACGCGGAAAATTGAAGACCGGCAGGTTTTTACTATCGAACCAGGCATTTACTTCATTCCGATGCTGCTAAAGCAATTGCAACAGGGTGAAGATGCATCAAAGATTAACTGGCCGCTGATAGAATCGCTGTTGCCCTACGGCGGAATTCGAATCGAAGACAATATCGCAATGATTAACGGCCACACTCGCAACTTAACACGAGAAGCATTTACGCAACTATGAGCGACCAAAAACTAAACCTCGAGCGCATATTTGGTGACCCAGATATCAATGGAGACGCGCCAATTTCCCTTAAATTCTCCGCCGATGGTCGCTACGTTAGCTTTCTAAAAAGTAATGCCAATAACGTCGAGCAGCTAGACCTTTGGGTATTCGATATTGCACTGGGACAGTCTAGATTACTCGTTGACGCATCAGATCTGACGGATACAAAACGGGTGCTGTCTGACGAAGAAAAAGCCCGACGTGAACGGCTTCGTGTTAGTCAAAGCGGAATCGTTGAGTACTACTGGTCACCCACTGGCGACAAATTGGTTTTTCCTCTTAATGGTGATCTTTTCCTTTACGAGTTAGATAGTTCAGAGCCTGTCTACAAGTTAACCGATGAGACAACCTTCGAAACTGATATCACCTTCTCACCGGATGGGAGGTATCTCGGTTTTGTACGGCAGCAAAACATCCATGTAATCAATCTTAGCGACAAAACCAGCAGCCAACTCACATCAGATGGTGGTGGTGTCATATCAAATGGCTTGGCAGAATTTATTGCTCAGGAAGAAATGCACCGTTTTCGCGGGTATTGGTGGTCTCCCGATAGCGTCAGCATTGCCTTTACTCGTGTCGATGAGTCGCCAATTGAAATATCACAGCGCTATGAAATTGATGCCGACTCTTTCGGCGTTTACGACCAACGATATCCTTTCGCAGGAACAGCCAACGCTGACGTGACGGTCGGTGTTGTCAAACTCGCCACAATGAACACCTGCTTTGCTAACTTGCCTGGTGATAGCGAAGACTATATCTGCCGAGTCAATTGGCTCCGAGACAATCAATCATTAGCAATACAGACGCAATCAAGAAACCAACAAACGTTGGCTTTGTTAGTTTGGAATTCCAGTACAACACAGCTAAATCACCTGCTGACCGAACAGTCAACGACATGGTTGAATCTGCATGATATTTTTTATCCGTTATCGAACGGTAAAGAGTTTATCTGGGCATCCGAGCGTTCCGGCTACCAACACCTGTACCATTACAATTTCGAAGGCACACTTTTAAACACCCTAACCAGTGGACCATGGGTCGTCACCAACCTGTGCAGGGTCAGCGAAGATAGCGTTGCCGGTGCGCATGTGTACTTTGAAGGTTTCATGGACACACCACTCGAAAAACATCTTTATTGCATCAGCCTGAATACCGGTTCTATGCCGACACGTATCACTCAACCCGGCTTTTTTCATTCGGTAACGTTTAGCTCAAATCATCCGTATTTTATCGACCATTTCTCTTCGGCCGATAAGCCGCCTGCGGTTGCACTAAGGAGCCTCGATGGGGAAACAATCAGCGATCTTGCTGTCAACGAACTCGACGTGGGCCATCCTTATCATCCCTATCGAGCGTCGCGTGGCATCGTAAGTTTCGGAGAACTCAAAGCCGAAGACGGACAAACGTTACATTACAGATTGATGAAGCCAGCGCATCTGCAGGCGAATGAAAAATGTCCCGTTATCGTCACCGTCTACGGGGGTCCTGGCGTCCAGCGAGTTACCAATGAATGGATACCTGCATGGCACCATTACATGACACAACAAGGTTATGCGCTACTGCAACTTGACAACCGCGGCACGGCAAATCGCGGCAAGCAATTTGAAGATCCCATCCATTTACACATGGGTCAGATCGAAGTTGCGGATCAACTGGTTGGCGTTGATTACTTGAAGCGACTGCCATTTATCGATGCAAATAGGATCGGCGTATTCGGTCACAGTTATGGCGGCTATATGACGCTCATGATGATGATGAAGTCAGACCAATTTAGCGCCGGGGTTAGCGTTGCGCCCGTTACTGATTGGGGCTTGTACGATACCCACTACACAGAGAGGTTTCTTGGTCATCCGCGAGATAATGCCGATGGTTATGAACAAAGCAACGTATTTCCTTTTGTAAAAGGACTTAAAGGTAAGCTGCTTATGATCCACGGTATGGCAGACGACAACGTCTTGCTAAGTCATTCCACCAAGCTGTATAAATTGCTTCAGGACGAGAATATCGATTTCGAGATAATGAATTACCCAGGAGCCAAGCATGGCTTAACGGGGAGAAAAACCAACATACATCGGTACGGCATGATGGACCGGTTCTTTGCTCGCAATCTATAAGTGATTTGACCGAACGATTTTGACCAACCCGCTATGAATTGGCAACGTTCAACGACCGCAACGCTGACAATCCCCAGCAACACTAGCAAGCAGTGTTAGCGGCACAAATAGATCAAAGGCCTTAACGCCTTCAACAGGACTGAAGAAATATGAATAATGTTAGGAAAGCGACAATCAAAGACATTCAGTCTATCGCTCGTTTTAACCAGGCCATGTCACTTGAAACCGAGTCAAAATCCCTCTCCTCAGATCTGATTATTCCCGGTGTCACTTATCTGGTGGAACACCCTGAAGCCGGTTTTTATCTGGTAGCCGAGACCCAAGGGCAACTCAGCGGCTGCCTCGGTATCACCTTCGAATGGAGTGATTGGCGCAACGGTTTGTTCTGGTGGATACAATCTGTCTTCGTCGAGCCAGACTTTCGACGCCAGAGTGTGTTTACTTCCATGTACGAGCACGTCACCGATCTTGCCAAGCAGGACAATGCCTGTGGATTGCGTCTGTATGTAGAGAAAGAAAATACGCAAGCGCAAGCCACCTACAAAAAGTTAGATATGATAGAGACTCACTATCGTCTGATGGAAATCGAATTCTAGATTCCGATATAGGTTCTCACACAAAGTTGACAGACTCACGTATACTGCAGGTTTCACGTGATTGAAGTGATCAAATGGACCTAAAGAACTACGCAATACCCGATCGAGTATTCGATGAGATCCTGACAAATAACAATCGAGCCCGTCCGGGGCTCGGTCAGTTGGTCAGTTTTCTCAAAAAAAACGGCATCCAGAATCTAAACGAACGAAAACATAATGCCGAGCTCGCGATTCAAACGATGGGCATAACCTTCACCGTGTATACCGAAGGCACAAACATCGATCGCGAATGGCCCTTTGATATCATTCCTCGGGTTATTCACCAAAAAGAGTGGACCTCCGTTGAGAAAGGCTTAAAGCAAAGACTTCAAGCTCTGAATCTGTTTATTAACGATATCTACAACGACGAAAAAATCATTAAGGACAAACGCGTCCCGAAAGATCTACTCGCTTCTTCCAAGGACTTTCGGCCGGAGTGCCGGGGCATGAAGCCGGTGTATAACACTTGGGCACATATTTGCGGCACCGATCTGATTCGAGACGGTGACGGAACAATGTATGTATTGGAAGACAATCTAAGAGTACCCTCTGGGGTTTCTTACATGCTTGAGAATCGCAATATCAGCAAGCGTGTCATGCCCGAGTTGTTCAAAAATCACGATATCCTGCCAATGGATGACTATCCGGCACAACTATTCGACACGCTGAGCTCAATATCACCTCGACCGTTGGACTATCCTGAAGTTGTTGTATTAACGCCTGGAATCTATAACTCAGCATACTTCGAGCATTCTTTTTTGGCGCAGCGTATGGGTGCCGAGCTGGTCGAAGGCTCTGATTTAATCGTCGGTGATGATGATTGTGTCTACATGAAAACAGTCGAAGGTTTATCGCGGGTAGATGTGATTTACCGCCGTATCGATGACCTTTTTCTCGACCCGGAAGTTTTTAATAAAGACTCTACACTCGGCGTAAAAGGCCTAATGAGAGCTTGGCGCAAAGGCAACGTCGCACTTGCGAACGCGCCCGGCGCCGGGGTTGCCGATGATAAGGTTGTCTACACCTACGTTCCCGAGATGATCAAGTATTACCTTGGAGAAGATCCCATCTTGCCGAATGTCCCAAGCTATATGTGTACGGACAAAAAACAACTTCAACATGTTATCCAGAACATTGAAAACCTTGTCGTTAAACCCGCTAACGAATCCGGCGGATATGGCATGTATATAGGACCCAGAGAATCTAAACGTCGAACCGCTGAAATGAAGCGCTTATTGAAGGCAAATCCACGTAATTATATTGCCCAACCGATCGTTAATCTTTCCACGGTTCCAACGCTATGCGACAACAACCTTGAGGCACGGCACGTCGATCTTCGACCATTCATTCTGCAGGCTAACAAATCTTATGTTACAGCCGGTGGTTTAACACGAGTCGCACTGGTGCGGGGCTCATTAGTGGTTAACTCAAGCCAAGGTGGCGGTAGCAAAGACACCTGGATATTGGCAAGTAAGGACTAGGTCGTCCTTAAAGATATGGAACAAGGAGTATAAATGCTTTCAAGAGTCGCAGAGCGAATGTATTGGTTTGGTCGTTACCTTGAGCGCGTGGAAAATACGGCACGCCTAATTAATGTAAACACCAATCTCATTATGGACCTACCAAAGGTCAAGCACATATGGGAAAGTTTGATTGAAATCACCGGTACACGTGATGCTTTCGACCAGCGATTCAGCCGTATCGACGAACGCAATGTCATGAAGTTCCTATTAGATGACGAGTTCAGTTCGATCAAAGCTGCAATATTGGGCGCAAGAGAAAACGCACGTACGACGCGGGAAATCATGCCAAGCGAATCCTGGGTGCTTATCAATGAACTCAGCATCTACATGAACAAGCATAAAACAAAGGGCATCAACCGAGCCGGTCGACATGAACTCTTAGATGAGATCATAGGCATCTGCAACCAAATTACAGGCTACCTCGAAGGTACCATGAGCGCCGACACGCCCTATCACTTCATCAAGATTGGTCGCAATTTGGAACGTGCTGACATGACAACGCGTATTGTCGATGTCGGCTGCCTCAACCTCATGAACCCGGAGTTAGAAATAGGTCAGTATGAAAATATTTTGTGGATGAGTGTGCTCACCTCGCTTAACGCCTATCAAATGTACAGACAACAAGTTCAGGACACTGTTAACGGTGAAGACGTTGTCGACTTTCTACTTAAAAACCGGCAGTTTCCAAGAGGCGTTGCTCACTGTCTTGCCGAAGTAGCTGCAGCCTGTCAATCACTACCCAGAAATGACAATGCGCTGCGTTCGATCACACATGCGCAAAGAACGATTGATCAGAATGATGTTATCGCCTTATTAAACAATGAAAAACTTCACGGCTTTATCGATGATGTGCAACTGGACCTATCGGATATCAACGGAGAACTGACAACAACTTGGTTCCAGCGCAACGTTGATCAGGAGTCGAATCCATCACAAAGCTTTACCCAGACTCACTTATTCACATAGGGTGACGCTGGCTTCAGTTAATATCGTGAATCACTAGACGTTCTTACCTACAGCAAAGAATCTAGTGTGCGAACTAAGCTCGCTACATCTTCATGACTGTTGTAGTGCGCCATGGAAATCCGAATAACACCCGACTTACTATCTATCCCAACCGCGTCTAAAAGGCGCGGGGAATAAAAATGGCCGCGCGAAACAAGTTGCCCTTGATCAATCATCATATGAGCAAAGTCTTCACAGCTATCCACATTGGGTTTAAACGATACAAGTGGACAACGGTAAGTGTCCGCCTCGTAACTGCCAAGCATTCTTGCAGCTTGTTTGTTTTTGAAGAAATCTAACAGCGGGCTGACAAGTTCAGCCTCATGTTGCCGCCATAGAGCAGACACAAACTCACACGCATCTCGAACAGTCTCATCTACCCCAGCATTCTCAGGAAGACGCGTACCCATATGGTGCGCAGAGAGTGTCTCAATATAATCAATGACGCCACCCGCAGCTGCTATCTGAGCATGATCAGGTCCGGCCGGCACAAATCGCTCGTTCACATCAATTGCATCTTTAAAGAAGTGTCCTTGTTTCGGAAGGCGTTCTTGCGTCGCCTGTCGGATAACCATAATCCCAAGATGAACCGAATAGACTTTGTACAAAGAGAAGACATAAATATCTGCCCCCAGCGCATCGACATCAGGAATAGCATGAGGAGCAAAGGAAACGCCGTCAACTAATGTTAACGCGCCAACATCGTGAGCCATCTCAATGATTTTCTCGGCGTTCGTCTTTTGACCTGTGACATTAGAAGCATGGGGAAAACAAACAAGTTTGGTGTTGGCGTTAAGCAATTTTGCCAGGTCCTCTTCACGTAAAAGCCCTGTCACATCATCGACCCGCCATTCCTTAACGGTGGCACCCGCCTGTTCGGCGGCGCGTCGAATTGCGCCGGTATTAGATTCATGATCACAATTAGTGACGATGACTTCGTCGCTTTTGGTCAACCATTGTGCAAATGCGTTGGCGAGCACATAGGTATTTTGTGACGTCGACGGGCCAAAACCTAATTCATGGCTCTGCACACCCAGTGCATTCGCCCATCTCTCCTTACTATCGAGCATTTTTTCCATGCCAGCAGCACTTGGTGAAAAAGGATTCCCTGGCTGTAACTTATTGGTTCGATAGAATTCGGTAAGTGCATCAATCGTTTCAATGCAGGGAAAAGAGCCGGCCGCTGAATCAAAGAAATGTCCGCTAAGGTTTTGCGGATCATGGAACATAGGAAAGTGTTGTCGAACGAAGGGAATATCCAGAGCTTGCAACATTTAGGATTCCTATTTGCTTGATGAGTTCTCTAAGTGCCGATTACAGTCAGAAACTATATATTTTCCTTAGCCTCATCCCAATTAGCACTCCAGGCGATCGGCGGCATACTGGCGAAAGCTTCTTTGAGTTTTGCATCCCAGCTTTTTGAAATTTGGCGAAGATACTCACTCGACTCGTCGAATCGATATTGTCTCGTGATCTTCAAGGTATCTGTCTCATAGACAATAACTTCGACCGGCGGTCCGACTGTTAAATTACTCCGAATGGTTGAATCCATGGATACTAGCCCACAAACAACAGCCGTTTCCAACGTCGATTTCGGGTCGATAATTCTATCGAGGATGGGTTTACCATATTTACTTTCGCCAACCTGTAAGTAAGGCGTGTCATCAGACGTGGTGATATGGTTTCCCTGCGGATAGATAAGATAAGCCTTGGGCTTGAAACCAGCAATTTGGCCACCAACAATGAATCGCGCCTCGTAGGTCGAGCCGCCGCCAGTGTTTCTCTCTTGCTGGGCAATACTGACGGCACCCACATAATCGGCCACATCTTCCATATGATGCAAATTATGAAGATTGATCTCCGCGCCCTTCTTAATATCTTTTTTGAGCTGCGTAACCACCCCTTGGGTGGTGGCAAGATTACCAGCGGACAACAGTACAATCTGTCGTTCACCGTCAATCCCAAAGGAATTCATTTTTGAATAGGTACTAACGTTATCGACACCCGCATTGGTTCGCGAATCAGAAATAAAACAAATACCCGATCCCAGAGAGATCGCGACGCAATAGGTCATTCGGTTTGGCTACCTGAGATGATTATGTTTATTGACACGTACTTTAAATTACATCTTGCCTTTACTTACTTTTACTCGAGTTAGCAGTGCCTTTCTACATGGTTGCAGTCGCGTTGGCGGAACCAATACTACCCACAAGATAAGTCTCGATTTTGTCTTTAGCAACATTGTCAGGATCGCTGAATTGAACACCAACGCCTGGCGTATGCGGACTCTTGACACCCTTCTTAGCTATCCATACGACTTTACCGGCAACTGGAATTTTTTCTGATTCATCCATTAGGTTAAGAAGAATAAAAACATCATCACCAATTTCGTATTCAGTTCGGTTCGCGATAAAAAGACCACCGTTTTGGAGGAAAGGCATATAGTAATTGTGCAGCACCACCTTATCTTTGATGGTCAGCGCAATCATCGTCTTCTTAGCCCCACCTCGCGCTAACTTACCCATATCGCTACTCACTCACTTAAGTCACGAAATTCTGCCCTATGCATTAGCAATCTACAAGCCGAAATGGGATATAACATGCGGATTGCCTGACCTTAGGTCAATCCACAACGCCTCCAGCAGCTGCTGCTTATTCGGGTTTGATGTACTTCGTACAATTCGCAGATCAGAACAGCTACGCTTATAGGCTGCTAGCAGAAAATCAACCTCTGTGTGATTCTGAATTTGCACTATCGAATCCGCTATATCTTTGTTTTTTATAGCATTGGTATCTTTTGTCGCGTCATACTTTACGGCATCGGAAAAGATTGATTGGCAAATGTCCAAAAAGTCTTCTATCTCAATCTTTTGAACCTCAGCCACCGATTTTAGTGCAGTGGTTTGATTACTGCAGAGTTTCGCCAATTGCTCAGCCACAACTCTTCGTGCGGCGAGGTAACCATCATTTAACTGCATCGTCACCGCCAGCGGTAAACCACCGGCAATGTCTAACAATAGTGCATGATCATCTCGATCAGGCAATGCTGTTTGTAGCCATTGTAATGCTTGTGATCGCTCAGGTAAGCCGATCGCATACTGTTGGCATCGACTACGTATCGTTGGCAATAAACTCCCTGATCGTGACGACACCAGCATAATAAAAGTATTACCAGAGGGTTCTTCCAGACACTTCAACAATGCATTGGCAGACTGGTGGTTCATCTGCTCCGCCGGATCAACAATGGCAATCTTCAAACCATTTCTCTGCGAGGTAGTCGCTACCCAAGCAATAAGACCTCTCACTTGGTCTATTTTGATTTGCTTGGAGTCTTGCGGTGTCACATGCGCGAAATCAGGATGTGTACCCGCTTCAAATAAATGACAGGACGCACATTGGTTGCAAGCAACTGACGTAACAGTGGTTAACGCCTTAGTTTCATCGCAAAGAAGTCGTTTCGTCAATTGGGTCGCAAAAACCAACTTTCCCGAATACGTTTCGCCGGTCAACAAAATCGCGTGTGGTAATTTGTCGGCAACATACTGCCCGTCTAACTGAGCCTGCAAACTGGCAAACCAGGGGTATGAAAAATCTGAATTAGGCACTGAAATTTCTCATCTATTTTTGTATCGATTGACTCGACAGTTTTAGCCAAGTGTGAATTTTAGGCAACAGAACATCAGAAAGCTGGCTATTCACATCAGTTATTGACCTAGACGCATCGATAATATTAAAACGCTCATGGACTTTCGCTCGGGCTAAAAAACCTTGCCTGACTTTTTCGAAAAAAATCAGATCCTCTTTCTCAAAACGATCGAGTTCGCCTCGACTTCCTGCTCTTTGCATACCCACCTTTACATCAACATCTAGCAATACCGTTAGATCGGGCGAGAACGAATCGAGCGAGGCCTCGTTAATCAAATCAATCGTTTTAGCAGCAATACCTCTTGCGGCACCTTGATAGGCAAAACTCGAATCAGTGAATCTGTCACAGATTACCCAAGAACCCTGGTTTAAAGCAGGCTTTATCACTTCCTCGACATGTTGAGCACGTGCGGCGAACATCAACAGCAACTCGGTCATATCTGTCATTTGGGTGTTCTTTTTATCTAGCAGGATGTCCCTGATTTTTTCCCCAAGTTGGGTTCCCCCAGGCTCACGCGTAGACGTGTAGCTGATGGCCGAATCATCGAGAAGTTGATGTATATAGGCGAGACTGGTGGTTTTACCAACGCCTTCTGCACCTTCGACACTTATAAACAAACCCGCTTGCATTATTATCCAACACTTTTGATTTAGTAAAATGATCTCTTCGCTTTATTGAACAACCCGGCCGATATTTTAATGACGGGCTACTCCTTCGGCGTACTACTGTAATTCTTCACCCTACCAGCTTTCTGAAACTGAACAACCGCCGCATTATGTTCTTCGAGTGAAGTTGAGAAATAGCTGGTACCGTCACCTTTTGCCACAAAATATAAATAGTCGCTTTCTGGTGGATTAAGGGCAGCAGCAATTGACCCGGCCCCAGGGTTACATATGGGACCAATAGGCAGTCGAGGTATGGTGTATGTATTGTATGGCGATGGGGTTCTTAAATGGCGACGTTTTAGATCTCCATCAAAGTCTTCCATTCCAAATATAACAGTGGGATCCGATTGCAGCTTCATACCCTGGCTCAAGCGGTTAACAAAAACACCCGCAATTGCTGAACGGTCCGCAGACACACCGGTTTCCTTCTCGATAATCGATGCTAATATGAGAGCCTCGCGTTTAGACTTCAATGTCACGCCATCAGTACGATTTAACCACGCCTCATCCAGCACTTTTTGCATTCTCAAATGCGCTCGGCGGAGAATCGAAGTATCTGTCGCATTTTTAGTATAAGAATAAGTGTCTGGAAAGAACTGACCCTGCGAGTCGCCCTGTATGCCTTCAATTTTACCGGCAACTTCTGCAGCGCTACTCAACGTTATCGCGATGGCGGGCTCGCTTTTCATCAGGTCTAACCATTGGCTAAGGTGCCATCCCTCTGGGAAGGTAATGCTATAAGTAATGACATCACCGCGCCTCAGTTTGTTGAGCAAGGTTTTAGTCGTGAGGGACTCAGACAAGGCGTACTCACCCGCTTTGACAGTGCCCTCGGAGAGCGTTATGAAGGCATAAAGCTTCAGTACAAAATTGGGGACAGGGGTTATATCGTCTGACGTCAGGCGATGAAGCACTGTGTTCAACGCTGATCCTCTCTCAATCTCGAAGTTCACACTGCGCTGAAGCGGCGATTCTAATAAGTGATTGGCGAACAAGACACCGCCAGCCAGCAACAACGCCGCAATGACAGCGGTAATGCCAGGGGAAATTAATCGGTGTTTAATACCACTCGTCATTTGTATCCGATCTGATGAAGTTCGCAAGCAGTCTTGCTTATGTACTCGATAGCCACCCTAAACTTGAAGCTGTTCAATGAGGCTACCGATAGCAAGGCCCATGCCTAGTCAATCTTCTTAAAGACTAGACTGCCGTTTGTACCGCCAAAGCCAAATGAGTTGGATATTGCCGCGCCAATTTCCATCTGACGAGCAGTGTGAGGAATATAATCCAAATCACAACCCTCACTAGGGTTATCGAGATTAATCGTCGGCGGCGCGACTTGGTGATGAACAGCTAAGGCTGAAATCACAGCTTCAACGGACCCTGAAGCACCTAATAAATGACCAATCATTGACTTGGTTGAACTGACGGCAACCTTCTTTTGATGACCACCCATCACGGTTTTAATTGCCATTGTTTCAGCAACGTCACCCAGCGGTGTTGAGGTTCCGTGAGCATTAATGTAATCAATGCTCGAAGGATCGAGATCAGCGTCCCGCAAGGCATTATCCATCGATCGAGCGGCACCAGCGCCATTCTCTGAAGGCGAAGTCATATGACTAGCGTCAGCACCCATACCAAACCCAGCGAGTTCGCAATAGATTTTCGCACCGCGCGCCTTGGCGTGCTCGTATTCTTCCATCACGAGCACCGCTGCTCCGTCGCTCAACACAAAACCATCGCGATCTTTATCCCAAGGTCTACTAGCGAGCTCAGGCTCTTCATTTCGAGTTGATAAAGCACGCATTGCAGCGAAGCCAGCCATTGTTGTTGGCGATGTTGATTTTTCTGCTCCACCCGCTAGCATCGCATCAGCATCTCCAGCTTGAATCATTCTTGCAGCAAACCCTATGTTATGCGTTCCTGTTGTACAGGCGGTAGTAATCGCGATATTAGGACCCTGAAGACCATACATAATCGACAAATGCCCAGCGACCATATTAATAATACAAGACGGTACAAAAAATGGCGTCACTTTGCTTGGGCCGCGTTCGAGGACAATGCTATGGCATTCTTCAATGGTTTTGATGCCGCCGATACCTGAACCTACAGCAACACCGATTCGGTGCCTGTTCTCATCAGTCACTTCGATCCCTGAATCGGCCATCGCCTGCATACCCGATACCAAACCATACTGGATGAAACCATCCATGCGCCTGGATTCCTTTTTCGATAGATATTGCGTAATATCAAATTCAGGTACGGCCCCGCCAAATCGAACAGGGAAACCTTCAGTGTCAAAAGACTCAATTGGTCCGATACCACTTTCTCCAGCCAACAAGCCTTCCCAACTACTCTGCAAGGTTGCACCCAGAGGGGTGAGCATTCCCATACCAGTGATCACTACTCTTCGCTTGTCCAATTTTCCTCCTAAGTACGGGTGACGTACTTTTATGACCAGACCGCTAATTGATAGCCGGTCTAGAAAATAGATGTCTAAAATGTATCCGCATGCGATTTAAAGCCATTTAAGATTTGCTTTACACCAAACCTAAACGAAACTCTGTTTAACTGTATTGTAACAACACATTCGCATCGATAGGGTCACATCGTTAGTTCACGTCTTTAGTTCATAATGACAAACAAAACGATTAGACCATAACCAAAAAAACCGCATTTACGATTGCGTAAATGCGGCTTATATACTGTATCCGCTAGGGATTATGTATTGGATTGAATGTAATCAATAGCCTCTTTAACAGTAGTAATCTTCTCGGCATCCTCATCAGGGATTTCCGCTTCGAATTCTTCTTCGAGTGCCATGACGAGTTCTACCGTGTCCAGTGAATCGGCTCCAAGATCTTCAACGAAGGAAGCCTCGATTGTGACTTCATCTTCTTTAACACCTAGTTGTTCACAGACCAGTTTCCTGACTCGTTCTTCAATGTTGCTCATTGTTTTGTCCACTCCTAAAGGGTTGCAGTCCTGCTGCGCTAGTTTAATGAATTGCCAGTAATGCTATCAAGCCTTTTCAAACACTTTATGTGATTGACTCCAGCTAAAAACGTAATATTTATCTTTTTTGTCCGCTTAGGACATATACATACCACCGTTAATATGGATGGTTTCTCCAGTGATGTATGCCGCACCGTCGCTAGCAAGAAATGCCGTCAACTTTGCAATTTCAGATCCTTCGCCTAAACGACCTGCCGGAATTTTAGTCAGCAGTGTTTGCTTCTGCTCATCCGTCAATGCATCCGACATGTCTGTCGCAATAAACCCGGGCGCGATGCAGTTTACAGTAATGTTTCTTGACCCCAATTCACTCGCCAGTGCCCGGCTGTAACCTTCCATGCCTGCCTTGGCGGCAGCATAGTTACTCTGCCCACCGTTGCCCATACTACCGACGACTGAACTGATATTAATAACTCGTCCCCAACGCGCCTTAGTCATGGCTCGCAAACAGGGCTTGGTGACTTTATAGACTGAATTGAGATTGGTATTGATCACATCATCCCACTCGTCTTGTTTCATACGTAGTGCCAAATTGTCGCGTGTGACACCTGCATTATTAACTAAGATTGTTGGAGCATCATGGCTTTTGATGGACTCAAAGAATGCATTGATCGACTCACCGTCACTTACATTCAAGACAAAGCCAGCACCTGACTCACCTAGCGCGTCGCTAATGCCTTGCGCGCCTGCAGCTGTCGTTGCGGTACCTAGAACAAAGGCACCCTGAGCCGTTAACTCTTCAGCTATAGCCCGCCCAATGCCACGACTTGCGCCGGTGACAATTGCTACCTTACCTTCGAGACTCATGGTTAAACCTCTGCTACCGTCGATTTCATTGTGTCGGCATTGTTGATCGAATAACTGCTAATCGATTTGTCGATGCGCTTGTTAAGACCCGCCAGTACTTTTCCAGGACCACATTCTACTACTTGATCGACACCCTCAGCGACTAGGTTTTGAACTGTCTTCGTCCACAGAACGGCGCTATGCATTTGCAGCACCAAATTGCTTCGGATCGCATCAGGGTCTGTTTCGATTTGAGCGTGAACATTTTGAATGATACTAATGTTCGGGGCATTAAAGTTTACAGACGCGAGCGCACTTGCCATGTTCTGTGCTGCTGGCTTCATCATTTCACTATGAAATGGCGCACTGACAGACAGCGGCATAGCGCGCTTGGCACCCGCAGCCTTCAGTGCTTCGATTGCTTTCGCAAGAGCAGCATTACTGCCTGCAATGACGACCTGACCGGGAGAATTGAAATTTACCGCTTGGACAATATCAACATCAGTTGACGATGAGGCACAGATTTCGACAACCTGGTCATCAGCAACACCAAGCACAGCGGCCATGCCACCCTGCCCGATGGGTACTGCGGTCTGCATAAATTGGCCGCGCTGTTGAACAAGTTTTACCGCGTCCTCGAAAGCGATAACGCCCGCGGCTACTAATGCTGAATATTCACCAAGACTGTGTCCCGCGACGATTTCTGGTGCTTTAGCACCCTGATCCATGGCTACACGCCAAAGTGCAACACTCGCCGTTAACAATGCAGGTTGCGTGAATTCAGTTTGATTAAGTTGCTCTTCTGGACCACTTTGGATTAGTGCCCACAAATCATATCCTAGGGCTTGCGAAGCAGCTGCAAAGGTTTCAGCGACGAGGCTAACCTCGGCTAGATCAGACAGCATGCCAACGGCTTGAGAACCTTGGCCTGGAAATACATATGCTAATTTGCCCATGAATTTTCTATCTCTGTATTGTGTTGTTCGTCATTTTGTCTTTATTGTCTAGTGATCGATGTTAAAACTTATCGCAAAACCTAATTAACTATCTTTCATCTACCGTTTTAAAGGTCGGAACCAAGAACATCCTCGATACTCTCTTTCATAACGTCAGGCAACTGCTGTTTTATTGCCTTATGAGCCTCACAGATCGCCTGATAGAACCCGTCAATTGTTGAACGGCCATGACTTTTTACGACAATGCCATTCAAACCCAGCAGAATCGCACCGTTATAGTTATCAGGACGAAGCTGCTGATTTAGCTTCTCTAGCACCGGATAAGCCACCAACCCCTGCGCTTTGGTTAATATATTCTCGCCAAAGGCTTCTGCAATCATCTGGCTGACGAACTTCGCCAAGCCTTCACTGGTCTTTAAGGCCACGTTACCGACCCAGCCATCACATACGATGACGTCGGCCTCGCTCTGGTAAATACCATCGCCTTCGACAAACCCAATAAAATTGATTTTGTCATGTTCTTTTAAAAGGTCAGCAGCAATACGAACCTCTGCTTCGCCTTTTATCTCTTCCTCACCGACATTGAGTAAGCCAACCTTTGGCGCTGCAATACCTTCAATCGATTGGCACAAGATGCTGCCCATGGCAGCAAATTGGACTAGGTTCTCAGCATCACAACCAATATTCGCACCGAGATCAAGTAGATAGCATCTGCCTTTAGTACTTGGTATCGCCTTAATTATTGCCGGCCTATCCACACCCGGTATCATTCTCAGCAAATGGCGTCCTATCGCCATTAATGCCCCCGTATTACCCGAACTGACGCAGGCATCCGACTCATTAGATGCAACCTGCTTTATAGCCAAGTGCATTGATGATCGCTTTTTTTGCCTTAAGGCGAGGGACGGTCTATCGCTCATCTCTACTACCTGATCGGCATATAGGACGTCTATATTGGCGATGCTAGCAAGATTAAGCGCGGATAGATGAGGCTGAATGCTCTCTTGTCTACCGACAAACCTGATTTGAACTTGTTCAAACTCTGACGCGAACCGAAGACCAGCGGCAATAATTTCAGCCGAGTCCTGATCTCCGCCCATCACGTCGATGGCGATTCGCATAGATTAGTCGTCTGAGGTATGGACGACCTTGTTGCCGCGATAGAAACCATCAGCAGAAACATGATGACGTCGATGAGTTTCTCCAGTTGTTGAATCTTCCGACAAAGTCGGCTTGGAGAGTGCATCGTGTGAACGACGTTGACCGCGACGTGAGCGAGTCACTTTACTTTTTTGTACAGCCATTTCTAGCTCCTTTTAAATTTGTCCTTCAGCTCCGCTAATGCGGCGAAGGGCTTATGAGTCGCACCTTCAACTGGAGAATTTTCATTTATATGGATGTGCGATTCGGGACAATCCCCGTCGCTATGCCTTGAAACCATCGGCAACCCGAGTATTAACTCATCTTCAATAATATCTACGGGGCGAATCATTTCACCCTCACAGACCAAACTATCTTCCCCTTCAGGTATCTCCACATCCGCATCATTTACGATGAAGTAGCGAACGTCGACCTGAAGCTGAAATTCCAAGGGCGTGAGGCAATTCTGACATTCCAGCTTAACCACTACATCTGTCTTTCCAACAACGAGAAACCGATGTTTTCTTGCCTTTCTAAACGACAGCTTGACCTGAACCTCGCCTGAAGTTTCTAATATCGAACCCGCGAGCCTCTCGCATTGATCCAATCTAATAAAACCTTCAAGTTTGCCCGTTTCCTGCGCAAGCTTTCGGTAGTTGACTTGCTTTGGAAGGGGGCCGGTAGACATAAGCAGCGCATCTTAGGCATCCCGGTGTACACTGTCAAAAGAAAATTAGCCGATATCCTTAAAACTTATATAATTTCAGTAAGATAACACCGCTTATGCATCAAAAATTCCTCCTGGCATCAACCTCTTCCTATCGCGCTCAATTATTAACGTCGGTGATACCGGAATTTTCCGTCATCAACCCGAAAACAGACGAAACCAACCTGCCAACCGAATCTCCGCAAGAAAAGTGCCTTCGCTTAGCCGTTCAAAAGGCACTTGATGGCCTCAAGCTGGCTGGAAGCACAAATCACATCGCTATTGGCTCGGATCAAGTGGCCCATCTAGGCGACAAAACATTTTCCAAACCGGGTGATTTCGATACCGCGATGGCCCAGCTAAGGGCCTGCAGCAACATGTGGGTCTGCTTCTCGACTGGCATAGCCTTATGTCGACAACAACACCAGCAGGATTCCATCGATAAGAATATTAATGAAACCGCGTCGGGTTTAGTCCTTGCGAAGGGATATGAGACCTACAAAATTAAGTTTCGAGAATTACACGACAAAGAAATCGCTGACTATCTTCACGCTGAAGAGCCTTTTGATTGTGCCGGTAGTATTAAAGCAGAAGGGCTGGGAATCCGGCTTATTGAGGACAGCCAGGGCAGAGACATTAATACGCTATACGGTCTGCCCCTGATGTTACTCACCGACCTATTGAAAAATCTTGCCATTCATCCAAGTTACGCCATCAATAATTAACATTAATTATGCATCTTATAATATTGATAATTAAGCAATTCTATCGATAAACTTCAGAAACCTTTCATCATAATCCGCAACGACGACCGTCGTCTTATCGCCGGGTTGCAGAGGCGGGATAATGAGCTTTGCTGCGTGCAGCATCAAGCGCCCCGGCTTCGGCTTCAACGATTGATCGAGTTGCTCTGCGCCATACTTAGGATCACCGACAATCGGATGCCCCAAATGGGCGCAGTGAACACGGATCTGATGGGTTCGGCCAGTAATCGGCTGAACATTCAGAAGCGAAAAGCTCTCATTCTGCTGCTCGACGCTAAATCGAGTTAGAGACTGTTTGCCGTCAGCGTGCACGCGACTTATCCTCTCGCCACTACTCAAGGTGTTTTTTTGCAAAGGTAGATCAACATGTTGTTTACGCTTCGACCAGCGACCGTGGACAATTGTCTGATAATGCTTTTCAAGCTCATCCTTTTTTACAAGAAAGCTTTGCAACTTCTTCAAAATGCTGGATTTTTTAGAAATCATAAGGCACCCGGAAGTATCACGATCCAAACGGTGTACAAGTTCCAGATTCTTTTCCTCTGGACGCAACTGTCGCATACCCTCGATTACACCAATTGAAATGCCACTGCCGCCATGCACCGCAAGACCACAAGGCTTATTAACAACCAACATTCGATCATCCTCATAAACTATTGAATTATATAGCTTATCAAGCAAACCAGATGACGCTGTTGGCGTTTCAGTCTGGCTAATACGTATGGGTGGGATTCGCACCTTGTCGCCTGCGACCAGCTTTGAACTGGGCTTTACACGACCACCGTTAACCCTCACCTCGCCTTTTCGAAGGCAACGATATATGCGTGACTTAGGCACGCCTTTGAGAAATTTTGCAATAAAGTTATCAATTCGTTGACCATCAGATTCAGCATCAACTTCCACAATTCTGACGGCGGGTGCAGGCGTTACATTCATTACTTATATATCCAAAATTTATTAAGCCTTTGAAGAATCGGGCTTTATTGCTATGATACAGCCCGCACACAATCCGCGACACCTACTTAGCCCACGTTCTTAACTTTCGAACATATGATCTAGATGAGTGTCTCGGAATCAAGATGAGTGATGCGACCTGCATAACGACACTAAAAAGTAATAGCAGGCAGAGATACTTCAGAACCGGAGTATGTCACAAATGAATTTGTACCGTTCTACCTTCGTCATCCTTTAGCGAATTCCGAGAAAGAATTAAGCGCAATGGTAGCTAGGTAGACATAAATTAACCGCGATCAAATTACGCGACGGACGAGCCAAATCAGTTTATTGGTCAAACAGAACATTCGAATACGGGCAAATGCGATTTTCGCATCTATAGGATAACTTCCACCTCCCACACCCACCGGGATATCCAATCAGTACAAGAATTATCACTGTTGGCACTAACAAACGAATAGGAGACTATTGAAATCATCATCGATTATTCGATGACTTAAATTTAGATTTGGCGATAGCCGCCGTGTGAAGCGATTGTTTTGCATAAGCGATATCGTAATGAAAAGAATGTTAATCAACGCAACTCACGAAGAAGAGTTGCGAGTAGCCTTAGTAGACGGCCAAAAACTCTACGACCTGGACATAGAAAATCGTGCCCGGGAACAAAAGAAAGCAAATATATACAAAGCCAAAGTGACTCGAGTAGAACCAAGCCTCGAGGCCGCTTTCGTTGACTATGGTGCCAATCGGCATGGTTTTCTGCCCCTCAAAGAAATATCTCGTGAATACTTCTCCGTTCCGTCTTCCAAGATCAAGGGCAAGGTTAATATTGCTCAAGTTTTAAAAGAAGGCACCGAGATCATTGTTCAGGTTGAAAAAGAAGAGCGCGGTAACAAAGGTGCAGCCTTAACGACCTTCTGTAGTCTCGCTGGCCGGTACATGGTTCTAATGCCAAACAACCCACGAGCCGGTGGTATTTCTCGTCGAATTGAAGGTGAAGAAAGAGATGACCTGAAAGCCGCCATGTCTGAACTGGAAATACCCAAAGATATGGGTGTCATCGTTCGCACAGCCGGCGTCGGCAGAAGTTCAGAAGAGCTGCAATGGGATCTCAACTATCTCGTGCATCTGTCTGAGGCAATATCTGCCGCAGGCAAAGAAAAATCGGCACCCTTTCTCATATACCAAGAAAGCAATGTCATTATCCGCGCTGTGAGAGATTACTTACGCGATGACATTGGCGAAATCCTAATTGATACAGACGATGCTTGCCAGCAGGCGATCGACTTCGTCGAACAGGTCATGCCGCAATACAAGAACCGCGTCAAGCGATACGAAAGTGATGTGCCTCTGTTCAATCGCTATCAGATAGAAGGTCAGATCGAATCGGCTTTCCAGCGAGAAGTCCGTCTTCCATCCGGTGGCTCTATAGTTATTGATCCCACAGAAGCATTAGTTTCAATCGACATAAACTCGGCCAGGGCCACAAAGGGCGCCGATATTGAAGAAACCGCTGTAAATACTAATCTTGAAGCCGCTGAAGAGGTTGCTCGCCAACTTCGTTTGAGAGATATGGGCGGTTTGGTTGTCATCGACTTTATTGATATGAATTCGTCAAAGAACCAACGTGCTGTCGAGAATAGAGTCAGAGATTCACTTCAGATTGATAGAGCTCGCGTACAAGTCGGTAAAATTTCACGATTTGGTCTACTTGAAATGTCCCGCCAAAGACTACGCCCTTCTCTTGGCGAAACCAGCGGTATTGTTTGTCCCCGTTGTAGTGGCCTTGGCTCGATCAGAGATATTGAATCCTCTGCACTTGCCGTTATGAGACTTGTAGAAGAAGAAGCACTGAAGGACACCAGCAGTGAAATTCGGGCTTTCTTGCCTATTAGTGTTGCCAGCTACCTACTCAACGAAAAGCGAGTCGGGTTAAGTGAGATCGAACAACGCAATAAAGTACGCGTTATCATTATACCTGCGCCAGAAATGGAAACGCCGCACTATCGTGTCGAACGTATTCGTGAGTCTGAAGAAGACGCAACAACCGAAGCGAGTTACGAATTGACGCCAGAGACTGAAACTGAAGTGCCCTCTGCCGTTAAAAAAGCTGCGCCAGTAGAACAGGCTGCCGTAAAGTCTATTAAACCTAGCACTCCTCCTCCCGTACCAGAAGCCAAAGCTGAAAAAGCTGAACCAAAATCTGTCGGGTTCTTCCAGAAAGTACTCAATCTGTTTTCGAGTGAAGAGGAAGAAAAAGAAGAGGAAGTTAAGCCAAAGAAAACAACCACTCAGAGTCGCAATCGAAATAGACGCGGCAATCAAAACCGTAATCGAAATAAACGTGGTAACAGTTCAGACGATAGTAATAGTGAAAACTCAGGCAACAGAGGCGAGCGTAACGAGGGTCGTAATGACAATCGCAATGCGAAACCTGCTGAGAAAAAATCAGAAGAGAAAACTGAGCAAAAACCTGAAAATAACCGGCAAAATAAGAGCAATGAAAAGAGCTCTGAAAACAATCGCAACAAGCGTCGGCCGAATCCAAACAGTGCAAGTGCAAGTGCAAGTGAAAATCAAAAACCAACGACTACTGAGGATGGCAGCAAAGGAAATAATGACTCGGTAGACAACGATGGTGACAAGCGTAACCAAGGCAATCGTCGTCGCGGTCAGCAACAACGTCGTCGAAGCCAAAGCCAGGTCTCTGAAACAGCAGCTGAAACGGTCGCAGAACCAGTCGCTGAGAATGATCAAAAGACTGATCAGAGTAACGAGCAAAAGTCGGATCAAGTGCCTGAACAAAGCAATACGAAAGCACCTGAGACAACACAAGCTACTGAATCAGTGCCCGCAACGCCGGTAGCAGAAGCTAGTGCACCTGCTGAGACGACAACTGCGACAACTGCGACAACTGCCGCAGCGACAGCAACCGCTCAAACAGAAAGTACGACACAAAGTGTACCGACAGAAGCGGCAACTGAAACGGCTGCACCTGTTGCTCGCAAAACCACTGCAAAAACAGAAGCTGAGTCACAAGCTGTTGCGACTCACCCTTCTAATTTGGGACGTGCTGCGAACGACCCTAGAACTGCACCGAAGAGCGCACCACAGGGTACAGTACTATCAGCAGTTGCCGACAAGGCAGCCGCGCCAGTACTGAGTGCCACAGCAAGACCCATTGGTACTGAACATCCAAGTGCTCGGGGTAGAGTCGCAAACGACCCACGCGCTGGTGAAGCTGTTTCTAACGCAACTGCTGAAGTCGCCAACGAAGAAAGCGCTGAGGTCAGTACCGAAGAAACGAGTGAGAACGTCGTTGTTGACGGATCAGCTGAAGCAGCTGTCGAGACCCAAGCTGATACTGAGGAAACAAAGAAGCAAGGCTGAACAGAACGAGGGTTTACTGGTTAGTACGAGTAAACCCAAGTCTCACCGGTTCGATTTCAAGCTTGATATCGAACCGGCTTTCAACCGCCCTCATGATTTCCTTGGCTAAGCTGGTGACATCCTTCGATTCGGCTTGACCTAGATTCACGATAACTAACGCGTGCTGGTCTGACACACCGGCACCCTTATACGCATACCCTTTCATCCCTACCTTTTCAATTAAGGCCGCCGCCGATATCTTAACTCGACCGTCTTTTGTTCGATGTACAGACACATCACCTAACCGGCCAATCACTTGGTCATGTTGATCCTGTGTTAGTTCCGGATTCTTAAAAAAACTACCTGTATTACCAATTTGAGACGGGTCGGGTAATTTACGCCGTCTGATTTCATTCACCGCATCGGCAACCTCTCTCGCCGTGCAATGCTTTGCAGAAAAGCGTGCCTGTAGATCAGGATATGCCAAACGAGGCTTGAACTCAGATTCAAGCCCTAATGTCACCGAGATGATGACAAACTGATCTTTCAAATCGGCCTTAAATAAACTTTGTCGATAGCCAAAGCCGCATTGTTCACGATTAAACGTTTGCGTTTCACCTGTAGCAACGTTCATTGCCTCAAGGCTTATAAGAAAGTCAGCGAGCTCAACACCATAAGCACCAATATTTTGCATGGGCGCTGCCCCGACGGTGCCGGGGATCAATGAGAGGTTTTCAAGCCCAAACAGGTCATTCGATATGCTCGTATCAACCAGGTTCTGCCAATTCTCCCCCGCCGCTGCGGTCACCGTTTGCCCATTAAAAAGCATTCCCTTTATGGCCATATGAACGACAAGCCCCTTTAACGCAGGAGCAAAGATAATGTTGCTACCGCCACCGATGACCGTAGTTTCAAGGTCTCTTTCCTGTGCCCACACGAGTGCAGCGCGTAATTCATCCTCGCTAGATACAGAGACAAAATACTGCGCATCACAGTGCAACCCCATCGTGTTATATCCCACAAGGTCAATATGCTGGCTAATTTGCTCACCGATCCGAATATCGAACAGCTTAATTCTCCTGTATAAAAAACTGAATTATAAACATAGGCAGTCGCTTCTCTCCATGTAAGTCTTCATGACCATGCAGATCTCGCGTTCACACGTTATACTTGCGGCGGTTTAATCATGAACGAACACACTATCAACTATAAAGAGGCAATATGGATCTTAAAGACAAAGTAGCATTTATTACAGGCGGCGCGTCTGGTTTGGGACTCGCCACCGCGCAGAATTTTATCGCAGCAGGCGCCAAGGTTTGTGTATTTGACTTAAATGCAGAAAACGCAGAGAAGGCAGCCAAAGAACTGGGTGACAACGCAACATTCGCAGCTGGAGACGTCGCTGAAGAAGAAGCTGTTCAAGCCGCCATCCAGAAGACCCTAGATACATTTGGCTCAATACACATCAACGTAAACAGCGCTGGTATTGGCGCAGCAGCTCGAACACTTGGCAAAGATGGTCCTATGCCGCTTAAAATGTTTGAGTTCATCATCCGCGTCAACTTGGTGGGCACATTCAACGTCTTGAGATTGTGTGCAGAAGCAATGGCTAAGAATGAGCCCGTTACAGAAGATGGTGAAAGAGGTGTGATCGTTAACGTTGCATCAGTGGCAGCATTTGACGGTCAAATCGGTCAAGCGGCTTACAGTGCAAGTAAAGGTGGTGTGGCAGGTATGACACTTCCAATAGCACGTGATCTCGCTAAGCAGAACATCAGAATCGCGACCATTGCGCCGGGCATTTTCGAAACACCCATGATGAAAGGTGCTCCACCTCAGGTCCGCGAACCACTCATTGCGATGACTCAATTTCCAAAACGATTGGGTAATCCTGAAGAGTTCGCCCAAACCGCCGCTTACATTGTTACCTGTAACTACATTAACGGCGAAACAATTCGACTAGACAGCGGCATTCGAATGCAGCCTAGATAAACACGTCAGTCGATAGGCTTTGGAACCTTCTTTTGCGATAGCTCATAAAAACACTGTGCGGTTATATTGCAAACGGAGCCAAAGCAAAAGGCTATTGAGGAGCCCGGGATTCAAGATAAGCCCGGGTTCTCTCAAGATCCTGAGGCGTGTCAATGCCAGGCGGTATACTTTGAACGGCTTTGTCTATATGAATGCGATGTCCTTGACGTAATATTCGCAGTTGTTCTAACTTCTCGACAAGCTCAATCTCATCGGCCTGCCAAGTCACATACTCATTCAACATACCTACCTTATAGGCATAAATGCCGACATGACGCTTATAGGCTCCGTTTGAAAAACCTTCCGGCATGCGGTCACGATCCCATGGTATCGGTGCGCGACTGAAATACAGCGCCATACCATCAACATCAACAACGACCTTCACCACGTTAGGGTCGATAATATCTTGTAGATTATCTATCGGCTCATAAAGCGTTGCGACCCGAGACACCGATTCCACATTGGGGCTAACGAGGTTTCGCGCAACCTGATTGATAACACTAGGAGGAATGATGGGCTCGTCGCCCTGGACATTGACTACCACCTCATCTGGATCGAGTCCACATTGTGAGCAGACTTCCTGAACCCGGTCTGTGCCGGACACATGATCAATCGAGGTCATAGACACATTTCCGCCGAAGCGAATAACCTCACGTTCGATGCTAATGTCATCGGTCGCTACAATGACTTGCTTGGCATCACTTTGGCTAGCTTGTTCGTAGACCCGTTGAATCATCGACTTGCCACAAAGATCCAGCAATGCTTTGCCAGGAAGGCGCGTAGAAGCAAGTCTGGCAGGTATGATGACGGTAAATGACATTAGTCGCCTAACTTTTCATCAGAGGTGAGCTGACGCGCCTCGGTATCCAACATCACAGGGATATCATCAATAATTGGATATGCCAAACCATCAAATTTACACCATAGTTCATCAGCGTCAGAACGATACTGCAGTTCGCCTTTGCATAAAGGGCAAACCAGAATCGCCAAAAGTTTCTTATCGAGTGCCAAAATCTTTCTCCAATATATTTACTGATCTAATCAATTGCTGTTTGCATTACACAACCCGTCAACACTCAACAAAGACTAACCCTAACTAAATGTGCTTTGACTGCTGGTACATTGACCTTACGAATGACAATTTTCAACAGCCTTAATGTTTGATAACCCTCTACTTTCTTTCCATTTTTACTTTCTTTACTTTCTTTACTTTCTTTACTTGGCTGACGGCCTTACCTCTTCAGCTAGTAGCGGAGGCGTGTTGCTCAAAAGTCCGGTTTTGCTGAGTATATCTGACAACAGTGAATCGTCTAAAGAGACCTCTACTTCAAGGTACCAGAATTGTTCATGAACCAATTCGGGCTTCAGCAGACGACATTTTATAGCATCCTTTTCCGTCATTACGACGGGCGTCGCGTCTCCAAAGCTTAGGTCCATCAACGTAAACCGGTGATGATCTTCAAATTTGTGCTCGATCGTCGTATAGCCAATCTCTCGCAGAGAACTAAAGAACCGATCTGGGTTACCGATACCCGCTAGCGCATGAACCGTTTGCGGCAGCGCATTCGTTTCAATACGCTCACCAGAGATGACGTTCACCAAAGCTATCGCGTTGAGCGTCATGCGAGAAAAATCGGTAGGCAAATCGATCGGGTCTTCACCATTGACGATAACTCGATCAACCTCCTGTAAACGCGATGGTGCTTCCCGCAAAGGTCCGGCTGGTAGGCAGTAGCCGTTACCCAAACCACGACTCGCGTCGATTACAACAATCTCGAAGTCACGGCCGAGAGCGTAATGTTGCAGGCCATCATCGCTCAAGACGACATCACAGCCATATATATCAACTAAATGCTTCACAGCCGCTGGTCTGTCAGGATCTACAACCAAGGGACACCCGGTTTTGATGGAGAGCATGACGGACTCATCGCCGACTACATTCGGGTCAGACGTCGGCGTCACTTCTTGAGGGTAAACGTTTGCTCGACCGCCATAGCCCCGACTCACTATACCGGGGTGAAAACCTAACTGCTTCAGCTCTTTGGCTAACCAAGCTACAAGCGGTGACTTCCCAGTGCCACCAACGTTTATGTTTCCAACGATCACAACGGGGACACTCGCGTACCAAGGCTTGGCACGTTTGCGTCGAATGGCAGCAATCGATTTATAAATAAAGGACAGTGGTGCTAACAGCTGAACCCACGAGGTTTTTGAGTACCAACCTTGTATGAGAGGGTTGTAATCTTCAGAAAATAAACTGAAATTAGATTCTGCTGACGTTGGCACGGGCTGAAATTCTGACGATTCTGGAACAACTTTGGGGCTCCTTGAATCTTCATCTTTACCGACATGCAGACTGGCATAGTGCTGTCCTTTCTTTATAAGTTCAGCATGTGTGCCCTGCTCGACAATCTGCCCCTTATCAACAACTAGAATTCGATCTGCGCTCTCAATCGTCGATAGACGATGAGCAATGACAATCGTGGTTCTTCCCTGCGTCACGGCATCAAGTGCCGATTGGATGTAACGTTCGGATTCCGAGTCGAGTGCGGAAGTTGCCTCGTCTAAGATGAGAACAGGTGCATTTTTCAGAAACGCTCTCGCGATCGCCAAACGCTGCCGTTGCCCGCCGGAAAGTAACACACCATCATCACCTACGAAGGTTTCAAAGCCACTATCCAGATCATTTATAAATGACAATGCGTAGGCTTTTTCCGCGGCGGCTTCAACCTCGGTGGCACTCGATCCTCTCAAGGATCCATATGCAATATTATTTGCGATCGTGTCGTTAAATAGCGTCACATTTTGACTAACGAGAGATAACTGTTGCCTTAGACTTTTAAGGGAAAGGCTCTCAATCGGCAAGTCGTCAAGAAGGATCGTACCGGAATCTGGCGCATAGAACCGTGGAATAAGACTTGCCAATGTGCTCTTGCCACTTCCTGAGCGACCGACAAGCGCAATTGTCTCGCCTGGCTTTGCAACAAAGCTGACCTTATCTAAGACTGGCGTTTCAGATGATTCATAGCTAAAAGTGACATTACGGAACTCAAGCTTACCCCTCGCTGAGATAATCTCATCGGATCCAGTATCTTGCTCTACCTCTTCATCAAATACGTCGAATAAGTCCTCAGCCGCGGCTAACCCTTTTTGGACCGTCGCATTTACCTCTGACAATTGCCTAATAGGCTTGGCGAGCAATCCACCAGCGGTGATGAACGCAACAACATCGCCTGGACTCATACTCGACAAAAGCACAGGATCGAGCGCTAACCAAATCAGCCCTGCTAAGGCGAACGATACGACCAACTGAACCACCGGCGTTGCGATTGACGATGTCACCACCATCTTCATCGACTGACGCCTATTGTTACTGCTCACTTGCTCAAAACGATTCCTTTCATAATCAGCACCGCCGAAGGTGCGTACTTCTCGATACCCTTGTATTGCTTCTGAAGCGACGTGGGTTACATCCCCCATAGAATCCTGTATTCGTTCACTGATTCGTCGGAATCGCTTTCCTGCTAAACCAACAAGGATCGCGATAAACGGCGCCACCGCAATAAAAATGAAAGTGAGCTTCCAATTCAGATAGAACAGATAGGCGAGATAGCCAATGACGGTGAAGCCTTCGCGAATGATCACTTTAACCGCATCGGTAGCCGCACCTGTCACCTGCGCCACATGGAAGGTAACCTTCGCAACCAAATGCCCCATAGAACTCTTGTCATAAAATTTACTTGGCAAGCTCAATAAGCGATCAAACAACTCGGTACGCAAGTCATGAACCAAACTTGTACCGACGAAAGTAATAAAATAGTTACCGATAAATGTGCCGATACCTCTAACGAACACAATCGAAATTATCGCCAACGGCATCACAACGCGATTCAGAGCTGCATCTTCCCCGAGCCACTCACGTACATAGGGTGTGAGTTGCGTATCCGCTAGCGGATCATTACCCCCCAAGGAGTCAACGATATACCCGACTAACTGCAGAAAACTCACATTCGATAACGAGTACAACGCAAAGCCAACAATGCTAAGAAGAAATGCGGGAATATAGGGCACAACATAGGTCAACAATCGACCGTAGATTTGCATGTCGGAAGTGCGGTTCTTCTTACTATTGCTCACTTTTATTCCTAGTCGTGATACTCAAATGAACAAAGCCTAACTGGCCGGCTGCATCCATAGCTGTAACCACTGATTGGTGTGGTGTCGCAGCGTCAGCTGTAACAATCAGCGGTACGGTACTGTCGCCTTTACTCACTTTTTGAATTGCTGATTTGATTGTCTCTATCTTATTATTGACCAAAGGCACTTCATTAATCGAATAACTACCGTCTCTTGAAATAGATATTTCGATTTTTTCTGTCGAAATTTGAGCAGCGTCGGCGCTGGCCTCGGGAAGGTCGATAGATATTCGTGTATCTTTTGAGAATGTTGTGGAGACCATGAAAAAGATCAATAGTAAAAACACCACATCAATCAAGGGTGTTAAATTTACTTCAACATCTGTTCTCTGACGGCGAGCAAATTTCATGAGTTTAGTTGTCACCCAACTGTGTTGGATCGTTTCGACTCGGTCGATCGCCATTCAAAACTTCGACAAGTTTCAATGCTTCTTGCTCCATACCGATCACTAGCTCATCAACCTTCCGCTGAAAAAAACGGTGAAAAAACAGTGATGGAATAGCGACGGTCAATCCTGCGGCGGTAGTAATCAATGCTTCGGATATACCGCCCGCTAGGATATTTGCATTACCTGTGCCTTCTAATCGAATGGCGGTGAAAACTTTAATCATCCCTATGACCGTACCTAACAAGCCCAGCAACGGTGTAATTGCTGCGATGGTTCCAAGTGTGTTGAGATAGCGTTCCATTTCATGCACGACCTGACTCGCGACCTCTTCAATCGCCTCTTTCATCTGCTCTCGACCACGTTTGTGATTCGATATACCCGTCGCCAAAATCTGTCCAAGAGGGGAACCCAGTCTCAACTCTTTCAAGCGTCGATTATCCATCTCGTTATTCTTAATCCAGTTCCAAACCTGAGCTAACAAATTGCGGGGCACTATTTGCGAAGACCGCAGGGTCCAAAACCTCTCGACACATATTGCAGCCGCGATAACCGAGCACAATAGTATTGGGACCATCAACCAACCACCCGCTTGAACTAGTTCGAACACCTGTCATTATCTCCGGATTTTTCAAAGGCTAACTGTAACACAATCAACTATTTAGACAGTGATCAGGTTCGCTTTATGCGTCGCAAAAAATACCACGCAAGAATGGATTCAAGAAGCGGCCCTCAGGATCAAATTGATCCCTTATCTCGCAGAATCTGTCGAATTGGGGATAGACCTTCTGCAAATCAAGTTTCTTATAACTATGAACTTTACCCCAGTGCGGGCGACCCTGGTATCGGCGGAAGATATTCTCCACTTCGAGAAAAAATGCTTCATGGGGATACTGACTACCTTGGTGAGCTGAGATTGTGACCGAATCACGACCACTGGCCGAGCTAATCAACATATCATCGGCCGCAAGCGTTCGGTATTCCAAAGGCCACTTAACCTCAGGGAACTTTGTTTGCATAAGCTGCCGAATTGCCATAAAGCACTCCCAGCCAAATTCAGCGGGTACAGAGAACTCAGTTTCATTGAACTTATGTTCTCTATTGGAGGGCAAGATTCGATAGTTTCTGCCTACCTCTTGTGAATCGTCAATTCTCCGTTGTGATGACTCCTCGGTCAGATTGAGGGTTTTCATGGCGCAGGTATCACTGGCTGGGTCCCAGAAAAACTCCCAGTGACGATTATCTTTGATGAGAGCTTCACGCTGCCGGTCACATTCCTCAACAGAGCAGTTCCAATTTTTTTCATGTAAATAATAAGCAGGGCTCAACTCAAAGGTTACCTTGGTGATTATTCCCAACGTTCCCATGCTGACCTGCGCGGCTCTGAACAATTCCGCATCGCTTTGTTGAGACAGCGTTACGGTTTCACCATCAGCTTTCATAATGGTTAGCGCACGTAACTGAGAAGGTATGTTACTTAACGTCGCGCCCGTTCCGTGCGTGCCCGTGCTTATCGCACCGGCAATAGATTGACGATCAATATCGCCCATATTTTCTATTGACAAGCCATGGTCCCAAAGCACATTCCCCATTTCATGAAGCTTAGTACCTGCCCAAAAAGTGGCACTGCGTGTTGATTCATCGCACTCAATCAACCCTTTCATGTTATCGAGAGAAACAATGACGTCATCTGTCCAGAACGGAACAAAAGAATGTCCCGAGCCAACCGTTCGCACTATTTGTCCATTCTTACTTGCTGTTTGGAGAATGCTGCGCAGCTGTGCTTCATCAGTTGGCAATTCATATCGAGCAAGATCATGCTGCTGGCTACCTGACCAATTATTCCAATGCTCTGGCATATTGTTTCCTTTTAAAAGATCGAACGAGACAAATACATTTAGATGACGATTAATTTAAGTCACCGGTTGTTATTCAAGCCACAATATTCTGGTCATGTAACTTGCCTATTGCTAGCGCTGAAAGACCTAAATCCTCCGCCAGCACCTGATCCGTATGCTGCCCTAAAATAGGTGCTTCAAGTGGCGGTAAATTCGTCGGTAATGAAAACCGGATTGGAGATGCCGGTGTTAAATAGTCACCGGTGCCCGGTTGATGGGTCATGCCAAATAAGGGGTTTTCAACCGAACAATCGGGATCTTGTTCAACCATTTCCCGGAACGTTTGATACGGTCCAAAACACACCTTGTGAGCAACTAAAGCTTCTTCTGCAGATTTGCCGGTTTGAGTCGAAAACCATTTGTCTATCAGTGACGACAATCTTTGCCGCAGTTTGAAGCGCTCACCTTCAAGGTTCAAATTAACACCAAGTGCCACTTCAAGTTTTTGTACTTCTTCAGCAATACCCGTCATCGCCACAATTGACTGCCATTGCTTCAACGTCAACCCGACAATCATAAAACGTGCTTTATCGCCGGTTAAGAAGTCTCTACCAAATCCACCGTATAGATGGTTACCATACTTCTGCCGGTCTTCATTATTTATCATCACTTCAGCGATATTGCCTAAATTTCCTGCGGTCGCCATCGCAACATCTTTCAAAGCAAGCTGAACCAGCTGTCCTTCTCCAGTACGCCTTCGATGTCGTTCCGCCGCCAGCATAGCAACCGCCGCCATTTGCCCCGTTATATTGTCCCAGGCAGGTAGCACATGATTTGTAGGGCTATCATTACTCGCATCACCTGTTGCATGAGTGAAGCCCACAGCACAATTAACGGTATAGTCGACGGCTGACCCACCCTTTCTGTCGCCTAAAACGTTTACATAGATTAGATCAGCACGCGCGGCAACAAGTGAATCGTAAGATAGCCAGCCTCGAGCAGGAAAATTGGTAAGAAACATCCCACTATCCTCACCCTTATGGGAGAGCAATGATTTAACTATCTCTTGGCCTTCAGGTTTTTTGATGTCTATCTGAATGGAACGCTTACCTTTATTCATACCCTGCCAGAAGAGACTGGTGCCATTTGCAGAAATAGGCCAACGATGATAATCAAGCCCTCCTCCGATCGGGTCAAAGCGAATTACGTCGGCACCAAGTTGAGCCAATGTCATACCGCCTAAAGGTGCAGCAATGAATGCTGAGCCCTCTACGATTCTCATTCCTGACAATATTCCAACCATCAATGCTCCTTAGGAATCCCTGTACACATCTCGCGAAAACTTTTTGCCGCGCCTACTGCAACAATCCGTTGTTCACGATTGTCATTTTCTAAATATCTATGCGAACAATGCCGCCATTCGCCAATCCAACACCTTTGTCTCTGCGGTCGGGTCACTAGGGTCACGCAAAGCATAGGTCTCGACGTGCAAGCAGGCAATACCGCCGCTAGTCGTTGCATGTTTTTCTAATAACGTTACCCGTGTTGTTAGAATATCTTGCTCAAATACTGGCCCAACATGGTCACAATGAAACCAGCCCATGACGGTTACCATGTTAGGCAATATTCTCGACAGTTGTGCGGCCGCAATTGAGATCGTATGCCCGCCGTAAACAAGCCGTTTACCGTAAACACTCCTCGTTGCATCTGTATGTGTCATTGCCATGTTCAATGTCATACGCACCAATTCCGGTGCTAGTGTGACTGTATCGCGAGCCTCAACAGTCAGAAGCTGATTTAGTGGCAAGTTTTCAAAATGATGCTCTGGGCTTTTTGTACGAAACGCATTCAAGTCCCAGGTTGGCACAGCCTCTTTCAACGATTCAATGTCTATAAGCTCTGGCATGATATCAAAGCTATCATTATGTCCTGTCTCGGCTTCTGGGTTTCGACAAGGAATCATCGGACAGCGCCAGAAGAATAAAACCGTTTCGCCTCGCTGATTTTTTACGTGTATTTCCAATGCGACCATGCCAGATGCTGGTCTGTTGGGTTTGGCTTTGTTTTGTTTAAGACCCACAACCTTTGTACTTGTTGTCAAGGTATCACCAACAAAAACAGGTTTTCTAAACACCAAACCTCGGTAGAAAAGATTGCCCATAACCCTTTGAGATGGGATCGTAGTTTGACCAATCGCCAGATTGCAAACTAATGAGGGATTTACTAAAGCCCGCTCTTCACCTGTCACTTTTTGACTTAAAACATGATCGAGTGGCAGGCGCAATCTATCACCAAATATTGCCTGATGAATGGCCGTGTGGCCTTCCGTTATGGTGACTGAAGGCACCTCACTATAATCGTTACCCACCGCAAAATCTTCAAACCAGGGTGCATCGAACATTACTGTGACCTACCTCTGGCACTGATCGGCCAGATTTCAGTCACCATACCTTGCCGATAAGGATAGTAATAATCATATAAATTCACCGTCGGATCGCAGTGAGGTGTAATAACCGATAATCGATCACCGAGATTGATCTGCCTCGAAGAATTGTTGAGCTGAATAATGCCGTGCTCGTCTCCACCGAAATGGTAAGTAGCACCTTCGACATCTCTAAACTCCGGGTAGCCCGTGTCCGTTGCAAGACATTTTATCCCGGCATCGACCGTGATCAAACGTTCCTGCGGCTTGCTAATCGCAGTAACAAGACTGAATAAGGACGGCTCAAAATCAACAAATGTCTCCGTTCCCTGACCACCGATGTCTCGATACTCAACGTCCATAAACGCGTAGGAGCCCGCCTGCAGATCTGTTAGCGCACCCAACTCTGCGTCGATATCATAAGTACCTGTGCCGCCTCCACTGAATACGGGCACCTGTATGCCATTAGACTCAAGTAGCTCTTTTGTCTCAATACCTTTGGAGATTAGATGCAGATACTTATCCCGTCGTTTTTCAAACCCCTGCACATGCATGCAGTTACCAATGTACATCTGCAATCCATTAAACGTCAGGTTTGGACACGCTTCACCAATGTGCCGTACAAGTTCAAGTGCTTTTTGGCCAGGTTCAATGCCCGTTCGACCCATGCCCGGATCTAAATCCACAAGAACACCGATGTTTAGCTTCATCTCACCTGCGAGTTCACTAATTCGGTCAGCGCCTTGAATATAATCAACGACAATTTCGACCTCTGACGATTTTTGACACATTGCAAGCAGTCGTAAAATCTTGTCGTCCGTGACGACCGGCGATGTAATTAATATTTTCGTTATTCCACCGGCCAACATAACTTCAGCTTCACTGATGGTTGCGCAACAAACGCCGATTGCACCCGCCGCGATTTGTTTTCGGGCGATGATGGGCGATTTGTGCATTTTTGTGTGGCATCTCAGACCTAACCCAGCGGCGTTTAGGTGAGACTGCATTTTCGCAATGTTTGCGTCGAAAATATCCAAATCGATGGTTAGTGCCGGTGTCGGCAATTGATCGATCGAAATAGGTTCGTCAAGAATGATGGGTTCGATCTGTAGATCGGAAATTCTTGCTTGTTGAAAATCTGAAAATGTTGGCATGATCACCACAGGACAAATAGTAGGGTATCTAAGTGTACCTCAATCGCAGTCATTGTTGGTGCAATCGGGATCCTTCTCGACCTGCAAGGTGACATGATGGATATTGTACTGACGCCCTAATTCTCGGCCAATTTTGCTATAGCCCTCTTCTGAATCCCAAAGTGTATTCTGCGGCATAATAAGATGTGCAGTTAAGCTATTTTCATGGGTGCTCATCGCCCAAATATGAAGATCATGCACTTCTGTTACACCGTCAATAGACAACAGGTATTGCTTCACAGATTCCCGTTCAACCCCCTGTGGTACGGCGTCCAATATCAAGTTGGTAGAATCTTTCAGCAACCCCCACGTCCCGCCTATAATCACTACAACGATCAGTAATCCTAAAAGCGGATCCATCCACTGCCAATCGGTGAAGTAAATGATGATTGCGCCTATAACAACGCCGACAGAAATCAATGCGTCATAAGCAAGATGAAGATACGCACCGCGTAAATTCAAATCATCTTTACTGCCTTTCATGAAAAGCATCGCTGTGCCTGCATTTACGAATATTCCAATACTCGCTACGATCATGACAGGTACAGAATTAACAATGGACGGTTCGAAAAATTTTTGGATTGATTCATAGCCAATGTAACCTGCCGCCAATATAAGCACGATCGAATTTATCAACGCCGCAAGAATAGTCGTTCGACGAAACCCAAAACTGTAGGTGTCACTCGTTTTTCGCGTAGCAAGGTAAGCAGCTCCCCAAGCCAACAATAGGCCAAGAACATCAGAGAGATTATGACCAGCATCGGCTAAAAGACTGACAGAATTTGCCAGTAATCCATAGATTGCTTCAACGATCGTGAAGCCTAGATTGGCTGCAACGGCAATCATAAAACTGATATTGACGTTCTTAAAATCTACAGCGCTGTGATCATGGTGGTGGCCATGAGAGTGATCGTGAGCATGATGGGCGTCATGTTCAGTCTTTTTTTCCGAATGGGATTGAGTATTCATGCGCGTAAGGATAGCCCTTTTAGTAGCTTCAATGTCAACCACAGCATTAGCATGCTTTGAAAAACGTCGGTCATTGCTAACATTTAGACAGAACTCATTGATAACACTCAAGCAAGGCAGCTTCGACGTACTCGCCAATCGCCAGGCTCGAGGTTAACCCTGGAGACTCAATGCCAAACAATTGAACGAACCCGCCTATACCATGCGTCTCACTCGTCTGAATTTCGAAATCTCTGACGGGATCACCCGGGCCCTGTAACTTAGGACGAATACCGACATAGCCAGGGTTCAGCAAATTCGCATCGAGGCTTGGGAAGTAACGTCTAATCGCTTCAACATAGTCAGCCTTGCGCGAGATATTAACGCCATAATCTTCAGCGTCGAGATACTCGACATCGGGACCGAATTTCAATTGCCCACCAAGGTCAATCGTCGCGTGCACGCCCAGCCCCGCGCCTGTTTTTTCAGGCACGGGGTAGATCAAGTGAGAAAAAGGGTTTTTACCTGCATATACAAAATAATTACCCTTGCAAAGATAGAGCGACGGTATCTGATCGGGCTTCAGGAAATCACAGCGCTCAGAGATTCTCTGCGCGCCTAAGCCCGCAGAATTGACCAGCACTCGCGTGGTGAACTCGTATTTTTCGCCGTCAATTTCACAACTGACAAGAAAATTATCACCGCGTTTCGAAATTGAAACCACCTTCGTTTGCAGAACAAGCTGGCCATTTTCATTACTCATATCCGCTAGATAAGTGGCCATTAGTTCGTGGCTACTGACAATGCCTGTGGAGGGTGAAAAAAGCGCGGCAGTCGCGCTCGCAGCAGGCTCGCGCTTGCTAATTTTTGATGCGGACCACCTTTGCAGGTCGACAACCCCATTCTTCTTCGCCGTATCATCAATACCATCAAGGATTTCTTCTTCACTTGTTTCAGTCGCGACGATCAATTTACCGCAGCGTCTATGGGCGATCCCGCGTTGCGCACAATACTCGTAGAGAAGTTCTTTACCCCTAAGACAAAGGCGAGATTTAAGAGAATCCTGTTTGTAATAGATTCCCGCGTGAATCACTTCACTGTTTCGACTGCTAACGCCTTGACCAAAAGCAGTTTCCTGTTCCAGAACAAACAATTCACTACTGTGAACCGCAAGTCTGCGCGCGATAGCAAGCCCAACAACGCCGCCACCAATAACGCAAGTATCAACATGATCCATTAAATTCTTCCAACTCCCGTTTCTAAAAGTTCTGTATTTTCGCTAAGCCACATTCACGGCTAACAAATAAACGCGTCAAACAACGTTTATGAAGCAACGGCCTAACGCGGATAACACAACCTTATGACAGTACGAAGTGATTAGTACAACTAATCTATCTGACAGATTTTATCATTTCAAAACGACCGCCAGCGCTCGTACCATCAAAGCTCACGAACATACTAAAAAGCCAGCATAGCCGTCGAGCCAATCACAATAACGTGCAGGAGCTACGATGAAACCCATTAACAATGCCGATTTCGGTAAGACCGCAGATGATTATCTCACGCACCAAGCAGGATTCCTAAAGTCACTGCTCGAAAAACTACAATCGCAGGGTATTGGCATAAGAAATCAGGGAATCACCGACTTTGGCGCGGGCACAGGAAGTTTGTCGCTCGGTTTCGCCGCTAATGGAAGTCAGGTCACGGGTATCGATCCTCCGGCGTCTATGCTCGATGCCGCACGAAAGGTTGCCGTTCATGCAAATTTAGCCGTTCAATTTCAGCTCGCTTCAGCCGAACACTCAGCTCCTAGCAAAGAGTATGGACATCGTGGCAGCGGGACAGTGTTGGCATTGGTTTAATCGACCGGCCGCATGCAAGGAGATCGCGCGTATACTTAAACCAAGCGGGAAAATCGTCGTTGCCTATTATGATTGGCTACCTTTTCGGGAAAACCTCGTCAGGCAAACCGAACAGCTTATCGAAAAGTTTAACCCGCAATGGAAAGGTGGCAACCAATTGGGTATCCACCCACAAATATTCGGGGACTTAGGCGAAGCCGGTTTTAACAATATAGAGTCACTAACGTACGATGAACCGGCACAATACACTCACGAAGGGTGGCGGGGTCGAATTAGAGCGAGTGCCGGCGTTGGCGCAACAATGGATCAGGCAACCTTGTCAGCATTTGACGCGGAGCTAAAACAACGCTTGGAAGAAATTTCGCCAGATGACAAGCTTCTGATTCCGCACCGGGTGTTTATCCTCATCGCTTCCCCCCCTTGCTGATCGAATTGGATCTAGGCATCTGTTACGATTCACATTTTTAACTGAATGCAGGTAAGCACACCCAATATGGGCGAACATCGCAAAGAAACCCGCAAATTACTCATTATCAGTGGCGTCACAGATCTGGTGCTCGGCGTACTTAAAGTACTGGCCGGCATCTTCTCGAACTCCTACGCATTGTTAGTAGATGGCATTCACAGCCTGAGCGATTTGGCGACGGATGTGATGGTATGGATTTTCAACGATATCGGCTCCACTAAACCCGATGACGACCATCCCTATGGACATGCCAAATTTGAAACCTTTGGCACCCTGATTCTCGGACTCATTCTTCTGATTGTGGCAATATTTATTGTCCAAGATACGGTCACTCGGCTTTTCACACTGGAACAATATGAGACGCCAACTTGGCCAGGTTTGCTGGTTGCTCTAATCTCTATTGCAGGTAAAGAGTGGCTATATCAAATCACCGCCCGTCTAGGTAAGAAAACGAATTCACGGTTGCTACAGGCAAACGCGTGGCACCATCGGACAGACGCCTTGTCGTCAATTTTGGTTTTCATTGGAATTGGCGCAGCACTCGTCGGCTATCCGTGGCTTGAACTCGTTGCCGCTATTGGCGTTGCCGCAATGATCGCCTTGATCGGTTGGACACTATCAAAGCAAAGTCTTGCCGAGTTAGTGGATACGTCACTATCGAACACTTACATTGATGACATTCGCGCAAAAATCAGTGACATCGAAGGCGTCAAAGGTGTTCACAGTATTCGAACACGTAGAATGGGACCCGATGCACTGATCGACATCCATCTTCAGGTCGATTCCTCCATTAGCGTCTCTGAGGGTCATCACATTGGTGACTGGGTTGCACTACAACTCCACGAAAGCTTTCCAGACATCAAAGATATTATTGTTCACATTGACCCTGAGGATGATGAAGAGCTCGGCACAACTAACCTTGATGCGATTGCGCCACTAAGAAAAGAAGCTCAACGGCAATTAAACGAATGCTGGAATGAGGATATGCTGGGTATCGAAATACTCAAAATCAATCTTCACTACCTCGAGAACAAGATTGACGTTGAACTCTTTTTACCGAGGGACATCGCGTCCACTCAGGATATTAATGAGCTGCGCAATCGTCTTGAAAACAGTACCTCTTCACTCGCGTGGCTCAAAGGTATACGGATTTGGCTAAGCTAAGAAGCAATAACAATGACTATTCAGGTCTGGTCAGTTACTAGGGCAAGGTCCTGACTGAACGAGATGCCTACCCTACGATAGACTGAATACGAAAGATTGAGCGATTAGCATTGAACAATTTATGTTGAACGATTCACATTGAACGATCCACATTAAAAACAAGATGACAATACATCACGTCAAACAAGCTATCTCAAAATGACAGCGAGAATTGTTTTTCTGCCTGCGTTGATTTGCCGTCAGTACCGCGTTCATCAACCTTGTCAAACCAGAATCGACTGCTTCGTACAATGGGTTGTGACGGTGACTCTTGCTGAAGCATATCAAGCAACAATCGACAAACAATTCGGCCATCCTGCTTTTTATGACGTGAACGAACCATTCCCTTGGCAAAACGCATTGCCAACTCTGATCTGTCAGCGATCGGCGAAACCGACCCGGAGGAGCAAACGACGGATTCAGACGACATTTTAGACGATGTCTTAGAAAACTTTTCAGAAGCCTTTTTAGAAGACTTTTTAGAAGACTTTTTAGAAGATAAGGTTAGATTGCAAGCATGCTTGTCTAACGTGCCATTGATCTGTTCTTGGCTAAGCGCTTCTTGACTAAGCTTTTCTTGACTAAGCTGTTCTTGACTAAGCTGTTCTTGACTAAATCGCTCACGTGAATACGATCCCAACTGCGTCTGAGACTGCATACTAGCGGCATGGTCGTATTGGCTAGAAGCCCGACTCAATGGCGAAAAAAAAGTTACAGGGGTGTTCATACTCATCTCAATCTCCTCCGGTTAGTTAACCCGCTAATCGATCTAAATTTGTTACCTTGACCCATAAACTACTGGATAAAGGTACAGTACCAATTAACTGTACCTTTGTACAGTAGTTACTGCAACTTTGCTACGAACTCAAGCTTGTCACCCGCAAGAGTGACGTCCACTTGCTGACCAGGTATAAACTCCCCTGCTAACAAAGCTTGCGCAAGCGGGTTTTCAACATAACGTTGAATCGCACGTTTTAGAGGTCGCGCGCCATAAACAGGGTCATAGCCCGCGTCAACCAAATAACCAACTGCAGCCTCATCAAACTCAATACAGATATCGTTGTCTTTCAGCCTCGATTGCAATATTTGAAGCTGAATTCTTGCGATACCCTGAATCTGATCCTTTTCCAGTGGATGGAAAACAATCGAATCATCGACTCTATTTAGAAACTCGGGTCGGAAGTGTTGGCTGACTACACCCATCACAGCCTCTTTCATCTGCTCATAATTTGCTTCGCCAGCCATCGTTTGAATCAAGTCTGAACCAAGGTTAGAGGTCATCACGAGCACTGTATTCTTAAAGTCCACGGTACGACCATGGCCGTCCGTGAGTCGCCCATCGTCAAGTACCTGCAGGAGAATATTGAAAACATCAGGATGCGCTTTTTCAACTTCGTCCAGAAGGATTACCGAATAGGGTTTGCGACGGACCAGTTCCGTCAAATAACCACCCTCTTCGTAACCAACATAGCCAGGGGGCGCACCAATCAAGCGTGCGACTGAGTGCTTCTCCATAAATTCAGACATGTCGATTCTGATCAAGGCATCCTCTGTATCAAACAAGAATCTTGCTAATGCTTTACAAAGTTCAGTTTTACCCACGCCCGTTGGACCGAGAAAGAGAAACGAACCATTAGGTCTGTTCGGGTCTGAAATACCGGCTCTTGATCGTCGCACGGCATTTGAAACGGTGTTGACTGCTTCATGTTGACCCACAACTTGCTTATGCAGCTCGTCTTCTAAGTGCAGTAATTTATCTTTTTCGCCCTCTAACATTTTGGCTACCGGTATACCGGTCCATTTAGAAACCACCTCGGCAATTTCCTCATCCGTAACGCGGTTTCTGAGCAACCTCATTTCCATCATGTCAGCGTCGCCGGCCACCTCGAGCTGCTTTTCCAGCTTTGGAATATCGCCGTACTGCAACTCTGACATTCGCGTCAAATCGCCCGCGCGGCGAGCAACCTCGAAATTGGCTTTAGCCGCCTCTAGATCTTCTTTGATTTGCTGTGCACCGTGCAATGCAGCTTTCTCAGCGTTCCAGATCTCTTCAAGATCAGAAAACGCCTTGCTGAGTTCTGCAATGGTTTCATTAAGTACCTTCAGACGTTGGATAGACCCTTCATCAGTTTCATTTTTTAAGGCTTCGCGCTCTATTTTTAGTTGAATCAAACGTCGCTCTAGCCTGTCCATCTCTTCGGGTTTAGAGTCCATTTCCATTCTGATCAGACTGGCTGATTCATCAATCAAATCGATCGCCTTATCGGGCAACTGTCGATCGGTAATGTAACGATGCGATAATTTCGCCGCTGCGATGATTGCAGGGTCAGTAATGTCGACACCATGATGAATCTCATAGCGTTCTTTCAAACCACGCAAAATGGCAATGGTGTCTTCAACGGTGGGCTCACCAACTTGAACTTTCTGGAAGCGGCGCTCTAGCGCAGCATCCGCCTCAACATATTGACGATACTCATCCAACGTCGTTGCACCGACACAGTGAAGCTCGCCGCGTGCCAATGCTGGCTTCAGCATATTACCGGCATCCATTGCACCTTCGGCTTTACCGGCGCCTACCATTGTGTGTAACTCGTCGATAAAGAGAATGACACTACCCTCTTCTTTCGACAATTCGTTCAAAACTGCCTTCAGCCGTTCCTCGAACTCGCCACGGAACTTTGCGCCCGCAATAAGCGATCCCATATCCAAACTAAGAATTTTCTTGTTCTTCAGACCCTCTGGAACTTCTCCGTTAATAATACGCTGTGCCAGACCTTCAACGATCGCGGTCTTACCAACGCCCGGTTCACCAATCAATACGGGGTTATTTTTTGTACGTCGTTGCAGAACTTGAATCGTACGTCGAATTTCATCGTCGCGGCCAATGACAGGATCAAGCTTGCCTTGTTCAGCTTTCTCGGTCAGGTTGACTGTGTACTTGTCTAACGCTTGACGCGTGTCTTCTGCATTCGCGTCATTTACATTGTCACCGCCTCGCACCTGATCGATAACGCGCGTTAGCGCTTGTTTGGTCACACCGTGCTGGGTGAATAATTTCTCAAGCGCCGCACCATTTTTTACTGCTGAGAGCAAGGCCAGTTCACTGGAAATAAATTGATCGTCACGTTGCTGAGCTTCCTTATCAACAAGATTCAGCAGCTTGGCTAATTCCGGCGACATCTGAATATCACCTTGGCTATCAACAACACGAGGCAGATCATCAATGAGACGACTTAAGTCTTCATCAAACTTACCCACATCAACGCCCATTTGCGCGAGAATAGGTCGAGTAGAACCACCTTGTTGGTTTAACAAAGCTGAAATTAGATGCAAAGGTGTTAAGGCATTGTGATCCTTACCCGCGGCAATAGACTGTGCGTCTGAAAGAGCACTTTGTAGTTTGCTTGTAAAACGATCCATTCTCATTTGTATTTCCTCAGTCAACCACTCGGTGGCGCTTTCATCTCGATTAACGTCTGTTAAATACTGATGTACTCAACAATTCTCAGGCTTGCTGGTATTGTGGGGGTGTTCGGCAGCTATTCAAGAGCACAATTAAATATCAAGCTTGAATGGTTTTTGGGATGACACTCTATTACTCTAGCACCATTCATCGGCATGCAGCTTGGACCGATACCGAATAGATTTAGATCGTACATTAAACCAACAGATACACTTCGCAGTTTGCCAATGTAGATTGCTGCTCGTAGAGACTTACGGGCCAGTTGTCGCTATTTCCTACCCATACATAAGAACTTTAAAAGGTGCGTAAGGTTGTCTAGGACGAGTCAAAGTCATGCCTACAACAAAACAAAGCGTGCGGCTATAGACCCTTTATTGGAAGCTGTCGGTGGTCCAAAAGCAGGCCCAATTGCAGAGTTGCACAATAAATCGGTTTTTCGGCGGGCAAGCACTGAGGCTCTGAAACCGTTATGTTGACAGTAATCGGCGCAGGCATGGTATGGCACGGCGTAATTGTAGATAATTACCTAATATGAAAGTTTACATAACACCTGACGGCGCTCGCACCTTACGTGATGAATTAACTCACATTTGGAAGGTCATGCGCCCCGAGACAACCAAAATTGTGTCCGCTGCTGCGGCGCTAGGCGATCGCTCGGAGAATGCTGACTATATATATGGCAAAAAGCGCTTACGAGAAATTGATAAGCGAATCAGATATCTCACCAAGCGTCTCGACAACCTAGAGATTGTCGATCGAAAACCGCCCGACCAGAAAGCGGTTTATTTTGGCGCTTGGATTAAACTTGAAGATGAAAACGGTTCGCCAAAAGAAATCAGAATTGTTGGTGCTGACGAATTCGATTTAGCCCGAGGGTGGATCAGTCTTGACTCGCCAGTATCCAAAGCTCTGCTGGGTAAACGCAAAGGCGACGATGTTGTGATTAACACGCCAGAGGGGAAGCAGGAATGGTACATTGAAGATGTTTCCTACGACGAATGGGGCAAGGTTTAACGCATGAATTTTGAAAGAGACAATATCCGCAAAATGGATGGTTATGCCGCCGGAGAACAACCGGAGGACGGTCAAACAATTAAACTCAATACAAACGAAAACCCGTACCCACCGTCTCCCAAAGTGGATGAAACGATTAGAAACTTAATCGGTGCCGACTTAAGACGTTATCCGCCGCCCACCGCCCTAGCGTTTCGTTCCCTCGCCGCCTCGATACACAATGTTGAAAAAGAAAACATCATCGCAACACGTGGCGGAGACGAATTATTGCGACTGTTACTGACGACATTCGCTGATCCAGCCGATGTCATTGCTATATCCGAGCCGACATATTCGCTATACAAGGTGCTCGCTCAGATACAAGATTGCCAGGTTTTAAGTATTCCGCTACTCGATGGCAGGGAGCTGCCCGCTGACTTTGCCAAACAGGCCAATGAGCACAAGGCTAAACTTACTTTTGTCGTGAACCCCCATGCACCTTCGGGGCATCTAACAAGCTCCGATAAGATCAGAGAACTAGCAAGCAGTCTCGATTCAATTCTTCTTGTAGATGAAGCCTATGTTGATTTCGTTGATCCACAATTAGGCTACGACTGCATCGATATGATCAATGAATTCGAAAACCTGATTTTCTTAAGAACACTTAGTAAAGGTTACTCGCTCGCGGGATTGAGATTTGGATACGGCATAGGTCATGCCTCACTCATACAACCCATGATGGATAAAACTCGAGACAGCTACAACCTCGACAATTTTAGCCAACAAATTGCTCATGCTGCCTTATCAGATCAAGCCTATGCCAGAACAAACTGGGAAAAAGTGCGACAAGAACGAGCTAGATTATCGGGCTTATTGTCCCAGTTAGGGCTCGTCAGCCAACCTACTGAGACTAATTTCCTTCTGTGTCAGGTTCAGCAGTCGTGTGGCATTAGCGCTGAAAATATCTACCGAGAACTAAAGGAAAAAAAAGTGCTTATTAGATACTTTAATGCGCCAGGCCTAACGGAAAAAATTCGAATTACTATCGGTACAGCTGAAGAAAACGACCAACTTATTCAGACATTGAGAGAAATACTCGCGAACCATTGACATCAACGACCGTATAATTAAAGTCAGTTGAACTTCATTACAGGCAGAATAGTTTAAATATAATGGTCAAAGTACATACCAACAAACCTGAGGGTTTCAGTCAAATCATCCTCAAGCCAAACGCCTCATTCTCTTGGGCTGCAAACTTGCAGTTACTGTATGGCCTGCTTATTATTTCTCTGGCAATTGGATTTGGTTTTCTCTATGTCGGTGCTTGGGTCATTCTGCCCTTCTCGATAATTGAATTATCCGTGCTGACGGCTTGTATATATTACTGTGTGAAGCGTTGTAATCGGCAAGAAGTCATTACAATCGAAGAATTCGCAGTGAGCTTACAAAGAGGACACAAAACGCCCAGTGAAGAATTATCCTTCCACCGACTTTGGTCAAAGTTTATTGTGCGTCCGCCGCGCCACCCACTCGACCCCAGTACAGTGATGCTGTTATCTCAAGGTAAAGAATATGAAATCGGAGGCTTTCTCTCTGCGAAGGACAAGTCGCAGCTAATCAAGGTACTCAAAAGCCTCACCTACGATCATATAGCCCACCTCGAACTTGATGACGATAGATGAAAATTAATTCATGTCAACGAGCGGCTTACCGTTAAAACGATGGTTTGAGGTGCCCTGTTCAAATCAGCAGTCAACGTCGCCCTAACTAATCTAATCTATTCGGCTGTTTCCCGAATCAAACCTTCCTGCGCGACCGAGGCTATCAAGGTTCCATCTTGACTAAACATACTGCCTCGATTAAACCCTCTGGACCCGCCTGCAGCTGGACTATCCTGTGCAAAAAGCACCCACTCATCAACTTTGAATGGTCGATGAAACCACATCGCATGGTCTAGACTCGCGGTCATTAGCCCCTTAAAGAAAGACTTACCATGAGGCAACGCACAGGTACTCAAAATACCTAAATCAGATGCGTAGGCGAGGATGCACTGGTGCAGCGCAGGATCGTCAGGCAAAGCGTTTCTTGCCCTAAACCAAACGTGTTGGAATGGTTCTCTCGGTTCTGGCGCAAAGTAGTTGATCGGCTCAACCCGTTTCATTTCAATGGGTCGATCTCGCATCATGTTCCGCATTTCTTCGGACAGATCCGATCGATCAAAAATGTCTTCTTCTGAATAGCATTGCTCAGGCGGGGGTACATCTGGCATAGCGACCTGATGACTTAAGCCCTCTTCTACAACATGAAACGATGTCGCCATATTGAATATTGCTTCACCCTTCTGAATAGCAACGACACGCCGAGTGGTAAAGCTTTTACCATCACGAATGCGATCGACTTCGTAGATTATCGGCAGTTTCGGATCACCCGGCCTTAGAAAATACCCGTGCAACGAATGACACAGACGATCATCTACTGTTCTTAAAGCCGCAATTAGCGCCTGACCAATGACCTGGCCGCCAAAAACCCTAGGTGGACCGAGCGTTGTGCTCATGCCTCGAAATAAATTGACTTCCAGTTGCTCAAGATCTAATTGATCCAGCAAAGATTGCAAAATGTTTGACATTACATACTCAAAATTAGCTAAAAAAAACCCAGCTTGACGCATCCGAATCGCTTAAAAGCATTCTCACCAAGAAAATTCTATGGAAATACCGATGTAAGACACCAAACGAACGCATTGACGACTTATTGCTAACGCAACAGCAATTTGGGGTTTACTGCAGAAGGGCTAATCATACCAGAAACGACGTCCCTTTTTGCGCGCTTGCTCAATGACATAACGCCCCGTTTTATCGACGCGTAATGTGACAGCCCCGGATGATGCTGTGTTCAACACGGTCATTCCCCTATTGTGATACCGAGCCAGAACGCGGCGATGAGGGTGACCAAATCGATTCAGATGGCCTGCAGATATAATGACAAGCCCAGCAGACAGATGATTTAAGAAGGGTGCACTTGAAGATGACAGACTACCGTGGTGCGGCGCTATCAAGACATCAATCGGTGGAAAAGATTTTGACAAGAGCCTATCTTCTCCGCTCTTTTCAATGTCGCCCGGCAGCAACATACTGAAATTCCCCTGGCGCACTAACATGACGCAGGAGGCATCATTACGTGATACCGCGACCGCCGGTTTGACGACGCCCTTCTCATTCAAGTAAGGGGCGTTTTGTTCTAGCTCGCCAGACTCTGGATACCCATAACTAGCAGCAATGATTTCAAACTCAACCTCGTCTAACTGCCACTTAGTACCAACCTCGCACTGGCCGGTGGCACTGGCTGAACCCGCCACAACACTATGGACCGGTATACTTTGCAATAGCCCCTCAACACCTCCGGCATGATCCATATCAGCGTGACTGACAACCAGTCGGTCGATATACCCGGCACCCAATAATTTCGCCGTCGGCGCAACAATCTGCTTACCGGCGTCGAAGCTACCTCCATATCGCGGCCCTGCATCGTAGATAACGGTGCCACTGGGACTTCTAAAGACAACACTTAACCCTTGACCGACATCAACGATACGCACAATCAGATCGGTCACGTCCGCGCTAGAACGGTAGCTCAGCGACACAACCAATAAAACAATGCCGGGCCACCGAGGTAGAAAACCTTTTGGCAATATCAGCAACGAGGCACCGAATAACGCGATAAACAATAGATGCGATTGAGTAAAAGGTTTTGTCAGTATGAAGGAGTAACTGGCGAGAAATTCTAGACCCTCATAAAAAAGTTTGGCTGCGCCATACATAATATCGATAAGGCTATAAAGCGGCTCAACTTCGAGCAACAGGATCGGCAGACAGAACAGTAACCCTGGCACCAGAATGAAAGCTACAAAGGGTATAGCCACAAGGTTGACGAGCAGGCTAACAATCGATGCCTGCATCACCCAGCAAAGTAAGATAGGCGTCATCGTCACAAACACTATCCACTGACTCGAAAAATAGGATCTAACCTTCGAGCCAAGCGTATTCATCGGCAGGCTCCGCCCGGATAGACCTAGGATCAAGCTGCCAACTGCCGAAAAGGACAGCCAAAAACCAGCGTTGAGACTCGCAAAGGGGTCAATGACCAATACAGCTAGCAAGGCCAAGCAAAAATAAGACCATACCGATACCGCCCTTGGCATTAGCATAATAACCGCACCCATCAATATCATCACAAGGGATCGCTGAACCGGCAGGCCGAAACCCGCCAAACCGCCATAAGAAAATGTAATTAATGCTGAAGCGCAGACTAGAAAGGCTTTAGTAGAGGTGATTTTAAACCATGCCATTCGTGCCAGTAGCCAATACACAAACCCAAAAACTAAACCCACATGGAGACCGGAAATAATCAGTAGATGATTGGTTCCCGTATGTGACAGAGCTTGCCAAGCATCGCCAGAGATCTCGCTGCTCTCACCGATCAGCAAACCCACAATTAGCCCGCGAGCCGCTGTGTCAGGCAGTCGCTTGATAACAATATCTCGAATTCGCTCTCTTAAATGATGATGCTGGTAACGCCAGTGTCTATTTGAAAAGCTCGCCATGGCTTGTTCAGGCTCGCCGCCGCGATCCGTCATGCGATAGTTCTGAGCAGAATCAATAACATAGCCCCTTGCACCGATTCCTCGAGACATCAACCATGCCTCATAATCAAACAATGCGGGGTTAACCTGGCCCCGAGGTCTGTTCAGTTTGACTTTGACAGACCAAAATTCGGCAGCCTTGGGTGGCTCGCCCCATTGGTAGTACCAGGTCAAATTAATGAGCTTTACCGGGATGCCCTGGTCGACAGCAAAGTTAAAATTTACACCTCGCTCGCGCCGTTTAGGCACAGACGCAACCGTACCCCGAACCACTATTTCCTTGCCCTGAAGTTGCTCCGAAAGCCGATTATCAAGCTGGTTTGTCGCGACAAAGGTTGTCCAAAGTACACCTAAGACAAATCCATAAATGAATTTCGCATTGCCAATGAGCAACCCGAAGACCGCCAAGGGCACTAACAGCCCAAGATACTCAATCGGTAAAAGAATCGGCAATCGACATAATATTACTGTCGCCATAGCGAAGGAAATCATCGCGGCATTCACAGCAATCACTTTTTAAAGTTGGCTCTTAGCCGTTTTAGGCTAAATAAAGTGTCAAGCCTCTAGGATCATTTCGCCTATCGCTGTGAGACTTCTCGCGCAACAGATGGAATTCGTTCTGAGACAAGGCATAATACGACTTGAAACTAGGTTGCTTACATTCATGCGTTATAGAAAATACCTCCCGACAAGAGAACAACTGCGAAACACGCGGTCGTTGCAGTTTCTTGGGCACATCATATTTGAACCCAATCTCTGGCATTTCAATCGCCACTCGGTTTCATTTGCTGTGCTCATTGGTATCTTTTGTTGTTTCCTTCCCATGCCATTCCAGATGATCCCGTGTGTTTTATTAGTTATTTGGGTTCGCTGCAACATCCCCCTGGCGATCGCCATCGTTTGGATAAGTAATCCCATAACGATGCCGCCCATGATGTATTTTAGTTACAAGCTAGGCCGCTGGATGCTCGGACAACCGGCTCCCTCAGCAGAGCTTGAGGTTTCTACCCAATGGCTGGTGGAACAGCTTGCGGTCGTTTGGCAACCATTGTTACTGGGATGCATTGTTACCGGCACGACCCTAGGTTTGCTAGGCTTCGCATTGGTAAGGCTTTATTGGCGTTGGAAAGTTGCCCGTGACTGGCGCAAGAGAAAGCGTAGATTAGAGAAGTACCTCGCGAACAAACCCTAAGTAAATAGCGACAAAATCTACTCCGAGCGCAGTACTTCGGCAGGCTCCAACTTTGTGGCTCGATAGGCTGGGTATAACGTCGCAAGAATGCTGATCAGAAACGACACGAGCACGATCACCAACGTATCGAGGAAACGAACATCCGTTGGCACCCGGTCGAAGTAGGTTCCCGCGAGCATACGGCCACCCATTAAGTCCTCCACAAACCCCACAACTTCCGTCACGTGATAGGCCAGCGGTATTCCCAATAGCATGCCAAGTAGCGTGCCCGAAACCCCAATGACACTTCCTTGAACAATGAATATCTGCATAACCTGGCCGCGCGAAAGACCCATAGTGCGCAGTACGGCAATTTCACCTTTCTTGTCTTTCACCATCATGCTTAAACCGGATACGGTATTGAACGCCGCTATCATCACGATCAAGGTCAACAACATGAACATCATAATTTTCTCCATTTTTACCGTCTCGAAAAAATCACCATATTCTTGGGTCCAGTCAACTACGTCCAATGGTGCTAACGCCGTTTGATAGCTCGACACATTAAAAATGTTATTTAGAGTAAGCCGAGTATCGTGATGTTCGGTCTTTACAATGTTCTTTAAGTCTTGCAGATGCATCAGCGCGAGTGAGTAATCGAGTTCAGACTGCAGTTCAAAGGTTCCAACGAGTACAACCGTGGCGAGCTTCGGCGAGATGAGCTGTCCACTTGCTGTCGCCGTCGGGATGATGAGTGTCATATTATCGCCAGGCCAGACGGCGAGTTGAGATGCCATGCCCTGTCCCAGTACGATATTGTTTGATCCCGCCTTGAGAAGATCGACGTGACCTAACTTCATGTTCTCAGGGATGACGGATGCATACTTTTCCTGCTCGGGTAGGATGCCGTGGACGGCAATAATTCGGTTATCGCGCCCCTTGATAACGATCCCCTTACGACCTAAAAATGCACTCGACTGAGCGCCATCGCCGATAGCCGTCAATTGCTCTGATTGGATAGCACCGTGCGATTTATCTGGCCGCGTATCATTCGTGTCGCCGCTGACAATGACATGAGGTATGGCACCAAGAATTCTGTATTTCAATTGACTATCGAAGCCATTCATAACCGAGACAACCACAATCAAGGACATAACACCCAGCATCAATCCGATCATCGAAACCCGCGTGATGAATGACAAAAAGGAACTACCCTTGTGTGCTGTTGAAAACCTTAACCCAATAAAAAGCGGAACATTCATTCAACCGCTTCCAACAAACCATTGTGTAACCGATACTGCCGATCCATACGCGCCGCGAGATCAAGGTTGTGTGTAACGATAACAAAACTGATATTCAAGGCTGTACTCAACCCCACCATAAGTTCATTAACCTGCTCCGCGGTCTCTTCATCAAGGTTTCCTGTCGGCTCGTCCGCAAGCACACATTGTGGACGTGTAACCAACGCCCGGGCAATGGCAACCCTCTGACGTTCACCACCAGACAACTGAGATGGCTTATGTTCGGCACGTTGCGTCAAACCGACAGAGGCCAGCATGTCACGTGCCATTTTCATGGCGGCCGCCTTCTTTTCACCGCCTATCAACAGTGGCATAGCAACATTTTCTTCAGCGCTAAACTCACTTAACAAATGGTGAAATTGATAAACAAAACCCAAGGCGGAATTACGCAAGGCACATTGTTCTGCTTCGCCAAGTTCATTGATGTTTTTTCCGTTGATCGCTATCGTGCCTTCGTCAGGAGTATCTAAGCCTCCCAACAAATGTAACAGGGTGCTTTTACCACTGCCCGATAAACCTGTTATTGCAACCCGCTCGCCCCGCTCAATGTCAACGTCTATGCCGCGCAGAATATGTATCGCATTGCTACCCTGCAGGTAACGTTTATGCAGATTAGAAATTTTAATCACCGGATCATTCATTTTTCAATGCCTCCACGGGATTAGCTCTGGCAGCTAATATGGCCGGATAGATGGTAACCACAAAACAGATAAACATAGCGACAGCACCGATTACAAAGAGGTCTGAAAATAGAATTTGAGACGGCAAGTAATGAATAAAATACTCGTCCATCAAGCCGAGTTGAAGGATTGCATCAATGAAACTGTAAACTTCGGTAATATAGTTTGCCATCAGCACCCCGATAATAATGCCGACTGACACCCCCACGAAACCAATAAGCAATCCGTAACTAATAAAGATTGTCAGGATCTCTCGGGTTGTCGCACCCATGGTTCGTAGAATTGCAATATCCGGTTTTTTTTCATTCACAATCATCACGAGATTCGCGACGATATTAAAAGCTGCCACCATGATTAACATCAAAAGCAAAAGGAACATGGTGGTTTTTTGCATCAAGATTGCATCATACAGATTTCCCTGTCGGCTCATCCAACTCGTTGCATAGAAGCCTTGTCCGTCCATTTGACCTAGTAAGTCATGAAGTAATTCACGAATCTCAAATAGGTCAGTGGATTTCAAACGAAGTGAATCAATCTGTGTCTTGCCGGTGAGTCTCAGTGCATCATTAATATTGATATAAAGATTGTTTTTGTCAGCATCAGAGCCGACAGAAAAAATACTCGAGATAGTAAACCGCTTGGTTCTGGGAATGGGCCCCGCCAACGTTAAACGTGCCTCAGGCAGCACCAACGTAATTTTGTCACCCACCGCCACCTGCATTTTGGCGGCTAGGACTGAACCAATCGCTAAATTGAACGTCCCTTGCTGCAGATCACTCAAACTACCTTCAACAAAATACTGATCAAGAATTGAAACATTAACTTCAGCTTGCGGTTCAACGCCAAAATAGGTGACGCCTTGAATTTCGCCAGTACCGACGACTAAACCACCGCCTTGTAGAAACGGTGCCACCGCAATGACATCCGCATGTTGTTCGAGGGACAGAGCAAGTTGCGGCCAATCTTCAATTCCGCTTCGCTTCGTAATAACACCGTGAGGCAGCACACCTAACACTCGCGTACGTAGCTCCTGCTCGAAACCGTTCATAACAGATAGAACGATGACCAACACCGCTACTCCCAAGACCAGACCTGAGGTCGAGGCAAGCGAGATGAAGGACACCAACCGATCTCCCTGTGAAGAGCGCGTATATCGAAGAGCAATTGCAGTTTGCCAATTTGACACGAATGAGTGTCCAAGAAATAAAAGCCTATTGAATCACAATCGCCAATGATTTGTTATTTCGATGGGCGGTTGAATTCACGTTCCACCTAACTACGAATCACTATAGAATCTTAAAAAGATGTTGGCCTTCTCTAACCATCCCTGCTGCTTGGAGCGACAATGATTGTAATTCTGAACTCTACAACCCAAAAAGGTAGCCCCGAATACGATGTTGCAATGAAGTATCTGAATCTGCTGCCCAATGTTGAAATTATGGAACATCAGGTTCAAGGCGCTGAACAAACGCTAACTGAAATATACCTATTGGGTGATACCCATAAATTGGATCAGGCATCGATTGAATCTCTCGAAGCCGTTGAACGCGTGATCCGGATCTCGGAAGAGTATCGAATTCTCGGTAGGCACAAGGATCAAAATCGAACCACAGGCTTTGAATACAATGGCGTTCATTTTTCTCAACAATCGTCTCATGTGTTCGCTGGTCTTTGTGCCGTCGACACGCCCAAACATGTTGAGATGATGATGAAAGCGCTGCAATCCCATGGGCAGCAATGCACTCGGATGGGCGCCTATAAGCCGCGCACCAACCCCTATTCATTTCAGGGTCATGGTAAAGACTGCCTACCATGGGTGTTTGAGTTGGCTGGCAAATACGGCATTAAAGTAGTGGCTATGGAGGTCACCCATGAAACCCAAATTATTGAAATAAACGATGCGCTAGAACAAACGGGGCATCCGACTGGCGTAATGCTTCAAATAGGTACTCGAAACACCCAAAACTTCGAATTACTGAAGTCGGTCGGACGGCAAAGAACCTTTCCCGTTCTTTTCAAAAGGGGCTACGGCGTAACGCTGAACGAGTCTCTTAATGCGGCTGAATACCTTGCCAGCGAAGGCAACTCGAATGTTATTTTCTGCCTTCGAGGCATGAAAAGTTCCGCCGGCGCACCGCATCGCAACATGGTCGATTTCGGTCAGGTGCCGATCGTTAAGAGGCTTACTCGGATGCCTGTCTGCGTTGACCCATCTCACTCCGTCGGGACTCGAGAGTTATCCTCTGATGGGATTCTTGATGTCGCGCACGTTGCATCACAAGGTCTTGTTGCTGGTGCAAATATGGTCCTCGTCGATTTCCACCCCGAACCCACTAAAGCCCTCGTCGATGGCCCTCAAGCATTGTTGATGGATGAACTACCCAAATTCCTCGATGATATGGCAGCAAGTCATGAGTTCTACCAAAAGCGTCTTAAAATTTGGCAGGCAAGTTAAGCCATCGGCTAAACGCAGAGAGTTGAAATGGATCGGGCTGATTGAATTTGAATCAAACTTGCGACCCAGATTCCTCGCAAAAGCTCGAATCACTGCACGCAAGTCGCATTCAATGATGTTAGCTAGTGTGAGGTGAGTCAGTGTGCGCTTGAAGGTATGCGCGCTTACCGTTTAGGACGCATCATAAAAACGAGATTGTGCGCCTAGTTGTGCGCCTAGAGAGGGCTTTGGCAACTCCGTAGATTCGGCATCACTCACCTCATCACATTTGCTCATATCGCCACCGCAGAGCTCACAAGAGCCTGTACCGACGAGATTGTTTAAGCCTCCACACGTACCAGCAATTGGCGCTCTGCCTCTTAGAACACCCACCGCCATTGCCAAAACTAATAGGCATAAAATCAAAAAACTTAGAACGAATTCAATCATAGTGGTCAGTTTGTCGCTGTCATTGAGGTTGTTTGGTATATGTCATATCACTCAGAAATATAAGCGCGGTCCAGATATTCTGTGAACGCAGAGCTTAAATGTTCACTGAAACCAGCGCCAGACTTAATTATAACCAATACTGCGATATTATTCGCCTCAGCCATCGCCATGCCATCCTCGAGCCCCATCACATTAATCGCTGTCGCCACACCATCCGCGAACATGGTCGACTCAGCAATCACCGTCACAGAAGCAACATTATGGGCAATCGGATAGCCCGTTGTCGGATCAAGCGTATGGGAATAGCGCTTACCTTCTTTTTCAAAGTAGTTTCGATAATCTCCACTCGTTGCCATACCCATATTCCGGAGAGGAATGGCTTTATAGGGCGCGCGTTCAAGCGCGGAGGGTTTCTCTATGGCAATCGTCCATGTCTTGCCCTGCTCGTTTCGTCCATTTGCCTTGAGCTCTCCGCCAATTTCAACCAGATAATTGACAAAACCCTGTTTTTTCAGCAGCTCACCGATTCGGTCGACGGCGTAACCTTTCACTATCGCCGATAAATCTATGTAACTATCCACCTGTCGCGTCACACCCTGATCGTCTAAAGAAAGTTTATTCATCCCTACTTTTTGTAATGCAACAGCCACTTTTTCTTGCTCAGGAATCTTATCGCCTCCGCCGCCAGGTCCGAAACCCCATAGGTTGACTAACGGACCTACCGTTGCATCAAATTTTTCTGCGCTCATTTGATAAATCTGCAGAGCCTTTGCGAGCACGATGCGGGTATCCGCTGAGACCGCAAAGGGCTCGTTTACTGCAGAGCGATTTAATCGCGACAACTCAGAATCGACAATGTAGGTCGACATCAAACGATTGAGATCGAACAATTCTCTTTCAATCAACATCTTCAAAGCTTCTGTCTCAATAGCACTATTGTCGCTACGAATTGCTTTTATCGTGAAGGTTGTGCCCATGGTTTGACCATGGATGACCATCGGCAATTCGCGATCACAACCCGCGAGCAAAATTACAGTGAGCATCAAGAACAATCTAAACTTCTTATTGGGCATTAAGTCCTCCATGAAAGCTGGCTATTATAGCCTGTTGTCTTGGTACCAACCCAACAATGCTTAGGTTAGTCTTACTCTTTTGCTATTGGACTTAAAAATACAATGAGCCATTCCGCCATTACTTCCATCGAAGCTTTACAAGCTTCTTATCACTCACTTATTCCAATCAGTGCTCACATGGGTATGTGCGTGGATTCCTACGATGGCCAAACTTTGTCTGTTAGCGCACCGTTAGAAAACAACATCAATCACCAGCTTTCAGCATTTGGAGGTAGTTTGTTTTCTCTGGCAGCATTGGCAGGCTGGGGAATTCTGCAATTGAAGTTGGGTGAACTCGGTGTTCAAGGCAATACGGTCATTGCCGGCGGAGATGTCAGCTACCGACAACCGGTTTTTGAGACATTGCGTTGCCGATGCACACTGCCATCTGAGTACGACGCGTTCGCTACCCAACTTGTACAGAATGGAAAAGCGTCATTAACGCTACAATCTCGTTTTCATCTGACATCATCGCCGGAATCTGATGCAATGACGTTTAACGGGAAGTACGCGGTGCGCCTAATTCAAGACTAAGCTTGCAGAACTCACGCGGCACGGAATTCAGCAATAACCCGCTTTGTAAAAAGCGGCCGCAGCCTTTACCATCTGCAAAACACTTTGGCGCAGACTAAATGCATACCCCACCAAAAATTGACCTGGCACGGCTACCTACGCCCTTACAATGTCTAAAACGATTCTCCACCCGACATAACCTACCCAGAATCTGGTTTAAGCGCGACGACCTGACCGATACGAACGCATCGGGTAACAAACTCCGCAAATTAGAGTTCACCATTGGCCAAGCAATCTCTGACGGCGCCACTGTCTTAATCACCGCCGGCGGAGTGCAGTCAAACCATGCTCGAGCGACGGCCGTTATTGCCGCTCAACTGGGGCTAAAGTCACATCTAATCCTAAGAGGATTGCCGGGCGATCCTGCCGATGGTAACCAACTCATCGATGAGTTAGTCGGCGCGGCAACAACTTTCATCAAGCCTTCGAGAGACGTGGAGGAAGTTTTCGATGAACTTTCAAAGCAATATCGTGCCGAAGGCGAGACGCCCTATTGCATTCCAATTGGCGCTAGCGACGAGGTGGGTTTATGGGGATATATCAACGCGGTAGAAGAATTGATTAAAGATTTCGAACAGCAGAACATAGCGCCTGAATATCTTTTTTCGGCAACGGGCTCTGGCGGCACTGCCGGCGGGCTAATTCTTGGTAGAGCCATGCACAACTTAAAGACAGAGATATTATCCATCAATGTCTGCGACGACGAAGCTTACTTCGTATCCAAAATACGTGCTGACTTTAGACTGTGGCAAAGCCGTTATGGCGACAAACTTGATGTCGAGACACTACCCATCAATATCATCGATGGCTATGTCGGACCTGGCTATGGAAAAGCAACACCTGAAGTCTTTCAAGTCATTGGCGATCTGGCGAGGACTGAAGGCATCATCCTCGACCCAGTTTACACGGGCAAAGCATTCCATGGGATGATCGAGGAACTAAAGAAAGGTCATTACAGCGACGCACGTGATATTGTGTTCCTTCACACGGGAGGAATATTTGGTCTGTTTCCACAACGAGAACAGCTTATGAAATATGCTGTTTCCAAATAACCAACTATGGTTGAATTACCCCTTAATCGAGATTGCACTATCGCTATGAGAATACTGAAGCACGGCATCGCAATGCTGTTAATAACCTCCTTGGCTGGCTGTGGGATGATCGGCGGCTTGTTCAACAAAAACGATGGAAATACCGATGCGCCAAATCTTCTAAATGAACCGACAGCGAAAAAACAGTGGTTCTGTTATGGCAGTCAGATGGGCAAAGCATGGGAATGTGAGAACGCGCCGGATGAAAGCAAGATTTCGCCCATCAAACCCAAAGCTAAATCGACTAATGCTATTGCCAATAACGCAATACAATCTGGCTCCGAACGCAGCTCGGTGATTCGTTCAGGTAGTCAAGATCCTCTAAATGATGTCGCACCACGGGATCAAAGTACCTCATCAATGCAAGCGGCGACAAAATCAACGACGACTGCGCCCATACAAATAGAAACGGACGGCATGGTGCCCTTAGCGACTGTCGAAAATCAGGCACAAATACTTACTGCACCACGTGACTACTATGCGGTTCAACTCCTAGCGCTAAAACGCGAGTCTGATCTTCTTGAATATGCCAGTTTGAATGGCATCTCTGAGCCGTTTTATATGCCCATCGCTTCCGGCGGAAGTAACTGGTTTGTTCTCTTGCTAGGTGTATACGCCGACAAGCAGAGCGCAGAGACAGCGATGGCAGATTGGGAGAAAACAAAAACCCTCAAGATCAGACCTTGGGTACGTCAGCTTGGTCAGTTGCAGGATGCCATGCGCGCCGCTCAAGAAGGATAGAAGATAATGACGGCTGCGTTTTCAAAATTGCCGAGCGTGGATAAGCTGTTGTTAGCATCCGCTGATCTCATATCCGTTTATGGCCGAACGGAAGTCAAACTTTGCTTTCAAAAAGCACTGACGGAAAGACGCACAAGCGTCGCTAATATAAAAACGGCTGATTTGAATACCGACGAGGCTAATGCCGACAAAACAATTGAAGCCATCAAACATGATGTGACACAAATACTTCATGTTGAAAACGCAGCCAAATTAGTCCCCGTGATTAACCTTACCGGCACCGTACTTCATACGAATCTAGGTCGCGCTGAGCTGCCGGAAGTTGCCATCAAGGCCATCCAGCAGGTCGCCATGGGCTTTAGTAACTTAGAGTATGATTTAGAAACAGGCCGGCGTGGAGACAGAGATAGTCATGTAGAGGACCTTCTACGAAAGATTACAGGCGCTGAAGCTGCAACCGTCGTGAACAATAATGCGGCGGCTGTGTTACTTACCCTAAATTCTTTAGCCGCTGGTAAACAGGTACCTGTTTCAAGAGGCGAATTAGTTGAAATAGGCGGTTCTTTCCGTATCCCAGAAGTTATGCAGCGCGCTGGCTGTGAACTGGTTGAAGTCGGAGCAACCAATCGCACGCACCTCAAAGATTTTGAGCAGGCGATCAATCCCCAGACGGCGTTGTTGATGAAGGTTCATACCAGCAACTATGAAATATTAGGATTTACGCAAGCGGTATCGGACAAGGACATCGCCACACTCGCAAAACAAAACCACATTGCGAGTGTATCGGATCTCGGCAGCGGCACTTTAGTTGACTTGTCGAAATGGGGTTTGCCTTATGAGACGACCGTCACCGACACCCTCAAAGCGGGCATCGACGTCGTCACATTCTCAGGCGACAAACTTCTCGGCGGTCCTCAATGCGGCATCATCGTCGGCTCCTCGGCCCTTATTAAGCAGATAAAAGGCAACCCGATGAAACGTGCTCTACGCGTCGACAAGATGACGATAGCCGCTTTATATGAAGTACTTAAGCTCTATCTAGACCCGGATACGCTTTGCGAAAATATACCAACACTTCGCTATTTGACGAAACCGTTAGCCGAAATTCGTCAAATGGCAGAGGGCCTCGTCGAACCCTTCAAGCATTGTTTGGCAGATATTGCCGAAGTCACAACTTGCCCTTGCGAAAGTCAGATTGGCAGCGGCTCATTACCGATAGATCTACTTGCAAGCTATAGCTTAAAAATAACCCCGCTAAACCCATCGGATTCGTCTCTAACAAATTTATTGGCGCGCTTCAGAAAACTGCCAACACCTGTCATCGGGCGACTCAAAGATGGTTCTATTTACTTTGATTTGCGAACCCTTAAAGATCCGCAGCAACTTATCGATCAGCTGGACAAATTACTAAAATGATCATCGCAACTTCTGGTCATGTTGATCACGGCAAGACAAGCCTCGTTAGAAGTTTAACGAACATTGAGACCGACAATTTAGAAGAAGAAAAAGCCCGCGGTCTAACAATTGATCTGGGATACGCTTATATCCAGCAGGAAAAAACGGACGATTCTGAAAATAACCTCTCCATCGGCTTTGTCGATGTGCCGGGCCATAGTCGATTCATCTCAAACATGCTCGCTGGCGTAGCCGGTATCGACTTTGGACTGTTGGTCATCGCGGCGGACGATGGTCCCATGCCACAAACACTTGAACATCTCGCCATTCTGGATTTGTTAGGGATTTCTAAAGGCATTATTGCTCTTACAAAAATTGATCGTGTTGACGACGAACGCATCAACGTCGTTAAGAACCAAATCAAAGAACTTGTAATGGGCACCCTACTTGCGGATGCGGATATTTTGGAAGTCTCAAGCACTAACGGCGATGGCATAGAAAAGCTTAAGAAAGAATTATGGCGACATGCAGAAGAACATCAATCACAACCCATTGAGGGATATTTTCGATTAGCCATTGATCGCAAGTTCTCAATCAAAGGAGCCGGCCTGGTTGTCACTGGCTCCGTCTACTCGGGCACAGTATCTGAGAATGATGATTTATGGCTGCTACCGAGTCGATCGCCAGTGCGAGTTCGTTCGATTAGGCGTCAAAACGCATCAGCCAGCCGAGGATTCAGTGGCGATCGTTGCGCAATAAATATCACAGGTGATTTTGATCGAAGTCTCATCTCGCGCGGCTCTTGGCTTTCAAACACACCTGACTTGCCACTAACAAATCGTATCGATGCAAAAATTAAGATCCTTCGAGATGAAACAAAGCCCCTTAAAAACGGTACACCTGTTCATGTTCACTGCGGTGCCGCGCATGCAACAGGTAGACTTGCTACCTTGGATGACAAGCAAATTCTGCCAGGTCAAAGCGGTCTTGTTCAATTGATTTTGGAAGAGCCAATGAACGTCTGTTGGGGAGATCGACTGATTATTCGCGATCAAGCTGCTAGCCGCACCCTAGGTGGCGGTTGGGTCGTCGATCCGTTCGCCGCCGCCAAAGGTAGAGCAAAACCACATCGAATTGATGTGCTCAATGCTTTGCAAACAGCGAACCCTCAGGATCGTCTAAACGAGGTCATAAAATGCAGTGCTGATGGCTATCCGATCAAACAGTTTGAGCAGTCTGCCAATGTTCGATTAGCGACTGCAGCCAATCCGAATATACGAACCTCCAACGATCGTTATTTTCTTGGGGAACATGTCGAAAACCTGATTCAAAAAATTAGCCAATGCCTAGAAGCATTTCACGCGAGCAACCCGGATGTTGCAGGTATGGCAAAGCCTGATATTAGAAAGTATGTCGATACACCGACGACAATCTTCGACTTTGCGATGAATCAATTGGTCGATACAGCAGTGATCACGAGAGATGGGCAACTTTACAAACTTACTCAATATGCTCCTTCACTGAGTCCTGCGGCTCAAAAATTCTGGGAAAAATTGGAACCACTATTGACAGATGAGCCAACCAAACCACCGGTCATACATGACCTCGCTAAACGCCTCGGATTACCGCCTACTGCGGTAGAAAAGTTACTCGATAATTTATTAAAAGCCGGCTTGATTGTTAGACCGGTAAAGAATCGCGTTTTTTTACCCCGTGCGGTATCGGCTTTGAAGCAACAGGCTATCGCACTTGCTGAAAAGAGCGTAAACGGACAGTTCACTGTAATCGAGTTTCGAGACCTCACCGGTATCGGCAGAAACCTATGTATTGAGATGCTCGAACATTTCGATAACACCGGGTTTTGTAAGCGATTCGACAACCATAGAATTATTCAGGACAAATCACGTTAGGAGCTTAAGGTGAAGTCATTTAGAGGTAAAGTCGCTGCTATTACCGGCGCGGGCTCGGGTATGGGGCAAGCCATCGCCAGATCCCTCGCCAGCCAAGGTTGTCACATCGCCCTGTCAGATATTAACGAAGCCAATTTGCAGCAGACAGCCGATTCGCTGAGCAAATACGACGTTAAGATTTCTATTCACCCACTTGATGTGGCGGACCGAGCCGCGGTTGAATCATTCGCCGAAGATGTTATTGCTAATCATGGTCAGGTGCACATGGTGTTTAACAACGCTGGCGTGTCTGTTACCGATTCAGTCGAACACATGAGCTACGACGATATGGAATGGCTTATGAATATCAACTTTTGGGGTGTAATCTATGGGACTAAATCCTTCCTTCCCCATCTCCAGCGAGTCGATGATGCTCACATCATCAATACGTCTTCCATATTCGGCACGATTGCTGTGCCCAGTCAGTCAATCTACAACGCCTCAAAATTTGCGGTCAAAGGCTATACATTTGCGTTGCGGCAGGAACTCGCAGACACCCACATCAACGTCAGTTGTGTTCAGCCAGGCGGCGTAAAGACTGGCATCATTAGCAGCTCTCGCTATGTCCCACAAGACAATGCATCCGCGACAAAAGAAGAATTTTCGGAACAATTCGAATCGATGGCGCAACTGACCTCAGAACAAGCAGCGGAACAGATATTACGTGGCGTACTGAAAAACAAAGCGCAGATACTGGTTGGCAAGGATGCCAAACTGGCCGCGCTAATCGAGCGCATTTTGCCCACCGCCTATCAGAAGCTGATCGGTAAAGTGCTGGATAACCCTTAGCCCGACATACCACCCTTAGAATCAACTCGACTTAAACAAAGCGGCCAACGGGTTGTCCGATGCTCAGTGCCGCGATCAAATCTATGCAAAAGACACGGCCGTTTTCCACGACGAAGTCACCGCCAATAGCTTGTCTCAACTCGCCAGCCAACAGGATTATATCGAGGCACGACCCAATGTCTTGCGACTTGATGGCTCACGCCCTCTGCTGGTCTAATTCGTTAAGGCTAATCCGTTAAGGCTAAGTCGTTAAAACTAAGTCGTTAAAGCTAAATAGTTAAGCCTGCTAATGATCCACATGGCTTATGCCACGACGATGTAGATATCGGTCAATTAACCAGCGTGATATCGCAACTGGTCCAGGAATAGTAGGCAAAGCATCGCAATCGAACCACTGTGCATCCGCAATTTCATCTTCCTGCAAAACAATATCACCAGATTTATATCGAGCAAAAAAACCAAGCATTAACGAGTTTGGGAAAGGCCAAGGTTGGCTACCGATATATTCAAGATCGCTGACCTCCACACCAACTTCTTCCCTTACCTCACGTGCCACAGTCTCTTCAATGGACTCGCCTGGTTCAACAAATCCCGCCAGAGTACTGTACATATCTTTGGGGAAGTTATGATTTCGAGCGAGCAAGACTCGGCCTTCATCGTGCACAAGGGTAATGATTGAAGGCGACAACCTAGGATAGGAATGAACACCACAGTGCGCACAAATCATCGCCCTGTCAGACTGATGTACTTCAGCTTTTGCGCCGCAGCGACCACAAAATTTGTGGGTCCTATACCAATCGAGAACCTGCAACGCCCTTCCGGCTAAAGAAAACAAATGATGTTCTACTTTACCGAATAAACTTCGTAGGCCAGCTCTTTTGTCCTTTGGCAATGCTGCGCTGAGTGCATAACAAGCGACACCGTGCCACTCGCCTAAATAGTGACTTGTATGATTAATGTCACTAGGAATCTCTGACATCAACGGGTCAAGTCTGGCTAACGGTATCCAACTGCCACTCGCATCGAACTGCTGATAGATTTCTTGACCGTCAAAGACAAAGTACAAAGCATTCTCTGGAATAGTACTGGGACTTTTTACGGCGGGCTCAAACCCGGATAACCCTACTGGCCAACTAGGCATCTTGCACTCCTGTTTCCGAGCGCCGCCAGACAGACCCGCCCGAAGAGTCGTCTATTTGATCTAACTTCTCTTCATGATTTTGGAGTTCATCAAGACTTGCATGAATCACCCTTAGTGGTTTTCTATCAGTACTCACCCGTTTTAGCGATGACGACTGTTGCTGACGATCTTCAGCAGAATCTGCGCCCAAACCCAGACTAACCTGCCCACCCGTCATCAGCAGATAAACGTCCGCGAGTATTTCAGCATCTAATAAAGCGCCATGAAGATCGCGTTGCGAGTTGTCGACACTGTATCTTTTACATAATGCATCTAGGTTGTTCTTTTGACCTGGATGTTTTTTACGAGCGATTGCGAGACTATCTATGACTGAACAAACATCACTGATTTTGCCGAGACGTGGGGACACTCTCTTCATCTCTGCATCGATAAAACCCAGATCGAACGCCGAATTGTGTATCACTAGCTCTGCACCTGTTACAAACTCGCGAAACTCCTCCCACACATCAGCAAACAATGGTTTGTCTGCTAGGAACTCAGATGTAATACCGTGAACCTCCATCGCGCCTTCATCAATGGCACGTTCTGGATTTATGTACTGATGGTAGTGACGACGTGTGAGCTTTCGATCAAGTAATTCGACACAGCCTATTTCAATAATGCGGTGCCCCTGACCTGCATCAAGTCCTGTGGTCTCTGTATCTAGAACAATCTGTCGCACGATTTTTTAGTCTCCAAAATTCGACTCTCGTTAATTTTCTATGATGACAATTCCTCACTCTTCAATAAATTGAAGCAGAGTCTTTATCACCTTACGCTACTGTGCCTACGCACATTACATGTCTAATCCCGCGGTGGCAGGTTACGTGTCGACAAATCTCTTCCCGCTGCCGGTCTTGACGGACGCACAACACGTAGCTGACCGAAGGCTTTTTGTTTACTCCAAGTTGGCTTGATCGGAATCATTGTGCTTTTCTGTTTCCGCGCGACCATAATATATACGGAACCGAACGGTAGACTCAGGCTTCGGCTAAGGCCCTGAGAATAATCGGGGGTGCTTGTGGCACGTTTCGATTGCAGGGGTAAACCATAGGTGCTGTAGTGGGTACGATCAACTTTAAAATTCAATAAATTTAGCCAATCCATCAATCGACCTGGACGAATGAAATTGCCATTCCACGGCGCATGACCACGCAGCTTAGCGAAAGATTTCCACACCCCCCAACTGCTTAGCGGGTTAAAACCAACAATAACAACTTGCCCCATTGGTAATGCGACACGCGCCACTTCACTCAACAGCATTTGAGGAGACGAGCTAAAATCGAGTAGATGGTGAAGCAATATTACATCGATACTGTCATCTTCTAATGGGAGCTGACTATCTTCGGAAACGAAAGTACCACTGCAGTTTTGGGTCAATTTGCTGGGTGGTGCGAGACTAAATTTATGGCCTATGGGGCTGGCGTCATACAAACCTTCGGATTGGACACTCATCTGCATCAAGTGATACCCGAAGTAACCTGACAGTAATTGGTCCAAAATGGCTTGCTCCGTATTCTTCACGGATATGCCGAGTGGTGAATCAAACCAATCATCAATTTTCTGCATCTGTTCTCTCTTCAGATCGTCTATTCGACCACCGGGGTCATTAGTAGTCTGATCTAATACCCATTATACTCTATCATCGCTTTAACGCCCTGAGTCACTTGCAGTAGATATGAGATATAGCCTTCAGTTTAGCATTATTGCTATAGCCATTGTCAGCCTAACCGGCTGCCAAATGCTGAGTTCCGTGAACGAAACCTACCTGTCTGCTGACCCAGCAGAAACCGAATCGACGGATCTTTCGAAGCTTGTCAGCGAGGAAATTGTCATTGCTGCTGCAATGCCTATCACCCCAGATGGACAAGACGACATCGTGGAGCGTGAAGACGATCCTGCGCCCCTTGAGCCAGTAATGTTAAGCCCACAGGAAATTGAAGACCTTTGGGTAAAGGTTATAGCCGGTTTCAAACTAGACCATCACACCGATAACTCAAGAGTTAAATCAGAAATCAATTGGTATCTTCGTCATCCTGCGTACATAGCGCGCGTTGCTCAACGCGCATCACGTTACTTGTACTATATCGTCAATGAACTGGAAGCGCGTGACCTTCCTATGGAATTGGCCTTATTGCCCGTTGTTGAAAGTGCCTATGATCCATTCGCATATTCCCATGGTAAAGCCTCCGGCCTTTGGCAATTTATTCCGTCGACAGGCAAGCTTTACGGCCTCAAAATTGATTACTGGTATGACGGTCGACGAAATGTTGTAGAGGCAACCGACGCAGCATTGAACTACCTAACAGATTCTCACAAATCGCTTAATCAGGATTGGATGTTAGCACTGGCTGCCTACAACTCTGGCGAAGGCAACGTTCGCTACGCCATGCGCAAGAACACCCGTGCTGGAAAGCCAATCGATTTCTTTTCACTGCATCTATTTCGCGAAACCCAAGCTTATGTACCCAGACTGCTCGCTATTAGCGAACTGATCGCTAACGCAGAAGCTTACGGTATAGAACTCAAACCCATTATTAACGAGCCCTATTTTGAAATTGTTGATGTCGGCTCTCAAATTGATCTTGCAAGAGCTGCAGAGCTCGCTGAAATTTCTATAGAAGAATTGTATTTGCTAAACCCCGGCTTCAATAAATGGACGAGTCACCCCGATGGACCGCATGAATTACTTGTTCCGAAAGAGAAAGTAGCGATCTTCACCGAGAACCTTTCCAAGCTTCCTGTTGATCAGCGAATCGCCTGGAAAAGACATGAAATAAAGTCCGGAGATAACTTGGGCTCAATTGCTAACAAGTATCAAACAACGGTCTCGACGATTAAGAAGGTTAACAATTTACGCAGCAATGTCATTGTCACTGGCGACTCGCTACTAATTCCAATAGCAACCGCTAGCCTAGATGATTATCAACTAAGTGCCTCAGGAAGACTTAAAACAACGCAGGCATACGTTGAGAAGAAGTATGGTACCGAACCCGAGAAATATACAGTCAAGTCGGGAGACAGTTTTTGGGAGCTTTCTCGCACTTACGGTGTTTCGATGCGATCCTTGGCTAAGTGGAACGGTATGGCAACGACTGATCTGCTCTACCCTGGCAAAGAGTTGCTGATATTCAGTACTAACGCTAGCCCGACCTTGACTGTCGCTTCGCTATCGTCAAACAATATGATTCGTAAGGTAAATTACCGGGTGAGATCTGGGGAGTCATTAGCACGCATTGCTGACAAATTTAATGTCTCTGTGAGCAGTGTCAGAAAGTGGAACAAATCAATCACAGCACAAAAGTACATCCAACCAGGCGATCGACTGACGCTCTATGTAGATATCACTCAGACCGAGTGACCTTAACGCGTCAGGTATCTTATTGTTTGCTCAGGCCCTGATCGTGTTTCGCGGAAGGGTATGGCGTCGTCCATTTAATTAGTCTTACAACGTAGCCTTAGGCTGCGCCTCACCTAACATCGAATTATGTCGATACTAGAGCGTTTCCACCAAGCCACCGGGGTTCAAGCTTGAACGAAACTCTTGATACTCACTGAGTCCCTGCTGCGCGCCAAGCACCTTCGCAAGGCGATCCAAGTCTGACTCTGATTCTTTTTCTGTCTTGTTGTTTACATTGGTGACACTCATTACGACCGCGTCTCCATTAGAAAGAACAGCGTAACCCACAGACTTATTTCCCTCCGCTGGTCGGGCCAGTGTGAAAGCCTGAGTCGATATTTCTCGATCAAAAGTAAGCTGATTGCGCGACGTTTCGCTAGATACAGTCCATTTAAGATTATATTTGTCCGCAACGAATCTTGCGATGGAACCAGACTCCAACATAGCAACCATATCCTTCGCCTGATCTTCTGCAATGGTGATTGCTTGTTCGAGGGACAACGTCTCCTCTATCTGTGTTCGCACGTCAGCAATCGGCATAACTTCTTCGGGCTGATAGCGAGTAATACGAACAACGACATGATGATTCGGCGTAATTTCCAACAGTTCACTATTATTGCGATCTAGCAAAACATCATCACTAAACACGACTGACTGTACCGCCGGGTTACTGCCCAATCCAACGTCCGTAAATCGATTCACGTCACTTTCAGTCAAAATCGACAGCTCAAGTTCTACTGACGGATCAATTAGGTCTGGCGACTCGTATGAGATTTCGCTGAGTCTCGAAGAAAGTGAAACAAACATTTCTTCCGCTTCAGCTTCTCTGAATTCAGCTTCGACTCTAGATTTCACATCCTCAAATACGGGTTCTTTAGCATCTTCCATGTCGACCAATTTAATAAGGTGATAACCAAATTCTGTTAACACAGGTCCTGAAACTTGATTTAGTCCCAGGCCGTAGGCAGCCTCTTCGAATTCATCGACGAATGTGCCTTTGGGATTGAAGCCAAGATCACCGCCGAGTTCCGCAGAACCGGTATCATCAGAATACTCTTTTGCAAGATCAGTAAACGTTGCTTGAGTCGAGGTAATCTTGTCATAGACTTCGTCAATTTTTATTTTAGCTTGCTCTTCAGAAGTATCGTCATTTATCTCAACTAAGATATGCGAAACACGCCGACTTTCGGCTTCTGCATAGATTTCTTTTGTGTCTTGAAAAAAGGCTAGTAAGTCTTCTTCATTAACTTCCACGTCATCTAATAAATCATCGCGCTTCACTTCAAGGTATTCAATATCGACAGACTCTTGGGTCATGAACTGTGAGGCGTTATTTTCATAATAGGCTGATATCTCGTCTTCCGAAACCGTTAGAGATTCGCGAAGTTCTTCTACATTCACTCGTAAATAGGCTATGTCGCGTGTTTGCTGAGCGAGGCTATTAAGACGCTGAACCTCAGCATCAGTGATGAATGCGGTGTTTCGAATACCCGAATTGAGTTGGCCAAACACTTTGTCGAGTTGCATTTCATTTCTATAATTTAAAGCAGTGTAACCCGCTGAACCGATGACTAATTGAAATTGGTCTGGGCTATAGACACCCTCGATTTGAAATACAGGTGTAGAGACAATTTCCGCATCCAAGTCAGCGGAACTGTATTCGAGTCCAAGTTCTTCTGCAGCCCTCGTCAAGAGTTTACGAGCGACTAACGTATCTAGAACCTGTTGTCGAAGCTGATCTTCTTCTAGCTCATTGCCCTGCGCAGCGAGGATTCTCCGGCTGCGTTGGACTTCTACTTCCATTTCTTGCTGCGTTACATCAAGGCCATCTACCGTCGCGACTTTAGGTACCGGCGCGAGGAAGGTTGTAATGGATCCCATGCCGAACAGAGCAAATACAACAATAATCAACCCGACTATTAATTTTGCTACAACTCCGTCAGATGAATCTCGCAGACTTTGAATAGACATTGTGACCTCGTGAAACCGTTTGTATTTGAATGATGAATCTTAACAAAAAATGGCGCATCTGAGATGCGCCATTTTAATGATGTTACCTAACCACTCGTAAGAGTGGCAGACAGCTAACCGATATACTTAGTTAACTGCATCTTTTAGTGCTTTACCTGCTTTGAAAGCGGGTACTTTTGCGGCCTTGATTTGGATCTCTTCACCTGTTTGTGGGTTTCGACCTGTACGAGCCGCACGATCACGAACATTAAACGTACCAAATCCGACTAGAACAACTGAATCACCTTGCTTCAGTGCACCTGTTACAGAGTCGATCATTGCGTCAAGTGCACGACCGGCCGCTGCCTTTGTAATATCCGCAGAAGCTGCCATGTTTTCGATCAGTTCTTGTTTATTCACCCTTGCACCCCTTTATTGTAATTGACAGATTATATTTACTGTTATTTTTCGAGTTAAACATTACCGCTAATTGTTCGCGGCAGCCCCAGAGCTACTATCTTATACCAACTGGACAAAATAGCTGTCAAGAAGAAACTCCTAATGAGCAGATATTCTGTGGTCTGCATCACTTTCCGAGCCTGTATCTTGGTCTTTTCCAGCGGGTTCATCAAGTGGTTCCGGCATTCTTTGTAAAGCAACGTCAAGAACTTCGTCAATCCACTTCACCGGTCGGATAATAAGATCTCCCTTTATGTTCTCCGGGATCTCCTTCAGATCTCGCTTGTTTTCATCAGGAATGAGCACTTCCTTGATTCCACCTCGATGGGCAGCTAGCAGTTTCTCTTTTAAACCGCCGATAGGCAAGACCTGACCCCGTAACGTTATCTCGCCGGTCATTGCGACGTCTGAGCGAGCAGGGATACCGGTAAGAACAGAAACAAGTGCCGTACACAAAGCAATACCGGCACTGGGTCCATCCTTTGGTGTTGCGCCCTCAGGCATGTGTACGTGAAGGTCGTATTTTTCATGGAAGTCTTTGGCAATACCCAATACCTCTGCTCGGCTTCTGACAACGGTCATAGCGGCTTGTATTGATTCTTGCATAACATCCCCGAGGGACCCTGTCTTGGTCGTTACGCCCTTTCCAGGCACGGCTACCGCTTCGATCGTTAACAGCTCACCGCCGACGCTAGTTACGGCTAGACCCGTTACCTGACCTATCTGGTCCTTCTCTTCAGCTCGGCCAAAATTAAAGCGCTTGACCCCTGAATAATGTTCAATATTATCGCCGTCTATAATGACATTCTGTGCATCATTTCCTTCTAATGCAGACGCCTTGACGACTTTTCGACAGAGTTTTGCGACCTCTCGTTCTAGACCACGAACACCCGCTTCTCGGGTGTAATATCGTATAAGGTCGAGCACACCGCCGTCTTTGATGGCTAACTCATTTTTCTTGAGCCCATTATTCTTCAGCTGTTTCGGAATGAGGTAACGATTGGCAATATTCAGCTTTTCATCCTCGGTGTATCCGGGAATACGTATGATTTCCATGCGATCAAGCAACGGACCGGGAATATTCATCGAGTTTGAGGTGCAGATGAACATGACCTCGGACAAATCAAAGTCGACTTCCATGTAGTGATCGTTGAAGCTGTTATTCTGCTCCGGATCTAAAACTTCGAGTAGTGCTGAAGCAGGGTCACCGCGATTGTCTTGCCCCATCTTGTCAATTTCATCGAGCAGGAACAACGGATTACGTACGCCCGCCTTAGAGAGTTTTTGGATGATTTTGCCCGGCATGGATCCAATATAAGTTCGACGATGCCCTCTTATCTCCGCTTCATCTCGCACACCACCGACGGCCATCCGCACAAATTTCCGGTTGGTAGCACGGGCTATAGACTCACCTAATGATGTTTTACCCACCCCAGGAGGACCCACCAAACACAGTACCGGTCCCTTTATCTTCTTCACTCGCTTTTGAACGGCCAAATACTCAAGTATTCGATCCTTCACCTCTGTCAGTCCAAAGTGATCCTCTTCAAGCACCGCCTCAGCTTCTGCAATTTCAGTTCGAACCCTAGAGCGTTTTTTCCATGGAACGCTTAACATCCAATCGATATAGCTTCTTACAACCGTCGCTTCAGCAGACATCGGTGACATCATTTTCAGTTTGCCAATCTCGGCATTCGTCTTGTCACGCGCTTCCTTGGGCATACCGGCGCTTTCGAGCTTATTCTGAAGATCTTCAATTTCGTTTGGCACATCGTCAAGATCGCCCAACTCTTTCTCGATCGCCTTCATCTGCTCATTCAGATAATACTCTCGCTGACTCTTCTCCATTTGTTTCTTCACACGCCCGCGGATTCTCTTCTCAACATTGAAGAGGTCTATTTCAGACTCTAGCAGTTGCATCATACGTTCGATTCTCTCGCCGATACTGGTCATCTCGAGAATCTGTTGTTTGTGTGCGAGTTTGATATTTAACTGTGCAGCAATCGTGTCAACCAATCGACCCGGTTCTTCAATTGCTGACAGCGTTGTCATAACTTCTGGGGGGACTTTCTTGCTAAGTTGGACGTATTGATCGAAAGCAGACATCAACGAGCGCACGAAAGCTTCTGCGTCATCCGTCTGCAACGCTTCATTCTCTAAAACCGTCACACTACCGGTGAAGAATCCGTCAACATCTTCAATATTACTGACTTCAGCGCGGCTCTCCCCTTCGACCAAAATCTTGACTGTTTTGTCCGGCAGGCGAATCAGTTGCAGAATCGTCGCTAGTGTACCAATACTAAAAAGGTCATCGGTACCGGGCGCTTCATTTTCGGGGTCACGCTTTGCGACCAGCAATACTTTCTTATCTTGATCATTCTGCTGTGCGTGTTCCAATGCCCTAATCGACTTTTCTGTTCCAATGAACAGAGGTTGAACGCCATGAGGATAGACCACCATGTCGCGCAATGTGACGATTGGTACATTTGTCAGCGTTGCCATAATAACTCCTGCTGGTTGAGCATTAACCCAACTCCATTTACTGACCATAAGGATGGCCAATCGATGTAGCGCCACCTGTAAACGATTGCCGCTGCATCTATAAATTCTAGCTATCTTACAAAGAAAAAGGGGCCCTTTTAGCCCCTTATATTGTTATTGGTCTGTTTTTTGGAAATTCAAGGCCGATTATTCAGGTGCGGCCTTTTGTTGATCGAGATTCTCGTAAATCAAAATTGGCTCAGATGTTCCATTAATGACATTCTCGTCAATAACCACCTTTGAGACATTTTCTTCAGATGGGATGTCGTACATGACCTCAAGCAAGACTGCCTCTAGAATCGAACGTAGGCCTCGCGCGCCTGTTTTACGCTCCATTGCCTTTTGAGCAATTGCGACCAACGCATCATCACGAAAATCTATTTCTACATCTTCCATCTCAAACAGCTTTGAATACTGTTTGGTATAAGCATTCTTTGGCTCTTTAAGAATCCGAATCAATGCATCGGCATCCAGTTCATCCAATGTAGCGATAACGGGCAGTCTGCCGACAAATTCCGGTATTAATCCGTACTTAACCAGGTCTTCTGGCTCAACAGTACGCAGCGTATCGCCAAGATTCTTCTTAGTTGCCGTCGTTTCAACCTCCGCATGGAAGCCGATACCACTATTCGATGACCGATCCATGATGACTTTGTCTAAGCCTGAAAACGCGCCACCACAAATAAACAGAATATTAGATGTATCAACCTGCAGGAACTCCTGCTGAGGGTGTTTACGACCACCTTGAGGGGGTACGGACGCAACGGTACCTTCGATCAATTTCAATAAAGCTTGCTGTACACCTTCACCGGACACATCGCGGGTAATTGATGGGTTGTCGGATTTACGGGAAATTTTGTCAATCTCATCAATATAGACAATACCCACCTGGGCTTTATCCACATCGTAATCGCATTTCTGAAGCAGCTTCTGAATGATGTTCTCGACATCTTCGCCAACATAGCCGGCCTCAGTGAGTGTGGTTGCATCAGCAATAGTAAAGGGTACATCCAATAATCGCGCTAATGTTTCAGCAAGCAGCGTCTTACCCGTACCGGTTGGTCCAATCAGAAGGATGTTACTCTTCTGAAGTTCGACTTCGCCTTTCTTACCAGAGTAATTAAGGCGCTTGTAATGGTTATAGACCGCAACCGACAACACCTTTTTGGCCCACTGCTGACCAATGACATACTCATCGAGGATGCCGCTAATTTCCTGCGGAGTCGGTAACTTACGCTTCTCTGTCTCTTCAGTACTTTCTTGAAGCTCTTCACGAATTATGTCATTGCAAAGCTCAACACATTCGTCGCAAACGTATACAGACGGACCTGCAATCAGTTTACGTACTTCATGTTGACTCTTCCCGCAGAAATTGCAGTGAAGCAACTTACCGTCGCCGTTCCCGCTATCATGCTCGTCAGACATTTATCACCCCTACTACACAAGTTCTTTAAACAGCTTTCCGTTCATTCAGACACGTTGAAAACTAATAATATTTTATATTTTTCAGACAGTTAGAATCATAAGTTAATCCTAACTGTTACCCTATCGATCCATCTACAATTTAAATACTATCTAAAAGTCGAGCAAATGAGAACTTCAAATATCCCGCATCGCTCTAACTACTACCCAGTACTAGACGGTCGCTAAAGTTGTTCGTGCTTCTTGGACTCGATCTACAAGACCATACTCTGCAGCCTGATGTGCTGTCATAAAGTTGTCTCGTTCTGTGTCCGCTGCGACTTGTTCAACTGTCTTGCCCGTATGAGAAGCAAGGATTTCATTGAGTCTCGTACGCAGAAATAGAATTTCTTTGGCTTGAATCTCAATATCGGATGCTTGACCTTGAGAGCCACCGCTTGGCTGGTGAATCATCACGCGAGAGTTAGGTAGACAAAATCGCTTACCTTTCGTGCCACCGGCTAATAAGAACGCACCCATGCTAGCTGCCTGACCTATGCACATAGTCGACACATCATAGTTCATGATTTGCATGGTGTCGTATATCGCTAAACCGGCTGTAACGGATCCGCCTGGCGAGTTAATGTAAAGCTGAACATCTTTTTCAGCATTCTCTGATTCTGCGAACAAGAGCTGCGCGACCACGAGGTTAGCAACCTGATCGTCAATCGGACCGACAATAAAAATGATTCTCTCTTTGAGCAACCGCGAAAAGATGTCGTAGGAACGTTCACCTCGAGCAGTCTGCTCTACAACCATTGGCACTAGACCTAAGCCTTTGGTATCCGGCAGAAATCGATCTTCAAAATTGTTGCTCATTTAAACCTCATCAACTAGAACAATTAGGGTTCGCTCAATGAATACTGGTTTATAAACCAGCTGTTCAATTACTCATTAAGGCGAGTTGTTAAAATACCATTGAACACTGCTATTACCAATAGCTCAAGGGCACGCCATTCTGTGTATCAACATCATCGCCATCAGAAAACGATTCGGACGCGCAACTAATGGCGGAATGGTAAGTTAAAGCAAAATACTACAAGGGATACGCAGTATAAGATCGATTCGATCTGCCTTAAATCAATAATGAGACCTTTATTGAAAACTTCAATGCTTGAAGGTCATTATTTTTTAATTAAATGACCCTACAAATTCCAGGTGAAGAATTAACTATCGGCTTCTTCACCTTCCTCTGACTCGGCCATAGGGGCTTGTGGTGCTGGTTTAATTGCCGCGGCGTAATCCTGTTCAACGTCAGTGACGGTGGCTTTATCCAAGATTGTGTCGATAACTTCATTTTCCAGAACAAGGTTCTGAATTTGAGTCAGTTGCTGTTCGTTGCTGTAGTAAAAGTTAATTATCTGTTCGGGATCTTCGTACGAGCTTGCCATTTTTTCAATCATGGCCTTTACCTTGTCATCGTCAGCTTTAACTTCAAATTGCTCTACAATCGCATTGACGATCAATCCAAGTGAGACGCGCTTCTCGGCCTGTGCTTTGAACATTTCAGCCGGCAACATCGATGGGTCGATATTGTTACCGCCACCAAACTGTTGAACAGCTTCCTGTCTTAGTCGATCAATTTCCTGATCAATCAGTGCTTTAGGCAGATCAACTGAATTTTGCTCAATGAGCGCATCCATCACAAGATTCTTCAGCTTGCCTTCTGTCGCCGCTTCAACTTCTCGTTCCATGTTTGAACGTACTTCGACCTTGAAAGCCTCAACACCGCCTTCCTTTACGCCAAAATTAGTAAAAAATTCGTCATCTAGCTCGGGTAATTCTGAAGCAGATACCGAATTGATCTTGATTTTAAAGACAGCTTCTTTACCTGCTAGTTCTTCTGATTGGTACTCTGCAGGAAATGTCACATTTACGTCGACTTCATCGCCCTTTGAAGCACCTTCTATGCCCGATTCAAAACCAGGGATCATCTGACCTGAACCCAAGACAAGATCTGACCCTTCGCCTTTACCACCATCAAATGCTTCGCCGTCAAGAAAACCGTCAAAGTCGATATTAACCTTGTCGCCATCGGCACATTTTCTATCAACTTCAGCAAACTCAGCTCGTTGTTCGCGCAACGTTACGATCATGGTCTCAACGTCAGCGTCAGTAACCGATGAGACAACCTTCTCAACGGAAATATTTGCAAAGTCGGCGAGTTCAATTTCTGGAAAAACTTCAAATACAGCGGTAAATTCAAGATCTTTTCCCGCTTCCATGTTTACATCTTCGATCTGAGGCATACCAGCGGGCGATACGTCTTGCTCTTGAATAGCCGCAGCATAGGATGTCTGCATGACCTCAGAGCTTACTTCTTGACGAATACCCTCACCAAAGCGTCTTTTCACTTCGCGCATGGGCACCTTGCCTGGGCGAAAACCTTTGATTTTTACCTGACCAGCAGTCTGTTTAAGCTTTTCGTCAACTTTGCTGTCCAATTGATCGGCAGGCACGCTGATCCGCATACGGCGTTCAAGCCCAGAAGTCTTTTCAAGAGTTACTTGCATTGATTTTTCCTACTGTCGCTCTCGCCCTATTGGGCTCGAACAAAGTCTAGATGTTAAAAAAGATATGGTGCGAAAGGAGAGACTCGAACTCTCACATCTTACGATACTGGTACCTAAAACCAGCGCGTCTACCAATTCCGCCACTCTCGCATTTTTTGGTCGTGATTCAGACATTTTGGTAGAAATGCCTTTTTGGTGAATCCGACTCACACTAGATCACAATGATCTGGAAGGGCCGCGATTATAGACAGGCGCGCCGCCTTCATCAAGTATCTTTAGGTATCAATCTCATCACGCCCAATTGTAAGGCTAGGCTAGAACAAATTTGTCGCCGCAAACTCCCTGAATTACAGGATAACTGCGCAAACAGTGAATCTCGAACAGATTATGCGAACACCTCGGTTTAGCAACCTTGTCGCAAATAAAAGCACTTATTCTTGGCCGATTGGTTTGAAATTGGCTGAACAACGAGGTGAGTAACGAGCTTTAACCGCCACGCGCAGAGCTACGATTGAGCTTTTTCTAACAAAGTTGTTTTGAATTTGGGGTGAACGACGCAGGCTTAACCGCCACGCGCAGTGCTACGATTGAGCTTTTTCTAATAAAGTTGTTTTGAATTTGGGGTGAACGACGCAGGCTTAACCGCCACGCGCAATGCTGCGACTGAGCTTTTTCTAATGGCGTTGTTTTGAATTTGGGGTGAACGACGCAGGCTTAATCGCCACGCGCAGTACTGCGACTGAGCTTTTTCTAATGGAGTTGTTTTGAATTTGGGGTGAACGACGGGGCTTGAACCCGCGACCACCGGAATCACAATCCGGAGCTCTACCAACTGAGCTACGCCCACCACATCAAAACCGATTAAGGTGTTTAAACGTCTATCTAAATGGGTACTGTTTCCAGCTGCATAAATTCAGATCTGGTGCGCCCGGCAGGAATCGAACCTGCAACCCTCGGCTTAGAAGGCCGATGCTCTATCCGATTGAGCTACGGGCGCAGAAACTGTCATGTCGACCGCATTTGCTGTCTGATCTGCAAAGAAAACCCAAAAAATTGGTCGGGGTAGAGAGATTCGAACTCCCGACATCCTGCTCCCAAAGCAGGCGCGCTACCAGACTGCGCTATACCCCGATTTTCATCTTTTCCTACTGTTAGCAATTGGTCTAAATCAATCACTAAACGAATGAATTCAAAGTTTCTGAACCCATCTTGGAAATGACATTTGCGTATGGTGCCATAGGCACCAGATAATACGCATCTCAGTAGAAGTGGTTACCACCTCGTTTGAGAGGAGCGCATTCTACTGAACGACGGCATCGACAGTCAAACACTCTCGCGAGTATTCTGTCAGTAATCCAATATTTATTTTGTTAAAGAGACAACAATCGTGACAAACGACCCGATAAGAAAGCATCACTACTTCATTTCAGACTTGCATCTAGACGCATCCCAGCCACAAATACGGGATGCATTTGTCAATTTCCTGCAAAACCAGCTGGTAGATGCGGCGTCTTTATATATTTTGGGCGACTTTTTTGAAGTGTGGCTTGGCGACGACGATGATGAATCGTTCAACTTGGAGGTTATCGAAAGTTTAAGGACCCTCACAATTCCTGTTTACATTATGCACGGCAATCGAGACTTTTTAATCGGCGAGAAATTTTGTCAGCAAACAAACAGCGTATTGCTCCCTGATCCAACAGTCGTCGAGTTGTTCGGCACCCGCTTCTTGCTGATGCACGGTGATAGTCTCTGTACCCGCGATGAAACCTATATGGCGACACGAAAAGCGTTCAGGGACCCACTTTTTCAAAAAGACTTCTTGTCAAAACCTTTAGCTGAGCGAAAAGCTTATGCACAAGCTATACGCGATCAAAGCAAACAACATATGCAAGGCAGCGTTCAAGAAATAATGGATGTTACGCCTCAGGAAGTCATCGCTGAAATGGAGAAACACGGCGTAAAACAGCTTATTCACGGTCATACCCACAGACCCGCGCGTCATACCGTCGATTTATCGCAGAGCCAGGGCACACGATATGTGATGGGCGATTGGAACGAATTAGGTTGGTACCTTGTCGTTAGCAACTCAGCCTCAGGTGCCGATGTCGCCTTAGAATCTTTCAAGATTGCCTAACGATTACCGCTAATCTATTTTTGGTCGCCCGCTATGAAATCGAAAATCTGTGTCTTGGGATTCGATGAGGCGCTTATCCTGCTGGAGAAAATAGCTGACTCTCGACTCGAAGCTTTCCTCTTCTTTTTTGTCTGAGTTGCTCTGCGCCGTTTGTTGGATCGTTTTAGCGAAGTCCAAATAGACTTTAAAGTGTCGTGCTTCCGATTTCAGAAGTGAGCCGTAAAATTCAGCCAACTCATCATCTAACACCTGCATCAGTCCTTCAAACCGCTCACAGCTTCGTGCCTCAACAATGGCGCTGACAATTAAAATATCAATCAATCTTCCCGGTTCGTGAGTTCTTACATTTTTCCTTAGCTCCCCCGCATATCGTGCAGAAGATATTTGCTCGTAAGGAATCTTTCGTTCAGTCAAAATGGCGACTACTTGCTCAAAATGGCGTAACTCTTCCCTCGCAAGCTTTGAAAGCTGCAGCAATAATTCAGGGTATTCTACGTAGCGATACATTAGATTTAACGCCGTCGAAGCGGCTTTCTTCTCACAATTTGCATGATCTATTAACAATACATCCAAGTTATCCTGCGCGCAGGCAATCCACTCATGCGGTGTCTTGCATAACAAGAATTGATTAATTTCCAAATTTTCAAGTATTCCTGGCACGATCTCACCTTAACTTTATAGACTGATTCGGGTAGACTGATGCCCGTTTTTTAAGGGCTTGCCTTGCGCAAGCCAACTTGATTTTATTCATTCAAAGAGGACATAAGTTGTGCTAGAAGCTTATCAACAACACGTCGCAGAACGTTCAGAACTAGGCATTGACCCAAAGCCGCTTAGCGCGGAACAGGTTAACGGCTTGATCGATTTATTGAAAGAACCACCGAGCGGTCAGGAAGCTTTTATTCTGGATCTGTTAGAAAATCGCGTGCCAGCCGGCGTTGATGATGCGGCTTACGTAAAAGCGGGATTCCTTACGGCCATTGCCAAAGGTGAAAGTGTTTCTCCACTTGTCGACAAGAAGAAAGCGACTGAGTTACTTGGCACCATGTTGGGCGGCTATAACATTACGTCCTTGGTCGAACTGTTAGATGATGACGAAGTGGCTGAAGTCGCCGTTGCAGCGCTATCAAGAACACTTCTAATGTTTGACGCATTTCATGACGTTGTTGAAAAGTCTAAAACTAACACGCATGCAAAAACTGTCGTTGAAGCTTGGGCAAATGCCGATTGGTTTACCGCGAAACCTAAGGTGCCTGAAGCAATTAAAATTACAGTCTTTAAAGTCGACGGCGAAACCAATACAGATGATTTATCGCCAGCTGGAGATGCATGGAGTCGCCCTGACATTCCACTACACGCCCTAGCAATGCTCCAAAAGACCATGGAAAACCCGCTTGAAACAATCGAGCAACTCAAGAAAACCGGCAATCCTGTCGCCTATGTCGGAGATGTCGTTGGCACCGGTTCTTCGCGTAAGTCTGCGACAAACTCAGTGTTATGGCACATGGGTGATGACATCCCTAACATCCCTAATAAAAGAGATGGCGGTGTCGTACTCGGCGGAAAAATTGCTCCCATCTTTTTCAATACGATGGAAGATGCAGGCGCCCTACCTATTGAGTGTGACGTCAGCCAATTAAGCACTGGCGATGTCGTTACGGTACATCCCTATGAAGGGAAAATTACAAATGAAGCAGGTGATTTGATTTGCGAGTTCGAACTAGCAACTCAGGTACTGCTTGACGAAGTCCAAGCAGGCGGACGTATACCTCTTATTATCGGTCGCGGACTAACAGAGCGCGCACGAGAATCTCTGGGCATGGGTAACAACGATATATTCCGAAAGCCAATACCAGCAAAGTCATCGGACAAAGGCTTCACGCTTGCTCAGAAAATCGTTGGCAAGGCTTGTGGCGTAGAGGGTGTTCGCCCCGGAACTTATTGCGAGCCCAAGATGACGACCGTCGGTTCTCAAGACACAACGGGACCAATGACACGTGATGAATTGAAAGAACTCGCCTGCCTTGGCTTCTCAGCAGACCTAGTCATGCAGTCTTTCTGCCATACTGCGGCTTACCCTAAGCCGGTTGATATTGATACTCAACACACCCTGCCTGACTTTATTCAAACTCGCGGCGGCGTTGCACTTCGCCCCGGTGACGGTATCATCCACTCTTGGCTGAACCGCATGTTACTGCCCGATACGGTTGGTACTGGCGGCGACTCACACACACGATTTCCAATGGGGATAAGCTTTCCTGCCGGTTCAGGTTTAGTTGCCTTCGCTTCGGCCCTTGGGGTTATGCCCCTCGATATGCCCGAGTCGGTTCTCGTTCGCTTTAAAGGCGAGATGCAGCCTGGCATCACTCTGCGCGACCTCGTCAATGCGATTCCTTATGCAGCGATCCAGAAAGGTTTACTAACCGTTGCAAAGGAAGGTAAGAAAAATATCTTCAGCGGTCGTATTCTCGAAATTGAAGGACTGCCTGATCTGAAGGTTGAGCAAGCTTTCGAAATTAGTGACGCTTCTGCTGAACGTTCAGCGGGTGGTTGTACCATTCAATTAGGCAGAGATTCACTCATCGAATACATCAGTTCCAACATTACGCTACTTAAGTGGATGATATCTGAAGGCTATGGCGATGCTCGAACTATTGGCCGTCGTATTACTGCAATGGAAGCTTGGGTTGCTGATCCAGTGTTGATGGAACCAGACAGCAATGCGCAGTACGCTGAGATAATCGAGATAGATCTAAACGAAATCAAAGAGCCATTGCTCGCCTGCCCTAACGACCCAGATGATGTTAAACCATTGTCGGCAGTCGCTGGTCAACATATTGATGAAGTCTTTATCGGTTCATGTATGACAAACATCGGCCACTTCCGTGCCGCTGCAAGTTTATTAGCGAAAGCAAAGTCCATTCCTACACGTCTTTGGATTTCTCCACCAACAAAAATGGATGAACACCAATTACGCGAAGAAGGTATTTACAATATTTTTGCAAGTGCCGGCGCTCGAACTGAAATGCCCGGATGTTCTCTGTGCATGGGAAATCAAGCTCGAGTCGCACCGAACACAACGTGTGTTTCAACGTCGACTCGGAACTTCCCCAATAGACTTGGTGATAATGCGGATGTGTTTTTATCTTCTGCCGAACTTGCAGCCATCGCCAGTGTACTAGGCAGGCTTCCAACACCGGAAGAATATCAGGAATACATGAAGGATCTTAATACAATGGGTGACGAAATTTATCGTTATCTTAACTTCGATCAAATCGAATCCTTCCAGAAAAGTGCCGATACAGTCACGATCCCAGCGGTCAATATTGTAGACGTCGCATAAGTTATCGTCTGATAATGTAAGACTCTATAGAGCTGTCAGTGACTTTCTTCGGAAAGTTCTGACAGCTTTTTTGATTTCTCTAACAAGACTAGGATCAGCCCTTCCTTTATATTCAGCTTCGATAAATAACTGCGTAACCATCAGTATTTCAACTTTAAGCTCTGGGAATTTTTCAGACAGCCGATCGGCAAAATCATTCGCTCCTTCACCGACTCTACGCTCGACTCCGATTCGACTGGCAGCCAGGCAAAATCGTAGATAAGTTTTATCCATTGCAGACATTGGCCTGTAAGTTCTTCTCGACAAAATGAATAATCCGACGACACCTAATACAGTGAAAAATGCCGCTAGCATTATCGAACCCAGCTTTTTTCTATCGACCTTTCCGATGTATTGCTCAAGCAAACCCACTTGAGTTTCGGGCGTGTAACCAACAACCCAAGTATCCCAGTAGTGACCCAACGCATCGATCTGCAGTCTAAGGTCCGTCAACCAAAGTAACTCTCTATACTTCAATAAGCTTAAAGGTGAGTCTTCGAGGAAACTGTTTTCCGATTCCACGGCAGCTTCAAGTCCCCTCTCGATCCGCTCAGGCGCGACTGCAGAGGTGGGATCAAACCTGATCCAACCTTCCCCTTCTATCCAAACCTCAGCCCAAGCATGCGCATCGAACTGTCTTACGGAAACGAATTTACCCGTTGGGTTGTACTCGCCGCCGTGGTATCCGAGCACGACCCTTGCAGGAACCCCTGCTGCACGCATTAAAAACACAAAGGAGCCTGCAAAATGCTCACAAAAGCCTCGACGTGACTCAAACAAAAACGCATCGATACCATCTTTACCAAGCAGCGGCGGCTTCAGCGTGTAAGTAAAGTCTTCGAGACCGTACATCTGCAAAGTCTCTCGAACGTAAGATCGAGGCGTGCTTGAATTTCGGAATCGCTCCTGCGCTAAGGCCCTAGCTCGTTCATTACCCTTGTCTGGAATTCGGGTATACCGATATCGCCAAAAGCTACTCAGTTCTCGCTCGAGAGAATAATTTAGATTTGATTTGAGATCATAGCGGAGCCTTTGTCGAACGGGACTTCTCGAGGCTAGTCGAAAATCGTGTAGCATCACCACATCAGCGATCTTCGGTAGTTCAGGCATTGCGAGGGCAAACAACCAATTCTGCTGGGTCGGCTCAAGCATTATTTCATATTCGACAGAACCTCCTCGATACTCGACGTCACTGGCCCAATCCGGCGCCTCTTCATTGAATCGCCATGCATCCCGTCCTAACAACTTATCCTGAGTCCAAGTTGTACCGTCAAATTCAGACAACACCAGACCGCGCCAATACAGCGCGCTATATTTTGGTACATCCGCTTTGAACGTTGCTTTAAACGCCAACCCATCCGATTGCGTTAAGCGCGAAATGTCCCCAGGCGACATACTATTCGTGACACCTGTTCGACCGAACTCTGTCTGCAGGGGTACGCTCCACAATGGCGAAATCCTCGGAAAGAGCACAAACAAAATCAACATCAATGGAATTGATTGACCCACCAGCACGAGCGCGGTCTTTAATGTAAGCAATGGATTGTGATGACTCCGGGTTTGGTTCAATCCGACCAAACCTGCGGTGATCATAATTACTGCAAACAACATATAAAGGGTGGCTGGAATGGTTTGCAGGAAGAGGAATTCAGTGAGTGCGACAAAATAGGCCAACAGCACAACGATGCCAGCATCACGTTTGTCTTTCATTTCTAAAAGCTTCAACACGAAAGCAACTATCAGCAGCGCAACAGCGGGTTCGACACCATAAATTTTTTGATAGCCCAGCGGTATGCCGGCAATACCACAGACAACAAACATCACCTTGACCCAACGACCTGGATAGGCCCAACGTCCTTGATAAATCATTACCCGCCATAGACCACAGGCTAGACAGACCAAAGTAATCCACCACGGTATTCGACTTATATGGGGCAAAATGACAGCTGCTTGCGCAACAAGCAGCCAAACTAAACTATTTCTAGGTATTTGATATTGGATCATCGAGTCTTTGCCTCGGTCCCAGACATTAATCCCGTTTCACTTTCAAAGACGGCCAAATCTTTGAGCAGCTGCAGTCGATGCGCTGCTGAGTTGGCTGGACTGCGCTCAAAACCAGGCAGGCGCAAACCATACTCATCACTTGTTTTGGAGGCCTGCAAAACCCAAAAGCACAAACGGCTTAATCGACTCTCTCTATCCATGCCAGCAAAGTAGTCCCAGTCAAGCCATATCCTACGATCAACGAAGCCTGAGAATTCCTTAACTTGAAGCTCGTCGGTCCTTGCATAGGTTTTCCATGAAATATGTCTAGGAGAATCCCCGGGTTCAAATTCGCGTAAGCCATGAAAATCTTCAACACCCTGTTTCTGAGGCATATCGCCTTCATCGCCCATTGATTCTGCGGCGGGCACTGCACCGCCATCGACTGGACGAGGGAAAACAAGTGTCCTTGCATCAAGGTCAACCCAGGACCAAGCGCGAAACAAACCAACGGGATACACCGTTTGTACCATAAGACGACCCGGGTTTAGTACACCACGGGTTTTAGTCTTAACGAATAACTTTACAGTGACTTCCCTTTTCTCAAGCAGATCAGCGTTAGCCATCGAATCAGCATCCCAGCCCAAAACGATCGCCTCATAGGTACGCCTGCCATTTCTCGACAGTATCACCTCGAACTCGGCATCCTCACCGGCAAACACCATGTCACTCTTACCTGCACTGAGTGTAAGCCCAGACAAGTTTCGAAACGTATGCAGAATACTCACCATGAACAAGCTGCTGAGCAAGAAGGCTAAACCGTATATCAGGCTGTTTTGATAATTGACCCCAGCCAGCACCATAAAAAAGATCAGCAGCGCAAAATACACGCCCTGCCGGGTCGGTAGAATGAAGATGTTCTTCTGATTGAGATTAACGGTATTCGAAGGTGGAAGACGTCTGCTGAGCCATTTTTGAAACCCGTTCGATCGCCAGAATGCATTGCTCGTCGTTACGCTATCTCGCCTCGTTGATTTGGCTCCCATATCAACCGATGATATCCACTCGATTTAGCAAGCGTTGCGCTAACGCGGTGCCTGTGTGATCTGAGAAGTCGCCATTTTCCCGTAACCGATGTTCTACAACGCCAGGCAATACCGCTTGAATATCTTCTGGGACAACATGATCACGGCCGTCCAGCAGAGCCCAAGACTTTGCACTGGCCAAAAGAGCCAGCGCACCACGCGGTGATAATCCCAGGGCAAACTCAGGGGCATGACGAGTGTAGTGAACTAACCGCTGAAGGTAGTCGATCAGCGCATCTGAAGCGTTAACTTGTTTGGCTTGCATCTGAAAGCGAACGAGATCATCGCTGCTCATTGTTGGTTTCAACCGAGATAAAACGGCACGCCTATCTTCTCCTCGTAGCAATACTCTTTCGGCGGCAGGGTCTGGGTAACCCAGTGAAATTCGCATCATAAAACGATCGAGCTGGGAATCTGGTAATGGGAATGTACCGGCTTGAGTATTTGGGTTTTGGGTCGCAATGACAAAAAAGGGTTCAGGTAAGGGTCTAGTTTCACCTTCTACGGTTACCTGCCGCTCTTCCATGGCTTCTAACAAGGCGCTCTGACTTTTTGGTGTGGCACGATTAATTTCATCTGCAAGTACAAGTTGACTGAAGATGGGACCAGGATGAAAATCGAAGTTGCTTTGCGCTCGATTAAAAATAGACACGCCGAGAATATCTGACGGTAACAGGTCGCTGGTAAATTGAATTCGGTTGAAACTAAAACCTAATGCGGACGCTAATGCCTGCGATAACGTGGTTTTACCCATACCCGGCAGATCTTCGATGAGTAGATGCCCACCGGATATCAAACAACACAGGGACAACTTAATTTGATGCTCTTTCCCGAGAAGCACTTCGCCAACTTCGGCAACAGTCCTTCTTAACACGTCATCCATGAATTTCCCTAAATTAGGATTGAAGGCACTACTTCAAGATTGATTATGAAGTTCTATCACCTCGTTGCTGGGGCCTTCCAGTTTTGTCTTGGCGCCATCATTTCGCTTTGATTCAAGTCTGCTTAGATAACCTTGATCAATGCCACCGGTTACATAACGGCCATCAAAAACACTTGTGTCAAAGTGCTTAATCTTGTCATTGATCCCAAGTGCGCACGCCTCCAAGTCTTCGATATCTTGATAAACAAGCCAATCAACGCCGATATACTTAGCGATTTCCTCAACAGTATTACCGTGCGCCACAAATTCATGGGCCGCTGGCATATCTATTCCATAAACATTTGGGAACCTTACCGGTGGAGCAGCAGACGCGAGATAAATCTTCTTCGCACCGGCATCTTTCGCCATCTGAACAATCTGTTTTGAGGTCGTTCCACGCACGATAGAATCATCCACCAAGAGTACATTTTTTCCCTTGAATTCAAGTTCAACTGTACTCAGCTTGCGCCTAACTGACTTCGCGCGTTCCGTTTGCTCTGGCATGATAAACGTACGACCTATGTACCGATTTTTAACCAAACCTTCCCGATATTTAACATTTAGTTTATGTGCCATCGGCAATGCTGAAGTACAGCTTGTGTCCGGAATAGGTATCACAACATCGATGTCGTGATCAGGATGTTCGCGTAAAATCTTCTCCGCGAGTTTTTCACCCATCTTTAAACGGGCCTTGTAGACAGATATTCCATCCATAACCGAATCGGGTCTTGCGAGGTAGACGTGCTCAAAAATACAGGGGTTGAACTGTCCTTTGTTACAGCATTGTCGGCTGTGCAACGTCCCGTTGGTTTGAATGTATATCGCCTCACCCGGCTCAATGTCTCTGACAAGCTCAAAACCTAATACACTTAAGGCAACACTCTCGGACGCAATCATGTATTCAGTGCCTTTCTCAGACTCCCTCTTGCCGAAACAAATAGGTCGAATGCCATTCGGGTCTCTAAAACCCACAATACCATGACCGACTATCATCATGACGACCGCGTAAGCGCCAATTGCCCGATCATGAACTCTGGAGACGGCCTCAAATACCTCGTCAGGTTCAGGTCTCATGCCAGCAACGTTGTGGAGTTCGTGAGCAAAAACATTCAAAAGAACTTCAGAGTCTGACGACGTATTAATATGTCTGCGATCTGTGCGGAACAAATCCTCATTTAATTCATCTTTATTGGTCAGATTACCGTTGTGTGCAAGACATATCCCAAACGGAGAATTCACGTACATCGGTTGAGCTTCAGCTGAACTGGAGGTGCCAGCCGTCGGGTAACGGACATGGGCGATGCCCATATTCCCTTTAAGTTGGTTCATATGACCTTGGTGAAATACATCCCTAACGAGGCCATTACTCTTTCTAAGGTGAACTAAATCGCCTTCGCATGTAACAATACCCGCAGCATCTTGCCCACGATGTTGTAAAACTGTGAGAGCGTCATACAGCTCATAACTCACCTCTCCTTGTCCTACCATTCCAACTATGCCGCACATATCAAACGCACCCTTGGTGTTATGTAGACTGAACTTGCTCAATCACTTTACTTGCACTATCCCAACCCGTCATCTGAATCCAGTCACCGAACGCAACAAAGGACGGTATAAGCACTGACCCTTGCCACCAGGCATCATCGGAGACGCCGATTCGAGCAAGAACGGCAACGACAACTACGATGATCAATCCACCGCGCGCAAAACCGAACATCAAACCCAACAACTTATCCAAACCTGATAAGCCCGCAACCTTTACGATCTGGACAATTAGACTATTGACCAAACCACCTACGAGTAACGTGGTAAAAAACAAACCTACATAGGCGACTATATTCCTGACGGAATCAACTTCAATAAAATTAACGAGAAGCGTCGCAGCCTGCGCCCCAAAAAGTCGTGAAACAATCATCGCAGCGATGAGTGTCACCAAGGAAAGTGCTTCCCGAATAAACCCGCGGCGCAAACTAATCAGTGTTGATGCACCGACAATAGCGATAATTACCCAATCAACAATAGAAAATGCCGGCACTAAATATTTCTCTCTATCAAGCTAATATTATCCACCGAGTTGGTTCGCATCGTCTTCAATATTGTAACGAACGATCTGACCTTTCAGGTCGAAATCTTTTTCAATCTTCCCGCCATACACCGATAACTCTGTCCGATTGTGCATCGGTCCAACAAAAACCTTGTACATAATCGCTTCCTTTGTCTTGTCTGTGAGTATGTAGGAATTGTATTTATCATCCCGCAAGTCTTGGCGTAACTTCATAGCATTTTGTTGATTACGAAAACTACCGAGTTGCAGTGTCCAGCTAATGGGTAAGGCGTTATGATCCAAAGCATAGGTTTTTGAAGCAGCTTCTTTTGATACCTGACTGTCTGCAACGGCGCTGCCACTTTGTTTCGAATTTGCCACAGGGCCTGATCGGTAAACCGGCAGATCTTGCACATTAGAGAGATCATTGGCTGCCATTTTTTGTTGTATTTGCTCAATAGTGAAGGAGTCCACTTCAATCCTAGGCGGCTCAGGAACCGTCGCTATAACTCTGGCTCTATCTTGAGCAGAACCATCAAGAAGCATCGGCAAAATAATGATCGCTAACATTGTTAGAACAATTGCGCCGATCATGCGTTGTTTTAGTTTGGTTTCCACCTAGAGAATCTCAAGTCAAGAATTCAGGTTAAGACACTTAGCTAACGACTCGCGAGTTGTCAGTTACAAGGTCTGTTCCGAGGTCTGTTTCGAGGTAGACAAGTACGTCTGCAACCACCGGAAACGAACCAAACACCAATACGCATTCACCCTTGGATGTGTTTGCAATAGCAGCGTCATAAGCCTCGCGTACTTTACCATAGGTTCTAGCTGTTAACCCACAACTGGATGCCAAGCATTCCGCCATATCTTTGGCACTCGCTGCTCTATCGACCGGCATATCTGCGAAAAACCAATTATCGACAACATCTCGCATTGCGATAAAAACCCCCGCCATGTCTTTATCTGCATACATTCCTACTACGGCGTTAACGGGTCTGCCTATCGCTTCTTTACAATTATCTCTAAGTAGCTCAGCCGCGTTGGGGTTGTGCCCTACATCGAGAATCGTGTTGACCTGCCCTGGAATCGTTTGAAATCGGCCGGGTAGAGAGACACGCCGCAACACATCCGCAATATCGTGACGACTAAGCTCACAATCGAGCAGTCGACAAGCTTCAATTGCGGCCACCGCACTGGGCAATGGCAAACCACAATGTTGCAACGATATGGCGACGTCACCTCGCTCATAGGCGTCACCATTAATAAGAAAATCTTCGTCCAATATAAGAAGCGGCGTTTTATGTTGGGCAGCTTCAGTTTTCAGGCTGCTAGGCGGATCAGAGTCGACAAGGATACAGGGTTTACCCGGCCGCATAATCCCGGCCTTTTCGCGAGCAATTATTTCTCGCGTATCACCAAGCCACTGTTCATGATCAAGGGCGATTTTTGTAATGATACTTAGATCAGGGTTAACGATATTCATGGCATCGAGCCGTCCGCCTAAGCCTACTTCCAGGATCGCTAAATCTAACTCAGAGTCATTAAATATCTGCAGCGCGGCCAGCGTACTAAACTCGAAGTACGTCAGAGTGGTTTCGCCACGGTTTGATTCGATTGCCTCAAATGCCTGGCAAATTTTCTCATCAGAAACTTGCACGCCATCGATAACAATTTGTTCGTTGTAGTTAACAAGGAATGGCGATGTTGCCTTACCGCAACGCAACCCAGCCCGCATCGCTAGCCGTAATAGACACTCACAGGTTGAGCCTTTACCGTTGGTTCCTGCTACCAGCACAGTCTTTTTAGCCGGTGAAAGTATCCCCATCCTATTTGCAACGGTGGACACACGCTCTAACCCAAGGTCCCAGGCAACGGGATGGACTTGGGATATTTTTGTCAGCCAATCATTGAGTTCCATATATCGTTAACTGCTGTATCAAAATTATCTGAACGTTTAGATTTCGATGGCGTTTCGTCTCAACCTACCGAAACTAAATCCATCGCCGTACGCATCTCACTGATGAGTGCGCCTACTGACTCAACAATAATATCTGGCTTGTCTTTGTTGTCAGCGAAGATCTGCACAATAGCTGAACCGACCACGGAGCCATCAGCAAACTCAGCAACCCGCGCAGCACTCGCGCCATCTTTAATCCCAAAACCGACAACCATCGGAATCTTTGTAAATTGCTTGAGATGATTGAAGCGAGTTTCAACTTCATCCATGTTGATCGTGCTTGCACCGGTTGTACCCTTCAGAGAGACATAATAAATGAAGCCCGTACTCTTAGCGCATAGATATGCAGCTCGAGTATCCGTTGTCGTCGGAGCGACCAGATATATCGTATCGATGTCTTGTTTGCGCAAAGCGATTTCGAGTTCAACGCCTTCCTCTGGAGGAACATTCACAAGCAAGCTGGCATCAACTCCCGCGGCCTTCGCCAATTTAGCAAACTCCTCGTAGCCCATTTTTTCAATAGGATTGATGTAACCCATTAACAAAACCGGCGTTGTCTTGTCGTTTTGACGAAAATCCGCAACCATTTGAATAGTGTCTCTCAGAGAAACATTGTGCTCCAGAGCTCGCTCGTGAGCGACTTGGATAACTGCGCCCTCAGCTTCTGGCTCACTAAAAGGCACACCTAGCTCAATAAGATCAGCACCCATTTCGACCATTTTGTGCATGACTTTAACCGTTACATCAGGCACGGGATCACCGGCAACGACGTAGGGTATTAAGGCTTTTTTATTCTGCGCCTCGAGCTGTTCAAAACAATTACTAATCCGACTCACAACGATTACTCTCTATGATATTGAGATGCCGTCAATTTTAGCCATAGTAGGAATATCTTTATCCCCACGTCCAGATAAATTTATGACGACAATTTCATCTTTACCCATCTTACTTGCTAGCTCCGCACCGTACGAGAGTGCATGCGCTGTCTCGAGAGCAGGTAGGATACCTTCTAGTAGGTTTAGCTGGCGAAAAGCATGAAGCGCTTGTTCATCAGTAACCGAAACGTATTCTGCCCGCTTTATATCTTTCAACCAAGAGTGCTCTGGCCCGACACCTGGATAGTCGAGACCTGCAGAAATTGAATGAGTCGGCAAAATCTGACCATTTTCATCCTGCATTAGATAGGTTTTGTTGCCATGTAAGACACCCACCTGACCCTTGCTGAGAGGTGCAGCATGCATCCCCGTCTCAATCCCCTTACCCGCTGGCTCAACGCCTATCAAACGAACCTCCTCATCTTGTAGGAAAGGATGAAATATGCCCATGGCGTTGGAGCCACCGCCAACGCAAGCAACAATGGCATCGGGCAGTTGATTATAATCTGCAAGGCACTGCTTCTTAGTTTCTTTACCAATGACAGATTGGAAGTCACGCACTATCATCGGATAAGGGTGAGGCCCCGCGACTGTACCTATGATGTAGTAGGTATCATCAACATTGGCAACCCAATCGCGCATCGCTTCACTGAGCGCATCCTTTAGTGTCCTCGAACCGGTGGTAACCGGTACAACTTCTGCACCAAGCAATTTCATGCGATAAACGTTAAGGCTTTGTCTTGCGATATCATCACTACCCATATAAACCCGGCACTTAAGGCCAAAGCGAGCAGCCACTGTTGCACTCGCTACGCCGTGCTGCCCTGCCCCAGTTTCTGCAATAACCCTGGGTTTACCCATATACTTGGCCAATAAAGCCTGACCGATACAATTGTTAATCTTGTGAGCGCCGGTGTGGTTCAGATCTTCTCTTTTTAACAGAATACGCGCTCCGCCCATTTCTCGAGTTAACCGTTCTGCAAAGTACAGTGGTGACTCTCTACCGACATAGTTCCGCAAATCGCGCTCTATTTCAGCGACAAAGTCTGGATCAGACTTAAGCCGGCTATAGGAATCTCTAAGTTCGTCGAGCGCTGCAATCAGCACCTCAGAAACATATCGACCGCCATAAATGCCATAGCGACCGTCCACAGTAGGCATTGTACTAACCTCTGTGTTGTCTCCAATTGGCTTACCCATAAGTACCTCTATTAAAGTTTCTTAATTGCAAAAACGTTTATTTATCAGACGCCGTTTTGGTCAAGCAGTCTGTCCGCATTCCGAACAGCAACCATAAAGTCGCGTATTTTTTTCGGGTCTTTTACACCCTTCGATACCTCTACACCACTACTGACGTCAACGGCGAAGGGTTTAACTTGGGAAATCGCTGTCGCGACATTTTCAGGCGTTAAACCGCCCGCAAGAATCAACGGCTGATCAATTTCTAAAAGGTTACTCCAATCGAGAGTCTTACCTGTACCGCCAAACAAAACCTCATCATGCGCATCAACAAGTATCCCATGACTGTTGGGAAACTTTTTTATCTCCTCGTCAAGGGACATAACGGGGCTTAGCCTTACGACCTTAATAAAAGGCAGGCCAAACTGCGCACAATAATTGTCACTCTCATCGCCGTGAAACTGTAGTAAATCGAATTTTGCTTTTGCGGCTAACGCCTCAACCTTCGATGCATCAGCATTTACAAACAGACCTACTTTGCTAATGAACGGAGGGACGCTTTTTGACAGTTCGGACAATTGATCTTCTGGCACGAACCGAGGGCTTGCGGGGAACATATTGAAGCCGAGCGCGTCTGCGCCCGATTTCACAGCATTGACGATGTCGTCGATGGTCGTTAAACCACAAATTTTTACGCGAGTGCGCATGCCTGCCTATACCTGAAATAAATACAGCAAAAATAAAGGGCGGAATTGTAACAGAACTTACGTCGATTTTACCTTCTCGGACCAGCGTTTACGCCTACAGAAGCGAAAAGAAATGCGGTAACGCGCAACCCTGTGGTATCTGTTGATGGTTTGGGTAAACCACATCGACAAGGTAAAGACCATGCGGCTGCGCTGTAGCGCTACCACAATTGCGGTCCTTTAGATCCAGCAACTCCGGCATCCATTCCCCTGACTTTGTTCCAGCCCCAATATCCATTAAGACACCCACAATATTTCTCACCATATGATGCAGAAAGGCGTTTGCTTGAATATCAACGAGAACCAGATCGCCTCGGCGTTCAACCGCTATATGATGAATATTTCTCATCGGCGTGTTTGCTTGGCAGTGAGCGGCACGAAAAGACGTAAAATCATGCTCGCCCAATAAATACTGTCCTGACTGATGCATTCTCGAGACATCAAGGCTTCGGTGCTCACGAGTATAATATTCAGAATGTAGACCGGAACGAAGTCTCTGATTGAGAATTAGATAGTAATATCGCCGCGCAACAGCGGAATGGCGCGCGTCAAAATCCGCCGGAACTTCACTAGACCAATCAATCGATATTTGGTCAGGGAGATGCGCGTTGACACCTTGTGTCCAAGCCTTGGTTGAGCGGGTCGATTGCGTTTCGAAGTGAACAACTTGTTTGGTAGCATGCACACCGGCGTCTGTTCGACCTGCGCAGGTTACCTGCACAGGATGGTCTGCAACAACGCTTAACGCCTTCTCGACAGCCATTTGAACTGTAGCAATTGACGTGTTTTGGAACTGCCAGCCATGGAAGTCAGTACCACGGTAGCTAACCCCTAATGCGATTTTCTGACTCAAAGCGATCTCAATGACTAACTAATTTTTTCAAGCAATTCGTTAGCTTCAAGAATTTCCGCTTCAGTACCTACTTTAAGTACTTCCTCAAGCAATCCGCGGGCTCCATTACTGTCGCCCATATCGATATAAGCTCGAGCAAGATCGAGTTTATTATCATCAGCATCAAGATCGAGACTAAAAGCACCATCATCGTCGAGTTCTATCTCACTATCCAAGTCTACATCCAGCTCTTCATCATCGAGATTCAAACTGATCGCACCATCGTCATCTAGCTCGAGGCTAAGCTCATCATCGTCATCAAGATCAAGGCTGATCGCGCCGTCATCATCTAGCTCTAGGCTAAACTCATCATCGTCATCAAGATCAAGGCTAGTCGCGCCGTCATCATCTAGATCGAGGCTAAGCTCATCATCGTCATCAAGATCGAGGTCTAATTCATCTTCTTCTATCGACAATGAATCGTCTTCTGTTTCGGAACCTAGGTCATCAAGATCAAACGACACTTCTTCATCGACATCTATGTCAATTGACTCATCGGTTGGATCCGTAATATTGGCCGTCGCATCCATTGATATTCCTAAGTCTTCAACAGCACCGGGTATCTTCTGTTGCAGCGCTTCAGCTTCGGCAATCGCATCGCTGTCGCCTAATAGCTTCAACTGCTCAAATTGTAAGTTAAAGGCAACGCTATCCTCAGTCTGTACAAATACTTCTAGCAACTTCAGTTGAATGTCTGTTCGATTGGGTTCTGACTCAATTGCGTTATGTAAGAAAGTTATCGCTTGCGGAAATCGACCATAGGCGATGTATATTTCAACTTCACCAATGACATCCGTTGTCTCAGGTGCAATATCTTCTTCATCTTCCTCAATACGGGTTTCAGTTTCCTCAGTATCCTGCAGCTCTGTATCTTGTTCGACAGCATCCACTGCCTCTTCTTCGAAGTCATCTTCAGTGTTTTCTTGCGTTCGCCTCTTTCTCACCATTAACAGGACTGCAACGACGACAATAACCAAAATCAACATGATCACGCCAAGGAACAAGGGGCTGGTAAAGAACGAGCCGCTGTTCTGTGCCACTTGTTGTTTAGGTTGAACAGCGTCTGCATTCGCCTGCATCTTTTGAACTTCTGCGCGTAAAGCCGTCAGTTGATCATCCTTCAACTTCAAGATTTCAGTGAGTGTATCAAGTTGACCCTGGAGATCTTCCATGCGGACATTAAGTTCCGAATTTGCCCTTCTCGCTCTATCGAGATCTTCTTCAGCAACATCCAAATCAGATTGAAGTGCTTGGTTCGCGGCAGCAGATCCATCACCCGCTGTTTCACCACTTGAATTATTTGTGGCAAGTAATTTCAGCTCACCGTCGTTCGAGTTCGCTCCATCAGTTGCTCTACCTGACTGTCGTTTTGATCCATCCAGCTGCGCTAAAGCATCGTTTCGATAAGTAACAAATTCTTCATTCTGAACGCGCACTTCAGCCACTGCAGCCGCAATGCTGTGCGCTCGAATCTGTTCTGCATCCGGGATCCGCAAAACATGTCCCGCTTTGAGAAGATTTATGTTGTTGTTGATGAACGCATCAGGATTTGCATCTTTTAGCGCCAACATTGTTTGCTGGACTGTCACGGAGGGGTTTGGGCGTACTTTGAGCGCAATTTTCCAAAGGGTGTCGCCTAGTCCAGTAACACCATACTCTTGAGAGTTAATTTGGCCTTCTGATGCAGCTCGGCCGGCCGAATCTGCTTGGCTTTCGACTGGCTTTTTAGGTGGGACTTGAGATCTCTGCACAATCGCGTTCTGGCTAACATTGGCCCTAGCATCCGGCGCTGGCCGTCGCTCGGCGGCAACTTGTCGCTCTTGGACGCGTGTTTCAGCTATAGGCTCAGCTATCCCATCACCGAAAACCGGCGGGTCTAGCAAAACGGTGTATTCCCTTAATATGCGGCCATTTGGCCATAGTACTTCAACTAAGAAGTTTAGAAATGGTTCGACAATGGGCTTGCTACTCGTCACCACGACAAATAGCTTTCCATCGTCCTTGCGAAGAACCTTAAAGCGAAGATCAACCAAGATATAGCCGCGTTCGACGCCTATTCGGTCAAAATCTTTTTGAGAAGCCAAGTTTGGGAGAATTTCTTCTATCTCAAGACCACGGACATTGGTCAGTTCTATCTCTGCTTGGAATCGCTGATTGAGCGCAGATTCAAGTTCAAGCTCGCCCAGACCGAGGCTGTAACCGCTCGACGCAAACAGGACTGCAGCACAAGTTACGAAGATCAGTGTGACCCGTTGTATCATAATTAAACCTCTTCACCCCTAAAGAGGGCTGATCTCATTCATTGCAGGCATCCACTAACCGGAACAATAGGCCAGTGAATTAACCTAGAAATGATCTCTAATAGTTGCTTTAAGTATCGCTTATTACAGACGTTTTATCAAAACTTCGGCGATTTGTATACTGTTTAGAGCCGCCCCTTTTCTAACATTGTCAGATACAACCCATAGGTCCAAGCCATTTTCAGTAGATATATCCTGACGTACCCTTCCAACAAACACGGGGTCTGAACTCGCCGCTTCTGGAACGGCTGTTGGGTAACCGCCACTTTCATGTTCGTCGATCAGTTTAACGCCCGCTGCGTTTTTCAGCAGATTAATAGCTTCCTCGGCCGTAATCGGTGACTTAGTCTCGACATGAACAGCTTCTGAATGACCATAAAACACCGGCACTCGAACGCAGGTCGGGTTCACCTTGATGGTCTCATCTTCAAAGATTTTCTGAGTCTCCCAGACCATTTTCATCTCTTCGTTCGTGTAGCCGTTGTCTTCGAAATTTCCGATGTGCGGTATAGCATTGAATGCAATCTGCTTGGAGAACACACTCGGCTCATGGGTTTGACCGTTCAATAATCGCGCAGTCTGACCCGCTAACTCCTCAACCCCGGACTTACCGGCGCCCGATACAGCTTGATAGGTCGCAACATTGATCCGCTTGATGCCGACAGCGTCATGAATTGGTTTTAGCGCAACGAGCATCTGAATTGTCGAGCAATTAGGGTTGGCAATAATGTTTCGCGCCTTGTAGTCATCAATTCGATGCCCATTAACCTCTGGAATAACCAAAGGGATATCAGCATCGCGACGAAAGTGTGACGTGTTGTCTATAACCACACAGCCTTGCGATGCAGCAATAGGCGCGTACTTTGCAGAGACCGAACCACCCGCCGAGAAAAGCGCAATGTGCGTATCGGAAAAATCAAACGAATCGAGGTTTTCAACCATAATCGTCTTGCCTTTGAAGGGCAATCGAGTACCCGCCGATCGCTCACTTGCTAGCAGGGATAACTTTCCGACTGGAAAATTTCGCTCCGCCAATAACTCGAGCATAACTTCGCCCACGGCGCCGGTAACACCGGCAATTGCAACATTAAAACTGTCCAAGTTAGTACTCCAAAAACGGTAAAAAAAGACTTACGATGTAAACGAGAAAGGTTTCTTTAAGCGATTCTTCGCTCTCGTGAGTTGACAAAACCTGCTGCAAAACTTAATTAGCTTGAACCAAGGCCCCAGCAAACAATTAATGCTATGATCTTTTCTCACATAACTCCAATTCATATTACTTATAGATTCGATAAAATTCTGGAATGATAGATATAGATGGCATTAAGGCGTTCTCAACAGTCGCCGATACGAAATCCTTCTCTCTTGCGGCGCACAGGCTACATTTAACTCAACCCGCTGTCAGTAAGCGAATTGCCTTACTTGAGAGCCAAATGGGTGTTCGTCTGTTCGATCGAATTGGTCGTACAGTGAATCTCACCGAAGCAGGTCGAGAATTGGAGCAAAGAGCTCGAGATATTCTCCTCAGCATCGAAGACACACAACGGGTCATTAGTAACCTTGCCGGTAATATCGGCGGCAGCCTCTCTCTTGCGACAAGCCATCATATTGGTCTTTGGCATCTACCGCAGATACTGAGAACTTACTCCCAACGCTTTCCAGACGTTGCACTTGACCTACACTTCATGGATTCCGAGGTCGCACATGAGCAAATTGTTCAAGGTAACCTTGAGTTAGGCATTATTACCTTAGCTCCGACGCCCCATGAAAGACTCGCGTCCGTACCCATCTGGCGTGATGAATTAGCCTTTGTCTGTTCTAAAGATCACCAACTCGCTCAACATGACCGCCTGTTTATAGAACAACTGCCTGATTATCCTGCCATCTTGCCGGATATGAGCACCTTCACGGGTCGCATCGTCAAAGAGCTGTTTACAGACCGAGGTCTTAGGCTGAATGTCACCATGTCTACAAACTATCTTGAAACGATCAAGATGTTGATATCCGTTGGCTTAGGCTGGAGCGTACTGCCGTTATCTATGGTCGATGAAGGCATCCATGTCATTAAAGTCCCAAATGTTAAGCTCGAAAGACAGCTTGGTGTCATCCACCACGTGCAAAGAACGCTATCGAATGCAGGTAGCGCTTTTCTTGAACTACTGCAGGAACTAGAACAGAAGCCTTAAGTTAAGCGCCAGTAGCATTTGATACGCTTTGGCGAGGTGCTATTCAGGCCGCACTCACCTACCCTATAAACGCCCCTCCATTTCAAGCGCCTACTAAATTCTAGGTCCGACCTCCGTCACACCCATGTTTTGACCGCGATTTCGTATCAAATGGTCCATAAGAACAATTGCGACCATCGCTTCCGCAATCGGCGTCGCCCGCACACCCACGCAGGGATCGTGTCGACCCTTAGTGATTATTTCTGTTGGATTACCGTCCATATCGACGGTTTGGCCCGGTTGCGTGATGCTTGAGGTTGGTTTCAAAGCGATTTTTGCAACAATATCCTGGCCGCTTGAGATACCACCAAGAATTCCCCCCGCATGGTTGGAGCTAAAACCGTTGGGTGTCATCTCGTCGCGATGTTGCGATCCCCTTTGGGTAACGGTTTCAAAACCATCACCAATTTCCACGCCCTTGACTGCGTTGATCCCCATTAAGGCATGGGCCAATTCAGCATCAAGGCGATCGAAGACTGGCTCACCGAGTCCTGGAATCATATTTCGTGCAATAACCGTAATCTTGGCGCCAATTGAGTCCCCATCTCGCCTCAGCTGATCAATAAGTGCCTCCATTTCTGGCACCTTGTCGACATCGGGGCAGAAAAACGGATTTTGTTCAACAACATCAAAATCGATTGTTTCCGCAACAATGTGTCCCATCTGAGAGAGGTATCCCTTAACTTCTATATTGTGCGCTTGGGCAAGATACTTTTTAGCGATGGCTCCCGCGGCAACCCGCATTGCTGTCTCTCTAGCAGAGGCGCGTCCTCCGCCTCGATAGTCTCGAATACCGTATTTTTTGATATAAGTATAGTCGGCGTGGGCGGGTCTAAACTTATCTTTGATATCTGAGTAATCTTTTGATTTTTGATTTTCATTCTCAATAATCAAACCTATCGCGGTGCCGGTCGTTTTACCCTCGAACACACCGGACAAGATCTTGACGCGATCCCCTTCTTTGCGCTGCGTAGCAAACTTTGAAGTCCCCGGCTTTCGACGATCCAGGTCGGGCTGAATATCGGCTTCCGTCAAGGGAATGCCCGGAGGACAGCCATCAACAATACAGCCAAGGGCTGCGCCATGGCTTTCACCGAAGGTCGTGACTCGAAATTGGTCACCAATACTACTGCCGGGCATAACATTCTCCTGAATAACTGAACCATTATAACGACATTCGACGCCGATCGTATTCGAAATTATTTTGACGGTCGGCTCATGATGTCTTAGGGTAGCCATCTTTTGACATTACCGAAGCGAATTTTATGAAAGAAGCTTTCAAAACAATTATTGAACAGGTCGGAGAAGACCCCTCCAGAGAGGGCTTATTGGACACACCGGACCGAGCTGCGAAGGCGATGAAGTTCCTGACCAAGGGCTATCAACAAACGATCGAGGAAGTCGTCAACAACGCACTTTTCGATTCTGATACTAATGAGATGGTCGTCGTTCAAGGAATCGAACTCTATTCGATGTGCGAGCATCACATGTTACCGTTCATTGGACAGTGCCACGTGGCATACATCCCCACAGGTAAAGTGCTCGGACTATCGAAGATTGCCAGAATCGTTGATATGTTCGCTCGAAGACTTCAAATTCAAGAGAATTTAACAAAACAGATTGCCGAGGCTATTCAAGAGGTCACGCAGGCAAGCGGTGTTAGCGTCATTATTGAAGCTAAACACATGTGCATGATGATGCGTGGAGTTGAGAAGCAGAACTCAATTATGAAAACGTCTGTGATGCTAGGTGAATTCAGAGAGAACGTTTCAACGAGACTTGAGTTCATGTCACTACTAAACTCGCCGCATTAATTCGTATTAAAGGGCGACGGATGCTTCTGACTTCCTTGCCCTTTGTTGGTTTATCAAACCGACTGAAATAGCTCTATACAATCGTCGTTTAGCGACTTGGTAAAGATACGCTGACGCTCTGACAGCCAGCTTGGCTAACGAAACAACACGATCTCTATTCTAACGACACCTTTATGTTCCGCTCCTATAGAGTTGGGTGCGATGGGACCAACTCCATGCGCTTGTATTTCCGCTTCGTCGATACCTTCTTGCTCTATTCGCTCGAGTATCGTGTCCGCAATCTGTTGAGTACGCTGTATTGAGTCCTGAATTGTTTCAGTCGATGTCAATTTCTCATGGACGACAACGGCTAAAAGCTTGTGGCGGTTTATCCGAATTGATTCCGCTATCGACGCGACTTGTACGTCTGTTACCTGGTCCCAAAAACTAATTCGGCCTTGTAATCGCAGCTCAGAGTCAACCAGTCGTTGATCAGGAACTTCATTATTATTAACGTCGGTTATCACGACCTGGTGAATATACCGCGCACCCGTTCCTCGCTGAGCAAGATATATCATTACATAGGCTTGTTCGGACTCCAGCCAAGCCAGCATATAATATTGATATTGCTCTGGACCGAACAATGTTGCTTTACTAAACACAGTATTTGCCCAGTAATTACTGCTGCCACAACCTCTCCCACCGCATTCGAATATGATATTCCCCTTACTTTGGAGTTGTTCTAGGTAGTGTGCGGCGATTTCTTTAGTCGTAGATGAGTCCAGTACTTTCCTGGTAGTCGATAGCTTACGACCATGGACAAATTCTGAAGATTCGGCAATCTGGCGTGTGTTAACACGTTTGATTTTTCCTGTAATGAGCTCATAGATTTTGTTCTCCGTAAGTTGCTCCGAGGAGTCAAGTACAGAGTTCTCATAGGCCGGAATTAGCTCGGAGGCTTGCGAGCTGTTAAAAGCCACTCCCGTAAAGCTGAAAAAAAATACTAGCGTTATTATGAATAGTCGTCGATATGCCATTTTACCTCACCGCAATGTGGCTCAAACGATTCTGTTTGGATACCAACAATCATACTTGTTTCAATAAACACCTCTACATCGGTTAAACGATGCACGAGGTAACTAACCAACGGTTGATGACTGACTAGCAGACAAACTTTAGTGTCGACTTTTTTCGACAACAGGTTCAATACATCATCAACTTGTCCTTCGGGCACGAGTATATCTGAAACTTCGGGCTCGATTCGTACATCACTACTTTCAAGTATCAATTCCGTCGTTTGCCTTGCCCTAACTAGCGGACTCGTAATGATTAGATCCGGAAGTGGCTGTTGCAATCTTAGAAACTTATTATAATTATCAACCACTTGCTCTTCGCCACGCCGAGTTAAATGTCGCTCGAAGTCAGAGGATGCTTGGGAAACCGCTTCTCCGTGTCGCATGACAAGCAACATCATGTTAATACGAACTCAACATCTTCAGCTTGCTCACCCATCATGACGGCGTTGATCACGAATTCGACTGAAGCATCTTCAAACAAAATGCTATAAAGACCAGACACTATCGGCATGTATACACCCATTTCATCTGCTTTTAATTTAACGGTCCTGACGGTATTAATTCCTTCGGCTAACCGCCCTAGTTTTTCTGTCGCTGCAGCCAACTTCAGACCTTGGCCAATGAAAGAGCCTAGTTGAAAGTTGCGACTCAATGGCGATCCACAGGTGACCATCAAATCGCCCACGCCGGCAAGTCCAAGGAATGTGAGTGGTTTCGCGCCCATCGAGTGGGCAAACCGACTCATCTCGGCCAGACTCCTCGTCAACAACATCCCTTGAGTATTTTGGCCGACGCCAAGGGCATTGGCGAAACCAGCAGCAATCGCATAGATATTCTTCAGCGAACCGGCCAATTCTACACCGTAGACATCATCGCTGGAATACACTCTGAAATAGGATGTGTGGAGAATCTCTTGGACCACTTTATTAAGATCAGGATATTCACTCGCAATCACCGTCGCTGTTATCTGTTTTTGAACGATTTCCTCAGCTAAATTAGGGCCACTGAGGACGCCTCTGGGATTGTCTGGTAATTCTTGCGCGAGCACCTCACTCATCATGTGAAAACCCGCAGACTCGATACCTTTTGTGGTGCTAATGACCATTGTGTCGGGGCGAATCATTGGACCTGCGAGCTGAACAACTTCGCGAAAAGCACCACTTGGTACACTAAAAAATATGACGTCGCATTCGGTGAGGCATTGATGCAGGTCTGAAGTAGGATGCACACCGTCATTGATTTGGTAACCCGGCAATGATTTTTTATTTTCACGACTTTTCGAAATGGATTCAGCCTGAGCCGGATCGCGAGACCATAGCCAAATATTCTGGCCGTTTTCTGCCAGAATATTTGCAATAGCTGTTCCGAACATGCCGGCGCCTAACACTGAAATCGTTTTGCTCATACCTTGACAATACCCATGCGTTCCAAGATTAGACTATACCCCATGAATATCCCCCCGTAAGCAACCCATGGCGAGGATTATGTTCCCGAAACGGCGGGAACGCATCAGGCTTTACAATGATTATAATCGCCGGCGTTACAAAATGATTGCAGAACGCTATCTCGTCTGCGAAACCACTAACAATTCATACATTACGCTTACAATCCAGCGACTCCAACACACCATATTTCTATACAATCAAACCCAATAGGTTTACCTTTTATTGGGCGTATCCACTTGTATATATTAATCAATTGTCAGAAATAGTCGAAAAACTGCAGAAAGCTGCCATTAGCTCGTTGAATCTTTCACTGCAATCCGTGCTGGACGAAAATAACCAATCTCTAGCGATCAGTCGAAACCGTGACAAAATCCTTAAGAATTTCGTCGATAACATGAATAGAACTTTTGACAAGCTGACGGGCAAACACAAAGAAGACATCGTTGCTGTCGATTTCGAGTCACTCTCACTCGTTCAGGATGAGGAGTTAATGGCTATGGTTGCCGTGGAGGGCATGGTAGCCGCCTCTAGAAACCAGCATCTAGCGAGTTTCATAAGCTTCAACACGCGAATCAATTCACTTTTTGAAGATAACGTAGTAAACGAGTCAACTAATCCACTAGACCCGCAACAAATCGCCGGCTCTTTCACACAAGCAATCATCGAAGCGAAAATCGACTCAGGTGACAGTTTAAGGATCTACCGCAGCTTCAACACACACGTTCTAAAAAACATCGATAAAATAGTCCGTGAAGCAAATCAAATACTCATCGACAACGGTGTCATGCCAAAACTTAGTGTGGACACAATCAGATCCAGACCCGCTCCGTCGCGCACGTCTTCTCGCCGTGAAACAGAAGCGCCTAATATGAGTCCCTTTAGGGCCGTCGATGAAAACCGCTACAACGGTGTAACTGAACAACCAGAATTGTTTTCTATGATGCAGAGCTTGATGCATCAGGGCCTAACCGGCGCAGCCAACTCACAAACTATGCAGCCCAACGTTTCAACACTGCAAGGTGCTCCCGGCGGCATGCAAAGCCCAATGCCTGGCGACCTGAATGGCGCACCACAAAAATATGCAGTACCTGCGTCCATGATGGCCAACACGCAATCGCAAGGTAACATACAACCCTTTATGCCTGCTCCGGGCCAGCAAGTTGAGATGATCGACCAGGCGCAGTTAATGAACATCCTGACGAACATCCAAAAATCACTAGAAGAGCGAAACACAGACCAGTTGCAGCCTACTAGCACCGAAGACGTGAACAAAATCGATATATCGAGTTCAGTCGGCGAAATGCTACAGGAGACGCAGAAAGAAGGTGTGATTTCCGCTGTCGATGGACAATCGTCCGACATCATTAATCTCGTCACGCTCCTATACGACGCAATTTGGCAAGATGAGTCAGTGCCCATACCGATCAAAGAACTTATCGGTAGAACTCAGATTACGATCATCAAAATTGCGCTTTCTGATACCACTTTTTTTAACAAGGAAGATCACCCTGCCCGGATGATACTCAATGAATTCGCAGAGGCCGGAATCGGCTGGACTGAAGTTGATAACCTTGCAGAAGATCCCCTTTACAAAAAGATCGAGTCATTAGTTGCAAAAATACAACAAAACTACGACGGTAACCTGGCGTTTATCGAGAATCTTATTAAAGACTTTCGGAGCTTCAAGGCCAAAGAGATTGCCAAGACACGACAGCTAGAACAGAGCATCCTTAAATCTAAAGAACGAAAAGAGCGCCTTGGTGATATCGAGGAACTCGTTAGCCAAAAGATCAACGAACGAATATTAGGCAGGGAACTCGATCCTTTTGTCACGGAATTGCTGGAACTTCATTTCCATAAATTTATGGTCATGCTGGTACTTAAAGAAGGGCCAGGCAGTAATGCTTGGAAGCAATCAATTAATACCATTGACGTACTTCTTTGGAGCGTCGAGTTTCATGAACAACGCGGCGACCGAAAACGACTTGAAACGGTCAACCCAAGATTACTTAACAATCTAAAAAAGGCTCTTAGAATTGCCCAGATCGATGCAGATGAAGTCAATTCACTCATTACTAGGCTGCAAGAAGTTCAGGAAAAAACATTTGCTTTTGAAGAGCAAGAAACAGCCGTGGAATCTACTCTAGAATTGTCGATGCTTGACGAATCCGCAGCAGTTGTGAGCGTGGAAGTAGTCGAAGAAACAACCCCGTCAGACAGCAACGACTCGGCAAACGACACAGATCCTACTGATGATAGCGAGCCAAACACATCGCTTTCAACTGAAGCACCAGAGCAAAAGGAGCAAGAAGAAATAAGTGCACTGTCCGAAGACGACCCCATTTTCGACCAGGTCGATGCACTCTCGGTCGGCATTTGGGTTGAGTTTATCGGTGTCGACAGCGAGCAACCAATTCGATGTAAATTGGCGGCAAGGATTAACGCGATAGACAAATTTATTTTCGTCAATCGTCAAGGCGTCAAAGTTGTTGAGAAAACACGTACGGGGCTGGCGCAAGAAATCTTTGGCGGCACAGTCAAGATAATCAGTGACGGGCTTCTATTCAGCCGTGCTCTGGAGTCAGTGATTGGCGATTTACGTCACGCTCAGCACGAGCAGCATACGGGTGGCGCCTATCAAAAAGACTCAGCTGAAGCTTAGGATTTGACTATCGCTGACCTTAGCCAATGACAAAAACCCTAAGCCTGCACAGTTGCTGCCCATGAAGTTTTATGCGCTCAGTTCTAGAAGCAGCTTGTTAAGTCGTTGTACATAACTCGCAGGCTCGTCGAGTGAACTGCCCTCCGCTAACATTGCTTGCTCGAATATCACCAACGATAGATCTTTGAAACGATCCATATCTTGCTCATCGTTCAGTTTGTTCACCAAAGGATGCTCAGGGTTTATTTCAAAAATTCGTTTCGTTTCTGGTACTTCCTGACCTGCAGATTCTAATATCCTGCGCATCTGCATACCCATCTCATCATCATTAACAACGAGGCAAGCAGGCGAATCGGTTAACCGATGAGTGATTCGAACTTCTTCAACTCGATCTTCAAGTACCTCTTTAATCTTATCCAGCAGACTTTTGAATTCCTTTTCAACTTTCTCTTGCTCTTCCTTGGCTTCTTCATCGTCAAGATCACCCAAATCAAGAGAACCTTTGGTAACGTCTTGGAATTGCTTGCCATCAAACTCTACCAACTGGTTCATAAGCCACTCATCAATTCTGTCAGTTAAGACAAGCACTTCGATGTCTTTCTTACGAAACACTTCAAGGTGAGGACTATTCTTAGCAGTATGGTAATTCTCAGCAGCAACAAAATAAATTTTGTCCTGACCTTCTTTCATGCGGCTAATGTAGTCAGTCAACGATTGATTTTGAACTTCGGAATCACTCGTGGTGGATGTAAAACGAAGTAATTTCGAGATTTTTTCCTTATTTGCAAAGTCCTCTGCAGGGCCCTCTTTCAGTACTTGACCAAACTCCTCCCAAAATGACTGGTAGGTCGCTGCGTCTTTTTTTGCTAATTTCTCTAATGAGTCCAGTGCACGTTTGGTCAATGCTGTTCGCATCGAATCAATTGCGGGGTCTTTTTGAAGAATTTCCCGTGAGACGTTTAACGACAAATCATTAGAATCAACCACGCCTTTGATAAAACGTAGATACAAAGGCAGAAATTGTTCTGCCTCATCCATAATGAAAACTCGCTGAACATAGAGTTTCAAACCTCTAGGTGCTTCTCGCTGCCACATATCAAAAGGCGCCTTAGATGGCACATAGATCAAACTCGTGTAATCGAGCTTTCCCTCAACCTTGTTATGGCTCCAAGTAAGCGCGTCTTGGAAGTCGTGAGAAACATACTTATAGAACTCCTGATATTCCTCATCAGAAATTTCACTGCGAGAGCGAGTCCAAAGTGCTTGAGCAGAGTTTACCGCTTCGTATTCAACCTGAACTTCAACTTCTTTTTCTTCACCCTTTTCACCAGCATCAGCAACAGGCATCTCTTCTTTCAGCATCTCAACAGGCACAGAAATATGATCTGCATATTTCTTGATGACACTCTTCACCCGCCAGCTATCTGCGAAATCTTTCTCATCAGCCTTTAGGTATAAAGTGACAGATGTACCTCTTGCTGCGCGTTCTATCGTCTCTATCTCAAAATCTGCTTCGCCTATCGAAATCCAACGTACGCCTTCTGATTCTGCGGACCTTGCGGAACGCGTTTCAACCACAACTTTATCGGCAACAATAAATGAAGAGTAAAAACCAACACCAAACTGTCCAATGAGTTGTGCATCTTTTTGCTGATCACCCGTTAAAGCATCCAAAAATTGCGCTGTACCGGATTTAGCAATTGTGCCTAGATTGGCGATCGCTTCATCTCGCGTCATGCCAATACCATTGTCGCTGATAGTGATGGTCCCAGCGTCTTCGTCCAGATCAACCCGAACACCAAGGTTGACGTCGCCACCTAATAGATCGGCGTCCGAAAGGCTCTCAAACCGGAGCTTATCAATTGCATCGGAGGCATTTGAGACCAATTCTCGAAGAAAGATCTCTTTGTTGCTATACAGCGAATGAATCATTAACTGAAGCAGCTGTTTAGCTTCAGATTGAAATCCAAGCGTTTCTTTTTGTGCGTCAACCGACATATATGTCGCCTTTTTACTTAAGATTGGGTTGCATGATAAATGGGGTCAAAAATATCGATTTCAAGGGTTGAAATCAGCTTGATCCCTTTGGGGGTAAACAGAAATACATTATTGTGACGGAAACGTAGGGGACAAGGTCGGCTCAAAAGTATTCAACCGATATCTAGTAACCAACCAGATACCGATTGAAATCTCAAAACTGACTTGGGGCTATTTACCAGCCAGTGACGGACTTTAACGTATTGCCTATTTCGGCAAGACTTTTACAGGTCGTCACGCCAGCCGCATTCAAGGCAGCGAATTTGTCCTCTGCTGTACCTTTACCACCGGCAATAATCGCGCCTGCATGACCCATCCGTTTGCCGGGAGGCGCAGTAACACCAGCGATATAACCTACAACTGGCTTGCTGACATTCGACTTTATGAACTCAGCCGCTTCTTCTTCTGCATTACCACCGATTTCACCAACCATGATAATTGCTTCAGTCGCCGGGTCAGCCTCGAACATTGCCAAGATATCAATGAAATTGCTTCCAGGAATTGGGTCTCCACCTATGCCAACACAACTGCTCTGGCCAAAACCCAAATCGGTTGTCTGCTTCACAGCTTCATATGTCAGCGTACCTGAACGAGAAACGATGCCGACCTTTCCTGGCAGATGAATTTCGCCAGGCATGATGCCAATCTTGCATTCTCCCGGTGTAATTACACCAGGGCAGTTTGGTCCGATAAGTCGGACACCCTGCGCGTCAAGAGCTGCTTTCACTTCGAGCATATCCAACGTAGGCACACCTTCGGTGATACAGACAATCAGTTTTATACCCGCTTCGGCCGCTTCGAGTATGCCATCCTTCGCAAAAGGTGCTGGTACGTAGATTACCGATGCATCAGCACCCGTTTCATTAACAGCATCCTTAACCGTGTTAAATACCGGCAGGTCTAGGTGCGTTTGGCCACCCTTACCAGGCGTTACACCGCCGACCATTTTAGTGCCGTAGGCAATCGACTGAGTCGAGTGAAGCGTCCCTTGAGAACCTGTGAAACCCTGACAGATAACCTTCGTATTCTTATCGATTAATATGCTCATGCTGCACCTCCTACTGCTTTAACCGCTTGTTCCACAGCATCCGTGAGGCTCGTGGCAGCAATAATATCGACATCACTTTCTGCAAGGGCTTTCACACCCAAGGCTGCGTTGTTTCCTTCGAAACGGACCACAACAGGCACTTTAACGCCAACCTCTTTTACGGCGCCAATAATACCATCTGCAATGATATTGCACTGAACAATACCGCCAAAAATATTAATCAAAACTGCTTTCACATTTGAATCTGACAAAATAATTTTGAACGCTTCACTAACAGTTTCTTTTGTTGCGCCACCGCCTACGTCCAAAAAGTTTGCCGGTTGACCACCGTGCAATTTCACGAGATCCATCGTTCCCATGGCAAGTCCTGCTCCATTGACCATACAACCTATATTTCCTTCTAAGGCAACATAGTTCAGATCGAATTCAGACGCTTGGTTTTCACGGTCATCTTCTTGACTTGGATCTCGCATCGCAGCAAGCGCCTTTTGACGGTAAATAGCATTGCTATCAATTGTCACCTTTGCATCCAGACAATGGATGTCGCCTGCCTGAGTAACGACAAGCGGGTTAATTTCTAACAGTGCCAAATCACGTTCAACAAACATTTTCGACAAAGCAACAAAAACGGCGGCGAACTGATTGACCTGCTTACCTTCGAGCCCCAACTGGAATGCTAAGTCACGACCCTGATAGGCTTGTCCACCAAGCGCTGGGTCAATAACAGCCTTCAGAATTTTTTCTGGGGTTTCTTCAGCAACCTTTTCAATCTCAACTCCGCCTTCCGTTGAAGCCATGAATACAACTCGACGAGAGGATCGATCGATCACTGCGCCAAGATAGAGTTCCCTAGCTATATCCGTGCAGGTTTCAACATAGATCTTACTAACGGGTTGGCCATGCTCGTCAGTCTGGAATGTGACAAGGTTAGTACCGATAAGGCGATCGCAAAATTCACGCACTTCAGCTTCAGAAGTAACCAACTTCACCCCACCAGCCTTGCCGCGTCCGCCTGCATGGACCTGTGCTTTAATTACCCAAGTGTCGCCACCCAGTTTCTTTGTCGCTGCCACTGCTTCGTCAGCGGTATCAACTGCAATGCCGATTGACACGGGCAATCCATACTCAGCAAAGACTTGCTTGGCCTGATACTCATGGAGGTTCATATTGGAATGTTCCTTAAATTAAAGCGTGAATGATACGTTATTTTTTTCGATTGCGTTTGCTGTTTGCAATATGAATAGCATGTCCCGACACTGCGAGCGCCGCTTCGTGCAAACTTTCCGATAAGGTTGGATGCGCAAACATTGTCAGCCCTAAATCCTCAGCACTGGATTCAAACTCCATCGCTATGACCGCCTCGGCTATTATTTCAGATACATGCGCACCCACCATATGGATGCCTAATATTCGATCGGTGTGCTCGTCTGCGATAACTTTGATAAAACCAGCCGTATCATTGGCCGCCATCGCTCGACCACTTGCCGCCATTGGGAACGAGCCCGTCTTAAACGACTCTCCAGCGGCTTTTAACTCTTGTTCTGTTTTGCCTACCCATGCAACTTCTGGATGCGTGTAAATAACTGAAGGGACGCAATCGTAATTAACTAATGGCTTATGACCGGCTATTCGCTCCGCAACCATCACACCCTCTTCCATACCTTTGTGCGCGAGCATGGGGCCTCGAACGACATCGCCTACGGCATAGACGCCAGGCGCATTCGTGCTACATAAATCATTGACGTAAACGAAGCCTCGCTCATCCAAATCAACGCCACTATCGGCGGACAATAAGTTCTCTGTATAAGGTCGTCGTCCAACCGCGACAATGAGCTGGTCGAAGGTTTCTTGTTTTTCGCCGTCCGCATTACTGTAAGTCACGGTGACTTTGTTTTTCTTCACTTCAGTGCCAGTGACCCGCGTGCCAAGCCTAATATCCATTCCCTGGGACTTGAGCAGCTTGCCGGTCTCCCTTGCAACTTGTTTATCTGCCATCGGTAGAAATTCTTCAAGTGCTTCAAGCACAACAACTTCAGAACCTAGCCGATTCCAAACACTACCCAGCTCAAGGCCGATTACTCCCGCACCAATGACACCCAAACGCTTCGGTACTTTTTGAAAATCCAAGGCGCCTGTGGAGTCAACAATCAAATCCTCTTGTAACGGACAAGGCGGTATAGCAACAGGAACCGACCCTGTCGCAATAATGACATTGTCGCCTTCCAATGACTGCGTTGATCCATCGTGTAAGGTTACCTCCACCATTCTGGCTGCATTCAACTTTGCCGCACCGTCAAGCATCGTCACACCATTGGACTTCAATAGCCCGGCAACCCCTTTAGTCAGGTTTTGGACGACCTTATCTTTTCGAGCAATCATGGTGGGAACATCAATAGTGATCCCTTTAGCTTGAATACCGAGCACTTCAAACTCCGTGCTGGCTTCGACGAACTTATGGGTGGTCTCCAGCAAAGCTTTTGAAGGGATACAACCCACATTCAAACAAGTCCCACCGTAGGCAGGCTCACCTTGTTTGTTAATCCATTTATCAATGCATACTACTTTCAGACCGAGCTGAGCAGCACGAATTGCAGCGTGATAACCCGCAGGTCCGGCGCCAATTACTATTACGTCGTATTTTTCTGTCATTTGGAGAAACCTTTTGTGTATTCCTAAATATCCAGCAATATCCGAGCGGGCTCTTCAAGGAAGTCCTTAATTGTAACGAGAAAACGTACCGCTTCTTGTCCATCGATAAGACGATGGTCGTAGGAAAGCGCGAGGTACATCATTGGCCTAATCTTCACTTCTCCGTTTACCGCCATTGGCCGCTCCTGAATCTTATGCATGCCTAAGATGCCTGTTTGAGGCGGGTTTAGAATGGGCGTCGAAAGCAGAGAACCATATACACCACCATTCGAAATGGTGAATGTTCCACCGGTCATGTCATCGATAGATAACTTGTTTGCCTGTGCTTTAGTGCCGTACTCTCGTATTTGGCTCTCGACTTCAGCCAAAGTGAGACTGTCGGCGTCGCGAAGAACAGGCACCACTAACCCTCTTGGGGACCCAACGGCTACACCAATATCCTGATAGCCATGATAAACAATGTCACTGCCATCTATTGATGCGTTTACTGCAGGGAACCGCTTCAAGGCTTCGACACAGGCCCGAACAAAGAAAGACATAAAGCCCAGGCGAGTGCCATCATGAGCTTTTTCAAACGCCTCTTTGTATTGGCGCCGTAGATCCATAATCGCAGTCATATCAACTTCGTTAAAGGTGGTCAGCATCGCGGCAGTTTCTTGCGCCTCGATTAATCGCCTCGCTACACTAGCCCGCAAACGCGTCATTGGTACACGTCGCTCAACCCTGCCTTCATTCGAAATTGGCGTCTCTATGACCAAGTTAGCCTGAGTTGGCACTACTGTAGCGCTGATTTTATCGGAAGCTTCAACGGCTTTGAGCACATCCTCCTTAGTAATTCGACCACCCTTACCACTGCCTACCAACTTGGTTACATCCAAGTGATTTTCTTCAGCAATTTTTTTAGCGGCCGGACTCGCTATCGCTTCAGCTGCCGACGCTGCAGCACCAGTACTTTCTATTGTCGCTGAAGTCGTTGCTGTCGATGTTGATGCCGAGGCTGCTAAGCTAGCGGAGGTACCATTCTCTGCTGGGTTCGAAGGCCCTTTTTCTGACACGGCCCCTGCTTTATAGCGAGCTAACACTTCTTCAGCGAGTACCGTCTCACCTTCGCCTTTGAGTATTTCCGTTATCTGCCCATCTTCCTGAGCCACAACTTCCAAAACCACCTTATCTGTTTCTATTTCCACCAATAGTTGATCGCGGCGAATGACATCACCGACTTGTACATGCCAGGTTGCAATTTCACCATCCGCAATAGATTCTGGAAATTCTGGCGCTTTAATTTCTGTCATTTTTGTTCCTTTGAATCCTTTGTCTGCAGCCTTCGCTGAATGTTTGTCTCAACGCTATGTTTAGCCGAAAGTTTATGATGATTCGCCGTAAATCGCCGTATTCAAAAGCGACTCCAGTTGTTTCATGTGCAGTGACATGTAACCTGCTGCTGCGGCCGCAGATGCTGCACGGCCAGCATATTCCAGATAAAGACCGGGAAATTTCGAGTGCACAACCCGCCGCATATGATGCTGACTGCTATACCAAGCACCCTGATTCATAGGTTCTTCTTGGCACCAAACAGCAGTTGCAATATTTTTATATCGCGCAATAGTTTCAACCATTGCTTCTTCTGGGAAGGGATACAGTTGCTCCACTCTCACGATCGCAACATTTGTAAGACCGTCTTCTAAACGCTTTGCATCCAAATCGTAAAAGACTTTGCCTGAACAGAAAACGATGCGGGTGACGTCATCGTCATTACCTGTCTGGGGCTCGGAAATCACATTTTGAAATTCGCCATCACACAAGTCTTCAAGGGTATTAATTGCATGTTTGTGCCTAAGTAGACTTTTTGGCGTCATCACAATCAACGGTCGACGCAGTGGGCGTATCGCCTGTCGTCGAATTAGGTGAAAAATTTGAGCAGGTGTTGTCGGCACACACACTTGGATATTATGTTCAGCACAGAGCTGCAAATAACGTTCGAGTCTTGCGGAAGAATGTTCTGGACCGGCACCTTCATATCCGTGTGGTAGTAACATGGTTAGACCACACAATCGCCCCCACTTGTGCTCACCACTCGTAATAAACTGATCAATAACAACCTGTGCACCATTGGCAAAATCACCAAATTGCGCTTCCCAAATTACTAAAGTGTTGGGGCTTGTTTGAGAGTAACCATATTCAAATGCAAGCACGGCTTCTTCTGACAGAAAAGAATCGTAGAGTTCAAAGTCGGTTGCCGACTCGCTCACATGATGAAGAGGTACATACTCATTGCCTTCCTTTTGGTCATGAAGCACCGCATGCCTATGCGCAAATGTACCCCTGCCAACATCCTGACCGGTGACTCGCAATTTATAACCTTGGTCCAGCAAAGTGGCATAAGCCATTGTTTCTGCATATCCCCAATTGATGGGTAACGCACCTGCCGTCATCTTATGCCGGTCTTCCATAATTTTAGCGACTTGTTTCTGCAACACAAATCCATCAGGCAACTCGCCTAACCGGTTAGCAAGTGCTTGGAAATTCTTGAGCGGATAACGTGTATCGCTTTTCGCCTCCCAGGTGTGACCGAGAAACGGTCTCCAATCAACGAACATAGAAGAATCAGGTTCCTTCAGGAAATCCCAAGCAACCGCATTTCCCTCATCGAGTAAGTCACGGTAATTCTCTGTCCGACGCAAATACTCCGCCTCATCAATAGCACCTTCTGCGATAGCTTTTTCGGCGTAAATTGCGAGCGTCGTTGGGTGCTTCCTGATTTTTTGGTACATCGTTGGCTGGGTAATCGAAGGTTCATCACCTTCATTGTGGCCACGACGTCGGTAACAAACGATGTCGATGACGACATCCTTCTTAAACTCCATTCGATAATCAACGGCCAGTTGGGAAACAAAAATGACGGCTTCCGGGTCATCACCATTGACATGGAAAATGGGCGCCTGAACCATCTTGGCGATCTCAGTACAATATCGGGTAGAACGGGCATCCTCCCGCTTACTGATAGTGTAACCAATCTGATTATTAATAATGACGTGTATCGTTCCACCCGTGTAGTAACCGCGGGTTTGTGACATTTGGAAAGTTTCCATAACAACGCCTTGGCCCGCAAAAGCCGCGTCACCATGCACGTTAATTGCCATAACCTTGTCGCCGGTCTTGTCGCCCCGACGGTCCTGCCTAGCCCGAACAGAGCCCTCGATAACAGGCGCGACAATTTCCAAGTGCGATGGGTTGAAGCCTAGAGCCAGATGCATTTCACCGCCGGGCGTCATCAAATTAGAAGAGAAACCTTGATGATATTTTACATCGCCAGAACCGGAACCAGGCGTATAACGGCCTTCGAATTCATCGAACAATTCCGCGGGGTCTTTCCCCATCAAATTGACCAACAGATTAATTCTGCCGCGGTGCGCCATACCCATAACGGTTTCAGCGATCCCCGCACTACCACCTCGATGAATAAGCTCTGCAATACAGGGTATAAAACTCTCGCCACCTTCAATGCCAAAGCGTTTCATACCGGGATATTTCTTACCAAGATATTTTTCAAGACCTTCAGCAGCAATAAGCCGATCTAGAATTCGACGTTTAACACCATTGCTGTAACTTGGATTCGATCGAGCACTTTCCATCCGCTGTTGCACCCATAATTGCTCTGCCTCATCGGAGATATGAATGTACTCAGCGCCGACTGAATCGCAGTAGGTTTGCTCCAGCACATCGATGATCTCTCGAAGCGGTGCATTCTTGTTACCAAAGAATAGCGCGCCTGTCTGAAAACTGGTATCAAGATCAGCGGGTGACAAGTTGTGATGTTCGAGCTCAAGAACGGGTACGGGCGCTTTTTCTTCCAACCCAAGCGGATCCAAATTAGCCTTTAAGTGACCTCGTCTGCGGTAGCCCGAGATAAGCTCACCGACAGCAAATTGTTTGCGCTCGTGGTCAGCGTGCACGGAGCTCGCGGGAACAGGGCTAACCCTAGATTGGTTTTTTGACAAGAGCAGAAAATGGTCTTTGACAGTCGAGTGAGAAATATCTCGGGCGAGAGACCCTTCAACCATTGGAAGGGTGTCAAAATAGCTACGCCATTGATCGGCTACTGATGCAGGGTCTTGGAGGTAAGCTTCATATAACTCTTCTACATAAGAAGCGTTACCGCCGGAAATGTGACCACTGCGCCACAATTCTTCCATATTACTTTCTTGCATGGTTTCCGTTCCTTGCTGACAAAGCAAAATACTACTCAATAATTAGGAGTAGCTGTTTCTGCAATTCTAACGCCTGACAGTCTTAAAAACGGTGAAGCTAAACCGCTCGCTTGAGCAACATATTACGAATATGTCCAATCGCTCGAGTGGGATTCAATCCCCTCGGACAAACGTTGACACAATTCATGATGCCACGACACCTAAAGACGCTAAAAGGGTCTTCTAAGTTAGACAAACGTTCTTCGGTAGCAGTATCTCTAGTGTCAGCTAAGAAGCGATAAGCTTGTAACAACCCTGCTGGGCCGATGAACTTATCAGGGTTCCACCAAAAGCTTGGGCAAGAAGTTGAGCAGCATGCGCAAAGAATGCACTCGTACAGACCATCTAACTTCGCCCGATCTTCCGGTGACTGAAGTCTTTCTTGAGACGGCGCTACATCTGTATTCATCAGGTAAGGCTGAATTTTCTTGTACTGAGCATAAAACTGCTCCATATCGACAACGAGGTCGCGGATGACGGGCAGTCCGGGTAGCGGCTTGAGTACCAACTTATCTTTGCGAACAACTTCAGATAATGGCGTAATGCACGCAAGTCCATTCTTGCCATTCATGCTAATACCATCTGAGCCACACACACCTTCTCGACACGATCGTCGATAGGTGACTGATTCATCTTTTTCTTTCAGCAGAGCAAGAAGGTCCAAAACCATCAAATCTTTGCCACCAGGTATCTCTATATTGAAATCCTGTAGGTAAGGTTCGTTGTCCTTGTCAGGATCATATCGATAGACGCTAACTTGCATTAGTAAACTCTCTCTTTAGGTTCGAACACACCGTCCGGTAAATCACTATCCGTCTCAAGCAGTGAAGGCGTAAAGTTCACAGCTCGCTTACGAAGCTCTTTGTTATTGGGATCATAGATCGAGTGACTCAACCAATTCTCATCATCTCGCGTCTGATAGTCATCACGAGCATGAGCACCACGACTCTCTTTTCGACCTTCTGCGGACCGTGCTGTGGCCTCTGCTATTTCTAACAAATTGTCTAACTCTAGCGCTTCGAGTTTTGCCGTATTAAAGGCCTTACTCTTGTCTGTGAGCGAAGCCCTAGAGATGCGTTCTCTTAGCTCTGCCAGCTTTTGTATACCCTCGAGCATGGGTTCTTCTTTACGGAAGACACCAAAATTAAGTTGCATACAGGATTGCAGCTCTCTCTTTAGCTCAGCGACGTTTTCACCGCCTGGCGCTGAAGTTTCCCAGCGGTTCAACCGATGCGTCGCTTCTTCAATATCACTGGACGATGCGTCTTTCGCGCTCAGTCCTGAATTCAACTGGTCAATAATGTGTAGACCAGCTGCGCGTCCAAAGACAACGAGATCGAGAAGTGAATTACCACCTAATCGGTTAGCACCATGTACTGAGACACAAGCAGCTTCGCCTACAGCGTAAAGACCATCAATAACGTGATCTGTTCCGTCGGGTGCAACTCTGATTGCTTGGCCGTGAATGTTCGTAGGCGTTCCACCCATCATGTAATGGCAGGTTGGAACAACAGGAATGGGCTCTTTGACCGGATCAACATGAGCAAAGGTTTTCGAGAGCTCAACAATACCGGGTAATCGGGACTGCAGAACTTCTTCACCGAGATGATCTAGCTTTAAGAACACGTGATCGCCGTTTTCGCCGCCGCCACGTCCCTCCAATATTTCCAGCACCATACTTCTAGCGACAACATCTCGTCCCGCTAGATCTTTTGCTGTTGGCGCATATCGTTCCATGAAACGTTCGCCATCTTTATTAACAAGGTAACCACCTTCGCCACGACACCCTTCGGTGACGAGTGTACCTGCACCGGCGATACCGGTCGGGTGAAACTGCCACATTTCCATATCTTGGACAGGGAAGCCTGCGCGCAGTGCCATACCAGTACCATCACCGGTGTTCATTAACGCATTGGTTGTTGACTGATAAATACGACCCGCACCACCGGTAGCCAATACCGTTGCCTTTGACTTAATAAAGTGCGTCTGTCCTGTTTCCATGCAAATCGCCGTTACACCTGCGACGGCACCTGATTGCGTTTTAACAAGGTCAACTGCGAACCATTCTGAAAAGAAAACCGAACCTGCTTTTAAATTGCCTTGGTACAAGGCATGTAACATTGCATGCCCTGTTCTGTCTGCTGCTGCACAGGTTCGTGCAGCTTGACCGCCTTTACCAAATGCCTTGGATTGCCCACCAAATGGTCGCTGGTAGATTCTACCGTTGTCATTTCGCGAAAACGGCAGGCCCATATGTTCAAGTTCATAGACCGCTTGAGGTCCGACGCTACACATATACTGGATAGCATCTTGGTCGCCTATGTAGTCAGAGCCTTTGATGGTGTCGTACATGTGCCAACGCCAATCATCGTCGGGATCGTCACTGGCTATTGCACAGGTAATACCACCCTGCGCCGAGACAGTGTGCGATCGAGTCGGAAAAACCTTTGATATCACCGCTGTTTTGCGACCGGATTCAGCTAGCTGCAGTGCAGCTCGCATACCGGAGCCACCGCCACCGATAATAATGGCATCGAATTCTAAAGTTTCTAAGTCACTCATTGCTTAATTCCCCCATAGGATCTTTACGCACCAGATCAGGAAAATCACTAGCGTAACAATACAAAAAATCTGATAAAAAAGGCGTATACCATCTGCGCCTCCGCCAAAATAATGTTCACGTATATAGTCAGTACCAATCGTCCACATACCTATCCACGCATGGGCGCATATAGATAAAACAGCGAGAAGTGTGAATACTTGCATCCATGTCGTGTCGAACAGACCGCGCCATTGTTCATATGACATATCACCGTTGAAGGCGACATATCCCACCATCACAACCGTGTAGAGTGCGAGGATGATTGCGGTGACTCTCTGAACTATCCAGTCCGAGAGGCCGTTTCTTGAAAAACTTGTAACCTGAGTAACCATAACTGCCCGACCTACCCTTGAATGACCCAGACCGCAGCGAGAAAAATCAATACCGCCGAAATAAGAATGGTGAATTTTGCAGCAAATCTACTGCCCTCTAATGTTTCGGCAAAGCCCATGTCCATGACCAGGTGTTTAATGCCTGCCACGAAATGGTAAGCAAGCGCCGCAAGCAGCCCCCAGCTAATAAACATGCCCAAAGGCGATTTGATCATTGCCTTCAAGGCATTGAACCCTTCTTCGGAGGCTAACGATGTCTCGAGAGCAAACAGACCGAATCCGATTCCGACGAACAGCACAACGCCTGCTATACGGTGGGTAATGGATGCCAAGGCCGTAATGGGCCAGTCAAATGCCGCTAGATCCGATGGATCTACGTTAATAGGACGATGATCGTTTTTCACAACAATGTTCTCAGTTATAGGAATCTCGGTATGTCCCATCAATGGGGTCATCGATAGGCTTACAAGTAGCGCAGATACTAGCTATTAAGCGCACTGTGCCGAGGTTCCAGAATAAAATGATATTTACGTTCTCAAAGCTAAATCGGATGAACTTTTGTAGTGCAGCGAGACGCTTCGGCTTTCGCGGGGATATGATAGTTAGTTTGACTTCAAAAAACAAACCCGCAACTGCACCTAAGCCGCAATCTATGGGCTTTACAAGGAAGCCTTGTTTTGGAATGATGTGCCGCGCTGTGATACCCGTTAAGAACACGACAAAATTCGTACTATAATACTTAAAAGATAAATCTGGAGCTCCAAATGACACAGAAAGTAACGATAACAATTGACGGGAAAACGACCGAATTACCCGTGCTTGCAGCGACCGAAGGCAAGAATGTCGTTGATGTCAGAGGGCTTATTGCCGAGGGTATCTTCACCTATGACCCCGGCTTCCTCTCGACTGCAAGCTGTGATTCGAAAATCACTTACATTGATGGTGATGCCGGCATACTGATGTATCGCGGTTACCCGATCGAACAATTGGCTGACAACTCGAATCATCTGGAGGTCGCTTACCTCCTATTGAATGGAGAACTGCCTACGCCGACAGAGTACGAAAGTTTCGTCGCCAGCATCAAAGGACACCAAGACATCGACCAGAATTTTCAGGGTATTTTCAATGGATTTACACAGGGTGCCCATCCAATGTCGATGATCGGAGCAGCCATCTCGGGCTTGGCTTCTCTCTACCATGAAGAAACCGATATCGATAACGCGCAGGACCGCATGACAACAGCGCATCGGCTAATCGCGAAGATCCCAACACTTGCCGCTATGGCTTACAAACATGGTCGCGGCGAAGCCTTTATCGCACCTGATGACAGCCTTTCTTACGCTGAGAACTTTCTAAACATGTGCTTCGGTACAGCCGGTGAAGCGCCCAATGTCAGCCCAACAATCGCTGCAGCGATGGATAAAATCTTTATTTTGCATGCAGATCACGAGCAAAATGCTTCGACATCAACGGTACGAATGGCCGGCTCGACTGATTGCAACCCCTACGCCGCAATCGCTGCTGGCGTCAGTGCACTTTGGGGTCCATCACATGGCGGTGCGAACGAAGCGGTGTTAGACATGCTGAATGAGATTGGTGATGAATCTCGCGTTGAGGAGTTTGTCAATAAAGCCAAAGACAAAAATGATCCTTTCAAACTGATGGGTTTTGGCCACCGGGTTTACAAAAACTTCGACCCTAGAGCCACCGTTATGCAAGATTCCTGTCACGCAGTACTTGCAGAACAAGGCGTCGAAGACGAGCCACTGCTAAAGGTCGCTCAAAAGCTGGAGAAAATCGCACGCGAAGATAGCTACTTTATCGAACGTAAACTCTATCCGAATATCGATTTCTACTCAGGCATCACATTGAAGGCAGTCGGTATTCCGACAGAATTATTCACAGTTATTTTCACTCTAGGCCGCATGCCAGGCTGGATTACTCATTGGAATGAGATGCTAAGCGAACCTTACAAGATAGCCCGTCCGAGACAGCTGTACCTTGGTGAGTCTAAGCGTGACTTTAAAAATCTAGCAGAACGATAGCAAGCTGCTTGTAAATACTAAAACCCAAGCCATCATCCCTAGGACTCTAGGTGATTATGAACAACGAACAAACGGAGCGAATTGTGGAAATTAAAATTACAATCGAAACATCGAAAGGCCCAATCAACATCAATATGTTTCCGGAGAAAGTACCTGTAACTACAGCTAACTTCCTGAATCTTGCAAAAAAAGGTTTCTACGACGGACTAAGTTTTCATCGTGTTATCCCTAACTTCATGATCCAAGGTGGTTGTCCTCTTGGTACTGGAACCGGCGGTCCTGGTTACCGCTTCGAAGACGAGTTTGACGCATCACTACGGCACGACAGCGCAGGCAAACTCTCTATGGCAAACGCTGGACCTGGCACAAATGGCAGTCAGTTCTTTGTCACCCATGGACCTACACCGCACCTTGATGACGCACACACTGTCTTCGGTGAAGTCGCCAGTGTTGACGACCAGGCCATTGTTGATTCAGTTGAGCAAGGCGACACCATCACAACAATATCAATGACGGGTGACGTCGATTCATTCCTCACGAGTCAACAAGCGCGTATCGATGAATGGAACAAGGCGGCTAGCTAGTAGCACTAATGGATTTTGGAAGCCGCACGGCTTCCAAAATTGCTTTGTCAGCACACTTTTCCATTAAATTGTTACCGTAGCCACCACAACCGTTTTCCCGCCTCCTGTTAGCCCACAATCTTTACTCAATTCCTTCTCATTGATGCTATCGTTGGTCCTTATTCGGCGTGCGTGTTACTACTCTTTATCTTTGCAATTTGTCCTCGCCAGTGCACTTAGCATTGATCAAAGCGTGTCTTTAGTTTCCGTAGACAGAAACGCAGCATGCACCGGGGAAAAATTTAGAACCTAGCGCACTAAACAGCAGCAATTTTGGAGATTAGGTATTAAAGATGAAAGGCGTGATATTAGATGCAGACAGCCTTGGAGACATTGATCTTTACCCCATCATAAGTTTGTTAGATCACTGGGATGTTTATCCAGATACATCCGAAGACGATATCGATAAACGTATAGAAACTGCTGACGTGGTTCTAACAAATAAGATCAAATTATCAAAACAAACAATTACTAATGCTAAACACCTTTCATACATTTCTATTCTCGCAACAGGCACTAACAATGTAGACCTCACTGCTGCACGAGATAAGGGTATCGCTGTAAGTAATTCACAAGGTTATTCGACAGCCTCCGTTGTACAGCACACCCTATCATTGATACTTAATCTTGCGACTCAAATGCCAAGGTACCTAACGGATGTGAAATCGGGGCTCTGGCAACAAAGCAATGTATTCACGCGATTGGATCATCCTATATCGGAACTCAACGGCAAATTGTTAGGCATCGTCGGTTACGGTGAGCTAGGCAGTAATGTCGGCCGAATAGCCGAAGCCTTCGGTATGCAGGTACTGATTGCGAAACGAGCGGATACAATTGATGACACTTCACGCTTTTTACTCGACGATTTACTCCCTAGGATCGATATTCTTTCCCTACATTGCCCACTGACAGATGCTAATCAACACCTGATTAATCAACGCACCCTGGGATTAATGAAACCAACGGCCTTTGTGGTCAACACAGCACGGGGAAAATTGGTGAATTCAGGCGACCTGATATCAGCGCTCGAACAGGGCGTTATCGCTGGTGCAGCAATAGATGTTCTCGATACGGAACCACCAGAAAAAGATGAATTGCTAACAGCCGCCGCCGCCCGTCTAGACAACCTTCTTGTCACACCTCACAACGCCTGGGGAGCACGAGAGTCTAGAATGAGACTAGTTCAACAAACACGGGAAAACATTCTTGGACACATTTCAGGCAACAATCTACGCGTCGTTAACTAGCGCGGCTTGCTTAGCCTGCCCTAAGCAAATTGCGACACCAAAGCTTGATCAGCGGGCAAGTTGCTTCATCGCTCGCTCTAAGCCTTTCACACCCAAATGGTACATATGATCATCGATTATTCTCTGTATCAAAACGGTCGTGTGGGAGTCTTGCCATTTTTCCACGGCAACGGGATTTAGCCAGACGATTTTCTTAAAGTGATCCTGAAGCCTACTAAACCAAATTTCCCCAGGCTCTAGGTTAAAGTGCTCGACACTCCCGCCCTTCTCGGTAATTTCATGCCGAGCCATACTAGCGTCACCGACAAAGATGACCTTGTAATCACTACCAAAGCGGTGAATCAAATCATAAGTATTTAGCTGCTCTTGCTTGCCTCGATCGTTACTCGTCCAGACGAATTCGTAGGGGAAATTATGGAAGTAGTAAATTTCTAGGTATTTAAACTCAGATCGTGCCGCGGAAAAAAGTTGGCTGCATAGTAAAACGTGATCATCCATTGATCCGCCGACATCCAAGAATAGCAGCACCTTAACGGCGTTTCGTTTCTCTGGGACTTCGACAATATCCAGCATGCCCGCATTTTTTGCCGTGCGCCGAATGGTTTCCTCAAGATCCAACTCCAAATCAGCACCCGTGCGAGCAAACTTTCTTAACCGCCTGAGCGCCATTTTGAGGTTTCGCGTACCGAGTTCCGCGTCGGGATCGTAGTCTTCATACTGTCGCTGCAACCAAACTTTACTGGCGGAATGCAGGCGTGCAACGTCAGAATCATCTCGCATGCCCTGCCCAGGTTCCTCACCAGCACCCAAACCTAGCTTGCCCTGAGCACCCTCGCCGTCATCTTCGCCGTCTCCCTCTCCTTGCCCCTCTCCTTCTCCTTCTCCTTCTCCTTCTCCTTCTCCTTCTCCTTCTCCCTCTCCTTCCCCGTCTCTTTCGCCCTCCGCATCATCCGGTATGACGTCACTCTGCTCCGACCCCTTGCCGGATTCTGGGGCAGTTACAGAGCCGTCGGCTAATTGAGAGCCGTCAGCCAGATCAGAGTCTTCTTCGCGTAAGCGACGTTCCACGGCGATAGAGCCTTCGGAATTAGACGGTGATATGTCGAACGCCGGAACTTGAACATTTTGGTAGGCTTCGATGATTTGACGGTACTCGTCTACGTTTAGATTGGGAAAGTAGCGAGCTACCATAGAATCCAATAATTCAGGCGAGTGAGCTGTTGAAAAAATACTCTCAAGCGAATCGAGACCGTCAAAAAAATCGGCGAAAGCGCGATCAAATCGGTCATAGAATTGTTCGTCTTTTACCAACGCCATGCGGCTAAGAAAGTAGAATTCACCGAGATCGGCAAAAATTAGACGCTGACGCATCAGTTCCAACAGGTCCAACATTTCACGTGTAGATATTGAAACACGGTATTCTCTTAGTGTTTCGAAATAACGTAACAACAAGCTAAATGGGGCTCTTAAAGTTGATGGGGTTTACCTTGTTGATAAGATCTCAGACGCGTTTCAAAACCTGCTCGCTGTCGGGCGTCTTTGGGCAGTGAATCAAGTACTGACTCTAATGTTGCGACAGCCAAATCGTACTTGCCGACGCGAGCGTAGGCTGCCGCTAATGAATCCTGATAGCCTGGGTTATTGTCCAGCGCAACGGCTTCTTTCGCCAGCCGAACCGCTAGCTCACCATTGCAAACCTTTTCGGTCGGGCATCCTGCCAGCAACCATGAAAGCCTGTTTTTAGCCTCAAAATTATCTTGTTCAGAAGCAAGTTCATACCAAAGTGCCGCTTCAGAGTAATCGCGTTCAACACCTAAACCTCGACGGTACATGTAACCCAATGAATTCTGAGCCTGGCCATGCCCTTGAATCGCTGCAAATCGATAATGCTCCACAGCTAGCTTTAAATTTGGTGGCGTACCTACCCCTTTTTCGAGTGAGTGACCGAGGTAATAGTGTGCATCGATGACACCTGCTTCAACCCCTTGTTCAAAAAGTCCAACGGCCTTTCTCGTATTCTTGGCTACACCCTCACCGTTTAAGTACAACAAACCGAGGGGAACATAAGCCATGCCGTAATTTTGCTTTACGGCAACATCATAAAGCTCAAAAGCCATGCTGAAGTTCTGCTCCACACCTTTACCTGATCTGTAAAGGTTTGCCAGATTCACCTGACTACCAGGGAAGCCAATTAGCGCGGCTCTTTCGTAATAGCCTCGGGCAGTTATATAGTCCAGATCGACTTGCTCAGCCAGCAAACCTAAGTGATTTAGTGTCAGTGTATTTTCACTATCTATCGACAATGCATGCTTCAAATCTTGTGTCGCAAGGCCATATGCTTGCAGTAAGCTGTAGGCGACACCTCTGTTTGAGTAAGCAACAACCTCGTCTTGTGGCTCTAATTCGCCGGACTCAATTGAAATCGAAAGCAGCTCTACAACATCTTTGTAGCGGCCATCCGTCGCCGCTTTTTGAGCGTCATCAAACGTATTGGCAAAACATAAAATTGGCGCTAGCCAACACAACAGAAAAATATTCTGTAAGGGCAATAACCTCGACATAGTTCCCATGCAACTATTGTTTAGCATCCTGTTCTTTTCTCTACTGTATTTAAGCTACTGATCGATTCAATGCTAATAACGATTAAATAATTTGACAACTTAGGTCTTTCGGTCAACTGAGATACAACAGAGATATGAGGGAGAGATAGGGCGGCTTTTGCGTCAAACAGCTCTAAGGGTATCTTCTACCGGACTGTATCAGATGAACTTAATACGGAGAAGCATGGCAGCACTAAATTGCAAGGTTAATTGAATGCTACTTCATCGACTCGAATGAACATAACGCGCCACAGTTGACGGCAATGAACACCAACAACTTTCATACTGCGGAGCACAAACGCGCTCAAATTGGCAAAAATTAATAGTAGGGCTGAAACGCCCCTGAACGCTTGGCAAACTTAATTCTTAACAGGGATGGTTATATTAAGCGTCTATTGACGAGGTCTCTCCCGCACAAAATCTCAACAGCCCAACCTAAACATCTATTCAAGAACAGACCTTAATTCAGCAGCGATCTCTGACAACTTCCGCTTAATCGCACGGGTGTTTTTTGGCCCCATTCGTATCATTTGTTTTTGAACAGGGCTTAGCATTTCAAGTCGAACATCTTCATATTCATACATCACAACGGGCTGAATGACTCTAATAGGTTCATCAATCGCAGGTGTCTCGAGTAGACGACCAATCGATTTGAAAATAACATCTTCAAATTTCCCTTCTGGGTAACCTAATTCATCGTATGCCTGCTGGAACAATGGTCGTAACAATATGTAAAACTCAACCGCTCGTTTTGTATCGATCGAGACGAGAATATTGGTCACCACATCATATCGCTCATACGATTTTTGTTCGATCTCAAACACCTTATCGTTAATTTGTTTAACGAGAAACTTTCCTTTCGGTGCGAGCACGCGTACGGGCTCTCTTGCAATATTGCCATTGGCGACACTATCAGTGAAGGTGACTATTTTTCGGACGAGTTCATTGGGTGAAAGCCATGCATTCACACCCTCATGCCGAGTTAGGCTCACAGCACCATCTCGTATCAGCTGATCACTATCATCGAGAAGTGGCAGAATAAAGCTTTGTTCGGGCGTTTTAATAACCGCCGGCGTATTTTGCAAGACAACTTCAGGTTCGGGTTCAATCACGGGTTCCGGTTCAGCTAACACGACAGGCTCAGACTTCGGGATTTCTAGCGATGTTGTAACAACATCTTTGTCCGGTTCGCCCATAAATGTGTAACCGAGATAACCCAATATAATAATACCGACTACCGCGAGCGAGATAAGAAGAGGCTTGTTATCTGACATTTTTTGACCCAAACATGTAAGTGTTGCCATTTTTAAGGGATTACGGACGTATCACAATAGCAGACGACTTCATTCCACTATTCTTCCATCATATACTGGATGTTTCACAACTTAGTCCTCAAAACTAACTCAAGGTTCACTTATTCGTTGCATCCAAACGATAGATCAAAGCCATAAATGCTCTGAATTAATCGCCCCTTAAGGCAATCGTTTCCTAAAACCACTCAACCTAGCCATTCATCAGCAACTATTCGGCTATGCTCAGGTCGCGCAAACTCAGCAATGAGGTCACTATCTGTTCCGCTGAATCACCATAGCCGACAACACCATCTTCGTGTCCAGACATACAAAAAATACCGCTATCTTGGCGAACGATATCAGTTACAGCTTTAGCCATTTCGGGAGTACCGTAGGGAATACTCGATGCGGTTGATTGTATCGACAATCGATCCCGCGCTAACCAAATATGAGGGCTATGCACATGGAACACATAAGTAATTAGATCACTACAAAGATATACAGCAGCATGAGTGAGCGATTCAGAGGAAGGCGCGGTAGCACCTATCGATGTGACAGAATTGGCTGATAAATCGCTGTGGGTAACTTCGGCGAAATCTTCAAGGCTAAGAACATCTCGCTCACCTGTCTGAGTCCCTGTAATTAAAAAACCATCATCAGTTCGTCGGCTCATGTTACCAAAGCCATAGCCATCATAGCGTTTAGGGTCTGCGCCAATCATGCCTTGCCGCATCAACACAGATCGCCAATGGACAAGTTCTTCAACATCGACACCCTGCAAAGGTCTCGCGCTGTGATTAAGTTGGAATTTAACAACCCCTTCTTGCTCGGTCATATGAAGCCTTGCTTAGCTGTTAATCGGTAGGATTTGGCGCGAAGAGTTGCGCAAGACTCTGTTCGTAAGGCGCTGTTGTAATACCCTGCTCTGTAATAATGCCTTTCACCAAATTTGATGGCGTGACATCAAAGGCTGGATTAAAAACCTTGGTATCTAATGTGGCAACTTGTGCAGTGCCAAATTGTGTTACTTCTTGCGCGCCACGCTCCTCAATTAGAATCTGCTTCCCTTCTGCTGTCTCAAGGTCAATCGTTGAGGTCGGCGCGGCAACATAGAAAGGAATATCATAGTATTTGCACAAGATTGCTAAACCCAGTGTGCCTATCTTGTTCGCCACATCACCATTAGCGGCAATTCTATCGGCACCAACGAGGACACCATCAACCTGCCCAAGTGACATCACATGAGCTGCTGCATTATCGCAAATCAGCGTGTTCGATATCCCAGCCCGTCCTAATTCAAAACTGGTAAGCCTTGCCCCCTGCAACAATGGGCGAGTTTCGTCGACGTAGACATGGAACTGAAATCCAGCTTCTGCCGCCGTATAAAATGGAGCAAGCGCTGTACCTAACTCGGATACAGCCAACGCTCCCGCATTGCAGTGCGTCAACCAATTACTATTTGCTTTGATCAAAGGCAAACCGTGCACACCAATATTGCGGCATGATGCTGCATCTTCGCTATGAATGCGCTTTGCCTCATCGCAGAGTAATCCGACTGGAATTTCATCATCGTAGGTTTCTGCTAACACCACGGCGCATCGATAGACTCTCTCAACCGCCCAAGCCAGATTGACCGCCGTAGGTCTCGCTCCGATTAAGTAATCGACCCGTTCGCGTAGTGCCGACAGAGCAACATTCTCTGCAAGGCCAACGATAAGTCCATAAGCCGCCGCAATGCCTATCGCAGGCGCACCTCTAACACGCAGGGCACAAATAGCCTCGTGAACCGATTCAATTTGTTCACAGCAAAAAGTTTCTTCCACGTGAGGTAGTTTGGTTTGATCGAGAAGATACAACTTATCATCTTGCCAAACGACTGATTTAGGTAATGGTTTTATATTCATACAAAAGCACCGGTGCCATAGACGTTTTGTCTCTGACACCGGTTATAAACCTTATTGCTAAATTTCAATTTCGCCCTGGTTCGAGCATTTCTTCGTGCACTGGACCAAGCTACGGTGAGCTTAGCCGAATTAGGCAGCTCGAATTTTCGCAACCATTTCTCTGCGCTTTTCATCGTCAACAAAACCAAAGCCACCGTCGATACGATGAGTGATGTCACCAAAGCGTCTGATAATCTCGGTCACGACGTCATCAGGCTCACCCATAACGCCAAATGTATTCAACATTTCATCTGTGATCATATCGCCCATCTCTTTCCATTTGCCTTGTTTGGACATGGCATTAAGCTCCGGCTGCATATCTCCCCAACCTTGGACACCCAGCACTTGCTTGTACGCGGGTGTGGAACCGTAGAAGGCAATTCTATCCATAGCGGCTCGCTTGCTAGCTTCAAACGTCTTCTCGTCTTTACCCGAAATCAAAAATGGTGTGTACGAGATTTCGAAATCATCCATGGTTCGTCCGGACCGTCTCAATCCTTCTTCAACGGCAGGCAATGTAACTTCACGGATATATTTTTCGTTACTAAAGGGATGAATAATGAGACCGTCAGCAACTTCGCCGGCAACTCTGGTCATAATAGGGCCAACGGCAGCCAAGATGACCTTAGGCGGGCCATATTCTTTATTCTCGGGCGTAAAGGCAGGAGTCATCAACGTATGATTGTAATACTCACCTTCAAACTTTAACGGCTCGCCTTCATACCAATTTGCCCATATCGCACGCATCGCCTCGACCAGCTCTTTCATCTGTGGTGCAGGTGCACCCCAAGGCATACTAAATCGCTTAGTAATATGTGGCCGAATCTGAGATCCAAGACCCATAGTAAAGCGACCTTTCGAGTAGGCGTTTAGATCATGACCTAAATTCGCCAGTATCATTGGGCTACGAGCAAAGGCTACCGCAATCCCCGTTTTTATTTCAATTTTCTCACTATGCTCTGCTGCTAGCAGCAGCGGGAAAAAGGGATCGTGGTTCATCTCAGCAGTACCAGTGGCGTCATACCCCTGTGCTTCGAGTTTTTTGACGTGATCTGGGATCTTGTGCCAATCAGCGGTTAAATGTGAATCAACTTTCATGCTTACGTTCCTTTTCTTGAGCTCTCATAATTACCCTAAACCATACCCAAAACGGGGTAGTTTTGCCATATGGAAAACCACCGGTGATGCTCCTCCAATCCTGATTAACATAGGGACATCAGATTGAGGAAACTCAGCTGACAATACAAACGCCTAAAGTAGCTTGTTTTATCAACTGTGCAGCTAAGAAGGAGGCTCGACCGGAGTTTTACCAAGCGATGATTCCGTTACTTGGATTTCATCACGAAATTCTACATGTTGCATAAGTACGTATTGATAGGCTTCGACTAATGCATTCCAACTCGCCTTGATAATATCGACGTTCACACCAATGGTGCCAAATATCTCACCTTCAAAGCTATGTTCAAGATAGACACGCACTTTGGCAGCGGTTTCTTGGGTATTGTTAATCACGCGGACACTATAATCGGTTAAGTGCAACCCTGACAGCACAGGAAATTGACCAACCAATGCTTCCTGCAGGGCTTTATTTAGCGCATCAACCGGCCCATTACCTTCGGCCGCGCAGAGCATTGTCTCGGTTCCAACCTTGAGTTTCACAGACGCTTCAATCAACCCATCAGAGTCCTTGTGCTCCTCATTTGAAGGGCTATAAATTCGATAGTAGGCGGGATCAAAAACCGGTTTATACTTACCAATGTGACGTCGGACCACCAGATCAAAGCTACCGTCGGCATTCTCATAGGAGTACCCGGCGTGCTCTTTCTCTTGCACTTCTTCGAGTATCGCTTTGACGGCATTGTTATCTTCGAGTTCGCTATAACGGTTTGCCAATTTCGCCCGCAAGTTTGACCCGCCGGAGAGTTCGCTGATGAGAATCTTTCGAGAGTTACCTACCTGCTCAGGTTCAATATGCTCATAAGTACTCGGGTTTCTCTGCACAGCACTGACATGCACACCGCCCTTGTGAGCGAAGGCAGAGGGACCAACAAAGGGCTGCCCCAATGGTCCCTGCATACCAAGATACTCCCATACTGTTTTTGACAACATGGTTAATCCCTTGATATTTCCTTCTGGCAAACACTGATAACCCAGTTTGAGTTCTAAATTACCAATGATCGAAGTCAAATCGACATTGCCACAACGCTCACCGATACCATTAATTGTTCCATGCACCTGAATGACGCCAGATTCAATCGCGCGAAGCGTGTTTGCAACACCCAGCCCGCCATCATTGTGAACATGGATGCCCAACTTTATATCAGGAATTTGTTTTCGAAGCTCGAGTATTGCCTTACCGAGATCGGCTGGCATCACACCACCGTTCGTATCACACAAAATGACCCTGGCGGCCCCTGCATCCGTCGCTGCTTGAACGGTTGCCAGCGCGTAGCCAGGATCACTTTTGAAGCCATCGAAAAAGTGCTCCGCATCATAGAAAACAGGCTTACCTGTACTTTGTGCCAAATACCTAATCGAGCCTTCGATCATTTCAAGGTTTTTATCAGGGCTAACCCGCAGAGCCTGTTCAACATGAAGATCCCAGGATTTACCAAATATACAAGTGACGTCAGCTTCAGCAGCGATAAGCTTTTGGAGGAAGAAGTCATCGGATGGTTGAACATCAGATCTATGAGTTGAACCGAAAGCGACAATCTTAGCCGTCTTGAGGTCAAGCTCTTGAGCCATGACAAAAAATTCATCATCCTTAGGATTGGAACCAGGCCAACCACCCTCAATGAAATCAACGCCTATGCCATCTAAAACTTTAGCGATATCAATCTTATCGCGCAGGCTCAGATTGACACCTTCCCCTTGATTACCGTCTCTCAGGGTCGTGTCGTAGATTTCAATTTTTTTCTTAGCCATTTCTTGACTGACCATATTGTTGACCATATTGCTAACCGCTAGTGCGAACTACTTATTAAACAATAGGCGCGTTGATATTAGGCATAGCCTAAACGCTTTGCTGTTTCTTCGACCGCTGACTTCGCCACTAAAAGCGTATCGAGAGGATCATAGCTTGCTGCAAGAAATGCTTCTCGCGCAGAATCTTTCATTTCTACGTTAAAGACATGGTTGCCACAAATAACTTTTAAACCTTCAATGTCCACAATCATGTCAGTGTCTGGGTCATTAGCAATAATTTTTGCAATCATCTCTCGGTCTGTTTTAACCATCGTCACGCAGGGAATGCCAAGCGTTGTGCAGTTACCATGAAAGATCTCTGCGAAGCTTTCAGCGATAACAGCCTTGAAGCCAAACTTCTGAATTGCTTGCGGTGCATGTTCACGACTTGAACCACAGCCAAAGTTGGCATCAGAGAGCAGAACTTGGGCTCCACTGTGCTCGGCTTTGTCCAGTACATGATGCTTGGAGTTGTCTTGCGTATCGAACCTTTCATCATAAAATAATGCCGGGCCCAACTCATCGAAGGTTACACACTTCAGAAATCGTGCTGGAATGATTCGATCCGTGTCTATGTCATTGCCTGCAACATAAACACCTTTACCACTAATTTTCTCAATCTTCATACCGGTCATATCACCTACTCCAACCCAAATACTTCTCTGGCGTCCGCTACATGTCCTTCAATTGCCGCTGCCGCGACCATCATTGGACTCATTAACAATGTTCTACCGGTCGGTGAGCCCTGTCGGCCTACAAAGTTTCTATTTGAACTTGAAGCACAAATTTCATCGCCAACAAGTTTATCTGGATTCATTGCTAAGCACATTGAACAACCTGGGAGACGCCATTCAAACCCAGCGGCCTCGAAAATTTCGTGAAGGCCAAGCGCTCTTGCAGCAACATCGACTTTTTCGGATCCAGGTACCGCAATCGCTTTCACGTTCGAAGCAACATGCCTACCCTCGATTAACTTAGCAACAGCTTCAAAATCACTTAGCCGGCCGTTCGTACAGCTGCCAATAAAGGCGACATCAATCTTTGTTCCCTTAATCGGTGCGTTAGCTGCCAACTTCATGTAGGACAGCGCATCGTTAATCAGATCCTTATCGAGCCCTTCGACCGCTTCAGGATCCGGTGTTAACTCTTCGATAGAAATTGACTGTGCCGGTGTAATACCCCATGTGACCGTTGGTTTAATCTCTGCAGCCTGAATCACAATTTCATCATCGTAGCTTGCGTCTGCATCCGACGCGTAAGACTTCCAACGTTCTACTGCTGAATCAAACTCGGCACCTTGAGGTGACCGTTCTTTACCCTGCAGAAAATCAAATGTTGTTTGATCAGGGTTGATATAACCGCAACGCGCACCGCCTTCAATGCTCATATTACAGACCGTCATGCGCTCTTCCATCGTCATACTCTCAATGGCTGAGCCAGCATATTCATAAGCAAAACCTACGCCACCGTTTACCCCAAGCATTCGAATGATGTGTAAGGTCACATCCTTGGCCGTAACCCCTGCTGATAGTTTGCCTTCAACGCTGATGCGCCGAACTTTAAGCGGATCAATTGCCAATGTTTGACTTGCCAGCACATCGCGTACTTGGCTGGTACCAATACCGAGTGCAATACACCCAAAAGCACCATGCGTAGAAGTGTGACTATCGCCACAGCAGATTGTCATACCCGGTTGCGTTAAGCCCAGTTCAGGACCGACAACATGGACAATACCCTGCGATCCCGACTTAGGTGCAAAAAACTCTATACCTGCTTCTTCGGTCGCGTCGCTCAAAACCTGAATCATTTTTTCAGCCATATCATCGCTTAATGGGCGAGATTGATCCGTCGTTGGAATGATGTGATCAACAGTGGCAAATGTTCTTTGGGGGTACGCAACGCCTAGTCCCTTGTCCTTCAACATACCGAAGGCCTGAGGGCTGGTTACTTCATGGATTAGATGCAACGCGATAAATAACTGATACTGGCCACTTTCTAACTGACCAACCACATGATCGTCCCACACCTTTTGATAGAGGTTTTTACCCACTGAAATGCTCCGAAATCCGCAAATTTATTGACCGCGGATTCTAGCATGATTAAGCGGCATGGGGATTCCAATATGGAATTACGGTAATTACCTGAAAAGTATGGCAAACATCTGAGCCGCCAGAAAGAACATGAAAAACAGTAAGTTGCCAGAGTGGAGACCGGGTTGGGGCAACCGTCAACCCGCCTGCTTGCGTGCTACTTCCAATACTCGGCTGGCCAGCTTCGAATTCGGCAGTACTTCGTAGAAGTATTTTTGCTCGCTAGGTTCAACGATTTTTCCATTCGCCCAACCACGAACCAGACCCTCACGTATGACCAACTCTCGCTCTTTTCCAGCCAGATCGGGAAATCGGCCAAAAAACATGGTTTCTGAGCTTTCACCAATATTTATTTTGAATTTTTTTAGTGGTATTTCAGACATTAATTTTTTGAACCCGCCATCGTCCAATAAAATACCATTAACGTTGTAACGGGCATATTCCTGTCCTTTTTCATCTTGCTCGCGCTCTGATTTCTGTATTGAGAGCACATCGACATTAAAAGGAGAGTCGGACAAAAGATCTCTAAGTTGCCATGAACACGATGACAATCGATCAGCATCACCAATCGCTGAAGATATCATTATCGGTTTAGTCTCATCAAACAAAAATACAGGGCTTTTGTCTCGATAACTTATACCGATGCCAATCTCCAAAGTGGGCAAATCTGTTTGACGAGAATGACTATTTTTCGAACGAACAATATCTAGAATGTCTTTTGCGACGCCACAGCTTCTGGAGACGCTGTACCACTGTTCGGGTCGATTACTTTCTTCGACAACTGAAAGAATGACAGCATCACCTTCAATGAAGACTTTGCTTGCACCGTAGGTCGGCAGAATATCCGTAATAGGATTGAAGAACCTAAGGCTAAAGTAGGAGGCTGGGTTCAAATCTCGATTACTAAGCTCTTCAGTAACTTTTGTCGAACCCCTTACATCCGCCTTTAAAATGCAGTGGTGTATGACTTGCGGCGCTGAGGACTCGAGTAGTTTATTTTCCTCCTCTGACAGCAACTCGTAAAGCCGACCACCTGCCCGAGCGAGCTGTATTTCATCTGGCTCCGTGATTACAGAGATTCTGTTTAAGACTCTGTGGGCAAAGCGAAAGTACTTCAGGTGTAATCGATACCGGCCTATATCAGCGAGTAGCCTAAGAAAAATCTCGTCCAACTCTTCTTTAAACTGCTTATCGACATCCTCAACGAGGTCATCGAGTCTCTTGATCAGCGCGTTTGCGCCTTCTTGTGTTCGATCGATTCGCGCCAGCAGCTTTTTAGTGTCGTTACCTGTGACGTAGGCACAAGCGATAGGTAATTCAATTAGATCTTCATCCGCAATGGACCATTTTCCTCGCAGTAAATAAGACGCGATAGCCTGCTTCATATCATCTTCACTGAACATTTTTTTTCTCAGCTCTGTCGCTTTTTTGAGCAACTTCTTAACCTCGGATCTAAAACCCCAGTGAGCTCTTCTTCCAAGCTCTTGCTTCACTCGACCAAGAGAACGTTCATGAATACTTGCATCGAATAAAATTCGATAATTTGCCGGCTGTTCCAACCAACAAAAATTTTCCGTAACCAAGTCATTTTGGTTTTCACTAGGGCCGAGAAGATCCTGAGAACTAAAAAGACCATGCAATGTGTCAAACACTTCCGATTGAACTGACTGCAATTTAATATCATTTTTTAATGCTATAATATCGCGCTCCGGTACGAGCTGCCCCAGCATATCTTCAAGCTGCAAGTTGGCTTCTGTGATCCCTTCCCCTTGGCCAGGCCACAATCCGTAACAATCCACCAACAAATGAATATCTCTCGGTCCGGATGCTGACAGCATGGGATTAAAAATAATATGTGACTGCTCGGGGAAAACGTCACCTAATAACTGTTTGCGTTGTTCACGCAGCCCATTCTCTTCTCTTTGTAGTAATTCAAAAAGTAACCGATTAATACGGAACAAGAATTGACCGGAGTGCTTTCGTATTCGCGCTAATCTTTCTTGCGTCGGTAGCAGGTTCCTTGACCCCGCAAACTGTTGTTGACCAACAGACTCCTCGAGTTTTTTGACAACATCATCGAGCTGCCTCCTCACTTCCTGCAAAATGAATTTAACAACACCAAACTGAAGAAAATTAATCGTAGCCACATCGAGATCGGCCTTTGCTCGATACAAGGTTGTCCGCATCATGTTCCTATAGGTCTCGCGAAACACTTCTGTTTCTTTAGCGAGCAAGCCAGCCTTTGAACCAGCCACGATTCTCTTGACGGCATTTTCGATGACGTCTTTAGCGGCAAAAAGAAACCCATCACTCAAATGAACATCGACATGATAGTTATCAATACCGCGATGTAGCGCACTGACATCCATATCAATAGATTTCGGTGAGCTAATGGTTGCGATGATGTCGTTACGACTTGAAATCTGCTTAGTCATCTATTGTTTGTACTCTTAAACGTCAGATGCATCTGATGCACCTGATGAAACTAATAATATCTATATCTTAAACTGCCTCTCTAAGCCCAACTTAGAAAAAGGGTTGACGTCTAACCAACGTTCAACATCTTACATGCAAGATAAACTAACTCTCGCCTGGCACGAAACCGCCTGATTCAACATAAGAACTCCATCAAGAAAACCGCACCTGTGCTAAATTGAAACGGCGTCGATAACCTAGGCCATCACTGAGGCAGACAAATCGCCACCTGGATCAGTCATTAGTGCTAATAGAACTCGGTTTTTCTTGTTAGTTCAGGTATTTACCCTAGTGAAATACGCATACACTAGCCTCTATGATCCCACTTTACGGGTAAACAATATTCCCAGTTTAACTGTGAATTCATCTAAAACTCGACACATTGATCACTTATGAACCTAATAAAACCGGCCAAACGTCAAGTCGCCGATCAGTTCGAAACCGAGCGGTTGGTGATTCGTCGTTATCAAACGACTGACATAGAGGCGCTATATGCTGCCGCGAGAGAATCAATCGAGGAAGTATCGCGATTTCTTCCCTGGTGCCATCCTGATTATTCAATCGCCGAGTCCAAACAATGGGTCACCCTGGTGATCAAAAATTGGGGAGTAAGTAATCTATTCAGCTTCGTGATTGAAGAAAAGTCTTCACGGCGGTTTATCGGTAGTGTTGGCATCAATGCTGTCGATTTACATCCCATGGTGAATCTAGGCTATTGGCTTAGATCCAGTGAGACAGGCAAGGGCTACGCCATTGAGGCTGCGCAGGGGATAATAGACTGGACTTTTGCGGAACTCCAATCGCAACGAATTGAGATCATCCTCTCGGTTGAGAATAACCCAAGTAAAAAAGTCGCCGAGAAAACAGGTGCGCGACACGAAGGTATATTAGCGAGTCGCTTGTTATTACACGGTAGGCTTCACGACGCCCATCTGTTTGCCTTAACCCGGGATAGTCGACTCGACGATCATTCGACATAGAGATGCGCAAAATAGCCTATTGACTCACTATTAGTCTGCTAACATAGTTCGTCATACCGGTGTGGACCCGTGTTGCTTTTAGTCAATCCGACTTACACGGGAGCGAAAATAGTCATCGTCGCCAGCATCGACATTCAGTAAATGACTAAGCATAAATGTTCACAATACAGGAAACCCAGATGAGCGAATCGAATCAACAGGACATCGGACAAGAAATGTTAGATGTGCTCAATCGTCAAAAGAAATCTTATCTCGCTGAAGGCGAAGTGAGTGCTGAAAAGCGTATCGATCGTCTTGATCGAACCATCAACATACTTGTCAAACACGGCGACCGATTATGCGATGCGATGGCGGCAGACTTTGGCCACCGGTCAATCGAGCAGTCAAAGCTGACAGACATCAACGGTTCAATTGGTCCTTTAAAAGATGCCAAGAAGCACCTGCGTCAATGGATGCGTCCGGAACGACGCAAGGTCATGGTACCCCTTGGTCTATTTGGCTCCCGTGCACGAATTCAGTATCAACCCTTAGGCGTTGTTGGTTGTATCTCGCCCTGGAATTTTCCTGTGCAACTGACGTTTAGTCCCCTGGCAGGCGTTTTTGCAGCGGGTAATAGAACGATGATCAAGCCATCAGAGTTCACTCCAGCAACATCAGAATTAATGAAGGAGCTCTTTACAGAGGTCTTTGACGAAGATGAAGTGGCTATCTTCACCGGCGGACCCGAGGTTGGCACAGCCTTCAGCGCACTCCCCTTTGATCATATGTTATTTACTGGCGCTACGGCGATTGCTAAGCATGTCATGCGCGCGGCTTCGGAAAACCTTGTGCCTTTAACGCTAGAACTGGGCGGAAAATCACCAGTGGTTATCAGCGAAAGTGCCGATATTGAACTCGCCGCATCAAATATTATGGCAGGTAAGACAATGAACGCAGGCCAAATTTGTCTGGCACCTGATTATGTGTTTGTTCCGGAAGATAAAGCTGACGATTTCATCAATGCAGCTAAAAACTCAGTGGCTAAAATGTACCCGAATTTAAAAGACAACCCTGACTACACCTCGATCGTCAACGAACGGCACTTTGAACGACTCAATGGTTACATTGCAGATGCTAAAGCCAAAGGTGCTGAAGTGGTTGAGATAAACCCCGCGCAGGAGGATTTCAGCCAACAACAACATCATCGAATTCCTCCCACAATTATCGTCGACCCGACTGAAGATATGACTGTCATGCAGGAGGAGATTTTTGGTCCGGTCCTGCCGGTGAAGCGGTATAAAAATATCGAAGAGACACTGGACTACATTAACGACCACCCACGTCCCTTGGGCTTGTACTATTTTGGCCAAGATGCGCAAGAAGAGAAAAAGGTACTAACCCACACGACATCCGGTGGCGTGACTGTTAATGACGTAATCATGCATATAGCCCAAGAAGATCTGCCCTTCGGTGGTGTTGGGCCAAGTGGCATGGGTGCATATCACGGTCATGACGGATTCAAAACTTTCAGCCACGCGAAAGCGGTTTATACGCAATCAAAATTAGTGTCTAAGCTCGCTGCCGCAATGAGACCGCCTTACAAAAAGGCTTCGTAGAAGAGAGCATGATTTACACATGTAAAAATGTGAACGCTTGCCAAGCCTGATTGGATAACTACCAATCGGGCTTGAAAAGCTTTCGTTAGCTATCTTTAAGCGACATCTTAACTGTCGATATAAATACCGGCAAAGCAGCATTGTCTACGATAGCTATTTATCAACCTTCACTTTCTGAATGACTAACGAGAACAAATAGGCCTGCGCTGATGCGCAGTGTTAATGGCGCTAAGTTGTATAGTCACACTGGCACGGTTATGTTGCCGTCGTCATAGCAGTCTACGATTTTCAACATTAGATCGTCGATCGGAGACCTTAGCTTGGCCCTAATGAACTCCAATCAACGCCAATTACGCCAAGTAACTTTGATCTAGTGACCCGTGAACTTCGGTTTTCTGCGTTCTAGGAACGCATCAACGCCCTCTTTGAAATCTTCGCTTTCAAACATACCAGCAAGGTGAACCATCAAATGATCGACAGACGTATCATACGATTGCTCTAACCCCATTCTCATCATACGTTTAGTTGTTTGAACGGCTAATGGCGCATTTTCAGCAATGTCTGTTGCCCACTCCATTGCGGTTTCCATCAATTTGTCATCTGGTACAACCGCATTAACCAAACCGATATCAAGGCTTTCCTGCGCATCAACAACCCTACCTCGATAGTAAAGTTCAGAAGCTTTGGCCCATCCAATCAAACGCGGTAGCAGCCAGGTACCGCCGCTTTCTGGTACAACGTTACGCTTGGCTGTAACCGCTGCCATCTTGCCGGATTCAGCTGAGATTCTGATATCACAAAGCAGCGCGATATCCATGCCGTAACCTGCAGCAGCACCATTAAGTGCACACACAATCGGTGTATCGATGTTCCACATAACGGTGATAGGTGCTTCTCTCAGACTAAACAATTGACGAGGTGGTTTATTGTCACCCTTGCCTTTAGCTGAGGCACCGCTACCAATACCGCCTTGACCTACGGCAACGAGGTCGAGCCCAGCGCAGAAGCCACGTCCGGTTCCTGTTAAAATAATGCAGCGGATCTCTGGATCCTTATTCGCCTCAACCATCTTCTCAGACAATTCCTGAAGCATTTCACGACTTATCGCATTGAGTCGCTCTGGTCGATTCAGGGTGATGATCGCAATTGCGCCTTTTTGCTCAATCAAGAGCTCCTCGGTTTTCGATTCACTTAATGCCATCTTTTCTTCTCCTCTTCGTGTGTTCTACAAACTTTCAAAACTATTTTTGCGTTTTTTAGGTTATCACTATGAACGCGTCACATCGAAAACTCGCGTCTTACCAACACGTTCTTCTCAAATACTTTTTTGTTTCATAAATCGACTAATATCTTCAACGACTTTACTGCCGCGACGATGCAATCGCGTAAACTCTAGTATGATATCCACGTGGCCCATCGCTTCGTAGATCTCACGGTCCGCTTGCCCACCCGCCGTAACAACTTTTTCCATCAAGCTCTTGGAGTGCCCTCGCCTGACTCGAGTATCCTCTTTTCCATGCAGTAGATACAACGGAGGAGCATCATGACGAATAAAGTTAACGGCCTGGGATTCTGCATAGCGTTCTTTCGGTGAGAAAAGGTCCCAATGGTCGTCTTCCGTAAATGGATAGAAATCATACGGCCCGGCCAAGCCGACAAATCCACTTAGGCGTTGATCGCAGTTGTAACTCTGCGATAAAAGAGATTGATTAAGCGTTAGTAGTGAGCCTAATTGAGCCCCCGCTGAATGCCCCATGATGAAAAGAGGCTGATTCTCAGGAACATTTTCCAAGGTCCATTGATAGGCTAATTGGGCATCTTGCAGAATCTCAGGAAATCTCACCGAGGGGTACAAACGGTAATCCGGCACAACCACATTAAAACCTTGACAAGCCAGTGTATCCGCGACGAATCGGTAATCCGACTTGTTGCCGCTGCGCCAATTGCCGCCATAGAAAAATAGCACTGTCGGACGCGCTGAATCACCGTCAATACGATAATGGTCAAGGTAATTGCGATGTGCGCTACCAAAGGGAATATCACTCAAACGCTCATAGTCGCCGGAACGGGCTATAGCGTTTATTAGATTAAGACCCGCAGATTGATAGAATCCACCGATGAGTTCTTTAATTTTCAATAGCTTATAACAACTTATTAACGTATTATTCTGCGCTTTTCGCGAGCAGCAAATGCCGCTGGTGTGAGACGTTAACCAGTCGCCTAGAAAACCACAAGCACCAATATAAAACCATCCCTCCTAGTAAAATTTGCAGGATTTCAACAACGCACGACTCCACTTAGAGTCACAGAGACAAAACTCAAATTGAACTCTAACATCACACGCTGGATAGGACTGACATCGCTGTGTTTCATCGCGTTTGTGTTCGCCCCGGATGCAAGAGCTGCAAGCGCCGGGAACCAAAATCGTTTTGAACAAATCACTTTAACCAAAGTTGAATCCCCCAACATCAAAATTGATGGTGTCCTAGACGAAGCTATTTGGAAAACATTACCATCGGCGACCGGCCCCATGGTTGTTGTTCAGCCTGACAGCATGGTGCCCGCTGGGAATGAAACACGCACCTACCTTTTCTATACGAAAGAGGGCTTATACGTTGGCATATGGGCAGAGCAAGATCCCGAAACGCTGATAGCTCGACTCAGTTCCAGAGATCAATTTATTTCTCGAGACGGCGTTTCATTAACCCTTGATCCTAGCGGCAAAGGGCTTTACGGCTATTGGTTTGCAACATACCTTGGCGGTAGCATTGGCGACGGAACCGTTGTGCCTGAACGACAATATTCACGGCAATGGGACGGGCCTTGGTATGGCGAAACGGCTGTCCATGATCAGGGCTACTCAGCGGAGATGTTCATCCCCTGGTCCACGATGACAATGCCCGATACCAATTCATCGGAGCGCGTCGTCGGCTATAGCTTGACTCGAACCGTTGGATATAACGATCAACATTGGGCATACCCGCCTTTGTCACGAAGAGAAAACGTCTTCTTGTCCCAATTACCAACAATGGCACTCGAATCTATTAGTCCAAAACAGCAATACACGTTTTACCCCTTTGTGTCGTCGTCCTATGACAACACAATGGATCAAAACCAAGATAGCTACAAAGCCGGGTTCGATCTCTTCTGGCGCCCAACCAGCAACTTGCAACTGACGGCAACTGTTAACCCCGACTTCGGTAACGTTGAATCAGACAACGTCGATGTGAACCTGTCGTCCTTTGAAACTTTTTTCCCAGAGAAACGAGCATTCTTTCTCGAGGGCCAGGAAATATTTATTACGACACCAAGAGCAAGCGGTCGGGATGGAACGCCTACAACGCTTTTAAACACGCGTAGAATTGGTAGTGCACCGAAAGACCCTCTCATTCTCGATTTCGAACTTGAAGGTATTGAAGCAAATCAACCCAGTGAGCTTGAAGGTGCGGGTAAAGTCACCGGCCAAAACGGTAAATTACGGTACGGTTTTCTCGCGGCTATCGAAGACGATACTAAACTCAGCGGCGAGCTTAGCGGACAGCCTTTGGAAGTTTTGCAGGATGGCAGACAGTTCAGCGTTGCTCGTTTGCTCTATGAAGACACTTCGACAGGCGACCGAAGATCTATTGGTTGGATGTCAACCAATGTCGCCCATACACAGGAAGACGCAACCGTTCACGGCATTGACGGGCACTATCTGACCGCCGATGGACGATGGAACACCGATGCTCAAATAATGTATTCAGACGTCAACAACGTCACAGGCCAAGGTGCCTTTGTAGACGTAACCTACACACCCCAGAGGGGACGCTCTCACAAATTATCCATGGATTATTACGATGATACGTTGGATATAAACGACTTCGGTTTTCTGCGCCGCAATGACAACATTGCTGCGCGTTACCGATATGATCGAAACGACAGTAACCTGGTCGATCTAAGATCCCGCACGACGACGATAAAACTGGTTCAAGAGTACAACACCGCAGGCCGACTCGTTCGCAGCGGCGCATTCTGGGAGCAAAAGTTCGAGTTCCAAAACAATAACTTCATGTCCTACCAACTCAACTATTTCCCTGAGCGTTGGGAAGATAGAGAGTCGGACGAAGGTGACTATCGTGTTGAGGGAAGATGGCTCACCGGGGCATTTGCCAAGACAAATCAATCAAAGCCTTTGAGTATTGGCGGCGGTGTTTTTTATCGTGGTGAGCAACTCGGTGGCTATACGATGGAATATATCACTGAGCTTGACTGGCGTCCGACCGATAGGTTTTCTCTAACCGCAAAGCTAGTCTATGAAGACAAATCGGGCTGGTTACTGCACGACGATGGCCGAGACTTTACCACCTTCAATGCCGTTGTCTGGCGTCCGGAAATGGAAATGGACTTTTTCATTACAGCCAAACAACAAATTCGAATAACCGCGCAGTGGGCAGGCATAAAGTCTCATGAAGATGAGCGATGGAAAATCCCCCTCGGTGATGGTGAGTTAATTACTGACCCCGTTCCCCCAGGTGACTCCTCTCGCGATTTCAACATTAGCCGACTTACATTCCAAGCCCGTTATCGCTGGCAAATAGCACCCCTTTCAGATCTATTCTTAGTCTACACACGCGGCTCAAACGTCAACAGTATGCCAGACGACGATTTCGACGATCTGCTCAGTAGCGCTTGGACAGATCGTCTTGTTGACATCTTCGTTATCAAACTACGCTATCGGCTTGGGTCCTAAAAATGAAAAACGCCATCAAAATGCTAGCATTGGACCTTGATGGCACACTGGCGCTCGACGATCATCAGATTTCTCCCGCGACAAAGCGGGGCTTGCAACAACTTCACAATAACGAAGAAGTTGAGGTCGTGATCGCAACAGGCCGCCGCTATAGGTCAACCCGTTATGTAGCGGACAATCTTGATTTTGACGTATCAATCGTATGTAACGGTGGTGCTCTAGTAAAAAATCAACAACACCAAACGCTACAAAGCGTTACTTTCACAGAGGATCAGGTACAACATCTGATAAAGCTGGGGCGAAGTGTCGGGTTGAGTTTATCGGGACAGCGGGACTCACATGCATTGGGCGGTCCAGACTTTTACATCGACAATGCCGAGGTATGGAACAAACAAGCGCAAGGGTACTTCGATGACAACGCGGCTTATGCCGAAGCGGCAGATATACAAAAAAACTGGCAAGACATATTGGTTATCGGTGCGTTCGATGACGAAGAGAAATTACTCGCCTTCTCAAAATTAGTGAATGAAGATTCCGAAGGCAGATTTAACACAGTTATCGTGCCCCACCTAGACAGTCCCTACCATTATTGTGAGGTCAGCCTGAGCCACGTAACAAAATGGTATGGACTCGACGTCCTCGCTCAAAAGAACTTCATTACCGCCGATAATATTTGTGCCGCCGGCGATCAGATGAATGACTACGCCATGGTTCAGACTGTGGCACATGGCGTAGCCATGGCAAACGGCAACGATGAATTAAAGTCTATCGCCAACTTCATATGCGGCCGTCATGACGAAGACGGTCTGTTAGATGTTATCAACTACATTCGCCAGCACAATCAAAAACATGGCTAAGACCTCGATAAACAAGACCACTGACATCGATGACATTTGGGTTTTTGGTTACGGCTCACTGATTTGGCGAGCGGACTTCGAGTATGCAGAGGTCCAGCCTGGCTACATCAAACACTTCAGTCGACGATTCTGGCAAGGCTCCACAGATCACCGCGGCACACCGCAATCACCCGGACGGGTGGTTACCTTAATCGAACAACCCGACGCGATTTGCTGGGGTACCGCTTATCGACTTGATCATGAAAGGGCAGCGCAAACGCTGCAGCATTTAGATCACAGAGAGAAAGGCGGCTATGACCGTCAAACGCTACCGGTCTATTTAAAAAGTGGCGAAACGATCCAGGGACTCACCTACCACGCGACGAAAGACAACGAGCATTATCTTGGCGAGGCCAGTGCAACCCAGATTGCTGAACAAGTTATAAACTCACTTGGACCCAGTGGTAACAATATTGAATATGTACTGAACCTGGAACAAGCACTTAGCCAGATCAATGCTACTGATGAGCACGTAACAGACGTCGCCAAGGAAATTCGAGCGTTGCTTGGTTCCTAGTTCGCTTCCCAACCGTTTCTCTCTCACCAGCGCCGTAAGGAACCTGTAGGCGAGCGACAGAAATAGATTCGAACAAAGCCTGCATCGGCATTGCAAACCAATGATGAAACTCTTACATTGCTTTGGACGTTAAATCAAAAGCCCAATGCTATGAAAACTATCGATTCGATCGAAAAATATAAAAATGAGATGACACAATGGCGTCGCGATATACACGCCCATCCAGAGATTGCATTCGAGGAACATCGAACAGCACAGGTTGTAGCAGAAAAACTCGAAAGCTTCGGCATTGAAGTCGAAACAGGTATTGCTGGTACCGGTGTTGTCGGCACCATCACCAAGGGCCGTGGTAATAGAGCGATTGGCCTAAGAGCGGATCTTGACGCGCTCCCCATCCATGAAGCCAATGAATTCCCACACAAATCCAAAAATCCGGGGAAAATGCACGCCTGCGGCCACGATGGACATACCACTATGCTGCTAGGTGCAGCAAAATATCTTGCTGAAGAAGCGGAATTCGAAGGCACGGTACATCTTATCTTTCAGCCGGCCGAGGAAAATGAAGGCGGTGGGCGCGCAATGATTGAGGCAGGTCTTTTTGACAAATACCCCGTTGAATCTGTTTTTGGAATGCACAATATACCGGGTATGGCAGTCGGAACTTTCGCGATAAAGTCCGGACCTATGATGGCAGCCTTCGATATTTTCAATGTGAAGATTATTGGCAAGGGCGGCCACGCAGCCATGCCGCAATTCACGATTGACCCTATTGTCATTGGTGCGAAAATAATCGAAGCCTACCAAAGCATCATTAGCCGCTTCATCGACCCGCAACAACCCGCTGTGATAAGCATCACCCAAATCCATGGTGGCGATGCCTACAACGTCATACCAGACAGTATCGATATCAAAGGATGTACGCGCTGTTTCTCACCAAAGATACAGCTGCTAATGGAAACAAAAATGCGCCAGATGGCAACAGACATATGTAAAGCCTATGGTGCAACAGCTGAATTCACTTACGAAAAGCGCTATCCGCCAACGGTAAATTCACAAGCTGAAACCGATATCGCCGCAAGCGTTGCCGCTGGTATTGTCGGCGCTGAACGCGTTAACACCAGTCCAACTGCAGCGATGGGATCGGAGGATTTCGCCTTCATGTTGCAAGAAAAGCCAGGCGCCTATATTTGGGTCGGCAACGGTGACGGTGAGGGATCCTGCTCGGTACACAATCCCGGTTATGACTTCAATGATGATGTTCTGCCTATAGGTGCCAGCTACTGGGTCAAACTGGCAGAGACGCTTCTACCGCCGATCAAACAAAGCACGTGAATGATAGAATAACGTAAGCGAAAAAAACTAATCCCTGCGCTCTTCAATTTGCGACATTATTGTTTGCGCTTGCATTCGACCCGGTTCCCAATTCTCTCTCGCGGCTTGCGTCGCTAAATTTTGGAGAACCGTGTTTGCAGGCGTTGCTGCGCCATTCATACGACCGAGTAGAACAATCTCTCCATTCATATAGTCGCTTTCGATATCGCCCTTACCATTCATAAGACTTTGCCAAGAGGAACCACCAGCACGCCTCTTTCCACCAATAGGCTTCATCGTCACAAAATCACCACGGCGCTCTTTTTCTTCTTCATCCCCAGCACTATTAATCCCCGCTGCTTCATAGACGGACAAAGCCTCAGCGTGCAACATCGACGAAATTGGCAGAGTCGCCTCATTCATCTCACACAGTGCTTGCAACGAATTGTTTAGATTCCGTAATAGTTTCTGATACTTCCACCTCATCACATCTTCATCCGCGAAGGATGAACAATTAGACCCATCAATTGCTTTGGCAACAGCTGTTATCAACGCGTCTTTGCCCTTTGGATAGCACCCTGTATCAAGAATGCCCGACTTACTGGTTGAGTTACATTCAACAACTCCGGCTTCAAAATGATTTGCCGGTAACATGACAACCATGCCGTACACGCGTTCGAATAAACGGATCGCCATACGTTCGTTGGCAACACCATTCTGACAGCAAATTACCGGCACGTCGGTTCCTGCAGCAGCTCGCAATGACAACAAAGCATCCCAGGTGTGTTGGCTTTTCATCGTCAGAATAACAACATCATCCGGCGAAAACGCTATCTCAGAGGGGTGGCTCACAACAGGGATTGGTAAGGTCACACTCTCTATCGGCGTGACAAAGGTTAACCCTGTCGCTTTGATCGCGTCGTGGTGAGCACCCCGTGCGATCAGCAGAACCTCATGGCCGTGCTGAAATAGTCGTGCACCGATTGTTCCACCCACCGCGCCGGCACCGTATATTACAAATCGCATCCTTAACTACCTGCCCTACGAAACATTTCGTGTTTACTCTATCAAAAAGACTATACCATGGGTTTTTAGTTCAAGGTCCAAAACCAGACATAGGCGCCACCCTTGTCTGGACCTGAATAAAATCTATCGCAAGGATGCTTATGAAGTACCCAATCGAATTTATAAAAATATCACCTGTCTTACTCAAATTTATGCCGCGTTTAGGCCTTATGATTGCTGCATCGGTAATGCTTATGGGTTGTCAGACTGAGTCGACGAATAAACCTGACAGCCCTTTAACGAATACTTATTGGAAGCTGACTAGCCTGCAAGGCAAAGCAATAACGACCCCGCAGGGGAATAGAGAAATGTTTCTGCAGTTTAGGGCTGACGGGCTCAGAGGCTTTGCAGGGTGCAATAAGTTTACCGGCGGATATACCAACACGGCGTCAAAAATTACCTTTCAACCGATTGCTACAACGAAAATGTTCTGTCAACAAAGCAGCCAACAAGAAGCAAGCTACATAGGCTCTCTGACCGGTTCGGTCAGTTATGAAATAAATGGGGAATCGATGTACTTCACGAATGCCAGCAACGCAGTGATAGCGACCTTCAGTGCCATCTACTTTTAAACCCAGCCGTCATAATAACAACCCATCAATGCGGCTAAAGTCGTCGGCGCAGCACAATAACCTCGTCTGTCTGTAGCGCTTATACAGCCTTGCTAACCTGAAAGCCCAGACGTGGAAAATGCACGGCCACATGACCCGCTCGTTGATCTAGTCGTCTCACCACGATCTCCTCCATAGACGCGACTAACAACTCTCCTCTCGTCGGTTGGAAGCCATAATCAATAGGCATCACGTCAACCATGTCTCCAAGGGACAATTGTTCTGCTGCTATGGTCGCCAATTTCGGTTCAGTCGCAATCTCACTGCTATTAGCAATATCGACAGCTTGCTGACCCGTCATTGCCACGGCATCGCCTTGACCAAATGCTTGCATTGCCTGCATCCATTTTGAAAGCGCGGGAAATTTATCAAGATCAGCTTTCAAGACATCATTTTTGTAGACAAACCAACAACAATGATAGGTTGAAAAATCCAAGATATTCGGCGCATCTCCGCCTAGAAAGTCGGCCGTCGACAGCTGATTGTCTAGTCTCCGCATATGCAGTAACCAATGTGGCTCGGCAATGGCCAGTTCGATACCCAACGCTGTCGAACCCTTACTAAAATCTGCACGATCAGCCATGAAGGCCTCAGCGGTCGCTTGGTCACTGAAAAGATCACTACCCGCTAGCGCTTTAGGCTGAAAGGCAACCGCCACACTTAGCTTGAACAGAAAAGTATCGGTCCAGTGCGCGGCAGCACCAATCGTTGCCATTTGTTCATTCGAATAGACAGGCTTATCCGGAAAAAGACGATCGATCAAGCGACAAATTAACGATGTATCACAATAAATGTCCGCACCTACCTGCAACACAGGCGTCTTACGATAACCTCCGGTCAGTGCCATAAGGTCGGGTTTTGGCATGATGACTGGAATCTCGACAGTTCGATAAGCTTGCTGCTTGTATCCCAACAAACACCTTACTTTTTCTGAAAAAGGCGACGCAGCATATTGATGTAGTATTAGATCATTCATAAGTGTTGGCAAAGCTGAAAAATAACATCCTAACAAGCAATGGCACGCCGAGACATTATTTTCTATAGTGACGTTATCTTCCGCACGCTTACAGGACTTTTATATGCGACTACAAAAACCCAGAATTGCACCCCTACATGAAGACAACTGGTCAGAAGAACAGAATGACGTTTTATCGGGTCAGAAAATGCGCGGCAATGTGCAGAATATATTCCGCACGATGGCAAACCACGAAAAACTCGCGAAGCGGTGGCTAGTCTTTGGTAATCACATTCTATCGAAATCAACACTCCCAGCACGAGATCGAGAGATCGCGATCCTGCGCATAGGCTGGCTATGTCAGGCTGAATACGAATGGGGTCAACATGTCGTCATCGGCAAGCATGCCGGCATTAACGATGACGAGATCGAGGCGATAAAAACAGGCGCGGCTGCAGCTTGGTCTGAGCATGATGCGTTATTGATACGCGCCGCTGATGAACTACATGGTGATGCTTTCATAACGGATGGGACGTGGGAAGGATTGAAGAAGACCTATTCCGATCAGCAGATGATGGATCTTGTCTTCACCTGCGGCCAATACAATATGGTATCAATGGCCCTCAACTCTTTTGGTGTTCAACTAGACCCGGATATCAGTGGGTTCTAACCCGCTAGTTTCTGCAATAAGAAGCTTGTAAGAGCTTTTTATTGCAGATAAAAGTTTAAAAGGCGGGCATTTTAAAGAGATAAGGATGCGCCGCAGCTAGAATAACGTACGTCGCAGTACCCATCGCAATAACTTTTATATCAGAAACGAAGGGAAGCGCGTCTTTCTGTGTTGCTGCGCCACGAATATTCGCCGTAACAATGTGAATGAGGGCGAACAAGGCAAACGGCGCAAATAATATGATACTCGCCTGATCGCCATTTGCGACAAGGTGGGAACCTGCCCACATCATCACCGCCCACATCATCGGATGTGGTGATAGGCGCTTGATATTACAGGGCACATTCGCGCCAACAATGAGTATCAAGGCTGGCAGCATCAATACCCATGCAATATATCGGCCCCAGTGTGGAGGCGACCAGACCGGAATAAACTCAGCGTAAGCCTTACCGTAGACGATCAACACAAGTCCTACTAAGGAAATCAGACTGTACACGCCTTTATAGGGTCCCTCACCAAGTTTGGCGATGAGCGTTGCTCGAAGTGGAAAAACGGAAGGCATCAAATGGATGCCGATGAAAATTGCCATACCAATATAAAGTGTATTCATAGTTTCAACCTTTTAGCCCGTTAAGAAGAACCCAATGAGTCCTGTAGACTCGTCTTGGGACTGATCGCAGAATAGGAGCCTCTGGCGCGAAGACGGTCGAAGTAAGCTTTAGTAAGCGGAAAAACCGACAAATCGAAATCATCCACTTCGAACACCATTGCAATGGCCATATAGGGCACATCGGCGAGACTAAAATCACCACAAAGGTATTCCTGCTGCCCAAGCTCTGACTCAATAAAGGGTAATCTATTTTTACGCATCCCTTCTCGACCTTGCTCCATAACGTCCAAATTACGCTTTTCCGGAGATGACCACATTGGCATCCAGAGTTTTGGCAAGTCGACAGAGATTATTGCCTCGTCGGCATAGTTCTCGAGCATTCTCATACGGGCACGCGCCGATGCTGTCTCCGGCTTTAAAGGGTTGCCGGTGTATTTATCATCAAGGTATTCATTGATAACGGTTGAGTCAAAAATCACCCCATCCTCATCCGTTTCTAAATAAGGCACTTTGCCTAGGGGATGTTTTACGAGCATCTCAGGTGGTTTTTTCCATAAATCCCCCGGATGGAGTCGATCGACTTGATAGACTAAGCCCTTTTCCTCTAGAACGACCTTAACCTTTGATGCATTGGTAGAGCGCAGTACACCCCAAGGATATTCTCTTTCCGTCGTCGCCAGTATCAACATTATCTAGTCCTCATCCAAGTTAACGCTTTTGTCGATTTGTGCCCACGCAACTTTCGCCATATTGAACGCACCAGCACCGGCAATTTCCGCCTGCTTACTGGCTGCCGTACCATCCAACACACGTTTTGCAATACCTTGCAGAATCGCAGCCAACCGGAACATATTAAAGGCCAAATAGTAGTCCCAATCCTCGATGCCATCTCTACCAGTGCGACGACAATATGCTTCAACATACTCCTGTTCAGAAGGAATGCCGAGCTGCTTTAGATCCATATTACGCAGGCCATCGCGATAAGGCCGACAGAGATAAGCAAAATCGGATAGCGGATTACCGAGCGTACTCAGCTCCCAGTCGAGAATACCAATAACTTCAGGCTTGTCCTTGTGCATCATCATATTCGCGATTTGCAGATCGCCGTGCACAATCGAACAGGCGTCTTCGTTCGGCATGTTTTTTGGGAGGTAGTCGATTAGATTATCCATATAAGGATTCTCTACCGTCTTGGTGTATTCGTATTGTCCCGCCCATCGAGTCAATTGTCTTTCGATGTAATTCGAATGCTTTCCAAACTCTGACAGCCCAACCGATTCCAAGTCGACGTTGTGTAACTTCGCTACCGCATCATTGGCTGCATCCCACATTGCGCCCCGCTCCGCTGGCGTAAATTCGCTAGAAGTCGAATCCCACACGACTCTTCCATCGAGATATTCCATAATATAGAACATCGTACCGATGACACTTTCATCCTCACAGAGACAATAGGTTTTAGCCGTCGGTACATTGGTATCCTGCAGGGCAGTCAAAACCCGATACTCACGGTCTACCGCGTGGGCAGATTTCAACAAGGTTCCAGGCGGCTTACGGCGCAACACATACTTCTGACCATTGGCTTCAAGGGAATAAGTCGGATTTGATTGCCCACCGGCAAACTCCTCAACAATCAATTCGCCACTAAACCCTGGCACGTTTTTTTTCATATAGTCTTCAAGAGACTTTACATCAAACTGATGTTTTTCCAGTACGGGAATGGTGCCTTCGTTATCCAGCGATTCAAAATCTGACATCTCTCTAATCTCCAAGACTCTGTTTATTCAAATGTGTATGTGACAGAGTATATGACTGATTGGGGCATCTTGGACACTGGCAATTAAGCTGTACATTAGCTCCCTTAGCTTGCTCATGAAAGGACGCGGTCACTAAAGTAATTCGTCAAGCGTTTCGAGTAAATCATCGTGATGCGTTTTTGTCTTGAACTTATCCATTACCGCCAGTAACCGACCATCTTTGCCTATAATAAAGGTTGTTCTAATCAAACCCATGAACTCACGCCCCATAAACTTTTTCATCCCCCAAACACCATATTTATCTGCTACCGCATGATCTTCATCTGATAGCAGGCTGAAGTTCAGACTCTCCTTGTCAATAAATTTCGGTAATCGCTTGACCGCGTCCGGACTTACTCCAAGTACCACCACATCGCGTTTATCTAACGCTTTCTTAGAGTCCCTAATGCCACAGGCTTGTGCCGTGCAACCTGGTGTCATTGCTTTGGGGTAAAAGTACAAAACAACGTACTTGTTACCTAAATAGTCTTTTAACGCAATCTGCGAACCATCTTGATCCCGCAAACGAAATGAAGGTGCCTTATTGCCAACCTTGGGTGCCGCCACAAATTCTCTCCTTGTGTTTTCTCAACTGTTTTGCGTAAGGTACTGCCTTGTCGAGGCTAAATCTATACTGGAAGTCCAGATCAACAATCACGGTATATTTTCGGTCAGCACGATTCCCATAAAACAACAATTCTAAGGGGACACATGTCAGACAGCTCAGCTAGTAGTTCGCAAAGCAGTTCTAGTAAAACGAATAAAGAGGTGTCGAGCCAAGTCGGCAGCCCCTACGCGCGTTATGTACTCGGCGTTTTAGTCGTCGTCTATATCTTTAACTTTATCGATCGTCAGATCCTGTCTATTCTGGCAGAAGACATTAAAGCCGACCTAGGAATATCCGATGCCGACATCGGGTTTCTCTACGGTACCGCCTTCGCGATTTTTTATGCTGTTTTCGGTATACCGCTTGGTCGTCTAGCCGACACGTGGACCCGCAAGAGCCTTATTTCGACCGGATTACTTTTTTGGAGCGTCATGACAGCCCTGTCTGGGACGGCTAGGAGCTTCGCATCGCTTGCCACCTTCCGTATCGGAGTTGGTATCGGTGAGGCATCTGCGACACCTGCAGCCTTCTCAATGCTATCTGACTATTTTGAACCGAAACATCGAGCCACTGCCCTGGCGGTCTATTCAAGCGGTGTCTATATTGGTTCAGGTATCGGCATTTTCCTTGGCGGTGTGATTTTAGATGGATGGTTGACCCTGTACCCAGACTATACGGCTGCACCCATGCAGCTCAAAGGTTGGCATGTTGCATTTTTTGCGGTCGGGCTTCCCGGTGTGTTGCTGGCCGCCTGGGTCGCGACACTTAAAGAACCCCTTCGTGGTCTCAGTGAAGGTATTAAAACAATTCAACATCCTCATCCATTCAAAGAAACATGGAAAGAACTGAAATCACTTCTGCCAATACTCAATCTGCATTCGTTATGGAACAATGGCGCGGGCATCAGGGGCATTATTATCAACTTGATTGGATTGGCTGTCATTTGCGGAATTTCAACATTACTTATCCAGATCACCGGCTCAACGACACAATGGATAGCATTATCCATTGGTGTCTACGCGGCCTTCTGCTGGTCACAAAATCTCGCCTATGCAGACCAAGCTGCCTTTGCAATGATTTTTGGATCTAAGACAATCTTACTGGCATGCCTTGCTTTTCCGAGTATTGCATTTGTTACCTATGGGATTGGTTTTTGGGGACCGCCATTCTTCCAACGAATTCACGGTGTCAGCGCTGCTGAAACTGGCATCGTGCTTGGCTTGGCAACCGCGATTGGTGGCTGGGCAGGTGTGACTTTGGGCGGGGTTCTCGCCGATACCTTTCGATCAAAATATGTCCGAGCTAAGTTTTATGTCAGCGCTGCGGCGGCATTCGCATCGATCCCACCCGGCTATATAATGCTGACGACCGACTCTTTGAATGTTGCATATGCCTGCAATTTTGTCTTCTCGTTCACCTCACCAATGTGGATTGGGCCGGCGGCTTCAACGGTTAACGATTTAGTTATGCCGCGAATGCGAGCTATTGCATCGGCATTTTACATTTTAATGGTTACTTTTATCGGCCTCGCTCTCGGGCCCTATGTCATAGGATTTATCAGCGACGAATTAGTACAATCAGGCACAAAATCACCTGATGCGTTAAGACAAGCGATGATGATTGGCTTGTATATGTTGGCTTTTGCAGGATCAATGATGCTTATCGCATCAAGGTTCCTCGAAAAAGATGAAAATAGCAGAATCGACCGAGCGATAGCGTTGGGCGAAAATGTTTAAGCTTTACAATGAGTGCTGTACAGTCACGACTGTAAATTGGGTACTTCAAATTACCTGCGGGGAAACGAAAAAGAGCCTGATAATTCAGGCTCTTTCAATACTAACAACGACAGACTTTTAGTCGAATTTCAGACCCCAGCTTAAACCGTCCAGGTATGTCCTGACTGTAGCAATGCGTTAACATCCGCAGCACCTTTAGCTTCACGTACCTTAATTCTTTGGTTGTAAACATCGGTAACATAGGCAGGCGCAGGAGCCTGATAGATCACACCAACGGGTAATGGGTAGTCTGGAGATTTGAGCTCACTCAACATTTGAGCCAGCACCTTATTGGTTTCATCATGCACCATGATGTCAGCCTCGGTTACACCGTCTTCACCGAGAGTCACAACTTCCAACGTCAGATTAGCCGTGTTTAAACGCAAGCCTTTACAGTTATCCGTTCCAAAAAGCATCGGCTTACCATCTTCAAGCAATAAACGGGTATCCGCGGACGTTTTCTTATCCTTTACATGATCAAAAATACCGTCGTTATAAACCGGACAGTTCTGCAGAATCTCAACAAAAGATGCACCTTTGTGTGCATGTGCCTTGGTTAATTGGATCGTAAGATGTTTCATTTCAGTATCGATTGATCGAGACACAAACTTCGCACCTGCACCGATGGCAAATGTGCAAGGTGTTAATGGAAGGTCTACGGATCCATCCGGCGTAGAAGGTGATTTAGTACCGACCTGAGATGTCGGCGAGTACTGTCCCTTCGTCAAACCATAAATTTCGTTATTGAACAGCAATATATTGAGATCAACGTTTCGACGCAGGGCATGCATCATATGGTTACCACCAATACTCAGTCCATCACCGTCACCGGTCACTACCCATACATCCAATTCAGGATTAGCAAGTTTCACACCGGTTGCGACCGAAGGTGCTCGACCGTGAATCGTGTGGAACCCAAAGGTATTCATATAATAAGGGAATCGCGATGAACAACCGATACCGGAAACAAACACGCTGTTTTCTTTCGGTACATCAAGCTCTGGCATGAGCTTTTGAATCGCTTTGAGAATTGCATAATCACCACAGCCGGGACACCATCTAACTTCCTGGTCTGTTGCATAGTCTTTTGCAGTTAATTTAATCGGCGCATTCATTTTGACGACTCCAGTTGTTCTTTAATCGCTGATTCAATTTCTCGAATCTTAAAGGGTTGTCCAGAGATTTTGTTAAGGCCTTTAGCATCAATCAAAAACTCTGCGCGTATGATTTTTATCAATTGTCCGGTGTTCATCTCTGGTATTAAAACCTTCTCATAACCCGTCAACAGCTCTTCTAGGTTTGAAGGCATAGGCCACATATGGCGAATGTGAATATGTGCAACATCCAAACCTTCTGCCAGACCTCTTTTTACGGCTTGGTGTATGGCACCAAAAGTCGAACCCCAGCCAACAACTGCGAGTTTGCCTTTTTTATTTCCTAACACCACTTCCTGGTCAGGGATGTCATTTGCGATACCATCAATCTTTGCTTTACGAATATCGGTCATCTTCTGATGATTGTCTGAATCGTAGGAGATATCACCGCTGACATAATCCTTCTCGATACCGCCGATGCGATGCTCCATTCCAGGTGTACCTGGTTTGGCCCAAACACGCGCTAATGTTTCCGGATCACGATTAGCTGGCGAGAACCCTTCAGGATTCGTCTCGAAGGTGACCGGGAATGGCTCATAACTATTAAAATCAGGAACGTGCCAAGGCTCTGAGGCATTCGCCATATAACCATCACTGAGTAAGATAACTGGCGTTCGATATTTTGTCGCAATACGAACAGCTTCTATCGCAACATCAAAACAATCAACCGAGGTTGATGCCGAAATCACCGGTAATGCTGTATCGCCGTGTCGACCAAAGATTGACTGATTCAAATCTGATTGTTCTGTCTTGGTAGGCAATCCCGTGGAAGGTCCACCCCGTTGTGTATTAACGATGAGTAGCGGCAACTCAGTTGCACACGCCAATGATATCGCTTCGGCCTTCAAAGAAATGCCTGGACCAGAACTTGACGTTACCCCTAAAGAGCCTGCGAAGGAGGCACCAATAGCGGCGCAAACCGCAGCTATCTCATCTTCAGCTTGGAAGGTCATAACCTCAAATTGCTTTTGAGAAGAAAGTGAGTGCAGCAACCCAGATGCAGGCGTAATTGGATAGGATGCGAAAACAATCGGTAACTCAGCAAGCTGACCACCCGCAATTATGCCGTATGCCAAAGCCTCTGTTCCCGTTGTATTTCGATACAGACCAGGTTCGACTGATGCACGAGGCACTTTGTAGACCTCAACACCGCTTGGCAGTTCTGCTGTCTCACCGTAGGCGTGGCCAGCATTAATCGCCGCAACATTCGCTTCGGCAATATCAGGGGCTTTAGCGAACTTTTTTCTCAATCCGTCGATCGCCGCATCACGACTACGATCAAACAACCACATGGTTAAACCAAGGGTCCACATGTTCTTACATCTAACAGCAAACTTATGGCTCAAGCCGTGTGGCTTGACCGTATCAATAACACGCTTCGTGATGTCGATCGAAATCAATCGGAAGGCATCAAGTGAACCATCTTCTAACGGGTTTTCTTTATAACCTGCACGGGCAAGATTCTTAGCCGTAAATGCGTCCGCATCAACGATGATAAGTCCACCGGGCACCAATTCTTTTAAATTCGTGATGAGTGCGGCTGGATTCATTGCGACTAACACATCTACGTCGTCGCCTGCTGTGGTGACATCTTCGGAACCAAAATAAATCTGAAAAGCAGAAACACCAAATGTTGCACCAGCCGGCGCTCTGATTTCTGCTGGAAAGTCAGGAAACGTTGCGAGGTCGTTACCATAGATCGCTGTCGCTTCGGTAAAGTTATTACCGGTCAACTGCATACCATCACCAGAATCACCGGCGAATCGCACAACTACATCCGTAAGTATATTACTGCCCTGCTCTTGAACTTGTTCAACTGCCGACATAATTCTATCTTCCCTCATCATCGCAACATGTGTTGATAGAGCAATTGGTAGAAATGCTCTTCAACACATACAAATAAACATACCCGCATTTCCAGGTACCATTTTTTCTTCATCCAAGTTTCGTAACGACGCTCACTTTTTGGCTTTCGACCTCAACAATCGTGATCTTGGAAATACAATTCAATATCTGACCCTTTTTTTTGAAGTCTGGCCAAAACGCGGAGATTTTAACAGATAAATCAAGGATTTAAAGTTATGAAACGAGATGCTGCGGATATATTCACGGTGCGAAGCAACAGACATTTTCGAACTGATTAGAACTCACCACTTAACCCCACAAAAATTGTGCCTACCTACACTGTGTTTTCGCCCCGATTACAATTGACCCAATGGTAATCTGAGCCCGTCAACGACCGAGTCAGGTCCTTTATCTTCAATATTCTGACCGTTCACCGAGGTACGATTGATTGACCCAAGATTCTTAGATAAAGATACGATTTTTCGTTAGCTTCAATTACACAGCCCTGCTAGGCACGCCGACATCACCAATGATGTGCAGCGAATGATCCGGACTGCGGCCAATCATGACGTCACAGGCTGCTTTGTCACCTGAGGTGCGAAGCAAATATCAAATACCATCCTCATCTCGGACTCACGGTACCCATCATTCGGCCAGGCGACTCCGCCGCATTTGCATTGCGTGCCCCGACCGCAATGCCCTTTTGGCAAACTGCGGTCGCTCCACGTTGTTAACAACTGCCAATCGACTCAAATCAGCATCACGCTTGTTAACGCCATTGAACCCAACAACGACACACCGTATTCATAAGGGAATTGGCGTGACGGAAAGTATAGAGGTCATCAGAACGCCTATGCCGTCAATGCTAGGCTTTTAAAGCATGGCCTCGATAAGATAAGGACCAGATTGCGCAAAACTCCTGGTCAGCGCCTCAATGAACCCCTCTAGGGTATCAACCCGCTCTCCATCAACCCCCATTCCCCTTGCTATGTCCACATGATTGACCGCGGGGTTAGAAAGATCGAACATACTCGCGGCACGACGACCAATTTCATTGACGCCTAAACGTAGATACTCGGTCTCCAAAATGCCATAAATACTATTATTGTAAATCACAGTAGTGACATTGAGCTTCTCGCGCGCCTGGGTCCACAATGCTTGATTCGTGTACATAAACGCACCATCACCAAGCAATGCGAGGACGCGACTATCCGGACAAGCTACCGCAGCACCGACTGCGACGGGCCCTCCCTGCCCAATAGAGCCCCCCGTCAAATTTAGCCAGGTATGCTTTGCCGCGCTTTGACAAGGTACAAATGCGGCACCCCCGCCACCTGAATCGCCACACACTATCGCATCTTCCGGCAGTAAATTAGCAACGACTGCTGCAATGGAAGCAGCATTTAATTCGCCCTCCGGCATTTGAGGTCGTTTGTCATCGTTGCATCGATAGGTTTCTGGAGCATCTATTTCCCGCGCCAAATCTTCCAACGCTGCAACAACGTCCTGCTGCGACTCTGCCAACCTGACCACCTCGCAGCCATCGGGTATAAGTAAACCGGCGGTATTAGGATATGCAAAGAAACTCACTGGCACTTCTGCGCCAGCCAGAACTATGCGACCAACACCTTGTAGATAGCCCATCACATGTTCCGGAAAATACGGCAACCGAGCAATGTAAGGCTGACCTGCGCCACTATCAATTCTTGCAGGAAAGGTTGTTGCCTCGACCCGACAACCAGTTTTTTCAGCTATTCGATTCGCCGCAATCAAACCCTTCGTCGTCAGCCCAGTGCTGTTAAGCAAAATAACGGTTGTCGCATCTATTATCCCAGCCACAGCTTTTATTCTGTCCGCATCAACACTCGGACGCGCAGGAACATCAATCGATGCGGCGATAGTCTCTGCTTCATTCCAGCATGCGTCAGCAGGAATGATCATTGTCGAAATTTGTCCCTGCGAACCGGGTTTCGAGGTCATCGACCTAGCAAGCGCCTGCATGCCATCTGCCGCTAAAGTCTCGGCGGTCGAATCAGATTTTATATACGAGGAAACATTCTTAGCCAGCGTATCGATATCAGAGGTCAAGGGAGCATCATGCTCAACATGATATAGCGCATGGTTACCAACAAGGTTAATGATCGGCGTACTCGCCCTGCGGGCGTTATGAAGATTAGCGATGCCATTACCTAAACCGGGCCCAAGGTGCAGTAACGTCATCGCGGGCTTACCTGTCATGCGTCCATAACCATCCGCAGCACCTGTACACACACCTTCGAACATCGCTAGTACCGGTCGCACTTCAGATACTGCGTCAATCGCTTGGACCAGGTGCATCTCCGATGTACCCGGGTTGGCAAAACACACATCAACACCTGCGTTTGCTAAAGATCGAATCAAACTCTCCGCACCGTTCATAATCCTTTCTCCCTTTGAGTCTATAACTCGGCTCCGCTTCTAGCCGCTACCTCGATGACCTTCGATTAAACTTACCCTAAAGATTATCATTGATTAATCGACCAATAGTACATGAACATCACCAAGATACTGCCGAATTTGGCTATTTATACAATTCATTAATTCTGTGTTTTCAATTAGCTCACTCGATTGCTATCCTGCCACTTTTAGACGTCGGTATCACAATGCATCTACCTTCAATTCGTCAACTTCAGTATCTCGTCGCTCTCCATGAAGAAGGTCACTTCGGTCGAGCAGCCGTGACTGAAAACGTCACCCAGTCGACGTTGAGTACTGGCATCAAAGAGCTCGAAAACTATCTTGGCATTACACTGGTTGAACGTACCAATAAGTCTGTTGTTTTCACCGATCTTGGCAAACAAATCGCTGGCCGTAGTCGGTACATTATCACTCAGATGGAAGACCTGATAGAAGATGCAAAAGCACTCTCAAGCCCCTTATCGAATCCGGTCAGACTCGGCGTGATTCCAACGATTGCGCCCTACGCAATTAGTCGACTGGTCGTCTCAATCCGCAAAAAGTACGAGGGTTTGAAGCTCTATATTCGAGAGGATACGACACAAAATCTGATGCGGGAGCTGTCACAAAATAAACTCGATCTCGCCATCATCGCGCTACCATTTGAAGCAAATCAGGTGAACACACGTATTATGTACAGAGAGGGCATGCATCTAGCATTCAACAAGAGCACTGCTCTGGTAAACCCGAACAAAATCGATTTCGATGCACTACCTGATGAGAGTCTCTTGTTGCTTGATGACGGCCACTGCTTGAGAGACCATGCGCTGGCAGGATGTCGCCTGAAGAATGACAAGAAAATTCACACCTTTGGCGCAAACAGCCTACAAATGCTGCTACAAATGGTCGATGACGATCTAGGCGTCACACTCGTGCCAGACATGGCCTTAGACGCGGGTGTATTAAAAGGAACGCGTATCGAAACGAAACGCCTACCTAGCAAACGTTTCTATCGGGATATTGGTTTCGCATGGCGCAAAGGCACCAGTCGCGAGGCGCTCTATACCGAGCTAATGAACTTGTTGCCTCACTAGAAGCTATAACCCACACGCGATGTTGCATGCCTAGGTGTTCAGTTCAACAGAGGGAAATCTATTCGAGCGGGTACCAACGATGGGTTCGTTTCGGCCTTGATGATAAGTAAATACAACTGAAAACTTAGTCTCATCAGACAAATTGCGGCCGGCCGCATGAAACAATTTACTGTGAAAGAACAGTACATCACCTTTTTCAAGTTCAACCTTTATTGCTTTAGCAATCAGCGCTTTATTCTCGGCCAGATCCGGTCTCAGAAATAAATTCGCGTCAAAGCGACCCGGTGATAACTCAAGCTCATGAGTTCCCGGAATCACACGCAAGCATCCATTTTTTTTAGTCTCGGCACCCAGTGCGAGCCAGACGCTAATAAGGTTTTCCTCATCGAAATGCCAATAGCGATTATCCTGGTGCCAAAGCGTCGCGCTACTGTAACCGGGTTGTTTCGTCATCACGCAATTATGGTGACACTGGGACAATCGGTTGTGACGAGACATAAAGAGATTATCGAGGTGTGATGCTATTTGGGGCGAAGTAGACCAATTCCTAAACAGCTCATGGCGAATATAGGCATGCAACAAACGTCGGGTTGTCTTGCCACCTTCTTCATCAACAGTCTTTGGCGCACCGGGATATTGAACATCAACCTCATACTCAATTGGTGCAAGGTGTTGGCCAAGGTGAGATTGTGCAATAGCACACATTTCATCACATATCTGAGTACTTGCCAGTTTTTTTATGACGACAAAACCATCACGCTTAAAACTAGCCAGTTCGGTTTCAGAGAGACTCTGATTCAAATTCGTCACTCTAATTTCTCCGCAACATTATCGGAGCGAATGCTTTCACTGCTATCTAAGCCAGCAATGCGTCGCTCCCAGTCTTCGACAATCGCGCTTCCATAATTGGCCAGAGGAACCGAAAGGTTCAGCTCTTTGTGATCATCATTAATCCGCCCCAAACAATTCGCCGAGTGTGCACGTAAATGCGGGTCTGAGCTTTCAAGCAGTGGTACAAGAAGCTCGGCCAGTGCTTGTGGGTTACTCGTTATAAAGCTTTCGCAACTGCCCTGAACGAAACGACGACGAAAAACGACATTGTCCGAATCCTGAATTTTGCTTCGGTAGAAGTCCCATACATCCGCATTTGGATACAAGGTTAATGCAACCATCGCGCGCCCTCGAACAAACCGTGGAACACTCTCGTCTTCAATAATACTTAACACCGTTAAGTGAACATCTGCGGGCAACGACGCAAATCGAGCGGGCTCCAGTTGCCACTCATAGCCCTGCAATAAATCCAACACATCTCCTCTCTCGGTATCTTCAGCAAACAACGGCGCACCGCAAAGTTGCACACTGAAAATAAGAAGAAACAAACCTAAACGTTTTTGCATGACAGGTGACTCTAACAAGACGTGAATCATTATACCTCTGCTGCAGATTGATCCAAGTAAAAGGTCAACGCCAAGATAAACCCGCGTATTGTCATCATAATATTGACAAATTAGTCATAACTCCACGAGCTTATATTTTATATACTTTCCTAACCAACTTGAATGTCAATTTTATTGAACGAATCAAGCACATTGGCCAAGATGGTGAACAGGGGCTACTTGAATGTAGACAATGAATCCTGACAATCACTCAGCCATTTATCGAGCGCCGCATGATCATTCACGAAACACTCGCCACTTTAGGGATTACAGCCAAGGAAACTGATACTTATCTCGCCTTGTTACGGCTTGGACCCAGCTCTATACGAGATGTCGCTGATGCCTCTGGCATAAACCGTGGATCAACCTATGAAATTCTCAAAGTACTAAAGGAAAAATCACTCGTCAGTTACTTTCCTCGAGGTAAACGACGGCTCTTTTGTGCTGAACCTGCTGAAGCTCTGAAGCAGATGGCATTGGACAGGCAGCGTGAACTTGATGCAGCCACGAAACGGCTTACCGAAGATATCGTGCCAAACCTACAAGCCACCCTACCTCTGCATAGTTCGACGAATGTTCGTCACTACGAGGGCGACGATGGTGTCGAATATATGTTGAAGGACATACTAAGCACCGTTGAGCAGCAGGATGAAAAACTCTATCGGGTCTACAGCTCCAAACTTATTCGAAAATACCTTTACCGCCCCTTTCCAAACTTTACTCGACAGCGAGTCCAACGCGATATACACGTCAATGTCATTGCGATAGGTGACGGAGGTGACGAGGCGCCCTTGGCAAGTCGAAAGTGGATAGACCCCAACATGCAAAGCCCAGGTGCGAGCTATGTCGCTATTTACCCGAACAAATGTGCCATGGTGTCGCTCACAAAAGGAGACTATCCGACTGTCGTTATCATGGAGTCGCCCGGTATCGCCGAAGCGATGACACTTTCCTTCGATGCTTTGTGGAGTAGACTATAATTAAAATAATATCTATAAAGAAAGGCAATAGGATCCATAATTTAGGCAAGCCAGACAAGCAATATACAAATCGCTTACATGTTTTCCCTTGCCCCTTAAGGCAGGTCACTTTATCAGCTAGTGAAAAGCAACAAGGGATGCTATGACAGATTTACTAGATGACACCAACAATTCCCTTCAGGAGGCGGAGGAACAGCTATTGCAGGAATTCAGCCGGATTCGAAATAGCTTGCCTGAAACACGGTACGAGCCCATCGATGCCGGCATTAAGATCGCGCTTGGTGAAATCGTATTAGGCTTGCACGCCAAGCTCGAACTTAGCGCTAACAAAAATAATCTGCAGCGACAGACCGACCAGCTTGAGGTTCTCTTCACCCGTATATCCGTGATCCAACAGCTCCTTGAAGCAAAGATTTCAACGGCCTATCTCCAGGAAGTGCATCAAGACGTCGCCAGCTCTAGAAAGCAGCTCGAACGAAAGGTGGTCGCACGCCGATCATCAGAAGAATCAAACGCGTTGGATGAGCCGACGAAACAAGGCAGATTCTTCAAATCGCTAAAAAACATTTTCTCTGCAGCCAAATCCGACGGGGAACAGCAAGAGCTCGAAGACATCGAGGTCTATCTCGACAAAGGTATTTATTCAGCCTCAAGAGCGTTAGCAATGCTCGCAAGTAGGGTCTCCGAAACGACTGACGTCGAAGATGAACCTACCAACAAAAAGAAGATAGCAACACCAACTAGACCGAGAGGCAGAGCGCAGTTCAGCTCACGCGATTTATCTGGGCAAAAAGCTGAAGCGCTTCCTGATATTCAAACGGCCAGCCAGGCTGCACAGACACCAGAGGAAATCCATCGTAAACTCGAAAGCAGTCGTGCGACGTCGTCAGTCACATCAACTTTCGAAGCGAAGGATTTATCCCATGCGATGCCAACCCCTAAGCCCAAAGCGGAATCAAAACAAATAATCGAAAAGGACACGAGCCACGGCGAGATCGCCCGCACGCCCGAAGCCATTCGTTAGAAACTCGCGGAACGCCAGCAGACATCGAGTGGCAAAGCATCCTTTATTTCAAAAGATATTGAACCAGAAGTGCCTCACGAGCCCTTCCAAAAACCCAAAGAACCCCAAGAACCCAAAGAACCAAAACCACCGGCGCCGAGACCCACTGGCAAAGCTGTTTTCGAATCACGCGAACTCAGTAAACCCGATCCTCAAAAAAAATAGAAGGTCGCAACAACTGAACGATTACCTGTTCAATAGGTAACGCTCTTTAAGGTGATTTTTAAAATAGCTCGCATTGATTGTTTCACCCGTCGCTTGCATCATCAGATCGTTATAACTTAAAAATTTGCCCTTGCTGTGGACGTTCTCTCGCAACCAAAACAGTAGGTTTTCAAAGTTACCCTGACCAAGCTCACCGGCAAGCCCTTTGAAGGATTCTCTTGCAGAGGAAAACAACTGCGCAGCGGTCATGGCACCCAAGGTGTAGGTCGGAAAATAGCCAAACAACCCTGCCGGCCAATGAACATCCTGTAACAAGCCATCGGTATAGTTATTTTCAGTTGCGACGCCAAGATAACGGGTCATTTTTTCATGCCAAAGCGCAGGCAGGTCCGATACTTCAATCTTGCCTTCAATCAGGTCTTTCTCTATTTCGTAACGCAAAATGACATGCAGTGGATAGGTCACTTCATCAGCATCGACCCGAATGAATCCCTTTTCAACCCGTGTATAGAGTTTGTAAATATTGTCAGCAGACCAGGCCGGATCATTCGTTTCAGTGCCCAAGAAAGATCTCTGCGCCAGCGGCGTCATGAAATTCATGAACTCCTTCGTTCGACAGGCTTGCATCTCCATAAGCAAGGACTGGCTCTCATGGGTGCCAGCGCTCAGTGCGTTCCCGACAGGTTGTGATGTCCAATCTTTTGGAAGTCCCTGCTCGTACATGGCATGTCCGGTTTCGTGAATCACCGCCATAATCGCCGATACAAAACTTTCCGTGTCGTATCGGGTTGTGATTCGAACATCTTCCGGCACGCCACCACAGAACGGATGGTGACTTACATCAAGACGCCCGTGTTCAAAGTCGAATCCAAGCGAACCCATAATCTGCATACCAAGCGCTCGTTGCTTCTCAATCGAGAAGTCACCCGTCACCGGCAGCAGGGTTTCCTGAGCTTGAGACCCAAGCACTTGGTCAAGGAATGGTGGCAGGAAAGACTTTAGATCTGCAAAGACTTCATCTAATTGGGCTGATCGAACATCAGGCTCATAGGTATCCAGCAAAGCATCGTATAAACCTAAATCACTCGCACTTGATCTGACTTCAGCCTCTCGCCTACTCAGATTTACAACTTCAGCAAGTAACGGTTTCATTGTATTCCAGTCATTGGCTGCCCGACATTCACGCCATGCCTGCTCTGACTTGGAGGTTGCCAGTTGCTGCGCTTCAACCAAATCCGAGGGCATGCATGTGGCCTCACGGTAAACCCGACCAATTTCACGCAAATTAGCTGATTGCCAAGCACTCAAACGCGCTTGTGCAGCCTCTGCAATCCAATCACCTACTTGAGTCTGCGTGACCATCTCGTGCATTAAAACGCTTAACGTGGCCATGGCTTGACCTCGCGCCTGCCCACCTCCGACGGGCATCATTGACGCCTCATCCCAACTCGCTATGGCACTCACATGGGCTAGGTCATTAATTTTTTTGAAATGTGTCTCCAATGAAGCGTAGGCGCTCATCGCGATATTCTCTAAATAAGTGATTGTTTTGCTCAGCTAACCAAGCAATTGGAAATAGCCAAAACAGCTAAGTTGGCATCGCGACTTGTTCAACATCATTGAGATGAGATGAGTCATTAAATCGACGCACCATCATTTTGCCGTTCAAAATGATGACCTGACTAATAGAACCATTGTCACAACCGTTGAACGCAAACGGCCTCGCGCCTGAAGCTTCAGCCAATATGTGGCCAACAATACCGCCATGCACAACGGCCACGATCAATTGGTCTTGATGTTTTGCCGCAATTCGAGCCAATGCAGGCTGAACCCGCCCTCTTAGCGCATCGTGGGACTCTGCACCGGGTATCGCGTCCCAGCGTTGCTCTTCTTGCATTTGAACAAACACCGGGTCATTTTCATGCGCCTTAATTCGAAATATACCGCCTTCCCAATCGCCCAGATGGACTTCACGAAGATCAGGTTCGACAAACGGCACAAGCCCCAAGTGCCGACATAACGGCGCTGCTGTTTCGTGAGTACGACGCAGGCTCGTCACATAGACCGCATCAATCGCTTGATGCCGTAGTCTCTCGCCCACCTGTTCTGCCTGCAAACGGCCAGCGTCAGCCAACTCCGGGTCACCTTGTCCGTCGACCAACGGGAACGGATCACCTGGAACCGCAGCGCGACTTTCGCCATGCCTTACCAATAATATTTCTGTTGCGCCCGGTGGTCGGGTGAATTTCTGCTGTCGATATTCTTTAGCCATGCCGAAGACAAACCTCTTTGTAATACTTTTTAAAGATCGTCGAATATTATCAGAATCGCTTCCATGGAGTCGTTTATTCATTTGCCTATTCACGAGGCTATTGTTGCGACTATTCATTTTGCTTCGGCTTTGTGTTTCGTTGCATAAGTAGTTTACGATCTACCCACGGAGGAATACGATTTATGAGCTGGACACAAGAAATAGAAGAATTAGCGCAACGCAGTAAATTGGCCGAACAAATGGGGGGCATCGACAAGGTTGCTCGTCAGCATGAATTCGGCAAGCTCACAGTTAGGGAGCGCGTTGAAAAAATATCCGATGCTGACTCCTTTCACGAGATAGGCAAACTAGCAGGCGTTGCTCGGTACGACGACGACGGTAATTTAATTGAATTCACACCAGCCAATTTGGTTTTTGGCACAGCAGAAATAGATGGACGTCCCGTCATGATTTCCGGTGATGACTTTACAGTCAGAGGTGGCAGCGCTGATGCATCCATCGCGGGCAAACGTGCTCAAGCAGAAGGTCTCGCACATGAACTTCGCTTGCCGCATATTCGGCTAGTCGACGGCATGGGTGGCGGCGGCAGCGTAAAGACAATTGAAACATCAGGACGGACGTATATCCCCGGTGTCGCAGGTTGGGAGGTCATCGTTGGCCACCTTGGGATCGCCCCCTCCGTGTCACTCGCACTCGGTTCAGTCGCTGGCATTGGTGCAGCTCGGGTTTCAACATCTCACTATTCCGTTATTGTTAAAGATACTGCTCAGATGATGATCGCAGGACCGGCACTGGTCGACTGGGCCAGCCTTGGGGATGTGAGTAAGGAAGAGTTGGGCGCAAGTAAAATTCACACGCGCAACGGCGCCATCGACGATGAAGCCTCGTCAGAAGTCGAGGCGATGGAAATGGCGAGAAAGTTTCTGTCCTACTTGCCAACCAGTGTTGATGAGCTACCACCCATTATTGAATGTAACGACCCGACAGATCGACGCGATGAATCCCTACTCAATATCGTGCCAAAAGACGCCCGTAAGGTTTACAAGATGCGTCCGGTTATTAATACCGTCGTTGACGAAGGTTCCTTTTTCGAGATTGGCAGGAAATGGGGTAAATCAATTATCTGTGGTTTCGCTCGACTCGACGGCATCCCTGTCGCTGTTTTTGCGGAAGACCCTATGGTCTATGGCGGTGCGTGGACCGCTGATGCTTGTCGCAAGCTAATTCGACATTGTGATCTCGCCTCGACTTTCAATCTGCCACTCATACATCTCGTTGATTGCCCCGGCTTTCTCATCGGCAAACAGTCGGAAGAAAACGCGACAATTCGCGTTGGCTCAACGGCACTAGCGGCCTTAGGACAAACAACCGTACCTTTTTGCAGCGTCGTGATTCGTAAAGCCTTTGGCGTAGCGGGCGCAGCAAATAAAAAACCTGGCGTTCAACACTTTCGATTTTCTTGGCCATCGGGCGATTGGGGCTCCCTGCCGATCGAGGGCGGTATTGAAGTCGCATACAAAGCCGAACTCGCTGAAGTTGATGACTACGATGAACACTTGGCGACGATAAAAGAGCGACTAAACCGGTTACGTTCACCGTTCCGTTCTGCCGAGTTTTTTGAAATCGAAGAAATCATTGACCCGAGAGACACACGGAAAAACCTGTGCAGATGGGCTAAACTTGCGCAGCGAACTCTGGTCCCTGGCGGGGCATCTTTCAGCTACCGACCTTGAAGGAAAATTCCTATGCAAAGCGCATTTAGATCGAAATCAAACGCAAGTGGTTTTACGCTATCGAGAATCGTTAAGTTCATCAGCATACTGATTGCAGGCGTTACAGCGACCCTTGCCATGAACACAGCTAGCGCCGATCAGTATACCTGTCAGCAAGGCTCAATCACGCGCGTCATTGCCGTAGAACACGAACCGAATCAACCTCTACCCTGCAGTGTTAGATACGAGAAGCCTGACGAGGGTAATGCAGTTTCGTTCCCTTGGCACGCGAACAACACGGCGGGGTTCTGTGAAGAAAAAGCCGACTACCTCGCTGAAAAACTCTCCCTCAGTGGGTGGGCATGCGAGAAGAAGAAGAGTCACAAGTAAAGCAGTAAAAAAACTTTACTTTTAAAGAGACCAGCTTGTTTGTCCGTGGTTGTTGGCGGGTAGTTGTTGGCCGGAAATTGTTAATTCTGGCTGCGACGAATAAATGAAAAATGAAGTAACGGAACATCAATGGCTCTAGATATACCGAGTGCAAAGCAGTGGATTGAAACCTTTTGGCAACAAGAGGTAATGGACAGCCTCGCCGCATACGTTCGCATTCCCAATAAGTCTCCGCACTTCGATCCAGACTGGGAAGCTAACGGCTATATGGAACAAGCTGTGCAACACATGGCTGATTGGGTGAACGCACACGCACTGCCGGGTATGCAACTAAAGATTCACCGCTTGCCCCATCGAACACCAACAATCTTGATTGAAATACCGGGCGATATCGACGACACGGTATTACTTTACGGCCATCTTGATAAGCAACCTGAGTTCGTCGGTTGGCACGAAGGACTGTCTCCTTGGGAGCCTGTCATCAAAGACGACAAGCTTTACGGCCGAGGCGGTGCTGATGATGGATATGCAATCTATTCCTCAATCGCCGCCATACAATTACTACAGGAACAAAAAATTGCCCACCCTACAGCGTTCATCCTAATCGAGGCATCTGAAGAAAGTGGTAGTACAGACCTACCCCACTATATGAACGAGTTAGAGATCATTATCGGCAGCCCAAGTTTAGTCATTGCTCTCGATTCCACAGCAGGGAACTATGACCAGATGTGGGTAACGACATCCTTAAGGGGAATGATGCTGGCGAACCTAAAAGTACAGGTACTTGAAGAAGGCGCACATTCAGGCATGGCTGGCGGCATTGTTAGCTCCAGTTTTAGAGTGCTCAGAAGCTTGTTATCAAGAATAGAAAACGAAGATACGGGCGAGATAAAACCCGACTTCCTACAGGCCCAAATCCCTCCGGTAAGAAGAAAAGAAGCAGAATATGCCGGCCAAGTATTAGGGAACGACTTCAACACGATGTTCACCTTCGCCGGTGATGGCAAACCTTTGACGCAGGATCCGACGGAGCTCGTACTTAACAATACTTGGCGAGCGAGTTTAGCGATCACCGGTGCAGATGGTTTGCCGAGTCCTGAGGAAGCGGGCAATGTGCTTCGCCCATACACAACCGCAAAACTTTCTCTTCGAATCCCACCTACGGCTGATCCAGATGTCGTAGCAGCAGGAATGAGAAAGCTCATCGAAGAAAACCCGCCAAATGGCGCCAAGGTTGATTTCGACTTTGAACACCCAAGCCCAGGTTGGCACGCCCCACTTTCTTCAGATTTATTGCAAGAAGCAATGGACCACGCGTCCGAGGATTGGTTTGGGCTTCCATCCGTTTCAATTGGTTGTGGTGGCAGCATCCCCTTTATGGAGTTTCTCGCGAACAAATACCCACAGGCTGAGTTCGTCGTAACCGGGGTACTCGGCCCTCATTCGAACGCACACGGGCCAAACGAATTTCTTCATCTGCCGACGGTAAAAAAGATAACCGGATGTGTCGCTTCTATTATCGAGAAGTGGGCAGATCGCTAATCGCGATCGGCGCGGTAACCCAGTCGATGTTTACTATTCTTTAATGGGCTCTACATCAAAGCTATGAATCATTGCACGAATTTTTTCAATCATCTCTTCAAGTTCAACTTCGTCAGTGCCTCGAACAACAAGGTTAGTGCCATAGCCATCTTCTCGATAGAAGGGGTAGCTACCGAGATCGACATCCGGATGCTGGTCCTGAATCTTACCTAATTGCTTTGCAACCTGACTCTCGCCTAAATAGGCACCGATAGTTCGCGAACGAACCGGTGCACCACCAGGGATTCTCGTGTTATCGAGTGAGTCGGTCATCGCCTGCATCACCATGGGCACGCCGGCCATGACAAACACATTACCTATTTGAAATCCCTGTGGCCCACCTGTTGAATTGTCTATCAGCACAGCACCTTTAGGTGCTCGCGCCATTAACAAGCGCGACTCCATTATCTCCGGCGGCGCTTCTCTTCGTTTAATCACTTCAACAATATCAGGATGCAATTCAAGCTCTGTGTCGAATGCTTTTGCCATGCAAGCAGCAGTAATATCGTCATGGGTTGGGCCTATGCCGCCGGTCGTAAACACATAATCAAATTTGGCACGACATTCATTAACGGTTTCAACAATGACCGATTCAACATCGGGAATCACCCTTGCCTCCTGCATCCGCACACCGAGCTCATTCAATGCTTTAGCGAGATAGTTCAAATTTGTGTCTTGAGTTCGCCCCGAAAGAATTTCGTTGCCGATGATGATCATGCAACCCGTGACAACCTTCGCGCTAGTTTTTGTTGAACCCATATTTATACCTATTCTCTCTAATCGAATACTTAACTGGAACTGTTACGGAAAACTTGTTCATTTAGATTTGTGAGCCGCAAGCCTAACGTTACTCGGCATTAAATACCAAGGGCGTAACAAACATTATCCCGAACAGATAGCAGGCAGCGGACTTACCAGAGATTGTCATACCGAAACCGACCAGATCACTCATATCAACCTATAGGGGTCATTGAGACACTGCAGGTCCGGCTGTAAGTCCTTGCGACATGCACAGTCGGCGCCTGCAGGATACGGACCTATTGGAACTGTCGGTCTGCCCTGCGCATAAATGATCTGCCAAAATAACCGAATGTGAAGACGACGGGTCCTGAATGGCGATCAACAATGTTGTCCTATGATGGACAATATAGTTTCGCACGGCGCAATCCAGTGTCTAACGCCGCAGCGCAGTGCGCTAGCGCCATCAGCTCTGTTTCAGCGACTGTCGCGATAAAAACTCACCTGCAAAGATTGACTTAGTGATACTGTATATCTTTACCTCGTCAAACAAGTTTGCTGCTACTTTGGTCGGATCCGCTTGAACCAATTCGGCCATAGGCTACTCTGCAAATACCGTGCAGATTAGCCGAGAAATCCTACGACACGACCATTAATACAAGGGAAATCACAACAAAAGATGAAAACCGCTTCCGAAGAACTTGACCACATCCTCATCAAAGGTGCGAGAGAGCACAACCTAAAATCAATCGAAATAAAAATCCCAAAACGAAAACTGGTGGTATTCACAGGCGTCTCCGGTTCGGGCAAGTCTTCCCTCGCATTTGATACGCTGTACGCAGAAGGTCAACGTCGCTACGTAGAATCTTTATCTGCATATGCTCGGCAATTTTTGGGGCAAATGGAAAAACCGAAATACGACATGATTCGAGGTTTGTCACCAACGATATCAATTGAACAGAAAACCACGAGCAGAAACCCGCGATCAACCGTCGGCACGATCACCGAAATCTCAGACTACCTGCGCGTGCTATTCGCCAGAGTAGGCATTCAACATTGTCATCAGTGTGGACGCGAGGTACAAAGCCAAACCGCGCAACATATAGCGAAAGAACTTTTAAAGCTGCCAGAAGGCAGTCGCTTAAACCTTTTAGTGCCCCTACTCGTCAATCGTCGAGGCGAACATCGCGACATGCTCGCAGATGCTAGAGCGCAAGGTTTCGTTAGACTTAGAGTCGACGGCGAAGTGATACGAAGTGAAGACGTCATGGCATTGGATAAGCGTAAAAAACATACTGTTGAAGCCGTGATTGACCGGCTAGTGATTAAAAAGGACCTACTTGAACGCCTAACGGAGTCAGTCGAATCTGCTCTAGCCCTGGGCGATGGCATGTTAATCGCCGCGACCGAAAAATCTAAAGATCAGATTTTCTCTGAACATCTTTCCTGCGGTCACTGCAATGTGTCCTTCCCGGCGCTGACACCGCAAGCCTTCTCCTTTAACTCGCCTCAAGGCATGTGTCATGAATGTAACGGGCTTGGTACTCAGGTTGCGTTTGATCCTGACTTACTCATACCCGACAAAGATCTCACGTTGGAGGACGGTTGCTTAAAGCCGGTCGGCAAAATTCACGATGATAACAATTCAATGGGTTCTACCTTTCACCGTCAAGTCTTTAAGAAATTGAAAATCCCTATGCAAAAGCGTTATCGAGATCTCTCTCAAGCGCAACGCAAAACCATTCTCTATGGCACTGGCGAAGATCGTTACAAGATCAACTGGGGCAAACACGGCACCAGTAATTCTCGCTATGAGGGCTTGGTAAATAGGCTTATGCGTCGTTTCAAAAACACCCGATCTGAGGGTATGAAGCGGTGGTATTCACAATTTCTCGCCAACACGCCTTGTGATGCATGTAACGGCGTTCGACTAAAAGCAGAAAGTTCTGCCGTGCAGGTTGCCGGCAAAACCATCGTTGAGGTTTCAAGTTGGACAATCGATCAAACCACCGACTTCTTTAGCCATTTAAAGCTACCGGGAGCGTCAGGAGAAATCGCAGCCGAGGTACTAAAAGAAATTTGTAACCGATTGGACTTTCTTGTTTCAGTTGGGCTCTCCTATCTCTCATTAGACCGCCTTGGGCCGACACTGTCCGGTGGCGAATCACAACGCATTCGACTAGCCAGTCAAGTCGGCTCCGAGTTATCTGGTGTCATCTATATTTTGGACGAACCCAGTATCGGTCTACACCAGCGGGACAATGAAAAGTTGTTAGCAACGCTCTGCAGAATGCGTGATATTGGGAATACTGTCATCGTTGTTGAGCACGATGAAGAAACCATTCGGCTCGCCGATTACGTCGTTGATTTTGGTCCTGGCGCAGGCATCAAAGGTGGCAATGTCGTTCACGCTGGTTCTGCGAAAAGTTTGGAGAAGAACAAAAAATCTATCACAGGCAACTATTTATCCGGCAGAACAAAAATCGAAATTCGAGAGAAACGCCGCAAGCCGATAGGCCACATACGCGTTGAAGGGGCTAGGGCCAACAACCTGAAGAATATTAACGTCGATTTTCCACTTGGCGTGCTGACGGCTGTCACCGGAGTATCCGGTGCGGGAAAGTCGACACTCGTCAATGATATCTTGCATCCCGCGCTTGCTAGGGAATTTCATAACTCAACCCAGCGTATCGGTGACCATGACCGAATTATAGGGCTCGAACAGCTCGATAAAATCGTCGCCATTGATCAACGACCGATAGGCCGAACACCGCGAAGTAATCCCGTCACTTACATCAAGGTTTTCGACGATATAAGAACATTTTACAGCATGCTGCCCGGCTCACGTATGCGAGGTTATAAGCCAGGCCGATTTTCTTTTAATGTAAAAGGCGGTCGCTGCGAGGCCTGTCAAGGTGATGGTGTTCGCAAGATTGAGATGCACTTCCTGTCAGATGTTTTCGTTAAATGCGAAGAGTGCGACGGTAGACGATTTAATGAAGCTACGCTGGAGGTAAGGTATCAGGGTAAATCCATAGCAGACATACTCGAGATGACGATTGCGGAAGCTGTGATACATTTTTCGGAACACCCAAAAATCGTCAACAAACTCAAACTACTCGTTGACGTCGGATTGGATTATCTCCATATGGGACAACCCTCTTCTACACTCTCCGGCGGCGAAGCCCAGAGAATTAAACTGGCACGAGAGCTCTCTAAGGTTGCAACGGGCAAAACATTTTACATTCTTGATGAGCCGACGACGGGCTTGCATTTCGACGATGTCAAAAAATTACTGGTTGTCTTGGATCGCCTTGTTGACGCCGGCAATTCAGTCACGGTGATTGAACACAATCTGGACGTCATCAAAACCGCTGACTGGGTTATCGATGTTGGACCCGACGGCGGTCCTAAAGGCGGTAAAGTCATTGCGACCGGAACACCTGAGAAAGTCTCAAAGAGTAAGCGATCTGAAACCGGTAGATATCTTGTCGACCTTCTAAAGTAGTCGTCCGGCAAGCAAAGATTAACTTGGATTAGTTAACCTTTGATTGGATTTGTTGCATGTCTCGACTTTTCATCAATCGTATAATCTTTGGGTTATTTTGTATCGCCTCAATGTCAAAGCGTTGAATTGCTTGCATCAATTCAGGGTCATTCAGAACTGCCTGCATTTCCGGATTGTCCTGCATTTGCATAATCGACGACATCAAGGCGGCGCTCGAAAAAATACTGGATTGAATCTGTTGAACGCTACTCTCAAGCCCGACTTGTGGCGCTGTCGCTGCAGGATTCGACGTTGTCGAATTTATAACGGGTGCACCAAGGTTACGTGACGTACCAACGGCATTAGTCGCAGCGCCCAATGCGCTAATGCCCTCAATTTGTTGAGACCCCAAAGTAACCGTACCAAGTGACTTGGTTTTGATGACATAACTGCCGTTTTGCACCGAAATAATCTCACCAATAATCGAGGAACCATCATCTAGGTGAATTTGCCTCGTCTCAGAGGCGAGTGATGCTGCCACGAACATTAAAGAACACAAGAACAATAGGGGTACTGTTAAAAATTTGATGTCAGTTATTTTCACTTGCAGTGCCGTCATCCAATATACCAACGATCAGCTTATCGAGACAGCACCTAGAGCACCACCCATTTGCAGGTGGATGCGACATTCTCTACAGTGTGTCCGCTTGTAACCTTTAATTCGACGCCGTATCGAGATGCCTTAATGACCGATTTTGACCCACAAGAAGTACCTATCCGCGCCGCTGCAACAGTCATGTTGATTGATGATCGCCCTGACCTTCAGGTTTTCATGATGGAGCGTAACGCCAATACAATTTTTGCGGGCGGTATGTGGGTCTTCCCCGGCGGCGCTGTGGATCCTACCGATGATCCCAGTATTTTCGAATCTATTTCAACTCACCGCCCCGATGCAGATGCTAGCGCCTTAATGGGATTAGATCATGGCGGTCTCGCCTACTACGTTGCGGCTATACGAGAAGCTTTCGAAGAAGCGGGTGTATTACTTGCCCTTAATAAAAACGATCACACGCCATTGGAAATCGAGGGCGATCAGACGCAGCTGAGATTCGATCAACATCGAGACATCGTCAACCGCAACGGAAAAGAGTTCATCAATATCGTAAACAAAGAAAACCTGATCCTTGACGCAGGACAAATGCACTATGTCGCGAGATGGGTAACACCCTTAGGGCCACCGAGGAGGTTTGACGCAAGATTTTTCATCTCCAGAATGCCGAGCAATCAACAACCTCGACACGATGACGATGAATTAATTCACTCTGAATGGCTATCACCGAAGACGATTTTAGAAAGGTTCGACAATGAAGAAATGGTATTAATGAGTCCAACATTGCGAATGATTAAATGTCTGGCGAAGTTCGATTCTGCAGATCAAGTCATCAACGCTGCTGCAAGCAACTTTACTGACGAGCGCGCTAGGGTTAATTCAAAAGGAATTATCGTTCTACCCGGTGATAAAGAATACGATACTGGCGACGAAACCGTTGAAACTGGTTGGGTCCGGCTTAGACCAATAGCCTAGAACACGTCAGCGACACATTGTGTTGTTCAATATAAAAGCACTCGGCATCTCTGGTCTCAACTACAATCGTCAAACAAGTCGAACTTTTGATACTGACTAATCCCCGCGCCAGCGGCGCTGGCATAAAGGTTGAGTTATTTTCGCTTCGCTTCAGACAAGGCCTTTGTACTCTGATATAACATGTACGAAACAGCACAGCGGCAAATCGATATGCCGCCATTGTGACAATAGTAGAAACAATTCCAAGAAAATGGGTGGTTGTAACAATGAAGAGTGCCGATTTTATGGGTGTCGTTATTCTTGTGGTATGTATCGCAGCAATAGCCATTTTTCACTACGCCGCAAAGGGCCCAGCGGACCTTGATGTAGACCAAGCGGATAATCGACTGTTCGACTCGAAAAAGCCAAATACCCGCCCGGATTTTAAAAGCTACAAAGATGTCACGAAAAAAAAGCACGATTTCTTCAGCTATATGCTGCCGCAGATACAGCAGGCCAATCGCCAGACGGCCTTAGAACGTAAGCAAATCTTGTCTCTAAACACATCCACCTCTTTGGGTGCCGCAGAGCGTGACATCATAAAGCGCCTCGCCAAAAAGTATCGTGTTCCGATGAGCTCGACCAACGATGGTCAACTCACCGATTTAGTGAAATCACAGTTGCTGGCAAAAGTAGATACCCTTCCACCGTCGCTCATTCTTGCTCAATCTGCGAACGAATCCGCATGGGGCACATCTCGATTTGCAACTCAGGCCAACAACTTTTTTGGTATCTGGTGCTTTACTCAAGGCTGCGGTTTAAAACCTAAGCTCAGAGATGAAGGTTTGCATCACGAGGTGGCTTATTTTGAATCCGTGCAAGAGGGCGTCAGTTACTACGTTAGGACAATCAACTCCCATCCCGCCTACAAAGACTTGCGCGCGTTACGACTAAAGCAGCGACAAAAAAAAACCACCGTTATAGGTCATGATCTGGCTGAAGGTTTGATCAAATATTCCGAACGGGGCGATGAATATATAAAAGAGATTCAAGCCATGATCCGCTACAACAAACTTCAACGTTTTGATCTAGCATCAATGTCCGGCAGCCCCTAATGAGACAGTAACTTGACGTTTTACGAAACTCTTTGGCGTCTTATGACGTCTTGATTAGTAACAAACGACAACTATTTTATTGAAAATGACTTTCATCGTTAACTTACCGTTCATTTTTCTAAAAACGACAGCAAAACGCACACAATGTCACTAACTATTCAGTCAGCAGGCATCGCTTTATGATTCAAACCAACCGAAGGTTTTTTGCGTCAAACTTAGAATGAATGTTATTCAAGGATTTCACCATGCCAATCTTTCCATCCAAAATGCATAGCGCCCATACGATCAGGCAGATGTTAGGCTTGATTGTCCTTCTTGGTATGACATGCAACACATGGGCTTTCGGCTGTAAGTATTCTAAAGAGATTAATTTTTCAAGATCCGCTGCTGACTATACCCTGGTGGAAATGAAGGCCTTGGCCGGACAGCTTGACGTCATCGGTACTGAAACATCAGAAATAAGCGTTGAAGGTAACGTCTGCTCCGACGAACAAAATTATGTCGATCAAATGGCCATTATCGCGGAAGAAACAGGCGCGAGTTTAATACTGACAGCAATTATTCCTTATGATGACGATGATTGGTATGCAAGTTACGCGCACATAGACATAACAGTCACGCTCCCCCACGCGCTTCTGATTCAACTGAGAGACTCAAGCGGTGACATATCAGCGTCTGATGCATCCGTTATATCAGTCGACGACAGTTCGGGAGGGATCCGAATTATTGACAACCTCACGGCTCTGGAGCTCAACGATTCATCGGGTGATATCGACATCCGAGGCAGCAAAGGTACCCTGACGATTGTCGATAGTTCTGGAAAGATTGATATTCGAGACATCGATGGGAACGTGCTAATCCCAAGAGACAGCTCAGGCGACATCGAAATCGACACTGTCTCTGGCAGTGTAACGATTGAACGCGATGGGTCAGGCAGTATCGATATTGAGAACGTTCAACTTAACGTCAGTATTGACAGCGATGGAAGCGGTGATGTTGAAATCGATAGCGTCAAAGGTTCGGTTGATATTGGTAGTGATGGCTCGGGGAGTGTCAAAGTGAGCCGAGTTGGCGGCGACTTTACCTTGCTGTCAAAAGGCAACGGTGATATCCACAGCAGAGACATTGAGGGGAACACCTCTATCCCCGCTCAGAGGTCCTAACAGCCCTGAGCGGTTCTTATAAACAGCCCTGAGCAGTTCTTATAAACAGCCTTGAGCCGTTTTTATAAACAGCTCTGAGCCGTTCTTATGAAAGGCCCTGAGCGACATTCATACACAGCCTTAAGCAGGGCTCATTAACAAATTTAGGCCTTTAGAAACAGCGCGCGCCACAAAGTGGCCGCGACCAGCGAGTGATCAATTTCCCCTGAAAGTAGTTTCTGAGGCACCTCATCCATCGGCACTAGTACGACTTCCGTGTGTTCTGTTGACGTATTGCTAATCTCAGCGATTTTTTTCACGTCTCTGGCGATAAATGTATGTAATTTGTTGGTGAATATCGCTGGATTTGGGTTAAGTACGCCCAGTGAGCTCAGATTTAGTGCTTCATAGCCTGTTTCTTCAAGACACTCTCTTGCCGCAGCAGGCTTCGGTAACTCACCCGCATCCACCATGCCGCCTGGAATTTCAAGCGTGATTTCGGCACTACCATGGCGATACTGACGAATACATACAAGCTCATTGTCAGCCGTAATGGGCACAATGTTTACCCAATCAGCGGTATTAATTGCATAGAACTCATGCTCAGCGTCGGTTTTCGGTGATATCGACTTTATTGCGTCAACCGTGAAAATCCGGCAATCCGCTAACTGACGTGTACCGATTTGCTGCCATTGTTTAACCTCTGTCATTTCATCCCCTGCGTGTTTCAACACTAAAACTATAAACCGACAGTATATCCCTGCTTGTCTCTGAAGGTATCTAGACATCTAATTAAGATTTAGATACCTTAAATCGTCAACAAACGATTTCAAGAACCTGTGACAACAAAAAATAACAAGCGCGTATCAATTCAGGCGAAGGGAGAACATTGCACATGTACGATCTACTAATTAAAAATGGCACTGTCATTGACGGATCTGGCGACGAGAGGTTCGTCGGTAATATCGCGATAAAGGACGGCCTTATTGCCGCCGTCGGCGAAGTAGAAGGCGACGCAACTCGCACCATCGATGCCAATGGTAAACTCGTGACACCCGGTTGGGTTGATATCCACACCCACTACGATGGGCAAGCTACCTGGGACCCCATCATGGGCCCATCAAGTTGGCACGGTGTTACCACGGTTGTGATGGGTAATTGTGGGGTTGGTTTTGCACCGGTCAAACCTGGCAAAGAAAACTTCCTGATTGAACTGATGGAAGGCGTCGAGGATATTCCGGGCGCTGCTCTTGCAGAAGGCATCAATTGGAAATGGGAAACGTTTGCGGAATATCTTGATGCGCTCGAGGAAATGCCAAGAACAGTCGACGTCGCGACACAAGTACCACACGGGCCCGTGCGAGCTTACGTCATGGGAGATCGTTGCAACGGCGACGAACCGCCGACCGAGGACGAAATCGCACAAATGTCCGAGCTCGTCCGTGACGGTATCAAAGCCGGTGCACTTGGCTTCTCAAGCTCTCGAACACTGCTGCACAAAGACGTCCACGGAGAATACGTACCCGGTACATTCGCCGGCAGTGATGAGATGCTGCAACTCGGCTTGGCAATGAAAGGCTTAGACCACGGTATATTCGAATTAGTCTCTGACAATCTGGGTGACGACGACGAATGGCAATGGGTTAAGCAGTTCGCAAAAGAAACCGGCAAGAAAGTGACGCTAATCGCCACGTCCGCGGCCGCCTATGAGAACGGTAAAATCTATCGCATCGCGCAGCAAGCCAGCGAAGAAGGTATGGATATCATGCCCCAGATGGCTGGTCGACCAACCGGCGTTCTGCACGGTTTGCAGAGTAGTTTTCACGCCTTCATAGCCCACCCAACCTACGTCAGCGAAGTATCTAACCTACCTCTTGATGAGAAGGTTAAGAAGATGCAGCAGCCTCAGATCAAGGCGAAAATTCTCGCCGAAGAGTCTCAAATACGATCTACACGCCAAGGTAGCATGGACGATCTGATGAAGATGGTCTTTCCTCTGGGCGAGCGGCCAAACTATGAACCTGATGCTGAAGATAGTGTTGCGGGTGTCGCCAAGAAGCTTGGAAAGACTTCATTAGAAGCCATGTACGACCTACTGGTGGACAATGATGGCAAAGAATTATTCTACCAACCCCTCGGTGGATATGTTGGTTACAACTTGGATGCACAACGCATGCTAATGCAGCATCCCAAAGTGATTATGGGGCTAAGCGACGGTGGTGCACATTGCGGTGTGATAGCCGATGCCGGCATGCCGACTTTTATCATGACCCATTGGGGCCGAGATCGAAGCAAGGGTGACAAGCTTCCACTCGAATTCCTTGTTCGTTCCCTGACGCGGAAAACTGCCGAAGCTTACGACATGATGGACCGAGGTCTTATCAAAGAAGGGTTGATCGCAGACATCAATATCATCGATTTTGAGAAGCTCAACTTGCATCGGCCCGAAGCAATCTATGACTTACCCACTGGCGGCAAGAGATTGGTCCAAGGTGTTGATGGATACGACTATACGATTAAGTCCGGCGAAGTAACTTTTGAGCATGGTGATCACACGGGTAATTTACCCGGTGGATTGGTTCGCGGCAAAACAGCACTGAGGGCATCCGCCTAACGTACTTAGAAACAAACCCCAACCAAATTATTGGTTGGGGTTAATACCTTTATCAACGTCTTTTACGATTTAACTATTTACGATTTAACTATTAACTATTAACTATTAACTATTAACTATTTAACTATTTACCCACGAAATTTGCGGGCCGGCGCTCAAGAAACGAGGCGACGCCTTCTTTGTGATCCTCAGATTTAAAACACTCGGCCAACGCCTTGGTATGATTTTCCATATGTTGATCAACAGGAATACCGAGCCCTTCGTAGACAAGCGACTTGATCCGCGTCTGTGAGAATGGCGAACCTTGAAGTAGCATTGATGCCATTCTCCTGGCCTCATCCATGAGGTCTTCGGGCTCAAACACGCCAGATACGTATTTAAGCTCATGAGCTTGTTGAGCAGAAATAAACTCGCCTGAATACAACAGCCAAAATGCCTGCGAGGTACCAATCAAACGTGGCAACAGCCAACTACCCGCGCCGGTGTCAGGCACTAAACCACGGTGTGCAAAGTTCCAGGCAAATCTCGCCCGCGTTGATGCAATGCGAATATCACATTGGGATGTAAATTCCGCCCCCATGCCAACAGCAGGTCCATCAATCGCTCCAATCACGGGTTTAGGACACGAGATAATCGGCCACCAACGCGTTTTTTCTTCCGCGGAACCCCGCAAGCCTCTTGTCTCACCCGGTATTGTTGCAAGATCTGCCAAGTCCGTACCTGCGCAAAATGAACCTGGCGTACCCGTCAGAATAACGATCCGCACGGACTCATCTTTGCCTGCACGATCCATGACCGCAATAAAGTCGCCGAGCATTTTATAGCTCATGGCATTTTTCTTCTCAGGACGATTAATGGTGATCGTCGCTATCTCGTCTTCGACTTCGTATAAAATCCAGTCTTCCATCGTCACTCCTCACCACTTTAACGTGGGCGTTTTAGCTAGACATCTTTTTTGTTTTAACTAAGTCCATCGATTGGGATACAGGCGCCATGAACTGCAGCAGACTCTTCACTTGAAAGAAACCCGACAACATTAGCAATCGCGGCGGGTGTAACCCATTTTGAAAAATCCGCATCGGGCATGTCAGACCTATTGCGCTGTGTATCGATCAAACTCGGCATAACAGCATTGACATTAATGCCGGACGCTCTCAATTCAAGCGCCATGGATTCGGTAAGGCGCATAACAGCGGATTTACTTGCGGTGTAGGCACCCATATTAGCGGCGCCTGCCAAAGCCGCACGAGCGGCGACGTTGATTATCTTACCCTGCCCCTGGTTAATCATCGCAGGCACGACGGCAGCACTCATATTTAATATTGAGCGCGTGTTCAAATCGAATAGGAAATTCCAAGTCTTATCGGACGTTTCATGAACGGGATCGCCCATAAGAAACCCACCGGCGATATTGGCCAGTATACTCACCTCGCCAAACTGACGGACAACGCGTCCAACGGCTTCAACGCAGCTGTCTCGATTGGTGAGGTCGCAGGCTTCGTAACAGTGCATTTCAGAGGGTGTTGGGAAGGCACTAGCAAGGATTTCATCGGAGTAATCGAGCACCGCAACACGCGCACCTCGATCGGAATACCAACTGACGACACCTTGACCTAAAGCCCCTGCGCCGCCTGTGACTAGTACCAGTTTATTGTCGAATGTTTTCTGCATGATCTATCTCTCCTTCCGCTGACCCTATCATTAAATTGAATAAAGGCGACGCGTTAATGCTTTCAATAACAAAGCAACAGAAGGTGGCGTCTGCGTTAGGCCGACACACCAAAGATTGCTTTGAACATATAAAAGAAGATGATGGACAATATTGCGCCTGCAGGCAAGGTGACCATCCAAGATACAAAGATGGTACCAACGACTCTTAGGTTCAGAGCAGAAATACCGCGTGCTAACCCCACGCCCAAAACGCCACCAACCAGTGTGTGCGTGGTCGACACGGGCAGACTGTAAGCTGAAGCAATGACCACCGTTGTGGCGGCCGCAAGCTCAGCCGCAAAGCCACTACTGGGTGTCAGTTCAGTGATCTTACTACCGATAGTCATAATGACCTTGTAGCCATAGAGCGCCAGCCCCGCAACGATACCACTACCACCTAATAGCAAGATCCATACGGGCATTGCTGATTCCTGCGCAACAGCGCCGCCGGATTCAATAATGCCATTGATAGCCGCCAAGGGTCCGATCGCATTTGCTACGTCGTTGGAACCGTGGGCAAATGCCATGGCGCAGGCTGTGAAGATCATCAAAACAGCAAACACCTTTTCAACATAAATTAAAGAGTGTTGTTCGGAATCGGTTATCCGCTTAATTCTCGTCAACGCCGCGATGCCGATGAACATAATGATAATTGAGACACCGATGGAATACAGTATCGCCTCCTTGAAAGGGATATCTAGACCTACGTGCTTTAGGCCCTTGACCATCGTTACCATCGAAATAACAAAGCCAACTAACAGTATATAACCTGGGACAAACCGCTTAGCCGCGACATAGGGATCCTCGGCCGCGAAAATGAATCGCCTTACGCTCATGTATAGAATAAAAGACAAGGTACCCGCCATGACGGGTGAAACCACCCATGACGAGACAATCTCACCAACCTTGCCCCAGTTAACAGCATCGACAGAGATACCGACGCTAGCGAATCCAACGATGGCACCGACGATTGTGTGCGTGGTTGATACAGGCCAACCCATGGCCGTTGCAACAAGAAGCCAAATCGCCGCCGCTAGCAACGATGCCATCATGCCGTAGACTAATAACTCAGGTGTCTGACCTAGCAAGTCAGGGTCGATAATGCCTTTTCGTATCGTTGCTGTGACTTCACCACCGGCAAGATAGGCGCCCGCAAATTCAAACACCATTGCAATCAGGATCGCCTGTTTGATTGTGATTGCTTTCGAACCAACTGACGTACCCATGGCGTTTGCAACATCGTTTGCCCCAACACCCCAGGCCATAAAGAAACCAAATGCTACGGCGAGGATCAAAAGTATGTTGCCGTGCTCTGCGATGACATCCATAAAGGATTACTCCAACGATCTAAATATTATTTGTAGGCGTTCTATTGGGTCGTACTTTTATTTAGCGATCAGATACAGCAGTCGATTACCAACGGACTGAGAATTGTCCGCGATCTCCCCGATCCACTCGATCATTCTGTAAAAAAACATAACATCGACAGGGTTCAAATCTTTCTCAATCGAAAAGAACGCGTCTCGCAGTTTGCCTTGAAGCACGTCAGTTTCGTGTTCAACATCATTGAGTTCAGCAAGCATGCCAGTAATCAGATCAATTTCACTGCCGCTGAAACCCGAATGAAACAATTCATCAAGCTCCTTCAACGCCTCAAACGCTAATTGCGATGCGCTGACTGTTTTTGAGGCGAGCTCTATAATGAGTGGCCCCAACTCGCTCGGGAATTGCATATGGCGGCTAAGGGTCAAGCCAACAACATCTTTGGTTCGATTCGGAATTTTGTCCTGAGCTTGCACAAGTTCGAGCAAATCTGTGCGTGACACGGGCATGAACAAACTGCGCGGCAGGTTCAATCGGATACTACGCTTTAAATCATCTGCGTCGCTTTCCAATATCCGAATCTTAGTACCGATTTTTTTAGCCTTCTTCCAATCATCATCCAACACAGCTTCGAAAAACTCTGGCAGGTGACTCGCACATTCATACGCCGCCTTCATATGTTTCTGGATTGGTTGAACAGGCGATTTTGCGAATAGCTGACTAAATATTGGTAGTTTTGACACGACATACCCCTTTAATTTTGCGGATTATACCCAAGTGCTGAGGCAAAGATCAGCTACTTAAAGATAATTATTTAGACCTGTCTAGGTACTAAAGATCGTCCCTTTATGGTATACAATGCGACCGCGGATATAGCTAGACCAAATAGACTGAAATGAACCAAAAACAAAACAATAGATCGATACTTGACGGCGTTGCGGTATTCCTCAGCGCCACTTGCCTATTGCATTGTTTAGCGTTGCCAATACTGATTACGCTATACCCGATTGCCCATTCCAGCATCTTGGATGAACAGACATTTCATCTTGTCATGTTGTTGCTTATCCTACCCGCCAGTTTGATTGCCCTTACGATTGGCTGTCGCGCCCATAAAGATATGGCGACGATGATACTCGGTGGGATTGGTTTGACGGTGTTAACCGTAACAGCACTCTTCGGTCATGATCTCGTCGGTATCGACGGCGAACGATTAATGACATCAATTGGCGGACTCGTACTCGCAGCTGCACACATACAAAACTATCGCATTTGCCGCGCTGATCACTGTGACCACGATGGAAATCACGATAGTGACCAAAATCGAGACCAAAGCCGCCAGCCTTAACACATCGCGAACATCGTCACGCGCCCTCAATGTGCTAAACCATTATCTCCAGCCTCATTATTGCGATACGCCAATAACGTCTCAAAGAACCCGATCATAACGGAAACGGTTGGACCCGCGATTCTAAGCTGCCCCTGAGAAAAACTGTAATGACCTCGTGCTTCGCTATATCGCGTTAACGCGTAGCGAGAGCTATCTAACATATCAGCAAAAGATATTTGGTGGATTTCACTCACCTCGTCTGCGTTTGCGTTGAAGTTCGCTGAGTTTTGAATCAACCCGACGACGGGTGTAATCTTATAGCCAGCTTGAGTAAAGTAATTGCCAAGGCAGCCCAACACTTCCACGTCGTCTCGATTTAGGCCGATTTCTTCCTCGCTTTCTCTCAATGCAGTCGCAATGGCCGACTCATCAGCATCCGTTCGCCCGCCGGGAAAACAGATATGGCCGCCAAAGCGAATGTTCTCATGCCGGCGAGTTACGACAACATTTGATAGTTGATTGTCCTCAACCACGACAGGAATTAGCACAGCTGACGATATAGCGGACGCCTTGACCTTAGCTGATACTGGGGATTCCAAATGTGGATTCCTGAACTCTGGCAAACCTTGCTGATCACGAGCCTGATCTCGAAAATAGCCACGCACCATTTCCAGTGTTGGCTCAACTCGACCCGTGACGATGTTACCCGGCGTACTCAAAACCTATTCATACGTATTTCTTCAATTCTCTAAAGCCGATCATATGGATCCCCGCTTTTTCAATATAGTCTTTCAAAGAATGATCGGTGAAAGCCAAGTAATCCGCATGACGAGAATCAGGTCGTTGCTTATCAATCGCCAACAATTCATCGCCTATTTTCGCTGGATGAAATAATAAATGTGTTAAACCAGGCTGCACGCCATCAATCAAGCGACGATAAAAACTCGACTTATTATCTTCACCTAACTCATCCATGGGCACTAACGTGTCAACCAGAATTTCATCAAGCGTGGGCACCTTATCAGCATCGATTTTCTCGAGAATCGCCAAATATTCATCCCGCTGTGCAATACGATTTAACTCTCGCAATCGCTCACTGGTAACGTTTGGTAAAAAAGCCGGCACACCGTACTCGTTAGCTAAATCGAGATAACTGCCAAGAAATTTGGGATGAACGACGGAGCCCATGTGCGTATCGATATGGCTGATTTCAAGGTCGGCAGATAGCGCTACTTCTATCTGCATACGCATCTCTGTCTTGGCCGCCTCGACATCGACATTACGTATGGCATCTTCGCGGGTTCGCCACAGATACCCTTGTTCATCGAGTAATCCTGAGGCGGGGTCGCGTGTACTTAAAGCTGGCCAACGGAAGTGTGGGTACTCGCAGGTTAACGTCAGATGCACACCGACATCATATTCAGGATGCCGCTGACATATGTCAGCGGCTTCCTGAAACCAAGGACCCGCTGTCAGAATCGAACCACAGGTTGCCGCACCTACATCCAAACATTCGAAGGAGGCAACATTGGCTGCATGACAGAAACCAATATCATCGATATGCGTCACGAGCACCTTATCGTCCGGACCGTATCCCATTCGTTTCAAAAAACCATTCACAACAACATTCTCCAGCGTCGAACCACTAGGGGTGAATTCCCTAGCGCCAACTGTCTTTGAGAGCTCTCGGTTATACAGAGCCTTCATTAAAAGAAGCCAACACTTACCTAATACTTATGATGAGCTATCACTCAGTTTAAAGCGCTATGTCACCATCTTTACTGACCACGCCTGTTTTGCCACAAAACTCCGACCGTGTCATTTCCAGCAGGGTATCTGCGTCAGTGACATTCGCCCAGGTACGCCTCCCATCTGGTAGCAGGCAAGCAGTATGTCCCGTCACAGGACCTGACGGGCCGTACATGACAGTATAGGACTCAACCGTGACCTCGCCCTCATGTTCGTCAACAGCCTCTCTGAAAAAAGTCGCATCAACTTCAGCCTGCACATCCTCATGTTTGAAGCCTTCTGGAGGTTGCTCAGAAGAATAAATACCGAACGCATGTTTCGTCAGGTAGCCACCGTTAGCGGTGATCATGCCCTTTTTACCCGGCGCTTCTCGCAGCAACTCAACCATTCGAGAAATACTATGCATCACATAGTTATTCAGAGGACCTCCTCCAAAAGTCAGTCCGCCAGTAACGGTTAGGGGTTTCGAATCATCAAGACCCAGTTCTTTCACAGCAACTTGGACGGCGGAAGGAAAGCAGCTATAGACATCGATAAGATCGATATCCTGTGTACCCATACCCAACAACTCAAGCGCCCGTTTGCCCGCTATACGAATAGCCGGGGATGAATGCAGGTTATCGCGATTAGACACAAAATAAGTATCGTGCGCGTCGGTTCCTGACCAGGGATAGATCCATTGGGACTCAGGAATACCCATTTGCTTGGCTTTCTCGGTTGAACAAACGAGTAGCGCAGATGCCATATCGACTGCATTGTTCGAATTCATTAGTTTTGGGTAGGGAAAGCTAATCATTCGGTTTGATGCCGACGCTGTACGAATTGTCTCAGCATCGACGGCGTTCTGAAGCCAAGCATGAGGATTGTTCGACGCCACCTTACTGAAACCAGCCCATAATTCAGATATACGCTTTTGGTGAGCCTCGATGCTTTCACCTCGACTATAGCGAATCGCGTTTTCAAAGATCGGATAAATTTGAATCGGCGCACGTATTCCACGGTTGTTTTCACCATCTGAGGACATTTTGTGCTCCTCGTCGAGCATTCTAGAATAGGTTCCTGGGATATCGGTAATCGGCAATTCTAGGCCGGCTTTTAGCGCCTTGGCTTGACTATTACCGTTTTCAGCACCGGTAATGACGATGCAAGATTTCGAGCCACTTTGAATTTCCAGTACCGATTGATTCACGGCATTTTGAACCATATTACCGCCATAAGGCGTACCACACGTTTCGACATTGCCAAGACTCAGAGCATCAGCGACATATTGAGCTGGGTTTTTGTAACGCCAAACACCACGGATAACCCGAACGGACTCAATTTCGTCGAGCAATTTCGAATTGCCAGCATCTTCCGCTGCCGCTCTAACCGCATCAACCATAAGCTGCACAGGTTCTTTACCAAGCAAGGGGTCAGTTAATCTCTGCAGGATCTGAGATACACCTACAATAACGGGTATATTTGGAGTCGACATTTGTGCGAGCCTCTTAAAAATTTTGATGCGGTATTCTGCCACAGAAAGATTCTTGCTGTCTTTTACTATAGGTGGACACAATAAGTAGACACAATGAGCAGACACAATAGCTAGGCAAACGACAGGAACCACCATAGACACTTTTTAAGAACAGCTATAGGCATTTTGAAAGAGCAGCTATCGGCATTTAATAAGAACAGCTATGGGCATTTATTAGGAACAGCTATGGGCATTTACCCGCAGATGTGATTCTCTAGGCAGTTGGCGACAAGGACGCAACACGATTTATATGAATGTAGCACCAGACAGTATTGAAGCATCAAACCAAGGTCTAAAAATAGCCGTCACAGCCTGGGCTGATACAGGTGGCTGGCAAGCCGAACCACTATGCCGACAAGCAGAAGAAGCTGAGGCTATTGGCTTTCATTCGATATGGCTACCGGAAAACCATTTCGGCGATATTCGTTCTATCCCGTCACCACTAACGTTACTCGCTGCCATCGCGGCACGGACAAAAACGATCAAACTCGGCTCCACTTCCTATCTTCTACCGATCAGAAATGCCCTGCAGGCGGCGGCTGAAGTTGCTGTGCTGGATCAACTTTCTAATGGGCGAGTCATTTTAGGCGTAGGGCGTGGCGTTCAAGATGCCATGTTCAAAGCTTTCGAGCTGCCGACAAAAGATAAACGCAAACGATTCAAAAGCAATCTCGATACAATGATCAATGCGTGGGAAGGCAATCCCATTCTTGCGGATGATGAAGAACCGATATTTCTTGCACCTTTACCTGTTCAGAAACCATACCCTCCGATTTGGGTAGCGGCTTTTGGTCCTCTGGCGCTGAAACAAGCAGGCAATCTAGGCATGCCCTATCTCGCATCACCGGTCGAGACACTCGAGACGTTAGTTGCGAACTACCAACATCATCAACAGGTTGCCTTAGATGCCGGGCATAGTCACATTGATACCATTCCTATCATGAGAACTGCATTTGTCACCGACAACCAAAGCTTAGCCAACGACGTTAAAGAGGCGCTGGCAGGAGGCCCTGGACATAACATGCGGGATGCCGAGGCGAGTATTGACGAATGGACCATTATCGGCGATCAATATTATGTGAAAGACAAGGTCCAACAGTACGTCGAGAAACTAAGCATGACGCACTTGATCGTCCGCGGACGCATGCCTCAAGTATCCGATAAAGATCAACTCGCCAGCCACGAAGCACTGCTGCGCCTCGCCGGTTAACGTGACTAATCAACTATTTTAATTAGCTGTCCCGGTTCGGGTTCACCATTCGGGTACAAACCGTTCATTACCCTTAGTTTGTCCAATGCATAATTAGTTATCGGTGACTGCTCTGCCAGCGACGCCATCGTCGTACCCTCTTCTGCGCGCACGACCTGAATCTTTGGCACTTTTGCAACCTTACGATCGTCTGAATCCATCACATCAAAACTAAATATGGTGGCAATGAAATCTCGGTCAGAAGCGATTTTCTTTAAGTCGAACTGACCTGACCCCGCCAAGATATATACAAGCCGCTTACGCGTATCCGTCAACATCGCAAGTCTAGTTGGTCTTGGCCCATAGGGTGAATCCGCTCGGTCGGCGATACCAAGGAAGCCAGGCATTTTTGAAATCGTGACTTCACGCCCCTCTCTAATATTATATCCAAGGCTTTTCTCAAGGTAGTCTCTTGGTTTGACATTCTTTGCCATTCTAGAGGTCTGAAGCACGAATGCAGCATCGGCGGTCACGGACAAGGCCTGGATGCCTCTGTCGGTAGGTTCAATTCGCCAACCCTGCGGAAATGTTAGTTTGATTCCGAGTTTCGGATGATAGAAGGTGCTTTTCCTCACTACGCCCACCTGTCGCGAGCTACCGTACGCCATGCCGTTGAGTTGTTGTAAAAATTCATCAGCCTGAATGAATTCGTCATAATCAACCACCAACTTAGACGACTCACGAACCGCTTCTTTATAGCGTGTATCGTGATCAGGATGGGTCGATAGAAAACCGTGATAGACCCTCGGTTCTCGCTTCTCAATCTTAGCCTGTGCCATTTCGATGCGATCTTTCGACTTTAAAATTTCGATTGTCTTCAACATAGCCTCTGGCGAGTAGCCTGCTTTCGCCATGTATTGCGCACCAACCTGATCGGCCTCTAATTCAAACTCTCTGCTAAACCCCAACAATAAAACGCCGCCAAACATATCACCTATTTGATAGATGCCCGGCGTCCCTGTTGCAATGGCCGCCACTTGGCTCGCAACATCTAACATTTTCCCTCTGGACTGGGATCGGAACGTATGCCGCTCCGTTATATGCGCGACCTCATGGCCTAGGACCGCGGCAAGTTCCGATTCTGAATTCATATGCATGAGCATTCCCCTTGTCACGTAGACATATCCACCAGGAACCGCGAAAGCATTAATCATGTCATCGTTCAGAATAGTGAAATGGTATTCAAGCTCCGGTCGAGAACTTTGCGCGGCAACACGCTTACCCACCATTTCGATATAATTTTGTAATTCCTTGTCCCTGTAAACACCAAACTGGGCAATGATTTTCTTATGCTGCTCTGCACCTAGCTTTAGTTCTTCTTCGAGACTAATGGCGAAAACAGAATTGGAGCCAAAAAAAATGACAATAAGCAGTAGACCCAAGGTTCTGCTTTTCACATCTCTGACGAATGACACTTTATTTAATAGCGTTGCTAACATTAGATCCTTTGCAATCATGCTTGTGTTCTAAAAAAAGATGTAGCCCCACGAAGTTGCTACTCACGTTGAAACAGCTGCCGACTAGTATCTCTGACATCTAAATGTCCATCTTAATGTCCCACATCGAGATTGCCACGCTGATACTAAGAATTATTGGATTATAGGTCGAACTCAGTATTACTATATAGACCGCATTTGGCCCAATAAAGTTCGTTTACGTTTCTGTCGATCGAAACCTCGCCGTCGGTCACTCTATCACTGGCCAGCGATTTACACTGACAATGCTCTGGTCAATAATGACAACCCACGAAGCTGGACAATGCCCGATGTCAAAACCCACAGCGCCACTTGTAGGATTAATCATCTTCTTATTAGCGTTCTGCGCGCCACTTGTTAGTGCACAGCCATTAGCATCAGACATCTTGCGTGAAATCGACAATACACAGCCGTTGAATTATTCACTAGAAAGTATAGACGATCAGGATATCGGCAATGATCTAGACGCGGTTGGGCGTCTTCACGAGATGAATGGTAACTACGGGCTGGCTATCGACAACTATTTGAAATTTGCGCTCGCTGTAGAGGCCCGCCAAGGCAACTACTCGCCAATACTCATAGAATCAATGATTGGTCTGACACGAAGTTATCAGGCATTGGGGGATTACGCCAAAGCGACCGAATATGGCGCAAGAGCCCAACATCTAACCCATAGAGAAGAAGGTGTTTATTCCCTGCGCCAAATTGAAATCATCGACCTGATGACAGATGCTTCTCTTGCCCAAGGAAATGCTGAACAAGCCGACAAGACTCAGAAGTTTTCACTTTTTATTGCACAGCATCATTTCGGCGATGACAGCCTCGATGCTATTCCAGCGCTCAACAAACTGGGACAATGGTATGTGGATTCAGGTCAATTTACCCGCGCAGACAAACTCTTAAACGTACAAGCTGAGATCGTCACCAACGTCGCAGGACCGCTCGACCCGCATCATTTACCGATTATCATCGAACGGGCAAAATTAAAGCGCCTGCGCCGAATCTGCTGTAGTCACATCGTGATGCAGACGGCCCTTGCGGTACTCCAGCACAACGCTAATCTACCCGCTGACGTTCGCATTGCGACCTATCTCGCGCTTGGCGATAGCTTCACTGATCAAGGCAAGACGATTACCGCTGCCGACTATTACCGGCAAGCGTGGCAACTCATGGATGAGTCAGAGCAGACTGCCCTTTCTGAGCCGAAGAGCATCGCAATGAGTCGTGCACTTATATCCCGAAGAGGTAAAGACCCAAGACTTTTTATGCCCGAGAAGGATCGATTTGGCAATACTAATTTTTCACCGATTTCCGCTCAGGAACAGCTAATACTTGAGACATTACCGCCACAAAGCTTCACGTTGCCTTTAGCGGATAATCTCTACACCATGGCGCTTAGGGACAAGGGGCAATATTCGCACTATGAAAAAACAGAAAAAGTGTATCGAGTCGTCGGTCACCCCTATCGATTTGTGCACCGACAGATTATTAACATCTTGCCGTTCAGTTTCCAAAATGACAGCGGTCTCAGTCAACTGGTTGTCGACTTAAGCTTTACCGTTGGCAGCCGCGGTGACCTTTATGATATTGAAATATTAACACCACAAATCCCATCCAAGATGCGAAACTTGTTGCGGGAAACGTTAAGACGGTCGGTGTATCGTCCAGCTATACGCAACGGTGAACCTGTTGAGACAAAAGACGTGCGCATCAAGCAGACGTTTAAAACCTAAAGACTGGACATAAGGACAGGAAATTCAGATATATTGACTCGTTGCACTGCGAAAGTCTTTTTAAATTGATAACTCGCTAGACGGATAGAACTGCTCGAAAAAAAACGACAAAACTTGAACCCTGAAAACTACGCTTTAAACTATGATAAGAAAGCTCATTCAAGGACTAATCATTCTCGCAACCACAAGTCCTGTGTTTGCCACCAATGCAATCTATAAAGATATTGCGTTTCAAGATCCCGCGCTAACAACACTACAACAGACCTTGCTACAACAGTTACGCGATGAGGAACTGATTGGCGCCGGCGAGACGGCTAATGACATGGTTGAACTGGTTTCCCGTGACTTCGACGTCGATAGCCTGAACTACGCAAAAGTATTAACAAACTCAGCACTGATCGACTGGAAGCTTGACCGACCTGAACCTGCACTTGCCTCCCTGCGACTGGCCATTGTCCATACAGAAAGTATTAGTCCGTTTCATTCAGCGCTTTTTGAAATGCTGATTGCGGAAGCGGTTATCGAGCATAAAACCGGCTATTTGGAATACGCCGCTGACACCTATAGACAGGCGCAGCATATCTCACATCGGATCGACGGCGTTTATACCCAGCTGCAGATACCCGTCATCGACGCTTTAACAGAAATTCATATCAGAACGAACAAGCCGTATCAGGCTGACCAAGAGCAGAGACTGAAATTAAAAGTCATCGAACAGGCCTTTGGGCCTGATGACGAAGCAATCATCCCAACACTCACCAAACTAGGCGCCTACTTCGCCGTTCGAGGTCACTCATTTAATGTCAACGTGAACTCTCAGACTCGACTGTATCGAGATAGTCTATTTCGCGATGCCATCAACATGTTTGATCGTTCGCTCGCGATCCTCGAGGACAATTACGGCGAGGCAGATTTACGATTAGTCGATCCTCTGATCGAAATGTCGAAAGTGCGCTTTCTGCAGGGCTCATCAAGAACTCAGGCGGAAGAGGCCATGCAGCGAGCCTACGCTATCGTAAGCAATCACCCCAGTTCAGATGCTGCAGACGTCGCCAATGCGCTGGTTAAACTAGCCGATACCTACACGCTCACCTCTGATACGAGAAATGTGCCAACCTATGAAGCGGCTTGGGCGTTACTTGCCGACACGCCAGAAAACGAGCAACTTCGTTATCAATTATTTAGTATCCCAAAGCGACTTTATCCCGACAAAACACTGCAACCGGTGTTAGCGAGACAACCGGTAACCGTGCCGTTCGGCGAGGAGCTATTTGTAGAACTCGAGTATTCGGTCAATCCAACAGGCCGTGTCTCCGAAGCCAAAATTATCGACAGCAACGTTCCGAATGAGCAGAGAAAGCTCTATCGCAGCTACATTTCCACCTTAAAATATCGTCCGAGGATGGCAGAAGGTAGCCCTGTTAAAACGCAAGGCTTAGGTTTGAGACAAACTTATAAGGTACTACAGAGCGCGCCCAGTCTTTCAGAAACTGTGCCGCCAGGCGAAGACTAGCCCTCGGCCTGAAGAAACTCTTTAAGTTGCAGCGCAAGTGCTTTGCAAGCGGCATTTCCCGGTCGGGCCATAATGGGAATCGGCAGTACTAAACCGGCAATATAGGAGGTCCCGGAAGCATCAGCGCTGATCTCTCCCGCTGTCGTTAGGTTTTGTAAGTCCCAGATAGCCGCTTCGTAGGACGCATCTTCTTCCCAGTAAGTGACACCAAAACAACCACCACCGACGGTACTCACCGTACAACTAAAACTACCTCCACGGTCGGTGGTAATGGTATCGCCATCAATCCACGCAATATATCGAACATTGTTTTCGTCGATTCTTTGCTGGACCCCAGGCTGAGCAAAAAGGCGAGCGAGATCATCACTGCTATCGGGCGCCGTTCTAGGTTCAAACCAGGGATAGAGCTGATCTTTAAATTCAGCTTCGCTCATCAAGCGGATCGGTGTTCGACCGCCACTCAGCGCATCCGACAGACAATCTGTAAAGCTTTCTTCAGTTTCTCTCTCGTTATAACTCGTGCGACTCAGTATCACTAAAGATTCTTCCGTCGTCATACCCGTTGTCGCGGTTCTCGATTGTTGAATTCTGGCGCTGGCACAACCCATCAAGAGCATCGTCATAAGGATGACCTGCAGTTGGGCTTTGTATACTTTGGCGACGCTTAACATGTTTCTTTTTGTCTCTAAAGGATCATCAAAAAGATAACCTAAATGGTCCAGAAGTTATATGGCTCAAATGATCAGTCCAGATTTCTTTGTTTTAACCATTCTATGATCGCCGGTTGATGACGCAATTCAACCGCAATCTGTTGGCCCCCGTCTCGAATAGCCAGCATGGTTGCATCACCAACGGCATCACCCGCCGTAAAGGAGTTTCCTTCACTCTTGCCGTAACCGACAACTTCGTATTTGGCGACACGTTGATTTTGTTTGCCTAGTACGAGCACCTGATAGCGTATGGAAACTGAATAAAATGGCAGAACGCCGATTTTGGGCGTCAAAAAACCATATTCATCAATCGTCGGTATAATCAGCCCATCGAATTGGACCTGCTGCTCGGGCGTCAATTCAGGGCTGTCGACTTCCGTCACCGAACTGAACATGGCATTGGAGAGATTCCTGAAAAACTCGAGATTCTTCTCGCCTAAATTAATATTCCAAGTGCCCTCCGTATCTAATTCTTCTGTATGAACGAACGTTTTGAAATTTTCATCGTAATAGACAGCGACATTCGCCGGAATTTTGGCAACTAAGGGCGTCGGTACCGAGCCTTCAACTTGCACATTAGTGGTGCATGAAATCGTCAAACCTAGAGTTAATAAGCTTATCAGCAGTTTCATCACGGCCATTGTACTTCTCAATCTGTTACTCCTGCGTTCACTGCTAACGGCGTTATATTCGTCCCAAACTAACAGGCACTTTCGATCATTCGATAAAAGACGGATCAATATCACGGCCCGTTAGAACATTTCACCACTATTACGGTTCAAATACAGTAGCAAACAATAAGAAAATTACCATGACGATTCAGGTAAACTTCAGCTTTGTTAGTGAATAATGAAAATGCGTCTGTTTGTGGGGCTCTCGCGCAATATAGGACCCAAAAAATGACAATGGTTTTAAATAAAGTGATCAGACTCATCGGACTAAATGTTGACGCACGTACAACATAACGTCAGCGCTGGGCTATTTTTGATACGTTGACACACGAGGTTTCAGCTAAGGGTCTATGATCGGCAGAAATTAACCTCGGCAGATGATAGTCTCGAATCGTATTTGGAGATCAATTCACGGTTAAAAAAAATACGCCGATCGTTTACCGCAATCGATAACAAGCCAATAAGGAGAATTACACGAAATGAGATCAACCACTGTCATGATAATCTTAGGTTGTCTCTTGCTTGTCCAAGGCTGCAAGTCGCCGCCGTCGCGAACACCGCCGCCAACACCGCCACCTTCTTCGTCACCTTCAAGCAGTCCACCTAGCAGTCCCAGCTCACCATCGAGACCGACGCCACCGACATCTTCACCGAGCAGTCCCTCGAAGCCTTCGCCATCGAACCCTAGCCAGTCTCAGCAGAAAAAGAGTTCTTCTCAGCAGAGCTCTTCAAAGCAGAGCTCTTCAAAGCAAAGCCCTGCTAAAGAAAGCTCGTCTAAAAAAAGCTCGTCGGAATCCCAAAGTTCAAGTGAGTCTTCTAGCCAGCAATCATCAGAACAGTCTTCTCAACAGTCTTCACAACAGCAGCAGTCCGGCAGCGAACAACCCCCCAGCCAGCAGGGTGAGTCATCACAAGACAGACAACAGCGCACACAAGCAGGCACAGACCTTCAAGCGGCCGGTGAAGACGTGGCAAGTGTTGCAGATCTGCTGGGCGATGCTCAGTCACAAACGGCTAACGATGGCAGTACGCAACCCGAATCGGATTCAAATGAATCCGGCAGTGAACCCGAAGATCCACTCATTCCCAAAATGGAACCAACCGACAGTCAAAGCGACGAACTCGTCTTTGATGAATCGAGCGCGAATGACCAACAAGTCGACGGTGATTCAATGCAACAGGGTAGTGAAGGTCAGCAAAATGAGACCATGGCTCAGAGCCAAGGCGACGCCGCTGCCGGCGATGAAATGATGCCCGGCGGAGATTCAGGATCGATGCCAAATACATCGGGTAACCCTGCTGATGCTAAGTCAGACTCTGGTTCGGGTAGTGATTCAATGAACGACACCGCCGCTCAAGAAAATGCTGATGGTGGCTTATCGGAAGATATTGCGGCGGCTCAAGAGGCGCTCGAACAAGCGGGTATCGCACTTCAGGCCGCAGGCGAAGCTGTCTCTGGCGCTGAAACAGATGCGGAACTTCAGCAGGCTGAGGATCTTCTTGCTGACGCGAGAGTCGGAATACTTATTGCTGAACAAGCGCTATCCGACATTGATGCGCAACATAGTGGTGATGGCAGCGAACTTAGAGCGCGCGCTAATGACGCTTTAGGCGATGCCAACGTACAATTGGTGATTGCAACCCAAGCAGTTCTCAATGCGCGAACGGGTATGCCAGATTATGAGGGTACAGAACTTCCGAGTGGTACCCAGGTTGTTGTGGTTGGCGAACTTGGCACATTGGATGACGAATTAAACGAATCACTCATCATATTCGATGATCAGATTGAAACCGCTCGCGCCATCATTATCAATTCCTCTGCGCCACCCATTTCAGAATCGACCAAAAACAGACTCCCTGGCAGCAAAGGACAAGGTCTCGTTTTAGTGACGGGTGATGGTCCGCAAGATGACAATCCACAAACAGACGGTAGCGCTCAACCTTCTGTTGTTACGAGCACTGTACCCGGCAACAAAGACGAACAGACTGTCGCAAGTGCGACCCCAGACGATATACCCAGTGCACAGGGCGATGATATTGTTGCCCAACAGCTCAGGGAAGCGGCTATCGATGAAACGGATCCAGAATTGAAAGCGAAACTTTGGGAAGAATATAAAAGATATAAGGAAGGACTCTAAATCAACATGACTAGATCGCTTTTTGCAAACAGCGCATTTTGCCTAACTGTCGATTCGATTCGACTTGCTTTTACACGTTCAGTTGGCAATCAACGGACACGTCAACACTGCGCTACTAGGCGCATAATGTTAAGCAGTTTGCTGCTCACACTTGCTGGCTGTGGCAGTACCGAAGTTATCAAAGCGAACTCTACGCCGGCGATCCAAGCTCAAGTCGAACTACCTGAGCACCTTTATATGGACATTGGAATTCTGCCTCTGGATCCCAACATCCCCGCAACGGAAAAAGAACAAACCAAAAAGTTCGTGGTCCCCGATGTACGAAGGGCTGAATCACAATTTATCGCTTATCATATGAAGGACACGCTCGAACAAACAGGTAATTGGGGCGCTGTTCGGGTAACACCCAATGTTTCGGAAGCGGTTGATTTAGTTGTCTCTGGAATGATTCTTATATCCAACGGCGAAACACTGAAACTTAGGTTGAAGGCGAGCGACTCAACCGGCAAGGTCTGGGTCAGCAAAGAGTACAAAGATCTCGCCAGTAAGTACTCCTACAAAGGCATTAATGAAGACCCCTTTCAGGATCTGTATAACGATTTTGCCAACGACTTATTACGCTTTCGTGAATCCCTATCGGAGGAAAAAATAGAGAGGATACGACAAACCTCATCACTTATTTTTGCTAAGAGTTTGGCGCCGGGTGCATTTGGCCAATACTTGAAAGTCTCTCGAAGCGGTCAGACAAGCATTACACAGTTGCCCGCGGATCAAGATCGCATGCTTAGCCGCGTCACCAAAATTAAGGAAAGAGAGTATTTGTTTGTTGATACGCTCGATGAGTACTACGGCCAGTTTTATCGCGACATGAAAGAAAGTTACGATGAATGGCGGTTTGCGACTTACGAAGAGGCGTTGAACTTGAAAGAAATGCAGCGTCAAAGTACCGCCCGGCTTATCACGGGAGGTCTGCTCATCGCCGGCGGCATATATGCGGGATCAGAAAGCGGCACCTATGCAGGTGATGTTGCGGCCGCAGGTGCGGTTATTGGTGGTATCGCAGCGGTCAAGTCAGGCTTGGATAAACGACGCGAAGCTGAGATACATGCCGAGTCACTACGTGAGCTAAGCCAATCCCTCGGATCAGAAATTACACCCTATGTCCTCGATGTTGAAGGCCGCACAATCGAACTCACCGGCACCGCAGATGCTCAATACGAGCAATGGAGAGGTATATTGCAAGAGATCTATGTCGCCGAAACAGGGAACGCATCTGAAAACAAGGTAGAATAGATCCTGAAAATCGTTGTCTTAGTGTTATCTTATTTATGATTCTCTACCTATGAGTAATTTATTTGTTGCGGGCCAGATAGTTGCTGGCCAATTCCGCTTAGTTGAGAAGCTGTCAGAGACGCCGTTGAAGTCTACCTGGCGAGCAGAGTATCAGGCATCCGATGAACCGCCAGTCATGGCAGAAATCTTTGGTCCGAAACTCTCATACGATCAAAGAGACGCCCTGCTTTCAAGAACGCGTCAGCTCACGAATCTCCTCCATGAAAATATCGTTAGGCTTTATCCTCAATCAGATCACCTAGACGAACAACACACGGTGTTGATATCGAAATTTCAGTTTGATGTTGAAAGCTACCCTGCTATCGCGCCCTTTCAAGGTGCCTGGCCTTATATTCGACAAATTGCCAGAGCAGTTGAGTATACCCACGAACTGGGTTTCGCCCATGGTTTCATCGGTCCCAACAGCATACTGATTGATTCGAATCGACGCGCATACCTGCGAGGTTTTACGACACCAGCACAATCAATCCTGAAAGATGAAGCCTACAGAAGCCCTCAGATTAAACAGGGGCACGACCGTGTTCGTCAGGATGACATTTATTCTCTAGGACAATTACTCTTCATTAGTCTCACAGGGGAATCTTTCAAACAGAGCGATTCCACCGCCAAGTTACTCATACCGACCGACGCTAAGCAGATCCTCATTAGCATGATGAGCGAGTCCCCGTTCGATCGCCCTACGGATATATCAATCATCATCAGTACATTTGACAGATTGCACTCTGGCAACGGTAATCTGACTGCAAATCCAGAAAATACAGAATCAAACGCAAAAGACCCGTCAAGGCGAGCAATACCTTCACAAGAACAGATACCCCTGCAAAAATTACCGAGAGAACGCAACACGATCTCCTCAACTATCGTCATCGCTTCTCTCGCTATCATTGTGGCATTAGCATTTGTCGTATTCTTTATACTCCCGCTGGCAAACGTTGAACCCTCACAATCGAGGCAAGGCGCTGGGGACAAAGCCATCAAAAACACAAGCAACAACACAGACAGAACACTAACCACAGCCGAAATTGAAGCAGCAAATACAGGCCGGGTGATTGCGCCGTTGGAACAAGCAAAAATTCAGAAACGCAAACAAGCCGCTGAAACAGTTGCATCCTCCCTACTACGTTTACAAATAGAGTTAGAAGATCTTGGCGGACAGCTATGGGCAAAAGCCGCATACGATCAGGTCACAGTCATAGGCAACCTCGGCGACGACGCCTATAGGAACCAAAACTACGAAACAGCAATCGAAAAGTACTCACAGGCTATCGCAGTGCTTGAGGCATCGCTGCAAAAAGTCGATGCAATTTTTCAAACAAATCTCGACACCGGTAATCAGGCCCTCATCGACGGCGATGCAGAAAAGGCAATACAAGCATTCATGATCCTTGTCGCTATCAAACCCGATAGCCAAGAATTACAGGCCTCCCTGAGACGTGCGAATAATCTTCGCGAAGTTATGCAACTAGCGGCGACAGCCAACGCAGAAGAGAAAAATGGCGAGCTACAAACCGCACTGCGTCTTTATGAACAAGCCTATCAACTGGACGCCAACTGGACCGTTGCAAAAACAGGCGTTGCACGTGTTCGAAAAACCATCCGCTTGAATCGCTTCAACGATAAGATGTCTGACGCTTTTACCGCGTTGAATAGCAAAGAATATGCCGCTGCCCGCGACGCGTTTGCCGCCGCCCTATCGTTGCAACCTAACTCAACCGCACCAAACGATGGGCTCCAACAGGTCGAACTCGCAATACTGCAGGATTCAATTGAATCCCATATGACAGCCGCCGTTGCGCATATCAAGACTGAAAACTGGGCTGATGCGAAGACGCAATACGAAGCCGTACTTGCGCTCTCCCCCGGCACAACGCAAGCCTCTGACGCTCTCAAACGGGTCGAGAAGCGTATTGAGATTCAACGTACGCTGGATCAGTTCATCAACCAACCCGAATTAATGATGGCTGACGATCAATTGCAGGCAGCGAAGGACCTTACTTTGCAAGCTGCAAGGATTCGCGATAGAGGACCTGAATTAAAAGATCGCATTCGAAAACTTTCTCATCTGGTTTCATTAGCCCGCATTCCAGTGACCCTCACCATCAACTCGGATAACAGAACCAGTGTGACGATATTCAGGCAGGGTAACTTAGGTAAATTTGAAGAGACGTCGCTCGCGCTCTTCCCAGGAGTTCATACCATTGTCGGCAAACGAAACGGCTATCGAGACGTGCAACAGGATATTACAATTAAGGGCACTGAGCGTGCACTGTCGATCGATATTCGCTGCTCTGAGAAAATCCGTTAATGGATTCAAAATAGGCGCGATAAATAGATCAACAAAAATGCGCAATAGTTCAGTAAACGATTCGCGCCACATCATCGATAGAGAATGATTGACGACGTAATCTAAAAGCACGGTCGAAACATTTCCCCGCTGAAAAAGCAGGAGAGGCAACAGACAAGTGAGAAAAGAGACAGCAATGCGATGACCGAAGAATTTGACCACGACATTATTGAAGCCGTACCCTTCGAGCGAGCAGAAGCTAATCTGCAGCGACGCAGGCTCAAGTTTTTTTCAGTTCCTACCGCGATCGGTACTGTCTTTTTAATACTCGCTGTCGCAGCCGCATTCATGTTCCTTGCTAGAGCAGTTCGTGTGGACATCAACCCAACGGCAGACACGTTTCGGTTCACCAGCGGTTTCAGCTACAAGTTGGGTGACAGATATCTCATGCTTTCCGGTGATTACCAGTTCACCGCGGGTAAACAGGGTTACCACATCCTTGAGTCAACGCTAACGGTAGGTGATTCTGCCGATCAAAACTTCACATTTGACCTGGTAAAACTCCCCGGCATTCTTTCAATAAGCACTAACCCTGAAGTTAACGCTGAAGTGTTCATCGACCAAAAGCCCGTTGGTACTACCCCTGTTACGCTGCCCGACATCAGCGCCGGCTTACACGACATCACGTTTCGAGCCGCACGCTATCTCGACTTCAATACTGAAATTGACGTTGAAGGTATGTTGCAAGAACAAAGTTTGTTAGCGGAACTTAAACCCGCGTGGGCAATGATCAACATCAGCACTAAACCGACACAGGCGGAAATCTATCTGGATGACACCCTTGTGGGTGTAACCAACAGCGACATAGAGGTGTTGCAAGGTGACCATGCGATCACTTTAAAAAAGAAAGGCTATAAATCCTGGCAATCGACTATCACAACGCTCGCTGGCGTTGATCAAGTTATCCAGCTTGTCGTGTTAGAGAAGTCAGATGGCAAGGTTTCCATCAAGAGCTCCCCAACCGGCGCTAATATCAATATCAATAACCGTTACAGGGGCCAAACACCGATGAAGGTCGTATTGGCACCCGGTCGTGATTACGTCGTTCGGCTTTCAAAGGCAGGTTACTACCCTGCCGAAAAAAATCTCAGCCTAAAAGCGGACGAAGATCTGAGCCTTAACCAAGTACTTAAGCCGATTCTAGGTTCAGTGCGATTTTTGATCTCGCCCAAGGACAGCCAACTTTATGTCGATGGAAAACTGATCGCTGATGCGATAAAGCAAATATCGCTGCCGGTTAGTCGACATGACATCCAAATTACAAAACCGGGATATGCTGCCTACAACGAAACCATTACGCCTCAGGCGGGCACCACGCAACAATTTGTGGTGCAACTACAAACCGATGACGAGGCACGCATTGCGGCAATTCCAGCATCAATCGATACCGACGCCGGCATTACCTTGAAGCTAATCCTACCCGGTGAATTTACAATGGGAGCAAGCCGACGCGAACCGGGTCGACGCTCCAACGAAATCTCAAAGACGGTTGAATTGACGCGCCCCTACTATCTGGCGACCACTGAAGTTTCAAATAAGCAATTCAAGTTATTCGATCGGTCACATGATTCAGGTATTTTGGGCCGCGCGTTGCTCTCGGACGCTGACCGGCCTGTCGTCAACGTTTCTTGGGATGACGCTATGGCATTTTGTAATTGGCTCAGTGAAAAATCCGGCCTACCGCCTGCCTACGCGCGCAGCAATGGTGTTTGGCAAGCTGTTAAACCAATGAACACAGGCTTTCGTCTACCCACTGAAGCTGAGTGGGTGTGGGCATCCAGATATGCTAGCGGTCCAACACCCACCCGCTTTCCTTGGGGTGACGCAATGCCACCTGTTGAAGTCCACGGAAACTATGCCGATGAATCAGCCTACTCAATGGTTCCGTATACGATCAAGACCTACAACGATACCTTTAGGGGACCCTCCCCGGTGGACCACTTCCCTGCCAATGAATTGGGCATTCATGATCTTGCCGGCAACGTCGCAGAATGGTTACATGACTATTATTCAGTGAAAACCAGCAAGGATAAACTCATAGACCCAACGGGACCCGATCAGGGCGACTACCATGTGATTCGCGGTTCAAGCTACAAACACGGTCGATTTAGTGAGCTGCGATGGACCTATCGGGACTACGGCATTGAACCGAGACCCGATGTTGGCTTCAGAATCGCCAGACTTTTAGAAGATTAAGCGGGTTTAAATATGCTAAACAACGTTCAACTGATTTTGTTCGGACTGTTAATATCAATCGGCTTCGTCTGCCCTCACTCTAGCCTGGCGGCCGATGCAAACTCGATCAAGGTTGCTGACCCTAGTGTGGAAAGTACAGATAAAGAATCAGACATTGAAAAAGAACTGATTCAGGTCCCGGCCGAGCCTAGTGAGGCAACGAAAAAACGCCGATTTGATTCTTTTGTTCCAAGCGAGCAGATAAGTGCCGATAATGCGGTACCCTTTCCAGTCGACATTTAACGAACACATAACAGGGATTGAATATGAAAAGACAACTACCCGTTGAGTTTATTTATCAGCTCTTCTCTTTATTCGTTGCTGTCATTCTTGTGCATGCCATTTACGTTTCCATTATTAGGCCCAACGCCTCAGCTATCTTGGAAGAGCAGGCTATACAGATAAACTCTAACCCCTCTTATGTGCCTGAACGTTCGGCCTATGTTGTGGTTCGAGATTTCGAACAGGAAACTTGTTTCATATTGATGCTGTGGGCTATGTCGTTGATGGGCTACAAAGCGCTGATGGCGACAAGAGAAAAGAAGGTGATGGAGTTAGATTTAATCCCGCTTAATCAGGGCACCAGCATTCTACCTGAGGATACCCGGGAGTTTTCCAGGCCCATTCAGGCATTGCCCGAAGAACAACAATCCTTCCTACTCCCTCGGGCGCTGCTTACATCACTACATCGCTTTCGCTCGACTCGCAACATCCAAGATGTCTCTAACGCTGTCACCACCATTTGTGAAAGCGAATCAGACCGCCTCGACTCCGAACTCTCCATGATTCGTTACATTGCATGGGCCATACCATCCATAGGGTTTTTAGGCACGGTTCGCGGTATTGGACAAGCACTCGGTCAGGCCCACCAGGCGGTCCAGGGCGACATTGCAGGTGTCACGCAAGCCTTGGGCGTTGCCTTTAATTCAACATTTGTCGCGCTGCTCATCAGTATTGTCATTATGTTCCTGCTGCATCAACTTCAGCTCACGCAAGAGCGGTTAGTGTTGGACGCCGAAGACTATTGCGACAACCGACTGGTCAGGCATCTACAAACGTAAATTACGACAGGGTTTTCGGTTCATTTTGATTGAATGGATTACATGGCATGAACTGTATGGTCGTCATGGGCCGCATGACAATAAATAGAAATCAGCATAAACAAAACAACCGGAAGGGATAGACACTTGCCAACGGGATTTATTGACCTCAACGACTCTGGAATCGATCAGGCTATTGATGGTCAGGTCATTGCTACGAGCCCTGCCTATGCCGTGCTGGATTCAGGAAAATTGCTTATTGGTCAACCTGCTCTCGAAAGCGCTCGGCTATATCCGCGTTGGACGAACAACCGTTTTTGGCATCAGCTCAATACTGACCCTATACCTAACGCTACGGACTTGATTCGCCATCACGCCGATTTAGCACTGTCCCATCTAGAGGCCTTAGCCGGAGGCTTCCACACGACGTCAGAAGTCCTCATTGCGGTTCCAGGACACTACGGTCGAGCCGAATTAGGACTATTGCTTGGACTTGCGAACTCAACGGACGTGCCTGTGGTTGGGCTTGTGGATTCAGGTCTCATCTCTATCGCCTCGCAGGCGCCAGAGGATCAAGCCTTGTTTCTCGATATCTCCCTGCACAACATTACACTCACTGAATATAAGGTTGATGGTGCGCTAAAGAAAATTAACAATCACCTTATCAGTGAATCGGGTTTGTCGACTCTTTGGGAGCGCTGGGCTAATGCCATTGCAGCGCGTTTTGTACAGACTTCTCGATTCGATCCGATGCACCAAGCAGAAAGTGAACAACAACTCTTTAATCGCTTGCCACTTTGGATTCGAACCCAAGGCGGTGTCGGTCAGTTCGATTTGAATTTCAACGATGCCAATTATTCCGTATCGATTAACCACAGCATTTTAACACCGAGTGTCAGTGGTATTTATGATGAAGTGCGTCAAGGCTTGTCAGCACTGAACCCCGCCGCGACGCTTTATATCTCGCACAGATTCAAGGGATTACCTGGGTTTAACGAACTGCTCAATCAAGCCTCTGTTCGCAACCTAGTGCATCTGTCTCGCGACGCCGCGATAGAGGGTTGCTATAGTTTCAAACAAAAACTGCTGCCGACAAACGACCGAATTGCACACGTCACTGCATTAACCTTAGACAAGCCAACGATTAGTAGCCGCTCATCTGCAGGCAACGGTGCTGCATTCAACAATTTAGACAATGACGACACCGATCTCGTTAGCAGTGAGACTTTTACGCCAGAATCAGCCGCCGCCGAAGAGAAAAAGCAGCCGACGCATTTACTAATCAACCATCACGCCTACCCGATTCAAGAAAAGATGGACTTAGGGAGATTGCTCGAAGATGAATTATTAGTGAATCAAGTCACCTCGGTACCCAACGTCGGAATATGTTCTTTCCAAATCGAAGCAAGCAAATTGACAATCGCGTCCGACAACCCACAGATACACTTGAATGACATGCCGATCAAAGGACTCATGCCAATCTATGTCGGTGACCGGTTGATAATCGATACTGCGCTGGTAACGTTTATCGCCTTGATCTCTGACTTGAAGGCAAACGCGCGTCCGGCTTCAAACAACAACCCAGAGCAAGTGGGCTGACATGGCAAAGAAAAGGGACACAATTGCTTTTAGCATGTCCTTTCTGGACATCATGTCCTGTGGTTTCGGCGCAGTGATTTTGATCTTTATTGTTATCCAACACAGTACGGAATCAACGCCTCCTGCGCTTGCAACGGACATTAAAGATGCTGTACTGGCCATGGAGCGGGAAGTAAAAGACAGCAAAGAGAACATGATAGAACTGAAAAACACGGTTGAGAATAAGAACGATGAAATCGTCACCACCGCTGGTGTCATTCGACAGATCATTCAAGAGATTGAATCGCTTCAGAAAACCATCGCAGAAGATCAGGATGACGGTATCGATCAAACTGCCGCTATTGAAGCACTAAAAGCTGAAATCAAAGAACTCGAAGAAGAAGCCGCTGCACTAGAAGGTTCGGTCTCGGGTGACGAGGACAGTGGTTCCAGCACCCGCTCATTTGTCGGTAATGGCGATCGACAGTATGTTACTGGCATCAATCTAGGTGGCGAACACATCCTCATTTTATTGGACTCATCATCCAGTATGTTGGAAGAGACCATTGTTAATATCATTCGACGACGTATATTGCCTGCCGACCAGATAAGACAATCTGAGAAATGGCTGCGCGCGATTCGAACGGTTGAATGGATCTTGGCAAACGTACCCAAAAAAGCGAATATCCAACTTGCTGTATTTAACACCGAAGCCAAACTGGTGACCCGAGAAGAAAAGTGGCTTGAAGCAATCGACAAAACCAATATCGACAAATTAGTCACCGATTTAAAGCAAGTCACACCGACGGGAGGAACCTCTCTGCATCAAGCCTTCGCGCTCGCGGCAAAAATGATCCCAGAGCCAGACAGTATATTTCTGATTACCGATGGACTACCCACCATGGGCTTTGATACTGAAACAAAGGGACTCGTAACAAGTCGCCAACGTGTGTCGTTTTTTGCAAACTCGGTCGAGATATTGCCCCCGTCAGCTTCAGTTAATGTCATCCTGTTTCCGATGGAAGGAGACCCCCTTGCGACATCAAGCTACTGGCGCCTCGTTCAAGCCACCGGTGGCTCTTTTATTAGCCCGTCAAAGGATTGGCCGTAATGAAGTCTAAACGGCGAGAAACTGACACTGCGGGCCTAGCATTTCTTGATGTCATTAGCTGTGGCTTCGGTGCAATTATTCTGCTGCTTGTCCTCACCAAAGTTTTTGATCCTGTTGATATTGATCTCAATCTCGAAGAGTTAAAGAACTATTTGGCAACACTTGAAGCAGAGGTTGTCGATATACGTGGTGAGACCCGCATACTCAACAGAGATATGATCCGCAGAGAAGACCAGCAAACTGATCAACTCGAACAACTCACCGAACTCGAGAGTCGACTCGCCGCTTTGAAAAGCAGCGTGGACAATTCCTCTGATAAAACGAAAGTGAACAATGCCATCAAAGGTAAACTCGCCTCAGCAAAGCAATCTTTGACCGCAGAAATGCAACGTTTGCTGTCAGAGTTTCAAAAGGATTTAGATGATGACACCATCGGCGGCATTCCCGTCGACAGTGAATATGTCATTTTCATTATTGACACCTCCGGCAGTATGAGACAGTTTGCCTGGCCACTACTTTTGCAAAAAGTAGACGAAACCCTTGCGGTCTATCCAAAACTTAAAGGTATACAGGTGATGAATGACATGGGTAACTTCATGTTCAGCCAATATACCAACCAATGGATTCCGGACACTCAAGCTCGAAGAAGAGCCATCATGGACCGACTGCGAAACTGGGAAACTTTCAGCAACTCAAGCCCGGTTGAAGGCATTACTAAGGCCATTACGACGTTCTATCGTCCCGATCGAAAAATCAGTCTTTATGTCCTGGGCGATGATTTTAAGGGGCGGTCTATTCAGCGAGTCGTAGACCGGGTTGATCAGATCAATCGAGAAGGCGCCGACGGAAAACGATTGGTACGTATTCACGCCATTGGATTTCCTGTCATTTTCACCCAACCGCTTCAGGCACAAGGATCTGTGATTAAGTTTTCATCCTTAATGCGAGAGCTTTGCGCGAGGAACGGCGGCACGTTTGTCGCTCTCAATGACTACCGTAGACTGTAAACTAGTTGCGTGTTGTCACTGTGTAAGAAAGCAGCTTTTCTGAGCGGGCTGGCACTTTAACGATATATCGCTGAGTTCGACTGTCGACTTTCTTGCCTTTCTGGCTTTGTTCTGTCACTTCCCATTCGCCCATCTGCATCTCTAACAATTCAACTTCAACATCTGTCGACTTGGCATTGAAGAGCTTAATTTCATAACTTGAAACAGACCCGCGTTCGCTCGTACGTCTAAAGTTTGTTTGCTTGCGGTGAACCTGAATATCAAATGCTTTACCGATCTCAAGCGTTGTTTCCTGTTCAATCGGCAAGTGAGGCATTCGGTTCTCGCCAAGAAGCACAAGCTGGCCGTTTTCGCCCCGCAGGTAGGCTCTAACATTACCCGCCGGTAATGGCTGACCTAGGCCAGATTTGTCGTCGTTCATGAATTCGATGTTCACTGCCACAGATTTCGAAACTTCGTCAGTCATACGATATGAGAAACTCTCAGAAACCGAAGTATATCGGCGTTTATACGCAGCGCCACGCGCCTCAAGTAAACGAATTTGTTTCTGACCAAAGGGCGCCAAATTAGTTCTGCGAGGCAAAACATATTGGTAGTAATCCATAAGCGGCTTGGCGGCTATCGACTCAGTCCGCGCGGATGACATGAATCGTGCATCTGCCATCTCCATGGGTCTGCGTTTGTTTTGGGGCGCAATTCGATTTACCTCGCCTGCTACAAGCACCACCTCAGCAGCGTCAAAGGCATTGTTACTCTCATTCGTCAACGTCACCCATGTCGTCATATCAAACTGGTTATTATCCGCGTCAAGGAGTATCACATAATCAGCCACCCAACCAATCTTCCCGGTCGTATACGTCGTCTGAATTGACTGTTTGCCTACTTTTTTGTTGTCGATTAGCCATTCTAATCTTGGTTTTAAACTGACACCTTCCGGTACGAAAGGCAGAGAAATTGTACCCTCGGGCGCTATTTCAATTTGATCCCCGAACTTCACAACCTCAGGATCGATCGCTAACAGAATGCCTTCGCGAAAAAATTTTTCATAGCCAACACCATCCAAAATGGACCGACTGTACTTTACTTTTTGACCAATGAATTTGCGTAACAGACTATTTCTATTCAGCGTGTGATGTTCGTATAGCTGCTCTTCAATCGTGAAATTCTTTGCGCCGTCAGTATCCGTCGCAGAACCCGGCGTCACGAGTAATGATGAAGGCTCTAAAAACTCCGATACGCCTTGAAAATCCAGCCTCACCAGCCCAGTTGGAATGATCATTTCTCTAATATCAGTGACCACTGCAAAGTTTCCGTTGTAGATTGTCAGGTTGATCGATTCACGATCACTTTCGGTACTGGTCAACAAAACCGGTTCTGCCATCGCAGCTTCTGCATTCAAAGACGCGATGTTGGCAATAAAAATAACAGACGCTAGTGCGCCAATCCTGATCACCTTATTAACGCTGTTAGCAAATAATTTATTCGACACCTGCTTCGACAGCTTGCTTGTCATATCTCTGTCCATACTCATCTTAATATTTATGTTGTTATTCATGTTGTTATTCATGTTGGTATTCATGTTGTTATCGTTCGACAAACTAAAACCCTTTTAGTCTTCTGTAATGATCGCCACGGCACGTGTCCAACCCGCTGACGCCGCCCTTATCTTATGCGGAAAACAGGAGATCATAAATCCGGAAGGTGGTAGGACTTCTAGATTATGCAGTTTTTCGAGATGACAATAACCAATCTGACGACCGGCCTTGTGCCCTTCCCAAATCAAACTGGCATCACCTGTTTCTGCATACTTCTCTTTGGTGTGCACAAAAGGTGCGTCCCAGCTCCAACCATCTGTGCCCGTCAAACGGACACCGCGTTCAAGTAAATACATCGTCGATTCCAACCCCATACCACAACCCGTCGACATGTAATTGTCATTGCCATACTGCTTACCCGCCGATGTATTGATCACAACGATATCGAGGGGCTTCAGCTCATAGTCAATCCGCTTTAACTCATTTTCAACATCTTCCGCTGTCACGACGTAGCCATCAGCAAAGTGACGAAAATCAAGTTTCACGCCGTCCTGTAAACACCACTCCAACGGCACTTCGTCAATGGTAATCGAACGTTCGCCTTCGTTCATCGTTGAATGAAAATGATAGGGTGCATCTAAGTGTGTACCACTGTGGGTGCTCAATTTCACCGTCTCGATGGCCCAGGCCTCACCGTCAGGCATATCGTCTTTTTGCAAACCAGGAAAAAAAGGTTCAAGCGTGCTGAAAGAATCTTGATGATTCAGATAATTGATTTCAGGCCGGGCCCCTGGCGGATCTGAGATCACATCATTTTCCAAGTATATGGACAGATCGATAAGGGTACGTTTGCTCGTTTTGAGGTTTGTCATTCGTGTCTCTTAAGTCGCCTGATGGCTTTTGAGGATAGAGAGAAGTGTAACCACCTATTTCGAGCTCAGCAATCCCGATGAACCGCGAGCTTAAGCTGATATTCATCAATCAGCGGACTGGCGCCCGGCCAATGCCGAAAGGCTCTGTCGTGGCAACGTAAGCAGGGCAGATTTAGCTCGCTAAAAGCACGCCATCAGCACTTGTCATTGCCTTGTACTCTTAAGCTATACTCGGTCGAGTACTATTGAAGGAAAGACAAACTCACTAACGGAACCCCGCTAATGCAAGCTATCTCTCTGTCAAAAATTATTGCCTATTGGACCGCCCAACAACCGCAAAGGATAGCGATCAGCCATGAAGACAACGTCATTAGCTGGCAAGACCTAGAGAAAAGTACAAACCGTTTAGCCCGCGCGTATGCCGAGTTAGGGGTTAACGCTGATGATTTTGTGACGATCGCGCTTCCCAATGGCATCGAGTTTTTTGAGTCTTGCCTGGCAACCTGGAAACTTGGCGCAACACCTCAACCCATATCAGCAAAGCTACCCAAGTTTGAGAGAGATCAGATCATTGAGCTAGGCAAACCCTCGCTTGTCGTCGGTGTTGATGATGGATACCCGCAGGTCAAATCTGTTCCCGTAAATTTTGTGCCTGACAGTCGTTTGAGTGATGAAGCCCTACCCGAACTCACCGCTAAGTCATTCAAAGCCATGACGTCAGGGGGCAGCACCGGCCGTCCGAAACTGATCGTGTCGGGCAACCCCGCGGTTTGGGATGTCGATCAAGAGCATTTGCAGATCCAACTTCAAGGCGCGATGCTTATACCCGGCCCGCTGTATCACAACGGTCCGTTTAGCTGGGCCATGATCGCCCTATTTCGCGGCAATCATGTTTGCGTCACGACGCGATTTGATGCGCTACAAACCCTCGAACTCATTCACAAGCATCGTATCGACATCGTTTACATGGTGCCCACCATGATGCAAAGAATCTGGAAACTACCCCAACAACAGAGAACACAATTCGATATTTCTTGCCTGAAGACCCTTTGGCACTTAGCCGCGCCCTGCCCTGCATGGTTAAAGGAGGCCTTTATAGAGTGGCTGGGACCAGAAGTGATATGGGAACTTTATGGCGGCACCGAGGGTACTGGGTCGACCATTATCAATGGTGTCGAGTGGCTTGAACATCGCGGCTCTGTGGGCCTACCCGGCGCTGCCTGCGAGATGAAGGTTATTGATCAAGCAGGTGCAACGGTGCCTGCCAACGAGATTGGCGAGGTCTTTATCCGCCCAAGATCTGGACCCGGCACGACCTATCATTATATTGGCGCTGAGGCGAAATCGATCGAAGGCGGCTGGGAAAGTCTTGGCGACATGGGATACATGGATGAAGATGGCTACCTCTATCTTGCCGATAGACAAACCGACATGATCCTATCAGGCGGCGCCAACATCTATCCGGCCGAGGTTGAAGCCGCTATTGATGCATTTGCAGGCGTTCGAAGTTCAGCCGTCATTGGCCTGCCCCATGAAGATCTTGGTAACTATGTGTATGCGATTGTGGACGCACCCGATGGCATTGAGGAGCAGGCATTACTCGATCATCTTGCAGAACGTTTAGTGCGCTACAAAATTCCACGTACCATCGAATGGTCAGATGAGCCACTGAGAGACGACGCCGGTAAACTTCGACGCAAGCAACTGCGACAGGAGCGTTTAGAGGCGTAATGCGTTGAGTCAATCGGTGCGGCTTTAGTTGCGCCGTCAGCTAGATGTTTAAAGCCCAGATGATCATAAGCACTCACCCGTGACAGTAAGGCTGCAGCTATTTGCCGCTGCAGTGTTGTATATCCTCGGTACTGTCGCTGAACCTGTGTAGGTAACCCGCTAGGCAAAGCACAATTTTGCCACATCAACTTGAAAGACAAAGTGTAACCGTTGCTTGTCAGCCAGTTTAGACAAGCTGATTCAGGTCAGCGTCAGCTTTCGTTCCCCTATTTAGCGATGCTAAAGCGTCTTTAAGATCAGCCGCGCGAATCGGAAGGTCGCGCATTCTTACACCCACTGCTTGGAAGATCGCGTTACCGATAGCGGGACCAACAACGGTTGTTGCAGGTTCTCCCAAACCAACAGATTGATAATCACTGTCGACAAACTCAATTTCCACTTCCGGAATATCTGCCATACGTAAAGGCGTATAGGTATCAAGGTTTGTATCAACAACCTGGCCTTTTTCAAATCGCGTGCCTTCATGCAGCGCCATACTCAATCCCCACATTGCCGCGCCCTCCGTCTGCGCCAACGCGCCATCTGGATGCACGATCGTGCCTGCATCCAGAACCAGCGTTAACTTCTGTACGGTGACCTTGCCGGATGATCGATTCACGTGCACCTGAGCAATGCAGGCACACCAGGTTGGCATATCTCTCTCCTGGCCAAAAGTTGTTGCCACACCCATACCTGTTGAATCAGGTAACTGCTTGCCCCAATTAGCGAGCCTTGAAGCGCGTTTCAATACCGCCGCAAGTCTGCTCGCACCACCAATCGAGTTAGGGTAACTACCGGCATTTTTACCTCGACTCGATAGATGCTGTAACCGAAACATGATGGGATCAACGTTGATCTTGTCAGCAGCCTCATCAATAAAACTCTCCAGCGCCCAGTTAGTCCAGCCGGGTCCGACTGACCTCAGCCAACCCGGTCTAAAGGTTTTGTTAGCAAGATCATTGGATACGGCGGTTACTTGATGAGCACCCAAGCTATACCAATGATTCGCGCCATTAATTGAGAAAGGATCAAATTTCTCACCATTTTTGCCTTCGGCCAAAAAGAAATCAGCCATCACTTCGGACGGCCAACCCGCTGCAGCTGCATGAGTAAAAGCAACCACCTTTTTCTTGGCATTGAATCCCATCCTTAGCGTTTGAACGGACGCTGATCGAGGCGAGTCAAAACGCGAATCGTCCTCTCGACTGAAAACAACCTTGACCGGTTTGCCTAAAGCCTTTGCTGCTAGCAAAGCAGGCACACCATAATCGCCATTCAATCGACGACCGAAGCCGCCCCCCAACAGATAGGTGCGCATGATGATTTGCTCTTCTTTAACACCAAGCGCTTTTGCATAGACCGGCATTGACAGTGACTGCCATTGATTGCCGGTATGCAATTCCCACATGCCGTTACGCTCCAGGCCGATCGCATTAACGGGTTCCAGCTGAAAATGAAGTACGGTACTGGTTGTGTACTCGGCTTGAATAACCTCCTGTGCATCCAACATCCACTCGTTAACATGCTTTTCATCAACAACATCATCAACAACCGTTGAACCTTTACCCGCCTCAATAAGCTCGCGGCCGCGCTGCAATATGTCGGCCTCCGACACATTCGCAGCGGGGCCATTGTTCCAAGTCACCTTAATCAGCTTCTCAGCCCTGAGTGCAGCATGAAAAGAATCCGCGATCACCAAAACCCAGCCTGGTACAGTTTCTGACGGATCGTCCAATTGCAGTGTTTGAATGTAACCCGCAACGTTCCTCGCCTGTCGGTCATCAATGCTCGCAATGCGAGAATCATAACGGGTCGGTGGTATCATTGGCTTGGCGTAAACCATGCCATCATAGTGCGCATCAATGCCATAAATCGCTGTGCCACGCGTCTTGTCCGGAATATCCAACGCCGTTGTATCTGTCCCAATTAAATTTCTCTGATCAGGTTGTTTAATCTGAAGATCAGCTAAGTCTTGTTCGGAATAACGTCGGGATAAATCCCCTTTTTGAACAATTTCTTGATAGCTAACTTGCTTGTCTCGACAAATCACTTTGCTGCGGCGGGCATGGCATTTAAGCGGCGACACACCCAGCAGTTTTGCACCTTCTTCAATCATGGCTTTACGACCTGCTGCACCGGCACGGCTAAGTAAGTCGAAGTTTTGCCAGATAGACCAACTACCGCCCGTAACCCGGTAGCCGTAGCGAGCTTCGTTATCAACATAGTTGAGTCGCACATCTTGCCAATCAGCTTCTAGCTCTTCCGCTACAATGCGCGCCAGTGCAGTACCGATATGCTGGCCCATTTCCGCTTCGGCGATATTCACCGTGATCTCACCTAACGGGTTAATTGAATACCAAACAGTCGGCTCGAAACTTCCCCGTTCAACAGCGAAACCTTTTGCAGGGGTCATTAGCGCAACGGGTAGAAATACCATGGTAAAACCCGCGGCAGTCGCGCCGATCATAAACCCACGTCGCTTCATTTTTGGTATCGCCATTGGATCGATAACTGTCTTCGCCTCGGCATGAGACGCTGAGTGAACTTGATCTTTTTCGACGTTGTTTTTCAATTTTTCGATGCGCTGTTTACTCATCACCCACCTCCGACGCGGCAGCTATTTTGATGGCCTGCTTAATACGGCCATACGCCATGCACCGACACAGATTGCCATTCATTGACGTAATAATTTCCGCTTCCGTCGGTGAGGGGTTGGACAGAAGAAGACTGGCAGCTTGCATGATCTGTCCAGACTGGCAATAGCCACATTGAGGCGCTTGTACCTCTCGCCATGCTTTTTGCAACGTATGATTACCCTGCGCGTCTAGCCCTTCGATCGTTGTAACCGCGCGACCTTCAACTGCAGCGACAGGCGTAATGCATGAACGTATCGCCACGCCATCAACATGCACGGTACACGCGCCACACTGACCAATGCCACAACCAAACTTTGTACCTTTAAGTTCGAGCTCGTCACGAATCACCCAAAGTAAAGGCGTGTCTTGCTGCAAGTCGAGTTCTCTGTGTTTACCATTTACGGACAATTTTACCGACATAATGTATCCCCTTAGGCTTTCATCCAATTTACGATTATTTCCCGTAGCGAATCAAGCCGGAAAATGACTTTGTGACCAACACCACCCAGCCTTGCTTCATTGCTGTGGCACGACAGCCTTTTAAATGTCGCTCTAAGATAGAAGACTGATAGAATAGCGCTTTAGTTATTTTAGGATCGTTCCATGGCGCAGCAGCCGACATCAAAATCAGCAACGAAACAGAAAGCAAAGCCAGTGACAAAGTCAAAAGCAAAGCCAACGCATAGAACAGCTTTTGGTTTGAAGATTTTAAACTCTAACCATAAAGATATCCGTCGTCTCAAACGAGAGGGGCATATTGCAACTATTCACGGTAACAAGTTTTGGAACTCCAGTTTCCTTATCATGGACTACCTAAAGAAAAACCCACTCGAACGCAAAGTCAGAGTGCTTGAGATCGGTTGTGGCTGGGGTTTGCTAGGTATCTATTGCGCAACAAATTTCGACGCTACCGTGCACGGTATTGATGCAGATGAAAACGTATTACCCTACTTACACCTGCATGCGGACATTAACAAAGTGCAGGTTACTTCGGATGCGAACACCTTTCAGCAGCTCACAACCGAGAAACTGAAAGACTATGATCTAATCGTTGGTGCTGATATTTGTTTTTGGGACGAAATGTCGAATGCGCTGTTTAACCTCATCGCAAGAGCGAAAAAAGCAGGTGTAAAGCAAATCATTATCTCTGACCCCGTACGATCGCCTTTTGAAGACCTGACTGAACGTTGCAAGAAGAAGTATGACAATGTAGAAGTCCAGCAGCGTTGGCTAAAGCGGCCGGTGAAGGCTTCGGGGCAACTTCTCATTGTAAAATAGTTCGATACCACTAAAGTCATCGCGCACTTATTGTCGATGATTAGTACAAGGACAGCATCATGATTATAACCACCACACCTGGTATTGAAGGTAAGAGCATAAAGCATTACAAAGGTGTAATTACCGGCGAAGCAATTCTTGGAGCCAATATATTCAGGGATATGTTTGCTGCGGTAAGAGATATTGTCGGTGGTCGTTCGGCAGCCTATGAAAGAGAACTCGGAAAAGCACGTGAAATCGCCTTAGAAGATTTAGAGGATTGGGCTGAAGAACTCGGGGCGAACGCGGTGGTCGGTGTCGCGATTGATTACGAAAGTTTCGGTCAAAATAACGGCATGATGATGGTCAGTGTCACGGGCACAGCGGTGGTTGTAACGGACAGCTGAGGACTATTGATAGGGCTCAAGCCCCACCTAACTTCGCGTCTTAATCCGCCACATTGGCTTTTTCACGACGATACAAATAAAACGGCAACGCACAAGACAACCCAATACTCAGATTGATTAGAATATAAAGCCACACCTGTGGTGTTTTGTTGGCAATCATATAGATCCAAAACACACTCGACGTTATTAATAAATCCGCGGTGAAACCTGCCGCTGCACCATTTACAAAAAGTGACGTCGCAAAGCCCGCGATCTCGATACCGTCACTGATAAAAAAGTCTATAAAGAAAATATAAGGCACGATTGCGCCGATGATTGAAGCAATAAGATATAGATTCTTCACTGTATTGATTCCTTCGCATTTTCAGGTAAAGGAATCTAAACATGAATGAACACTATCGAACAGTTACCTTGTCGTTCATCAAGTAAAAGTCCTTACGCCTCGGATAATACGACCACGCCTGAATCCGGCTGAGTTTGATAAAGTCTAGCGACTTCCGAGGCGCGGCGCACGATGACCTCACCCTGATTTACATAGCCTTTATCGGTAATCTCATAGGCACCGGCATCGGGAGGCGCAGACATCATAAGAAAACGTGCAATTCGCTTTGACGAATTCGGATTCTTCGCGTTGTGCTCCGCTATACCATGAGACACCGCCTGCAAAACCTTGGCATGTTCAACAATCACGTTCGGATCATTCGACTCGGCTAACGCGCCACAACTCTCGATGTTCGGCCACATCAACACTGACACATAGGTTTCGTTCAGGCCACAAATCACGGCGTCACGGACGTACGGTGACGCAGCCGTGACCACTTCTGCTCGCAGTGTACCCGCAGAAACCCAAGTGCCTGTTTGTAACTTGAATTCTTCAGCGACTCTGCCTGCGAACACTAAGCCTTTCGCAGCGTCCTGTGCATCGAAAAAGCTCACCGCATCGCCCATTTTAAAAAAACCTTCCTCGTCAAAAGCCTTGCGGGTTTTTTCTGGCTCGTTTAGATATCCGGGTGTCGTGCCCGGCGACAAAATCCGAATTTCGTACTTTTGACCAAAGGGGACCAGTTTTACCGTCACACTTGGCGTCGGTAAACCAATGACGCTGGTATCCTCACAGGTCCAATAACGTGAAAGACCACAGCTAACCTCCGTCGACAAAAGCGACGTCCCCGATGGATATCGCATACCGGTATATTTAACAGCCAAATCGTCCAATCGCTTCGCTAGCGATGCAGGCATGGCTGCGGATCCTGAAGCCGTCACACGCAAGTCTTGGTAGAATGTCGCCGCAAAGGCGTCGTCTTTCTCCAACGCGTCAGCCAGCATCGCCCATCCTAGCGGCGCGCCGACATATTGCGTCGGTTTCACAGTCTTAAGGTTGGCTATTGTCTTATCAAATTCCCCCGGCACGGGTTTACCTGTGTCTAAATAAATTGAGCCGGCGGCATCAATAATCATCGCAACCCGCATGACACCTGCGCCGACGTGGCTCCAAGGCATCCAATCCAAAACGCGCGTACCCAATTCAAGGTCTTTATCACCTTGCAAGCCATTAGAGGAAGCAAGTAAGTAACAGGACATGCCATGGGTATGAATAACGCCTTTTGGCATGCCGGTTGAACCGGAAGTGAACATATAGCGCGTGATCGTATCGTGGTTTATCTTTTGAATTGAATCGTCAACGACGTCAGTCGCATGAGTCGCTAACAGATCAGAAAAGTTCACTGTCGCCGCGCCGTCATCTTGCACAGCAATGAGCTCAACCTGCGCAGTATCAAACTGAATGTTTTGCAGGGCATCACTATGCACAGACAAAGCCTCAGCAAAGACGAACCCAGGCTTTACAACATCCAGCACAGCCTCGAGTTTTGGATAGGCGCCCTTCACCGTCGAATAGGACATGCTCACAGGCGTATAAGGTACCCTGGCAAACAGTGCGCCCCATGCCATCAGAAAATGATTGATGGAACTGTTAGACAATATCGCTAAGGGTTTTTCGATTGAAGCACCCTTCGAAATCAGCCACTGCGCCACGGATCGACATTGTCGAACCGCATCAGCATAGGTTAGGTGAACCCACTCGCCTTGCAGATTCTGTTCTGCGATCAACACACGTTCAGGGAATTGTTCGGCGCGCGCGAGCAAAAGTTGCACCATATCCTGCGGTATCTCACCAATCTGGTAGGGACAGCTGAGTAAAATTTCCCCATTGTCACGGCGCTGCACCTCAACGGCTGCAGGCTCACTAGTCGATGGACGATACGGCGCGTTCACGCTTGACGCCACCACGCCACACCATGTTCGTCTTCTTCAACGGTAACGATACGACGGTCCAGCGCACAGTGCAGATGAGCGATTGCCTCACCGGTTGCAGGAAAGAAACTCATATCGGTAATTTCACTTTTGAATAATGCCGGAAAGACGTCAACTGCACGCTTGGGTTCGGCACACAGTTCATACATCTTTTCTAACGCCACTTCGTGCCAATCAATCAATGCCGTCAGACGTTCATGAACGCCGACATATAAGCTTTCATGGGCTGGTAAGACCAACAGATCAGGCGGCAGTTGCTCTCGCAAGCGGCCACAGGAGTTAATAAAGTCACGTAACGGATTCGCATTCGGTTCAGATGGCTGCACACTTACATTCGGCGTGATTCTTGGCAAAATTTGATCACCTGCAATGATAACCTTTAGGCCTGGACAATAAAGACAGACATGCTCTGGCGCATGGCCGTGACCAATGACAGCGCGCCATTCTCGCCCACCAATATCGATATATTGACCTTCTTTTATGCGCTCATAACCCGCAGGCAGCTGCGCAATATTGGCGCCAAACTGGCCAAAACGCTCACGGTATCGATCCAAACGGTCTTCTGTAAATCCAGCACGACGATAGAAACGAATGGCGTCCTCTGGCACATCCGATGGGCCATCGGCAGCCATCACTTTACACATATAAAAGTCAGCGCGGCTCATCCACAGCTCACAATCCCATTTTTTGCAAATCCACCCAGCGTTACCCGTGTGGTCACTGTGCAAATGTGTCGCAATAACGCGTTTGATAGGCAGACCATGAAGGTGGTTATCAAATATTTTCTGCCACAGTCCCTGTACTTCATCATTACACAGACCTGTGTCAACGATGGTCCAACCGTCATAGTCTTTTAATAACCAGACATTAATATGATTCAGACGGCCCCACATGGGCATGCGAATCCAAAACACACCCTCAGCCACTTCGGTGACCTCACCCGGCTCAGGTGCTTGATCTTGAAATTTGTAGTTGAGCGGGTCATAGCCCCGCTTTGACATGTTATCTACCACGATGTATCCCTAAATACTTTATCTGAGTTAGAAGATACCTCATCGGGCCTTTTGTCGCCAGATTCCAATCGATTGCGTCACCAACCTAAACCCTGTTCTGCGTGCCTTTAAACCCCGCTTGCTATGTCGAGTCAGCAATAATCCTTGAAATTCAGTGCATAAATTGGTGTTATCAGGACAAGCAAAAACAATAACTGAACTCGACGAGGAAACATCGAATGAGTGACTATCAGGAAATACTTTACAGCGTAGATGGCCCCAGTGCCGTCATTACCCTAAACCGCCCAGACGCTTTGAACGCCCTCACGAACAACATGATGACTGAGCTCAAGCATGCGCTCGCTGCGGCGGAGCAAGATGAACAGGTTGTTGGCATCATCTTAACCGGCGCTGGCCGCGGCTTTTGTGCAGGTATGGACATGAACGCTTTGGATGCACAGGCAACTGGCGGCGATCTAAGCGCGGGCGTAGAAGTTAAGAAGCTTGATGCCGACCCGGGTGATAAAAGTATGGGCGAGAACTTTCAAGTCGCGTTCACCTATATCATGTCGATTCGCAAACCTATTATTGTCGCACTCAACGGCGCTTGCGCAGGCTTAGGTATGTCGATCGCCCTGCTTTGTGATATGCGTTTTTCCTCAGAGAACGGAAAGTTTGTCACTGCCTTCGCGCAACGTGGTCTCATTGCTGAACATGGCCAGAGCTGGATACTGCCAAGACTTATCGGTTCAGCTCGCGCCTTAGACTTGCTGTGGAGCTCACGCAAGGTCGAGGCGGAAGAAGCCATGCAGATGGGACTGGTCAATCGCATCATCCCCCAGGATGAACTACTCAACGAAACCAAAGCTTATATTCAGAACCTTGCAGACAACTGCTCGCCGACTTCATTAATGATGATGAAACAACAGGTTTATCGTCATATGAACGCACCATTGGGTGAAGCGATGAAGGAATCGAACAAGTGGATGGCGGAAAGTTTGAAGCGACAAGATTTCAAGGAAGGCGTCGCGTCGTACCTCGAGAAACGATCTCCGGCATTTGATAAAATTAATATGTAGTGAGCGTCAATCAGTTGGTTTCCGACAGGAAACCAACCAACGACACTAAAGGCTAATAAGCAGTTGCTTTAACTCAATCGCTTATTTTCCTTAACTAAACCCTAACGACAATAGATTATCTAAAGGCTGGTACAACTCTTCGAGGTAAGCGACATCTTCATCTTCAAGCGTTATCTCGGTCGCGCCAACAAGATCATCAAGCTGCGACACTTTCGATACACCTACAACTGGGCAAGCAACGCCTGGTTTTGATAGTAACCATGCAACAGATATCTGCGCAGCAGACTTACCATATTTTTCCGCTACTTCAATAACCCGATCCGCAATCTGAAAATCAGCCGCGCCGCGATACAACCCTTCCGTACGTTTACGATCTTGTCCCTGCGAACGATTGGTTGTACCTCCATCAAAACCCCCTTTGTAAGCACCGGCGAGAATACCGCGCGCCAATGGCGACCAAGGCGTCAATGCAACACCCGAATTGAGACAATAGGGATTCATCTCTCGCTCTTCTTCGCGATAGATCAAATTATAGTGATTCTGCATCGAGATAAACTTGGTCCAACCATGCAGTTCAGCGGTCATCTGAAGCTCAGCAAATTGCCAGGCAAACATCGATGAGCCGCCTAAATACAATGCCTTACCTGCTTTCACCACATCGTGTAGTGCTTCCATTGTCTCTTCGATAGGCACCTCACCACCGCCGGGAGTAGCGTGCGGATGACGATGAATAATCAGTTGATCGACATAATCATGCCCTAACCGCGTCAAGCTCTTATCCACGCCTTCCATAATATGTTTGCGGGATAAACCCATCATATTTGGATTACGTCCCATCGGCATCGCGACCTTGGTTGTTAACACATACTCGTCTCTGGGCAGCAAGGACTTCAATGTTTGGCCAACAACTTCTTCACAAGCACCAAGACCGTAGACATCTGCGCAATCAAAATAGTACAAACCACGGTCAATTGCCGCAGTGAAAATTTCCTTACTGTCCTTCAGCCCGAGCGTCCAATCACCCTGGTGACCCCGACCTGGTTCGCCAAAGTTCATAGTACCCAAACAAAGACGTGACACCTGAAGTCCGCTTTTTGTACCCAATTTTACCGAATCTAACATCTTAACTCCGTCGTATTTTTGTTCGTTTTATTTACGTCTTTCTACAATTTTATCGCCGCACTTAAGGGACAATATCACAGAGGCGAAGGCTGACCTGCGCCGTATTCGACAGCAATCTTGAAGCCGTCTCTTTGTTTAAGTCTATCCCAATAGGCACTCGCATTGGCCGACTCGTCGGTCGGTGCAAGCTTGTCACACAACATCATTGAGTAACCCATCATGATGTCAGCGGCCGTAAATTCCTCACACAAAAAACCCTCGGGCCCGACCGCATCACCGACGGCACGCCAACACAAACGAGACCGCGTCTGCATTTCGAGTATCGCTGTGTCGGATTGTTCATTAATTGGTATTGCACGTTTGTGATTAACGATCTCGCCTAAAGGTCGTGCAAAAGTTGCCTCGGCAAACCAACACCATTGCAGGTACTGACTGTACTCAGTTGAATCGATGCTCGGCTCAAGACGACCAGCACCCTGCGTCTGCAACAGATACTGCACCATTGCACCAGACTCAAACATTGATAAGCCAGCATCGTCAGTCATGGCCGGGACTTTGCCGACAGGATTCATTTTTAACCACTCAGGGCTCAATCTGAATTCCGGCGCAAAAGAGATAATTTGTACTTCGTAGGGAATTTGTAATTCTTCACACAACCAAATGACCCTGACAGAACGTGTGCCGGGGACATGGAATATTTTTAGCATGATGCTTTGCTCACATGATCAGTGCGCTGATTGTCACAGGAAATACGGGCTTGAGGCAACCTCCGTCGATAAGGTATTTAGCTGACAGCCAATTTAAGATGGTCCGCGGTACACGATCTACCCAACGTATTGAAGACTTAGGCATAAACACAGGTAAGTTACTGGGTTTCAAATTTTAAGAAGCGCCGAACAGCCAGTACGGCAAAAGCAAAAACGATATAAACGGCAACCGCCGGCTTAACTTGTTTATCCCTGCGACTCGACGCAAGATAACGTACCTTAAAAATCCAGCGGAGCAGCCAGTCACAAGTAATTATGCGTGATCTTTCATTGAAAATTTTTTGCCTCGCCACAATCGTACTCATATCTGCAGTCGCACGAGGCCAAACGAATCATCTGGCGTTTGAGACATACATAAACGACAACATGGTGAAACACAGCGTCGCGGGCGTATCTGTTGCCCTCATTGAAAACAATCAAATCGCTCATTTGTACGTCGCCGGTGACGTTAACAAAGACACAGCTAATAACGTTAAGAAAGACACCGTGTTCCAAGTTGGATCAATTTCTATGCCGGTAGCTGCGTGGGCGGTGATGCGCCTCGTGCAATCGGGCAAGCTTGATCTAGACGAACCCGTGAGTACTTATCTGACCCGATGGCAGCTGCCTAAATCCGAGTTTGACGCCTCGAAAGTTACCTTAAGAAGATTATTGTCACATACCGCAGGTTTATCACTGAGTGGCTATCCCGGGTTTGAAGCCGACCAAGTTTTACCGAGTCTGGAAGATTCCTTGTCGGGTAACACCCAAGGCGCCGGCGCTGTATTTATTCAAGCTGAGCCTGGCACGGCTTGGTCATACTCAGGCGGCGGCTATACCCTGATGCAATTAATTGTCGAAGAAGTCTCTGGCATGCGTTTCTCAAACTACGTCAGCGAATTTATCCTGACGCCTTTGGCGATGTATAGCGCGAGCTACGAACCTAATGCACAGCTATTAGCACGCACCGCTGACGGCCATGGCTATTCCGGCACGGTGTTACCTAACTTTCACTTTACTGCTAAGGCAGCAGCCTCGTTACATGCCACCGCTGAAGACCTCGCCAAATTCGCGGTTGCGAACATGCACGCAAACCCTGTACTCACCGAGGCAACCGTTGAACTTATGCATTTACCTGCAGCAAATACTGCTGATCGCCAAGGACTTGGCTTTAGCTTGGTCGGCAATGGCAACATCGTTGGTCACAGCGGTAGCAATACGGGCTGGAAGGCAATGATTCGATTTGTCCCGCAAGCAGGCGCAGGCATTGTCGTGCTAACCAATAGCGACAGCGGCGACAAATTAACGATCGACGCCCTATGTTTCTGGAATACACATTATGCTATCGGTTATCTCGACAAGGGTTGCCAAGACCGTTTGGATCAACAGCAGGAGCTTGCTCTGATTCTCGTCGCCATCGGCGTTGGCTTTTTACTCGCCAGTGCTGTCGTTATTTGGCTGATGCGCAAACGTTATCTTACAGGTCACTACGGTATTGATCTGAACGCTTATCGCGCGATTGGCAAGTTAATGGGTATCTTGGTGCCTGTCATTATTTTGATTTGCTGGGTCACCTTTTGGCATACAGAGGTTGGCGTATATCTCGTATTTGGCAGTTGGTACACCCGCGCGGCAGACGTCATGCCGGCCGAGTTCCTCTACCTGTCCTGTGGTCTTATCGTGTTCGTCGTGTCTCTGATAGGTTTGACACTACTGCGCGAGAAACCGAAGCGCACTAAGTCCACATAAAGCCCTGAACAAATAAACTAAAAATAAATGCAACCCTAGCCAGACATATTACATCTAATTAAGTGAATCCATTTATTGGAGTACAACATGCCAGGCGAACTGATCCCGATTATCATTGTTCCTACGTTTTTCTTTTGCATTGCCTACATTACGCAGGTGATATCCGACAACCGAATTCGAAGGGAATTTATCAGCAAAAATGTCTCGGCGGACATTATACAAAAACTGTTTGTCGACAAGCGTGCCGAGTCCGTTTCAGGCAACTTAAAATGGGGGGTTGTTATGGTCGCGGTTGGATTTGCCTTATCGATCATTCACCTAGCGCGATTGTCGGCGGATGAACCTCTAACCTACAGTATTGTGTTTATATTAGCCGGTGGTGGCTTCTTGCTCTATTACGTGTTTCAAACCTTTTTTATAAAAGCAGACTGAAGACAATCACGTTATTCAGAACGCGCAGAACCATTGCGCGCTGCGCCCCTGCGCCCCTGCGCCATGCCGGCATCGACACATCCGAACACCCTGTCCACGACTATCTAAGTTGCGGGTATCTAAATAGTTAGGTCGCTATATGTACATGCACCTTTACTAACGGTATCTTGTCCCTCGAATTTGTTAACTCATTATTGATAAAACGACTGTTGAGGGAAATCCATGGTAAACACTGAATTATTTGATCTGACGGGTAAAGTTGCGCTAACTACAGGCTCATCGAAAGGTATGGGTGAAGCCATGGCAATGGGTTTGGCCGAACATGGCGCTAAAGTTGTCATCTCTAGCCGCAAGCTCGACCAGTGCGAAGCGGTCGCAAAGAAGATCAACGACAAATGTGGTGAAGGTTCGGCTATCGCGATTGCCTGTAACATCGGCTACAAAGAGCAGTTGCAAGCCCTTGTTGATGAAACTCGGGAACGTTTAGGACCCATTGATATCCTTGTCTCCAACGCCGGCATTAACCCCTTTTACGGCCCCATGTCGGAAATCCCCGACGATGCCTTCGACAAAATTATGGCAAGTAACGTCAGATCAAACCATTGGCTATGCCAGATGGTTGCATCCGATATGATCGCTAAGGGATCCGGTTCAATCATGATCACCTCAAGTGTTGGTGCACATTCACCCTCTGATGTTCTCGGTACTTACAACATCTCCAAGTTGGCCGATATTGGTCTGGTTCGAAACCTAGCAATGGAAATGGGTCCAAGTGGCGTGCGCGTTAACGCAATTTGCCCGGGTCTGATCAAAACCGATTTTGCTCAAGCACTGTGGGATAACCCCGAAGCTGCAGCAAGAGCCAATGAGCAAACACCCTTGCGACGCCTTGGCGAAGCCGAAGACCTGAAAGGTTTGGTTGTGTTTCTGGCATCTAAAGGCAGCGAGTACATTACAGGCCAGGCATTAAACGTCTGTGGCGGCACGCACATGTATCGTTAAGCAACAAACTGGCTTTACAGATAATTAATACATACAAAGTTAACCAGAGGGACTTATGACTGAATATTGCATCGTAGAGAAGAAAGATCACATTATGACAGTGCGTCTCAATCGGCCTGAGCGGCTAAATGCGCTTCATTCCTTGGCAAACGCTGAACTCGGCGAAGTCTTCGATGACTTCGACGCTGACGACGATATGTGGGTAGCAATCATCACCGGTGAAGGCCGTGGTTTCAGTGCCGGTAACGATCTAAGACATCAAGCGGAAGGTGGCGAACGTGTTGAAGCGCCGAAGGGCTTCGCGGGTCTAACGTCACGTTTTGATATGAGCAAGCCCGTCATAGCCGCCGTGAACGGCGTATCAATGGGTGGTGGATTCGAGATCGCCCTCGCCTGTGACCTGATCATTGCGTCTGATCAAGCTAAATTTGCTCTGCCGGAACCAAAAGTCGGCTTAGCAGCACTTGCCGGTGGTTTGAATCGATTGCCAAGACAAATTGGTGTTAAACGTGCTCTGGGCATGATCTTAACCGGTCGCCATGTGTCAGCAGAAGAAGGCTACACACTCGGCTTTGTTAACGAAGTTGTTCCCCATGATCAGCTTATGGAGAAGGCAATGGATTGGGCCAAGCAAATCGCTTCATGTGCGCCGCTTTCGATTCGTGCCAGCAAGGATGTCGTTTATCGCAGCCTTGATACCGAATCTCTGCAGGCTTCTATGGAAGCGCAATATGATTCAGTTAAAGCCCTGTTCAAAAGTGAAGACTTTATCGAAGGACCCAAAGCCTTCTCTGAAAAACGCGCGCCAAATTGGAAAGGTAAATAAATAGCGGTTCATCTCGTTAAGTGAAATCAAAAAGCCGGTTAGCGAAATCTAACCGGCTTTTTTATGGACTGCGTGTAGGGTCTAGCCTACTCGCCTTTCTAGATCTGACTAAGATAACATCCCTGTAATCATTTCGGCCGTTACACCTACCGTCGCGCCTGCAGCAACAATCCCCTGCCAGGATGTTTCATCAATTGGAATACCATTGGCTTGACGATTGGCTTTGGCAATTTGCTCGGGTTCACCGGGTATCAATACGCAATCAACGTCTTTCGCTGTTGGCGTTGATTTAATGTATTCGATCAGCGCTTTCGTTTCCGACGTGAATGCATCTGTATCACCGATCACTTTCGGGTCGATAATAAACGCGAGCATGTGATTCACGACCGTACCCTGCCGAATGTTACCTGGCTGAACTGACCATGCACCGGTCAGAGCACCGGCCAAAACCTCACAAATAAATGCCAGTCCAAAGCCCTTATGCTTACCAAAGTGCGTCTGTGAGCCCGCAGGGTCCATTGTGATTACTTTAGGATCAGTGGTCTCGTTACCTTCGGCGTCAATCAAACAGCCCTCGGGAACATTCAAACCACTGTTCAGCGCAACACGTACCTTGCCTGCCGCGACCGCACTGGTTGCCATATCGAGCACAATGGGGTTTTCGCCTTCAACCGGAATGGCGCAGCAAAAAGGATTTGTGCCAAGCCGAGGCACGGTGCCCCCAAAAGGCGATACCTGCGGATCATGACCAACCACATTGACATAGTGGATCGAGATCAAGCCCTGTGCCGCAACACGTTCAGCATGCGCACCAATACGGCCAAGATGATGTGCATTTTTCAATGCAACAACGGCGATGCCATGCTCACGCGCGACTTCTATGCCAATATCCATTGATTCAGGTCCAACAACTTGACCAAAACCCAACTTACCGTCGACAACAACGACGGACCCATTGCTTGAAACCACTTCCGCGTGACTATCTGGCTGACAAAAACCCTTCTTAAGATTATTGACGTAAATTGGGATCATGCCGACACCATGCGAATCGTGTCCTTTTAAATTCGCCTCGACAAGATGCCCGGCGGTCATGCTGGCTTCTTCAGCACCCGCACCTGCGGCAACGCAGATTGCCTCAACAACTTTTGTTAACTTCTGATGATTTACGATCATGACTGTTCCTGCCGTCTTAAATAAATTTGTATTGATAACAGCACCGATCACGATAAGTGTCGGTTACTGACTTTTCCTGAAATTGGCCTAATCAGCTTGTTATGGATAGCCTATCTTGGCTCACTGATTTTGACTAGGCTTTGATTTGATCTTAACTTGGATCTTAACTTGTCCATAAACTGAGCTTAGCTGGGTGACTAAGCCTCTGGTCAATCATATTAAATTACTCTACAGTCTGCGATTCTTATGATGCCGTTTATACAAACATATCAAACGTGGTGAGCACCCAAACCAGCGGCCTCTAACTCTTATACCTAAGACTAGCGGTATCCCATGAAACCTGAACTCAAAGACCTACTCGACCTGCTTGATCTGGAACAAATCGAAGTAAACATGTTCCGTGGCGTGAGCCCGGATGACGGCTGGCAGCGTGTCTTTGGTGGGCAAGTTATTGGACAGGCCCTTGTCGCCGCCTCGCGAACCGTCGAAGACGTTAGCCGCACTGCGCATTCGCTACATGGCTACTTCTTGCGCCCCGGTGATACCACCATCCCAATTGTCTACAACGTTGATCGAATTCGTGATGGCCGAAGTTTTACAACCCGCCGCGTCGTTGCGGTGCAGCGAGGCAAAGCGATCTTTAGTATGTCAGTTTCATTCCAAGTAGCGGAACAGGGACTCGAACATCAATTCGATATGCCCAAGGTCAAAGGTCCGGATGAATGTCCAAGTGAGAAGGACCTAAGGCAAAAATTCATCAATGACCTGCCGGAAGATGTGCGTGAGCGCATGAACAAACCACAACCTATCGAAATGCGTTTCGTTGAACCCATAAACGAATTCAATCCAACACCCGCTGAACCTGAGCAGCATATCTGGATAAAGACTGTCGACCAAATGCCGGATGATGTTCGATTAAATCAATGCCTTTTAGCCTACGCATCCGACATGACCTTAATTGATACCAGCTATCGCCCGCACGGCATCGGCTGGGGTAATGAAAAGTTCCAAGTTGCCAGCCTTGATCATGCCATGTGGTTCCACAAACCCTTCACCACAGATCAGTGGTTGCTTTATCAACAGGACAGCCCCAATTCCGGCGGCGGTCGTGGCTTTAGTCGCGGCGCCATCTACACACAGCAAGGCGATCTAATCGCCTCCGTTGCGCAGGAAGGCTTGATTCGACTGCACGACTGAAACTACGTCTAGATTTATGACTCGACGCTAACAGGGGGAAACGCACCGTGATCTATAACAACGTCATTTTAACTTTGAAAAATGCAGACGACGCTGAGTCGGTGGCGGCAGATTTAGTCTTGCTGGCAAGCGCCTCGCTAACAGAACCCGGTTGCCATCGGTTCGAAGTTCATCATTCGCAAACCGACAGAAACGTGTTCTTTTTAATCGAACAGTGGCAATCACAGCAGATGTTGGATTTACATCGAGAAGCCGATGCGTTTCAGGGGATTTATATTCCCAGAGTGATCCCGTTAGTGGATCGACAGCCTCATCCTAGTGACCTCATGACGTAGGTAGCGCTAGCGTTAAGCCGTCGCTGCAGCCTATCAACCTAAACTCGGATTTATAGCAAAATATGAAACATCCGCCTCATCAAGTACTCATCAAGTTCTGTCTACTGACTTTGCTTTTGATTTCCTATTTTGGCTACCTGACCTATGAATATGACTTGATGACGGGGGGTATCGCCGCGTTGATTACCTGGAGTTTTTTCGTACTTTGCACGCCGATTGCGGACGCAGGCTTTCTGCTTGATTTTCCAATGAGGCTTTTGTTCGGTATTCGTATGGTGGTTTCAGAGATCGTAGTCTGGGCTGTTGCCATTTCTATCAATGTCATCGCTTTGGCTTATTTTACCGATTACTATCAAACCACCTTCATCACCAATTTAATGAAAGTGATACTAACAAGCCCATTTCCTTATTGGAGCATCATCGTACTTTCCGGTTTCGGCACATTTTTGTCGATTCGGTTCGGCGATGAATTGATGGATGTACTTAATCACAAAGATCGTTACTTTTACCTTCGACACCAGTTCAAACATGAACTGGTGCTGTTTGTCTTTTTCCTTACTGTCCTGTTTGGTTATTATGAAATTATGACAAGTTTAGGCATCTCATTAGACGCGACTAGATAGTTTACGTGTTTCGACAGTAGCAGGAAGCACTAACAGGCACCTCAGCGCGCGCCAGAGCCTGATCTAACAGCAACTGAACGTGCACAAGCTCTTGATTCTCACCGCGCTTATTTAGGCATTCACTTAGCCCATGCAAGGACCAGATATTTTTAGGATGTTGGCAGGGTCTTGCCAAGGTATCGTTCAGACCTAAATCTGCACGATAAATTTCTTCAGCTTCAACATACTGTTTTTGCTCCATCAGCAGAGCAGCGAGCGCATGTCGAGGTGGCTGCATCCAGCCCCAAGGCTCATCATAGTGAAGGTTATCACTATAGTTTGCTGCCGCTCTCAGATGATCAAGGCCAGCCTCATAATCACCGGATTTGTACAATCGCTCGCCTACCGCCATTTGTTGCGCAATGCCCAACACATCTTCGGCAGGATTGTTAAACATATAGCGGGTTTCCTGCACGGCCTCTTTCGCTTTTAGAAACGCATCGTACTCTGCCGTCGCTGCATCATGTTGACCGGTATTAGCCAAGGCGATCACACGCCCATAACGTAACAGGGCCGTGCTAAAACTAAACAACTCTGCATCCTTCTGAAACTCTTCTGCAAGTATTTCTTGCCACATACCAAATCGCACCATGACATGCAGTTTCATGCCCCAGAAGGCTTCAAAAAAATCAGGCATAAAAGCAACTACCGGCTCGGGTAACAATTGCTGCAGCTCCATCGCCGCATCTAACGCCACCTGCTTCTGCGCCAGAAACATGGCACCGTAAGCAACGAAGTGAACATTATGAATACGATAAACCGTATAAAAATTACCCGGACCACGCATCGCCGTAAAAGGCTGATCTGCCAAGGCGGCGCGCTGATTTCTGGAAATCACATTTTGGTAGTCGCCGCACAGCACATCAATATGTGTCGCCATGTGCAACAGATGACCGGACGCAGGTACAAGATTCGATAAATTATCACCATGCGGCAACGCAAGTTCCGGTGTTGGTGACATTTCCATTAGGTGAATATACAAATGCAGTAGACCTGGATGCTGCCATGCCCCGGGTTGGGAACGAAATGCCGTTTCAAGCATGTCTCTGGCTTCGACAGTTGATGCCCCATCAGCAGGCTGCTTGGTTTCTAGTTCCCACAATGCCCAGGGTGTCCGACCCATCAAAGACTCGACGCAGATAGCCATCACATCAAGATTGTCTGGATACTGTTGATGCACCTTACGCATCTCGCTGGCGAAATTTTCGTTAAAGGGCTCATAGTCTTCAATTTCCGCATTATCCGGATAACGAACGGCCACTGCGGCTAACATGGCTTGAGCAAGCGCGTTTTCTGTCTTAATGGCAGAGCCTTTAGCAATTGCATCCTGAGCAATTGCTAAACAGGTTTTTTTCTCTTGGTAGGGAAACATGTCCCAAACCTTGTTGTAGTTTGGGCCAATCGCGAAGGCAATACCCCAATAGGCCATGACACTCTGTGGATCTGCGACAACAGCCTTGTTAAAACAAATCACCGCTTCTTCATGATTGAATCCATAGAGCCAGTTGATACCGCGATCGAACCATTTTTGTGCCTCAACGGAGGAAGAGGAAATGTCACAATGATGCTGACCAAGGTCGAAATCATATTGTGCTTCTAGTTGAGCAGCTGTTTGCTCTGGTCGCTCTACTTCAGACATATTGCGTCACTCTACATTGGCAGTCATCTATCAAACCTCATTTGTTAGGAAGCTCGCAAGTAGATTTTGGGTCGAATTGAAGGCAACAAGAAGTGACTGCCAGTATCAGCAAAGAATCAATACAGTGCCGCCTTAAAATTGCTCCCAGCTTAGGGGGTTCATCCCCTAGTTAATAACCTAGAGCGCGATTCCTTTCAGATCGACTTCGGCATCACGTTTGTCTCGACGTCGATTGGAGACGTAACGATGCTGGGTTCGCCATCCATCATCGGTCTTGACGATTTTGTCGTAATAGCTCGCGGTTGACGTGCGGCCCTTGCCGATAAGGGCCACGATGCGAAAACGCAGGGTCACACCCGCTGCATCGGAATCGGCGTAGATATTCGTCATCATATGCGTGCGTGGGTGGGCCGCCTCTGATTCCATGAACGACTTGATGTCATCGAGTCCATCACAAATACGCGAGCCAACCCCTGACAAGTCGAACACCGCGTCCTGCGTAAACACAGTGTCTAAACCGGGCCAGTTGCGGTCGTCGATCGAATCGCCGTAGCGACCCGGAAGTTCGTGAATCTCCACCCGATCGGCTGTGGTGAGTACGTAGGGCATGTCAGTCATTTGTCTACTCCGTAGGTGTGAACGATCGAAACAAGCTCAAAAAGTCGTTCGGAAAAGTCATTCGGCACATCCACTAATGATATGACCGAAAGTGACGCGGTAAGTCAATAGTATGGATTGCCTCAAAATCAGCCGACGGCTTGACCTTTAACATCTTGCGCTTATAAAGCGAATGAAGCGCTTTCAAACCCTTGAGTTGCCGCTATTGATCCCGTCACGAGGTTGATCAATACTGGGCTTCTAGTAATGGGCTCATAGGCAATAGGCATGAACTGGTCAGAAATAGAAACGTTAGAGAGTTGGGCGGATGTAGATCCCTATGATGTGCCCATAGAAAAATTCGACATGAGTCGGCCTGAGCTTTATGAATCGAATGTCCATGAAGCATGGTTCGCGAGACTGAGAGACGAAGACCCGGTTCATTTTTGCCCCGAGAGTAAGGTTGGCCCCTATTGGTCTGTGACGCGCTTCAACGACATTAAGACAGTTGATACCAACCACAAAATATTCTCATCTGAAGGTGCTATCGCCATCGGTCTTATTGATGGTAATTTTAATCCTCCGAGCTTCATCGCCATGGATCAGCCGAAGCATGATGTGCAACGAAAAGTTGTCACACCAGCCACAAGCCCAGTCAATTTGAGTAAACTCGAAAGTATCATTCGAGACAAAGCTGAACTCATTCTGGATGACCTACCCGTCGGAGAAACCTTTGATTGGGTAGACAAAGTGTCCATTGAAATGACGACTTATATGTTGGCAATATTGTTCGATTTCCCGATGGAAGATCGTCGCAAGCTGACGCATTGGTCTGATATTACGACTTCAGTCGAGTCTGTTGGGAATTTCGCTATCTCAGCCGAAGAGCGGGAAAAAGAGCTGATGGAGTGCCTGGCCTATTTCCAAAAGCTGTGGCACGACAGACAAGGCAACACCGAAGGGTTCGATTTTATCACGATGCTCGCTAATCATCCCGATACGAAAGACATGATTGATGACCCGATGACCTTTTTGGGAAATCTTATGTTATTGATTGTTGGCGGTAATGACACGACACGCAATTCGATGAGTGGCGGCGTTTTAGCATTGAATAATTTTCCCGATCAGTATGACTTGTTACGCAGCAATACAGACCTCATTCCCAACATGGTCTCTGAGGTTATTCGGTGGCAAACACCGCTACCTCACATGCGCAGAACCGCGCTGGAAGATTTCGAACTGAACGGTAAGCTCATTAAAAAAGGTGATCAAGTTATCATGTGGTACGCCTCGGGCAATCGAGACGAGACTTCAATTGACAAACCGAATGAGTTTATCATTGACAGATCAAAAGCGAGACAACACCTGTCGTTTGGTTTTGGTATCCACCGATGTATGGGCAATCGTGTTGCCGAGCTTCAACTTAGAATCATGTGGGAAGAAATTATGAAGCGGTTCTCCTCCATTGAAATCGTTGGCGATGTTAAAAGACTGCCGTCGAATTTCGTTCTAGGCATTACTGAAATGCCGGTCAAATTACATGCGTTATAGCAAAGGTATTTGACCCTTACCTGCTGGCGGCCAAGCTAAACCCAAAAAACGAAGGTTTTAGTTTAATCGACTGCCGTGTGAACTTCAGGCGCGGCAGTCATTTTTCTACTCTGAGTCCGCCTCTAATGGAGAATCTCGGGATATACCCTCTTAAATGAGGCCTCGCAATGAGGTCTCGAAACAGAGTCTCGCATTAAAATCCCAAGATAAATTCACTCTCGGTCAAATTCTGAGCCCAACTATCTCGCGCTGATCACCCTATCTGCACGATGGAAACTGGCTTCTTCGAAGTCCTCCGCAAGGTGCCGCTGTAAAACAAGCTTGGCTTCACTTCGCTTTTCCGCAGTGTCACCAAACACAGACTCAAAAAAACTGAACATCCCAATTTGTGTAACCATATGCTGCCGGCCGGGGTGGCCTGACGCTGGTGGCTGCGGTTCCTCACAAAGCTGCGGTGCATTAGGGTCCGCAACGATACCGTCTGCCTCGGATAACAAGTCTGTGAAGACTTCGTCAGTCTCTGGATCAACGCTTGCGAGCACCGCTGCACAGGCGAGGAAATCAGAGTTGTGGAAAAACCTTAAAATAGGCTCCGCTATGGTTACAAAACCTATGTGGTTACCTCCCTGTATCGTCAACAAACTTCCATTGGTGACACGCCTGGGAATAACAGCCGCATTGCTATTGTGAAGTATAAGCCTGTCGGCACTACCCGCAATCATCAAGAAGGGAATAGTGACACGACTTTGGTCATAGAATTTTTTACTCAAAAATTCGGATGGTCCTGCTATAGATACAGCTGCTTTTACACGGGGTTCCCTAAGCCGAGGATGATAGGTGGCGAGTGAAGTCGTCAGTCCACCCAGCGATAGGCCCATTAGACCGATACGATTCTGATCTATCGCACCTTCGAAGGGCTTTTCACTGTCGCTTAACGCGAGAATAGAATCGATAAGAAAGGCTATGTCCTCTGGCTGGTTCGACACATCATTAGCATTTGCGCCACCTGGCGCTGAGCCACTCGTTAGGGGGTAGTTCGCCGCCAAAACAACATAGCCATGACTGGCAAGCTGCGCCAACAGATACTTCGTTTCATCCCGTGATGACGTAAAGCCGTGGGAATAGACAATCAATGGGTATGGACCACTCGCGTTCTTGGGGTACCAGATGGCAGACGGCAAAGATCTTTGTGGCGCACCCGCAAACGCCCCATTAGCATTCGTCGCGCGTGAGCTGTCGATAAATAGCATCTCGGCTTGTTGTGGCTCATACGGACCCACGGCAAGCCACTTGGCGCTTGGTGAGTCTTGCGGCGGTTGCTGTGGCGCTGTGACTTGAACACCAATTACGATAATCACGACGCATACTAGGGTCGTCACCAACAAACCGAACGAAAACTTTTTGAGCATATCAAACACCTAGTAACAGGATCGGAGTATTGCCCCAGAGTAAACCTACGAGAGGTGCCGTATCAACATTGAATAGTTTGGAAAAATTGTGTGGTCAATTAAAAGTCCCAATCAGACAAATTAAGATCCGCAGGTTTTAACCCTTGTCCTTGTGTTGAACACGCTTTCGTTTTGATAACCAAAACCCTTCAATTGAAAATACTAAGTTAAACGCATTTCTGACATAGTGCGCAAAGCGAGTCCTAACAAACCTAATCAAATAGACAAGCGGCTGGATTGAAATTGGTACTTTCTAATGACTCACTTATTCTAAAACACACGAGACATTGCATGATGGCTGGAGAATGACGGCTTTGAATAACAACTCACTCAAACGCGTACTATCAGGTTGGGATGTATTTTTCATTGCAGTAGGCCAAATCATTGGTGCGGGTGTCATTGCGCTAACCGGTATCGCCATTGGCATGACGGGCCCTTCGGTTATCTTCGCTTACTTGTTGTCAGCAGCACTGGTGCTCATCGTCACAATTTTAATCATGATGGCCGGCAGTGTTTTACCTGCAGTCGGTGCCTACTACGCTTGGTGTTCCCGCTTAAGTGGCGGCTGGATGGGCACCATTGTGTTGGGCATGATTCTCTTGGCCAGTGTGTCCTTGAGTCTGTATGGCAGCTCTTTTGGACTCTATCTCAACCCACTGTTTCCCATACTTTCGGTCAACCAATGGGGCGTGCTGGTGATCCTGTTACTGTTCTTGGCAAATTTGTTTGGCTTACACCTCGCCGCAAAAGTTCAGGTCGGTTTAGTCGCAGTATTGGTTTCAGCCCTCGCTATCTATGCGGGCTTTGCGATACCAAAAGTTGATCAAGCACTACTGACACCCTGGTTGCCGCAAGGTGTCGTGGGTTTTGTCACCGCGGTATTCTTACTGAAATTTGCGACCGGCGGGGCCTACATGATTGTTGGTCTCAGCGGCGAGATGAAAAATCCAAGGCGCGTGATTCCCATTGTGATGACAACGGCAACGATCGCCGTTGCCGCTATCTATTCGTTTGTCGCTTTGGCAAGCGTTGCTGTCCTGCCCTGGCAAGAGATGGTCAACCAACCCCTTACCGTTGCTGGCCAGCAATTTCTGCCGGGCTGGGCGATGACGTACTTTTTGGTTGGTGGCGCAGGTTTGGCTATTTGCACAACGCTGAATTCTCAATTCATTCAACTACCTCGAACTTTTATCGTTGCCAGTTGGGATCGTTTGATTCCAGCAAGGCTTGGCCGCCTCAACCGTTACGGTGCACCCCACTACATCTTAGCGATCATGATGGTCATTGGTGTTGTGCCCTTAATAGTTGGTCTCGATATTGGTGATATTGCACGCGCAGCAACAATTTCAGCCAGCCTACCGTCTATCTTTGTCTACTGGTCGCTGACACGCATCCACACGCGCTACCCAGAACAATATGCTAAGTCGATGTTCAATATGAAGCCGGTGTGGATTTGGAGTCTGTTCCTATTCTCAGAACTGTCGACCTTCGTGGGCATTTACTTTTTGTCGAGAGATCTGTCATCCACTGTGATTTGGAGTTTGGTGATATGGACCATTGTTGCTGTAGCCTATTATCCTATACGTCGATATTTTCTTGCCAAACAAGGTTTTGATCTAGACGCAGCCACGACTGACGACAGTTTGTTTCACCACGATTAGGCCGACAGTAAACTGCGCCTGCAAGACTATTCCACCGGCGTATACTTTTTAACGAAAGGTAATAACTCATCGAGAACCGGACCGAGCGTCGGCGCAATAACAAAAGTTGAGTTCTGCAGCAGTGTCGTTGCAGCCCTAGAATTCACAATCGGGTGCAGAAAATCTCTCTCCGCGCCGTGATGCAGTATCAACGTTGCGGGCACGTTTAGGGCTGCCAGTTGTTCGTCGGTCATGCCCAACGTTGTTTTCGCATGATAAGAGGCCAGGTGCTCGCCGGTGCGTTTCATCGCAGCTAGAAAATCTTCTACATCTTGTTCCAAGAAAGCCTTTTGAAGTTCTAGGCTATTGCGCTCTAGATAGGCAGCCCACAGCGGCGTTGTGGCAACCGCCTGCATCGACGTGAGGCTTTTATCTGCGAGGTATTCCAGATAGTACTCTTTCGACAAACGCTCAGCCGCAATCGGCCCGCCAGTCAACGGCGATATAACCAGCGCAGCAACTTGTTCTGGATACCGTTCGGCAAGAATCATATTTGAACGAGAACCAGAGGACATACCGTAAAAAGTCGCTGGGCCAACCTCAAGGCGTTGCAGCAGTATGTGTAGATCTTCTGCCTCTTCAATTGATAGCGGCTCGCTGCCAAACGATACCTCCGAGCGACCCATGTTGCGGCGATCCCAAATAATCACCTTGAGATCACTGTCCGCAGCAGCAACATTGCGCGCAAAACCACGAAAGCCGTTAATCTCGCCCATCCCGCCAGGGGTGACAATCAGCGGGATCTTGGCATCAGGGTTGTAGATTTCAACGTACAATGTCACGTCACGGTCAGGTCTTAAATCGACTCTTCGCACCTCGGTCGGCACATTCTCCGCGCCCCCTTGCGGCAGCGCATTAAAATACAGGGGGAAATAGGGGTTATTCGCAGCGCCACGGAACAGCGTCGAATCTGGATTATAGTTTGGGTCGTTTACATCAATCTCTTGCTGTTCATGATGGTCCCCATACGCGCTGGCGATAACAATCAGCGCAGAAAACAATCCGCTTATCCGTTTTGCTGAGGTTCTGGCGATTTCTTTCATTGCGTTTTCATGGTCCGCGAGCCGAAGAAAAATTAACATAGGATCTAACAGTCCTTAATGCAAGTAGCATCAAAATTAAAACGTTACAACCAACGCACTTCGGATCTAATTAAATTGAGAAACGTAAATCCCATAGCGGGTCGACGACGACAACTTGATGAAGCCGCCTCAGCCGAGATTGCGATGCAATTATTTTGGACCCAAGGCTATGAAGCAGCGTCACTAAACGATTTGCTAAAAGCTATAGGGCGGTCAAAGAGCAGGTTCTTGCACTTGCCAATCATCACAAGGCACACTGCTAAAAATCAGCAGCACCACCTTAAAAAAACAAGCAGAGAAAATTATGCCAGCAGACATACAGTGGACAGATGCCAAAGATACTCGGGACAACGCTACCAAGGAATTCCGTATCCGCAGGGATGGTATGCGGGATATCACCGGTGCGCTGTGGCTGCCCGACGCACCCGTTGAAGGCAAAACCCTTATCTGCTGCGGCCATGGTGCTTCTGGCAACCGTTATCAGGCGCCTATCAGCGATCTGGCTGAACGTTTTGTGGGTGCCAATCTGCCCGTTCTGTCGCTTGACGGACCAGTACACGGTTTACGTCAAGTAGGTGACGGTGGGCGCACGGCATTTTTCCCTGAGTATCAGCGTGACAATAGTCTCATTGATATGACCGACGATTGGACTTGCGCAATTGAACAGATCCAGTCTGAATTCGCTATAGCTAAGCTTGCCTATTTTGGTCTGTCGATGGGTTCTTTATTCGGCTTACCCTTGGTTGCCAGTAGAGGCGATGTCACAGTGGCTGTTCTAGGCCTGATGGGCGTCCAACAAAATTTTCCGCATGGCGAAACACTGCTCAAAGCCGCGGCAGACATCAAATGTCCAATACTGTTTTTAATGCAGCTGGAGGATGAGTTATTCAATCGCGAAGGTTGCCTGCAGATTTTTGATGCCTTCGCCTCGAAGGACAAACGACTACATGGGAACCCCGGCCTACACCCTGAGGTTCCTAGCGTAGAAATCGATTGTACTTTCGACTTCCTGCTCGCCCATATCAATGGCACAAAGACAAAGTCAATCGTCAATATAATTTCTGACTAGAATGGTGGCGATTGGGTCGGTTGGTTACCCACCACCAACTGAAGTGTCACCGCGCTTGAGAGATTCGACGGATATCGCTAGTGTATGGGTCTTACCTCAGGAGAACGCCGGATATGTTCGACTATAGAAACGCGACCCTAGAGAGCGCTCGGGCATTTGCGCGGGATGCTGACATCGATCAACTCGATGTTTCAAACCACTTTTTGTTCCGGCAAGACGCCCATTGGCCGATGTTTGAACGTCTAAGGCAAGAGGACCCTGTGCACTTCCATGCGGAGAGTCGCTATGGACCTTACTGGTCTGTCACCAGTCATGAGGCGATTAAACTGATTGATGCAGATAACAAGCGTTTCTCCAGCGCATCCGGCATCGGTATCGTCGATGATGCTGGCGCTGCGTCTTCTTCTTTTATCGCCATGGACTCACCCAAGCATGATGGTCAACGGGCCACCGTGGCACCGGTTGTTGCGCCGCCGAATCTGGCAAAAATGGAAACATTGATTCGCGAGCGCGTCATCGAAATATTGGATGGCCTGCCCATTGGCAAAGCGTTTAATTGGGTCGAGCGGGTATCGATAGAACTCACAACGCGCATGCTAGCGACACTGTTTGACTTCCCATTTGAAGACCGTAATAAACTCACCTACTGGTCTGATATCGGTGTCATGGGTCCAAAGTCAGGCTATGTTTCTAGCTGGCAAGAAGCCAGAGCTGAACTGCAGGAATGCCTGAAGTATTTTCAAAAGCTGTTTAGTGAACGACTTGATCCCAGCCACGAAGGCTTCGACCTGCTGACAATGTTGGCTAGAAACCCAGAGACACGCGATATGCCACCGGGTGAGTTTTTAGGCAACATTATGCTGTTGATTGTCGGTGGCAACGACACAACGCGAAATTCGATAACCGGCGGCGTTCTAGCGCTGAATCAGTTTCCTGATCAATACGACAAGCTGCGTGAAAACGTCGACCTTATTCCCAACATGGTCGCTGAAATCATTCGCTGGCAGACCCCGCTGACTCACATGCGAAGAACCGCATTAGAAGATGTTGAGCTGCAGGGCAAGACCATTAAGAAAGGCGACAAGGTACTTATGTGGTACGTGTCAGGTAATCGCGACACAGCCGTTTTCGACAACCCAGACAAACTCATCATTGACCGCGCCAATGCACGTCAACACGTGTCATTTGGCTTTGGCATTCATCGCTGTATGGGCAACCGATTGGCGGAAATGCAACTGCGCATTTTGTGGGAAGAAATCAGCAAACGGTTTCACAAAGTGGAAGTCATTGGTGAGCCGGAACGCGTCGTTTCTAATTTTGTGAAGGGTTACTCAAAGATGTCTGTCATTTTGCACCCGCTGAAATAAGCCGACAGGTGTTCAGTGCAACTGACCTGTATAATGAAGATTAACATCTGAGTTGAGCGAAGGTATTGCAAGGTTAACAAATGGCTTAGCTGGCCTTTGTATCAAAAAAGCATTGATACACATCTTTAGAAGTTTAGCCTGCCCCAAAGCTAGGCTAAACTTCGGTTTACTCACAACTAGGCAGCAAACTGATCGAGATGATAGTCGGTATTACCGAACTGGGCTTCAATCACTAGCAAGCGCTTGAAGTAGTGGCCGACTCTTAGCTCTTCCGTTACACCCATGCCACCGTGCGTTTGTACCGCATTTTCACCAACAAAAAATGCTGCCTTGCCGATAAGATGTTTCAGTGCGTGGATATTTCGTTGCGCATCATCACCGCCGTTAGCCACTTCCATCGTGGCACGATAAAGCAACGATTTGCACTGCTCATGTTCCATGAACATTTCAACCATTCGATGCTGTAACACCTGAAAATCTGCCAGAGCGTGATCAAACTGCTCACGTTCCTGCGTATAGGCAACGGTATCTTTGTAAAGCACTTCCATCGCACCAACCGCTTCTGCAGCGATTGCCAGAATGCCATCATTAATCGTGGCATTGAGTACCGTGAAACCATCACCGACGTCACCGAGTAGATCATCAGCACTGACAGCAACCTTGTCGAAAGCGATCTCGGCCGACTGCAAACCATCAACTGTCAGGAAACCCTGAACTGTGACGCCTTCGCGATCTGCTGGTATCAAAGCAAGGGAAATACCCGATTTATCGGTCGTGCCGCCACTGGTTCGAAATGAAACAACCAAGGCATCTGCTGTGCCGCCATGTTGTACCATGCATTTTGTGCCAGTGATGGTGAAGCCATCTGCGGTTTTAGTGCCTGCTACCGCAACATTGTGAGGTTCATAGCCTGACTCAGCTTCCGAGTACGCCAGCGCCAATTGCTTTGATCCATCGATAACGGTTTCGAGCCATTGCTTACGTTGTGTTTCATTAGCCGCGCGCTTCAAGACGCCACCGCCCAGAACAATACTTGCTAAGAATGGTTCAAGCACCAGCCCCTTACCAAAGTGTTCCATCAGGATCATGGTGTCGAGTTGGTTACCACCAAAGCCACCATCGTCTTCACTAAATGGCAGGCCAAACCAGCCAAGCTCGGACATCGATTTCCAGTGAGCTTCACTAAAACCAGGCCCCTTTCCGACGAGCGCCATGCGGCTCTCGAGGTTATAGCTGTCTTGCACAAACCGTTCAATCGAGTCCGAAACGAGTTGCTGTTCTTCAGTCAAATCAAAATTCATATCAAAATATTCCTATTTCTTCGTCGACTTAATACCAAGTACTTTCTTGGTAATGATATCTTTCTGGACTTCGCTGGCGCCACCGTAAATGGTGTACACACGGCTACTCATGTAACCACCCATACCCGCCCTTGCAAAATCAGGCCCGGAGTTGATACCACCCCATGCGGCTGAAAATTCACCGCCCGCTTCCATTGTCAGCTTTTGGATACGCTGTTGAATTTCTGTACCTTTCAGCTTGAGAATTGACGATTCAGGACCGGGTGCAGTACCCGCACTTGCCGTCGCCAAGCTACGAAGTTCTGTATATTCTACTGCCATCAAATCAATCTCGAGCTCGGCGATCTTCGACCTAAAGCTTGGTGTATCCATCAAGCTACCGTTACCGCGTTTGACGCTACTCGCTCGCTTTTTCAAACCTTCAAGCGCTACGATAGAGTTGGAAATACCGGCAATACCTGTTCGTTCGTGCTCAAGTAGACCTTTCGCGTACGCCCAGCCTTTACCCTCTTCACCAACGCGATTTTCAACCGGTACTTTCACATCGGTAAAAAATACCGTGTTAACCGTATGCGCACCACCAAGCGTAATGATTGGCTTAACTTCAACACCTTCTTGTTTCATCGGGAACAGTAGAAACGTAATACCTTCCTGTTTGATACCGGCATCACTGGTTCTGGTTAGACAGAATATCCAGTCTGCGATGTGCGCCATCGTGGTCCAAATCTTGGTGCCGTTGACAACATAGTGTTTACCATCTTCGGTCAACTCAGCCTTTGTTTTCAGACTGGCGAGGTCGGAGCCTGCACCGGGCTCTGAATAACCCTGACACCAGTTAACTTCGCGTGCTCGGATAGCGGGCAGAAATCGTTCTTGTTGCTCTTGCGAGCCGTGCGCCATCAAGACAGGCGCAAGCATGCTCAAGCCAAAGGGCATATCCCACGGCGTACCCGCGCGAGCGGTTTCTTTCTGCCAGATGTAATGCTGGTTAGGCGTCCAACCCGGTCCGCCAAATTCAGCTGGCCATTTGGGTACATCCCAGCCGCCTTTTTCTTTGGCTTTCTCAAACCATTTCATTCGCCACTCTTCCGGATTTGCTCCGTTCGTGTAGGCATTTTCACTCAAAAATCCTCTTACTTCTGTTTCAAAAGCAAGATCATCTGCGCTCAGATCGATATCCATTTAGCATGTCCTATAGGTCTTTGTAGAAGGCAATATAGCAAAGCTGGCAACAAATACTAGAATTATGTTCTAATCGTGCCATGTCACGCCAAATCCAGACCAGCGCCCTAAAATCCCGTGTAATTGACGTCGCGTTAGCCCATTTCTCTGAAGTCGGCATTGCGCGTACCAATGTCGGAGATATCCTCAAGGATGCCAATTGTAGCGTCGGCAGCCTGTATCACCACTTTGGCAACAAGGAAGGCATCGCCGAAGCGCTATTTATCAATGGCGTTAACCAATTCAACGGCAATCTACTTGCTGCGCTGTTACCGCATCGCACCGCCAGCGCAGGAATAAAATCTATCGTTACTTTCTGCTGCGACTGGGTGACCGATCAATCACAATTGGCTGCTTACATGCTGTCACGTGAAATTAAGCTATCAGAAAGTGCCAAACAGGAACTGCGTGAAATTGATCGCGCCTTGGCACAGGCGCTGTCTAACTGGTTCGTACCGCATGTTGAATCCGGCACGCTGCAACAACTATCAACGGGTATGTATGTACCGCTTATTTGTGGACCGACCCTTGAGTACTCGCGCATGTGGCTTTCAGGCCGAAGCCGAAAGTCGCCAAGCGATGTCTCGCCCATACTTGCAAAGGCAGCTTGGCAGGCCGTCAAAGAACCCTAGTCGAGCCGTTAAGGTCAAACTAAAGTACATCCACTGTCGTCGTAAACCAACAGCACGATTTACGCCGAAGTATTACTTTGACCTCTGTCCTTTTTAATGACGGCACTTTATGTTTTCGACAAGGTCGGTATTTAGGGTGTCTTTGCCTATCAATTCCTATTACTGTTTATCGTTGATGTAACGTCTCGACTATCGCAGATCATCTTTTGTTACCGGCGCTACTATCGCGCTAGACTGAACCGAAATCGCTAACCCGTATTATTACACAAGGACCTGAATGTATGCCTTCAGCCAAGCCCCTTGCTGGACTCAAAGTTGTCGACTTCTCCATGGCCTACGCCGGTCCTATATGCGGCCGAATGATGAGTGACTGCGGCGCTGACGTAATCAAAATCGAGCCGACGCGTTTCAGTGACGGTGTACGTAGCAATTCCCGCATCTTCGCGCACTTTAATGCGGGAAAGCTTGGTGTGCAGATTGATTTGAGCAGCCCCGAGGGTCAGCAGCTAGCACATGAATTGATTGATAGCGCCGATGTGGTTATCGAAAACTATCGGCCCGGCATCATGGCGAAGTTTGGTCTGGACTATGCCAGCCTAAAACCGCAGCATCCGAGTCTGGTGTATTGCTCGATCTCTGGATTCGGTCAAACCGGACCTGACGCTCAACGCGCCGCATATGCACCCATTGCCCATGCTGCCAGTGGCTATGATGTCGCGCACATGGGTGCTCAGATCCATGCAAGCCCACCAGTACTAGCACGCCCGCAAGCGTCCGGTATCATGATCGCCGATATGTTAACGGGCGCTTACGCGTTTGGCGCCATTCAAACAGCACTGCTTGGCCGCGTAACATCAGGACTGGGTGATCATATTGATGTCACCATGTTGGAATCGATGATGACCTTGATTCCCGGTCATCAACAAGCCGCACAGGTTGTCGACGCGCCTCAAATGGGTGGGTTTCTACCTATCACGGCGAGCGATGGTTACATCATGGCGTGTGTTGTTTCGGACAAAAATTTCGAGGGTTTGTGTACAGCGTTAGTACGCATGGATTTACATGCGGATGCGAGATTTGACCGCGCAAGTCGCATCGCGAATGTGCGTTACCTTGTCGGCGAAATAGAAAAGTGGTCTGCCACACGTACCGTTGTCGAGTGTGAAACTCACTTTAACCGGCATGGCATACCCTGCTCGCGCTACAATTCCGCGGCAGACCTGTTCGATGAGCCACAATTGCAACATCGCGGTGCCTTCACTCGCAACGAAGATGAAGCTGGCGAATATTTTGTGCAGAACCTGCCTTTCCAGTTTGCCTCGATGGACAATGCAACGACGCGCCATGCACCAGCTCTGGGCGAACACACAGATGTTGTGTTCGCTGACATCGGACTCGATAAGGCGGCGATTGCCGCGCTTCGAGAGCGCGGTGTTGTGGCTTAGATTTGGATTCAGTTATCGCGCCACCGCTGCAGTTTCAACAACCGCAACAACCACAAAACAATGACGCCGGTTGAGTGACGAGGCCCCTTAACCCCGCGGCACTTTAAGCATCGGTAATAGTTGAAAATTTTATGAGCGAAAATACGCAAAGCATTAGCCAACGACTTAGCCTAGGCACTCGCGCTCGCCTAAAAATCGACAACGTACCAAACTGGGTACACGGTGTTGGCCTCGGCGGTACCTTGACTATACTTGCCATCTTCATCATCTTGTTTCTAATTTTCAAAGACGTCCCCGTATGGACCGATTGGCGACCCGCTGCCGAGTTCATCAATCCCGAGTACGGCGAACGTATTTACGCAGACAGTGTGTTGCGTACACGGATGAACACCTGGTCAAATATTTCTTACATCCTATTCGGCTTCTACGCCATCGCACTGGGCGTCAACGATTGGAAGAAGGGGCAAGCACTTGAACGTGGTTATTTAACTCATGTACCGATCCAAAGCGTCCTATTTGGTGTTGCATTAATCTATTCAGGACTGGGCAGCGGGTTTTTTCATGCATCGTTGACCCATTACGGACAACAATGTGATGTGGGCGCAATGTACGCCATGACGCTTTGCATCGCTGCGATCCCGGTCGGAAGCTGGTTGCCTCAAGCGCAGGTCCCTGGGACAAATCGCACATACCCAACCTGGCCGCTGATTGCAGTGCTTGTTATAAGTGGGTCTCTCTACTTCACCTACTACAAATGGGACTACAGCTTTGGTGAAGTTTCAGTCTACAGCAGCGCCGTGCTATTTATTTTCGCAGCAGCTAGCCTGATTCAACCCGGCAAATACCTTCAAATACGATGGCTCATTGCAGCCTTCTTCTCTATTGCTCTGGCGGCGAAAATTCGCGAACTTGATATACAGGATAGCTTCACTAGCCCTGATTCATTTTTCCAAGGCCACGCTGTATGGCATTTGGCATCAAGTCTTTACTACTTTTTTATCTTCTTATATTTCCGCTCGGAAGAACGAAAATAAAGTAGCAATCCGTTAGAAGCATTTTGCAACCGTCAACTAAAGCTGGCTGCGAATTGGTAGCATGCGATAGAGACCTGCTTTGAGACGATCCCAAACATTGGTCATCGGCTCTTTCGTGTAGGTCACAGGCACGCCATCCTTAAGACCACTCCAGAGGAGACGGTTTTTTTCGTCAAGAGACAAACTCCACACTTCCGGTGGTAATACTTTCTCCATCCTGGCGACATACTCCGCGCCCATTTGTGGGTCTTCAATCAGCACACCCATTTCTGTATTAATGTATGCCGAGCGTGGATCGAAGTTAAATGATCCGATAAAAATCTCACGTCGGTCCAACACGTAGGATTTCGTATGCAAAGTAGACCGTGATTCACTGGAGTCAACGTACTCGTTGCCTGGCACGCGTGCATCGGGCCTTACTTCATACAGTTCAACCCCAGCTTTGAGTAACGGTTTACGTGCCGGTGCGTATCCGCCGTGCACGGCCTTTTGATTGTTTGCTGCCAGCGAATTTGTTAACACACGCACCTTAACGCCACTTTGTTGAATGGCAATAAGCGCATCTCTAAAGACTTTCTCAGGAACAAAGTATGGCGATAGAATAATGAGTTCCTTTTCCACCGTCGCCAATGAATCTCTTAGCGGCGCTATAATCAAATCCTCTGGATTTGCTGCACCCTTAATGCCTTTGTCTGGCGTATCGTAGATGAGCTTATAAGGTGCCCACCTGAATCCACTCGTATCCGATTCAACCAGCGCGTAAACGCGCTCAATCACAGCTTCCGCATAGGGCGTGCTAACCAACGCGGCACTGTGCTTAACATAGAGTTCACGCAACTGATTCAATGCAGCATCTGGGCTCTGTAATGGTTTAATGAATCCCGCCACTGGTACTGCTGTTCGATGACGCCAGTAGGCGTCGAACATATTCGAGACATCCTGCACGATTGGACCAACACCGATAACATCCATATCGCCAAAGGCTGAATCCGCGCGAGCACCAAAGTATTCATCAGCAATATTGCGGCCACCAATGATGGTGATTTGGTTATCGATAGTGAACGACTTGTTGTGCATGCGTCGGTTGACGCGGCGGAAATTGACCACAGCACCAAGATTACGACCCAATAGACCACGGTTGAACGGGTTGTATATACGGATCTCAAAATTAGGGTGCGAGTCGAGTGCCATCAGATCTGCGTCGTAGCCGCTCGTGAACATATCATCAATCATTAGTCGTACGCGCACGCCACGGTCCGCCGCCTGAAGTAGTGAGTACAAAAACTCCTGACCGACGGCATCGCGCTTAATCAGGTAGTACTGCACATCAATACTGCGTTCAGCAATGTCGGCTAACCGAAATCGCGCCGCGGCCGCATCGATCCCGTCGTTGAGCACATAAAAACCACTGGCGTTGTCAGGTTTACCCGCGACTGCGCTGGCAACCTCTCCCGCCAAGTATGTGTCCGCCGTGTCGAGAAGCGCCGCGGACTTGGTTCGCGGGTAATCAAAATCAACGCTGGTACAACCTGACAGCAATATAACAACTAACAGTAATATTCTTTTCATCATGCTTGATACTATAACTGAAATTAGCGCCAGATATGAACCGACTGTTCAACGTCTCTCTGTACTTTACTCCGCCCCTCTGTATTCATAAAATGATGCGCCAGAATTCGCGCGACGCCGAGGCTGCACAATAAGGGTTTGTAAAATGCAAAGAGCGACACTGACAAAAACTCACCTGCTTCTAGCAGCATTCTTTCCCCGTTTGGCATGTATGTTCCTGATCACGGATGGCTTATAGACTCGGCGTATAGAGGGTTCGTAGGGGCAGCAGGCATTGGGTTGTTTGTTGTAGCAATCACCTTAAACTAACGAGTCCCTGTTAGTCGCACAGACAAAAGGCAAAAAAAAACGATAGTTGGCATCGAAGTCCAACTATCGTCGTTTTACCAAACCGCTAATGTCAGACTAAATTGAAACCCTCATCACTGAGCGGCATTGACCTTATGCGCACACCTGTCGCTGCAAAAATAGCGTTTGTGACCGCCGGTGCTAAAGGCGGCAATGCAGGTTCACCTAATCCCGTTGGTTTGTTATCGCTTTGAATAAAGTGAACGTCTACCTCGGGCGTTGCCGCGATTCGCATCACAGGATAACTATCAAAATTATCCTGCTGGATGACGCCCTTCTTCATTGTAATCTGTTGCATCGCCATGGTGCTCAAACCATCAATCACTGAACCCTGAACCTGGTTCATGGCACCGGACATGTTGATAATTGGACCAACGTCAACTACAACGGTGACCTTATCGACGTGAAAATTTTGATCCGCATCGACAGAAACCTCGGCAATCTCAGCAACATGCGCCGCATGACAAAAGTAAAAGGACAGCCCCTGAGCTGAACCTTTAGGCATCGTTTTACCCCAATCCGCTTTTTCTGCGGCGAGCTTAATGACATCTATCGCTCGTCCCGTATTAAGGGCGTTAACATTACCTTCGCTTATCCAACGACGCTCGCCCATCATTTCCAGTAAAAACTCAAGATGGTCACGACCGGCTAAATGTGACAATTCATGGATAAAACTTTGTTCAACAAAGGCATTGGTGTTTGAGCCAGGGGCGCGCCATGCACCACAAGGCGTGTTCACTGGCATCATGGATTGTGTCACACGCGCATTGCTCAGTGCCGTCATTGAAAGTTCATTTCCCTGCAAGCCTGAACCAATCACAGGCTTACCCTTGTGAGCAAAGCCAATGTAATGCTGATCCCACGCTTGCAATTTACCGTTAGCGTCGACGGCCGCTTTCATGTTTTCAAACCCACCTGCTCTGAAAAAATCGTTGTGGATATCGTCAGTTCTTGTCCACGTTAACTTGACGGGCATACCAACCCGATGAGAAATGACCATCGCCTCAGCGGCGAAATCATGCACGGCACGACGCCCAAAACCCCCACCCATTCGGGTACCGGTGACATTGACATTTTCTTGCTTGATACCCAACATATTTTCCGCGATTTCTTTTACCTGAGCGGGAAATTGGCTTGGCACCCAGATGTCCATCGCATCAGGTTCTGCGCCGCTACCTTTTCGATAGGACGCGGTACAGTTCATCGGCTCCATGCAGACGTGCGCGACATAAGGAAATTGATAAAAGGATTCGATAGTGCTGTTATCAGCGTTGGCTAGCGCGTCAGCGACTGATGCATTGTCCAAGCGGATCTCGCCTCCATCTTTTTTCGCAATGCGCTTGGCTTCAGCAATCATTTCAGGCCAGTCATCGTCAGACGCATTGCTATCATCCCATTTAACGGCAAGCTTACTTTTTGCGTCAAAAACTGACCAGGTGTCATCGCCGACAATCGCAATACCACCGCGAAGAACAGCCAGACCCTTAAGAAATGACATAGTCGCTTCACCAGCGCTATCATCTGGCGCAACGATAAATGCATCGCGGATACCCGCTAGGCTTTTGATTTCGGCTTCGTTAAAACTAAGCGCAACACCGCCAACTCTCGGGCATCGGGTATAGGATGCATACTTCATATCAGGCACATCGACATCAATACCGAATTGAGATTTTCCCGTGGCGATAACGAGGTTATCAACACTACCGACAGAGGTACCAATGATGGTGTAGGACCGAGGGTCTTTGAAAGAAAGGTTTTCAGGGTCTGGCACTGGTTGACGCACAGCCAACGCTGCTAACTCACCAAAGCTGAGGCTTTGGCCGGATATATGTACAACTCGACTATCTATTGCTTGCAAGTCCTGCCGCTTGACTTCCATTGATTCGGACGCTGCGCCAACCAACATCTCACGGGCGGACGCGCCCATTTTTCGCATTAGATCAAAGCTTCGGGGAATTGTTGTAGAACCACCTGCACCTTGCAGACCAAATTTACTTGAATCTATCGGCGCTTGCAGGACAACCACATCCTCCCATTTGGCGCCCATTTCCTCAGCAATAATCATGGGTAATGACGTTTTAATACCCTGCCCCATTTCAGCATTAGCGGAATAGATTGTTATCGTTCCATCCGATGCAATCTGAACATAGACGTTCAGCTCTTTCGAACCAATCAGTGTACCGAGTTCTTGAGCAACCAGCGCAGATGGCAAGGTCATCTCTAACATTAAGCCTCCGCCTGTCAGCGCTGAGACTTTTAAAAAGTTGCGACGGTTGATTTGACTAATTTTCATTCGCCTACTCCTTCTACCAAACCTTGGTCAGCCGAAGTATCCGCATTATAAAACAAGGCGGCAGAATGTATCGCTTTACGTACTCTTATGTAGGTACCGCAACGGCAATAGTTACCCGCCATGGCTTTATCAATTTCATCATCGTTAGGCTGACTATTCGTCGACAGCAGTGCCGCTGCGCTCATAATCTGGCCCGCTTGGCAGTATCCGCATTGAGGCACATCATGCTCAATCCACGCGCTTTGCAAAGGATGCAATCCATCGTTCCCAGCCAGCCCCTCGATCGTTGTGACGGGCCCCGACACAGCAGACACAGGCAGCACACAAGAACGCATTGCGACGCCATTTATATGCACGGTGCAGGCACCACATTGCGCGATACCACAACCAAACTTAGTCCCCGTTAACTTAAGCTTATCCCTCAATACCCACAGCAGCGGCATTTCTGGACTCGCATCAACATCTGTTTTTTCACCGTTTATTTCTAGTGTGTATTTGCTCATTGACTCATCGCTTCCTAAATCTGTTGTCGTAAATCTGTGGTCGTACACCTGTTGTCTTGCATCTACTGTTCTAAATTGTTGTTCAAAACTGACAGCTTCATGAACCCTGCGGATCAAACTCACGCCACTGTAATTGTTGGGCGCGACGATATCAAAGCTATTTCCGGTTTAATTAACGACAAGCAGGCAGCTAATTGCGCACCAATCTGGCGCTACATCAAGCTGGTGAATTGACAGAGATTTCAGTCAGCATTTTGTCCCTTGTATGGCCTGTGAGATAAACACTCTAAAGGCTAAACCGCTATAATCGCGCGTTTTGAAAAGTGAATGCACTATGCCCCACGCAATACGCCTTGGCGAAGAAACCGAATTCGAGATCTTCGGCCGCAAAATGACCGCAAAACTTTGGGGCAACCCGGCTGGCTACCCCACCCTGGCGATTCATGGCTGGTTGGACAATGCCGGCACCTTTGATCGACTGGCGCCACTACTGTCAGAGCTGAATATCATTGCCTTGGACCTTGCCGGTCATGGTAAATCAGACCATAGAGCACCTGGCGTTCAATACCATCATGGCGACTATGTACTGGACATCATGTCCCTTGTTGAGACACTAGGCTGGTCAACGTTCAATCTCATCGGTCATTCTATGGGTGGTCAAATTTCCAGCGTCATTGCTGCCACTTTCCCGGATAGGGTCAATCAAGCCTTTATGATCGATGGCTTCGCCGCAGAAGGCACATATTCAGATGAAGAGCGTGTCGCCGGCAACCGACAGGCAATTGAGAAAATGATTACCGGACATACGCGTCCTGCAAAAGTGTTCGAAGATACTCAGTCTATGGCGTTAAGAGTCACCCAAGCCACAGATCAAACGCTGGACGCAGCAAGTGTCCTCGTGAGCCGTGGCCACAAAATCGTCGATGGCGGTGTTTCATGGAGAACCGATCCACGCATTCGTTATCCTTCGTCTAACCGCTTCACACGAAACCAACTGAATATCATGCTGCAACAAAGCACTTCGCCTGCACTGCTGATCGTTGCCGAACAGGGCGACCGCTGGTACCAAGGGGAAGTCCCGGTCTCGGAGATACACCATCCAAACCTGACAGTTGTTCGGCTCGACGGGCCGCATCACATTCATCTGGAGGCTGACTACGTTAATCAAGTTGCAGATCTAGCGCGTGCTTTTTTTGAGTTAGACAAGGCTGATGATCGGACAGTCGAGCACAAGCAGGTTCTATCGGCTTAAGTTCTTTACAACTTACTGCCAACACAAAGTGACGCCACCATTGCATCTATTTCACTGGCCGGCGTCAAATCATAAGCCAGTTGTCGACCCATTTGCGTGATTGCTGCCGCCAGCACGACCACCGATCCTGTTACGCCAAGTGACGGCAACCGCCCACAAAAATATTTGTAGGGATCAACATCTTCAAACTCGCCGACCCGCGCTAAATAGCACTCTACCGGTCGGCCCTTTACTTTTGCTGGCCGGATTGCGTTCAACTTCACGATTGCGTGAGCGCGTATGGGTTCTTCTTTCAGTTTGAGTCGCCAAGCGGCAGCTCGAGGGCGGAGGTTAAAGTCAGAGACACACGTTTAAATTGAAAACATACTGACTGATCGTTAGTATCGAAAAATGACAATAGAAATTATAAATAAGATTATACCAACCCTAACACCCGGCGATCATCCCTATCTGAACGGTGCCTGGAAACCCTTATATGAAGAAGTGAACGCAACGGACTTAGAGGTCATAGGGAAAATCCCCAAAGACCTTAGCGGCGTTTACATCCGCAACACTGAAAACCCCGTTCATGACGCCATTGGCACCTATCACCCATTCGATGGCGACGGCATGCTGCACGCGATGTCGTTTCAACATGGCCAAGCCACCTACCGAAACCGTTTCATTCGCACCAAAGGCTTTGTCGCAGAACAAGCTGCTGGACATGCAATATGGAGTGGGATTTCCGGTAACCCTAAAAAATCCTTGCAGCAAGGCTGGGGCGCAAGGGGTTACATGAAAGATGGATCTTCGACGGATGTGGTAGTGCACGGCGGTGAAATCCTTGCGACGCATTACATGTGCGGCGAAGGTTACCTGCTTGATCCATATACGCTTGAACAATTTGGCACCGCACCTTGGGCACCAGCTGAAGGCATTTCAGCGCACCCCAAGGTAGATCTCGAAACGGGCGATCTACTGTTTTTCAACTACTCGAAACAAGCACCCTACATGCACTACGGGGTGGTTGGACCCGACAGGAAATTGAAACACGTGATACCCATTGAACTGCCTGGACCGCGGCTACCACACGATATGGCATTTACGAAAAACTATTCCATTCTGCCTGACATGCCACTTTTTTTAGACGAAGAGTTATTAAAAGCGGGCATTCATGTTCCGGTATTTCACCCGGATGTACCGACCCGTTTCGCCATCGTGCCGCGCTTTGGCTCAGTCAACGAAATACGCTGGTTTGAAGCTGACCCAACCTTCGTGTTGCACTGGAGCAACGCTTATGAACTGGGCAATGAAATTATTTTAGAGGGTTATTTCCAAGAAAACCCCGATCCTGCTCCTTTGCAGGTGCCAGGCGTCGACCCAAGACTTGGAAAGCTGATGGCGACGATTGATGAGCATTCATTTAAGCCCAAGTTACACCGCTGGCGCTTTAACCTCGATACCGGTAAAACCACAGAAGAACATATCGATGAGCGGTATCTGGAATTTGGCACAATTAACCAGCACTACGCAGGCGTGAAGTCGCGCTATCTTTATTCCACAACTACCGAGCCGGGTTGGTTCCTATTTAACGGCATCGTCAAGCACGACTTGGATACCGGTGACTCATCAAACCTTTATCTTGGGGACAACCGTTATGGTGGTGAGGCGCCTTTTGCAGCAAAGGTCGGCGCACAATCAGAAGACGACGGGTATCTCATCTCGTTCGTAACAGACCTGAATCAGAACCGCTCTGAGTGCATCATTGTGGATGCAAAAAATATCGAAGCGGGTCCAGTTTGCACAATTGTGCTACCTCATCAAATCTCCAGCGGGACTCACGCAACATGGGCTTCACATGAGGAGATCGCAGAATATCGCTAAACTAAGCTTTGCTGCGACGTGCACCTGAGACAATGCCTGACACAATGCCTGACACACTATAAGTCCATTCAATCAACAACGGGCTTATGTTGATCTGTTGCAGGTTGCCTTGATCGATTTTTCGATCGGGTTTCCACCTTCAACGCTAAAACGACAACCGCTGCTATTAGGTACAGTACTAAAAACGTCAGCGATGCCGGCCGATAACTGCCCGTAACATCATATACCCAGCCGGCAAAAGGCGTACCTGCCAAATGTAGAACCGCCATTGGCGGTCTCATCGCCCCTAAAACACGACCAAATGACTCTCGCCCAAAGGCTGCGCCAACGACCGCACCCTGCATCGGTACAACACCTCCCATACCAAAACCAAAGAAGCATGCTCCAATCAAAAATGCTAAATGACCCTCCATAAATACCATCATGAGTTGGCCGACAAACTGAAACCCAATACCCAACCAAAGTGCATGACGCACATCCCATCGATCAACCAGAGCACCAAAGATAAGCTTGCCCATAATGCCGAATCCGGCGGTTGCCGAGGCGATACCCGAAGCAGCAACTAACGACAGTCCGCTGTCAGTAAGCTTGGGCACCATATGAATCAGCGTTGCACTTTGAATGCAGAACAGCAGGCCAATAACCGTCAATAGCACCCAGAAATTTGGCTGACTCAAAAAGTCGCGGGTGCGCAGAGGCGGCTTGGGCGGCGGTAACGAATCCTTTTCTGTCGCACCATCGGGCAGTAATCCGACGTCTTCGGGTCTCGAAATGACAAGCCGCAGCACAACCGGCACAACCACCAGAAAGGTAATCAGACCATAGGTCATAAAGGCTTCACGCCAACCAAATGTCGCGATGATCCAAGCACTAATGGCTGGCATGATCACCCCGGAAACCGAAATACCCGTTGCCGCTATACCCAGCGCTGAACCTCGTTTCAAAACAAACCAATTACTGACAAGTTTTGAGGTCGCCAGTTGCCCCATCGCGCCGGCACCAAAACCGACAAATACGCCGAGCACAAGATAGAACTGCAGAGGCGTCTGAACGAGGCCCAGCAACCCAAAGCCAGTACCCATTGAAATTGCGCCACAGGCCATCACATTCTTAAGCGGGAATCGATCCAACGCCCGACCGATAAAAGGTGCTAAAAGCGCACCGACACCTTGCGTGACTGTCACGCCAATCGACACGCCAAAACGAGAATCGCCGAATTCAACCGCGATAGCCTTGAAGAAAATACCGTAGGAATAAAAAAAGAAGCCGACCGCAATAAAGTCGACCAGAAAGGCAACCGCAACCATCCGCCACCCCAGAAAAAGAGTGGCATTATTACGTCTTAACAAATAGGACAGCATGGGGACTCGAGCCAAAAATAATGCGCCACTATACACGCTTCAATTTGTCGCATTGGCGTTAAGTACTAATTCACTTGCACGCTTCAGCTATCGAACAACGTCACCCGCGGCCACGATTGGTTAATAACTGAGCTCTGCTCGCGCGCGCCTCACGCGATCACAGTTTGTTTCACTTCTAGCTATTATTGACTGTGGTATTCGAGTTGCAGAGCAATGCTCTGTGGCTTATTGGCCAAAAAAAAGCCAAATAAGTGCAATAGTCATGATAGTGATCTACAATACCTTCTTAGACTTCTAACTAAATATCGTCCAGGGGGATGAATGTTCCAAAAAAAGCAACTTCACACAGCCATATTGGCCGCACTTGCCGTTTCAGGCTCAACAGCGGCAACTGCAGAAATTGAAGAAATTGTGGTTACGGCAACCAAAAGATCCGCAAGCACACAGGACGTTCCCGTTGCTGTCACAGCACTGGGCGAACAAACGCTGAAGGACTTTGGTATCTCGAATTTCGCAGACTACCTCATCAACTTACCCGGCGTCACTGCTGGCGGCAGCGGCCCAGGACAAAACACCGTCTATATTCGCGGCGTCGCCTCGACCACACCAAACCTGACAACAGCGGGTGTTGCGGGTCTAGCACCCAACGTCGCGCTCTACCTTGATGAGCAGCCTCTTTCGCAGCCCGGCCGTAATCTTGACGTTTACACAGCAGATATGAACCGTGTTGAAGTGCTCAAAGGACCACAAGGCACCCTTTTTGGTGCAAGTTCTCAAGCAGGTACAATCCGCCTCATTACTAACAAGCCGGATCCTTCCGCTCAATATGCAAGCGTAGATTTTGGAACGTCTTTCACCAAAGGTGGTGAAATGAGCAACAACATCGAAGCGATGGTCAATATACCCGTATCCGATGCGCTGACCTTTCGTGGTGTGGTTTACGTCGACAATCAGGGCGGATACATCGATAACGTCGCGGGTACCCGTGATCTGCGTAGTTCAGGCCGCTTCCGTGATGCTGGCACAGTACGCGCTAATGGTGAGCCCGTGTCGCTAGCTCGCGCTGGCATTCAGACCGCCGATAGCCTCCAAGCGCGATTCGACGCTGGAGACACGTTTAACGCGGGCAATTCAGTCGATTTAAGTGGAGTAGACTTTTTAGAGGCGAACAACTCAGGTTTGGTTGAAGATGACTTCAATGAAACAACCTACGCCGGCGCTCGACTTTCTATGCTGTGGGATATCAATGAAAACTGGTCCTTACTTGCCGGTGTCGCATCCCAAGATATTGACTCAGAGGGCGTCTTCTTCGCTGACCCCGACCTAGGTGACTATGAAATTCAGCGTTTTGAAGATGACAGCATCGAAGACAAATACGACAATTACAACTGGACGCTGACAGGTCGCGTTGGCGAACTCGAGGTACTTTACACCGGTGCATACACTGATCGCGAAACCAATCAGCGCGTCGATTACACCGATTACATGTATGTCGGCCAGTACTTACCCTACTATATATGCGATTCTTCCGTAAGCTATCCTGAGTACAACTATAGTGATCCAAAGCCGGGACTAACAAACGGTACGCCGGGCGGTACCTGCCAAGCCCCGAACCTTTTTGTTAAAAGTGAAACAGAGTTAAAAGTATCGACGCATGAAATTCGCATCACAACCAATGAAGACAGCCGCATTCGTGTTACAGCTGGTGCATTCTACAGTGATCTCGAGTTAACAGAGAAAAACGACTTTACCTACCCAGGTTCAGTTAGCGCTTCTATTTTTCCTGGCTTTGGTGCTCCGCAAGCCGGTTTCTCGCCAGGCTTTCCATTCCCTAATGCGTACAACTCTGATGCAGGACCATTTCCAGCAGACGTCATTTTCAGGAATGACATTCGTCGTACCGATGAACAGATGGCCTTCTTTGGCGAAGTCACAGTCGATATCACTGACAAATTTGCTGTGACCGTTGGTGGTCGTTATTACGATATTGAAGTCGATTTCGAAGGTGGTGCTAATGGCCAATTTTGCCAAGGATACCAGCCTGAGAATAACCGTTTTGGCACCAATATAGATGACCTCTATGACGGCGATGGTTCCTTCACCTTTATCGGTGATTGTAGCAGCGGAGGTAACATCACCTTTACTCAAGGCCAAAGTTTCGATGAAATCAAGACCATTTTGCAGGCAGCTGACCCTTACAGCGTAGGCCGTGGTGACTTCGCAAGAATTCCAAACGCGATCAACGATGGAGAGATTCAGGGTATTGTGAACGCATTGAGTGCACCGGACAAAGCCGAGAACTCAGGCTCCATCTTTAAATTTACCGCTTCTTGGACGCCAAGTGACAACGCCCTACTTTATACGACTATCTCGGAGGGCTTCCGACCCGGTATGTTGAATCGACCCGGTGGTTCACCTGGACCTGCTGGCTCGAATTATTCAGTGCCTTTTGAGCTAGACACGGATGATGTGACCAACTACGAAATGGGCTGGAAATTAGACTTATTTGATTACTCAGTGCGTTTCAACGGCAGTGTCTTCTTTGTAGAGATTGAAAGCATGCAAACAACCATTTTCGATCCGAGCATTTCAAACTTATTCTTCTCAGACAACGCAGCAGATGCTGAGGTAATGGGATTTGAAGGTGATGTCACGTGGGTACCGGCTAGTATCGAAGGTTTGACGTTGAACGCGGCTTTCTCGTTTCTCGATACAGAGATTACGAAAGTCTTAACGCCAACAGACGATGTTCGCAAAGGCGATGAGCTTGCATTTGCGCCAGAATTTCAGGGTAACCTGAGCGCGCGCTATCAGTGGCAACTTGACTCAGGCCTAACCGCTCACGTCATGCCACACGTTTCGGCTTCTTCAGAGTCTTATAGTGACGTCATCACCATTAATCGCGATGAGATAGATGGCTGGGTGATGGTCGGCTTTACTGCAGGGGTGAGCGGCGCAAATTGGTCCGCAGAACTTTTTGGCGACAATGTGTTTAACGAGCAGGCTGAACTAGCGCGAAACTTTGTTTTCGACGTTCAACGTGTCACGTACGCACGACCAGCAACTTACGGTGTCAGAGTTTCTTACGACTTTAACTAAGCGTAACGTTTAATCTAGCATCACGTCGAACGCCCCTTTATGGGGCGTTTTTTTACGCCAATGATTTTTATTGGTATGAAGTCATGAATTCGTATAATGCTGAAGCGAAAAGTCTTTAGGGGAATTACATTAAGCAAGATCAAGTCAACCTTACAGAAATACAGCAACTGATTACTGGTAAGCAGTTCGAACAAGCCGTTGCCCAGCTCGATGACCTGCTCAGCACTGCACCCGACCATGTCGACGCACTCTACATGCGCGCAGTTTGTATGCGTTACTTAGGCAATCACGACGAAGCCTTAGCGACGCTCACCAGACTACAAAAAGACAACCCTTTATTCAGCCGTGCGTTTCAGGAAGAAGGGCATTTACAGATGGCCCGTGTCGACTACGATGCGGCCTTAAAAGCTTATCAACAAGCAACACGCCTTAACCCTGCCCTGCTCGCCAGCTGGAAGGGTCAGTTGGCAATCCATAGCGAACAGAGAAATCTTGTCGCTGTCAATCAGATAAAACCGCAGCTTGAACGGCTCGGCCAATTACCCAGGCCCTTATTAGCAGCCATGGATCTGGTTGCCCAAGGTAAGCTGATACGCGCTGAGGACATCTGTCGACAGTTTCTCCAAAAAGCACCACAGCACATTGAAGGTATGCGAGTGCTTGCTGATATTGGCATAAAACTCGGCGTGTTAGACGACGCTGAGTTCTTGCTTGAAAGCGCCGTATTAATGTCACCCAATCATGCGGAGGCGCGCATTGAGTACATCGAAGTTTTACGCAAACGGCAAAAGTTCGACATGGCGCTGATGGAAGCAGATAAGCTTCTTGCGACTAACCCCGCCAACCCTCAATTCCAATCGCTGTATGCGATTGTTTGCATGCAAACAGGCGATTATACCCGCGCGCTTACGTTTTTTGACCGCATTCTATCCGTTGTACCAGCGGATGCTGGAACACTAACCTCCAAGGGACATGCGCTAAAAACAATCGGCCAAACAGACAATGCCGTTGCCTCTTATAGACAAGCCATCGATCATCATCCCGATCACGGCGAGGCTTATTTTTCTTTGGCCAACCTCAAGACGTACAAATTTAGTGATCCTGAACTCAAAATGATGCAAGAACAGGAAGACAACCCTCTAAGCACTCCGTTGGACCGAACCCACATCAAGTTCGCGCTTGGCAAAGCGTACGAAGATCGACAGGAGTTTTCGTTGTCTTTCGACCAATATGCTCAAGGCAATGCGCTTAAAAAAGGTCAATCTCGTTACGCCACAGATCAGATGCTCGAGGAGTTTGAGGCACAGAAACGTGTTTGCACCTCGTCGCTACTCTCGCGCCGAGACAGAGCAGGATTCGATGCACCGGACCCGATCTTTATCACGGGCCTGCCACGTGCAGGGTCAACGCTACTAGAGCAGATACTTGCGTCACATAGCCAAGTTGACGGAACGCTAGAACTACCGAACATTATCGCCCTTTCTCATAGCCTCAGACGTGGCGATCGAGGATCCGCGAAGAGCACATATCCTGACTTACTGAGCCAATTAACCGACCAACAACTCAGAGACATGGGTGAGAAATACCTGCAAGACACAAAGATGCATCGCGCTGGCGCGCCCTTCTTTATCGACAAGATGCCAAACAACTTCCGCCACATTGGATTAATAAAACTCATACTGCCCAATGCAAAAATCATCGACGCGCGCCGACATCCAATGGCTTGTTGTTGGAGTGGCTTTAAGCAACTGTTCGCCGAAGGCCAAGAATTCACCTATTCTTTAGAGGATATCGGCCATTACTATCGGGGTTACATTGATTTAATGGATCACTGGCATAAAGTTTTACCCGGCGAAATTCTGACGGTACAGCACAGCCAAGTAGTCGATAATCTTGAAGATGAAGTTAGACGAATTCTCGATTTCTGCAACTTACCTTTCGAACAATCCTGTGTCGAATTTCATAAAACAGAACGAAGCATTAGAACGCCCAGTTCAGAACAGGTTAGACAGCCAATATTTCGTGATAGTATTGACGCTTGGAAAAATTACAATGAATGGCTTGACCCTTTGAAGGAGTCCCTAGGAAGCGACATACGAGAAAGTTACAACATCGTATGAGACAACCCTAAAAATACCTATGAAAGATTATGATGAAATACTGGTCGCACTGCGGCGAATAACGCGTGCCATTGATCTTCATTCCAAAAGCCTTCAAAAGAAAACCGGCCTGACGACGTCACAATTGCTCGTGATGGAAATCATCAACAAGTTGGGTAGTCCGTCACCTAGTACGATCGCCAGAGAGATGGTTTTGTCACAAGCAACCGTCACTACGCTGCTGGATAGACTCACAAAAAACCAGCTTGTTGTACGTGTTAAAAGTGATCAGGACAAACGGTCGGTCGCAGTTGATCTGACGGAACGCGGCAAAGAATTGGTGAGCCATGCGCCCGAACTGCTGCAGGCAGGTTTCTTGAATGAATACCGTAAACTGCCAGACTGGCAGCGAAACTCTCTGATAGCATCCCTGCAACAGATTGCTTATTTGATGGACGCGGAACAACTGGACGCGTCGCCGATTCTCGATACCGGTGAGCTGCATCCACCCACAGACCAAGCCTCCTAGCGCACAACCGATTGGCTAAACATCCGCATTAATTTACTCGCAGATTAATACCAGAACTGGCGGAAACGGTCATAGAAACAAAACCAAAAGGATTAAGCGATATCTCATACTGGGCCGTTTAAACGACTTCACGCCGAGACGGCGAGTCGCCAAGACTATGGCGTAAACTTGGGTTTCTATTTTCTATTCTTCAGCCAAGGATTAACCGGTTTATTTCCATCGGTCGAACGACGACCTGTCGATTCTCTTGCACTCTTTTTAACAAAGTCCAAGATAGATATAGGCACTTCTTTGACAGCTTTGAACGCTTCATTGTCCCGTCGTCCAATGAGCTGACCTAATCGGCTCTCTATCGCACAAAGTCTTTTGAAATCATCATTGGAAACTAACGATACAGCTTCACCGCTGGCACCCGCCCGACCGGTACGACCTATACGATGGATGTAATCATCAGCATCATCGGGTAAATCATAGTTCACTACACGTTCAAGATTATCGATATCAATCCCCCGTGCCGCTATGCCTGTGCCAATGAGTATGGGCAGCTCACCCGACTTAAACTCAGCCAAAATTTTTGAGCGATTGGCCTGGCTTCTATCACTGTGTATAGCCTCAGCATTTATACCGCGCTTTACAAGCTGGCTGGCCAACTTGGCGGCGCCATGCTTTGTACGAATAAAAACCAGCGCCTGCGTCCACTGATGCTCGCTAATCAGATGGCTTAGCAGCGCTGACTTATTGTGCTTATCAACCGTCACTAACCATTGGGTAATTTTCGGCGCGGACGCCCAATCATTCTCAAAGGAAATTTCAACTGCATTTTCGATGTTGGTGTCGGCCAAGCGTCGCACATCATCTGACATCGTGGCTGAAAGCAGCAGGTTCTGTCTTTGCTCAGGTAGACGCTCAATGATTTTATTAATGTCGCCAATAAAACCCATGTCGAGCATTCTGTCGGCCTCATCCAAAACCAATATTTCTAGCTCATCAAAATGTAGTGCTCGTTGGTGAATCATGTCCAGCAGCCGACCCGGCGTGGCAACAAGGATATCAACACCCTCTATAAGCTGCTGTTTTTGCTGCTCCGTGTCTACGCCGCCAAACATCGCCATGGATACCACGTCCAGATGTCTCGCATACTGACGAATACTCTCTTGAACCTGCACAGCAAGCTCGCGGGTCGGTTCGATTATCAATGCACGCATTCGCTTGGCTCGGCGTTTACGCTCACCCTTTAGCCGCTCGAGAATAGGCAGCACAAAACCGGCAGTTTTTCCCGTTCCTGTTTGTGCTGATGCAACAACCGATCTGCCGGCCAGTATTTCAGGAATTACCTTCGCTTGAATTGGCGTGGGTGCCGTGTACCCCTGCTCGAGGACGGCTTTCAAAATAGGTTCGCATAATCCAAGCTTAGAAAATGTCATTGTGAATCTCGTAAAGGATAGAGAAAATACAGGAGAGGCTAATGTCAGTATCGACGAATATTTGGCTGCATAGTATGCATTAATGTAATTATTGGCAAATTAGAATAAATGGCACCAGCGTAAAGTGACAATCAGTTACAATGACTTTCGCGATTAACCCCGAACAGTTACCCACCAATGGCACTTACCTCTTCACCTAATGATATTTCACCCGCCGCCGAAGCTTACGTTTGGGGGTTCCCCTTGGTGTCAGTCCACCGTACACGCTCATTACTGTGTTCGAAGACCGATACAGGTACTATTAATCATATTGACGATCTTGCGACGCCCGACGACCGTGCCATCGTTGTGCCAAATAACGACACACTGTACTCATCTGCCTGGTATGACTTGGGACAGGGCGACCTGACTATTAACGTACCGCCTATGGATCATCCTGGCAGATACTGGAACGTCATGATCCTAGACGCTTACACACACGTCGCCTATGTTTGCCGTCGACATCACGGTGTGGCAGGCACGCGTGTCCGCGTCACATTTGACCCGATGACACCACCCGCAAACGATGACAGCCATGTTGTCACTATTGGCACACCCACGGCATGGGTCATTATGCGCGTATTGGTTGAATCGCCCGAAGATATCGCCAAGGCACGTTCGTTACAGCATGGCATTACGGTTACAGCACCCTCATCTCATCCAAACGAACGCACTGAGCGCGCAGGTCGTGCGACAGCGATTGGAAAAACCGGCGCTGATTTTTACTCAGAATTGAAACGCTATACGGAAATCGATCCTCCCGCGCCCTGGCACCCGAAACTCTCTGCCGCAGCACAGGCGATCGTTGATGACCCTTCTAGTGTGTCATCGGAACAACTGATAGCAGGCGTCGCAGAAGGCGAGAAACTTATTATTGGCCGAAACAACGCAGGCAATGTGCAAAAAAATGGCTGGACCACGGGCCGAGGTGCCACTGGCTCTGGTGGCGACATATTGAAACGCGCAGTCGGTGCAAAGTTTGGGCTTGGTGGACATCAAGCGATAGAGAATAGATCCTACATCGCTCAGCACGATGCAGTGGGAAACCGTCTTGACGGGTCCCAACCACTCCTGTTGAAATTCCAAGCCAACGCGATGCCACCCTGTCATGCATTCTGGTCGTTAACAGCCTACGGTACAGATATGTATCTGGTTGAAAATGAAATTAATCGCTGGTCTATCAGCGACCGTACACCAGGCCTTGTTTACGATGATGATGGTAGCCTGACGATTCACATCAGCGCTGCTCGACCAGCGGAGATAGCCAATTGGCTACCGGTACCGAACGGTCCTTACATAATGGGAATGCGAGTTTATGAAGGACATGATGACGTCATTGAATGCCAATGGTTCCCCCCCTCCCTTGCTGTCCTGTGATCGAATCAGGCATTGGCATTCAAAACTCACTTAGAACAGGATATTCATGCTGACATTTGGCGTTAAATTGGCCTATTGGATTGGCCAACTTGCAGAAGGGCTCAAAAATAGCGCCTTTAGCATACTGCTATTGTTTTACTTCAATCAGGTTTTAGGTGTGTCTGGCACACTGTGTGGTTTAGCGTTATTTATCGCGACGCTGATCGACGCGGTGACGGATCCAATGATGGGCACTATTTCAGACAACTGGAAATCAAAACTCGGCAGACGTCACCCTTTCATGTACGCCTCCGCACTACCGTTGGCGATTAGTTTTTACTGTCTGTTTAACCCGATGGTAACCGGCGAATTTCACCTATTTCTATGGCTACTCACCTTCACGGTGTTAACACGCATTTCGATGACCTTGTATCATGTTCCCCATCTAGCACTGGGAGCGGAGTTAACATCCGACTTCGATGAACGCACGACGATTGTTGCTTACCGCATGGTCTTCGGCATCAGTGGCTGGTTGATCGTGGCTGGCTTAGGCTTTGGCTATTTTTTTGCAGCTACCGACGAATACGCAAACGGGCAGTTGAACCCGGCCGCGTACCCAACGTTCACATTGATACTCAGTATCGGTATGTTTTTGTCGATTATGGTGACCTCCTACGGAACACGCTCCTTGATACCACATTTACCGGGGCCAGTGCCGGGCAGCGACAGCAAAATTCTTCAGGTATTTGAGGACTTACAACAAGCCCTTCGCAACCAATCATTTCGCGCGCTGGTACTGGCGTTCATCATGGTTTCCGTACCTGTTGGCATTGCCGCGGCTCTTGGGCTTTACGTGAACACATTTTATTGGGAATTGGCGCCGTCTCAGTTGCCCCTCGTGTTACTTTCCCAGTTCATTGCGACGTTAATTGGTTATGTCCTGTCACCCTTGATAGGCAAACGCTGGGATAAAAAAGTGGTGCTTATTGCGGGGGTTTCGCTTTGGGCTATGGCAACTGCTGCGCCTTATCTGTTGCGATTCGCGGGCTTGTTCCCAGATGTGCCTACGATGGGTTCATTGGCATTGTTGATCTTTTTTGCTTTTATAGCCGGCACCGGTATTGCACAGTTGATTGTCGCCATCAGTTCGATGATGGCGGATGTTGCCGATGAGCATCGTCTCGTCACCGGCAAGCGCAACGAAGGTGTATTTTTTGGCGCGTTTGCCTTCACTAACAAAGCTGCCGGAGGTTTAGGCAGTGGCATTGGCGGCGTGCTGCTCGATGTGATTTCGTGGCCTAGGGGTGATCACATCAAAACGGCACAGGACATTCCTGGTGATACCTTGTTTCAGCTTGCGGTTATCGGCGGCCCGATGGTTGCCTTATCGTTTATACCCTTCTACTACGCCATCAGGGCATACAACCTGGATCGCAAGCGACACGCTGAGATTCTTGAGGCTTTAAAATAGCGTTGCTGCTCAATCATCGCAAATTCAAAAAAGGCTGCAGACTAAATGTAGAGGTTTAGTTCTGCCGCTCTCTCGAACCTCTATCGGATTACGTGTACTCTCAACCATGATGAAATGCTGCATGAGGATATTGATAACATGAGTTCTATTCCGACCGAATTCGACCCAGCCTATATTGCTTCGAAGGCAAGCGCAGAATCCCAGATGTATCGCGCCGAACTGTCCGCCAAAGATCCAATGAAATCCGTGCTTGAAAGTAATCCGGAGATCTACTTCGTGCCGCCAAAACGAAGCAGTGAATGGGGCCAATGGGCATTCAAACCCGGCGCCTACTACGACACCACAATTGGCGCCAAACATGCCTATTGGAATGATAAAGATTTACCCAAGGCGACCAAAGACATCGAACGCCTGCGGTCCGACATGCTGACATGGGGTTATTGTAAAATTGAGGACGCACTAAGCGCTGATCAAGTCGCCATTATTAAACAGCGAGTCTTGGACCAAGCAGAAGGCGAGCGATTGGCAGGCATCGCTCAGAAAACCCCCAGCGGCCAAAACATCAATTGTTGCGTTAACAAAGGACAGTGTTTTGAAGGGTTAATTGAACACGATCCCTCCGTGGTCCAAGGCGGCCCCCTCTTGGAACAGTTAGTCACCGAAGCGTTAGGTGAGAATTGGATTTGCACGTCTCTGATTGCCTCCATCTCTCTTCAAGGCGGCGTGCCTCAAGCATTGCATCAAGATCAAGATATTGCACTTGATTCCAGAAGCCCGCTGACGATCAACATACTAACGCCGATTACCGACATTGATGAAACCAACGGCGGCACGCTAGTGATCCCCGGCAGCCATCTGGTTTTGTCGGACGCTGTGAGAAATCAAAAGCCCGTTGGCAAACTGCCACCGGCGATCAATATCGATGCCAAGGCAGGCACCATGATTATCACTGACGGTCGCCTGTTGCACAGCACCGGTATCAATCACACAAAAACCCCACGCATCGTCATGCTTAATGGCATGCAACACCCTCTTATAAGACAACAGGAAAACTGGATGTTGTCCGTCAAGCCCGAAGTCATTCAGCGGGCGAGCCCAAAACTGCTGCAGCGTATGGGTTATCAGGCAACAAACGCCGCACAAACAAACGAAGGACACGGCTTTGGCGCCAGTGGCTCCCTGCAGGAAGCCAGTGGCTCAATCGTCGATTTTCGACTTGCTGCAGACAAGGGTGAATACTTACGCGTGGGGGAATTGGGTCCGAACTCGTCGAAAGAAGATCTAAACACCGCCTTCACCCTGCGCGATGTCGTGACAAAAGCCAGAGCGGGAAACCGCAGTGCACCCGTGGGTATCGGCGGAACAAAAATTAACCCTTAGTGAGGCTTCGACAGCCGTCATTACTAGCGCAGTAACAATCCCGAACGACGACCGAAGAGAATTTCTGTTCTGGATGGGGTAACCGCATTAAAGTAAACATACATTTGTTTTGAACATTACTGCGCTGTGTTCGCATTGAATCAAATTAGGTGTTTAACGCCTAATGGAACGCCCATTGCGCCTTTTTCAAATACTCCCCAGGCCCTTGTAAGCATGTTTTAGCACCCATTGAGCCCTTGCCAAAACCTTTTCTTTCCACTCATCGTTATCGCAATAAAGCGCATCTCTTATCGCCTGCTTACCTTGTCGCCAACGGTCGGTGTCGGGCGTTTCATGTAGATTGATCCAGTTATCGAATCGCATCGAGGACAACACCTCCGCACCGCTGACCGTGCCATACTCAATCGCGATACCGGTTAGTTTATCGGCGGGCATCGCATCGAGAAACGCAAAACACATCATACCCGTTAGCTCAGCCGACGTTGATGAGCCGTCTTGAAAGCTCGTCACCTCGTCGTTGTACCAGCCTTGGGCACGTTCATAGGACTGCTTGAAATCACCATTTAAAATAAGCTCACCAACGCCGTTGGGTCCGAGCCCCGTATGAAAGTCCAGCAAAGCGACGTGTTCTTTTTTCAAACAATACTGATTTACAATGCTTCGCAACATTGTGTTCGACCAACTTGGCTTAATGCCGCCAAAAAACACACCATCCGGGTGCGTGTGCTGACCACCGGAGATTGCATTTTGTAAGGCACCGGCACCGTGCTCACTGCGATAGATTGCCAAGCCTTTGTTCGCTTGTTTGACGGATTCTGCCGTCCAGTCCTGCGGTACTAAAAGATAATGTATGTCTGCATAGCCTATGTTGTCTGGATAGGATTTATCGTGATCAACAAAATTGCGATTAAGATCGACGTTATCCTCGGTGACTCTGCGTACATTCGCAAAGCCGTAACAATTTAGTGCATGCACCATGACCACGCAGGTGTCATCGGCACGTTGTTGTATCAACCCTTGCTGCAGATAAGCGATTTGACAACCAGAGCCACAAAACCCTTCGTTGCCATGTGTGCCAGAAACGATCATGAGTATCTTTGGCGACGCCGGGTCACCAAAGACGGCAACATCCGTATAGATATCCTGCCCATTAGGACCTGCACCGTTTGGATTGCGATGAGATTCTATCACTGCGCCGGATTTGTTTGCGGCGGCCAAGAACTTGTCACGGGCTTCAAAATAATTGTCGGAGAAGTATTGCGTAACCATATATAGACCCTTTTCATTACCCTAGATAATACAGCGATCATCAAGTAAATGGACCTATAACTGGCCTTTGTTAACCCACGCCGCTCATTCGAACCTCTCACTCAAACAACTCACTCAAAGGACGGCGCCGGTCACATTCATTTCGACTACAGCGCGAACAATACCGACAGCGATTATCGCCGACCTTGTTTGAACAGCGGTGTTGTGCCATTTCCTGACCTAGAGGACTTGTTCGATTTCGGTTTTTGGATGCCTCTAATGCGATCAGCAAAATCGAGAAATACTTCTTTGATGGATCGTTTGATTTTGATCGCGGCCGCACCGAACATCACCAGCCCCTCAACAATGACAACAGGTGCGTGGCTGCCCCTGTTTGACGGCGCACTATTATCAGTGCCACCGAATATTGAGATGATTTTAGAGACCGTATTAATGTCTTCTCTAACGTAGATAGTGGCGCCGCCAAATAACGTCGTTGTTTACAATGGTTTACGAATCAATTTTTCCTGTTGTTAGTCTATTTAGTCATTGCAGCGCGAGATTGTTCAAGAACATATCAACGTTTTGCCTATGGCAAATTTCAGATACGTTTGTTGTGGGCACCATCGCGACAGAACCTTCCTTTAGCGACCAACACATTTCTATCACAGCACCTGCACCGCTTACGTTCCAATATATGACTTTGATAACAGCATTTTAATAAGTACACGTTCACATGAACACTTCCGCAACGGACCTCTCATCGGCTAGAGTGTCTTGGATACTTTTACGGAGCAAAGTTCTTGATAAACCCACACTCGACTGCCCTGACATTACTCTTAATCGTCGCACTCGCGGGTTGTTCTAACACGAATACGTCGTCAGATGATTCCAGGCAAGATTTAGAAGCGGTTGCAGATGACGGGGACCTGTCTGCTTTTTTTCTCGCAGCCAAGAACAATGCAAGAGCTGAAATCACAACCATTGAAGCGATCAATGCGGTATTACGCCCCTATGATCGGATCTATCGTCCGGCGGGCGACGGCCCCTTTCCTGCCATGCTGTTCTTTCATGGCTGTAGTGGAGCGACCATTGCCCATGAAGAAGATTGGGCGAGTTTCTACAACGATATCGGTGTAGTTCTGATTGCCGTGGATAGCTACACGGGCAGAGACATTGATTGGGAGGATACATGCAACTTTACCAAGATGACGCCTTGGGAACGCGCCGGTGATGTACTTGCGACGGTGGCCTATGCGCGCAAACTAGACTTTGTCGATGCTAACCATCTCGGCGTTACCGGGTTTTCTCATGGCGCTGCAACGGTTTGGACAACCTTGGTTTATGCATCAACTAAAACGCCGCCAATCAATCTACAAAAGTGGCCTGAAGATGGCCTTGCTGGCGTTCAACTGGCCCTACCGTTTTATGGTGGATGCAGCGAACGTTGGACAGTCCCGATGCCCACCATTAGCTTTCTGGCGGGTAACGATCGATATATCGATGCAACAACCTGCGAGCGATATGATGCCGCCAACCCGGATATGAACAAGTATGCGTCTTACAAAATATTCGAAGACGCGACGCATACCTTCGATCATTCAAAGCCGAACCAATCTAACATCGACGCCGGTTCTCGCTATGATGCTGAAGCAACGTTTACATCGCAGGGCATGATTTCAACAGCGATTAATCAGGTTATGCGATAAAGCATCATCTCCCACTTACAAATCGGTTTGCTAAAAGAGATCTGAGTAATGCACCTCAAAGAACTTCAAGGTCGCGACGAACAGTTGGCTTAGATTATTGACTACATTTAGTCAATCTTCGTCCGGCCGAAGCCTCTATTCTTCGTCTATGATCGATCATCCTACATTCGTAGACCAGCTCATATGGAGATCCTCTACTGTTCTCGTGGTCATGCTGTTTGTTTAAGCCAATTATTATGTAATTTGGGGCCATAAAAAACGATCACAACGATGAAAGCGGCACATAACAAAGCCCGCCAGAGGACCAAAACATCGCCTCTGCTCATTCCTCGGACCAGGCTTATCGGTTTTTTTTCAGTTTATGAATACATGCGCAAACGAACTACCTAATAATCCGCACAGGCATCTTTGAATAGCCATTAACAAAGTTGGACTCGACGCGCTCGACATCCCCAACAATTTCAATCTTTGTCCAGCGTGCTAGAATTTCCTGCCAGAGTATGCGCATTTGTAGCTCCGCCAAACGCATACCTAAACATCGGTGAACGCCAAAGCCAAAGGAAACGCTATTGCGAGCATTTGAGCGGGTGATATCGAAGGCATTCGCATTTTCAAACATCGACTCGTCACGATTACCGGAGTAGTACCACATAACAACTTTGTCACCTTTTTTAACGGGTTGACTGCCGATCATCGTATCTTCGATCACGGTACGACGCATGTGTGAAAGTGGTGTTTGCCACCGCACAACTTCCGATACCATATTATCAATCAATTCAGGCTTCTCACGCAGCAGATCCATCTGCTCGGGATACTGATGTAAAGCGTTGATGCTGCCGCTCATCGTGTTACGTGTGGTGTCATTACCACCAACAATCAATAGCATCAGGTTACCTAAAAACTCGGCATCCGGCTGATCTGCGGTGGCTGCATCCTGCGCAAGCATCGTAACAAGGTCGAGATTAGCGGGGCCATCTCTACGTTCTTCTTTTAGCTTCTTGAAGTATTCCAAACATTCCATCAATTCAGCAATACGCTGCTCCTGGCTACCAACGATTGGTGAATCCCCTTCAGCCACGGCGACATCCGACCAGCGAGTGAGTTTACGGCGATCTTCAAAGGGAAAATCGAACAAGGTTGCTAGCATCTGCGTGGTTAACTCAATTGAGACTGTGTCAACCCAATCAAACGCTTCACCGACAGGCAATGAATCGAGTAACGTTTGAGTGCGGCCGCGAATAATACTTTCAAAATTCTGCAGACTCGTTGGCGCGACGATCTTACTCACCGCTTTACGCTGTGGTCCATGTTCCGGCTGATCCATGGTAATGAAACTCTGCACGAAAAAGTCGCCATTCACATCACCAACATTGTCGTCATCAATCAAGATGCCACCATAATGGGCATCAGAGGAAAACTGTTGATGGTTTTTGTCGACCGCCATGATGTCTTTGTAACGCGTCACTGACCAAAAAGGACCGTAAGCACTTTCTTTACAGAAATGAACGGGTTGCTCCGCGCGCATTTGTTCGAAGTAAGGTAGTATTTTCTCTTGGCTAAACAATTTTGGGTCGGCGGGGTTTACGTCACTCAGTGCGGCGTTGCCGGACAATTGAATTGATTCGCTCATAACACTGATCCTTTTGCTATTATTATTATTGTTTAACTAGCGATCATTGCGGTGACGAAATTTCACGCGTTGTTGTTCGCATTACCGATGAAACTAGCACTTTCTTGGGGTAATAACCATAACTTAGCGCCGCCGTTGAAACCTCGCAGGTTGCTTATCGCGAGAAGGGCAATAGCGTTAAGCGAATATATAAACTCGAAAACACGATGCTGGTCCTTGTCGCTCATAAACTGCCTTACGCATGGAATTGAGGTATGAAACGAAGAGATTTCCTAATGGGTTCAGCCCTCGCACCCCTGATGCTGAACAACACCTATGGCGCAGCGCCCGTTAAGGTTCTTCTGGATACTGACATTGGCAGTGATATCGATGACGCTGTCGCCTTATCTTATCTATTGGTACAAAAACGTTGTCAGTTGCTAGGCATTACAACGGTCTCGGGTAAATCTACGCAACGGGCAATGCTTGCGAGCGCGCTGAGTCATGCGGCGGCAAGGGAGATTCCCATTTACCCTGGTGCTGAGAACCCTTTGATTATTCAACAGACTCAGCCAGAAGCACCTCAAAGTAAAAAACTGTCGATGTGGCCACATAAAAAAAACTTTGAGCAGGGGAAAGCCATCGCTTTCATGCGAAAAACAATCCGCGACAATCCAGGAGAAGTGACACTACTTGCGGTTGGTCCCTTCACCAACATTGCACTGCTGTTTATGGTTGACCCAGAAATACCAAAGTTACTGAAAGAGCTGGTAATAATGGGCGGCAAGTATTCCGACTACCCAACACCCTGGGGGCCGACAGAGTGGAACGCGATCGTCGATCCACACGCGACAGACATTGTGCTTCGCCAGCCAGATCTAAAGATCCGTGCATTCGGTCTGGATATCACATGGCGAGTGAGTATGACGCCAAAGGAAGTCGCACATAAGTTCGAGCAGAACACCCTACTACGCATTGTGCACGACTGGTCAAAGGTCTGGTTTGAGGAACGTGAACTGCTGCACTTCCATGACCCCCTTGCGGCGGTCGCGATTTTTAACCCTGAGGTTTGTCAATACACCAAAGGCAATGTGCAGGTTGAACTTGACGATGAGAAGCTGCTAGGTGTGACGCATTTTGAGCCATCAAAAAACGGTCATATTCGCGTTGCCACCGGTATCGATAGCACAATGTTCTTTAATAAATATTTTAAACCCTTCGGCATCAATGCTTAGCCGTCGGCAATCGAAGGTGCGGGCACAATGCCCTCAAGCGGCTGCATGTTCCTAACATTAAGCTCTATCAACACTGGCCCGCTCGCTTGCATTGCCTGAGACAGTCGAACATCAAACTCACCCACATCATTGGCGTACAGCCCCTTAACCCCCATGCTTTCAGCAAGTCGAACGAAGTCAGGGGTGAACAGCTCCGTCTCGTTAATGCGACCAAACTGTTTTGACTGTAAACCGCGCAACACGCCGTAGCCGCCGTCGTTAAAAATAATAATGACAATCGGCATTTGATACTGTGCCGCTGTGGCGAGCTCGCCGACGTGATACATGAAACCGCCGTCGCCATGCATGATAATTGTCTTAACGCCGGTTGCTTGAGCGACCCCCATACCCAATGCCAAACCGGGGCCAATCGCACCGGACGTTGGAAAGATATAGCCACCCGGCTTTGAAATAGGCAGCAGGCCATTGCCCCAATAGTAACCCGCAATAGTATTGTCTCGAACAAAGTACGCGTCCCTATCCATATAGTGGCTAAGTGAATCTAGCACTGAGCAATGATCTGGACCGATACGCTGGCGGTTATTGTCTTTAACATCTTCAGCTACAGTTTGTAGTTTCTCTCGATACTGCGCATCGCCAGTGGCATCAATGCCTTGGGTGAGGCTCGCGATAACAAGTTTGGCATCGCCAACAAGACCTACCGCGGCTTTGTAGTTCAGATTAATGTTGCGCGGGTCCGCATCGATGTGGACGATCGGCGGCAAGGGTACATCGATTTGTCGCCCGGCAACCCCCGCCTGAAAGCGCGTTCCAACCGCTATCAACAAATCCGCCTCGGACAATGCCGCAAGCATCTGCGCCGACATAAGTACTGGCCCGAGATACAAAGGATCATCATCTCGCACTGCACCCTTACCATTTGGCGTTGTTAATATTGGCGCATCCAGCTTATCCGCTAAGGCTTTTAATTCGTCGGACGCACCGGACAGCGCAACACCGCCACCTGCGAGAATGACCCGTTTTCGAGCACCGTTAATTGTCGTTAGCGCAAGTTCCATCGCAGTAGGGTCTGCGCATTGAGGCGCCGGAAGGTTGATCAATTTTCTGGCATCCACTGTCGTTGCATATTGCAGGTCGATCGGTATCTCAATCGCACCTGGCTGAGGTCGGCCCGTAAAAATATCCTCGATAACATCGATCAACAGACCTTCGACTTCGTTGACATGGGAAGGTGACACAACCTTTCTCGCGACTGTCTGTAACATCGCTTTTTGGTGTTCAGCCTCATGCACATAACCTTTACCTTTGCCGTAGAAGGTCGTCTCTGCCTGTCCGGTAATACAGAGTAAGCGGCTAGACGCATAGGCGGATTCATAAATACCTGTGACCATATTCGTTGTACCCGGTCCGGTGCTACCTAATGAGACACCTAAGCTACCTGTTGCACGCGCATAACCGTCGGCCATGTGAGTTGCACTTTGTTCATTGCGAACTGTCACCATTTCAATGCCATCGAGATGACAGATTGCATCGACGATCGGCATATTGTGAATACTGACGATGCCGAAGACGTGTTTAACGCCGGCATCCAGAAGTACCTGAGCAACAATTTCTGCGCCTGTTCTAATCATCATCCGCCACCTCTTTTGTTATTACTGCTGCCACTGATACTACTCTGACCGAGAATTTTTACTATTGTTGTTGCTGTAATTGTTGCTATGTCCGTTGTTACTTTTGTTGTTACTTTTGTTGTTATGGCTGTTGCAATTTTGCAGCAAACCATCAACCGCGTCTCAAAATTCAGCATGACCAAAGACGCTCGCTTTTATACCTTTCGGTAAATCGACCCTCGTTCCGTCACGGTTTCAAGTAAACGCCAATCAGTTTCCGGTGCCTTGTAGCCACCCGGGTGGGGCGCCCTGCCCTCTAACCCCAGCACGGTTAATACGCGCTCGTCTGCGTAATAACTTGCCACGGCATTAAATTGAAAGGCAGCAATGAATTCTGGCTTACTTGCTCTCAGCGTATCAATCAATCGAAGCTGTTCTGTCGGGGACAGTTTCTCAAAATCGACACCTTGATCATTAATAAAATACAATGCATCCATCACCAACGACTCTGCTGAAGACATTCCCTGCAAGCATTTTTGAGCGATGGCGGGGTCAGCTGCTGACGGCATCTCACCTTCAGCTGGAATCATTAATCCCAGCAACAACATGATGAATGCAGAGGCTTCAGGGTTAAGTGCGGCATCAGTTGATATTAAGTCTGGCATTGTTTCGTCTCGCGTTTGTACTATTGATCGGTTTTTGTATTCAAGGTCTTTGTGTAAAGCGCTCTCTGCTAAAGTTTTGCGGCGACTTTTAATTAACTAGTCGAACAAATTCGCCAAACGTTTTTTCATATTGTCGGCAATATAGAGCGACAAGGCTTGTATGGTCGACGTTGGATTAACACCGGCAGATGTCACAAAAATACTGCCATCGACCACAAATAGATTTTTCACATCGTGGCTGCGGCCCCATTCATTCACAACAGACTTTGCTGGATCTGTACCCATTCTGGCCGTACCCATCAAATGCCAACCAGCAACACCCAAAGGAGAATCAGAAGTCACATCGACCGCACCGGCTGCTCGCAGCATTTCTTCACCTTTTGCCACGGCGTGATCGAGCATTTTCTTACTGTTGTCACTCAGGGTGTAGTTGATTTTCGGTGCTGGAATGCCGTCAGAGTCAACCAACACAGGATCGAGCGTGACAGTGTTGTGCTCTTCCGGCAGGTCTTCACAAATCGCGACCATGCCGGCTGTTTTATCAAACAGACTTTGGTAAGCCTGATGATGTCCTGGCCCCCAAGGAACTTTACCGGAACCCAATCCACCTAACGCCGTTGATGCAGCGCCTCGGCCGCGGGTAATCTCAAACGTGTAGCCACGCAGGTGACCTCGCGATTGATCGGTTTCATAAAATTCTTGGCTCCAGATACAACAACCACCCGGACCAATGTGACCATCTAAACGTTCTTCAAAGACGCCCTGAATAGACGCATAGGGATGGAACATTAAATTCTTGCCGACCAGGCCACTGTCATTAGCGATGCCGTTAGGAAACCTTGAAGATTTTGAATTCAGCAAAATTCGCGGCGTGCCAACTCCATTGCAGGCCATGATGACAACTTCAGCGGGTTGAAATTGTTCATCACCGTTTTCATCAAAGTACACTACTCCTGTCGCCATATCATTTTCATCATGGGTGATTTCTTTAACGCGACAACGGGTACGCAGCTCCACCCCGGCCCGAATGGCATGGGGCCAATAGGTGATGTCTGTACTTGCCTTAGCACCCTGTGAACAACCGGTGACGCAGGGACCAAGATTGGCGCATTGATCACGTCCATCATAGGGCTGAGTAGCGATAGCACTATCTGACGGCCACCAATGCCAACCCAACTTATTCAGACCTCGCCCCAGCGTTTCACCGAGCTTACCAATTGGCACTGGCGGCAATACAGCGTCCTTGGGTGGATAAGCTGGGTCACCCGCCAAAGCGGCAACCCCCATCATGCGATCATTCTCAGCGTAATAGGGTTCGAGTGTTTCGTAATCAATGGGCCAATCATCACCGACACCATCTAAGGATTTCACTTTAAAGTCAGACGGATGGAACCTTGGGAAATGAGCGGCATACAGTATCGTGCTGCCACCCACGCCGTTAAAATTGGCAATATTGATCGGTGAGTCATCTTCGTTGATAGGATAGTCAGTCTCACGTCCACGGGTGTTTGGACTAAAACTAAAATCACCCCAACCCTTCGCCTCCCAATCTGTGCCCGTGGTGGGATAATCAGCAGGGTTTACCCAATCGCCTTGCTCCAGGCAGAGTATTTTCATTTTGGTATCAACCAAACTCCAGGCGATCGCGGCGCCGGAAGCGCCGGCACCAACAATGACAACATCAACAGATTCGTTGGTCATGATTTAAATTCCTTTGACAAATTTTTACTATCGTCTTTTTGGGACAGTCGACTTAACAAAGCTAGGTTTAATGAATCTCTGCCATGCCGGCCCAAGCTTGCTGCATTTTTTCCATGTTAAAACCCGGTTGCTGCGCAGCAGTAATTAACACCTTTTCTCTGGCAATAATCTTCGCTGCCTCTTCAATGATGGCCAGCGCATTCTGCGTTGGTATCACTACGGCGCCATGCATGTCCGCATGCACAAGATCGCCATGATCAACTTCCATGCCGTGCACATTGACACTGCAGCCCCAATCGATGACTTGCACCCAAGCATGGGATGGATTGATCATACCGGCGAGCATTTGAAACTTGGGTTGTGAATCAGGGATATCACGAATACTGCCGTTGGTGATAACGCCCTGGCATCCCAAACCATAGTGCACATTGGTATTCACTTCACCCCAGAGCGCGCCATAACCCGGATTCTCATCAAGGTCTTGCACAACCACGACACTCGGTATCGGACCGCCCTCAGCGATATAGGTGTAGTAACCAACACTGTCCTGTGGCTTTGCCGATTTATGGGTCGATCTAATTCTTGCGGTACGGGCATAGGCAACAACAGACGGTAGCTTAGGGTGGGCACATACCAAAGGTTTAACATTGAAACCTCGAGCCCGCCGACTCGGATCGACCGCCTCGAGCGCATTACACACTGTCGGGGTGTCTAGAGATTTCAACGCGTCAATCGTTGCTTGCGAGAGTGGTTCGCTCATGAGTTTTATCCTGTGTGGTTCCACATGTGTTCGTTATGTTTCTTATCCTAAGTGCAACGGGCGCCCGGTTATAACCTAGTTGTAGCCGGTCGACTCAACTGCATCGATACCAGTATCGCCTCGGGCTTGTTTCAACTCCTGCCTTGCAAGCCTGCCCATGAAAGCGCTGTCAGTGCCTAAGGTCACCATATTGAATCCCATCTCGAGATATCGCTTTGTGTAGTCGAGGCTACCGGTATGAATACCAGCCCCAATGCCGGCTTTTTTGCAAGCGGCAAGAATCATCGCGACGGTTTCTTTATGTTTCGGATCCTCGAATGCCATCGGTCCAAGACCAAGTCCATAACCGAGATCGGACGGACCTATATAGATCGCATCAAGCCCAGGGGTTGCCGCGATCTCATCAACATTCTCAATACCCTCAGCTGTCTCAATCATAGCGATGCAGGCGATTTCATTATTGGCTTCACCGGCATAATTACTGCCGCCGTACATCGCCGCCCGCACGGGTCCAAATGAACGCATACCCTGTGGTGGATAGCGACAGGCTGATACCGCCTTTTCTGCCTCAGCTCGATTATTAATCAGTGGCACGATAACGCCATAGGCACCTGCGTCCAACACCTTCATGATCTCGTAGGGTTCGTTCCAAGGTACGCGGACGATGGGCATAACATTGGTTGTCGATATCGCCGGCAACATGACCTTTACATCCTGATAATCAATTAGGCCGTGTTGCATATCGATGCACAACCAATCAAAGCCGACATGGGCCATCGACTCTGCTGTAAATGCGTTACCCACCGACAGCCAACCACCCACTGTCTGTCCACCTTCTCGCCATGCGCGCAATACATGATTTGGTCTCATTTAGTGTGTCCTCTTTCAGTCATATGGCAATGATTAGTCTGATCGATAGTATCAATTGAAATACGACTCGCATAGCTAGCGAATCCAGATAGCTAATCTAGAGAGTTAATCTCGATAGCTAGCCCAGATAGTGAATCCATATGGCTAGCCCATATTGCTAGCCCAAACCCTTCTCAGCGTTGGCCACAATCAAGCGACGTCTCGACAATGCTTTTGTGTCACGCTTCATTTATGATTGAGGTCATATGCAGGTACGCTCACACGCGCAGTTAATCCAGCCTGAATCTGATAGAAATAAGTCTATCAACGCATTAGCCGATCACAGTTTGAATGCGATCATCGATTGAATATCGACATAGGTAGAAAATTTAATGACAGACGAACAACAAGAACAGCACGACGAGAATCCTGAAGGCTACAACGTTGCAGCCGTAGAAAAATGGATATCCGAGAATACCGACAAGATCAAACCACCCTTTAAGTGGTTTCGCTTAGAGGGCGGCCATTCAAACCTGACCTATCGGATTGAAGACGCAAACGGCAAACAAGCTGTGATTCGGCGGCCGCCACAGGGCGTGTTACTGCCCAAGGCACATGACATGGGTCGCGAATGGGCACTTATCTCATCACTGGGACCAACCAGCGTGCCGGTTCCCGAGGCGATTGGTTTTTGCGAAGATCCAGAAGTAACGGGCGCATGGTTTTATGTCATGGGTATGATTGATGGACGACCGCTTTACAATGCAGAACACACAATGGAATGGGTCCCTGAGGACAAGCGTATGCAACTTGCGCATTCGTACATCGATGTTCTGGCAGATTTGCATTCACTCGACCCAGATGAAATTGGTCTAGGTGATCTAGGTAAAAAAGAAAATTATGTGGGCAGACAGTTAAAGACTTGGTATCGATCGTGGACATCTTCAGTTGAGCCGGCTCAATATGATGATCCGAGAGCCCATGAACTAAAAGACTTCTTTCTTGAGAATATGCCAGACCAAGGCATGGCCAGAGTTGTCCATGGCGATTATGGTTTTCACAACACATTGACTGGCCCTGACTCTCTCATCGCCGCCGTTGTCGACTGGGAAATCTCTACCTTGGGAGACCCTCTTGCGGATTTAGCCTACGCGCTTAATCAGTGGTCCGATCCGTCTGACCCTGTGCCACCGAACCCTGAAGCTGCTACATCACCTGCAGGTTTTCCTGGCCGTCTTGCACTCGCGGAGCGTTACGCTGAACGCACCGGCAGAGACTTGAGCCAACTTGACTACTATATTGGTTTCAATCGTTGGAAAACTGCTGCGATTGTCCACGGCGTCTATGCTCGCTATATGGCTGGCCAGAAAAGTACCGAAGGTGTCGATCTAGAAGGATTAAAAGAAAGGATTACGCTTTCACTTGATCAATCCGCTGAAGCGGTGGCTCGGTTAACGAGTCAGTAGTTCTTCATTCAAAGTGATATGTTAAAGGACTAGATTGAAACGCTAGACTAAAACGCGCCTTCTAATCACGCAATCTAAATAACAAAGCTTGAGAATCAAACAATGATTCTCAAGCGGTCACTTCACACCAATGTGTTCGAATACTGCTGGCACCGACAGCGTTGCATTAGGTACGCGGCGTTATCTTACCGTTAGCCTCTTCCCAGGCACGCGTAATCACAAAAGGTCGATCCAATCCAATCGGCACCACCATTTTGATTTCCTCGTAGGCTGCATCCTCGGTCAATAAATTCGTTTTGAGCGTTTCCTCAAGGCTCATGCCATTATCAACTGATGCCTGACCGATTTGTGCAAGCTGCGCCATAAAACGTTGAAACTGCCGAATGCCAGCTCGATCTGTGACAGGACCATGACCGGGAATGACGCGATCAAATTTTAGCTGCAGGGACCGCTCTAGTGTCGCTGGCCACGCTTTAACAGAGCCGCCAGCTTCAAGATCGATATTAGGATAGTGACCGTTAAAAAGCAGATCGCCCATGTGGATCACACCTTCTTCTTCAAACACGACGACAAGATCTCCGTCGGTATGGCCTAAGCCAAGCGATACAAGTTGTAAGTGCTTATCGCCGAAATCCAAACGATGTACACCTGAGAAAGTCTCGTTCGGCAGTGTATGTGGCGCATCTGAAAAGTATTCACTATCAAGCTGCTTTAGATGGTGCAGCGTTCTTTCCGTGGAAACCACTCTCACGCCCGGGTCAAAGGCTGGATTACCGTGAGTATGATCCAAGTGATAATGACTATTGATCACTGCAATAACGGGTTTGCCCGTCAATTCCATGGCAAGCTCTTTTATTCGATCGCCCTGCATTTGAAAAGTCATGGTGTCGACAATGACAGTTCCGTCCTCGGTATTGAGCACGGCAACATTGCCCCCCATGCCAAACAGCACATACAAATCATCCGATAGCTTCTCAACCTCTAGGGACCGAACCGCCGTAAACAGATAGGCTGCAAACACAATAATAATGACAACCAGTGCCAAACCGACTCGTGTAACCCAAACCATATCCTAGACTCCGACAGAAATGAGCGTTCATTGAAGCATCTGTATGAAAATTTTGATATGTCAAAATGTACCTCTACCAAGACCGATTTCTTGCTAATGAACAAATCCGACTATACAGTGCCTCGCATTAGACACCCCGAAGAAAACGAGGCGTCATTGCTCGTTTTCATTATTTAGCGGAGAACACCGTGTTTGATTCAAGAACGCTTCAGGGGGCCTATTTTGCTTTATCGGCCTATATGTTTTGGGGTGTCGTACCAATTTACTTTAAATTTCTGAATCACGTCAGTGCCCCGGAAATTCTTATCCACCGAGTACTGTGGTCGATTTTTCTGTTGCTGGCGATTCTTGCGTATACGGGCAACCTCGACAAATTAAGGGTAAAACCAAAGGTGCTCGCCAGCCTCGCTTTAACCTCGGCATTGTTGGCAACCAACTGGTTGATCTTTATCTATGCTGTACTCGACAACAACATTGTCGAAACGAGCCTCGGGTATTTCATCAACCCTCTCGTCAGTGTGTTTCTCGGTATGATTTTTCTATCTGAGCGGTTACGACCATTGCAGTGGGTTGCGATTGGGATAGTTGGCATTGGTATCGGCTTCCAACTATTTTACTTTGGCGCGATACCCTGGCTAGCGCTGGCACTGGCGTTCAGTTTCGGCTTTTACGGATTGATTCGAAAAAACCTGAATCTACATTCTGTTGCGGGGCTTGCGGTTGAAACCATTATTGCCAGCCCCGTAGCTCTGATTGGCCTGTGGTGGCTTTACGATTCAGGCGAGATGAAATTCGGCGCCGTGGACATGAACACTAACCTATTATTAGTTATGGGCGGGCTTGTCACCTCGTTCCCATTACTTTGTTTCGCCGCCGCCGTGACGCGTTTATCGTTGACGGTAATCGGCATGTTTCAATATCTCGCGCCGTCAATATCCCTCATTATCGCGGTGACGATTTACCATGAGCCCTTCGGACTCGACCGACTTGTGACGTTCGCCTGTATTTGGTGTGCATTGATCATCTTTACGACGGAAGCGACGCTGCACCACCGTCGCGTTTATCGTAAGCGCTAGCTCGCAAAGCCAATATAAAAGGTTAGAACGAACCCGGTTGATTAAGACAGAGCTTATCGACTGTCGACGACTTTTCTCATGGCCGCATAAGCCTTTTCATCGAGAGAAAACTTCGAAAAGATGTATGTACCAATGCAATAACAGATTAGCGGGAGCAGTCCATAAAGAAATACCATCGCGATCTGCACCTGCTGAGTCTGCTCCACGTTCGGTATGAATCCCGAGAACTCTAAAACGAATCCGGTGATAAGAATCATCACGCCGACCGCACTTTTCTGCGCAAAGTTGAATGCGGCAAAATAAGAACCTTCTTTGCGCTCACCGGTGAGATATTCATCGTAATCGATAATGTCCGACTGAATAGACGGCGCAATCGTGCCTCCGCATCCTGCCGCTAAACCGGCCGTGATCGCCATGGTAAATATCAACGGTGCTCTATAAACAAGGTCCATAAAGGGCATGGTAAACATGAAGCCAAAAGAAATACCGGTCAGCATCATCGAAAACATCCACAATCGAATTTTTCCGAATCGTCGTGATAAAGGTACCCAAAGTGGCACTGAGAGTGTCGATGGCACCATATAAGCAAGAATGATGAAAACCGCTAATTCAGGTCGACCAACGACGTATTGAGCGACATAGAGGGTTAACAGCGCTATTGCCGCCGAGCCAATGTTCTCCACAAAAGTCACAACCAAGACGAGCCGAGCATGCACATTTGACCAAACATCTTTAAATGCACCAAAGGGGCTTTCGTTTATTCTGCCTTGAAAATCTTTGCGTTCCCGCAGATTAATCACCGCATAAGCGATCAAGCAAGCGGTTACTATCGATGCAATAATGCTGAGCTCAAACGCTTTAGTCCTAACGGCATCCGCACTTTCCACTTCAGCAACAGTTAACAAGTACATACTGTACAAAGCGATGATCGAGCCCAACGTGTAGGCAACATGTCGCAGTCCGTACAAGCGGCTCCGCTCGTGATAATTAGGCGTAAGCTCAGCGCCAAGGGACAGATGCGGCACAATAAAGATCGTCATCGCTGAGTAAAAGCCAATAACACCAACAGCCATCCAAGCAATTAGCCATTTTCCTTCGAGCGTCTGCAACGGAGAGAACACCATGATAAAAGCAAGCGAGACAGGAATAATGCTGATCAACAGCCAGGAGCGTCTGCGCCCAATTTTGAACTTGGACCGGTCGCTGATATAGCCAACAAGCGGATCGGAAACCGCATCCCATATCCTTGAAACACCAAAAATAATACCCATCACGGAAGGCGCGATAAGTAATACGTCGGTCGAGAACTTCATAATATAAAGGTTAATCAGAAGGTACATGTAACCGACGCCAACACCCGGCGCGCCGTAGGCAACAATCGTTTTCCAACCGAGCCGGTCACTGAGCACAGAGGCGCTATTTTCAGACATAATCACAACAAAAATTGATAAGAGCTAGATAGTGCGTGAATAGGCCGCTCAAAGCAACGGCATGTAGACGCGCCAATAAACGACAAAAATGCAACCGAAATTACGCTGAAACTGGCGTGTTTTTATACCTGTTTTCCGCTATCCTTGGCGCCTTTTCGACGCCCGGATTCAGGAGCTAAAATCATGACAATGCAGCAAACACCACTTCTTATGTCTCGTATTCTTGGACGAGGCGCGAAACTCGACCCGAATGAAGAAATTGTCACGCTGCTTGAAAATGGTACTCACCGGCAGACATTGAAAACCACGTGGGAGCGCGCTAATCAGGTCGCTGGCGCCTTAAGCGGATTGGGTATCAATGTCGGTGATCGTGTCGCTAGCTTCATGTGGAACAACTACCGCCATCTTGAACTCTACCAGGCTGTACCATCAATGGGCGCTGTACTTCACACACTCAACATTCGCCTATCCCCGACCGATCTGCAGTACATCATTAATCATGCCGAAGATCAGGTGATTTTCGCAGACGAGGATCTACTGCCTTTACTCGAACCTATTCTCGACAAGATCCCGACAGTGAAACTGCTTATTGTTTGTCGTCACGGTGATGGTGGCGAATCCACATTTCCAAATCAGATCGACTATGAATCATTCATTGCAGACCAACCCATAAAATACGAATGGCCAGTCATTGATGAAAACGCACCCATGGGGCTCTGCTACACCAGTGGCACAACGGGCAAGCCGAAAGGTGTCATGTACACAAACCGTTCGACATACCTGCATACCATGGCGCAGTGCTTAACCGACGCGATGAGTTTGTCTGCGCTAGATTCGCTCTGCGGCATTGTGCCCATGTTCCACGCGATGGGCTGGGGTCTACCCTTCGCTGCATCGATGCTAGGTTGCAAACAAGTTTTGCCACACAAATTTATGGACCCTGCGCGCCTGGTGAAACTGATTGCCGAGGAAGAGGTCACCATTTCTGCTGGCGTACCCACCATTTGGCAGGGCATCAAATCAATCATGGAATCCGATGAGGGTAAGCATATTGATCTTTCGAAACTCTCCCGACTCACCTGTGGCGGTTCTGCACCACCGGTATCAATGATGCGATGGTACTTCGACGAGTTAGGCGTCGAGATGGTTCAGGGCTGGGGAATGACAGAAACGAACCCGCTAGGCACACTATCGCGAAAAGTTGCCAAACGTTCTCACACTCGACTTACCGAGGATCAACAGTTTGAAAATATCGCCAAAGCGGGATTACTCATGCCCGGCCTGGAAATCGAAATTTTTGATGAGCATTGGAATCCACTCCCCCATGACGGCGAAACAGTCGGTGAATTGCTTATTCGAGGTCCTTGGATCGCGTCCGAATATTTCAATGATCCACAACCTGAAAAGTTTCACGACGGTTGGTTAGTAACAGGTGACGTTGCGAAAATAGACGCCGAGGAATACCTCATTATTGCTGACCGATCGAAGGATCTTATCAAATCTGGTGGTGAATGGATTTCATCGGTTGATTTAGAAAACCATATCGTCGCTTTGGATGGCGTTTCTCAGGCGGCTGTCGTGGCACAGCCTCATCCTAAGTGGGATGAACGACCCGTAGCCATGGTTATTGTGCTTGAAGGTGCAAACGTGACCCAGGATCTAATTATCGATCACTGCGCACAGCTTTTCGCAAAATGGCAGCTACCGGACGAAATCATTTTTGTCGATTCAATCCCTCTAACATCAACAGGAAAGATCGACAAAAAGACGATTAGAGCGGGCTTAGAAGCTGACAACTACAAACTGCCCGACTTAAGAACGGCTTAACCCATGCAGCGCATTTTTTCCGTCTTGCTACTTATATCCATTACCGTTTGATACCAACAATGGCTGAACCGATAAGTTCTTTTTCCTATTCGTCTGCACTAAAGCGGCAACTCGCATCGAACATTGATGCGTTTGCCGACCAGCGCCAACCTCAGCAAGATCTGGTTTCTGCTGCAGTGGCTTTAACCGTCTTTGAAGACAAGGGTGAAGCGGCACTGATTGTGACCAAGCGGACACCTCGGTTAAAGAATCATGGCGGACAGTGGGCATTACCCGGTGGCAGAGTCGATTCTGGCGAGTCAATTGAACAAGCCGCGCTGCGTGAGCTACACGAAGAAGTCAATTTACAACTCAGTGACTCGGCGATCCTCGGCACCTTAGACGACTATGTAACACGCTCAGGCTTTATCATCACGCCGGTGCTTGTCTGGTCAGATACGTCATTGGATGATCTCGTTGCCAACCCCGATGAAGTAGCATCAATTCACAGCTTTTCTTTCACAGAGTTAGTCCGAAAAGATTCGCCCAATTTGGAAGACATTGCAGAAAGTGAACGACAAGTACTGTCGATGAACTACCTAGATGACAGAATATACTCTCCCACCGCAGCCCTGCTTTTTCAATTCCGTGAAGTCTGTCTGCTGAATAACGAAACCCGCGTACTGCATTACGATCAGCCAGTATTTGCCTGGAAATAACCGCTTTAAGATTGGATTTAACAACATGTCAGACAATTACCATATCGTCGCTGCGCTTTCAGAGATGTCCGAAGGACATCAAATGTATATTGAACTCGACGGCGAGGAAATATTACTTTGCCAGCACGAAGGCGAGTACTTCGCGATCAACTACTTTTGCAGCCATGCGGAATTTGGACTTGAAGGCGGTTCAATCCGTGACGGATGTATTACCTGCCCCTACCATGGTGCAGAATTTTGTCTCAAAGATGGTTCAGTGCAAGCGCCGCCAGCATTTGACGGCATCAAGACTTACCCTTTAAAAATTGTCGATGAAACAATTGCGATTTCTTCGACCCCAAACCCGGTATCGCAATCCTGATCGAAAACCTGATCGCAAGCGATACCCGCGTGCGCTCTAAAGCATTGCGTGCAACCAAGAGCCAAGACAATGACTGAAACAAAAGGCAGAGCTGAAAGATTGCTCGAGATACTCGACTTGGAGAATCTCGAGCAGAACCTTTATCGCGGCGAAAACGAGGTGATGCCCGGCAATCGACTATTCGGCGGTCAGGTGCTGGCACAGGCGCTCACCGCTGCTAATCGTACAGTAGAGTCGAATCGACCCTGTCATTCCCTGCACGGGTATTTTCTGCGCCCAGGTCGACCCGACATTCCCGCCGTCTACCGCGTTGAACGCATTCGAGATGGCAAAAGTTTTTGCACTCGTCGCATTGTCGCCATTCAAAATGGTGAAGCCATTTTTAGTATGGACGCCTCTTTCCATATCAAAGAGCAAGGCCTCGAGCACCAAATGGATATGCGATCGCTACCAACCCCCGAAGAGTTAGAAGACGACATCGTCATCGCAAAACGGAACCCGGTGACAAATAGTCCATGGGCGACAAGGGAAAGACCGTTCGAGCTGAGAACCGTCTCACAAAAGAAAACCTTTGACGACAACTCAAATCCTGTTTGGATTAGATTCAAAAAGACAATCGGTAACGATTTATCGTTACATCAAGAACTGCTGGCATATGCATCTGACATGGGCTTTGTATCAACGTCTTACCTGCCCCATTCAAAAACGGTTAGTCGTGATGACGTGCAGATGGCCAGCTTAGATCATGCATTGTGGTTTCATAATGACTTCGATATATCCCAGTGGATAATCTATATTAAAGACAGCACGTCAACCCATGGCGCAAAAGGCTTTAACCGTGGCAGCTTTTACACCAAACAAGGCAAGCTAATAGCATCGTCTATGCAAGAAGGTCTACTGAGAGTTAATAAGCCTCGTTAGACCTCTCTATTGCGGACGTTTCGCCCAAGAAGGCAAGGACCCCGTTGAAATGGGCCGAGTCTATGCCTTATCTCAATTTTCATCCGCTGTCGTCCAACCTTGTTCGATTCGAGATTAGCAAACGATTGTTTAACTTAACCAAACAAACATCCATCGTATAGCCATTGGTTAAATCATTAAAGTTGGACCTATTGCTGCAGTTGTAGACCATTAAACTGAAGCAAAAGCATTTATTACGGCTACAGGCAGCCTAAATGTGCGCCAGTTAACATTAAGTGTATCAACATCGTTGTAAATTGCTTTTCACCTGCTATCACAGTGCCCCCCCACAATAAGAATGAAGCAGTAAGGATTTTTAGATGCCGAACACAAGACTTGAAGTTTATCTGAACTCATATAGAGATCAGCCCTTTGTGACTGAGCTCAAAAGCGTTCATTGCATATCAAAGCAGGTAGAAGAAAACCTTTGTGCTTGGATACGGGCAAAAACCGGACAGTCCGTCGATATAGCGCGTCAACTGAAAGTTGAAGACGTACAGCATCGCAAACCAACGTTAAGCCAATTTGAAACAACCTGTATGCGCGTCAGACTGGCTTGATAATAATTCGATCTTAACGCTCATTGCCATAAAACATCCTGCAACAGCGGCTAGCCATAGCCCATATTGATTAGGGTCGCGCCGTTTGGATCCAGTATCGAATGTAAATTGAAGGCGCAATCTAGCCCTTTTCGGTTCAGCGCGATGTCCAATTCATTTAAAGACCCGCTATTCATAAAAACTATGCAGCTTGTCATCCCCGCCTAAAGATGATTTATTGCCGCCACTAACTATGTGGAGATCAATATGAGCGTTGAAGGAAGAGTTGCAATCATTACCGGGGCCGGTGGTGGTCTGGGAAAGGAACACGCACTACTACTCGCCAAAAATGGTGCCAAACTTGTCATCAATGACCTTGGTGGTTCCGTAGATGGATCAGGCAAGAGTGATGCTGCTGACCTGGTTGTGGAGGAAGTTCGCGCAATGGGCGGCGAAGCGGTCGCCAACAAAGATTCTGTATCAGACAAAGCTGGCGCGAAAAATATCGTTGCTACGGCAATGAAAGAATATGGCACGGTTGACATCGTTGTTAATAATGCGGGGATCTTAAGAGATAAATCTTTCAAAAAGATGACTCTGGAAGAATGGGACTTGGTTTTAAGTGTCCATCTAAACGGATCAGCGTACGTTACGTGGCATGCATGGCCTATTATGTATGAGAAGAACTACGGCCGAGTCATCTTTACTTCATCTGTGTCCGGTATTCTCGGTAGTTTTGGTCAATCAAACTACGGCGCAGCCAAGATGGGCATGGTTGGATTGATGAATAACCTATCTCGAGAAGGTGCTAGTCACAATATCCATACTAACTGCCTCTCTCCAGGCGCCGCGACACGAATGACGGCAAGTGTACCCGGCAGTTCGATTGACGCAGACAACCCTGATCCCGGCAATCATCCAGGCCTCGTTAGCCCCGTGATTCTGTATCTCGCATCTGAAGAAGCGCCAAATGGTCGAATCATTCAGGCTGCACGAGGTAAATACGCTTCGGATATGGTTTACGCCAACACGGGCGTGGATTTGGGCGAAGAAGCCACCGCTGAAGATTTTCTTGCCGCGACTGACGACATACTTGATATGTCCGATGCTGTGCCTAAGACAACCTTCTGGCGCTAGTCATATCGTAGTAACCCCCTCTGATTCGAGACGCTTTCTTGAATCAGAGGTTTTTCGTTTTTCGAGGGCTACTTGTCGAGGGCTACTTGCCGAGGGCTATCGGCCAGCAAAGTGAGGTATCACCTCATCGATAAGTCGTTGAGTCTGGTCACTAACATCCTCACCACCTCTCGCCATCGGGATCAACACGAACTTCGAACAGCCGTTCGCAACAAATTCTTCGACCCGTTGAATGATGTCTTTAGCCCCACCGACCACCATGAACTTGTCAGGGCTTTTCTTTAGACGCTGTTCGAGTGCTGCAGCAGGTCGATTGGCAATGTCTTCATCCATGCTACCGAAGCGAAAGGAGAAGCTAGCACCATAATGGTCGTCGTCAATCGTACGGCCGGTATCCTTCAACTTCGCTTTGATACCACTCACCATGACACCCGCCTGTTCAGGAGAATCAAGACCACCTATCCAACCTGTACCATAGGTAGCCGTTCGCTTCATGGCCACCTCACTTGAGCCGCCTATCCAAAGTGGCAGATGCGGGTTCGATGGTTTGGGCGAAATCGAAGCTGACTTGTACTGAAAGAACTCACCATCAAAATCAACATCGTCTTCATGCCAAAGTCGATGTACAAGAGACAATGCTTCATTGGCTTTCTTACCGCGTCTTTTCGTGGCTGTACCTGTCGCCACATAATCCTGTGAAAGTGCACTACCCAACCCAAATGCGGGCAGCAGGCGACCGTGACTCAACATATCAATTGAGGCGCATTGTTTTGCGACGAGCAAAGGATCACGTAACGCAATACTGGCGACGTTCATGCCAAACCTTATGCGATCTGTTGCGCCAGCAATTGCCGCCATGGCGGTAAAACATTCCAGCATGGGTTCTTTTGATACAAGCCGATCCGTCTGCCAGATGGAGTCAACCCCACCGCGTTCACATTGCTGTACCCAGCGAAAATAACCCTTGCCGTCCTCAAACGGAAAAGTTGATAAACCAACACCGATGCCTAACGCCAAACTACTTCTCCTATCGAGTATCGTTGTACACAATGAATAAAAATGGATCTAATCTAATTTACAAAAAGAACAGGTAAGCAACTACAACATAATTGATCTTGGTCCGGGTCCATCAACATCAAAAAGCATTTCACCGACTGACTCCATGCTGACAAATCTTGGGGCATTTCTTCCATGTTGACTCTCGTACTTTGTCAAAGTCTGTATTGATAATAAGCAATCCAAATATAATTAACACCTTATAACGCTGGCGTCAGCTCCATCGAGACAACCGTTATAAGACAAGAAAATCATCCATCAGACTGTGCTAGTATCCGAGGCTGAATCATTTTTGAGAGATAACATGCGCGCCATCGTTTGTAATGAATACGCAAGCCCAGCGGGGCTAACTGTTTCCGAATTGCCCGCACCAACACCCAAACCGAACGAAGTTTTAGTGAGCATCAAGGCTACTGGGCTTGGCTACGTGGACGCGTTGACCGTCGCTGGGCTCTATCAGATTAAGCCGAAGCTACCCTTTGTGCCCGGCAATGAAATATCTGGGGTTGTGACCGAAGTTGGTAGCGAGGTTGCCAACCTTCAAGTTGGACAACGTATTTTGGCCATGCCGTCTTACGGAGGGCTAGCTGAACAAGTATGTATTGCAGCCAATAAGTGCATTGCCATACCTGACGCGCTAAGCCATGAAGGCGCGGCTGGCTTCCAGGTGAACTATTGCACCGCCTATCACGGCCTTATCTACTGTGGAAAGCTACAAGCGAATGAAACAATTTTGATTCTTGGTGCCGCCGGCGGTGTCGGTGTTGCTGCAATTGATGTTGCAAAGGCGATCGGCGCAACGATCATCGCCGCAGCCTCAACGAAAGAGAAGAGACAGACTTGCCTAGACCTTGGCGCAGATCATGTGCTCGACTACACTAAAGAAAATTGGCGGGACGACCTCAAAACGCTACTCAATGGCACCCCCCTTGATGTGGTTTATGACCCCGTAGGCGGAGACTTCTCAGACCCCGCACTTAGATCACTTGGTCCTGATGGCCGCTTTCTCGTCGTAGGGTTCGCCGGCGGTGGTATTCCAAAAATACCGCTTAACTTGACCTTACTCAAACGTTGTTCAATCGTCGGCGTAAATTGGGGCGGTTATATCGCCGCAAATCCCGACGAAGCTGCACCTGTTATGAAAGCACTTATGGACTGGATTCAGGCGGGCAAGTTAGCACCCCAAGCCGGCCAGAGCTTCCCTCTTGAAGCGACTGGCGAGGCCTTAATGAAAATGTTGAACCGCCAAGCCCTAGGGAAAATTGTTATTACACAGGAGTCTTAACCATGAGCGACATCAAACCTTTCAAAATTGACGTCTCAGACGCGGATTTAGCAGACTTACAACTTCGTCTCAAGCAAACACGGTTCCCCGATAGAGAAACCCCAAAGGACTGGAGTCAGGGTATTCCTTTGGACTACATGCACGAAATTAGAGATTACTGGTTAAATGAATATGATTGGCGCGCGAGAGAGGCGCTAATTAATCAGTGGCCCGGTTTCATGACCAATATCGACAATCTCGATATTCACTTTCTACACGTCAAATCTAAGCATGCTGACGCTGAACCTTTGCTGCTGACCCATGGCTGGCCGGGCTCCATCATTGAGTTTCAAAAAGTGATAGGACCCTTAACGGATCCAGAGGCCCACGGCGGCAATGCCGAAGATGCCTTCCATCTCGTCATCCCAACGCTACCGGGGTTCGGCTTCTCTGGTAAACCGACAGAACCTGGCTGGAATATTGAAAAAATCGCCACCGCTTGGAATACCCTAATGGTTCGTCTTGGCTACGATAAATACTTTGCACAAGGTGGAGACTGGGGTTCAATAGTGACAACGATGATTGGCGTTCAAGACTTAGGCAACTGCCAAGGTATACACATCAATATGCCCATCGTTGGTCCGGACCCAGAGACGATGGATGACTTGTCGGACTTGGAGAAAGCCTCTCTTGCCGCCATGAAGTTCTATCAAGACCACGACTCAGGCTATTCAAAACAACAAAGTACCAGACCTCAGACCCTAGGTTATGGCCTTGCTGACTCACCCGTCGGCCAGGCAGCATGGATTATCGAGAAATTTTATCAATGGATGGACTGTGACGGGGTACCAGAGAACATCGTCAGTAAAGATGAACTTCTCGACAATGTCATGATGTACTGGATACCTGATGCGGGTGCGTCAAGTGCTCGAATCTATTGGGAAAGCATGGGTGGCGGAAACATGGACCCGGTTTCCATGCCGGTTGGCTGCAGTATATTTCCAAAAGAGATATTTAAAACCTCTGAGCGTTGGGCGAAGAAGCGCTTTACTGGCCTACATTTCTTTGAAGAACATGACAAAGGCGGACACTTCGCCGCTTTCGAGCAACCCGCAGCGTACCTCGGTGACGTTAGGCGTTGTTTCAGAGCATTGCGAAAATGAGCTTATCCCTGAAGGAAATCACGGAAATTGTCCTAATCTCACCTTTTTTATATCCTAAGGGTTCTTGAGAATACTTCACTTGAAAAACATTGCACACACAACTTTAGCTAACTAAGGAGATCAATTAATGGCGACAATTAAGTTCGTTCAGTTTGACGGAACAGAAGAAGCTGTAGAAGCAGAAAACGGTACTTCATTGATGAATGCAGCATTTGACAACGGTATCGCCGGCATCGATGCAGATTGCGGCGGTGAGTGTTCCTGCGCAACTTGCCACGTATTAGTTGACGAAGCTTGGCTATCAAAGCTCGCGCCGATCACTGAACAAGAAGATTCCATGCTCGACTTGAATCCTGATCGAGCGACTAATTCACGCTTGTCCTGTCAGATTCCTGTCTCTGATGAAATCAGCGGCATCGTTATTCAAATGCCTGAGTTCCAGTACTAGATCTATGCAACGCAACATTTGATCGACGTACGATCTAATTAGCAAAACAGGGTAAACCGATGAGTGAAGCTGTTAACAACGAAGAACGGAACTTCGATCCTTACGCCATTCCTATGGATGAGAAATTCAATGTCGCTGACGGCTTTCTGTTTGAAGCCGATGAACAGTGGAAGTGGTTCGAGCGCCTAAGAAACGAAGCGCCTGTTCACTATTGTTCAGAAAGCGAGTTCGGCCCTTATTGGTCGGTGACAAAGTTCGAAGACATCATGCACGTTGATAAAAATCACGGCATCTACTCGTCGGAAGGCGGTATCACTATCGTTGATCAGGATGAGGACTTCCCTCTTCCCATGTTCATTGCGATGGACCCACCGACCCACGACGTTCAACGCAAGACAGTTAGCCCCGTCGTCGCTCCGATGAACCTGGCCAAGATGGAAGGTCTTATTCGACAGAGAGTCTGCACGATTCTTGACGGACTGCCGATTGGCGAGGAGTTCGACTGGGTCAATCGCGTCTCAATTGAATTAACCACTCAGATGCTAGCAACCTTGTTTGACTTTCCTTTCGAAGATCGTGCGAAGTTGACCAGATGGTCTGACCTTGCAACTGCCGATGAAAATAGCGGTATTGTTGACTCTGAAGATCAACGTCGCGAAGAGTTAATGGAATGCTTGACCTATTTCGGTCGGCTTTGGCAAGAACGCGCCGGAAAGCCAGGCGATGATCTCATTTCAATGCTGGCAAACGGCGAATCCACAAAGGATATGCTAGATCGCCCGGCTGAATATCTTGGCAACCTGATCTTGCTGATCGTTGGTGGCAATGACACAACACGTAATTCATTGACCGGTGGTGTGCTCGCACTCAATCAGTTCCCAGCGGAATTCGATAAGCTAAAAGCTAACCATGATCTGATCAATTCTATGGTGCCGGAAATCATTCGATGGCAAACACCTTTGGCGCACATGCGTCGAATTGCGCTTGAGGATACGATCCTCAATGGTCAGAAAATCAAGAAAGGTGACAAGGTTGTCATGTGGTACATCTCAGGCAACCGGGATGAGGACGCAATCGAGCAACCAAACGATTTCATTATCGATCGCGAAAAGCCTCGGCACCATTTGTCATTTGGCTTCGGTATACATCGTTGCATGGGTAATCGGCTTGGCGAGATGCAGCTCCGCGTTGCGTGGGAAGAAATTCTGAAGCGTTTTGATCGTGTTGAAGTTGTCGGTGAACCTAAGCGAGTTATTTCAGCGTTCGTAAAAGGCTACACCGAACTACCTGTTATTCTTCATGCGAAGAAATAGCTGACCTGAATGCGGGTAGCCACTCATATCGCAAAGTGGCTACCAACTTTCCCGCAAGGTACATTCTCTTCAAAATACGTTCACTTCAAGCAATTCTCTGCCAACAGCTTTGTCGTCAATTATTCTAAACAGGTTTTCTAAACCGGATTTCTCATCAGTGAATAAACCTCAATAGCGCTTTTGCTGCTTCACTAGGGTAGCCTTAACGCGTTTTGCTAACGTTATAATCCTGGCGCAAACTCACGCTTGTGACAGAGCATCGACTCGCCCGGCACCATCAGTCCAGCTGACGACCGTAGACAGGTTCAATCTCCCAGTTCGACACATCAATATCATCGAGACAGCGAACATTCACGGTCCATAAACTGGGTGCGGTGCGGGGTCGACGAAAAGGCAGAATGCCGCACTTCGGGCAGAAATAATCCTTGGCGGTCTTTGTGTGCCACTGATAAAGACTCATATCTTCAAGCGGCGTTTTAATACGCAGCTTATCCTCTTCAACCCGTACATTGAGTGCACCCCGTTTGAAGCAGATGGAACAGTCACAAACCCGAACCGACTTACCGTCAATATCAACCTCGAATTTCACTGCACCACAATGACAAGAACCCTGATATGTCGCCATATTTCAGCCTACCCTCACTTCTTTCGCCTATCTTGATTAGCCTGCTGCACGCTGGGCAATCACTTCCTTAATGAATTTGACGTGATTGGAGACAAAGACGTCAGAGACTACCCGCCCTTCGATCACCTTCGATTCTGATATCAGAAAGGTTGCGCGACGTACACCAAGCCCCAGTAAACCATCAGCACCGTAAGCCTTGATGACTTTCTTTTGCTGATCGAACAACAGTGGAAAAGGTAAATCAAAACTGGATTTGAATTTCGCATGACTTTCCGATGTCTGCGGACTGACACCGACAACTCGAATATCCACGTCAAGAATATCATCATGCATATCTCTGATGCTGCAGGCTTCGCTGGTACAAATAGGCGTAAAGTCAGCCGGATAGAAATAAAGGATCACAGGACCTGTCGCAATGAGAGAGTCGAGTGTCACCGACTCACCGACATCATTCGCGAGCGTAAAGTCCGGCGCTGTATCGCCTATTTTCAACATGGTCATCATCCCTGTCTACGTGAGTGAGTATTCGTTAATTTTGCTAGAACTTCGATCGACGCAACTTGAGCAATCGACCCGAGACAACATTCAACATGCACATATCCAGCACCGATCTGCATATCCATTATTGGCCTGTTATAATCTCGGTCATCGATAATGTATGCTGTGCCGAACAAATAAGCAGCACATGATCATCTATCCTAACCACTAGCTGGTTTTAGAGCGAGCAAGGAATCAATATGGACGTTTATGATGCAATGCGAACTACCTTCGCTGCACGGGATTATACAGATGAACAGGTATCTGACGAGATCCTTCATCGGATTCTTGATAACGCCCGCTTCGCGCCCAGCGGCGGTAATCGGCAAGGCTGGAAAGTGCTAATCGTCAAGGATAAAGCCGTACGGCGACAACTCAAAGGCATCATGGCGCCAACGATTAAACAGTACAAAGCCGAAGCCATGGCAGGCGAAACACCGTTTAACACGATTAACCCTTCACAGGTATCACAGACGACCATCTCGAATACCTCAGCCAACTTTCCGCTTGTTGACGACCTTGAAAATGCCCCAGTGCTGCTCGTGGTCTGCGTCGACCTCACGCAGATTTCATCCTTTGACAGGGATCTTGATCGGGTGGGGATTATCTCCGGTGCATCCATTTACCCGTTTGTCTGGAATATTCTACTCGCAGCCCGCAACGAAGAACTCGGAGGCGTACTAACAACCTTTCTTGCTAATCAGGAAGAAGCTGCAAAGCCGGTGTTAGGGATTCCCGATCATTTTGCGGTCACATCAATGATAGCGATTGGAAAACCCGTCAAACAACTCACCCGCCTTAAACGCAATCCAGTCGAAGACTTTAGCCGCATTGACAATTGGCAAGGGGATTCGTTTACGTTGTAATAACGGCCGCACAATGAATAAATGGCAATAGCCAAGTTGTCACATAGCGTTTCCACCCGCATAACCTAGTGAACGTAGTACGAATATGAAAAATACAGAATCGAATTCAAATGAGCAGACCCACGCAAAAATCGTCGTTTGTGCGCTATATCATTTTGTGACATTGGATGGGTTCGAATCCCTACGTGAACCTCTGCAAAACGCGCTTAACAACCATAATATCCGCGGTACGCTATTGCTGGCCAGTGAGGGCATCAATGGCACCATTGCTGGTACTGAGGATGACATTAACCATGTCTTGGGTTGGCTTCGCAGCGATCCGCGCTTAGAGAAATTGTCAGCAAAGTTTTCTTACCATGAAGAGATGCCCTTCTATCGCGCCAAAGTCAAACTCAAGAAAGAAATCGTTACCATGGGCGTTCAAGGTATTGACCCATTGAAGGTTGTTGGCACCTATGTCAAACCCGAAAATTGGAATGATCTCATTGAGGACCCGGACGTTTTGGTCGTTGACACCCGTAACGAGTACGAGGTTAAAATCGGCACCTTCAAGGGTGCAATCAACCCACACACAACTTCTTTTCGAGAATTTCCTGAATATGTAAAAAATCACCTCGATCCAAAATCGAACAAAAAAGTAGCCATGTTTTGTACCGGTGGTATTCGATGTGAAAAATCTACAGCGTATCTCAAGGAGCTCGGTTTTGATGAGGTCTATCATCTTGAGGGCGGCATTCTAAAATATCTTGAGGATGTACCTGAGGATGAATCTCTTTGGCAGGGTGAATGTTTTGTCTTCGATAATCGAGTCACTGTGGATCATGATTTACAACGAGGACAATATGAGCAATGCCATGCTTGCCGAATGCCCATCACCGAGCAAGACATGAAAAGCAATGCCTACGTACCGGGTGAAAGTTGTCCCCATTGCATAGGCAAGCAAACAGAGAAACAGAAAAACCGTTTCAAAGAAAGGGAACATCAAGTGCAGCTGGCGAAACAACGTGGCGAAAGCCATATTGGTTCGGATGCAGTAACAGCGCAAAAGGCGCATCGAGAAGAGAAAAAGAAACGTCGCGAGAAACAGCAGAACCAACAGTAAGCTAACCTACCCTAACTGGCCTTGTTGAAAACAATTTTAGCTAAAGCCTAGTTCACATTTTTGTCAGCGCTCGCTGATTTGATCGCTTCAAAAGATAACTATCACCCTACTCAAAGGCAGCCTCTTAATGAATAATCTAATGGGATTAAACGCATTTATTACGGGCGGAGGCAGCGGTATAGGACTCGCCTGCGCTATCAGCTTTGTAAAACAAGGTGCAAACGTGTTGATTATGGGGCGAAACGAAAAAAAACTTCGCCTAGCAGTCGAGACACTCAATCAGCACAAGATTGAGGATGCGGTGATCGATTATTTCGCCGGTGACGTTAGTAAAGAGAATGATGTCGAAGCGGCAACCAAGAAAGCTAGCCTAATGTCGTCTCAAGCCGGCAGTCAGGCAACCGCGGCCGAAGCCAGACTGGATATCGCTGTCGCTAATGCGGGCATTGGTGGCTTATCTCCGATCATGGCTACCAAGTCCGAGGACTGGGATCGAGTCATGCAAACCAACCTTGGCGGCACATTCTATACGTTCAAACATGCTGGTATCGCTATGGCCCGATCAGGCGGCGGTGCAATCTGCGCTATTTCTTCAATCGCTGGCGTTAGAACACACCGATATATGGGAAGCTACTGCGTCAGTAAAGCAGGCATCGACATGCTTGTTCGCAATACGGCGGATGAGTTGGGACAAAACAATATTCGCGTCAATAGTGTTTGTCCCGGTTTAGTCGATACAGAAATTGCATCAGGCTTAATGACAACGCAAGAGGTCCACGCGGATTATCTCGACTGCATGCCAATCGCGAGAACCGGTGTTGTTGAAGACATTAGCAATGCGGTAAGTTTTCTCTGTAGCCCACAATCAAGTTGGATCACAGGTGTTTCACTCAGCGTTGATGGCGGCCATCATTTACGTCGAGGGCCCAATGTTGAGCCCTTCTCACGTATGCTATTTGGCGATGCAATCACCGAAGGGAAGGTTTAAAGATCGAAGCAAGTTGGTCTTTGAATAAAGCTTGCTCAGCTTAAAACGATGCCTTCTACCACTGATCATAATGGATGATTGATGAAGGCGGTGGTCGCTTCGCCGTCTTGAAGTCGGTTCCCTTGGTGAAGCCAACAGGCAGTAACGCAACCTGCATGATGTCATCGGGAATACCCAATAACTCAGCCGATAGATGCGCATTCATCAGGTGTAACGAAGTGATACAAGAGCCTAAACCGCGCGCCCGCAACGCTAACTGAAAACTCCAAACAGCAGGGAAAATAGACGCCATCATGGCCGTTATGCCCATAATGGGTGTACCCTCGGGTGGTTTACCTTCAAGACAAGGGATAACGTGAACCGGCATATTTTGTAGGTTGTCAGCCAGAAAACTGGCAGAGTCTATGACGCGTGTTGTCTGTTGATCACCGGATTCTTTTGCCATCTCCTCTTGGCCAGCCAGATACCCGCCGGCTGCCATTCTGTAAATCTCGGCCAATCGCTCTCGCTTCGCTTTATCCTCGACAATTATCCACCGCCAGCCTTGGCTGTTGGTACCCGTAGGCGCCTGTTGTGATAACCCAATACACTCCTCAATAATACTCCTTGGTACGGGGCGTTCAGTATCCAGTCTTTTGCGAACGGAACGTGTGGTGGACAACAAGGCGTCTGTCATTTCTAGATCAAAATCCATTATTTTTATCCTCTTAATAGTTTGGTCAGTAGACGAAAAACTTCGGCATTAGTCCCCATACCGATATGGGTACCATGAATTTCAAAATGTTCAACATCTGGACTCTCATGATCCAGACAAGCTTGCCAGGCAACAACACCATCCAATCGACTATAGATGCTTCTGATCGGAACCGTAATTGGCGTAGATTGCCTCTGTCTTAGCAATGTTTTCATCATGACGGGGGTTAGACCCGTTTCTTTGCGGACCCAATCGCCAATGCTTGAAACCTCTATACCACCCATTACCGGTGAGCCGATCGTGATGACGCGATCGATATCTTGCGGGTAATCCCTGGCTATTTCTCTTGAAATAATGCCACCACGGCTCCATCCGACCAGTATTACCTTTTGATTAGTGTCTGCTTTTATCTGCTTTATTTTCTCATAGACCGGCGGTAGTAAATCCATCATCCGACCATTATTTATACCGAGTCCCCAACCCTGAGTTTTGTAACCGATACTCGACAGGAACGTGCGTAGCACAATCGTTGACGTGTCATCTGTCATGAACCCTGGTAGCACTAACACAGGCTGCCCCTGACCTCTTTTTGCCTGAAGACGTAACAAGGGTAGCTGCAGCATGAGGCTTGTCGCCTCAACGCCTGCGCGGCCTTCAAGCATTCGAAGCAGCATACTCGGTGGGGATATCGATTTAGACAATGTCTAGGTCCTGTTGTTGTAACTGCTATCGTAGTTATTGGTGACTGGTTAATGTTACGGTTGCTGAACTTACGATTTGAAGCGAATGACCGTGTGCATTTGAGTGAATGCTTTCACAGCTACGCTCTTTGCAGGATTGCATATCAACATTATCCTTGTAAAGATGATCTGATTGATCATTTACACCGTGGCTCTAACCAAGGGCGTATGAACAGCACATATAGATTAACCACACCCACTCAAAACAAGTGAAGTGAACAAGTCCTATGAAGATAGTTGAATGAACAAAGCAGAGTTGCGACAGAAGTTTAAATCGATCGCGTGTCTGCAAGACGGCGATATCAAGTTGGAAGAGGCAGCTTTAGTGATAGCGGCTGAAACACAGCCTTCCTTCGATATTCCGGAGTTTATTAAACATTTCGATGAACTTGCCGATCGATTCGAGCATTCCTATGATACGAACACCACACTGGGCATATCAATCTCAAGTTTGATCGAGTTTATTCATAGCGAAGAAGGTTTCGGCGGAAATGAAAAAGACTTCTACGATCTAGACAATAGCTATCTGAACCGAGTGCTCGAAACCCGCACCGGTATCCCCATCACCCTTGCACTTGTTCATATCGCTTTGGGCAGTCGATTAAATATTCCGGTCAGTGGCATCAATTTTCCCGGCCACTTCCTTGTCAAATACGGAGACAAGCCTAACGAACTCATCGTTGACCCGTTTTCAGGCAGGGTATTGAGCGAGCCTGATTGCGACACATTGCTAAAACAACTCGCCGGTCCCAATGCAATTTTGAAACCTCAGTACCTAGAAATAGCTGATAACAAAGATATCCTCATTCGAGTTTTGGACAATTTGAAAAAAATATTTTGGCAAGAAAAGTCCTGGGACAGAAGTAAGAGTTGTATTGAAAGACAGATGCTACTTAAACCCGACCAACAAGAGTTTTTGATTCAACTCGGTGCTGTATACGAGATGCAAGGAAATCTCCCGCTTGCACAACTGACCTACACCAACCTCTTGCAAGACAGCGAAGATGCCAACTTAAAGCAACTGGCAAGCAAGCGCCTGCTGGCGATGCAAAGCAGTAGCGCGACCGTTCATTAAGCCGCACAGGTTTTGTTGCATCGAGCTATAGGATCAAGCCTATATCGGCAATCTCTCGTTAGGGGTTTTGGTAGACAGATTGATAGTGCAGCACTTCCGGAAAGGGGCCGTAAAATTCATGTAGTAGGCTTCGCCACAGATCGTATTCTTTAGATTCACGAAAACCTACAGTATGATCTTCCAGCGTCTGCCAATTAACGAACAGGATATATCTGCTGGCGTCTTCTATACATCGCTGCAACTGATGGGAAACGTAGCCATGCATCGATTCAATAATACTTTGAGCCTCACCGAAGTTAACCTCAAACTGTTCTTGCGTGCCCGGCTTAACATTTAACATAGCGACTTCAAGTATCATTTATTTACAACTCCCTGTGTTACAACACTGTTGCCCTCGGCATCCATGCCTTGGCGGCTAATCTCTAAAAAACGTCTCGCACAACTTGGAACAACCACTTAGTTATTTCCCGGTTCACCTCAGTGGGTTTCTCCTGCGCCATCCAATGACCCGAATCAATCACCGCTTCCGTTAGATTCGAGCAAAGTAATCGCATAGGGTCGGCCAATCTGGAATCAATCGTTGCACAGGTATAATCGTAACGACCATGGATAAACAAAGCCGGCACATCTAACTTACCTGCATTAGGCAAGGTCTGAAAGAAGCGGGCATTTGCCTGATGATTCATATACCAAGAATTAGGACCAAAAAATCCGTTTTTATGCAGTGCATTCGCATAAACCTCGAGATCTTCAGATGTGATCACGGTGTCATCACGCGGCACCTCTGGCGCTTCTGGGAGACCGCCAAACCAACCGTTTTCTTTTCGTACCATCGCCGTACCTGATGGTAAGCCCTGCCCGTCCGGGCCTCCCTGGCGAAATATCAATTGCGCCATATTCCTCGCATTGGCATCCATTTGGGCTGTCGCTTTTTCAAAATTTTCTTCGTAAAATCCAAAATATTCCCACTGACCAAGGGGGAACTCATCCTGCGGATAGATATCCCGGTCCACCAATTCTATGAGTGGCGCTAAGCCCTTATCGATGGCAGCGTAGGGCACACACAATGAGGCTATTGCCTGACAACGCTCTGGATGATGTGCCGCCATCGCCCAGGCAATTGGACTACCCCAGTCATGGCCAACCCAAATCGCCTTGGCACCTCCCAGCGCATCGTGCAGCTCAACCATGTCCTGCGTGGCACATTCAACAGCGTATTCCGAATGTTCAGTGTAGATTGACGAGTCACCATAGCCTCGCATATCAGGCGCAATAGCCCGAAAACCTAGGGCAGCAAAAAATGGCAGTTGATGCCGCCAGCTCAACGAAAGCTCTGGCCAGCCATGCGTAAAAATAATTAACGGGCCATCGACCGCGCCACAGGCTAGATAATTTGTGCTGTGGCGGGTCGTGGAAAATTTATGACTGGTGATTTCTTGGAAGGTCATTGAGGACTCGCTGTATCAATGGAGTTGTATCAGTTTAGTTTTTATCGATTAGGCTGTATCTGTTCAATTGAGTCTGTATATGAATACTCACAATCCGATATCATATCAATATCTAAAAAATGCACCAGACAAACCGTCACAATTCGTCAAAGACGGCTAACGTTTTTTTACGCACCTCTAAAAGCGTTTCGTGGTACGCGACACTATCAAGCTGAGCTAATTGTAGTGCTGCCTGCTGCGCAGAATATCGCGCCTCCTTAAACTGGTCGAAGACCACGTCTATGAAACCCGCTTCTTTAGATTCAGTGTGCGAATAAAGTTTTGATAAAACCGTAGCAGCAAATTGCTCTTTTTGATTCAAACGATCCTGTGCTAACAAAACAGCCAACTCTTGCAGCACAATGCCATGGGCAACTTCAGTAAAGCCGATCCGACCACTTCCCTTAACACCAACTCTATGATCAGAAACCAGTAATAGCATTGCACCTGCCGCCGTCGCATGTCCTGCACATAGGCTGACAACCCTAAGCCTAGAACGATAAAGTGTGCGCAACAATTTGCCTGTGTCGAGCAGTAATTGCGCCGCCTGTTCTCCTCCAGCGCGAATGACTTTGTCATCTAGCCCGGCTGAGAAAGAGCGCCCATTACCTTCAATCAATAGACACTCGACAGCTTGATTTGCATCAATCGCTTCTACGACCTGCAGAAACTCCGTCGCAATTACCGGCGTAATAATATTAAGACCACCGTCATCAAAGTGCACATGTGCGACTTTGTCACGTATCGACGTTGTAATGGGCATAACTAAATTAACAGCTCCAATGCAGCATTGGCTCTATCTGACACGCCTTGTTTGTGCTTATCAAGGTCAACATCGTGACCTTCACCCATCGCTCCAACAAGATAACGCTTATAGACACCTTGACCGATTGCGGCTAAACGCCAATGTGAAAATGCCCTGTAATAATTGATATTAGCAAGGTCTCTACCGGTCTTTTCACTATAGATATCACAAAGTTCATCCCTGCTTGGGAATCCGCCGACAGCGGTAGGCGGAGCAGTATCAAAATCGGCCTCTGCAACATCATCTGATGTGACCCAATTATTGAGCAAGTAACCGACGTCAGCCAACGGATCGCCTAAAGTGCACAATTCCCAATCTAGAATTGCCTTAACTGATCCATCCCGCACCATCATATTACCGAGACGGTAGTCGCCATGAACAATCGTTGCACCAACCTGCTCTGGCATTTTCTCAGCTAATAGCCGTGCGCTTTCTTCCATTTCAGGAATAGGATGGGTTTTGGTCGCGTCCCATTGCTTGTTCCAGCGTTTCAACTGACGTTCGAGATAGGCTTCTTTACGACCAAGATCACCCAAGCCGACTTTATCAACGTCCTCCATATGCAGATTGGCTAGTATGTTGATGACATGAAGCCCTATTGAGCGCCGTTCATCCATTGTTAATGCTTGGCTTTCAACTGTCGTATTCAGCACCGTACCCTCAACGTAGTCCATGACGTAAAAAGGCGCGTCGTTGACATCAATATCCTTACAAAGACCTATCGTTCGCGGCACAGGTACCGAGGAACTCTGTAGCGCTGAGATAATTCTATGTTCACGACCCATGTCATGCGCACTTTCTAGCACATGACCCAGCGGCGGCCGCCTGAGCACATAAGGCGCGCCATTTTGGTCTTCACATTTGAAGGTCAAATTCGAATGTCCCCCAGTGATCAGTGAGAAATTAAGCGGGAGAGCAAGTTCCGGGATTGCGCCGGAAAGCCAATTTGTTACATTTTCGTTTTTGATACCGTCGATCATTTCTGCCCTACTATCTAGTATTTAAAGTTTAGTATTTACTTCTTCATGTTCGTTGTAATGCATTTAATCTATCAGATAACTGTACTTTATATGCCACCTAGCAATTGAACCCTATTGCTGATTTCTTTCATAGGGTGAAAAGCCTTTTTAACCCGGCTTTGTCATCTGAGCCAATTCGTCGTAACTCTCCTGCAAACAAGCGGCAAAAAACTCTGGGTCTGGCATCATTTTTCGACAGGCATTAACTGTAATGGTGATGTTTCCACAATAACTGAAAACAGGGAATATTAATCCCATACTATCTTGGATGGGCCCCAAGCCATATTGTGTTACCAGTCGAGCCCCGGCTGAATAAAGTGGAAATTGTGGGCCAGGTACATTTGTCACAACACAGTTAAACGCAGGAGCAACATTCTCGGCCATGCCAAACTCGGTATATAGACGCGTTGCCAAGGCCGCGGTCGTTGCTGGAATAAACTGACTAAAGTCGGTCATCAATTTTGCACCCACCGCATTCGTCATTTCTTTCGAGGAGGAGGCTGAATGATGAACGAAGGCCAGTCTCTGCAGTGGATCTGCGATGTCGTTACCGAGCTTGACGGTCATTGCCGCAACCTGATTGCCGCCCGCATTTTTGCCCTCTTCGCTCCTGACTGAAATAGGTGCCATCGCAACCAATGAATCTCCGATCGCCTCTCTCTTGCTCTCGAGGTATTTCCTTAATGCCCCACCGACAATTGTTAGAACAGCATCGTTAACAGTAGCCCCTTCAACAAGCGACTTTATCTTCTTGATTTCATCAAGTTCAAAGCTACGTCCTTCGACAACCCGATGACTTGAGACAACACCATTGAAACGTGTTCTTGGAATAACAGCATTGACTTCAAACTTCTTCTCCAGCAATCCTTTTTGGAATCGACCCATCGCAGGAACCGCCCGCGCCATCACTTCGGCAAATCGATAAGGTTGCGTAAGATTGTTAAATTGACCGCGTGTGACTAATTCGAAAGGGTTCGGATCATTTTCCCCTCTCCAGGCTTTTTCTGGCGCATCAGGCTTCGGTGGATTTGGCACAAGACTATGGATGGCCTCGGTAATGTCTGCACCCGAAACGCCATCAACGCAGGCATGATGGAATTTCGAAAGTATTGCGTAACTCCCTTCGGGCAAACCCGGCACAGAATCCAATCCTTCTATTACCGTCATCTCCCAAAGCGGTTTAGTTAGATCCAACGGTCGAGCATGCAGGCGTGAGCTTAGTATACAAAGCTGTCGCCAATCACCAGGTTCAGGTAAGCGAATGTGTCTGACGTGATATTCAAGGTCGAAATCTTTGTCCTCGACCCAATAGGGATGATCAAGATTAAATGGCACCTTAACCAGCTTGCGGCGAAAGGTTTTCGCCAGGTCCAAGCGATCTTCTACAAATGCCAAAATGTCCTTAAAACGCTGCTTGCCACCTTGTGTTGTGGCAGGATCATAGATCGCCAATGCCCCAATATGCATTGGACTTCTTGCGGTCTCCGAATAAAGGAACGATGCATCCTGACCTGACAATTGTTCCATGTGGCGTCTCCTTGAAGTGAGTCCTTCGTATTCAATAACGTTTGTCTGCTAGGCGATAATTCCAAGCGACATTAATCGGTCGATTTCTTCTTCACTGTATCCATTACACGCCAACACCGCCCGAGAATCCTGACCAAGCCTCGGCGCTGTCGATGGCGTCGTCTTGGTGTGACCTTCTACCGTAATCGGACTGCCCACTGTCCACTGATAATCCGGATCGGTAGATTCTGTTTTGATAATAATCTCATTCTCGATCAATTGCGCATCTTCAAGCACGTCTTTCAATTTCTCAATCACGCTATAGGTCACTTCTTGCGCATCAAGTGCTTTAGTCCAGAACTCTAACGTCTGCGTGGCAAATGCGTCTGAGAACAACGACTTCACCAAATCACTCTGGCTCATTACGGCCTTCGCATCCGGAAAACGATCATCGTCAATCCATTCAGGATGGCCCAATGCGCTGGCAACTCTTGGCCACTCTCTTGCTGGGCTTGGACCTACCAGCACAATGTATCGATTATCTCTTGTTTGATAAGAAACAATAAACGGCGATCGATAACCTTTTGTTTCCAGTATTTCGCTCAGATCGAAGCCGGCGATTGCCGCTTGCAGGTGCATCCCGTTCGACCATGCGCCGTTAGCAGCAAGCGATGTTGTGACGTGCGCACCCTCTCCCGTGTTTTCTCGACGGTACAAGGCCAACATGACCGCACCAAATAAGGACATCGCACTGGCGTGATCTCCGACACCACCCACGCCGTTAGGCGGCATGCCACCTTTTGGCTTCATCATGTCCAGAATGCCTGATCTCGCCCACCAGCCTGCGATATCAAATGACCGGCGGTTCGCTTCAGGACCACGAATACCATAACCTGTCAGTTGCCCCAGGACTAAACGCGGATTTCTTTTCTTCAGAGTCTCGTAATCCAGTTGGTATTTTCGCAGCTGATCACTGTTAAAATTAACCAACAAGACGTCCGCCTTATCGACAAGTGACAGCATAACTTGACGGCCTTGTTCGGTTGAAAGGTCGAGCGCTAGAGACTTTTTATTTCGAGAAGTCAGCAGCCAGTTGTAGTCTGTGCGGTATCGAGATGCCAGACCACGATAACTATCGCCAGTCACAGGTTCGACCTTAGTGACATCCGCGCCAAAATCTCCCATGATTGTCGCGGCTGCCGGACCTGCAACATAGGATGCTGCATCAATCACTTTTAGATCTTCCAACATATCATCCAAACCTATTTAATTTGCATCAAAGGCCAAGAGTTCATATCTTAGCGAGTATTAATAATAACAACATTCAATTCTGAAGTACTGGAGTTACCCAAAGATGTACAAAGCCCTAAGAGAAACATGGGACAGTCTGATTAGTCCCGGCGAACAATTCGAGATCACTGAGATAAAAGTGCGGGGCGAGACCATCAAAGCTTATGCCAATGCACCGCCCAGCCTACGCGAGGTATGGCAAGCATCGGCACAATTTGCTGATCGAGACTATCTTGTCTATCAGGACGAGCGCTGGACCTACGCTGACGCACATCGCGATGTTGCGGCCATTGCTGCCTGGTTCAAGACTCAGGGCATCACTAGCGGAGATCGTGTTGCATTGGCACTACGAAACTACCCTGAATGGCTACTATGCTATTGGGCCGCTGTTTCACAAGGCATTACTGTTGTTGGCATGAATGCCTGGTGGATCGGTGAGGAGATGCGGTTTGCGCTAGATGATTCGACACCCAAGCTTCTAATCTGCGATCAGGAAAGACTCGACCGATTCAATGAAATACGCGCTGACTTTGCCGAAATGCCTGTTGTAGGCGTGCGCACCAATGATGGCGAAGATGTACAGCCTTTTAGCGTCATGACCAACACCGCATCCGAGCTACCGGACGCCAGTTTCGACCCAGATACGGATGCGTGCATTTTCTATACATCTGGCACAACGGGTCGCCCTAAAGGCGCTCAACTGACCCACCGAGGTTGCGTAAACAACATTATGAACCTCGCATTTGCAGGTGCCGCATTCGGTGCAGCAACAGCGATTCACAACGGCGTTGCACTACCTGATCCGGCAGACGCGCCAATTGGTTCTGCGCTTGTAACAACACCACTGTTTCACGTGACGGCAAACAATTGCCTCACACACGGCACAACCCTGACAGGCGGCAAGCTTGTTCATATGTACCGTTGGGATGCAGAGGAAGCGCTGAAAATCATCGAAATTGAAAAAATTACGAATATGACCGGTGTTCCGGTCATGTCGCGAGAATTGATCGGCCATCCCGACTTCGACAAATATGACACAAGCACGCTCTTGTCTGTCGGTGGTGGTGGCGCACAGTTACAGCCGGACCTGGTTGCGAAAATAGACAAGGCAGTAAAAACTGCACGTCCTAGCACCGGCTACGGCATGACGGAAACCTGCGGCATTATCACATCGATCAGCGGTGACTTTTTTCTCGACAAACCTGATAGCTGCGGACCTGCCATGCCGAATTTCTCTGCCAAATGCATCGATGCTAACGGCAATGATGTGCCTCAAGGACAAGTCGGTGAATTGCTTGTCAAAGGCGCGCCTGTGATTAAAGGCTACCTTAATCGTGAGCAAGCAACCGAAGAGAGCATTACCAACGGTTGGCTACATACTGGCGACGTTGCTCGGATTGATGAACATGGATTTATTTTCATTGTTGACCGGGTAAAAGACATGGTGCTTCGTGGCGGTGAAAACATCTACTGTGCCGAAGTTGAATCTGTCATTTTTGACCAAGAAGGTGTCGCAGAGTGCAGTGTCTTTGGCGTCGAAGATGACCGATTGGGCGAAGAAGTCGGCGTAGCCATTGTCACGAAAGACGGCAGCGGCCTTACCGCAGACGCAATCAGAGCGCATGCTTTGGCCAACATGTCGAAGCCTAAGGTGCCTCGCTACATTTGGATGCTAACGGAGTCGTTACCCAGAAATGCGAATGGCAAATTTCTCAAACGCGAACTACGCGATACGCTGAAAATTGAAGATGCGCTTTAGCCTAATCAGATCAGTCAAGGCACCTTGAGAAAGTTGCCTTGATCGCTCGCCAGTGACGAATCGCAATGGCATCTGAACAAGACATAAAAAAGCCCGGTACATCCGGGCTTTTTTATGTCTGACGAAAATTACGGGGGACTTAGCGCCGCGGTTTTTTGATAAACCTCGCGGGTTTTTTTGACCCACTCATTCCATCGGCTCTCTTATCGGTAGGCGCAATAGCATTCGGTGGCAAACCAGTGTGTTGAGTCCGAAAATTCTTGCCCTTGTGTGCTTGCCGACGAACCTGTTGAGGCGAGAAATCTGTCAACGGCACCAAATGTTTCTTACCGTTACCAATCAAATCGTTGCGCCCCATATTCTTGAGTGCTTGCCTCAGCATCGGCCAGTTCTCAGGATCGTGGTAGCGAAGAAACGCTTTGTGTAATCTTCGCTGTCTTGCACCTTTAGGCACAGTTACGTCTTCACTCGTTCTGGATATTCGTTTAATCGGATTCTTACCCGAATAATACATGGCTGTGGCTGCTGCCATCGGCGATGGATAAAAGCTTTGCACCTGATCGGCGCGAAACCCATGTTGCTTGAGCCAAAGCGCTAAATTCACCATATCTTCATCGCGGGTACCGGGGTGGCCAGCGATAAAATAGGGAATCAGATACTGTTCTTTACCCGCCTCTTTCGAATACTTATCGAACATCTCCTTGAATTCATCATAGGTGCCAATGCCGGGTTTCATCATCTTTGACAATGGCCCACCTTCGGTATGTTCTGGCGCAATTTTCAAATAGCCACCGACATGTTCAGAAACAAGTTCTTTAACATATTCCGGCGTTTTTACGGCGAGGTCGTAGCGCAGTCCTGATGCAATGAGTACTTTCTTGACGCCATCAATATCCCGTGCCTTGCGGTACAAGGAAATCAATGGGGTCTGATCGGTATCAAGATTCTTACAAATATTTGGATACACACAAGACAGCCGACGACAGCTACTTTCAATCGTTTTGCTCTTGCAGGCGAGACGCCACATGTTGGCGGTTGGACCACCCAAATCTGATACAACACCGGTAAAACCTGGCGTCTTATCACGGATATCCTGAATTTCATTGAGTATCGATTCTTCAGAGCGACTCTGAATGATGCGTCCTTCGTGCTCTGTTATCGAACAGAAGCTACAACCGCCGAAGCAGCCACGCATGATATTGACCGAAAAACGAATCATCTCATAAGCTGGAATTTTCGCATCGCCGTAAGACGGATGAGGCACGCGCTGGTACGGAAGACCAAAGACCCAATCCATTTCTTCTGTCTCCAACGGAATGGGCGGTGGGTTCAACCAAACATATCTATCGCCATGCGCCTGAACAAGCGTCCGCGCATTATGAGGGTTAGTTTCACGATGTAGAATTCTCGATGTATGGCCGTAAAGCACTTTATCGGCGATGACCTGTTCATAATCCGGTAGTCGTATATAGACTTTAGAATCGTCCCGCGAAATGGCAACTTGCTTGCCCGCTTCTTTTTTCACTAATTTTCGCGTTGGTATCGCCGGATCGATCATGCGAATGACTTGCACGTCAGATTCCAACGGTTCGGTTAGATCGGCCAATGCTTCCTTGGCTTGGTCTTCGGGCAGTTGAGTGGAATCGATGCAGGTATAGTCTTGTGGCAGTTCACTTAAAGGAATTGCCGTACCTCTGATATCACGAATATCTTCTATCGGAACACCCGCCGCAATTCTATGAGACAGTTCAATAATGGCGCGCTCAGCATTACCATAAAGTAATATATCGGCCTTGGAATCAATTAAAATAGAACGTCTTACTTTCTCGCTCCAATAATCAAAATGGGCAATTCGTCTTAAACTCGCTTCGATACTACCCACGACGATAGGCACATCTTTATATGCTTCACGACAACGCTGAGAATAAACGATAACTGCCCGGTCAGGCCTTTTTCCGCCTTCATTACCTGCTGTATAAGCATCATCGTGCCGCATCTTTCGATCAGCTGTGTAGCGGTTGATCATTGAATCCATGTTACCGGCAGCCACACCAAAATAGAGGTTGGGCTTGCCCAGTTTCTGAAAGGCTTTTTTCGAGGTCCAATCCGGCTGGGAAATAATGCCAACCCGGAATCCCTGCGCTTCAAGTACACGGCCAATAACCGCCATACCAAAGCTGACATGATCTACATAGGCATCGCCAGTAACGATAATGATGTCACAACTATCCCAACCTAACGCATCCATTTCCGCACGCGTCGTGGGAAGAAAATTCGCCACGCCAAAACATTCAGCCCAGTAAGGTCGATAATCGTAGAGTTTTTTTGGTTGGCTAGTCGCCGACATCGGCATCCCGTTTTGTTAGGTGTCGTCAAGTGAGTCGAAGTGCTTACGCTAAGCGTCTTTTAATGTACGTAGATTAGGTGCTGAAGCTCACTTAACTGACTGTTAATTTGTCTTTTCGTTGGATTTCAACAATGTATTGCAGACTAATAGGCGCCGACATCTTACTTTAGGCTGTACGTATTGCAATCATAACCCGCTTTTTCGACCATATAGTGACGGCTTTAGGCTAACAAAGAGCATTATGGCCAATGAGGTTAGCGTCAATTGCTTGCCTGATGATTTATGACATGGGTGCGTCTAGACAACCTAACCTGATGAAATACGACAGCATCAAAAATAACGGCAGAATCAGTGACGTAAATAGCTTCTCCCCCGTCGATTTGAGAATCATTTTCAGTTATCCTACGCCACTTCAGAAATCCAATTAGAAAACACTGGTTGAATCAAACCGGCAGACACCAAAGGTTTTAATAAATGTTGAAAAACAAACAGTTACAGGAATGGATCGAGCAAATGACGGCGCTCTGTCAGCCTGAAGATGTTGTGATCTGCGATGGCAGTACGCAAGAATACGACCGCATGTGGGAGCTTTTAGTTGCCTCTGGCGCCGCGAAGAAACTAAACGAAGCCAAACGTCCTAATAGTTATCTGGTTCGATCTGACCCAGCGGACGTGGCTAGAGTAGAAAGTCGCACCTATATTTGCTCCGAGGAGCCCGAAGACGCAGGTCCAAACAACAATTGGATAAACCCCCAGGAAATGCGCGGCACGCTTACCAATTTATTTGAAGGCTGCATGCGTGGCCGAACCATGTATGTCATACCTTTCAGTATGGGCCCGGTCGGTTCTCCGATTGCCCACATAGGCGTAGAAGTTTCTGATTCACCCTATGTTGTGACAAACATGCATATCATGACAAGAGTTGGCGAAGCCGTACTTGAAGAACTCGGTGAAGACGGTGATTTTGTACCCTGTGTTCATTCTGTTGGTGTACCACTCATCGACGGTAAAGAAGATGTGACTTGGCCCTGCAACCCAGAAAACCTCTACATCGCGCACTTTCCAACGACGCGAGAGATCTGGTCTTTCGGTTCTGGCTACGGCGGTAACGCCCTACTCGGCAAGAAATGTTTCGCACTTCGCATCGCGTCAGCAATGGCTCGCGACGAAGGTTGGCTTGCTGAACACATGTTGATTTTGAAATTGACTAACCCCGAAGGGTTATCGAAATATGTTGCTGGTGCATTCCCAAGTGCCTGTGGCAAAACTAATTTGGCCATGCTCATACCGACAGTGCCCGGTTGGAAAGTTGAAACAGTGGGCGACGATATTGCTTGGATGAAGTTTGGTGACGACGGTCAGCTCTATGCCATTAACCCGGAAGCGGGCTTTTTCGGTGTCGCACCAGGTACGGGCATGGATTCGAATGCGAATGCCATGCTCAGTCTGAACGAAAATTGTATCTTCACAAACGTTGCCGAAACTGACGACGGTGATGTCTGGTGGGAAGGCATGACCGATGAGGCGCCGGAGCATCTAATCGATTGGACTGGCCAAGATTGGACCCCAAACAATACAACACCTGCCGCACACCCAAATGCTCGATTCACAGTGAATGCGGCACAATGCCCCGCCATTGCCGAAGAATGGGAAGAGCTCAAGGGTGTACCTATCAGTGCAATCCTGTTTGGTGGCCGACGCGCAACCGTTGTACCACTGGTTAACGAAGCGCGAGATTGGAGACAGGGAACTTTCTTCGGCTCAATTGTGTCTTCAGAGAAAACCGCTGCTGCTGCAGGAAAGATTGGTGAGCTTCGTCGCGACCCAATGGCAATGTTACCGTTCTGCGGCTACAACATGGCCGACTACTGGAGTCATTGGTTATCCGTCGGCGAACAAGAAGGCGCAGTGTTACCAAAAATTTACTACGTCAATTGGTTCCGTAAGGATGACGATGGCAAATTTATGTGGCCAGGCTTCGGCGAGAATTCGCGTGTACTTGAGTGGGTCTTTAACCGTTGCAACGGCACAGCCGATGCTATTGAGACGCCGATTGGCAACCTTCCAACGATGGATGGAATCAATTTTGAAGGTCTTAACCTTACCGATGCACAGAAAGCTGAACTACTGCGTGTCGAAGTGGATGGCTGGCTCAGCGAGATACCATTGATCAACGAATATTATGATCAATATGGTGATCGTATGCCGGAAGCATTACGGGTCGAACTAAACGAACTCCAACAGCGTTTGGAAGAAGCAAAGCAGGCTGTTGCTTAAGCTAAAGCTTGTCTAGCGAAGCCATACGTCGGTGAAGGTCTTTCAGACTCAGACGTAGAGGCTTTAAAACAATCAGTAAGAACAAAAAAGGAGGCGCAAGCCTCCTTTTTTGTTTGCGTCATGCAATACGCTAACACCTCGATACCTTGCCATCTATACACTACACAGCCCCCTTTGCGATCCGGCGCGTTACCAGCACTAGTAGCTACAGCGTATATCCTTATCAACGAAAGCTAACAACTTAGTCATGGCAGATAACAGCGACGTATGTTGGTCCTTGCTATACCGGTTGATGTTGAAGCGGCGACAGAATTGTTGTGAATGATAGGCAAAAAAAAGCCGGGGGGCCAAAAAGGCGCCCCGGCTAAAACTCTCTACGAGAGGGATTATGCTGTTTTGACAAATTCAGGATAGGCCTCGAGTCCACACTCGCCGAGATCCACACCTTTGTACTCTTGTTCCTCGGTGACTCTAATGCCTACCGTCATTTTAAGAACTCCCCATACGATCAGGCTTGTTACAAACACCCATCCGAAGATAGTCGCGGCACCAATAAGCTGACCTGAAAATGATGACGCATCATTGGTTAGCGGCACAAGCAACAGTCCTAACAAACCACATGTACCGTGAACCGAGATCGCACCTACAGGATCATCAATCTTCAACTTGTCCAGACCTATGATTGAGAAGACAACTAACACACCACCTGCAGCACCAAACAAGGTTGCTTCAAGGGCTGTTGGCGTCGATGGCTCGGCAGTAATTGCAACAAGTCCAGCGAGCGCACCATTCAATAACATGGTTAAGTCAGCTTTTCCAAATAGAAGCCTTGCAGTGATGAGTGCGGCCATTGCACCACCCGCTGCTGCGGCGTTGGTATTGAGGAAGACCATCGCGACTGAGTTAGCACTCGCGATATCGCCTAACTTTAAGACAGAACCGCCGTTGAATCCAAACCATCCCATCCAAAGGATAAATGTACCCAAGGTTGCGAGTGGCAGATTGGCACCGGGAATCGCCATGATTTCGCCATTTTTGCCATACTTGCCTTTACGTGCGCCTAGCAACAGAACACCGGCGAGCGCAGCGGTTGCACCCGCTAGATGGACGATACCTGAACCTGCAAAGTCTGAGAATCCAAGGTCACCCAAAGTGTACATGCCGAAAACAGCATCGCCATTCCAAGTCCAGCTACCTTCCATTGGGTAGATGAAACCTGTCATAACAACTGTGAAGCCTAGGAAGGCCCATAGTTTCATTCTTTCTGCTACGGCACCTGAAACAATCGACATCGCCGTTGCAACGAACACAACCTGGAAGAAGAAGTCTGAAGCGTTAGCGTAGACTGATCCACCGGCAAAACCTTCTGCCTGAGATTCAGCAAGTACTGTTGCTACCAGTGTATCAGCGGACGCCGCACCATCAAGTTCAATACCTGATAGGAAGTAGTCGCCGCCGTACATAATGGCGTAGCCACAGACGAGATACATGATGCAAGAGATTGCGAATAGCGCGACATTCTTTGTCAGAATTTCGGCCGTGTTTTTTGAGCGTACAAGTCCAGCTTCCAGCATGGCAAAGCCAGCTGCCATCCACATGACTAGTGCGCCACATACGAGGAAATAGAATGTATCCATCGCATATTGTAGTTCGAGTGTTTGATCCACGTTTGAGCCCCTCCACAGGTTCGATCTAAAAAAATAGTGCTTAATAAATTTGGTGTTACCCATGGAAAAGCAAACATGATGCCAAGCTGGTCGTTTAGGTTGAAAATAACCTTCTAGCCCTTTGTTCTCGGGGCCTGCAACTTTTTTGCCAGGGCCCCACACAACCCCCGCCGCTGTGAATGCACCAAACTGACGCACAATAATGATGCGCTAACAATGTGCCGAGGTTGATCGCGCCCCGTTTCGAGGCGCCGAACGCCAAGAGCGTCATTTTGAGAGATACTTCAATCAGATTTTGCTTAAGTCGAACCGCCATTTGAAAGCGCGATGCTTGGATAAAGGTCTATGGAGTTAACGTGTGCGACAGTGTCTCAAGTGCAGCAGGCAGACACAGTGAATTATCAGGAACTAACGTTTGACCACAGCAGGTTGATGGTTGAAGAATGAAGCTTGAAGGTTGAAGGTTGAAGGTTGAAGGTTGAACGCTGAAGAATTGGGGTTAAGGCAGAGGAGCAGGCGGTATATAAATCATTCGATTAAAAAAGGACGCTGGTGCTCATTGCCTTACTGTACCCGTTCAGCTTTAGGTTTTGATTAGCCAGAGAACCCTGGCTAATCAAATCGTGCACTAGTGTCCTGTTACTTTTACTGCGACATGATTACGCGTCAACGGTAAACGTCAATCCTGCACTGGCAATCAACCGATTACGCAGCGTCGCACCAAGCGCGGGCGCAGGTGTGTAGAAACCACCGGCAACCTCTGGCAGATCTTTCACAAGACAGATAGCAGACTCGGCGATCATTTTTGAGGTCGAACCGTATCCAGGATCTTTGTCCCCCGTCACCGTTACGCAAAGCGTGTTGCCATCGGATGATGTGCCATGCACCATGAGATCATAATAACCTTCTTCCTGCTCTTTCTTAGACGGTCCTTCGCCAGGCTTTGGCGCTTCACCTTCGGGCATGAATTGATTAGAGGCGGCCGCTTCGGCAGCTGCCTTACCCGCTTCTCCCGAACCACCCACCATCATTTCGTCGTAGACGAAGTCTTCGCCATAAGCGTGACCCATAAGCGCATTTGAGCGGTGAATGTTCTTCGTGTTGATCACCGCCATCATGAACGGCGCAACCCAGATGCCAAGTGCTTCATCTTCTTGAACCTGATTACCAGCAGGTTGTGCAGGGCCTTGAAAGCCATCAGCGAGCGAAAACGGGTCCATCAAAGGCGCCATAAGAGAGGCATCATTCTGCACGGCGGCCATTGTTGCAGCCCCACTTGCAGCGGTACCGCCGGACAATGTGCCTTGCATCGAACGCATGCGACCGCGTACTCGAGACATAGGTTGACCAAATGACTTGACGGCCTCTTCCTGCAGATACTGCACGCCGAGGTCGAATGGAATCGAGTCAAACCCACACGAGAAGACAAGACGAGCGCCGCTTTGTATTGCTGCTGTTTGATACTTAGCAATCATCTCGCGCATAAACAACACTTCGCCACAAAGATCCACGTAGTCTGCGCCTGCTTCCACACAAGCTTTTACGACGGGTTCTCCATAAAGAGAATAAGGCCCCACTGAGGTGAGAACACATTTGGCCCGGCGAGCCATGTCCTCAAGAGACGCCGCATCTGATGAGTCAGCTACGATAAGAGGCGTATCCGAAGGTGCACCGATGAGGTCTCGCACTTCAGCTAGTTTGTCCGCACTTCGTCCTGCCATTGCCCATGTAACACCACTGTTCTTGCCGTATTGCTTATTTAGATATTCAGCAACAAGTTGCCCTGTAAATCCTGTCGCGCCAAAAACGACGACATCAAATTCTGCGTTAGCGTTCATTTTCTTAATCCTTGAATAAATGTTCTGGGTACTTCAAATAAATTACTTTTAACTTTGTCGTACGAGTAACGAGACAAAAAAAGGGACACTAAGCCCCTTTCATTGTCATCACCTCTTACTAACGAACTAGTCGAGTCGCTCGATGATTGTACCCGTACCTAAACCACCACCACAACACATCGCGATAAGGGCGTACTTGCCTCCGGTTCGCTCCAGTTCGTGAAGAGCTGTCGTAATAAGTCGAGCACCCGTGCTGCCTGTTGGATGTCCTAGCGCAATAGCACCACCATTGACGTTGGTCTTGGCTGGATCGATACCCAGATCCTTCTCCCAAGCCAATACCACAGATGCAAAGGCTTCGTTGACCTCAAAGACATCAATGTCATCGACCGTCAGGCCAGCGCGATCGAGCACTTTACGGGTTGCAGGAATGGGCCCCTTCAACATAGTCACTGGATCGACGCCAACCAATGTCGTTGCAACAATCTTCGCGCGGGGCTTCAGACCCAGTTCTTTCACAGCTTTCTCTGATGCCATAATCACGGCGGCGGCACCATCGGATACCTGCGATGAAGTACCGGCTGTATGAAGCTCTTGACCAGCAACCGCCTTCAAACCTTTCAACGATTCCAACGTCGTCACCCGCAGGCCTTCGTCTTTTGAAATCATCTGTGTCTTACCCGTAGGCTTGTACTCAGCATCAAGAATAGGCGCTTCAACAGGGATGATTTCTCGGTCAAATCGACCTTCTTCAGAAGCCTTGATGGCTTTTTCTTGGCTAGCAAGACCAAAAGCATCAGTGTCATCACGCGTAATTTGGTATTCCTCTGCAATCATCGCCGCGCCTTGGAACTGACTAGCAGGTTGATAGTAACTCGCATAGTTCTCACCCATCGGTGAGCCACCTGCCATGTTGGATCCCAGAGGAACGCGACTCATCATCTCTACGCCACAACTCATGACAATATCTTCAACACCAGCGGCAACCATTGCTGCGCCCATCGTTGTCGCTTGTTGGCTTGAACCACACTGTGAATCTACCGTGGTTGCAGCAACTTCCAAAGGAAGTCCCTGTGACAGCCAGGCAATGCGAGCGATATTGAACGATTGCTCACCCACTTGTGAAACACAACCACCAATAACCTGATCAATCTTCTCCGGCGCAATACCGGATCGGTCCAACGCACCTTTTTGAACGGCGCCCAGCAAATCGGCAGGTTTCAATCCAGCCAGCCCTTTGCCGCGTTTACCAATCGCACTTCTACAAGCTTCTACAATATAGACATCACCCATAGCGGGCTCCTTTCGTGATTTATAATGAGTTTTAAAATGGTTTAAATGAGTTGATTACGTACTAGATCGATACAAAGTCTACCTAATATACCAAGCAGATATCAGCGAAAAACACGGAGTAAGCATAATCAAAGTTGAGCTATGAATCTAACAACAATTAGCACCCATATTGCTAATCATTCGAGCTAATCATGGCGCTTATCCTGCGCTCACCTCAAGCATAAGGCTGACCCAATCACCTGTGGCCTTTTCGTCTACTTCAACCTTTAATATCGCTCCCAGGCCAGCCTGCTCTGGGGGCACACCTGCCAGCTTTAAGGTTTCCACTATGCGCGCTTGGCGCTGCCTTGCAAGCTTTTTTAACTCTTGCTCAGACACATTCTCAGCCAGCACTAATCGTTGCCGCAACTCAGACATATAAGCGACCTGATCCAAACGCTCTTTTCCCTCATCTACAGTCTTGATAAATCCGGCTTTAACAGACGCTAAATCGGCATTCGGGTCAGCTTCTATAGAAAGTGCTTCAAACACACTTAGCACAGAGTCATCCAACATCATGTCCTTATCTTCAGCGTCTATATTGAGCCGAGCGCCGACTTTGACGAGTAGTTTTTCATAACGCAGCATTGGAATATCCAATCGATCGTCGTAAACACCGGGTATAACAAGCGACAGCTCCGGTCTTTTCGCTATTGCCTTGGCAATGTTCGCCAGTTGTTCAAGCTCCGGTGGAGAGAGTGCGGAACGACCGCCGAGGAACTTAATCTCCCCTAAATCATCGCTCTGTATGCCAATCAACCCGCCCAACATACGAAAAGGTGCCGTGACAATTTTGGCTAAGAATTGTTTCAGCGCCTCTTGGACTACACCACCAATGTGGAACTCTGGGTCATTTACATCGCCACTGATAGGCAATTCGACATCGATCTCACCTGCACTATTTGTTAACAATGCGACAGCAAGGTCGAGTGGTAAGCTAACCGCATCAGGACTATCTACCTTTTCGCCAAGCTTAAACTCGGACAGCAACAACTCATTTGTACCCCGCAGCTGGCCCTCATCAATGACATAATTCAGGTTAAGATTTAGTTTGCCTTTCTCAATTGCACGGCCAGCAAAAGCAGCGCTATAAGGCGACAGAGACGTCATCAACAGGTTTCGAAATTCAACCACCAGGTCCATCGAATCCGTTGGCGCAAACAAGTTGAGCTTCCCATTCATTCTAGATAGACCAAACTCATCAACGTTACCCTGCATTTGATTATCGGCGGGTTCACTGGTGAAAGAGGAGATTGCGCCTATCGTCCCCGACAAGTTTGTCGTGACAGTCCTAAAAGGTAGAGGTAACGAAAGATCCGAAAAATCCACTGTCGCTTGATTGATCGTCGTGTAGGCAAAGGTCATCTGCAAAGGTTTAATCTGTTCCGTTTCCGTCGACGTATTCGCGACTGGCTCGGAAGCCCTCAAGACATTTTCAATATTGGTCGAGCGATCACGATAAATTTCAAACTTTGTAAAAGGCTCATTAATTACAATTCTTGACACATGCAGGCTTGCAGGGGTGTTTCTGTATTCAAATTTATCAACCGCGAGCTTCTTCCAACCAAGCAGCCGAGAATCATTAAGCCCGTCGATCAAATCGAGGTTACTAACGGCAGAACTGCCGGAGATGCTTAGCGCTGAACTGGCAAATGTAACCTGTAACTCCGCAGAGACTGCACCACCATCGAGCCTTACATCTGCAATCGCATTCAGATAAGGATCGGCGATGGCGACTGGAAGCGCCTCCATGCTCACGTCCACTTCGACCTTTAGCTCTGGCAATGTCGCGACGGCACCTTGAATTTTGATCATGCCCGTTTCACCTATGTTAAGCGAAGCGGATAAGCCACTCGAAGAGATCGTTGTGTTTTGTATGTCACGCACCTCCAAATCGAGATTCTGTATGTCTACGGACACTGCCGGTTGACTCGTTTCATCCGAAATTGACAAAGCACCATCGTACATCTCGATTGAGTCTATTAGTAATGTCCAGCCCGCTTCAGCATCTGAGCTTACGGCTGAAGTATTCTGATTTAGCGCATCGCTTGAGGACGCACTCGTGGCGATGAGCTGATTAAGATCTATCGATCCATCCGCCAGTCGATTTAGCCGCAGTGAAGGCGGCGTTATTGCTACGACACTAAACCCCAACTCTTGTTTCGGATAACGAACATAGCCCCCTTTCATTGATAAGTTAGCAAAACTGATAAATTCAGAAAGAGGTTGAAGCCCCTTAACAGAAACGTCTCTCAATTCGAGATTTAGATCATTAACTTCCACGTTCAATACGTCGGTGTAGCTCATCGAATAATTCATCGCAAGAGCGCTATCGCCACTAAAATCCGTAACGGGCAGAATTTGTTTTAGATAAGTACGCGTTCGAGCAAGCTTGCTTTTCGTCTCGAACCTACCCGATGACGAGAACGGCGCAACCATTAGACTGCCCTGCCATTCAATGACTGAATCGCCAGGGATTTCGATTCTTACAACCTGATTGCCAATTCGATCTGGCAGTGAACTAAGCTGCGATACGCTAACATCGATTGGCGTGAAATTGATTTCAACAGGCTCATCAGGCACACGATCATAAAACAGGAATTCACCTGCTTTAATATTGAATCCATCAACAAGAAAAAGTGGTAGCGAGTCAGCGCTTACAGAGTCGGCCTGGCTCTCGACGGTTTTAGCTGCGGCGGTTCGCTGCCAATCAGCCAATAAAATTGACAGCCTACTTTTGTCGATCGAATAACGTTCAAAATAGAGGTAGGGCTTATCCAACGTCACTTCTTTGAATCTAAGCGCGCCAATAATTAAACCTGACGTTTCTAAATTCACTGTGATTGAATCTGCCCGTATCAGTGCAACATCATCAGTATCATTCAGTTGTATGGCTTCAAAGATCAGTCGAAAATTAAATGGATTCACATGGATTTTTTCGATCTGAAGCGTTCTACCTAAGCGATCCGCGACTAAATCAACCATGGTATTTTTCATCACCATCGGCAAGATAAGAAAGCCAGTGAGCGTATAGATGACAAATACGACGACAGCCCAAAATCGTTTTTGACGATAATCAATCCATTGTTTTAGCTGGTTTTTCAACAGGTCATTCAATTCAATAGTCCATTAATTTTGGGTCGCCGATGAAATCACTACTCGCTGGTAAAAAACGCCGATATTCGTTGATCGACATTCTGCCTAATATTCATATGAAATAGACTGTAGTCATACACATGCATGCTCGAGCCAGGCATGCGAGATGGAAAAGCGTCAGAGCGCAGCTCCCGAACGGACAACATGCGATTAATACATTGCGCATCCGCAACACCGACCTCAAGCGGCATCAAAGTGAAGTCTTCCCCCTCACGGGCTTGACCATAGCTAGGAAATCCAATGCTACCAACATTGAATTCATGTCCAACATAGGCAGAATCATTAAGCCAACTCAATGGGTTCGTACAAATCAATTCCTGCGCTTCAGCGAATATCCCATCACCATCACCATCGACACTATTCCAACCAACAACACAGCCAGTGTCATTAGCTGTCGCACAGGTAACTAATCCAGCATCACCCTGCTCGATCGAAAAACCAATGAGATAACCAACAATAAAATTCGCCTCCAGTGCTGTGCCGACTATCTCCTGCGCGATCAAGCGTGTGACATGTTTCGTTCCTTGAGAATGACCTGCAACAATGAAGGGTCGTCTATCTCCCTTCTTATTTCTGCGCTGATTAAAGGCATCAAATGCATTAACGATATCGGCATAGGCTAGATCGAGCGCCTGCGCGCCATTGCCATCTCGGTCCATGAAGGAAAAAAATGTCGCTTGCCGATATCGAGGTGCATAAATATCACAGCAACGATTAAAGACAGAAGCCTGATGCCGCAGGATCCGCTCGTCGACAACCCAGTTAGCTGATTTGTCATCCAAGGGTTGATTCCAGTTGTCTTTACTTGAATAACTCGTCGGATGAACAAAGAACACATCAACTTTTGATGCGCCCAGGTTCGTCTTAAGGCCAGCAGGGGCTGAGCTTGCAGCAGCCAGTTTGCCCGGCAAACTCGCCCAGGCGGCGTCTGATGCATAGACTGGCGGGGTTGGCGCATTCGCTGGAGTGAAGGGACTTTCTGGACTAATCTGTGAGGCAAATACAAACAGCATCAATGTCTGTCGATTGAGGTAGCTCAATACAATCAAAACAAGCAATAAAGCACCGAGTGACAATAGTATTTTCTTCAACATAGGCATCAATCGCAACGTGAGTTTAAGACTAACACCCCTAACAACTGTACTGACATTTATATCGCTTGCAATCAGAAAAATTAGCACAGTAGCCGACTAAATCAAGGGGCGGGTGTTTTGCAAAAAGTCGTGGTCGGTATTTCCAAATGGCTTCTAATAAAACCTTACGCTTCGCCTACGATATCGGCTAATACTGGAAATTGGAAGGTCAGACGGGGTTCTAACTCGACGTAACTGTCCTTTAAATAAAACAAAGTGACATCGTCAGATGTATCTGAAAAAACAATCGCTCCAAGTGATAATTTCAACCCCGTTTGGCATTTCTTCGCCATAATTCCCTATGGTGCCGATGGATGGCACCTAAAAATATAGCGATAACGGCTAACGTCTTTTGCTAATTCCCCGCCTCTAAGCGGTCTGCGTGACTTTACTCTTGTTCACGACAAGTGACTTACCAGCAGCATCCCAAGGTTTCAGATTGCGATTGACTATCCCGCCGCTTACACTCGATCACAGTGAATTAAATCGGTAGGAGAATGTATCTTCATGGCTAAATATCAGCTGAACATAAACGGCGAGGACATTGACGTCGATGTCGACCCACAAATGCCACTTTTATGGGTACTTCGAGATGAAATAGGTCTCGTTGGCACAAAATTTGGTTGCGGCATCGCACAATGTGGAGCGTGCACCGTGCACGTCTCCGGCCAGCCGATTCGATCCTGCATAACACCAGCATCAATGCTGGCGGGACAACCGATTCGAACGATTGAAGGTTTAGCTAACGGAACCGAGTTGCATCCGCTTCAACAGGCTTGGATCGACGTTGATGTACCTCAGTGTGGCTACTGCCAGGCAGGCCAGATCATGTCCGCGGCGGCCCTATTGGAACAAAATCCGAGTCCGACTAATGATGATATCGATGCAGCAATGGTTGGCAATTATTGTCGCTGTGGTGCCTACAATCGAATCCGCAAGGCAATTCACCTGGCCTCTGAAAACACCACCACACCGTTTTATGACGCCTCGACACCGAACATTGAACAGATAGATGGCGATATGAAAGGGGAGCAGGCATGAACGACAACAACAATGACGATGCAATGATGGACGATGAAGGCAGTATTGATGTCGTTCGTGCTGTTGAGCTCGAAATCAATGCACTCGCTAATACGCCTAACCGACAACCAGCCTTGTCTATCAAGAAGCTTGATCGACGTTCGTTTCTGAAACTCAGCGGCATAGCCAGCGGTAGCTTAGTACTCGCGGCAATCATGCCCGGTCCTGGCGCCACGGCGGAAGACTTTGGCAATTTAGTCGGCTCCGTTGAGTTAAACGCATTCATCAAAGTTTCCTCTGAAGGGAAGATTGTTATCTACTCGTCAAACCCAGAAATGGGTCAGGGTATTAAAACTGCGCTACCCATGATCATCGCAGAAGAGATGGGCGCAAGATGGGCGGACGTTGAAGTCCTTCAATCGGATGTTGACGAATCTCGTTATGGCCGGCACGGCGCCGGCGGCTCTACCACTATTGCGAGAACCTTTGACCAAATGCGCACCATGGGTGCATCCGCAAGAGAGATGTTCATTGGTGCCGCGTCACTTGCAATGGAGTTGCCCAGAGAGGAGTTATACGCACAGGACAGCACAATCTCACACGTCTTCTCAAACAAATCCTTGAGCTTCGGTGAGCTGGCAGCTCTAGCGGTTAAACAATCTTTACCTGATCCAAAAACCCTGATTTTTAAGGATAAGGCTGACTACACTATTATCGGCACGTCGGTAACCGGCGTCGACAATCTCGAAATCGTTAGCGGCTTAGCACTGTTTGGTATCGATGTCCGAGTGCCTGAAATGCAATACGCGGCATATCAAAAATGTCCTGCATTTGGCGGCAAAGTTGTGAGTGCAAATCTCGAGGCGATAAAAAAACTGCCCGGCATTACCGCCGCATTTATCCTCGATGGCAATGAAAATGTTCGAGAGTTATCTTCAGGCGTGGCTTTAGTAGGCACCTCGACCTGGGCCGTGTTCAATGCCAAGAAAAAACTCGATATCCAATGGGACGAATCGACTGCGTCAAAAGATAGTTGGACGCAGATGGTATCAAGAGCCAAGCAGATCCACGCGCAACCCGGTACAGAGCTCATCACGGAATCCGGTGATGTAAATGCAAGTTTCAGCAACCCAGCGCATCAAACTATCGAAGCTTTCTACGAGTACCCCTTCGTTGCGCACCTATGCATGGAACCGATGAATTGTTCCGCACACTACAAAGCGGGCAGCAATGGCGAGAAAGACACGTTAGAGCTTTGGATCCCAACCCAAGCGCCGACACGGGCATACCCGGTTGTAAAATCGATGTTCGACCTCGATAAAGAACAGGTAAAGATTCACCAAATGCGATTGGGTGGTAGTTTCGGACGGCGCGTCTATGCCGAATATATCTGTGAAGTCATTGCTATATCCAAGCAAGTCGGCGTTCCCGTTAAACTCACTTGGTCCCGTGAAGATGATATTCAACATGACTTTTATCGTGTTGGTGGTTTTCAGTCCGTCAAAGGTAGCGTTGACAGAAATGGCAAGATTGTCGCTTTTGAGGACCACTTTATGGGGATGACTTACAAAGGCGGTCGCATTAGTGGCTCTGGCTTTCGTGCAACAGAATTCCCAATACTGAACCTTAAAAATGCTCGGGCAAGCAAAACCATGTTTGATATTCAAACACCCTGTGGTCCGTGGCGAGCACCCGGCGCCAATACGACCGCATTTGTCATCCAAAGTTTTATCCACGAGTTGGCGGTTAAAGCAGGTCGTGATCATCTCGAAGTTCTGCTCGAACTCATGGGTAAACCGCAATGGTTTGACCAAGGTAACATTCGATCGCTAAACACGGGACGTGCTACCGATGTTATAAAGCTGGCAGCCCACAAAGCAAACTGGGGAAGACCAATGCCAAAAGGTCATGGACTCGGCTTGGCTTTCCACTTTAGTCATGCTGCTCACGTTGCAGAGGTTGTCGAGGTGAGCGTCGACGCCAACAAAAAGCTTAAGGTTCACAACGTAACTGTCGCAGTTGATGTTGGACCGATTATCAATATGAGTGGTGCCACGGCTCAAGTTGAGGGTGCCGTCATCGATGGCCTCAGTACAATGATGGGACAGAAGATTACGATGGAAAATGGGCGTGTCGAACAGTCGAACTTCCATGACTATCAGGTGCTGCGCATACCGAATGCGCCTGCCGTTGATATCCATTTTATCCAAAGTGACTATAGCCCAACGGGATTAGGTGAGCCGGCACTGCCGCCTTTAGCGCCTGCTGTAGGAAACGCAATCTTTGCTGCTATTGGCGAACGCGTTAGGAAGATGCCATTGACGGATGAAGGTTTTACAATTTGAATAGGTCCTGTCTATTTAACTCGCCAAGTGAATTAACCAAGTTAACTATTTGAAATAACCATCGGTGTTAACTGATTCAACTTGCTAACCGCAGGCAGAGTCAGTTAACAAACGATGATCAATCGCTACGGTAACCCGCACACAACGCAGGGCCCCACCTCCCCAAGACAACTGTACTTTGGCACCATCACAAAATAGTTTTGCTTTCCAACATAGGTAATATCCCCTTAAATCGCGTTTTTAGGGGAGAAAACTATGGCAGCATCCATCTCGAACAACAACCTAGGTGATAGCGTAAACGAATCAGAGGAAGACAATATAGTCTTGCCTGTTGATGAAACTACCGCGGACAAACACGCACATAAAAATTTGGAAGTACGACGCAAGATTGAAGATATTTTGGAGGCACGACGCCTCAAAAAGGAATTCGACTTTGACTTCTAATCGAAAATCCAGCATCAGCCTCTAAAGCGACAGGCTCAGTAAATGCTGAATAACTTGACGAATAATATCAATGCGATCATTACTTTCTCGGAAGCATGCAAACATCGAACGCCTTATCGAAGGCGCTGCCGTTACTGGGTGTAACCACTGCGTTTCCTCGACCAAGGTGCGAGGTAGAAAGGTCGCCCCTGCACGCGTCTGCAATAGATCGTAGGCCATGCTGGCCAGGTTAACTTTCAATAGAGGTGCTGGGGCTGAACTTCCACTAAAACGCTCCGCATGGAAACTCGCAAACGCCGTCCCCCAATCAACATAGATATATCCTGTACCCATAGCCGCTTTAACGCTGCTATTAGGCACAGTGCTCGCTAAAACTAAATCTAGCGACCCAATCTTTTCCACTTTACACTCGGTCGTTGATGGCGGGTCATGGGCAATGATTAAGTCCATTGTTCGGTCCATCAACATTCTGGACAACAATTCAGTACTGTGACCTTCGGCCTGCACCGCAACTTCAGGCATAACCTCGATCAGTGTCTGCAAGTGCTTTTGAAGTGACAGAGACCACATACTTGAGGTGGCACCAATGTGAATTCGGGCCTCAAGTTCAGGCAACAAACTCACTTCTTGCAGTGTCCTTGCCCACGTGTTCATTAGCGTCTCGGCAAAAGGTAACAACCTTTCGCCTTCACTCGTCAGCTGCATATTGCCTCGATGACGAAGAAAAAGACTCACGCCGAGTTGCGACTCCAACAGCTTTATACGAGCAGATACTGCAGCGGATGTGACGAACAAGTTGTCTGCTGCTCGAGCAAAGTTCCTCGTCTTATTAACCTCCATAAAGGTCTTTAATAGACTGATATCCATAATTCGTCACAATTGAGTAAGCGCATTTTTGCGCCGCCATTGTTAAACGTTTTTTTGTCATTTGCACAACTTTTTTTTGCTTTACCTGAAGTTTTTTTTCACTAGGATGCGCTCTTCTTTTGAGCCAGTGCATGACTAATGCGACACCCCATTCTCCCTATTCTTATATCATTGGGTATCTTTCTCATTGGGCATGGGTTGCAGTTGTCGTTGTTGCCCCTGTTTGCGAGAGACATCGGTTGGACTGACTTCGCCATAGCACTCACCGGCGCTAGTTACTTCTTGGGGTTTGTCGTTGGCTGTATCGTTGTGCCACGACAATTAGCCCGATCCGGACACATCAGAGTATTTCTTTGCGCGGGCGGAACAGCGGCGGCCACCCTACTCATTCTTGAATTCTCCCCCTACCTTTGGGCCTGGCTATTGCTGCGATTTATAACGGGTTGTTGTCTCGCATGCATGTACACAGTGGTCGAAAGTTGGATAAACGAATTCGGCTCCAACGCTCATCGTGGACGCCTAATTTCTATCTATATCATTACGACTTTAGTGGGCATTGGTATTGGTCAACAAATGCTCGGGCTGATGGAGCTCTTGCCACTGTTTCGCATTGGCGCCATCGTCATGCTTCTCGCTCTTCTACCGATGGGCCTTTCACTCGTTGAGCAGCCGATGATGCTAGAGACAGAGTCACCAAGCCTGACAATGGTTTCCACACTGCCGATCATCGCTTCGGCAGGGATGGTTCTCGGCGGTATTGTCACCGGCAGCATTTGGACTTTGGCGCCTTTGGTCGCCCAGAACTCAGGTCTTACCCCAGTTGAGATTGGCTTTATGATGAACGCCGTCGTAGTGGGAGGGGCTCTTGCTCAGTTACCGCTGGGCTGGCTGTCAGATAAATTCAACAGAGCAACGACAATGAACGTGATCGCTATTTTTACCGTGATCTTATGTGGCATTGCTCTAACTCGACCCCAAGAGGGCATGGCGTTAATCATGCTGATGTTTTTTCTGGGTGGTACAAGCCTTTCTATCTATGGAATTTGTGTATCGGAAGCCAATGACAAATCCGAGCTAAATAGAATACAGATCGCAACTATACTGCTTCTCCTAAACAGTGCTGGGTCAATTATTGGTCCTATAGCAACAGGGCTGGTTGCCATTCACAGCGACAAAGCACTCTTCATCGTGACACTCAGCAGCATGATTTTCTTAAGCATGATCATCACCTTAGCCGGGCGACGAACCCCAAAAGACATTGCTGCAAAGCAGCCAGAAAATGATTTTTATGGCGCAAAACCCGGTTAAAACAGGGGCGTCGAATTAGCTGGGATAGTTTGATAACGATATCGCCTTGTTGAGACACAGCCCTCTTCTAAATATTGCCAGGTGTCTGCGCCCACGAAGGTAAGCAGGGCAATACTCGAATAGTCGCAAAGTGCCAGTAGCCACTCGTTAACAGCGAACCTCTGTTGCGATGCTTTACAATCGGGCATTTGCGAAGGCGAAAGGATCAGAGTAAGAATTGACCGTGGGAAGCCGCAATTGGTTTCAATCGTTCTTCCTGCCAGAGTTCACATCTCACGTTGGCGACCCGTCGTCCGAGCCTTGTGACGATGGCAGTGCCGTAGGTATCCACCGGCTTACCACTTCGAAGATAATCGACCGATATATCAACGGTCTTAGGAAACCGTTCAATGCTTGTCTCAGCAAGCAACTGAATAACCGCGGTAATCTCAAGGAAAGACCCAATTGCGCCACCGTGAATTGCCGGTAAATTAGTATTGCCAATGAGTTTGTCATCGAAGGGCATGATTGTCGTAATTTCAGTGCCCCTTTGTTCGACTCTGATGCCCATAAAACGTGTATAGGGCAAATGGTCCATGACTGCCTGTAAATCCAATGTATTACTCTGCCGCATATCAGCCAACAATTTCATAAATTGGCTCCCTGCGCGTTAGGCGTACCTATCATGAAGGCCGCCACCGATGTCGCCACAGGGTCATCCTTACTAGACTGAAACGCGACACCTCGCACGAAGGCAATGTACTTAGTGATTTTGTAACACTGTGCTTCTATCAATATTTCCTGTTGCGGTAAGGCAGGCCTCATGTAATCGATACGGATATCGAGGGTTGCCATACTCTCGCCGTCGTCCCATTCCTCATGGCACCGAACCGCCCAACCAGAAGCATTATCCAGACATGCGGTGATGACGCCCCCATGCAGAACACCGGTATCTGGGTCTCCGACTAGATCCTCTCTGTAGGGAAGCTTTAGCAAACACACCCTACCTTCAACATCGACAATTTCCATGCCTATGGCTTGTGCATAAGGTGGCAGTTCATGTGGTGTTCCATCAAACATTGACACAGCTATTCCTTTTTGTCCGCGTTGGGTTTTGGCTGAAACCGCTTCTGAAAGTCCGCTGTTGAATTACTACTCGGGTATTGCGACGTGGGCTGCGGCACATCGAGGAAATCACACAATGGCGCCCACCCTTGGCTAGCTTCAAATACCAATAATCGATCCGCCGGAATGCTATCGATGACTGCCTGATTATGTCGATTGAAAACATCAATGGCATGACCTCGATTGGACACATCACCGCCGAAAGTATTTTCAACGATCAACTTACGCACCATGAGTGCGTGAGGGTCAGTGACACCTTCGGATCGTGACAACATGCCTTTAAAAATTGTTGCGATGGCGCTGTCATACCATTTTTCAGGGTCACGCAAGGTCAGTAGCACCTTCGCTTCAGGATATAGCTGCGAGAGCTCTCGCCAGAAATAACAAACCGGCCAGTCAACAGCACTCTGATAACCACTAAACACGGTTTCCCAATCAACAGGCTTGCCATCAGCAGCCTCTTGCCACAACGCTATGTGATCAGGCTTTCCGAAAACTTCCATCATATGATGGCAAGGACCAAAACCCAGCTGCTCCAACGCGCTTTTCATCGACAAGGTACCCGTCCGACCAAAGCCGGCGCCGATTATTTTTAATGGCATTCCCTAATCCCTATTTTTAATCTCTGTGCACACGAGAGAATTACGTAGACCTTTATGAATTTCAACAAAACGTAAATAATTTTGCTCAACGATACCAACTTCAGTTGGTTTGTTGTTTTGATTATATGCTACTTAAGATCGTCTCTTCGTCATTTATTTGCACGCCTGCGCGCACAAACAATGTTGATTCATGATGGAGCCCCTTAGACTTAAACATCTACCCAGAGACTCGCTCCATCGCAAGCAGGGATAAGCATTGAATTTTTAGGCCCGTTTCAAATTTTCCAAAAAATGCGGACTTTGAAAGTCTTTTATTGTTTGGTCAATCTGCGCCGCTGTATTCATCACAAAGGGTCCATATTGCACTATGGGTTCATTAATTTTTTGACCGCTAAGAACCAACAATTCCACCCCAGAAGGACCCGCAGTCAGCAACAAAGAATCACCCTCGGCATAGACACCAAGTTCGCGCGTCATCAATGAATCAGTATTGCCTTTGTAGACATAGACTTGAGCTAGCTGGCTCGAATCGAAATCTAACTTAACCGACTCGCCGGCAAGTAATTTTATGTCTAGAAAAACAGGTTGTGTCGAAGCGTTTACGATCTGCCCTTGTTGCACAACATCATCAATCCTAACATTACCAGCGATCACACGAACTTCGCCGCCCTTCGGTAACAGTTGCTCGCCAACACTTGCACTAGCGATTTCCTGATAGGCTGCAGGCTTCATCTTTTCAGCGGCAGGTAAATTCAACCAGATTTGGAAACCATGCATCAAACCTTGCTCCTGCTCCGGCATTTCAGAATGAAGCACGCCAGCGCCAGCCGTCATCCATTGCACATCACCGGCACCGATGACGCCTTCATTACCCATGTGATCTCGATGACGCATGCGCCCCGCCTTCATATAAGTGATGGTCTCGAAGCCACGATGAGGGTGCTCTGGAAAACCACCAATATAATCAGCAGCATCATCGGAATTTATTTCATCAATCATTAAAAAAGGATTGAGCACATCATTCAATTTTCGACCAGCCAGGCGGTGAATGCTAACACCATCCCCATCCTGAGTAGGTTGAGCAGTGATGACTTTATTGAGCTGTCTCATTGGTTGTCTCTCATTAGAAAATTATGATTAACCAACAACAATTTTTTCTCTGTTGTGTGGCGCTAAAAAATTTTGACTGGGTCCAACAGGAATCACGCCGGTCGGATTGATCGTCAAATGGCTGGCGTAATAGTGCGTCTTGATATGGTCGAAGTTTACCGTTTCAGCGACACCCGGCACCTGATAAAGCTCACGTAAATAAGCGTTCATAGCAGGATAATCGGCAACACGTTGCCTGTTGGTTTTGAAGTGGCCGAAATACACCGCATCAAAGCGAATCAGAGTCGTGAACAACCGCCAATCGGCCTCTGTTAACTGCTCGCCGACGAGATAGCGTCGCTTTGACAACATATCCTCGACCCAGTCTAGCGAATCAAATAATTTAGAGAATGCCGTCTCGTAGGCTTCCTGTGTGGTCGCAAAACCGGCCCGGTAAAAACCATTGTTAATCGTTTCGTACACACGCGCATTAACTGTGTCAATTTCCTGCTTCAAATCCTTCGGATAGTAATCATCGACGTTACCCGTTGAGTGATTAAACGCAGTATCGAACATGCGAATAATCTCTGAAGATTCATTACTGACAATTGTCTTCATTTGTTTATCCCACAATACCGGCACAGTAACTCGCCCTTCGTAATTTACATCGGCTTTTAGATATAGCTGATAGAGAAAGTCAAAGCCGTACAAGGGGTCGTCCAATGCCCATCCATTGCCTAGCATCATGGGCTCAACGACAGTGACATCAATATAATCCTGCAGTTCATTGAGCTGACGAGAGATCAAGGTGCGGTGTGCCCAAGGACATGCCAGTGAGACATACAAATGGTAACGACCTTTCTCTGCTTTAAAACCCAGTGCACCGTCAGGACCCGCTTGCCCATCGGTTGTTAACCAGCTTCTAAAACTGCTCGCCACGCCCTGTGCCAGTTCAAAAAGGCTATCGCGCGACACCCCTGCTATCCGCCGGCCTCGTCTTAGCGATTGCTACTCAACACCCTCTGGCGAAGTTTGCGAGCACGCCGGAAACTCAAGCGGCAACGCTGACCAATCTTCGACGCGTTATTGCACACGATACGTCATTGGATGGTATTACCCGCAGCGCTGGTTTAAGTAGTGAGGGGCAAAGATTCTATGTACAAAATATGGATCAAAAAGTCGAAGCGATACTGGCCGGCATTGGCGTCGGTCATTTACCGAGGCGGCGTATTCAGACGCACTTAGATCAAGGCCGTCTGATCGGACTTGATTCAAACCAGACCTCGCCTGTGGAAAACTTTCTCGCTTGGAAATTAGGCAACAAAGGCAAAGGCCTGCAGTCATTAACTAAACAATTCACTGAGGCACTGGGATAACGCAAAACTGATTATTTCAAAAGGTCGATTCAGACCAGACGACCTTCCGCAGAGAGCTTAACTTCACCACCAACATTAATCTCATACTCAGCACCGCAATGGCTGGCACGCAAGTAGAGCGTCGAAGGTCGATTTATCTCAAAGCCTTGGGCAACACGAATATCAATCGATGCGCCGCCAAAATACTGATGGTGTACGAGATAACTCGCAAGACAACCATTGGCACTGCCTGTTGCCGGGTCTTCACTAATCCCTGCATCATTGGCCAGCATTCGAGAGGAAATATCATACTCGGCGGTGTAACCCTCCCTAGTGAAGGCAAATATGCCAAAGCCGAGTGAACCCTGTTGATTAATCCGTTTCAGTGCCTGCAGTGACTTAACCGGCACCAACGTAAAACCAAGCCCCGTGGAAACAGACTGAACAGGATAGTCTTCATCGATGTCGTCTAATGCTAGACCTAGCGCGTCTGCTGCTGTTTGCTTATCGAGAAACTCACCAAACTCTGGCTGCTTCTGCCGCATCCAAACAACACCGTCGTTGGCAAATGTCACCGTGATCTTTCCGGCCGCCAAGTTAAGCACCAACGTATCACTTGTGAGCTTAGCAACGTGCTCTCGAATCAAATAAGCGGAACCAAGCGTTGGGTGTCCGGCGAAAGGTAGCTCTTGCGATGGCGTAAAAATCCTCACGTCATAGCCAGATTCAAAATCGCCCCCCATAAGAAAGGTTGTCTCTGAAAAATTAAATTCCCTGGCGATGACCTGCATATCATCTGACGTTAACCCAGCCGTATCAACAACGGTCGCCAATTGATTGCCTGAATAACCACCGGAATGAAACACATCGGTGATATAAAATTGTCGTGACATCAAAACCCCATCATTTACCGTTCTTATGGAAAACTCATTGCTTTTTGAACGGCGAATGCTCTTCCATGTAGTCAATTTCTTCATCGACGTGTTGGCGTTCGTTTTCAAGGAAATTTTGTATCGCCTCACTAAAGGACTTATTCACAATCCAATGCGCGCTATAGGTATGGGTCGGCAGGTAACCCCTTGCCAGCTTATGTTGACCCTGCGCACCCGCTTCTACGCGTTTCAACTTTCTTGAGATGGCAAACTCTATCGCCTGGTAGTAACAGACTTCGAAGTGCAACATTTCGTGATGCTCGATGCAGCCCCAGTTACGTCCGTACAGGCATTCGCCGCCAATAAAATTGATTGCACCGGCTATATAACGGCCCTCTCGTTTACACATCACGAGCAATATATCTTGCGCCATTGATGCGCCAATTAATGAGAAAAATTCACGGCTCAAGTAAGGCGTACCCCATTTACGATTGCCGGTGTCGAGGTAAAATTGATAGAAAGCATCCCAATGATGCTCTTGAATATCTGCGCCTGTGAGTGACTCAATATCGATACCATTGGCGACGGCAATACGACGCTCGCGCTTTATGTTTTTTCGTTTTTTCGATCCCAGATCCGCGAGAAAATCGCCGAAATCCCGATAGTCATTATTGAGCCAGTGAAATTGATTGTGGGTGCGCTTCAAAAATCCAAGTTCACCCATACGCTCGTACTGCGCTTTGTTTGCGAAGGTAACGTGAATCGATGAAACATCAAGTTGTTCGGCCACCTGCATAACACCCGACAGCAAAAAGGCTTCATAATCATCTTCGCCAGTACTCGGCTTAGCGAGTATTCGGCGCCCCGTCACAGGCGTGAACGGCACTGACACCTGCAGCTTAGGATAGTAACGTCCACCTGCCCGCTCAAACGCATCCGCCCAACTGTAGTCGAAAACGTATTCACCTTGAGAATGGTTTTTTAAATACATAGGAACGACGCCAAACACCTCGTCATTCTCATTCAACAGTTGCAGATGATACGGCGCCCATCCGGTCTCGGCCACGGCAGAGCCACTTTCTTCAAGGGCATGAAGGAAATTGTAAGAGACAAACGGATCATAGGGGTGAACATAAGAGACAGAGCTTGAACCCGAAGCATCTGCATCCGAAGATGCAGAATGCGGGTTCGCACAGGCGTCCCAAGCCGCCTGACCAATTTCGCTGATTGAGCCAACAGGCTTTAGCGTAAAGGTCATACTCGGACCGCCAGAGCTACCACTAGAGCAACCACTAGAATCGCCGCAACAGATACCACAAAGGCTTCTAGTTGAATCACGTTAATCGACTCGAATGAAAAACGTTATAGCATTTCACTCGCGATGACTTCGAGCGCTGCAGCTTGACCACTACCGATCAACATAGAGCTGACGTGACCTTTATCACCGGCTTTTTTCCACGCTTGTAATCGTTCTCGAATGACGGATTCAGGTCCAACCAATGCACAGGCGTCGACTAGCTCATCAGGCACCGCCGCCATTGCTTCATCCTTCTTACCCGCTAAATACAGATCTTGAATCTTAATTGCCGCATCTTCGAACCCAAGCGCCGAAGTATAATCGGTGTAGAAATTCTTACCTCTGGCCCCCATGCCGCCAATATATAACGCCATGTTGCCTTTAACAGGCATACGACACGCATCAATATCGTCACCCATAATACAGGTCACAAACGGCGCTATATCATAATTCATTAAAGTCTTACCTGCTTTATCAAGACCTTTCTGGATTGGTGCTTGCAATACATCGAAGCGATCCGGATTCATCCAAATTGGAAAAACGCCGTCAGCCACTTCGGCACTGCCTGTTAATCCACGCGGCGTGATCGACGCCGTGTAAATCGGAATATCATTGTCTGCTTGTAAAATACTTTTCAGAGGCTTACCCAAGCCTGTTCCATCTTCACCCGTATAAGGCATGCTGTAATGAAAGCCCTGATGCTGAACCGGTTCTTCACGGGCCATAATTTTTTTAACAATAGACACATATTCCTTAATTCGAGTGACCGGCTTCCCGTAGGCAACACCGTGCCAACCTTCAACAACCTGAGGACCCGACGCGCCTAAACCCAGAATAAACCGGCCATTAGAAAGTTGATTTAGCGTCATTGCCGTCATCGCCGTACAGGCCGGAGATCGACCCGGCATCTGCATGATTGCTGTTCCAACCTTGATCTTGTCGGTCTGGGCCAACACCCATGCCGCAGGCGTTACCGCATCGGAGCCGTAAGCTTCAGCAGTCCAAACAGAATCATAGCCCATGCTTTCAGCACGCTTAATTTTGTCGATATCGATGTTTATTACTTTGCCGGAATACCCAGCCAAAAAACCCAGTTTCATTTAACAACTCCAAATTTCAGTATTACAATTCATTTTCGAACGCAACGTTACGGGCGTCACCCTAGATGGCAAACAACTAGAAAGAAAAATTATTACCCGTAAACGCATCATAAGTATTTTTAGTATCCCCAGGCGAAACACAGGAAATAATGTGCGTCGTGATCCCCATTTCTCCATATTCTCGAATTCGGTCCTGGCACTGTTCCTTTGTGCCGAGGATCGCGATGTCATCAACAAGTTGATCATCTAGCGCACCGGTCGTCTTGGCACGATCTTTTGCGGCCCAGCCTTCAGCAATATTTTTTGCTACGTCTTCATAACCCGCCCATGCAAGAAACGCATTGTAAACAGGCGTCGCATAATAAGGTGCAAATCCAGCTCGAATTGAATTTCGCGCCTTTTCCATATCGTCTGTCACGACCACTTGGTGGCGACAAACAACCTCAACATCTTCTAATTTTTTGCCTGCACGTTCTGCACCAATGCGGATGTGCTCCATCATTTTTGGTAATGCATCTTTAGGGAATAAATTAAGAATCACACCATCGCTAAACTCGGCTGCTGTCTCTAACATTTTGCTGCGCAGCGCGGCCATATAAACCGGTTGTGCACCGGCCTCAAGAGGCAATTGACGATAACCGTGACTCTTCACGGCCTGACCGTCAAAATTAGTTTTCTCGCCCGCCAGCATTTGCTTGATAAGCAAGGTAGTTTCTTTTACCCGCGTCAAAGGTTTTTCGAAAGTAAGGCCGTGCCAGTTTTCCATCATGGTTTGACTTGAGGATCCTAGGCCTAGGATAAACCGACCGTTGGATAACTGATGCAGTACATGAGCAGTTGAGGCTAGTACTGCTGGCGTACGTGAAAACACCGGAATAATGGCCGTACCGATTCGAACACGTTCTGTGCTTAAAGCAACTGCTGCTGCCGTTGTTAACGCGTCAACACCAGAGCTATCTGCAAACCATAGATCATCATAACCTTCGGCCTCACCCCATTTCGCCATATCTATCGTCGGTTGGACACCTCGAGGATCTGGGAGGGTTAGTGCAGTTCTTTGTGGCACAGGCATAACTAATTCCTTCTTATATTAATAAACAAATTTCTAAAGTTATTCTTACCGTTTAGCGGTATATCTTATGCTTGCTGACGCCAAACTTGCGGATTCATCATATCCGCAAGGGATGATAATTCAATTCGCCAAGGCCTCAGTTTTATTAAACCGTAATTCTCATCAGTGAAATCTGACCAGAATACCGTTAAGTCGTAACCGAGAGGCGCCGGTGTTTGCTTATACAAACTCCATATTCTTTGCTTACTCTCCAAGCTATCATCCCACTGAGCGTGACACTCAGCAAAAACTTGCTCGTGACCCGGGTCCCAATAACTTAGCGATACATAACTATGTTCTGAGAGATGCTTCGTTTTAAAACTATGTCGCCCTGTCGCAACCCAACCCGTTGAGCCATCCCAAATCGGATGCAACATTCTCGACCGAGGTCGACCTTGTCGATCTATCGTCGTAAAGGTACACCAAACAATTTTCGCTATACGCCGCTGGAATTCTGGCTCTATCGCTGTAAAATTTTCGATTTCCATATCACCTCCAAAAGCAGCTTTTCCCAATCATGGTGGTCACACTCAGGGCTTATCTCTCGAGGTATAAAAGGCTAGATGATATCTGCGCTGGACAGCTTATCCTCATCATCCGACACATCCAAACCAGGTCGATAAAGTTCCTTTTTCGTTTTAGCAATGACGCCTTCCTGCGCACCACTTTTCTTGCGATCATATTTCTTAGCAGAAGTATAACTGGGCTCAATCAATGTTTGCGCACCGAATGACTTTTGCCGCTGCGCTTGTGTCACCTCACCATAACTTGTTGTTCGCTGCTTTGGTGTCCGACCGATAGAAAGGATAATTTCCTCCATCTCTTCAGGTGATGTCTCTTGCCCGTGGCTTGCGCCGGCGGCACGCGTAATCGTTTCGTTCATCAAAGTGCCACCCAAATCATTCACACCCGCTCGCAGACAAGCACGTACGCCATCGGGCCCGAGTTTGGTCCATGATGCTTGTATGTTCTCAAAAACCGGGTTTAGCACCAGTCTTGAGATCGCGTGAATCAGCACCGCCTCTCTAAAAGTTGGTCCTTTTCTCGCATTACCCTTGAGGTACATGGGCGCTTCCATATGGATAAATGGCAGTATGACGAATTCTGTAAACCCGCCTGTTTTCGCCTGCAATGCGCGCACTCGCAAAAGATGCCGTGCAACATGTTCATACTTTTCGATATGACCGTACATAATGGTCGCAGTTGTATTGAAACCCTGCCCGTGAGCCGCCTCCATAACTTCCAGCCATTGACTAGTGTTTATCTTGTCAGGACACAATGTTGCCCTGACCTCGTCATCCAGGATCTCTGCGGCTGTGCCTGGCAACGTTCCCAATCCAGCTTCTTTAAGCTGTCCCAAGAACTCATCAATCGAAACACCTGATGTGTGCGCGCCCTGCCAAACTTCTAGCGGTGAAAAGGCATGCACATGCATGTCTGGTACAACCTGTTTGATGCTATGTACGATGTCTATGTATGTTTGACCGGTATACTCAGGGTGAATACCACCTTGCATACAAACTTCCGTTGCGCCTCGCGCGTAAGCTTCAGCAGTACGACGCATAATCTCTTCGTGGGACAGATCGTAAGGTCGACCGCGCAGATTTTCGCTCATCTTGCCTTTCGAGAACGCACAAAACTGGCATTTGAAGTAACAGACATTGGTGTAATTAATGTTGCGGTTGACGCAATAGGTCACCGTATCGCCGGAAACCTTTTTCCTAATCTCATCCGCTGCCTGGCAAACGTGGGTGTAATCATCACCGCGACTTTTGAACAAACGCACAATGTCGGCTTCGGTCAGTACTTCTTCATTTTTGACTTTATCAAGAATCTGGCTGATATCTGCACTTGGTGCACGCTTAGCGATCGCCGTCACTCGAGCCAAATCGCCTTCGGGCGCATCGACAACGGCGCCCGCCGCCCATTCTTCGGTTCTTGCAAAACCCTCCCCATCGATCGCCTGTCTAAGCGCAGGTTGTACCGCGGGATCTATCCACTTTTCCATATCCATCGCGTAATCGGGGTATATGGCAAGTCGTTCAATCAACAGTTTACCCGCATTAGCTGTTGCACTGGCCAAGTTGGTGAGGTGCGGCCAGGGCGCTTCTGGGTTTACAAAGTCAGGTGTCACTGGAGACACACCACCCCAGTCATTAATGCCAGAGTCAACAATTTGTTCGAGTACGCCAGGGCTAAGATTGGGTGGCGCTTGGATATTCATCTTTGGCCCAAAAATGATCCTTGCCATAGAGATCGTCCAAAGCAATTCATTCAAGTCGGGCTCTGGCGCATTGGCCATTAGCGTTTCCGGCTTCGCACGGAAATTTTGAATGATGATTTCCTGAATTTGATTGTGCTCAATATTTAAGTCTCGCAGGGACAACAGTGATTCTATTCGCTCTCTACGAGTTTCACCGATACCGATTAGGATACCTGAGGTAAAAGGAACACCTGCCTCGCCAGCAAGGCGCATGGTTTCAAATCGACGCTCGGGCACCTTATCGGGAGACCCATAATGCGGCATGCCCTTTTCTAACAACCTGTTCGAGGAGGACTCCAGCATGATGCCCATTGAAACGGACACTTTGCGAAGCTCAGCAAACTCGTCAGCGGTCATCAGCCCAGGGTTTAGGTGCGGAAACAAACCGGTTTCCTTGAAAACCATTTCCGCCATGTCGCGCAGATAGGATAAGGTTGATTCTTGCTTCAGTTCCTTTAAACCGTCTCGAGCTGCCTTGTATCGTAGTTCAGGCTTATCTCCCAAGGTAAACAGTGCTTCTTTGCAACCTGCCTTGGCGCCATCCTGGGCAATTTTTAAAACCTCATCCGGCGTCAGATACGGCGCTTTCAACTTTCTAGGTACCTGCGCGAATGTGCAGTAATGACAAACGTCACGGCAAAGATGTGTCAGTGGAATAAACACCTTTCGTGAATAAGAAATCGTGTTCTGATGACCTACATCCCGCAGCATTGATGCAACATTCATAAGCGCTGCAGTGTCGGTGGTTTCGCCGAGAGCGAGTATTTCATCGTTCGATAAGGGCAGGCTACTGGCTTGCACCAGAAGACTTTCAAACTGATTCATAGGATCACTCTTTCTTCAAAATTTGGGGTAACGTTTGAATTATCTTGCGAGATGCCTTCGTTTGCATCAATAGAACCCTTAAGAACTTTGGACAAGATACCACTGTCGATCAGGAAATTATGTGTATATGTTTTTAAGCCTTTAGCACCTAACTCATTGGCAAGCGCAGCCAAATCATCCGGCGTGTCAATATCCAGACCAATACCCGGTAGTTTAGCAATTGTGGGCTCAATACCTAGTGCTCTTGCAGTTTTTAAGTGCCGCCTAAAGCTGTCCACGCCAAAACCGAAGTCCATGCAATCGGGTGGTGAACAGACGACGCAATTTGATCCACCTAGATCGCTCGCCGGCACAATCATAAACTCAGGCTCCGTCGTTTGACCAAACCCATCGAGAACTACCTCAAGCTCTTCCACACTCACCAGAGGTACATCGCCGGGCAAGAAAATCATCGCCTCAACATTCTCTACTACCAATTGGTTGGCTGCGGCCGTAACCGCTTGTATCAAACCGCCAGCGTCCGGTTCTGGAAGAATTCGGCAGCCATATTCCAAACCAAGATTTGCCACGTTGGTATCACGGGTCACCAATATCACTTCATCTATTCGATCGCAGGTCGTTGCAGCCTCCAAAACATCCTGCACCATCGCCCTAAATAGATCCCGACGTTGATCTGCAGACAATATGCCGCTCAGACGCTTTTTCGCATCTTCGAGCTGTTTTACAGGAATGACCAACGAAATACTCATGAATCATAAATAGAATGAATTCTGGGGGATGTACATTATCACGACTTATATTGTCGCGATAGTCAGATTGGCGCTGAGACCCATCTGCTTGGTTATAACAGATATAGACAGTTTTCATGACCTAGCGGCTATAGCAGTCGGTAAACGCCCTACCGCCCACAAGCCCTACCGGTTAGCTCCCCAGCATGTTTCATCCGAATATCAGATCATTCATGGATAGGCGTTTATCCTCGACGGATTCCGGGTCGAAATTGCATGGACGCATTGGCCTCATGGTGATTCTGTCGGCACACGCTTTTTCTGCTGAGGCTCCAACGCTCGAACCGACGCTTCAACCCAACCATTCACCCAGTTACCGAGCGCGCTGTTATTTGCGCCAGCCAAGACCACGACGGTAACGTCGACACTTTTGTTGTCAGCAAGCGAAAAAGCCGCACCCATTTCGTCATAACACGCGAAGTCGGAAAAAAATTATTTCATCCATATGCGCTTAAAAAGTGTTGGTAAAAATAACGCAGGCGATCGGAGCAAAGATTTAGATTACTACCCATGTTGTGACAAAAATGCAGGAAAGGCATGCGGGCAGCGCTTATTTATGTGGTGCGCCAACAGAGATGTATTTTGGTTTAGGTGCTGCGGTAGAGGTCGAGGTAGTGGTAGTGGTGGTGGTGGTGGTCGTGGTAGCGAAAATAAGAGTGGTTTGGCCAAGACCGTACGATATTGAACAAACGCTTACCGATACAGACTCAAACTAAACCATTACGATTTATCCGTCGCAATAGCTGAACGGCTTAAAATGTCTCTGCAAATGCAAGACAAGCTTCAGCAAGATCAATTCTGTCCTGAAGCGACAACATCATTGTTTTTGTCACCAATGTTTTGATACCAAGCGCTTCGATATCTGCCACCATGGCTGCGTCCGCTTCGTCGATCACGAAACCATCGATCCTTCCCTGGTAATGTTCCGCGACGGCCAGTGCTGTCTGTGGCATCCCCAGTTCTTTCATCATTTTGGCTGCTGGCCCCTTAATAGCTTGTCCTCCCACGATAGGCGAAACAGCGATGGTCGGTGCAGTCGCAGCCTGAATCGCAGCCATAACGCCGGGGAGTTTCAAGACGGGATCAACACTAACAAAAGGATTCGATGGGCAAATGATAATGCTGCCTAGATTGGTATTGTTGAGCGCCGCACTAAAACCGATTGATGGACTTGCGTCTTTGATTCCTTCGAACTCAAAACCCGTCACTTTAGGTTCACAACGATCACGTACAAAGTAATGCTGGAAAGCCATTAATTCGCCGCTTTCAACCTTAACTTTAGTCGCCACAGGCATATCGCACATAGGAATTATTTTGTGCGCAATGCCAAGCCGTTGAGTAATCTGGGCCGTAGTTTCTGACAAGGTCAAGCCACTACTTAGAGACTGAGTCCGAAACACATGGGTTGCCATGTCTTTATCACCTAACCGAAACCAACTCTCTCCGCCCAATCGCTCAAGCGCATTGAGAAACTCCCAAGTCTCCCCTGCTTGCCCCCAGCCAAGTTCCTTGTTGCTCAGATCGGCCAAGGTATAAGTCACCGTGTCCAGATCAGGACAGATATACAACCCAATATGCTCGAAGTCATCGGCCGTATTGGCGATGATATCAAGCTGATTACTTTTCAATACTTTAGACAGACCTAAAGCTAGCTTTGCACCACCAACACCACCGGATAGTGCAACACAGGTATTGCTCGATGAAGCTAATGATTTTTTATCGACCATTAGCGAAACATATCCATTTCTTTAGGTCGAATAAGCGGTTGGACACCACGCTTGTCGGAATCCACGGGCTCTTTTGGACGATAACCTCTGACGAGTACCACAGGTGTTTTCTCGTCCGTCTGGCCCATGACCAAGGACGCACCGGCTGCCAACTCATCGGCAGCGCCCACCTGAGTAACAACAAGTTCATGTCCATATATATCTTTTTTGCCGATATAGTCTTCGAGCGCTGTAAATCCAGAGACGCCTATGGCAAGCCCCAGAGAGCCTATTCGCCAAGCACGTCCTATACTATCGTTGACAATCACACCAACATTAACGCCAAGTCGCTCGTTAATTTCATCACGAATACCCTTCGCACTCTCGTCAGAATCGACTGGCAAAAGTAAGCAAATATTATTCAGGTCATCGCCTTCATGGGGAATGTTGGACTGATCAATACCGGCATTTGCTTGAACAAAACCGAGTCTCTGCTCGACAATCAGGACACCGCGACGGCTCCTAACGACTTCGTTTGATTCATCAAGAATAGCTTGAACTTTCCTTGGATCTTTATCGACTTCTAAACCTAACTTGATGGCCTCTTGGGACGGCGTGACCGTGCGTAGATCAAGATAACGTCCCTCAGATTTAGAGATCACTTTTTGTGCGATGACAATCACGTCATCCGCAAGAATCTCTTCTCCCATTGCCGCTACTGCCGCAATTATTTGCCCGGTAAGGTCATCCCCTGGTTGAACCATAGGAATACCGGGCACACCAATCAGCCTTAATTCCACGCCTTAATCTGCCTTAGCCTTAGCCTTAGGTTCACCGGTAATCACGATACCGGCACCATCGATACCATGGTGTCGATTAATGGTAATCAAAATTGACGTGAGTGCTTCAGCTGCCGTTGCGTTCGCCAAAGGACCGGCATGCCAGCCGCGCAAACCTACTGCTTCAACCAGTTTGATGACGGTCTCGCGAGCGGCACGTTTATTCCCCGTCACGAGCACATCACACTCAATTTGATGATCTTCTTGTAAATGCACTGCACCAACATTTTGGAAAGCAGAAACAACAAATACATCGTCACCCAACAGCTCTTGAGCCATAACAGCAGCGCTACCCTTTTCAGGTAACTGAACCGTGCCAACTTTAGGTGGCATCAATGGAACGGTCACATCGATCAGAACTTTACCGGATAACCCTGCAGCAACCGACTCTAACGTACTAAGTTGATGCGCAAAAGGCACGGTAAGAACAACAAGATCCGCTTTGGTGGCGGCTTCTAAGTTTTCGTGACCTGTCACATTGAGATCAGGAAACTCTGCTAAAAGCGCCTTAGCCGCTTCTTCACCCTTTTCTAAGGTCCGAGATCCAATAAGGATCTGATATCCGGCCCGAGACCACTGACGCGCCAGTCCGCCGCCTAGATCACCTGTACCACCGAGAATTGCAATAGATTGAACGTCGCTCATTAGCCTTTTACCTACATGAAAATTTCAGCCGCTGATTATTCCTTAAAGCAGCAAGTCAAACAACCAACTAAAGGTATGGACATCAGTAAAGTTGACGATCTAGTTCGTTCTGAATGAGCACCACACACTGTGAAGCGTGCAGCATGATGGGTCCTAGGGAGATATTCGCAACGCCTTGGCGCTTTAGTGACTTGAAGGTCTTTCGTGGCATAGGAATATGATCTGTGAGCAGAAATACCGCATTTTCTTCAAATTCCTGTTGCCTGACATCAACGCCTTTCTTATCTAAAAGATAAACCTGCTGGGTCTCAAGCCTATGTTTGACCAAATGCTCAAAGCTGATTGCTTGAACGATGATACCCTCGGGCGTCTCGAGCACCGCTTGCTTTGCTAACCCCTCCGCCAACCTCAGGGTACTGGCCAGCAAATTCAAAATATCCGATTCCGTTGTGCCCGCCAAAGATCCAAGTTGATCACCGCGAACCGTAATGGCTCGTGAGTAATCCATTGAATCCTCGAGCACGAAGGTCAAAATCGTGTCTTCTCGATGCCCCTTAGATACAAACAAAGTGTTGTTAAATATCTGAGCAAGATACTCAACGTGGCCGTCCTTACCGACAGCCGCCAAAAAGTCATCTGCCCGAGTTGGCGCCTTGCGCGCTCGAATAACGAACTCATTCATTGCCCTAGAAACCTTGAGTTCTCTTTTTCCAACTCATCGACAATCGACCGAACAGGCTTCACGAATTCAAACAACCATAAAGCGCTTGAGTCAGCCCGACCGATCGCATGTCCCCCATCAATCCATCGTGCATCTTGTTCATCACGAACGAAAATGACATGCGAGCGTCCTGATCAATTAAGATTAACGATCCACCCCAACCGCCCCAAAAACAAACATTTGGATTAGGCGCGAGCAAGCCTGCTGTGTTGATACCAAATCCAAGTCCAAAACTTACCGGCATTCCCAGCGCCATATCGGTGCCACCGATGCGTTCGACCATGACCGATTCGGCCATCTCTTTTGACAACAACTTAACGCCATGACTTTCACCCTTACAGGCAAGTATAGATTGTATTTTTGCGACACTTCTCGCATTACCATGACCATTGGCCGCGGGTATTTCAGCTTTCCGCCAGCCTTGCGTTCGCGATGCCAAAGCTGTGGTCGATGGGTTTGCAAATGTGCGTACCGCAATTGAATCCTTGTCGCCGTCCTGCGCCAGGCTCGCGTCTCCACCAGACGGGAACAAATCGCCAATGCGATGAAACTCTGAATCTGGCACACCAATATGGAAGTCTGCATCCAACGGCTGAGCGATCTCTTCTTTGAAGTATTGCCCAATTGATTTACCGGTAACTCGGCGCACAACTTCACCAATCAGATAACCTTGGGTTAATGCATGATAAGCCGTGGCTGTGCCCGGTTCCCACCAGGGGGCCTGTGCTGCTAACGCTGAGGTGACGCCGTCCCAATCATAGAGAGCATCGCCTGCACAGGCTTCGTCCATACCAGACAGACCAGCTGCATGATTCATTAAATGCCAGACTTTCACAGATTCTTTGCCATTTTGAGCAAACTCTGGCCAGTAGTTGGCAACATTGGCATTAAAGTCCAGTTGGCCGCGATCAGCCAATAGAAGTGCAGACAAAAATGACATTGTCTTTGTCGTGCTATAAACATTGACGATTGTGTCTTCTTGCCAAGGTTGCTCAGATGCTTCGTCAATGTGACCACCCCAGATATCGACAACCGTTTCACCATCAACACAGACCGAAACCGATGCACCGATATCCGCGCCCGACGCAATACTCTGCGCCAAAACATCCTTGACCTTGTTGAATCGGCTATCGCAGCTTCCGTTTATCTCTACTATCTTCTCATCGCTCATACTATTATCTTTCCTATATCTACTAGATCGACTAGATCGACTAACCATTAATTCACAGCGCTCATCAGGTTTAAACAATCGAAAATGAAATGCTCTGCCGTTATTTGCCTAGAGTTGTTTGCCTCGAGATGTCTGCATCGAGTTGTTTCGCCTCGAAATGTATCACAATTTCTATTCGCCACGCCTGTAAAAGGCCCACAATATAATTCGCCTAAAGAACGACGAGAAGAATCGACAAGCCAGATGTCGTATTTAACATTCACCGGCACGAACAAGAATAATAAGTGACAGCAGTCGTCACATCAGCGGTGCAGTAGAAATCATGACTAACAGTAAAAACCAGCTTTTTTGGTACACAAGCGGCAATGCGCTTTGGATGGGTGCCTACAGCCTGCAACAGATCCTAGTCACCTGGATATTGGTGGGACAGCTTAATGAATCACCTGAACGGGTCGGTTTCGCCCAAATGCTAATAGGCATACCCGGGTTAGCCTTCATGCTGTGGGGCGGCGTTATAGGCGATCGAATGGATGTTAGGGTGCTGCTTAGTCGCGCACATTTTTTTAGCGCCATCCCTCCTCTTGTATTGGCTCTTGTCTCAATCTATGGGCTCATCGGCTACTGGATATTGATCGGCACAGCACTTTTTGCCAGCCTACTCAACTCCGCCTCAACACCGGCAAGAGCCACGATCCTCAACACAATCGCCGCCGATCGTCTGCAGTTCGCCATCACCTTATCGACGGGTATCGGCTCAATCGCGGCGATCGCCGGTACCAAACTCGGCGGAGAAATGGACTCTGTCGGCTTAACAACAATTCTACTGGTTCAGTCAGCAGTCTTTATGGCAGGTGGTTTACTGACCCTTTGCCTGAAGTCCGTCAAGCCTAAACGAACCGCCGCGGACACATCCGTTATCGCAACCATCAAAGATGGCATCCACCACGTTTGGCAGCGCCCTTTTGCGAGAAATCTTATCGGCCTTAACTTCGTCTCCAGCTTGTTTAACGCCGGTGGTTGGATTGTCGTTATTCCGTTTATCGTCAAACGCGTCTATGACGGCGATGCTATGTTCCTTGCCAACATCATGGTGATTTTTACCTTCGGATCATTAGTATCCAACTTCGGCCTATTAAAGTTCATGCCTTTGAAATACCCCGGTCGTCTTTATCTCTCAATGCAACTATCAAGGATTCTCATACTCGTTTTAATTTGGATTCAGCCTGAAGAACCGTTTCTGTGGCTGGCGGCACTGCTTTGGGGGCTGAACATGGGCATTACGACGACGACTTCCCGTCTTATGCTGCAAGAAGTTGCTGAAGAGGCCTATCGGGCTCGGGTAATGTCAATATTTCAGCTGTCATTACTCAGCGCAGCGCCCCTCGGATCGCTGTTTTTGGGTCAAATCATGGGCACCTGGGGTCCAATCAACGCGCTTATTCCTGGAATCTGCGCATCCTTTGTTATATTTATTGTTGGTTTTTGGATGACAGACATCTGGAATTATCGCTCCCCCGAAAAATAAAGTGGGGGCGTTGCCAATACCGCAACGCAACATCTGAACGGCATTTAAAAAATGCCGACTTTTCCACAATATCTGTGGATAACTCTGGTGATAAGTTATCGAAACGCCATTTTTCTTCGGGTTTTTAGGCATAAAGAGCAATTGATTACTTTTTAACCACGTCAAATTAGTCCTTATATTTCAATAAGTTAACTTAATTTAAAAAGTTAAATCAATTCCCGATACCGATTTAGCATAAGGGGAGAGCATTTTTAGGCGTCTGTGAATAAGTCAGGTCTTGAATTTCACTTTCACCCCTAAAATGCAGTGAAAACAGTTTAGATACAGCCAATTTGTCGACAACTGACCCTACTTGAATTTTCAAAAACCACTATATTTGTAAGACATTTCTGTCTTTATTGCGTTAGCGACTAATAAACAATTATTCAGTTCAATGATGAACACCACCACTAACGGTTCAACACTAGAACTCTATGACTCGCCGGTACCGCTGCTGCAAACCGCAAACTAGCTTGAAACAATCGATGCTAACAAGCTATCGAAGTCTCGAATGCGCTCATCTTTGCTTTGATGCTTTTTCAAAGCACCTTTCAACTTCAGCAAATTACCCAAATCAAAAGACGCAAATCGGCGCGCCATTTCCTCTGCCGTGTCAACGACAAGGTTGTCTTCAACGCATCGGTCTGCGATACCTAACCGAACCAAATCTTCTCCATAATGGCGTTCACCAAGCACGGCCATTTTGAGGCCGGTTTGCAACGAATAACGCAACTTAAGCCAAAGAATATTTACCGGCGCCATCATATTACGCTCCACTTCGGAGACATGTAGAAAGGATTGCTTACCAACAACAAGAAAATCACAGGCAAACGCGAGTGCCGACCCACCGGCGATAGCGAAACCCTCCAACGCACCAATAATCGGCTTGTCGCATAGATAGACCAGCCGATGAAAACGGATCCAGTCCTGCTGAAAAGTCTCTCGCCATTGCGGCTGAGGATCTGCGGTTAGCGCCTTTAGATCTAAACCCGCACAGAAATAGCCCTCAGCACCCCGAATAATGATGACATTGCAACTGGGATCTTCACTCAACTTGGTCAATCCTGCCTCTAACGCCCATACGAGCGGACCTACAAGGGAGTTGCGCTGCTGAGGACGATTAAGGATGAGTTGACCTACACCCTCGTCAAGCAACACTTTTACTAGCTCAGTCATATTCCAAAGTCCTTCGGTGGTTTGATCGGCATACTAGTCTGTTAAAACGCGCCAGTCGATCTATCGTCCAACGTCCCTATTTTCAAATATGTTACACCGACAGCAATTCTTGAACTTTTAGCGCCAATGCAGCGCTCAACTCTGTAAATCAGCGATGGCAAACGTTATCATTTCTATTATTGAAATTTACGTTAAACACTATAAACAGAATTCGATCAAGGTGAACACATGGGTGTTAAGAATTTTATTGGTGACCTCAAGGTACTCTACTTAGCAGCAACGACTAAACCACCTTCTTCAGAAGCCATTGGCTCGCTTCCGCTGCTGGTCCAACAACATGCCAGTTCAAACCCAAATAGAATCGCCCTACTTTGCGAAGATGAGCAAGTAACCTGGCAAGAACTGAATGACCAGGCAAACAGGGTTGCTGCGAAACTCGAAGCAGACGGCATAACCAAGGGAGACTGCGTCAGTCTCTTCATGCAAAATCGAATCGAATTCGTCAGCTGTATGCTCGGCATCCAAAAACTGGGCGCCGTCGTCGGCATGATCAATACCAACCTCAGCACGCAGCAACTTGTGCACTGCATTAACTTAACAGAATCAAAGAAGTGCATCTTCGGTGAAGAGCTCACGCAGCCTTTAAGTGAAGTCACGGCGGAGCTCAACCTTCGCGATGGGAGCGACTACCTATTCGTCTCCGACACAGCCGAGACACCTGCACCGAACTGGGCTGTAACCCTAGATATTAAAGATGACTCAATCCAAGCATCAAACCCAGATGTGACCAGTACACTGACAATGGGTGATGTTGCTTTATATATATTCACATCAGGCACGACGGGCCTACCCAAAGCAGCCGTGGTATCAAACAAGCGTATCTTCCCACTCAGTAATATGGGCGCGACGATGCTGCTACGTATCAACGAAAATGATCGCATGTACAACTGCCTGCCGCTTTATCATGGCACCGGGCTTATGGCGGGTTTATCTGCCGCATTTCAAGTCGGCGCGTCGAGCGTTATTAAACGTAGACTATCCGTTAGTGAATTCTGGGATGATATACGGAAATACAACTGCACTTGCTTTGTTTATATCGGTGAATTCATACGCTACCTGATGAGTCGGCCTGAATTGAAAGATGACAAAATCAATCCAATTCGAGCCATCATTGGCAACGGCTTAAGGCCCGATATTTGGAACAGTTTCAAGCAGCGATTCGATATCGAGCGTATTGGCGAATTCTATGGCGCAAGCGAAGGCAACGGCGGATTTGCGAACGTTTTCAACAAAGATTCTACTGTCGGACTTGGTATTGCCCCTGTGAAGCTAGCTCAGTATGACGTTGCAGAAGACAAGCTTGTCTATGATTCACAAGGGCGTTGTATCGAAGTGGCTGCTGGCGACTCAGGATTACTCTTAATCGAAGTCACCGAAGCATCGAAGTTCGAAGGCTATACGAATGAGGAAGCCTCCAACAAAAAATTGGTGAGCAATGCTTTTACTGACGGGGATATGTATTTCAACAGCGGCGATTTAATGAAAAGTGTCGATGTCGGCTTTTCCTTCGGGCAAAAACACTATCAGTTTGTCGATCGCGTCGGCGATACTTATCGCTGGAAGAGTGAAAATGTTTCGACCAACGAAGTCGGAGAAATTATCAATAATTTCGAAGACGTCATCTTCACAAACATTTATGGCGTTGAGATTCCAGGCACTGATGGCAAAGCGGGCATGGCCGCAATCGTTTTGAGAGAGAATATCTCACTTGCTGAACTTAACATACGCGCATTCAGTGATCACATCAGCAAATGTTTACCGTCTTATTCCAGACCTATATTCATTCGTATACTCAAAGAATTACCTACCACTACTACGCATAAATTGCAGAAAAATGATTTAAGGAATCACGCTTATCATCTGGCACAAGTAGAAGACGATTTACTTGTTATGAAACCAGGTAGTGATTGTTATAGCCGTCTCGATAGCGATTTCTATGATCAAGTTATGCAGCGACAGATTCGATTTTGATATCAACAAATGAATGAATTTGGTAGAGCGAGACCAACCTCCCACAGCTATTTTTCCCAACGGCTAAAACTCCACTATCTCGATTGGGGGAATCCGGATTCACCTAACGTCCTGCTTGTTCACGGCGTTCAGGATCATTGCCACAGCTGGGATTGGGTCAGCGATGAGCTCTGCTCGAAGTACCATCTACTAGTACCCGATCTTAGAGGACATGGTGATTCAGAGTGGAATAAGGGTGCCGGATACTCCAATTTTGATTATGTCTATGATCTCGCCCAGCTTCTTGAGCATGAGGAACTGACTAACGTCAATATTATTGCCCACAGCATGGGCGGCACCATTGCGAGTTTGTTAGCGGGAACCTACCCCGAGAAAGTCAACAGCCTGATTTCAATCGAAGGCGTCGGTGGCATTCCTCACTGGTATCGGGATCCAAGACATCCACAGGAAATGGTGCGTGAATGGATTGAAAACACCCGATCCATGTCAGCAAGAGTACCTCGTAAATACGACACACAAAACGACGCCCTTACAAGAATGCAAAAATCGAACCCACACCTCTCGGAAGCGCAGGCCAAACATCTCACTGTTCACGGTAGCAATCGAAACGAAGACAGCACCTACACGTGGAAGTTTGACAACTACACGCATACTCGCGGTGCTTTCGGACACAGCTACGAGGACATGACGCAGCTATGGGAGCGAATCGAGTGTCCGTCGCTATTCATTAACGCGAAACAAGGCTACGGCAACCGTATAGGTCAAAATGACACCTTAAAGCATTTCAGTGATGCTCGTGTCATTGATATAGACCAAGCGGGTCATTGGCTTCACCATGATCAGTTCGAGCAGTTCATGTCCATTACACATGAATTTCTAGGCAAGCATATAGCCTAGGGTTTTCGAAATTTCAAAACACTGCGATCTGTTTTTCAGCGATTTTCGCAAGGCATCGAACCCTCGATCTTTATCAGGCCAGGCAGGGTTATCAACTGCAGCACAAAATACTTAGACTCAGCACCTTGCGTGTCTGATGCTATGACCGACGTACAAAATAACAAACCGGTTTAACACGCAAGCAGTTGAGCAAGTATCATTCGGACGGGTTTCAGCAAGGTCATTCAATTTTTGAGGATCACCAATGTGATGCCTAGACTCGCATAAATAACCTTACGGCGCGCCTCACCCTATCCGGTTATCGCTTCTGTCCACCGAAAATCAACCTGAGTTAATAAGACCTATTGCAATGCAAGGCGAGAAATCATTTGGAAAAGTTGTATGCATTGGTAACCTATCAAGTAGCGTTAACGACAAGCCAATAATCCAGAGAGGAGAAAGCGATGAAGAAAACAATATTCGGCGTCATCGTAACCACCCTAGTCCTGTTTGTGTGGGGCTTTTTATTTTGGGGCCAGGTTTTACATTCAATACCCTACGAATCATGGAAGCAGACCGGTGATGACGGCCAAGCACAGGAAATGCTTAAAAAAACCTTCCCGGAAACGGGGACCTACTACGTGCCGGGTACAGCCCATTTACCGCTGGATCGCTTAAGTATGATCGCTCGTGGCCCTGTTGCGATGGTTCATATCAACCATGCTGATGATATACCGACGCAAGCAGAATCAATGATTCAAGGCTTTTTGTTGAATCTAGTGCTGGTTACCTTGTTGGCAGTTATGTTCACGGTGGCGGGTGCGAAGACGTTCAGAGACTTTGCCAGACTCTCCGTCGCGGTAGCTGCCGTCGCGGTGGTGATGATTGATTTTGGTCATATCGTCTGGTGGGGCGAAGCTGCTAGCTGGGTTATATGGCAAGCTGTATATGACTTCACTGGGCTGTTAATTGCGGGTCATCTGCTGGGCGTGTTTATGAAGACCGACCTTCAGGCGCAGAGTCTCACGTAGAATGGTAAACGCGGGGTGACGAGATTCGCCCCGCGCTTGTCTTTTATCTTTTATCTTTTATCAGTGATTTGTCGCTGCCGGTATTCAGGCACGGCTCTGCGCCACTAGAAGATCGCAAACATCTCCTCAAAGGCCACCATCTGTCCACCATTGGCAGAAGAAGGTACGAGTATCGGGGTTTTAATCCCCGCATCAAACCAGGCTTCGACGCCGTCTCTTACCTGTGTTGCTGTACCGAACAAAGTCGTGTCAGCAAGCCATTTATCCGTAAGAAAATGGGGGATTTGGTCATAATCTTTGGCCTCGATTGCCTTTTCGATGCCTTGCATCTCCTCTTTATAACCCGCTTCTGCCCAATAATTTCGATAGTTTGGTAGCATCGCATAGGATGACAATGTTTTTCGGTTAACCGCCTTAGCTGCCTCGATATCATCACTGATGCAGGTAGGAATCATGTCGCCAATAAAGAAATCGTCATTTTGTTTCGCGGCATCTGAAACAACCGATAACGATTCCTGCATATGAGATCTTGCTCCGTTTGCAAACACCATGCCCTGCCCAACTTCCTCTGCCAGTGCAATCATCTTCTTTCTCAGGGTCGCAAGCACTATGGGCGGCAGCTCACCGGCTCTCGGCACGGCGCGCAACTCTTCAATAAAATTACGAGTATCTGTCAATGGTTTGCCGCCTGATATTCCACGCTGCTTTAGCGCAGGTGCATGACTGACACCAATACCAAATTTGAAACGGCCGTCCGATATTTCATGAATGAAAGACGTTGTCTGCGCATAATCAGCAACCTGACGGAAATAGATCGGCATGATGCTCGTACCGAAATGAATTTCGTTCGTCGCAAACGCAAGCGCCTCACAAAGTGCTAAAGAGTCGCCGAGACTAGGACCATAGATGCCGGAGAAGCCTTTACGCTCTATTTCAGCGGCAAGTTCGATCGTGGCTTTACGCCGCCCAGGTACCGCTGCAAGACTCAATGCTGGCATTCTCGTCATGTCATTCTCCAAAATTATTTTGAAACGAGTCTACACAAAGGATTCCAACGAGCCAAATCATAGCTATAATCTTTTCTTTTCCTGATGAGTCAGATAAATGTCAAAGAGAGAATCCAAATTTCTGAAAAAGCAAAAATTGGCACTCAGCGTCATAGGGGTTGTTGTCATCGCCGTGGCTGTTTATCTATTTACGATCGTTATTAGCGACACCGTTGAAGGAGAGTTTGTTGAAGGCGAACATTTCTTCGCAATCGAAAAACCGCGTCGAGTTCGTGGCGACAAAATCGAGGTGATGGAATTTTTCTCTTATGGTTGTATTCACTGTTACAACTTTGATGATGATCTCACTGAATGGGCAAATGATAGGTCAAGCCAAGTTGCTCTCGTTCGAACCCCAGTGATTGCAAACGACCTCTGGAGAAATCTAGGTAGAGCACACTACGGATTAATGGAACTAGGCATACTCGATCAGAATCACGTTCGCCTATTCAAAGAAATCCACGACGGCAAGAGGAATTTAAATACCCTTGAAAAAATTGCTGCGATTCTAGCGACGTCAGAAGTCAGTGAAGAAGAACTTTTAGCCGCATTTACGTCCGAACAGGTTACTCAAAAAGTTAACCGGGCTGACAACCTTGCCCGTCGGTTTAAGATTGCCTCGGTACCTAATCTTGTTGTGAACGGCAAATATCGTGTATCAGCGTCTAGGGATGTCGGCTTAATAAAGATGTTAGATGTAATGGACTTCCTTATCGAACAGGAAACGGAATTGAAAACCAACCCTCCGGCAGGTTAAGAGGACTGTCAGAGCCGAGTCTTTCTAAGGTGAGGGGCTCGGCTCGATCGATAGGTTTTATATTTTACGATTAGCACGCAAAAATGGACGATTCACCCGCCAGCCCGACATGGTCATTTCAAACACGCCATTGACGACCAATCGAACGTTTTGAAGAAATGCTTTTGTCGAGGCAAGACTCTCGGCTTGAAGTAGTCTGTGCAATGGCATTGCCATCAACAACTTCCCCACTCATTAGCTTTTTTGCAGTCATCGAATGCGCCCTTTAGAAATGCTAGATAAGCGGCGATATCGTTCTGTGACTGATAGGGCACAGCATTATTGCAACTACTCCCCTGCTGATATTCAGCGCGAAAATAGTTTGTCTCTTCAGCATACTGTGGTTGAAATAGAACAATGAAGGCAAGCAACAACAAAGTGCCAAACAGATGTGTTCGTATATTGTTGCCTAGTCCGAGATTTTTTTATTTAGATGAGGCATCGAACTCGGATCACCGGCTTTCATGAACTTACTTTCGGTACCTGTTCGGGTGACATTTTCGTATACACCGTCATCCCGCTTAACTAATTTGGTAAAGCCGAGGTTTTTTAGGCCACTATTACCCATGGGCGTATTAGCCATTGGCGCGGTCGTTATTATACGTTCAACCGGTGAATCTGCAGATACGGCACCAAGTTCAAGACCCGATTTCTCGCAGACTTCTCCCCACCTCGTCAACTTAATCGATAGAGGATGAATAACCTCAACAACCTGGTCATTCTCCTTACAGAAATAGTCGTAACGTGGCATTAACATTCCTTCTTCAAAATTAATATGGACATCAATACCCCGCTAGATCGAGCTGAAATCTTTTTCCACCTAAACACGGGCTGGCCCAGGGTGCTGCTCTCGCAATACACGTTTTAGAACCTTTCCGCTTGGATTGCGAGGAATTGTATCGGTGAACACCGCGCCTTTCGGCAGTTTGAACCTAGCTAACTTTCCATCACAGAATTGCAGGATATCAGACTCCGTCAATGCTTCATTTCCCTTCGTTACAACAACCGCGAAGGGCGATTCTCCCCACCGTTCGCTGGTCTGCCCGATAACAGCAACTTCAGCGACACTCGGATGACCAAGAATCACGTTTTCGATCTCCGCGGGGTAAACATTCTCACCACCTGAGATAATCATGTCCTTGATTCTATCTTGAATATAGATGAACCCATCTTCGTCCATCGAGGCAACATCACCTGTTTTGAGCCATCCATCAACTAACGTATCTCGTGTCGCTTCGGGTCTATTCCAATACTCTGTCATAATGTGATTGCCACTCACCAGCACTTCGCCCTGCTCTTTTGGCGCGCAATCGAGACCTTCTTCGTTCACGATGCGCACCTGCGTGTGGAAAAAGGGTACGCCGGTCGAGCCAATTTTCTTGATTGCGTTATCCGCATCAATCACACAAGCGGGGCCACAGGTTTCGGTCAGTCCGTAAATCTGATGCACGGGAATATTTATTTCGTCATATGCTTCGATGAGATTGACCGGCAACGGCGAGGCACCGGATTGAATCCAGCGAATTGAGCTGTAGTCGAAGCGATCTAAATCAGGTAGTTGGATCATGAAATTCAACATGGCTGGCACTAGCAGTGAATTATTAATTTTCTCTTCCTCAATGAGCTGCCATGCACGCGTCGCATCGAATTCTCGCATCACGACACTGGTCACTCCTTGATACACGTTGAGTGTGATGGGTGTTAAAGCACCGACATGAAACATCGGTAAAGCTGCTAAATAGCGATCACCGAGACGAAGGTCAGTGGACCCAGAAAAGGTTAAAAGAGCCCAGAATGTCGTTGTATGAGTATGTACGACACCCTTAGGCAAACCAGTCGTACCGGACGTGTACATGATGTACAACATGTCATCGTCTGAGCCACCCATGGGCGGTTCAGCGGCAGAGCTCTCATTTCGAAGGTCATGATAGTCTTGACTAAAATGGCTTGCGCCGTTCGCTTTTGCTGAAACTTGCAACCAATTAGTGATGTCGGTTTTATCACCTCGCGCATTCAAGTCGGACACAAGATCAATAAACTCTTCACCGAAGATAAGAGTCATTGTACCGGAATCCTTGAGAATGAACTCAAGCTCGTCTGCCACTAAACGCCAGTTGAGCGGCACGACAACAGCACCAATTTTTGCAACAGCGAAATAGGACTCCATAAACTCAACACTGTTCATTTGGAGCAGCCCGACACGATCACCGGCTTTCACACCCTTGGAGACTAGACCATTAGCAACTCGATTCGCGTTAGCGTTCAATTCACTGAAAGTTTGCCGAATGCCCGATGCACCATCCACATAGGCTTCTCTATCACCATTAATTCCTGCTCTGATAGCAAGTAAAGACCCAATATTATTTTTCATTTATTATTATCACCAGGCTGTTTTAGTTTTAGTTTAATTTTTGTTGTTGCATCAACTTATCGCCCTACGAGACTCCTCGAAATCAATTCCTTCATGATCTCCGAGGTACCACCGTAAATACGTTGAATACGCGCATCGACAAATGCCCGTGATATTTTGTATTCGGTCATATATCCGTAACCGCCAAATAACTGCAAACATCGATCGGCGACGCGCCCTTGCATTTCGCTCGCTGCTAACTTGACCATCGATGCTTCGTGGCTTGAGAGGTCCCCTTCGACAAATTTTTTCGTAAACTTCTCAGCCAATGCTTTATTCAACTCAATTTCGGTCTTTATGTCAGCTAGAACATATCGCGTATTTTGAAAGCTTGAAATAGACTCACCGAATGCCTTTCTTTCCATCGTATACTCAATGGTCCAATCAAGCATACCTTCCGCAGCGGCAACACATCCGACGCCGAGAATAAGTCGTTCCCGTGGCAGCTCGTTCATCAAATTGGCAAAGCCTTTGCCTTCGCCGCCAAGCACGTCTGCAACCGGCACACGTACATCGGAGAAGAAAATTTCGGAGGTGTCGCCGCAATGTAATCCCATTTTATCTAAGTTTCGTCCCACTTCATAACCTGCTGAATGAGTGTCAACGGTAAACAGGGTAATACCTTTCGCACCAAGCTTCGGATCGGTTTTTGCCGCCAGCACGATCACATCCGCATGCTGGCCATTCGTGATGAAGGTTTTCTGACCATTTAGAACAAAATCATCACCATCTTTTAGTGCGCTCGTTTTCATACCTTGTAAATCACTACCTGCACCAGGCTCCGTCATCCCGATCGCGCCGACAATCTCACCGGACACCATCTTCGGTAGCCATTTCTGCTTTTGCTCTTCACTACCGAGATCTAAAATATACGGTGCAACAATATCGGAGTGGACAGAAACCCCTGAAGACAGAGCGCCGTATCCTGCCCGAGAAATTTCTTCAATCACAACACAGCTCAATTCAAAGGACGCGTCATAGCCGCCATATTCTGATGGAATGTCCACACAGAGAAAGCCGTTTTCACCTAACTTATTCCAGAGATCACGGGGCCAGATTTCGTCTTTTTCCCACTGGTCATAATTCGGCTCAACTTCTGTTTCCAAGAATTTTTTTATGCTATCTCGAAACAGTTCTTTCTCTGCTTCTGTCAATGTCGTGGATTCACTCATTTTCAATCTCTCGGCTAAGTGTTTATGTTAGGGCGATCATCATGTGCGCCCTAACATTAAAATTTTGTTTTTATACGTGATTGGACGCTGCATTTTATTGTTTTCGGCAATAATATTCGACACAAAAATCTAAAACGTTCTAAATCAATTCTCTTTCCCCGAATTGGTACATTAGGTACACTCAGGTCGTCTTATTATACGTGTAAAAACATGGCACAACCTGCAGTACTGCGGCCAGCCGACTCAAGTAGGGTTGTTCAAGACCAGAAAACAGTCGTACTAGTTGGTCAACCTCCAGAGATCCTAAAAAACCTACTCCAAAGCGGTATCTCAACATTCGATGCTATGCTACTGACGGACAGCAGGGAGAAGGATGGCTCACTACTAAATAACCTTGAATTCCCCTTCTATTTCTTCGTTTTCGTCGCGAAAGGTTTAGCGGAGGGTAGGAAATTAACGCTTGTCGGCAACGAAGCGGATGTCAGCCACGCGCTTCGGTTGATGCGTCTCACCTTAATGGGTCCAACCCGTCAAAATTTGACAGATTGGGGAACAGAAGAGGGTTTGAAGGAAGAATGGCTTGGGATATCCGAGGCTCTTGCACTCAAAGACCCTGACGGCCAAACGATTCCTGTCGAAGACTTTTTCGAATTAGCCCATTTTAAAGAAGGCATCGCTCAAGTCGGAAGCATGCAAATTCAGCATCTATCCCATGATCATTATCGCTTTAGCAATGACGATGGCGTGGTTGAAGTAGAACTGGATGAACATGAAACCGTCGAACCTCCGTACAAAATATTTTCAGACTATGTACCTGGCGGACTCGTCAAACTCGGTGTTGAAGTATTAGGTGGCGCATCTGGCTTTGCTGTCGATGAGCCCTGCACAGGACTCGCGCTATGCGTAAATGGCGAATACCTTCTCATTGACTCCATTCCATTTTTAGATCAACACCTATTTGCCAGAGGGATCTCTAAGAATCAGATATCCGCCGTATTCCTGACCCATTTGCACGATGACCACTGCGCTATGTTTCCTTTGATGAAAATGCCAAACATTGTTGAGGTCATCACAACACGTGAGATCTTTGAAATGGCAATGGATAAACTCGCTTGCAATCTAGGTTGGTCAATAAATGTCATCAAGGAGCATTTTAAACTCGTTGAACTGGTGCCTGGCAAAAGTCTTAACTACTATGGCCTCATTATTGATCCACATATTACTGTGCATAGCATTCCCACAATTGGCGCAACATTTCAAATCGACAAACTCGGATCCGTGCGCGATTTATGTATTGTCGGCGATAACAATGACATGGCATCGATTCGAGATCTAAATAAACAAGGCATTGTGCGAGGCGAAACTCTCGACAGTCTCAAACATCTCTTTACCGACCCACATCACATTTTGATTGCAGACGGCGGCGCAGGTGCCATTCATGGTGACCCTGCTGATGCGCTTGGCTCAAAGGCAGAGCGTGTTGTTTTTGTCCATGTTGAAGACTTGCCCGCTGAGTTTAGCAACACCTTTTCACTGGCAAGTTCAGGAAAACGCTACACAATATTTGATGGTGATCAAAGCCTCTACACATCTCAGGTTAACCACTACCTTTCGCTCTGGCTCGGTAAGCAGTTCCCGAATCGATGGATGAGGAGTCTATTGGCTCAAGAAGAAATTCGTCGATACAACACCGATGATGTTGTTGTCGTACAAGACTCTGATAGTACAGGTTCTGTCTATCTGATTCTTACCGGTTACTGCAACGTCGTTCACCACGACGGAACCTCGAGCAACACCATTGCACTGCTGCAAGCAGGCGACTTGATCGGTGAGATGGCCGTTATAACAGGCGCAGGCAGTCGAAACGCCAGTGTTGTCGCGGCAAGCCCTGTCACTATCTGCGTATTTTCAGAAGCAATATTCCAAGCATTTGTTGATACCGAGGGAATCAAAGAAGAAATCCTCCACCGCTGGAAACTTCGACCCATCGTGCATGCATTACCCCAATTTAAGGACCTCACATCTATCGTGGCTGAAAAGGTCGGAAGAATAGCCCGGCTCCAAACGATCGCTAGTGGTCAGACTTTTGAGCCTGACCCAGACACCTGGTATATCCTCAGTGAAGGTCAGCTGGAAACTAAGCAACAACACGGTTACGAAGCCGGTTGGAGACCCTTCGCCGACGATAGACTCGAGCCGATCGTTGCAGCAAATGAATGTAGCTTTATCACGTTTTGTAGGGACGAATTTGAGCAGCTTCGTGCCGTCGCACCGCAGTTGAATTACCTGATACGCAAACAAAGGTTGCGTGATAAAGAAGCTGACCAAAGTTGGCAATTAGGTGTCGTATCTATTTATTGACACCTAGCATTGCGCCAGCTTTTTGTTCAAATGGTGCTATTGGATCGGATCAATTAGATCGTTAATGCGGTAAATTAGCATCCGCTATCAAACCGCATCGTGACTGGATACAACCGCCTTACAATGGCAGGTTGCCGTCTTGCTCCAAACGCTCAATCAAGTGTTGAATTTGAGCTTGGCGATCGTCTTCGGTCCAGCCAAAGTATTCCTTCAACAACTGACTCACAGGTTCTAACAATTTATGGGTTTCCTTGGGCTCATAAACCGCCGCTCGAGTTCTACGATAAAGCACATCTTCTAAACTCAAAGCGAACTCATGTTGAACGCCCCAGTGTATTTCTCCCGTCAAGATTTTGCCATTAGTAACGATAGGATTATGACCAAGATCAAGAACATCATTTGTTTCCGATCCGTATAACCGTACCAACCGATAAGCAATCGGTTCAGACAACTGCCAACGTTGAGCGATATCTTCAGATAGCTCGGTTAAGGAAACAGAAAAATTTCCACCGGGCAGTGGAACTTCAGGTTCACTGCCCGGGACCGGCAGAGCAAGCTTGTTAGAAACGACGCTAAGGGTGTCCTCAGCCATTTTTCGATATCCCGTAAGCTTGCCGCCTGCGATTGTCACAAGTCCGGCCTTGCTTTGCCAAACCTCATCTTTCCTGGAAACCTCTCGAGTCGATTTACCTGACTCGGAGATAAGGGGACGCAGCCCTGCCCAAGTTGTGAGACAGTCTTGCGCTTCAATCTTTACATCGAAGTGCACATCAACAGTCTTTACAAGATAATCGATGTCTTGCTTGGTGACTTCAGGCCAAAACTCAGCGCCACCTTCGTGCAGGTCATCTGTGGTACCTATGTAAACAACGTCTCCTTTGGGTACAACAAACACAGGGCGGCCATCATCCCCTACCATAAATATGGGTTCGGTCACCGGCAGTAGGCTATGACGAACGACGACGTGTACACCACGGGACAGAATCATCTGCGGAGACGCATCTGATGAATCGAGCTTACATACTTGCTCCACCCATGGACCCGCTGCATTGATAACGACCTTCGCGTTAACCTCAAATCTTCGTTGCGTAACGCCGCACACAGCGCTTGCACCAACCACCTGATCGTCCGAATACAGCAGTTGGTCAACCTTTGCTTGATTAAATGCATAACTACCCGCCTGCAGACCAGCCCGAATATTAGCAAGTACCAGTCGAGCGTCATCCGTTAAATATTCGCGATAAATTACCGCATAGGGGAATCGTTGGGTGTTGAGCGTAGGTTCATAGTCACGAAGCGAGGCTCCGCTCAAAGACCTGTGACGATCAGCTTTGTCGACCTGACCGAGGTACTCATAAGCAGTAATACCGATCTGATATTTGAGCAACTCGAACCGATTAGCTGCTGGCACCATAAGCCATTTAGGCTCCGCTAGATGAGGTGCTAGCTGATTAACCCGCTTTCGTTCCCTGGCTGCTTCACGCACGACATGGATGTGTCCCATGGCGAGATAGCGCAATCCACCATGGATAAGCTTGGTGGATTTGCTCGAGGTTCCTGAGGCGAAGTCATCTGCTTCGAGCAACAACGCTCGCAAACCCGCCTTGGAGGCCTCACGCAGAATACCCGCGCCGGTAATACCGCCACCGATAATAAGAACATCAAAATCTTGTGTTTCGAACTGATCAAGCAGCTCGCTTCGATCAACCTTATTAATAGCACTTGTCACTAGGGTAGTATCGCCTCTATGAGTTTTGGTCCAGTTGTTTTCATTGCCTGCAGATATTGACTGTTAAACTCTGCAATGGTCGTAGCTCGTGTCGCGCTAACGCCCATGCCTTCTGACAACTTCACGAAATCCAAATTAGGACTACCGATATCCAGCATATCGAGGGTTTTCTTGTTCATCGATTGGGCTCCAACACGGGCCAGCTCAACCTGAAGGATCTGGTATTTCCTATTAGCAAATATCACCACACAGATGTCGAGATCTTCTCTCGCCATGGTCCACAACGATTGAATCGTGTACATCGCACCGCCGTCGCCATGTATGGCAATAACTTTTCGGTCGGGACAGGCGACTGCAGCACCAATGGCGGTTGGCAAGCCAAAACCGATTGATCCACCGGTCAACGTGATCCAGTCGTGCGGTTCAGAGGTGACGCTGCTGGCATAACAACCACCACCGGAAGTAGCGCCCTCGTCAATCACGATGGCGTCTGTGGGCATGTGTTCAGCGAATGTTTGGCCGATGGTGTACGGGTTGAGTTCGCCTTTGCCTTCGCCTTTTTTCGCAAGCTTTACATGCCGGGGTGACAAGCTATTGGCATCCAAGGCATCACTGAGTCTCTGCAATGCATTCTCAGCATCGTCGTTTACGCCGGCGAGTGTATGCAACGTGCTACCTTCAGCATAAAATTCACTGGCTTTGCCCGGATAGGCAAAGAACGCGATAGGCGCCTTTGTGCCCACCATAATCAATTGTTCAACGCCATCAAGTTGTTCAGTCGCTTGTTCCGCAAAATAACCCAGTCTTTCGACTTCACAGCGGCCTTCACCGCGCGGTAGGCGGGTCACAAACGTATCGCAAAACAATTGCGCACCGGTAGCTTGAGAAACCTTATCGACAATATCAATTGCGGCTTCCGTTAGCGCTAAATTACCTAATAATAAAATAGTCTTCTTGCCGTTCTTCAGCAGTGCCAACGCCTCTTGAACCGATTCGTCAGATACTAATGGTGCAGCGGGTATTGGCTGCGCGGGCAGAGGTTCACCTGATTCATCCCAGGCACAATCGGCGGGCACAATCAGGGTCGAAATTTTCCCAGGCGCTCCATTGGCTACCACAACAGCTTCGGCAGCATCTTTAGGCAATTCGTTTGACGTTTCAGACGTCTTAACCCAATGCGAAACAGGATGGGACAAACCGATGACATCAGATGTTAAAGGTGCATCGTACTTTTTGTGATAGGTGGCATGATCACCAATTAAATTCAAAATAGGCGAATTAGCTTTCTTGGCATTGTGTAGATTCGCAGAACCATTCGAAAGACCCGGTCCGAGATGTAACAACGTACATGCAGGTTTGCCCGCCATACGTCCGTAACCATCAGCCGCACCCGTGCAAACACCCTCAAACAAACCAAGAATCGAGCGCATACCCGTGGTCTTACCAATGGCAGCCACCATGTGCATCTCAGACGTACCAGGGTTCGTGAAACAAACTTCCACGCCGTTGTTTATAAGGGTTTGTAACATGCTTTCCGCGCCGTTCATCTACTATCTCCTTAAAATGCAATGCGCGAGTATACCCAACTTCCGGCTCAATATCGTCTATAGCTTTCAATTGGTTAATTTCACTAACCAACTGTTTCAGATTAACCAATTTGATCAAAAATATTTTTTAAATGGCAATACCAAAATTTTTAATGCTTATTTATCAGCGAGTTAGCTATTAGCATCAAGTTGGCATGAATAGTGAATTAGGGAATGTAAGCAGAACAAAACCATCAGGAAATAAACGTGAGAACCTCAAGCATAAAAGCCATCACCAAATCCGAGCTGATACAAAAAGCATCAGATGTGAAAGCAAAGACACACGGTGAAAACCGCCGCTATTCGTCGAACTCAAATTGGATCACAACCAGCCTACTCGCTGTATTGATTCTCGGTTTCGGCATCTTGGCCGAGAAGGATATCAGCCAAGCTGCCAGAACCTGCGCAGAGATGGATCACGCAATCTGCGAAATTAACTCGTTGATTACACAGGTCGAGTCGTTTAGCTCAGAGCTATTTAGTTCAGGTTCATATTCGTCAACAAGACATTCAAAAGGTGTTAGTAACAATCTCTTGATACAAACCGAACCGACACAAAATAATTCGCAAATTTTCCTGTCGACTAAATTTTTACTTCAATAAAAGCGAATACCAACAACGCCACTCAATCAGATTAAGAAACCAGCTAAAAGGAACTATTATGAGCATATTTAATCGAATCTCCGATATCGTAAACGCCAATATCAACACCATCCTTGAGCAGGCTGAAGACCCTGAAAAATTGGTACGACTCATCACCCAGGAAATGGAGGAGACACTTGTTGAGGTGCGATCCGCTTCGGCTCGCTACCTTGCCGATAAGAAAAACATTCAACAAACACTGACGAAGATGAAACGTGAAGTGGATAGTTGGCAATCAAAGGCAGAGGTTGCCATTAGCCGCGGCAGAGATGACCTGGCAAAAGCAGCCTTATTGGAAAAGAGTCGCTTCGATACTGCTGTAACGACAACAGAAGCTGATTTAATCCACGTTAATACGGCTTTGCAAAAGCTCGCATCCGATGCCGGTCAATTACAAGAGAAACTTCAAACCGCTAGAACTCGACAAAAAGCGTTAATTTTAAGAGGACAGACGGCTAAGTCTCGAATCAAGGTTAAGAGACAGATACACGATATCAACGTTGATGACGCTTTCGGTCGATTCGAATCCTACGAGCGTAAATTGGACGAGATGGAAGGTGAAATCGAATCTTACGATTTAGGCAATCAAGGACTGACTGAGCAGATACAGGAACTCGAGCAGGACGATTATCTCACTGCTGAGCTAGACGCATTGAAATCAAGAATGTCTAAAATCGGCAATTCTCAAAACATCACACCAAGAGAAAATGGATAACAACAGAATAAAGGGAGGACAACATGAGTTTTCGCCGAATACAAAGACAACGTTTAATGCTGGACTCAAGCAATAAGAAGTTCGGTGGGGTTTGTGCAGGTATCGGTAGGTATCTAGATATCGCGCCCTTCGTCGTTCGAATTGGCGCCATCGTCGTGCTTTGCATTGCAGCACAACCAACCCTACTTGCCTATGGACTGGCGTGGGCAATACTGAGCGATGGCCCTAGCAGACGTCGATTCGATGACTCGGAATATTGATGTTACTGCGCAAGAGAATTGATCAACCCGAGTAAAGAGGTCAGTTTCATCACCGAGATCACATTCGACATGTGATCTCCTTCGTTCAAGAGCCCAATACGGTTCTACTTTCTTTGAGTTACTCTCAGGTTGCCAACTGCGGTCCAAATCACATTGATTTATGAGGCAAGCTTTAGTGATAGTATTTGCTCTTACTTAATCCAAAAGGCAATAAGTACGTGCGGATAGGAATTGATCTTGGTGGCACCAAAATAGAGTTAGTCGCTCTCTCAACAGCCGGGGAAATTGTATTTCAACGGCGTGTCGACACACCTAAAGATGATTATAACGCCGTTATTGACGCGATCAGCCAGCTGGTTGAAACCGCCAGCGATGCCCTGCATTTTCCGTCGAGCCAACCCTTAGGTATTGGCACACCCGGTGCTATTTCCCTAAAAACCGGACTAATGATGAACTGCAATAGCACGTGCCTCAACGGCCGTGCACTACAAGAAGACTTGGCCAGACGAACGACAAGACCCGTAAGGATTGCTAACGACGCCGATTGTTTCACCCTCTCCGAGGCTTGCGATGGTCATGCAACAAATGAAAGCGTGGTCTTTGGCGTCATCCTCGGTACAGGTGTCGGCGGCGGTATTGTTGTCAACAAAAGCCTACTGCAAGGTGTGAATGCAATTACCGGTGAATGGGGTCACATAGCGCTGCCTTCCGATCGACTTGATGGCTTCAAACTCAATCGCGGCAGAACCTGCTTTTGCGGTAAAGCCGATTGCGTTGAAACATGGCTAGCTGGCCCATCATTTCAACACAGCTTCCAACAACTGGCGCGAGCAAAATCCGTGGTGGGTGAAACTAAAGCCCAGCATATCCCAACCTCACCGGCTGAAATTGTCGAAGCCGCACGTAGCGGAAATGATATAGCGGCTGAATGTCTTGAGCAATATTGCAATCTACTCGCACTCGCCCTTTCAAGTGTCATCAATGTGCTTGATCCAGGCGTTATTGTCTTTGGCGGGGGTATGTCCAACGTTGATGAAATCTATCAACGTGTACCAAACTACCTCTCTCGCTACATCTTTGCTGACACAGTAAATACACGCTTCGTCAAAGCACGTTACGGCGATTCAAGCGGCGTACGCGGTGCCGCATGGTTATGGCCGGATCACTAATAGCGGCCCTGACCAAAATCAGAACTAACAGTAAGAACTAACAATAAGAACTGGCAATAAAAACTAACGCTTACTATTTTGCCGGTGTTGTTCCTCGATAAGACGCTTCAGAGATTCAATTTCAACTTTTAGGTCGGAAAGTGATACCTGGTTCGGGTCATTTTCAACTTCGCGCTGATGCTCTTCTTCAAGAACATTCACGACAATGCCAATCACCATATTCAAAAAGGCGAATGCGGTCAGAAAGATAAACGAAACAAAATAGACCCAACTCCAGCTGTACACCTCCATCACTTCGTACATCACATCGGTCCAATCTTCGAACGTCATGACTCTGAATAAAGTCAACATCGCTCGAGCAATATCGCCCCAAAGGAAACTGTTTATGTTTTCAAAAAACAAACTGCCAACCGCAGCGTATATATAGAAGATGATGAACATCAACAACATCACATAGCCGAGTCTGGGCAAAGCAATCAACAACGAGTTAAGTAACAGACGTAATTCAGGTATAAAACTGATCATTCGCATGACTCGAAATACCCGCACTAGCCTGGCCACCAATACCATCTCAGTATTTTCAATCGGAATCAGGCTAACAATGACAATCAACGTGTCAAAAATATTCCATGCATTACGAAAAAAATTCGCTTTCTTTTCTTCAGCGGCAAAACGGATGCCGATCTCGAAAAGGAAGATCAGCGTTACGACCCAGTCCAGAATCCGCAGGACCTCCAGCATTGACGAAGGTAGATCATATGTCTTTGCCCCGACCAACATCGCCGAAGTAATAATAATAAGGATGATGAAGGTTTCAAATATTTTGTTATTACGAATTGCTTGAAGCCGCGATATTGCAGTCATGTATTACCTTGCATTGTCTGTGTATATATAATTACGTGTGGTGAATTATGTGTAGAGAATTACGTGTGGAGAGTCACGTGTCGAAAAAAGGCGGCCATTATAGCCAGACCTGACATATCTCAAAATAGATCTATGCTAAATATTTTGGAAATTGAGGCAAACCAAATTTCAGGGCTGATCAACATGGCGCTGAAGATGCAAACTGACAATTTTGCGCAGCCACGCATACGCTGCAGCAGAGGCTTAACTTATAACAAACGAACGATGCGCCGATTACAGAGCGACGTGAGAGCTATAAGCAATAAAAAAATGGTTCATACCACTAGCACGGTAAATCAACGCTCAATAAAGTTGATAATCCAGCGGCTGAGAATAGTACTGTGCATCTCTTTCGTCAGGCTCTCAACGCCTTCGTTATATATTGCCTCTCCAAGAATCTCGCGACGAAAATCCATCAAGGCATTGGAGTAGGGTTTGCTGAACTCAGGGTGACCTTGATACGCAAATATGTGATTTTCAATCTGATACATTGAATTCGGGCAGGCGTCATAGCCCGCAATTAACTCTGCGTTCAAGGGCAATAATGTGACTTGATCTTTATGGCTGGCGATAGTTGCTAGCCGACGCAGCGGTGGTTGCATGTAATCTTTCTCAACCAGAATATCACAACTCTGGACGCCGACACGCCAACCTACCTTTGCCGGTTCCGTCTTTCCACCGAGTGCCAAGGCAATCAACTGATGACCAAAACATATTCCAACAAGTTTCTTTTTGGCCTCATGTAACCTAACGATGTATTGAAGTAACTCGTGAATCCACGGCTCATCATCGTAGGCGCTCAACTTGCTGCCGGTCATAATATAGGCATCACATTCATCAATCTCAACCGGGTATTGAAAATGCTCGACGTCATAATTGATGATTTCAGCAGACCCATCGCTCGCTTTCAGCAGCATGTCGGTAAACATTTCAGGATAGTTTCCAAACTCTGACTGGAATTGATCCAATACAGAATCCGTTTGAAGAATGCCGATTTTTAGCGTCACTATGTATGTCTCTTTAATTTCTTGTGTTGTCGCAACAAAGTGCGAAGGGTCTTAAGGATAGATGTAAAGTGCGCCTTTATATGATCTCGAAGTATCGCTTCAACTGCCAATCATTCACATGGCGTTCGTACTCACGTACTTCCCAATCGCGGCTTGCAACAAAGTGTTCGACGAAAGCATCACCAAAGATTTTTCTGCCTACGTCAGAGGCCTCTAAAAGCCTCGTCGCATCTCGCAGGTTCGTCGGTAATTGGGCCTCGAGGGGCAAGCTATCTTGTATGTCATAGGCGTTTCCGACTACAGGGTCACCTAATTCAAGCTCTTGCTCTATTCCAAGTAAACCGGCACCCAGCGTCGCAGCAGCAACCAGGTACGGATTTGCATCCGCTGAACCAATGCGGAACTCAACCCGTTGGGATTTGTCTGAACCTGGAATCACTCGCAGCGCGGTCGTTCTGTTTTCAACGCCCCAAGTTGATGCTGTGGGTGCCCACGCACCTTTGACGAGTCGTGTGTAGCTGTTGATCGTCGGCGACGTGATCGCTAAAAGCGGTCGAAGGTATTTTTGTAATCCGGCGACGTACTGTTTCTGAATGCGACTCATACCATGAACGTCATTTTTATCGTAGAAGACTGATTTACCTGTCGACTTGTCGAACAGTGACTGATGGCAATGACCACTCTGGCCAGGATAGTCCATCGACCATTTTGCCATGAAGGTCGCCATCAGCTCGCGTTTTTGAAACCAAGCCTTTGTAAAAGTCTTAAATAGCACGGCTTTGTCCGCCGCGGCTAACGCCTCATCAACCGCGATGGCGCCTTCCCAAACACCAGGGCCTGTTTCGCAGTGCAACGCTTCGAGGGGAAAATCATGGTCGATACAAAAGTCCATTAGACCGTTGAAGAGTTCTGAGTGGGTATTGGTGCGAAGCACGGAATAGCCGAAGTTACCTGGCGATAATGGCTCAAGATCTTGATAATTTTTTTCACGAACAGTGTGTGGCGTTTCATTAAATATAAAAAACTCATATTCAAATGCCATCTTTGCGGAGAAGCCCATTTCGTCTGCTTTTTGCAATAGGTTTTTGAACCGACTTCGGGGGCAAATGCTATGAAGACTAGTCCCGTCAGCGGCAACGAATTCACCAATGAAATAAGGCACCCCCGCCTCCTCCACAAGCCTGCGTTCAGAACTCAAGTCCAATCGGTAAAGCGCATCAGGAAAGGCTGTATGCCAGCCGGTGAACTTCGCATTGTCATAAAGCTGGTCATCTATATCCCAGCCGAGCACACAATCACAGAAGCCTGACGTCTCTTTCGCGATAGAGGCGAACTTATCCAGACTGATGTACTTGCCTCGCAGAACGCCATCTATATCGGTGACACCGAGTTTCACCCGTTTCACACCGTCTTCTTTATATCGCGCTAACAACGTTTCAGCAGTGGCCATCTTGCGGTTACTCCATTTACTTCTGAAAGGTTCAGTTAAAGGTCCAGTTAAAAATTCCGCTAACAAACGGACTGGCTAATTGTATATTTTGCAAAATATCTGAGCGCCTATTTAGGTACTCGTATATTTTCAATCAAATCCTGAACCTCTTGCGGTGGTGGCGGCGTCACCGACATAACAACAAAGGACACAACAAAATTAAATATCATACCTAAGGTACCAATACCTTCTGGGGATATCCCAAACCACCAATGCTCCGGATTATTCTCACCGGGGCTGACAAACTTGAAATAAACGATGTAGCTGAAGGTGAAAATCAAACCGGTGAGCATGCCTGCGATGGCCGCTTCCTTGTTCATACGTTTTGAGAAGATACCCAACAGGATGACGGGGAAAAAACTTGCTGCAGCTAAACCAAATGCAAACGCGACCACCTCCGCAACAAAACCCGGCGGATAGATACCAAATAAGCCAGCAATGCCTATCGCCACCGCTGCCGCAAGACGGGCATACAACAATTCCTGACGCTCAGTGATATCGGGTCTGAAGGTTTTCTTCAATAGGTCGTGAGATATGGCAGTTGAAATCACCAACAAAAGTCCAGCTGCAGTCGACAGTGCTGCCGCGAGACCGCCCGCGGCGACTAAAGCGATAACCCAGTTCGGCAGTTGAGCAATTTCCGGATGAGCAAGCACGATAATGTCCCGATCGATATAGAGCTCATTTTCATTCGCTGTGGGTAGATTCTCTAATTGTCTCTGGCCTAGGTCTTCACGACCTGAACCGAATGCAGGTTTTGTAGGCTGCAGGGCATTGCCACCACGATACTGCACAATTCCGTCGTTATTTTTGTCGAGCCAAGCCAGTAACCCAGACGTCTCCCACTTGGTAAACCACTCAGGCGCTTCGACGTACTTCATACCATCAACACTATTGATAATATTGATCCTCGCAAAGGCCGCAACCGCGGGTGCAGTGAGGTACAAAAGAGCAATAAATATCAGTGCATAACCCGCAGATATTCTTGCGTCTCTGACTTTAGGTACGGTGAAGAAGCGCACAATGACGTGGGGTAAACCGGCCGTACCTGCCATCAATGCCGCCGTAATAAAGAACATATCAATGGTTGATTTGTTTGTGTCCGTAAATGCACTCATACCAAGTTCGGTGGTTAAGCCGTCAAGCTTATCAAGCAAGTAAACTTCTTCGCCAACCATGGTGCTGCCTAGTCCAAACATCGGAAAAGGATTATTCGTCAGCATCAAAGACATAAATATCGCCGGTACCAGATAGGCGAAGATCAACACACAATATTGCGCCACCTGCGTATAGGTAATGCCCTTCATACCACCCATCACCGCATAGAAAAAGACAATCGTCATACCCACGATCACACCGGTGTTGATATCAACCTCAAGAAACCGTGAAAAAACCAGTCCAACACCACGCATCTGACCAGAAACGTAGGTGAAGGAGATAAAGATCACGCAAACAACAGCGACCAAGCGAGCCGCTTGAGAGTAATAGCGCTCGCCAACAAAATCCGGCACGGTGAATTTAGCGAACTTCCTAAGATAGGGTGCAAGACATAACGCCAGCAATACGTAGCCCCCGGTCCAGCCCATAAGGTACCGAGCCCCCGCCGCGCCTTCGAAGGCAATGATGCCAGCCATGGAGAGGAAAGAGGCAGCAGACATCCAATCAGCTGCGGTTGCCGCGCCATTCGCAATAGGATGCACATGCCCACCGGCAACGTAAAACTCACTGGTTGAGGTCGAGCGGCTCCAAATCGCGATACCGATATATAAGCTGAAAGACAATCCAACAAAAATGTAGGTTAAAACCGTTGCACTAATATCCATGTCTACTCGCCCTCATCCACGCCATAGCGTTTATCGAGCAAATTCATGCGCCAGGTGTAAATGAAGATGAGCAAAATGAAAAATAAGATAGAGCCTTGGTGTGAGAACCAGAAACCTAACTTGAAGCCAAAGAATCGAAATTGATCAAGGTAATCAACGATAAGAATGCCGCACACAAATGAAACAATGAACCAAATTGCCAGCAAGACATACATTAGGCGTAGGTTCGCCTGCCAGTATTGACGGCTATTCTCAGTTGATTTTTCAGACGATTTATTAGACAACGTGTTAACTCCGAACTTCAGTTTATTATTCTTGATCGAACACTACTAAACTCTATAGGCAGGGTCGATATCTTTAATCACCCCTTCGACAAATGTCCTTTCGTGGTCCGAAACCCCGACATTTAAAAACAATCCAAGTTTGTCCACAAAATCTGTGGATAACTTTGGGGGTAAAATTCAGTTTTAACCGATGTATAGGCGAATCTTAACGAAACAGGCACTGATCAATTTTTAACCACATCGAATATACCCTTATATTTCAATTGCTTACGACAATCACTTACAGCTGAAAATCATCCGACAGACGATGTTAACCTAGTCTTAAACCTGGGTCAGGTTGTGAACAAACCGCAATACAGAACAGGATTATGAGAGCATATACCACCTTAAGCCCCCGACTTGCTGAGCCTCTCAGGAGTCAAGAGAATAATACTTTGTTCGATAAGAACTATTTTGTCGGTGTTTCCAGACGCTCTTCAGTGCTCTTTTCAATGGGCGTTTCAGCAAGATGCTTCGGTAGTGATTTACTCACTTTGGCGCCAAGTTGGCGTACACCCTCGGCTCGACGAATAAGATTACCCGTACCAGAAGTGAGTTTCTTATGGGCTTTGTCGTAAGCACCTTGAACTGAATTCAGTCGGCCGCCTATATCTTCTAAATCAATAACAAAATTGATGAACTTGTCATAGAGCGCACCTGCCTTCTCGGCAATCTCCTGCGCGTTTTTGTTTTGTTGTTCATATCGCCAAATATTTTGAATCGTTCGCAGTGTCGCCAACAGCGTGGAAGGCGCAACAAGGACGATATTTTTTTCAAACGCAGAAGCAAATAAGTCACCATCGTGTTGCACGGCCAGTGAGAACGCAGCCTCAACAGGTATGAACAAGAGCACAAAGTCGAGCGTGCGTACGCCTTCGAGATTCTGGTAGTCCTTCTCGCCTAATGTTTTGATGTGCTGTCGCACAGATTGGATGTGTTGCTTAAGGCTCAATTCCCGCTCTATACCATCATCAGTCGAGCAATATCGCTCGTAGGCCGTTAGAGAGACCTTTGCGTCAATCACAACATCCTTCTCTTCGGGTAGATGAACAACGACATCGGGCTGAAAGCGACGACCCGTTTCGGTTTTTAGATTAACCTGAATCTCATACTCTCTACCTTTCACTAGCCCCGATTTTTCAAGTACGCGCTCGAGAATAATTTCACCCCAGGTTCCCTGAGTCTTACTTTCGCCTTTCAGCGCATTGGTGAGGTTGATCGCATCCTTGCTGATGCGAGCATTAAGCTCCTGAAGACTCTTCACTTCCTTTACCAGCGAAAAACGTTCTTTGCTTTCATTGTTGTAGTGATCTTCAACCCGCTTCTCAAAGTCTTTTATCTTCTCACCGAGGGGTTTTAAGACGCTATCGAGCTGGGATTGGCTTTGCTCTTTGAACGTTTTCTGCTTAGCCTCAAAGATGTCTGCCGCAAGCGTCTTAAACTCATTACCGAGTTGCAACCTTGCTTGCTCTAGCAGATGGATTTTTTCTTCGTGCTGTTTTTCCTGCGCGCCTATAGACGTCTTTAACTCAACTTCGCTCAACAAGGCGAGCTGAAGCGCATCTTCCTTGACTGATAAGCGCAGTTTCTGCGCTTGAAAATGCGCATTCAAATTTTCAATTTCGTTTAGCTTTGCGTCCATCGCAGCCTGGTGAAGTTGCTCTGAATGTTCAATTTTGCGCTGGAAATGTTCTGCGTCAGATGTGAGTTTGAGTAAATGACTACGGCGCATCAAAGTCCAGACAAGCAGACCGGATATTGCGCAACCGATCAAAAAAACTCCGATAATTTCGAGGGAAACCATATTGAACTGCTCATGATTTTGGCTTACCCGAGTTTACTCGGCAGCTTTAACATTGTCATTGAAGCTTCATTAAGCGATTGCTGGAGCATCTTCGTCTACTGACGGACAAGAACGCTCTATGTTCACCTGATTGGCCCATCTCTTGGATCAATGTGCATAGGCTACAGTGGCGAGAAATATCGTCACGCTAGTGCAAGAACGAGAACATTTTCCGTCGATAAGCTGTCGCTGTCGGGTCACCTTTACCCAACAACTCAAATACTTCTATCATGGTCTTGCGAGCTATTTGATCTTCAAATTCTTTGTCTTTTTTTAGCACAACAAGCAGCGCCTCTAAAGCGGCCTCGATTTGATCATCAACAATCAGCCTGATCGCAAGGTCGTATTGACTCTGTAGATCCTGTTCCGAAACCTTACTCTGTAAGACTGCTAACTCGGGTAGTTCGGCAGCTCGGTCAATGAACTTGAGCCTATTCTGGGGTTTGGCAATGCCTTCTGTTTCAGGCGGCAGTCCCGACAATATTTGACGGGCTTCGTCAGCTCTTGACTCCATAATGAGCAAATCTGACAGCTCTACGTGCAATCCATAGTTTGCAGGCTCTCCAGCAATTGCCTGCTGCAACATTTCGATAGCGCCTGATCTGTCACCTTGGCTTACCAGCAGGGTAATCTGCGCTCGAATTTGTTCAATCGGACTCATCGTGAGTTGATCAAGCATCTCACGCAGCTGAACTTCTTCCTGTTGTCCTTCCATTTCGTGGGCGATTTGTCCCTGGAAAATCACCTTAATGGTGGGAAGCGTTCTGACACCTAATTGCTGCACAATTTGAGAGTTCTGTTGCACGTCGACACGTGCGAGCAAAAACTTCCCCTGATATTCATCCGCCAACTTTCGAAGCGTAACGGCCAGGGCTGCACTCTGTTCGGCGCCCTCAGCATAAAATTCCAGTAGAACCGGCTTCTGCTGGGAAGCTTCCAGCACTTCTGTCTGAAAGGTCGGTACGGTTACTTCAATAATATTGGGATTCACAATCATCTCGTTCATTCCTAACCCACGGGTTGAAAATTTGAGGCGTAGACTACCTTTTTAGCAAAGAATTTGCATTAGGACAGGGTAAATCAAATTCCCCAGGGTCATCAAAGATAAATCTCACGAGTAGACCTCTTAGCCGAGACTATGGCTCGGACCCAGATTCAGACTTAGACTATAACCGCAGGTATGACCGATGTCAGGATCGTCTGTTCGATGCACTAGACTTGGATGTATCAAGCTGCGATGTATTAAGCTGGGACATACCAAGCTCAGATGCACCGAGCTTTGATGTAACAAGCTTCGATGTTGCAAGCTTGGATGTATAGGATTTGATGTATTGGGTTTGAAAAACTTGGAAGTCGCTGGGTTAAGCAACAACCCTCAACATTTGCTTACCTTCCATTCGCAGTGCTGCAGCAACAACGCGAGGTGACTGCCAGGGACTTGTCTTGCCGCGGTAAAGTACTTTATTGCCTTTACTCAATAACCAAATGTCGTCATTTTGGCTATCTGGGTTACCGTTAGAATAATAACCACTTGATTTGATGTGTGTGATTTTCATGGTTGAGTACCTCTTCACTGGATAGACATACACTACTGTATATCCAAACAGTGGTCAACAAAGAGATCGTATTATTTGGCTGGACAAGGCCACTTTTTGCTAATGCATCATTGATAGGGCCGACTTGGCTTGCTCTAAACGGTGAGATCGATCCAATCAAAGCCCAGCTCTTGATCCGCGGTATACAAGGTACCGGTCCATTCCTCTAAAACCCCTAGCAGAGCTTTTTCGGCGAGTTCTGGTGAGTTGTTCTTTTCACTGATATGCGACATTACGAGATGCCTCAAGCCGCCTAGGTTGATTTTCTGAAGCAGCTCAGCGGCTTGATTATTATTCAGATGGCCGTGATCACCACCGACACGTTGTTTTAGTGGATAAGGATAGGGCCCCTGCTCCAACATTTGCGTGTCATGATTACATTCCAACAACAAGCCGTGGCAATCAGCATACTGCTGAACAACATGAGCGGTGATATGGCCTAGGTCGGTTAACACACCCACGTTGAACCCATTTGATGAGACAACATATTGACAGGGTTCTTTAGCATCATGGGGCACGGCAACGGGTTCGATGCTGAGTGTTCCGATTAGAAAAGGCTTGTGGCAATTAATCTGTTTCATATCCGGCACAACACCCATTTTCCGCTCAACATAGGTCCCGGGCGTCATGTAAACCGCACGTTTGTGCTTGCGAGCAAAGGGAGCGACGCCATGAACGTGGTCGCCGTGTTCGTGAGTCACCAATATGGCGTCGATATCTGCAGGCGTCTTGCCTAAACGTTTCAGCCGACGTTCCGCTTCTTTGACTGTAAAGCCAAGATCCACCAGGACACAGGTTTCCCCGTCATCAATAAGCGTGCCATTACCATGACTACCGCTACCTAACGATGCAAATCGCATCGGTTAAGTAGACGATTCTTTAATAACACGAAGTAGACCTTCTGATATCAAAGCATCAGCCGGATTGCCGTTCTTATCTTGAATAGTCACTCTGACATCCGTCACCCCGGTCGCGTCCTCGGCGGTCTGAAGCAGTATTTTATAACGATAGGTATCATCCAACGCTTGCACGTCTTCTTCTTTCGAAAATAGCCGAGAGAAAAAACCAGGTTCTTCCTTGTAGACCCGCGATGGATCGTAATATATGTAGTAAATCTGTGCCGTTCGATCTAGGTCTTCAACTGGAATTCGAGCATTTTTCAACGCTGAACCAACCGTTGCCCAAGCTCTTTCATACTCCAATTTATAGATCAAAACGGGGCTGACAATATCGGGAATCAGTCGCGCTTTCTCTTCTCGTAACGCCGTTGCACCTATCGAGAAAACCGGCTCATTGATGCTCTCGCCCAGATAGTAGGCCAATTTAGTCAACAGCGCTGCTTCCAGTTCAAGGTCATCGGACTTCCCTTCCCAGCTTACATCTTCAGGGAGACTGGCTGCGCCTAAACTAAGTTGACGCGTTTCCAAATAAACCTCACTGCTACCTGATCGAATACCGGGTTCGATCGATACGCGGAATCGATTCGCAATGGTAGCCTGATCGAAATCTTGCTTGGCAATACTAACAACGATTTCTTCAGCACCATCATCGCGAGTTGATATCCACTCAGACTCCAGCACACCACGACGAGGATCGGCTAAGGCGACGTCCATATTCGTCACAGCAAAAAAGCGCACGATCTTCGGCCAAACCGTTGAAGGTGTTGCATCAAGGAATACCCATCGTGAATCCCCCAACTTTTTGATCACGACCTTTTCAACACCGAAGGTCGTACTTACTGCTTGGGGTAAACCGATCTCAAATTTCTTACCTGAAAGCCCTCTCGCATCCGCCACTTGAGGTATCGGCAAGGCCGCCTCGAAGGGTGGTTGATCCAACCCTGGTGGAATTTGAGTTGGCGGAATTGATCCTGCCTCAAGGTATTTATCGCGACGGTCGTATTTATCGATCCAGCTGCAACCCGCAAGGGTGACGACCAGAATGATCAGAGAACATGCCGTACGGCTATGCAAGCCTGTCATTTTTTTGGTGCGCACTGTTGGAGCGATCATAGTGTTGCCAATATAGTTTTCGTCAATATTAGTTTGATCAGTCATCAATTAACTAATCACATCTGCATGTCGCATCGCTTGACGGACGCGTTCGTGATACTCATCTGACAACGGGGTCATAGGTAATCGAATGCCATTTCCAATCTTGCCCATTTCTGCTAGCGCCCATTTCACGGATATGGGATTGGATTCCACAAACAAATCCCGATGCAGGGGCATCAACTTTTCATTCAACTTATGCGCGGCTGTCGCATCACCCGCTATTGCAAGACGACAGATTTCTGCACACTGTTTCGGCGTCACATTGGCTGTCACGCTAATTGCGCCTTTGGCCCCGTTTAACATCAAATCAACAGCGGTCTCATCGTCCCCTGAATAAACCAACATACTGTCGCCACAAAGCTCAAGAATTTGCTTGGTTCGTTCAATACTACCGGTTGCTTCTTTGATGGCAAACACTTGATCTATTTCAGAACATCTCGCCACGGTCTCGGGTAACATATCGCAGGCTGTGCGACCCGGCACGTTATAAAGTACCTGCGGTAAGTCGACGGCCGCAGCAATGGCTTTGTGATGAAGGTACAAGCCTTCTTGAGTCGGTTTGTTATAATAAGGCGTTACGAGTAAACAGGCATCAGCACCTGCTTGCTTGGCTGCACGGGTTAACTCAATTGCTTCACTCGTTGCATTGCCACCGGTTCCCGCGATCACAGGAATACGTCCTCTGACAACGTCAACAACCCGTTTTACGATCTGACAATGCTCGTTTACGCTGACCGTCGCTGACTCGCCGGTCGTACCAACCGGAACTAAGCCATTAGTGCCTTCTTCAACGTGCCATTCGACCAACGCATCAAGACGATCCCAATCTACGGAACCGTCATTGAGCATCGGGGTCACCATCGCAACGATGCTGCCTGAAATCATGGCTTTGCCTCAAAATCAAAAGTCGTCAATCTTAACGAGGCGTGCGACTCAGAACAAGCAAAGAACGCCTTAACAGTACCTCAACCTCTTCTGCTCAACCAAACCATCGAAAACAGTTTGATCAAATCAAAAGGCCGAAGCTTGAGCCGTAGCAATTAAACAGAGCCTTTACTCGGTTAGCTTTTCAGGACCATGCAGAACCTGAGGCCAAGAGGTCATAATCACCTTCACCAAGGTTGCCAACGGAATCGCAAAAAACACGCCCCACAAGCCCCACCAACTGCCGAACACCAACACAGCCGTGATAATCGCAATAGGATGCAAGTTAACAGCCTCTGAAAACACCAAAGGTACCAGCACAAAACCATCTAGGGCTTGCAAGAGTCCATACCAGAACATTAAGTAAAAGAAACCGTCGGTCCATCCAAACTGGAGGTAGCCAATAATCACCACCGGCAGACTCACTACGGTGATACCCAAATAGGGAACAATAACGGAGAGTCCGACCAGAAAAGCGAGTAATGCGCTGTAATTCAAACCATAAAATACAAACAGCCCGTAGGTAACGCTGCCAACGATAATGATTTCAACGACCTTGCCACGAATATAGTTGGACATCTGAATATTGAGCTCACCTGCGATGCCACTAATTAGCGGGCGATTATTTGGCAGCAGTGATTGAATCCAGATGAGTAGCTTCTCTTGATCCTTCAAAATAAAGAACACCAAAATCGGCACAAGAATCATGTAAACAAGTATTGTCGCCACCAAAGGTAGTTGTGAAATCGATACAGACACGACCCATTGACCAAACACCCCAACCTCAGCGTTCAACATATCCACCCAGGCCGTAAATTGGGATTCTGAAATGAGCCCCGGATACTTCTGCGTTAAATCGTCCAGCGTAATCTGAGTTTGACTGACTAGAGCCGGTAACTCACGAAACAGTCCTTGCAACTGCCGCCAGACCCTAGGAATAACAAAGAATAGCAAGCCGATGAAGCCGCCAAGAAACAACACAAAAGTCACCGCGACCGCAAGCACGTCAGGAATTTGACGTCGTTTCAAATATTTTATGATGCCCTGCATCACATAGGCCAAAACGATGCCGGTTAAAAGCGGCGCAAGAATTTTCCCCATTGACAATATAATGACAAAAAATGCGACCAACAGGGCAGCAAGGAGCACGGCCTCCTCATCCGATAAAAACCGATCAACCCAACTACGCAGCACCTTTAACATCGACGTTTCCTGATTTTATTAACAGAGAGATTCAAATGAGGTTTGCTTGTGATCCATGTCAGGCTTTTTTCAACCAGTATTCATAGCTTATATCATTACTTTTAGCGTCAAGCAGATGATGACCACTTTGAGTACAGAAGACATTGAAGTCTTTCACCGACCCTGAGTCTGTGCAGACAAGATGAACCACCTGCCCCGACTCCAATTTGTTTAGCGCTTGCTTAGCCTTCAACAGTGGTAAAGGGCAAGTTAACTCGCTCGCATCAACAAACACGTCTACTTCAATTTCCATGGCGTATACATCTAATATGACAAAACAGTCAACAGTATATCGGTTATTTCATTTAGTTTGGGGAACACACTCACAGATCGCTGGTCTTATTGATGACAATGCAGCCTGAAGCAGTTGAACTACTTGAGTTCGTGTTCAAAAATTAGCACCAATGAATGCAAAATGTTGCGACCAATACCGCCGTTCCTGTTCAGCTGCACTTATTATGCGTTACCTATTGGGTAGCTCCTATGCACCTTTCACGTTACAGTAACAACCATAGCGATATATCCATCTGTATTTTATGCGACTAAAAATCCTCTTGATCATCCTCCTGACCTTATCTTCATGGTCACTGTCTGCAGCGAACGACCGAAACCTGCCATCGCTTGGGGATTATACGTCCGGTATTTTCTCACTGGATCAGGAACGCGCCCTTGGACAGCACTTTCTTAGACAATTAAGGGCGGGCGCACCCTTGGTCTATGACCCCTTGTTGCAGGAATACCTTGAACTTCTTATTTATCAACTCGCCTCCAACAGTCAGCTTCAAGACCGGCGAATAGATCTTGTCATTATTGATAACAAAACCATTAATGCTTTTGCCGCCCCTGGCGGTATTGTCGGCGTGAATTTGGGTTTATTCCTTTATGGTGAAGATGTTTCGGAAGTGTCTGCAATTTTGGGGCATGAAATCGCTCACGTGAGCCAGCGCCACTTCGCGCGACGCAGTGAAGCGGGCAAGAAAGCGAGTCTGGCGAGTACCGTCGGATTACTCGCCGGCATTCTACTGATGGCCACCAACTCAGGTGACGCAGGTCTAGCCGCACTAACGGCATCGCAGTCTATCGCTCAATCAGAAATGTTACGTTACAGCCGGTCCAGAGAAGCCGAGGCTGACCGAGTCGGCATCGATACACTGATTGAATCAGGCATGGATCCACGCGCCATGGCAAGAATGTTTGAGCGACTTAATAGAGCCAATCGCTACAGTGGCCGGGACATCCCTGAATTTATGCTCACTCACCCAGTTACAAAGAGTCGAATTGCCGACTCCTATGCTCAAACTGAACGCTTACCGGCAAAAATATTCCCCAAGGATTTGGACTATCAGTTGATGCGAACCCGCATCCAAACGATGACCACTAACAGTGATTCAGATTCACTCATTCGCCGGAGATCAGCCATTGCCAATGGCGATGCTGTTACTCAAGCCGCCAATCTCTATGGTCTTGCGTTAATCCAAACCAAGACAGGCCAATTCGACAATGCCATGCAGAACATTGATCAGCTACGTCGCGCCTATCCCGGCAAAATTGCCTTCGTACTCGCAGAGGCCGAACTGCATACAAAAGCCGAGCGCTACGACGTCGCGATAGACACGCTAGAAGTTGCACTCAATATCAGCCCTAATAACTATCCTCTGAGTATGGCCTATGCAGAAGTGCTGATGAAGAATCGTCAGGCAGCAGAGGCAGCTGAAGTTCTCAGAGAAGTGACCAAGAACAGGTCAAACGACCAGGACGTATGGTACTTACTTTCTGAGGCTTACGGACTGGACCGCGATATTATTGGCGTTCACCAAGCACGGGCAGAGTATTTTGTGTTGACGGGTAATTTTAATCAGGCGCTCAAGCAGCTTGGCTTCGCGATCCCTTTAGCCAGAGATAACTTTCAGGAAAATGCGCGTATTACAGAACGGATGAAGGAGATCAGCGAACTCATCTCCAGTTACGATCGCTAATCATCAAGACGATTATCAGCACATGTCTGATGAAAACCTACTGTGAATTAGCGAAATTCACCATACGTTCAAGCGGCACCAAAGCCTGCTTCGCTAGTGCCTCGTCAACCCTTATCTCATTGCTGCCGTCGATCAGGCATTGTTCAAGATTTTCCAATATGTTCATGCCCATCCAAGGACAATGCGCACAGCTTCGGCAGGTTGCACCGTTGCCCGCAGTCGGCGCCTCAATAAATTCTTTGTCCGGTGATAACTGTCGCATCTTGTAGAAAATGCCGCTGTCTGTCGCAACGATAAATTTTTTGTTAGGCAACGCTTGGCTTGCACGAATGATTTGCGAGGTTGAACCGACTACATCGGCAAGTTCGACAATGGCCTCTGGCGATTCGGGATGAACCAAAACCGCCGCGTCAGGATGCACATGCATAAGATCTAATAAACCTTTCTGCTTGAATTCTTCATGCACAATACAAGAGCCATCCCACATCAGCATGTCTGCACCGGTTTGTTTCTGAATGTAACTTCCTAGGTACTTATCGGGAGCCCAGAGTAGCTTCTTACCTTGATCCATCAGATGCTCAGCTACTTCCAGAGCGATGCTTGAGGTGACAACCCAGTCAGCTCGTGCCTTCACCGCCGCTGATGTATTAGCGTAGACCACCACGGTTCTATCCGGATGCGCATCACAGAACGCTGAGAATTCGTCGATTGGACAACCCAGATCTAAGGAGCAGGTGGCCTCGAGTGTCGGCATCAAGACGCGTTTATCTGGACTTAGAATTTTTGCCGTTTCCCCCATAAACTTCACCCCGGCAACCACTAGTGTCGTCGCATCGGAAGCGGCACCAAAGCGTGCCATCTCGAGTGAATCTGACACGCAACCACCGGTCTCTTCCGCTAAGGCTTGTATCGCATCATCGGTGTAATAGTGCGCCACTAAAACGGCATTCTCCCGATCAAGTAGCAACTTGATACGTTCGCAATGGGCCGCAATTTCTTGCGCCGTTAATGTATGACTTTGGTGGAGCGGTATATCAAATGCTATGTTTGCCATGCTTCTTTCCGGGACGCGACCCTGCTATTTAATTGGGCCAGTATAACCTAGGTTTCAGCTCGGATTAAATCCTGCGCCTCTAAGGTCTATTTGGTATAGACATATGCCAAATTTTCAAGTCAGCTAAAAGGTAACAACATCACTGAACTAGCTAACTGAAAAGTCGAAGCCAAGAAGACCTATATCGACGCGGGAATGTTAAGCTTTGATTTTTTCAGGTTATCAACGCCAATGTTCCGTGTTGTACTTTTGGTCGCAACGAATGAAACCATCGAAGACGGTAACTACTGTCGAATCGGCAATGAACTGTTGCGACGAGGCATCACCGTCGATATCTGCTGGATGGAAACTTTATCCATGTCGGATTCGCAAGTTGTCGCCAAAGGTTATGCGCTTAAATCGCCGATGACGGTTGGTACGCCCTTTCCTGCTTTCCAGTCAATTCGTCTAGAACAGTCAGACCTCGTCTGGGTACTAACGCTGGGTATGCGCCACAGCTTTTTAGATAAAGTCCAGCTGCTGCAGTGTCTTGAATCACAAACAAAGGTCATCAACTCCCTCGAAGCGTTAATGCATTTTAAAAGCAAATACTTCCTTGCTAGCCATGCGGACATTTTTAAATACCCGCAAACTTGGGCATCCAACAATCCGCATGATCTATTCAACGTGATTGAAAAGCACGGTGGTCAGTGGATTGCTAAGCCACCGGCAGGTTCACTTGGACGGGATATCTTTTTAATCAACGCAAAGGATAGCAATACACGCGTCATCCTCGAATCGATGACGGGCATAGAGTCAGATGAATACTGCTTGATCCAGCCCTATGTTGAAGAAATCCAGCGAGGCGAAAAACGCGTGCTTATCGCCGAAGGCCAAGTCATTGGCCAGTACCTAAGGATTGCCCAAAAGGATCACCGTACTAACATCATGCAAGGTGCGAGTATCGAAGCCTGCTCGCTAACAGAGGAAGAAGCCGCCTATTGCGAGAAAATTGGCAAGTTCTTAGTCTCCCGCGGCGCACATTTTGTCGGCCTAGATTTGGCCTATCCGTACGTTATCGAATTCAATGTTGTAAACCCTGGCGGCATCACCACAATTGAAGAAGTCACTGGTGAGGATGTCACTCACCTCATCGTCGATAATATCTTCCCTGAATCCATTGCTAGTCCTTGAGTTTTATTAATATATCGGTATTATACCGCCTTTCACTTATTGGGCCGTTAGCTCAGTTGGTAGAGCAGCTGGCTTTTAACTAGTTGGTCCCGCGTTCGAGTCGCGGACGGCCCACCAATAAGATGTACGACAGGCGAGAAAGATCAGATAGATGGCTTGTCCTACAGCAACTGAAAGGGATGTATCGACTTCATCCCCTTTCAGATCCTTGACATAAATAATTCTAACCCCCCTACCCCTACCTTAGCTTCTTGCTCCCTGTATTTTTGCCGTTCGCCATAAGATTGAGATTTACCCTACTTGTGAACCGACTCTTTGAATGACCTTGTTATCTGGGGAACATTAACCATCGAGCCAGATCAACATCAATGAAATAGCAATAAAAATACACAGGATAATCCGGACTGCAACTAAAAAGCTGATCACTAGGGTAGTTTAGGGGAAGCGCGATAACGGGAAAGAGGAATAAACAGGCCTAATCAAAAGCAAAAAAAAGACCAATAGGCATACGACTATTGGTCCTTTTTTGTTACTTAATTGTTTCTCGGCAGTTACTTGATTGCTCCAGATAGTTGCCGAGTACTACTTAGCGAGTTTCTAACACCTCAACCGTTGCTTCAACCACACCTATGACACGACGATTTATCTGCCGACCTTCTGCGGTATCGTTGGGGGCCAAGGGACGTCCCTCACCAACACCAACTGCTTTAACTCTATCGACGCTAATACCGAACTCATTGACTAGCATGCTTGCAATTGTCTCTGCACGGTCCTGAGAAAGCGCCATGTTGTAATCTTCATCACCACGACTGTCCGTATGTCCCTCGATAACAACCATTGTATCGGGATACATTTGCATGAAATCAGATACACGTTTTACTTCTGACTGATGTTCAGCTCGCGACTTAGACGAATCGAAATCAAACTCGACATCAAGTTCAATCGCAACCGTTTCCATCAAACGAACATAACAGCCTTTGCTATCGATCTTCGCTTTTGTATTCGTCGTGTCCGGACATTCGTCAACAGAGTTCAAAACACCGTCTTTGTCATCGTCCTTTTCGCATCCGAGACCATCGACCATAATACCCATTACTGTACCCGGACACTGATCAACATCGTCGTAAACACCGTCTTGATCCGAATCAAGTGGTGTCGGCGCTATCACTGTGTTTCCAATCGAGCGTGCGAAGACATGATGAATACCCACAGCAAATGCTGCTTGAGCCGGTTCGAAACCGTCTCCTTCAAACATCTTCAGGTCAGCTCGTACTGCCGTGTTTTTCGCAAATGCATACTTTACGCCGGCACCAACATTGAACAATGTGTTACTTTCAGAGGACAGCGAACTAAAGTCGTAGTCACCCTCGCCAACGCCAAAGGACAAGTAAGGTCGTACATCACCCCATGTGTTCAAATGGTATAGTCCATCAACATGCCAACGCGTAAAATCAACATCTCCCGCCAACTTTTCAAAATCTGTTTCGGCGTCGGCATAAACCAACTCAATTGCCCAAGGACTATCAAATTGATAGCCTAGACCCAGACTCCAATGATCAGTATCTTCAACCCCGTCGCCTAGCCAAGTGTAACCAATCATCGGAGAAACCGTGATGCCAGGCTCTTCCTTCGCGGCAAGGCTACCCGCCGTCAAGACCATCGATAAGCCGATCATTGCGGCCGATTTTCGTGTGCTTTTTATCATCTTTTATCCCGTCCTTAACTACATATTGGTCTTTGAAGCATCCAACACTTCTCTCCAGCCATTATGAGCCTATTATTTGTCGTTGGGAACCGGGAATTTTTTACATTCTTGAGCAGGATGTGATCAGAGCTAACACAACAACCCTAAGGGGACTAAGTTACTATTAACCCGTTCATGCCCCCTACTTGCGGCCAGGTAAATCGATTTTTGAATAATCGAATTCGCTTCCATGCTTTGGCTTAACGTTGCCTCCTTCAAACAAGTAGACCAATGTGTCCCTAACCATTTGCCGACCGCCGAGTCGGCTGTTTCAGAAATCTTTTTTGGGCTGAAGACTATCGACTTAACGGATATGGGTACAACCAACCCAAAACCTGATTTTTTGCGTTAGTTTGCAACGCATTAAGCCCATGACCAGATCGCTGGGCGCTGCCCTTTCATCCTATTTTGACGCAATTCAACATTCACTCTTTATTGTTTGCGGCATGGGCTCAATTTCCAAGGTGAGCCTGCATCGCATAGAGCTTTTCTCATCAAAGATTAACGAGATTGAATTATCCATTCACCCACCCTCATGAGTTCCGGCATTGGCGAATAGCGACCCTGTCAAAAGGCAAACCATCATTCAGCGTCGACTCGGGTCAGCAAGAACGGAAAATGAACTCATGTACTAACTCGGTTATCAAAAAAGATTGGCTTTCAACATATCGCCTCAACGGTATATAACGAATGAATTAGGCTTTACTTTTATTAATACAGACTCATTCGACCCGCGCTTCAACAACATTATATTTCAACATCATGGCTGCAGGCTTGTCACCGCCAGAGCAGCCATGGGTTTACAACAGCAATATGAATTTGCTGTCCGGGTCATCCTCAATTCACCCGCTATTGCTGCTGATGACCTGTTTATTAGGGGATTTGCGGCGATCATTATTAGATGTCGCCGTTTCGATTTTTAGGATGCAATCTGTGCTAATCTGCCTCAACGTCAAGATGCAGCGGAGAGAAAAATGGAAATACCTGATGACCTTTTTGAGGAAATCGAACTACTCAACATGTACAAATTGGACAATGTATCTGAAGGGCTAAAAATTCATCACGACGCGAGCCCAGAACGTATCAGTGCAATAAAGCGTCTCCACGAAAAAGACCTTACTACGTTGGAAGACGGCGGGTATTTAACCCCCCTAGGCATTCTCGCCGCCGAGCATGCTCAAGCACTGATTACGATACTTAGATCTACTTAGAAAGATCCACTTGAATAGATCGAACTAAATAGATCGACCAAAAGTTACTCGTCAGCTTTCAAATGTTTCATGACCTGTTCCAGTGCGCTGGGACCACCCATAGAACCGTCACCTGAAGGCGGCATGTCGCCACCGGCAAAATCTGACAAGATACCCTGACCTTGCTGAACATGCTCTGGCATAGGTGCACCCATCACTTTTTCAACCTCGGTCGCAAACAAGGGGGCAGACCTCGCCATATGTAATTGAGCGAAGAAACCTGCGCCCGCCTCATGGATTGTTGCCTCGGACTGACAATCGTTGTGCGCCAGCCAAACCACCATGGCAGAAACTTTGTCCGGTGAAAGCCGATCTAGAATTGCCTCGGGCGCTGGTCGAACAGCCTTTTTGCCCTGCTGCACTCGACGCTCATTAATCGCTTCACCAAAATCAGTTGTCATGCGTGTACTAGCAGAGGGCACCAATACATTACATTTAATATCTAGCTTGAGTTTCTTTGCTTCAAATTGAATGGAGTTTGCCAAGCCTACGACGCCCGCTTTACTCGCAGCATAGGCGGCAACACCGGCACCATACATCGCCGGTGACGCGGTCATGATAATTCTCCCATAGCGCTGCTCTACCAAGATCGGCCAAGCAGCCTTCATAATAGAGAATACAGCGGTCAAATTGATATCAATAGTACGTTGCCAAGACTCAAGGGTTAATTCCGACCATACTTCGGGCGTTAGTATACCCGCATTATTCACAACGATATCCAATCGTCCGAAGGCTGCGAGCACTGCATCAACAACTTGTTGTCCATTCTCAACAGAGTCGTAATTGGCAATCGCTTCCCCGCCCGCCGCAATGATTTCCGAGACAACTTCATCAGCGACCTTGCCTGTTGACTCACCCAAACCATCGTAAGCAGCGCCCAGGTCATTGACAACAACCTTGCAGCCACGGGACGCAAGTAACAACGCATGCTCACGTCCAAGCCCTCTACCGGCGCCTGTCACTAGTGCAACTTGGCCGTCAAATCTAAGTATTGGATTCGTTTCTGACATTCCTAACTCTCTTTTAAATGCCAAGCGAACTCAGCGTGCTATAAATAAACTATTTTGTGTCATTAAGTACTAGCGACATATTTCAAAAGCCGCGAGTGATTTACAACTATGCCCCGGGGCGATTCGTTCTGCCTTCAAATAGATGCGAGGGACGGATTTTTTCGTATTCGGACAGAACCGGTTCAAATTCCTCTGGCGTACTTGCATGAATGATAATGCCATCAGCACCGGCTTCGAATTGATCTACCCAACGCCTAGCACACTGCTTAGCATCGCCGACTGCGGCGGGTCGCCAATGTTCGGGAATGAGCTTCTCAATTTCCGCAAGCTGGCGAGTTGTTGCGACACTATCAATCAGCCCGCCTACTGACTTAACTGCTTTGGCGGCCCTAAATTGTTTAAGTATCTCGGGGTCCCAACCATTGATTTCAACTAGCATGTCGCCGTAACCTGGTATCTGTAAGTAGGTGCCAAGCCGAGCGATGATATATTTTAGATAAACTTCATCCGACACATTGTGTGCAGTTGCAAACACTGACCATGCCTTGACAGAGCCAGGCTCTCTAGCCGCAGCCTTCTCACCTGCTCTAATCTGGCCAACAGCATTGGACAAGGCCTCATCACTCATAAAGGTATGGAGATGTGCGCCGTCGTATATGCGACCAGCATGCTCAAGGCTTTTCGGCCCAAAGCCGACATAAAGCAGCGGGATATCTTCATCTATATACGGTGCAAGACTCATGTTATGAAATTCACCAAGGGGGCCAACATAGTCGGCAATTGATTCACCAGACCAGAGCTTTCGCATTATTCCGATAAAATCAGCCTCGCGTTGATACGTTGGATGAGGTAATCCCCAAGATTTCCATCGCAGCGGTGAACCCTTGGCTAGCCCAAGCGCGAAACGTCCTTCCGACAGCCTATTCAACGTACTACCCATAGACGCTGTAATGACAGGGTGTCGCGTATTGAGGTTCGTGCCCGATGTACCGATATAAATCGATTTCGTCACCGCCGCGCAGGCACCACAGATCGCCGCGATCTCTTTATAATCGGCACGCTCAGAAATCATCACATTACCGATACCTATTTGCTCTGCATCGATGACTTGTGAAATGACATCCCTCGGTGTTCGCGTATGGCCAGGCAGGCCATAGAATCCCAATTCAGGAAAGCGGGAGGTATAGATTTCGTTTGTCACTGCATTTTCCTCATTCTTAAAGCGGCATCGCCACGTCAGCTGAGACTATCATGAAACAAACCTGCATTGATGTCCAAGAACCCTAGATATCAACGCTTTCAAGCCATTTGAAAAATTCTCTATCGAATCAAGGGTTGCCACCTGTGGGGCGATGACAAAGACGACTTAGATCCATGTAGACATCGACTACATTAGGTACTAATATCTACGTCACCTGTTACAAAACGTTAGATTTTCCCTCGTTGGGAAACGGAACCGTCACTGCGCTTAAACACCACGACCTGACGCAGAGAAAACAAACCCTTACGAACTAGCAAGAGACTAAATAATGAGTGAAGCTCAAATCGATAAGCCATCAATTGAACAGCCGCGCCCCGGTGCTGAGGGCGCTGAACAACGCGGTCCGATTCCCTCTGCCTATGACATCCCTATCGAAGACATTCTGCCTGTAAACCCTCGGTTGTGGAGCGAACACCGTTGGCAGGAATATTTTGAACGTCTCAGATCAGAAGACCCCGTTCACTTCAACGAAACCGAACTGGCTGGCAGGTTTTGGTCATTAACCAAGTATGCCGACATTAAAAAGGTCGACTCAGATTGGCGCAATTTCAGTTCCGCCAACGGTATTACCCTCGGCATTCCTGTCGACGCTGAGTTGCCCGAAGGCGCACTCAACATCAGCACCTTTATTGCACAGGATCCACCTATACATGATGTACAACGTAAGACGGTGACAAGCTCAGTCGCACCGCCTAATCTTGCCGCGATGGAATCTTTGATTCGGGAACGTACTTGTAAAGTACTCGACTCTCTACCCGAAGATGAGACGTTCGACTGGGTCGATACAGTTTCTATTGAGCTGACCACAATGATGCTCGCCACCCTATTTGACTTCCCCTTTGAAGATCGACGCAAACTTACACGTTGGTCCGATGTGACTTTTGCTATTCCTCAGCCCGGTGGACTTATCGAATCGGAAGATGATCGCCGCAGAGAGCTGCTTGAGTGCCTCGAGTATTTCTCTGGTCTTTGGCAAGAACGTCTGAAGAACCCTGGCACCGATCTCGTTTCGATGTTGGCTCATGGCGAAGATACGAAAGATCTTACGCCCATGAATTATCTCGGTAACCTGCTCCTGCTGATTGTTGGTGGCAATGATACAACCCGCAATAGCATGACAGGCAGTATATACGCCCTGAATAAATTCCCCGAGCAATACGACAAACTAGTCGCCAAGCCGGAACTGATTCCAAAAATGGTCGCCGAGCTGATCCGTTGGCAAACACCGCTTGCCTATATGCGAAGAACAGCAAACAACGACTGTGAAATTGGTGAGAAGCAGATCAAGAAAGGCGATCAAATACTGATGTGGTATGCCTCAGGTAATCGTGACCCAGAAATGTTCGATCATGCTGATGAACTAGATATTGAACGCCCCAACTCTCGCAATCATCTATCCTTCGGTTTTGGTATTCACCGTTGCATGGGCAACCGTCTTGCTGAATTGCAGTTGCGTATCCTGTGGGAAGAGATTTTGGCACGGTTCGAAAAAATTGAGATACAAGAAGAGCCTGAACGCACCTTCTCCTCTTTTGTTAATGGCTATACACGACTACCCGTTAAAGTAAGGCGTAAGCGGGCTTAGTTATTGTTGAGTTAAAGAACGCCTGCTGTTGTTTCGATATACAGCAGGCTTTTATTTATCATATCAGCGGATAAAAACAGGCGAATAAAATGATCGGCAAAGTTATTGGTCTCGTGTTCTCTCCTATTATTTTCTCAATCGCTTTTATTGCACCATTAATTGCACAATCCCTTACCGCTTTGAATATTTCATTTACAGATGTTCCCAATATCCTGATCGGCTTAGTCATCGGCGGTTGTCTCGGTCTGATGGCACATTTCAGAGGGAGTTGGATATGGGTGAAGTAAGAAATGACATAAACACGAGCGATATTAATTGGGATGAGATGAGCGACGACCAACTCGAGGTGATGGAACGAAAGATCGCATCGAAATATATGAAAATATTCCCTTTAGGCATCATCATCTGGGGCTTCGCCAATACGTTTATCTGGTTGTCACTTTGGCCGCTGGTACTTATAAACATATTACCTTTGTGGATTGCCTTTCCCATCGCAGTATTGAACGTCTGCTTAGCCTATCTTCCGTCACACGATGCACAGCACAGCATCATCGCTCGAAAGGGTCATAAACTAAGGTGGTTAAACGAGTTGCTGGGACATGTTTCACTGATTCCCTTCGTCGCACCCTTCCGCTATTTGAGGTATACCCATTTCGAACATCACAATAATGCCAACGACCCAGAACTAGATCCAGATTTTGACGTTCATGCAAAAAATCGAGCTGAGTTTTTCAAAAAAATCATTTTGCGCAAGCAGCCAGGACAAGGTGCCCAAAAAGATCGCTACATCGACGCCCTCATTCGCACCAATAAGACCCATGTGATGAAGGAAGCTATCATTATGCGCGTCGCCTACATGCTCATTCTATATGTACTAGCATGGTCTGGTTATGCACTTGAAGCGGCACTACTTTGGTGGGTACCGATGCAAGTCGCCAATATCTATATCCCCTACTACCTGAGTTGGAAACCGCATCACCCAGGCACCGAGATGGGTCGCTACAAGGATACCAATGCCTTTAAGAGTCTACTGGGTAATATCGGCTCTTCGGGCATGCAATACCATGTCATCCATCATTTGTACCCGCGCATTCCATTGATGCATACGCCAGCTGCCTTCAGGGAGCTTCGGCCCATACTCATCCGTAAAGGTTGTGATCTTCGTGGTTTGTAACCAATGAGCGAAGCATTACAGGCAGCCTCCTCCTATCATCATGGGGATCTTCGCCAAGCGATGCTTGATCGCGCTGCCGTGGTCATTCAATCCAAAGGTATTGAAGCTTTGTCGTTGCGAGGACTCGCTCGAGATCTAGGCGTTTCACACGCTGCGCCAAATCGACATTTTAAAAACAAAACCCATCTGCTGACGGCAATGGCAACAGATGGTTATACCCGTTTGAAAGAAGCCACGCTAACAGCCGCAGGAACTGTTACAGACGACCCTTGGGTGCGACTTAACGCAATGGGACAAGGCTACCTTCACTGGGCTCTAGATAACCCAGCCAGCTTTAATGCGATCATGCATCCCGATCTGGGCTTCTATGACAATCCCGAACTTGATCACGCACTGCAAGACTTTCGTAAAAGTATTTATGATGCTGTTGCCGCGAGCCAAACAGCAGGACGCCATGAAAACGTGCCATTGGATATCTTAAATATTTTCACGATATCTGTGCCGATGGGTGCTGCAAAGATGCTAGCTCAGACTAACAACCCGGCAGAACTGCAAAAAAACAAAGGGCTTATTGCGGATCTAATTGAATTGGTCGTACCCATACGTGATCGGACTCATTCTAAGTAAGCGCTATAAGTAAGCGCTATAAGTAAGCGCACTAAACATGATCACTGAACAAGGGCGCCACCTTGGAACGCCAAGCAAGTGTTCTAAGTAGCGTTTAAGCAATCACTGCTAAAGACTACGTCTAATCAATCAAAGGCAGCCTGCGGGCATAATCATTCTGGCGCCCTAACTGCTTGATTTGAAAAACCGCGTCGCTAACGAGCCTGTTGAAACAAATCTGCATTGCCCGAGATAGTCGTTCGATGCAGCTCCCGATCATAACCATCGTAGCCAGCATTCGCTTTGTGCAGCACACTTCTATTGTCCCAAATCACCAACATGTTTTCTTGCCATTTGTGGGTATATTGGAATTCTTCGCGGGTCTGCCATTCGTAAAGTTCATACAACAACGCTTTGGCTTTCTCCTCAGGCATCCCCTCAATTCCGACGATGTAACCAAGACAGCCATGCAAGGACTCGCGACCACTTTCTGGATGCACCTTGATAAAAGAATGCGGATGGATATCTCGCGCACTCTCAGAAAAAAGAATCTTCATACTACGATCGGAGTCTTTTTCTTTTTCACCATAAGCACCTTCAGGTGAATACGCACCAGCGGCTGAATGCAAAGCCTTGAGATCTTCAAGTTTACTTCGCAGAGAAGACGGCATATCTGCCAATGCCTTTTCCTGATTGATAAAACCTGTGTCGCCACCAACAGGAGGAATAACGAGACTATACAGGCAAGTGCCAATGGGCGGCTGATCCTGGAAACTCCAATCAGAATGCCATACCTCAGCAAACACCGGTGCTTTCTCATCCGCTCGCCGGGTCAATGCAACAACATGGTCGCTGCCATCAATAGGCACAAAAAAGGGTTCATCGCCGAGGTTACCGAAGTACTGGGTAATGCGTTCAAGATCATTGTCGCTGATGTGTTGGTCCGGAAATGCGACGACATGATGCTCGATCCAAGCGGCACGGATTTCATTGATCGTGTCGGCATCGAGAGGTTTGGAAAGATCAACGCCTGTTATGTATGCACCACAGGCCTGACCTGATGGTTGAACAGTTATGCCTGTCATTTTTATTCCTTTACAGTTTGTTTCGCTTAATTTTCACTATTTGCGTACTACCAGTTTTCTACCCAGGGTCTTAGCACTACTTCGAACGCCCAGGTTGACCGATGTTGTTGATGGAGTTGTAAATACAGCTGCGCAATGTGATCAGGGTCTGCCATATTGTCATTTTCGGAGGTACCAGCAAGCCGATGCTGGCGTGTCCCATCTTCCTGTGTCCAGCCAATTGCAGCATCAATTGGTATGTTAGCAATATGAATACCTTGTGGCATAAGTTCTCGACCAATACTTTGTGCAAGTCCTGTTTTGGCGTGACATGCCATCGCAAAAGCACCACTATTTGCATAGCCTTTTAGGGACGCACTTGCATTGGTAAATAGAATCGTCCCACGGTGGCCGCCTTGCGGTAGGTCCTGCGCAAGCATCACCTTAGCCGCAGAGCGCGACACTAAAAACGCGCTATAGGCAGAATTCTCGAGTACGGATTTAACCATATCAGGTTCTACTTCCGTGACACCTTTTCGGAAGATACCCTGCATACGACCGTCTATGTTGTGCACAACCAATCGTGGTGCGCCAAGTTCTTCAGTGACCTTATCAAAGAGTCGCTCGACAGCTTCTGGATCCGATGCATCGCAAGTGTACAGAGAAATATCATCGGATTTTGCCAGCTCAATCAATACCGGCTTATCGGGATTACGCGCTGCGATCGCGACTTTCATTCCTTGTTTCGAGAACAACCGCGCGCAGCTTGCACTGATACCCGGCCCTCCTCCGACGATGAGTGCGGTTTCACCTTCGACACTACTTGCATTCACACCCATCTCCTTCATTAATTAGTTAGAAAATCAGAAACTACTGCGCAACGGTTGTGCCACTAACCTGCAAACTGAACTGTTTCTTCAAGCGGCGCACGAATAGTCCGTGCATTGTTCGCCGCCACGTTCGGGTCTTCGTAACCGAAACTAATACCAAATAACACTTTTAATTCAGGTGCCAAACCAAACTCCCGTCGTACCATGTCCGGGTAATTTCTTAGTGTTCCTTGTGCACAGGATGCAAGTCCATGTGCAGTCATAGCAAGCATTAACGTCTGTGCGTACATGCCAACATCGGCCGCGGATTGCACACCAAAGGTTTCATCCATGCAAAGAAATGCCGCGTGAGGTGCATCGAACAATTCAAAATTCCGCATTGCAGCCTGACCTCGACCAGCCTTGTCTTCCCATTCAATACCCATCGCGTCGTACAACACCTTTGCACAAGCCCGCTTGCGCCCGCGCCAAGGCTCACCTAATTTTCCGTCGCCTGGATGATCGGTAATAACCTTGTCTTTATTACCAACGCGATGCAGCATTTCAGCTCGCATCCGATCTCGTACCTCGCCCGATGCAACACAAGTATGCCAAGGCTGCACATTAGTACCTGATGGTGCCCAACGGGCAATATCAAAAACGTCTTTTAACACGTCATCCGGTACTCGCTTATCGAGAAAGCCTCGAACAGAACGTCGAGATTTCACCGCTTCCTCAAAGGACATATCAGTCATAAGAAACACAAACCTTGCAATTAAATCGAAGGGGTATCATAAATGTTTTCCCACAAGAAAGTACAAGAGGATCTTTCGGTGACAGACAGAGACACCAAAACGCAGAAGCTAGCCAAAATAACCGACATCGACAAGATCCGTGCCCAGGCGCATATCCACCACGCGTATTTTCTTGGTCTACAACTGATGATTGCAACTCGCAAAGGGCCGCAGGTGATGGGGGATTGGATGTTCCGTTTGTTTCGGCGCCAACATGAGGAAAAATTTCTCTCAAGTTTTGACAAACTCGGCCTTTCACATTTACCTGATGCGATCGCCTGCGCCCAGTATCACGTCCTATCGAACAATATCGGAGGCGTCGGCGTTGAATATATGCCTGACTCAAACACAAAAGCCTGGGTGCGATTTCGCTATCCGCGCTGGATGTACCATGGTCCAACAATCTGCGGCATCCCCATCGAAGTCAGCCGCGGTTTTCTAAACGGTTGGTACGGGCACAATGGCGTGTCATTAAAGAACCCGCGTTTGGGTTTTGTTTGCGTATCAGAGGATATGACGGGAGAATTTGGATTCTGTGGGTACTTTAAAGAATTCGATTATGATCTCGCCGAGAACGAAAGACTGAGCTTTGCCCAAAATGAAACACCGCCAGAATACGACGCGTCCGTCCAACCGTCTGTTCCCGCAGCACAATGGACCCAAGCGCGACTCGAAAAAGCCAACCGGAATTATGCCATGGAATATGTCAGAAACGGCCTGTGCACGCTCGAAGAGGTCATCGGTGAAGATCAAACTAAAGCCTTAGGCAGCCTCGCCGCCCGCCTGATTGGATTACAGTACTTCCAAGAAACAAAAGATGCCCTCGGCGGTCGAGATGGCGATTTGCATGATGCTGCATTGTATTTAACGGCAATGTTAGAAGGTATGGGCGACGCCGTCAGTATCAATGAAGACAAAGCATCCGTCGTTGTGATTCAGCAAGGATTGCGCATTACGCGTGATCTTTCAGCCGACCAATCCGAACTCGTTTTCGACTGCTGGAAAGACCTTTGGGTGGGTGCGCTTCAATCTATGCAGACAAGAAGATCACTGACCGCTTTCCATCAAAATAAAGACCATGAAAGCGCAACCGTTCGCTGGCTAATTACGTAGCAATCGTCTTTTCTAAAAGGGCTGTTGCGGCGACCACCACAAAGACTTTCTGATCAGTTAAGATGAGCCCATTGCGAGGCTGTCGATGAGGATTGTTCGCGAATATACTCGAAGCCAGCAAGAGATTTCGATCAATAGCAGCAAACTAGGAGTCATCGTGAGAAAGTCCAGTTGGATCATTGCTGCGGTCATTGTAGTGGCAAGCCTTTTTGTTGGGTTAAGGTACTATGCCGAGCAGATTGCAAATCCGAAGGTCATCAACGAAATCATCAACAACCCCAACGGTAAACGCGCGGCTTTAGTTACGCTAATTGAACTACCGAGCGGTCGGTCCGTACCCGTCAATTACCTACAAGAGGACAACCTCGTTTTCATTGGTGTTGATGGTCGATGGTGGCGTGAGTTTGAATCAACCCCTACGCCGGTTCAATTACTCATCAAAGGGGTCACATTAAACGGCACCGCCAGCGTTGTGCTGGACGATCAGAACTATACAAACGAGATATTTTTAAAACTTCGGCCCACCGCGCCCAAATGGTTACCTGATGAGTTAAACGGCAAGCTTGTCGTTATCACGTTAGCTGACACAAGCCTCACCACTGAAAATTCAGGTAGAGAATAATATTGTGAAGAATCAGCATGTTTTAATCACAGGTGGTGGTATCGGTGGTTTAACGGCCGCGCTTTGTTTAGCCAAGCAGGGTCACCGTATTGATCTGTTTGAACAAGCCGCCAGCTTTGAAGAAATCGGTGCAGGCATTCAACTCAGCCCTAACTGTTCGCGTGTGTTGCATCATTTAGGCTTGCAAGAATCCTTAAAACAATTTGGCTTCCTGCCTGAGGGCACTCAACTAAGGCATTGGAAAACCAGCGCTATCCTGTCTGAATCAAAATTAGGCGATGCTGCAACGTTGCAATTTGGCGCACCCTACTACCATATTCACCGCGGCGACCTTTTACGCCTGTTGGTTGACGCTGCATCTCAACAACAAAATATCTCACTTCATTTATCTTGCAACATCGAAAATTTCTCGCAGAATGATCATGGCGTTTTAGTTGAGGCAAACAATCAGTCTTTTAAAGGTGACTTACTCATCGGCGCGGATGGCATTCACTCTAAAATACGCGCATCTCTTTGGGGGGATGAAAGCCCGCGCTTTACCGGCAACATTGCCTGGCGTGCTGTCGTACCAACTCACCTCTTAGCGCCGGGTATCGTCAAGCCAATGTCGACGGCTTGGCTGGGTCCCCACAAACATTTTGTCCACTATTACGTAAAAGGTGGCGAGTTTGTTAATTGCGTTTGCGTCGTTGAAAAAAAGGGTTGGCAGACCGAGTCTTGGACTGAACCGGGAAACTTGAGCGAACTGAAGTCTGACTTCCATGGCTGGCACAATAACATCCAACAACTCATCGACAATATTGACGAAGCCCAACTATTCAAATGGGCCCTACATGATCGACGGCCAATGACCCAATGGGCAAAACGCCGGGTCACACTCCTCGGAGATGCCTGCCATCCGACACTGCCGTTCATGGCACAAGGTGCCGCGATGGCAATTGAAGATTCGATGGTTATCGCAGACTGTTTATCCGTCGATACAAGTGTCAACAAGGCACTGCAGCACTATGAACAACTTAGAAAACGCCGAACCGCGGCAATACAAAACGGTTCTCGTCGAAATGCCAAGGTCTTCCATCTTTCAGGCATACCCGCTTGGCTACGCAACAGAGCTATGAAAACATCCCAGCAGCACATTATGAAGGGTATATATCAATACGACGCAACCGTCGCGGTCGCATCGAACCCCCTGTAGATTAGACAGACGATCCCGACTTTGGTTATAAGCAATTAACTATTGGTTATAAGGGTGAGCACCCTATATCATGAACCGATGAAGCCAGAATCCAAGGGACAATAAATGGTAGCGAATCGGCGTGCAGCAGCCTACCTTCTTTCGCTTATCGCCCTACCCGCATTGCTCTGGCACGGCAATCCGGCTCTGGCGCTGTTAACGGCAGCCGCTATATCCGTCATTTTAAATGTCAATCCGGTTCCACTGCCTTCACGCTACGGTAGCCTGGCACTTCAAGCCGCCATTGTGATGCTAGGTCTTCGACTAGATGCAGGACAAATGCTTGTATTGAGCAGCAATTATGCGCTTTTGGTCGGCGGGTATGTGCTATTTGCCCTCGGCGTGGGCCTGAGTCTTGGACGACTTCTCGGTTGCGACTGGAGTGCAACCCGCTTGATTGCAGCCGGGACTTCGATTTGCGGCGGAACCGCGATTGCGACCCTCTCGCCGATTATCAAGGCGCCCGCTGAACAAACTGGCGTTGTCTTAGCCATGGTCTTTCTGCTGAACGCCGTCGCTCTTTTTTGTCTGCCGTGGATAGGCCACTGGCTTGAACTTTCCCAGCTCCAGTTTGGCTTGTGGGCGGCATTGGCGATTCACGACACGTCTTCGGTGGTTGCGACTGCGACGATTTACGGTGAAGAAGCGGCCTCTGTCGCCACTACAATTAAGTTAGGCAGAACGCTATGGCTCATACCTCTGGTCGTACTCTATTCGATGCTGGAAAAAGCGCCACAGGCGAAGATCAGGATCCCTGGCTTTGTGGTACTTTTTGTTCTGGCCTCTCTAGCGGGATCGATGCTGCCGCTGCCGGAAATTGTGCCAAAGATCGCCAAGCTCTCGAGCTCAATGTTGCTTGTGATCGCACTCTTTTTTATGGGAGCAGAGATTGACCGCAATACTTTACAGAAATTAAGAGGCCGTATACTCATCGTCGGCGTCGGCTTGTGGGCCATTGTACTACCGGCTTCTCTTGCCGTTATTTTGGCGATTACATAACAGTTTTAGGCACAATAGATGCGTCTAATATAAAATCCAGTTATATCAATAGCTGAAATCGTTTCTTCACTGACTTAATGCGCGCGGGTAGTATCCCCTGCCATGAGTATACGTTCTACCAAATTTGACCTCCTCAGCATCGTTGCTATCGCACTGTTCGGTGCCTATCTACTATTGCCGTTGTTTTCCTGATTACAAAGTCTGTCTGATAAAGCGTGGATTTAGCGCTGAATGATTATTCACCTATCTTTGCCAAGCCGATCGTCCAACCTTCCTTTGAGTGACTCCCTAAGCTGGCGCTTGCCAATATTGATCCTTAAGCAATCGCTTGTAGAGTTTGCCGGTTGGATGACGTGGCAACTCTGCAAGAAAATCGACACTCTTCGGACATTTAATATGAGAGATTTTTGACCGGCAGTAGGCGATCAGTTCGGCTTCAAGTTCAGGCCCAATATCATCCATATTCATCGGCTGTACAACCGCTTTCACCGCTTCACCGAAGTCAGTATCGGGCACCCCAAAAACAGCAACATCCATCACCTTCGGATGAGAAATCAGTGCATTTTCAGTTTCTTGCGGATAAATATTCACTCCGCCGGAGATAATCATGAAAGATTTCCTGTCCGTTAGATACAAATAGCCTTGATCATCCAAATAGCCAACATCACCAAGCGTGGTCCAACCTTGCTTAGAAGTCGCTTCAGCCGTCTTGACAGGATCATTGAGATATTCGAAGGTCAACATACTTTCAAAATAGACGCCACCGATCTCACCTGTTGGCATGGGATTATTACTATCATCCAATATGTGTACACTGCAATTGAGAGCACGGCCGACCGACCCCTTGTGTTCTAACCATTCGACTGAGTTTATGAGGGTTCGACCTGTCGCCTCCGTACCTGCGTAGTACTCCCAAATCACAGGCCCCCACCATTGAATCATCTGTTCCTTAACGTCTACCGGACAAGGCGCCGCCGCATGGACAGCAAACTTCAGACTAGAGACATCATATTGTTGTCGAACTTCCTCAGGCAGCTTTAACATTCGCACGAACATCGTCGGCACCCACTGGCTGTGAGTAACCTGGTGAGCCTCGATCAGTTGCAGGGATTGCTGCGCATCGAAGTGCTCCATGATGATCGTTGTGCCACCAAAACGGATAAGGGTCATATTGAACCCCAACGGCGCCGCATGGTACAGAGGCGCCGGTGATAGATAGACTGTATTGATATCAAAACTATAGGTATTAGCGGCTTTAACAGTTTCAATATCTGCGCCAAGCTCAACATCAAGTAAGGGTTTCTTTATGCCTTTGGGATTGCCCGTTGTGCCGGACGAATAAAGTAACCTTTCACCATAAGATTGATCAGCGATGGGTGACGTAGGTTGATCTTGGATAGCCAACTCAAATGGGCTTGCCCCATCGCATTCACCATCAACCATAAAGCAGCTTGGCGCATATTCGAGTTTGGCATGCAGCGATTCAAAATTCTCCTGCAGCAATTTCGACGTAACCAAAACCTTTGCGCCACAATCATTAACGATATGCTCAACTTCGGAGGCTTGAAGCCGGTAACTGATGGCTGTGAAGTACAAACCTGATCTAAAAGCAGCCCAACAAACCGGTAAGAACAACCAATGGTTCTCCATACATAACGCAATACCATCCCCGCGTTTCGCTCCCAATGATCTAAACAAATGAGCAATTTGGTTAGACAAGTCTTCTAATTCACCGTACGTGACAGTCTTACCCGAGGCGGCCATAACAATGGCGGTATGATCGCGCGGGTAGTCAGAGGGAATCATTTTCATATAAGCAGTCTTGTTTTATGTTGCATCGCTTGATGTTTGGCTTTGTTGTTATTGTTTTTTGCGTTGTTTAACGACTGTTTAACCAAGTGCAAACAATCGTCAACACCCCGCTTTAGCTGCCTTGTTATGTAACAAATAGGTCTATGTGTTTCGCTTAATATCCCGAAAAGGACCCGTGTCGGAGCGCTGTTCCTTTGGCATACCTAGCACCCGCTCCGAAATGATATTACGTTGAATTTCATCGGTTCCGCCTGCAATCGATATCGCAGGAACCGAAATCAGCGTTTCAGCAACCATTCCGCTCTCAGCCGAGTGTTCGCCACTCAACATCGCATCCGACCCTGAAATCAACGTGTGTACATGAGCCGCTTGGCGAGCAATCACACTCGCCGCCAGCTTGCCGATAGAACCCGCGGGGATAATTTCATTTGTACCCGCGCGACGGGTTGCCTCCGCCTGTTCTGCAGCAAGCTCAGAGGCACGTTTCATTGACAGTAGTTTAGCTATTTCCTGACGGGTCGATGCTGATGCTATCGCACCTGTTTTTTTAGCTCTATCGAGAACCAAATCAACTCTGCCTTGGCGTTGTGGATACCAAGTGTAGGGCTCATTGTCGATCGCCAGCTCAGCTTCATACTCATCATAAACTCTGCCGACCCGCTCAACTGACGAGATGCCGGACTGCCTAGCTTGCGCAAAACCGCGACGTTCAACAGACAGTGTTGATGCTGCGACAGCCCAGCCGTTGCCTTCGCCGCCCAACAAATCGTCAAAGGAAACTTCTGCATCCGTCATAAACACTTCATTAAAAGAAGCGTGACCATTCATTTGCCGCAAAGGACGCACCTCCACACCCGGCTGATGCATATCGATTAAAAAATAGCTTAGGCCTTGATGCTTGGGCAGGTCCCAATCGGAGCGTGCCAACAAAATACCGTAGTCCGCATGGTGAGCACTTGTCGTCCAAACTTTTTGACCGTTGATGATCCATCGTCCATCACGTTTTTCAGCTTTGGTACTAGAACCCGCAAGGTCAGACCCGCTACCAGGTTCACTAAATAGCTGACACCAGGCATGTTCACCGGTCAGTGTTTGCTTTAAATATCGCTGTTTTTGCTCGTCGTTACCATGAGCAAGAATGGTTTCTGCGGCGAGCCTTCTAGGGCCCCCTTGCGAAGCAAAAACAATCCCCAGTCGCCGAAACACATCGTTTACGACCTGAGTTTCATCGACAGAATAACCTCGACCCAAACTCTCCACCGGCCAGTTTGGTGCAGCCCAGCCACCCTCTAAGAGCCTGTTTCGCCACTCGAGCAAACTCAGCTCGGTAGACCAATTCTGCTCAAGCCAGCCCGTCACTTCTTGTTTTATATCGTTATGATTCATTATGAAACTTCCCCTTCAATCAGCTGCATCATCCATTCACGGTGGCGGTCAGGCCCACCCAGCAATACTTCCGAGCTTTTTGCGCGTTTAAACCAAAGATGTGTGTCATCTTCCCAAGTAAAGCCGATGCCACCACGAAGTTGAACCGCGGCTCGCGCGACGTTGCAGTAAGTGTCCGCGGCAAGTGCCTTCGCCATATGTGGCGCATACACCTCCGCCTCACTTTCGTTTACGGCTGCTAACCCAGCCGCATTACCAACATCGAGTAGTCGAGCGGCGTGGTAGGTTGCAGCTCGTGCGAATTCGACCTCCATAAGCAAATCCGCACAACGGTGTTTCAATGCTTGAAAAGAACCAATTGGACGCCCAAATTGCACACGTAGTTTTGTGTACTCGACTGTCGAAGTTAAAAGGTGTTGCGCGCCACCCACCATTTCGTGCGCAAGCGCAACACTACAATCACGCCATATTTCTCGAAGATTGCCTAAGTCCACATCCCCTACTCTTTGCGCACTGACATTAATAAGTGCTACCTCGCTGAGCTTACGTGTTGGGTCGAGTGACTCGCGACTTGTCACATTCACACCGGTGTCATTTGCTCTTACTAGGAACAACCCCAAGCCAGAGGATGATGAGGCGACAACCAGCATTAAGTCAGCTGAAGCTGCATCAAGCACGATTTTTGCTGCGCCATTTAGCACGCCGCCATCTTCATGAAGCAAAGAACCTACATCTTCGGGACCGTCGAGACTGTCAAGTACCAGCGTTACGATCGATACGCCCATCGCAATATCGGGCAATAACTGCTCTTTGTATGCCTCCGACGCACAGTGCAGCAAGGCTGATGACGCCATCACGGAAGATGCTAGAAAGGGCCCGCAAAACAAATTTTTGCCCATCTCTTCCATCACGATGCCAAGTTCAATTTGACCAAAGCCGAAACCACCATATTGTTCTGGGATATGAATACCGGCCACACCGAGTTCAGCACAAAGCTGCTGCCAGACTTCGGCATCGTAGCCTTGTTCCGTCAGCATCTGCCTACGAACATCAACCGGTGTCGACTTCGCCTGCATGAAGCGAGCAAGGCTTTGGCGAAATTGATGTTGATCACTTGTAAACTCTTTTTGCATTAATCGACTTCTTCCAACAATTATTGCGTTGAAGATAACCAGTTCTAAGCGGCAAGTAAAATGTTCATCCCTCAACCGACAAATCAGCACATCTTTACAGGCCTGCCGCTTGCTGAATACGGGCTAGTTTATCTGCAACCGCGTAGACCTTGAGCCGAGCGAAGCAGTTGACGCACCCGACAATACACAGTAGTTTTCCACCATCTGTATCTAAGGAAACACCAACGTGAACTTCGATTTTTCCCAAGACGAAAAGATGATTCGAGACCAGGTATCAAAATTTCTCGATCAACAAAGCGACACAAAAGTCATGCGCTCAGCAGTTGACGGCGACACTCGCTACTCTGCCGACGTCTGGAAGGGACTGGTGGATATGGGACTTACTGGTACAGCGATACCGGCAGCGTATGGTGGCGTCGGCGTTGGCTACCCCGCTTTGTGTCTTATCGCTGAACAACTAGGGGCACACCTGACACCCACACCCTTTTCATCTTCGGTTTATCTCGCAACCGAGGCGATTATCGGCTTTGGCACCGAGGCACAAAAAGAAACATGGCTGCCTAAGTTAGCTAACGGTGAAATTATTGGTACGATTGCTATCGTTGAGACAGTCGAAGAAGTCACTGAAACATCGATTCAAGCCTCAATAACAGGCGACACACTCACCGGACGAAAATTGATTGTTCCAGATGGCGGCATTGCGGACTTTGCAGTCGTTATTGCCAAGTCGCCAGGGACAATGGCAAATTCAAGCTTGTCACTTTGCATCGCCGATCTTCAGCACGAAAGTGTGACCCGAACACCGATTGAAACAATCGACCCAAGCAAAAACTCAACCACCATTGACTTCCAGCAAACACCGATCGAAATTCTCGGCGATCAAGTCGACGGTTGGTCAGCTGTCAGGCGCATTTATGATCGCGCAGCAATTTTGTTTGCTTTTGAGCAGATCGGTGGTGCTCAAAGCGCTCTGGATATGGCGGTCGAGTATGCGAAAGAGAGATTTGCCTTTGGCCGTCCGATAGGCTCTTTCCAAGGTCTCAAACATATGATGGCGGATATGTATGTTGCACTCAAATTAGCCGAATCAAACTGTTACTACGCAGCCTGGGCGCTTGCCACAGAATCCGAAGAACTACCCTTAGCAGCGGCAACAGCCCGAGTATCAGCAACCCAGGCATTCCAGCTCTGCTCGAGAGACAACATACAGGTACATGGCGGTATGGGATTCACTTGGGAATTTGACTGCCATCTTTATTATCGAAGATCAAACTACCTAACACTTCAATTAGGGGGCTTGGCGACGTGGGAAGATAAACTGGTCAGCAGCTTGCCTGATGCAGCGTAGGCCAATACCTAGGTATAAAAACATCATATTAGACAAATTAACGTAGAGTACGACGAATGGATTTTAGCGACACAAAAGAAGAAGCCGTTTTCCGCACAGAAGTGAAAAACTGGATTGGGAAAGAGGCACCAACCTACTTATTCAAAAGCTTATCCGCCAGTGGCTTCGGTTCGACCAGAACAGGTGAATATGACCCATTCGAGGAAGCAAAAAAGTGGCAGAAAAAGAAAGCCGATGCGGGCTGGGCATGCATACAGTGGCCAAAGGAATTTGGCGGACGTGGCGCTGGACCTATGGACGGTGTCATTTGGTCACAGGAAGAAGGCATATACAGCAAACTTTCTGGTACCTTTATCATCGGTCAGGGTATGTGTGCACCCACAATGATGGCCTATGCGACCCCTGAACAAAACCAGCGATATATTCCCAAGATAGCCAGCGGCGAAGAAGTTTGGTGTCAGCTGTTCTCGGAACCTGCCAGTGGCTCAGACCTTGCTGGCCTGAAAACACGGGCTGAAAAAGATGGTGACGAATGGGTCATCAACGGTCAAAAAATATGGACCTCAGGCGCTCACATTAGTGACTACGGCATACTCATCACTCGAACGGACTCTGAGGTACCAAAACACCGCGGCCTGACGATGTTTTTCCTCGACATGAAATCAGCTGGCGTCGATATACGGCCGATTAAGCAAGCTAATGGCGATAGTGGTTTTAACGAAGTCTACTTTGATAATGTCCGCATACCTGATGCGCAACGTCTCGGTGAAGTCGGCGGCGGCTGGCAAGTATCGTTGACCACATTGATGAATGAGCGACTGGCTATTGGCGGCAGCATCGCGACAGGATTCCCTGAAATAAAAGCACTGGTCGATGATCTCACCATTGCTGGCGGTCGAGCAATCGACAACCCTGCTGTTCGATCAAAGCTGGCCGATTGGTATGCCAAGAGCGCCGGTTTAAAGAACACCTCAGCACGCGCGTTAACCGCATTGTCTAAGGGTGAAGTACCAGGTCCAGAAAACTCAATTGGCAAGCTAGTCGCTGGCGGAATGATGCAGGACATCGCCAAATTTGGCTTAGATCTGCAGGGACTCGGTGGTGCAATTGTTGATCCCGCCATCGCAGATGGTGCGGCTCGATTGCAGGCAATGCTACTGCGATCCCCCGCCGTGCGAATTGAAGGTGGAACTGATCAGATCCTGAGGAATATCATCGCCGAGCGAGTACTCGGTTTACCTGAAGAGCTGCGCGTTGATAAAGGTATCGCCTTCAATAAAATCCCATCATCGAACTCTTAGCGGGGCATTATTTAGGCGCCGTCAACCCAGTTGAGCTTCGGCGGTTTTGGATCGCATTCATCGCCGTTGATCTACAACAACACATCAGAGCTCTTAATAAAGCCGGCCTTAGCAAAACACAGGCCAGTGAGTGTTAACTAAATCACAGGATGATCCATGCGACAGACCAGCAAACCGATCGCCGTTATTCTTGGCGCAACATCGAAATGGCAATCCGATGGCAGAAATACACTACTCTCCCACGGCACTGTCATTGACGATAGCGACTTACCCGTCGAAGCACGTTGGGGCGTCGGCGGCGCATTAGCACTCAAATTTGCCAAGCAAGGATTTCGCGTTGTCCTGACGACACGTGTTGAGAAAAATGCAGAGCCCTTACTGCGTGCCGTCGAGGCGCAGGGTGGTGAAGCTATGATCGTTGAATTAGACCTCGCTAACATCGATTCGATCACGCAAGGCTTCACAGAGATTAGAAGCCAATACGGCCATCCCGAGGTACTTATCTACAATGCAGGATACCTCGAAGGTCGCGATTTGCCGGCTGATCAAGAATTACTCGAATACATTTCACTGGATATGTTTGAGACAGCACATCAAATTGCCAGTCGAGGTCCCTTTATGGTCGCAAAAGAAGTTTTGCCGGCCATGCGCGAAGCTGGCCGAGGTTCTTTCCTGATTACCAACAATGCGTCATCGTTGCGGGGACGAAAACGCTTAACCGGCCAGTCGCTTTATTACCCAAGAACAATGATGAGAACACTGGCTCAGGTGTTGACCGAGGAGTACTCAGCGTTCGGCGTTCATGTTGCGAATGTTATCGTTGACGGACTTATCGATTCGCCGGGCACGCGCGCACTGCCGCTGGCAATTAAACGTCCCGAGATTGTTATCAATCCTGCCAGTATTGCTGATGCTTTTTATTATCTTCATTGCCAAGACAAATCCTGCTGGAGTCATGAACTTCAGCTGACGCCTTATGCGACAAATCCGAGCTTTTAAGACAGTTTAACCCAACCTTTAAAGCCAACTGTCTAAACAGATCGACATCAATGACACGATAAGCCTGTGTTAATATCCTGTGCAATATAACGGGGCTCGACAATGACAAACCCACTGCTTCAAACATGGCAAACACCACACAGATTTCCGCCCTTTCAGCAAATAAAGACTGAACACTATATACCGGCTTTTGAGCAAGGCTTTAAGCAACAACAGCAAGAGGTCGACGCAATTGTTGCAAACCCCAATCCAATCACTTTTCAAAATTGTATTGAAGATCTCGAACGCAGCGGATCTTTGCTGAAAAAAATCGCGCCAGTGCTCGGTGTTTTAACCCACGCGGATACCAATGACGCGTTAAAAAAGATCCAGTCGACATTGGCGCCTCGCATTGCCGCTCACAACAGCGCTATCTATTCCAATCAAGCGCTATTCAAAAAAGTAAAAAGTCTTACTGAGAACATGCCCGATGGCTTATCAAAAGAGCAGCAGCAATTATTGAGTCAGATCTACAAGCGCATGGTTAGAAGTGGCGCTGGCCTAAATGAGACAGACGCAAATCGCGTCAGCAAACTAGACAAAACGCTCGCCTCGCTACAAACCCAATTTGGGCATAACGTTCTGTCTGACACGAATAACTTTGAACTCATCCTATCGAACACGACGGAACTCGACGGACTGCCTGATTCTGTGATCAGCGCGGCTAAGGATGAGGCCGCAAGCCGTGGCTACCCTGAAAGTTATGTATTTTCGATTTCAAGATCATCCGTTACGCCTTTTCTCGCATTTTCTACCCAGCGAGAACTCAGAGAAAAGATGTGGAATGCTTATACGCACTGCGCAAACAACGACAATGATGCTAACAACCAAAATGTCGCTGTTGAAATAGCCACGCTGAGAGCTGAACGCGCAGCCTTACTTGGCTATAGAACCCACGCAGAGTTCACCCTCGATGAGCAGATGGCGTCGACCTCAAACAACGTTAGAAACCTACTTGATCGGCTTTGGAAACCAACCCAAGTTAGGGTTAAACAAGAAATTGAATCATTGCAGTCACGCATTCAAGCAGAAGGAAGCAATTTCAAACTGAAACCCTGGGACTGGTGGTATTACACAGAAAAGATCCGTCAGGACGAATATGATTTGGACCTTGAGGAAATTAAGCCCTACTTCGAATTGCACAGAGTCCGACAAGGTGCATTTGATGTTGCGAAGCAGCTCTATGGCATCAACTTCACCGAGATTACTAACTTCCCGAGCTACCACCCTGATGTTGATACATTCGAGGTGAGAGAAGCTGATGGCAGCTTAATCGGAATTTTTTGCACAGATTATTATCTACGCCCTTCAAAAAAAGCGGGTGCATGGATGAATGCACTGAGAGTACAACAGCTGTTCGATGGCGAGCAATATCCCATCATTCTCAATACCTGCAACTTTCCCAAAGCCTCTCCTTGCTTACTTGGCCCCGATGAAGTGAGAACCTTATTCCATGAATTTGGGCATGGATTACACGGTCTGCTTAGTCGCGTAAATTACGCGTCGTTAAGTGGAACGGCTGTAAAGCGCGACTTCGTTGAACTGCCCTCCCAAATAATGGAGCATTGGGCTGTTGAACCGGAAGTGCTAAAACAGTATGCACTGCACTATGAAACCGGCGAGCCGATCCCTCTCGAGCTAATCGACAAGATCCTCGCAACTCAAACGTTCAACCAGGGCTTCGCAACAACCGAATATCTGGCTGCGTCTTATCTGGACCTTGAATGGCATGATCAAACGGTAAACGATCAAATTTCAGCGTCAGAAGTCGAAGCGAAAGCGATGGCAGATATTAAACTAGTGCCGGAAATTTCACCTCGCTATCGCAGTAGCTATTTCCAACATATATTCTCTGGAGGATATTCCGCCGGATACTACGCTTATATCTGGGCTGAGGTGCTTGATACCGATGCTTACGAAGAATTTAAAATGAACGGCATCTTTGATAAAAAGACAGCGCAGTCTTTTCGTCAAAATATTCTACAAAAAGGCGGCTCGGAAGAACCCATGACCCTGTATAGGAATTTCACCGGTCGCGAACCCAAAATTGATCCACTAATGAAGTCCCGCGGACTGTTGGAGCCACTAACAGAGACGTCCAGAGCTGACAGTAAGCCTTAAGCTCGTTTGGGACTCAACAGCCTAACCGTTGGCTTTGACTGTTATGCGTAGCGTGTTGGGTCGGCGATACCCGCTTGCTTAAACCCAGCAATACGGATTTGGCAGCTATCACACTCACCACAGGCATTACCCAGAGAATCCAGTTGATAGCACGACACGGTATTGCTGTAATCAACGCCAAGCTCAATTCCCATTTTGATGATATCCCCTTTGGGTAGGTCAATGAGCGGCGTACGAATTTTCACTGGCTTACCTTCAACACCAATACGCGTCGCCAAGTTAGCCATGGCCTCAAATGCTGCAATAAATTCTGGTCGGCAATCTGGGTACCCGGAGTAATCGACCGCGTTGACGCCAATAAAGATATCGTGCGCTTGTAATACTTCGGCAAATCCTAATGCATAGGATAGAAAGACTGTATTTCTCGCGGGCACATAAGTGATCGGTATGCCTTCAGCTGTATCGCCAACGGGCACATCGATATCCGCATCGGTTAATGCAGAACCACCGAAAGCACCTATATCAACCCGGACTGTTCTGTGTTCTTTTGCACCTAGCTTTTGCGCCATCTGCTTCGCAAAGCTAATCTCAGCGACCTGCTTCTGGCCATATTCAAAGCTGATGCAATAACAAGCATAACCTTCTGCAATCGCCATAGCCAAAACCGTTGACGAATCCAAACCACCGGATAGCAGCACAACCGCCTTTGGCCTGTTGTCGGATTCGTTCTTTGATGACTTGCTTGATGACTTGTTTGATGAGCTGCTAGACACCCTGCTGATCTCCCCATAAATATTTGTGTAACTGAACCTGCATCCTCACAGGCAGATTATCCTCGATAATCCAATCCGCTAAAGTCGCCGCCGATAGCTCTTCATGGCTACCTGAAAAAAGTACTTCGGAGGCTCTTTGGTTCAATTTGTATTCAGAGATTTTGAAAGCGGCCCAGTCGTAGTCCTGCCGATCGCAGATAACAAATTTGACCTGATCAATAGGCTTAAGTAGCGGGATATTCTCATACAGATTACGACTGACTTCACCAGAAGCAGGCGTCTTTATATCAAGTACCACAGAAACGCGCGGGTCTACCGGACTAATATCGATCGCACCACTGGTTTCGAGCGAGACTTGATAACCTGCGTCACACAAAAGCGTTAATAATTCTATGCAACCTGGTTGAGCTAGCGGCTCACCGCCTGTCACGGTCACGAATCTGGGCTTATAGCTCGCCACTTTATCGAGCACTGCTTGCATCGCAAGGATTTCACCACCCGTGAATGCATAGGCTGTATCACAGTAGTTACAACGCAAGGGACAACCCGTTAAACGCACAAACGCAGTCGGCAAACCGACAGTTCTTGCCTCACCTTGCAAGGAGTAAAATATTTCAGTTATTCTAAGCGTCGTCACGTCATGGTCCTGTTGCTGCAGTACAACTATTCGTTGGGGTAGGTTACTTACCTTGATTGATCAAAGGCTATTTAACAACACTAAACATGATGCGAGCGTTCGATCGTTTTTGTTCTTTAACTAATTTACTAATTTGAGGTAGAACACATAGACGGGATCAAATTAAACGTTATTCGCAATTTCCCACATTGTCTCGAAGATAAGCTTCAGCTAACTTCGACACAGACTTTCCTTTCTGGGAATCGATTACCTGCTTCAATAGTTCAACAGACCGCTGACAGTCGCCCATCAAGTGGTAGATCTTCCCTAACTTGAACGCCGCGTCAGGCACCTTCCGATTCTCAGGGAAATAAGTAATCACTTGAGCCAGCGCTTTCCTAGCATTTTCGTAGTCCGGCGTAGGCTTGGCCGCATAAACTTCACCAAGCCAATAATATGCATTTGGGGTCAGACTGCCATCAGGGTACTGATCAATCACTGCTTGAAGCTTCTCAATTGCCAAATCGTACTGACGACTCTGTATAAGCGCGATTGCCGATTCATACAAAGATTTTTCGTCACTACCCGCTGAGCCAATGTCTTGTGGAAGTGTCCCCGCCGTCGACTCAATCTCTGAATTTTGATCGACTGTTGTGCCGAGCCCTTGGAGTCTTGAGTCCAGTTCAAGATAGCGATCATCTTGAGTCGCACGCAAGCTGTCCAACGCATGAGATAACTCTTCGACAATACCACGCAACTGCTGAACTTCTTGCTGCAAGATCTGCATTTGGTACTGGCTTTCGCCGACACTTATCTCCGTCGCCGGGCCATCATCCACAGGTGGTTGAAAAGGCAGAATTTCAGGTGATTGAGTTTCAAGAGAAGAAACTTCAATGGGGTTATTCGCTGCAAACAAAAATGGTGCGAGGATGAGAAGACTCATACCGATCACACCACTGTTGAACGCTCGAATTTGCGAGCGGATATTACTCATGGAATAACTCAATTCAGTTTAAAGTTTTACTTAAGAGTCTACCGGTATGAAAATTCAACGCGACGATTTCTCGCCCAGTTGCTTTCGCCCGTACCCATAACTTCAGGCTTTTCTTCACCGTAGCTGATCACTTCGATCTGTGATCTTGAAACACCTTGTGCCACTAGGTAAGCGCGAATAGCATTTGCGCGTCGTTCACCCAATGCTAGGTTGTATTCACGAGTACCACGTTCGTCTGCATGTCCCTCTAGTCGAACACGCAGTGTTCTTTCAGACATCAGCGCTGATGCGTGCTTATCTAATTCTACGTGACCAGATCGCTTAACAATCGCTTGGTCGAAGTCGAAGTAGAATACGCCTGTTAGTGTTTCTGCATCACCTAAGTCAAAAATCGTAATACGATTTGTACTTGAATCAATCATTGGTTTTTTAGGCTGAACAATGGTTTCTTCAGCAGGCGCCATGTTCTCTTCACCGGTTGTCATCGAACCGCTATCGGGTCCCATATCTGGCTCGTCGACAGTTTCATCGCTAGCGCAGCCGACAAGCAGCAATGCCGTTAAGCTCACTGCCAATATATTCCGTATTTTAGTTATTCCCATGATTAGCTCCTATGTGCATGTAATAATCGAATTAGAACACAATTTAAGTGGCAAATTCACGTTCCCAGATCACAAAACGCCACTAATTTTTAATTCATACTCCATATTCTTGTCTATCATCGGCTTGTTTAGCCTTCGACTGGAGTGAATACCTTCCTTTTCATTGGTGACCATGCAGGCTCTCTGACATTGCCCTCACTAGAGGGTAAATCGAACTTAACGCCGCCATCGATGGAAACCGCCGCCAGTATACCCTCTCCACGTTTTTGAGTCGCGTAAATTAGCATACTCCCGTTAGGTGCGATACTGGGCGATTCATCTAACGAGGTCTCTGTAAGCACCCTTAAACGGCCTCTATTCAGATCCAGCATCGCTATATGGAAAACCCCCTCACTACGGTGCACCATAATGAGGCCGCTGCCATCCGCCAACATACTCGCCTTTGCATTATAATCACCCTCAAATGTCAGCCTCTCAATTTTGAGGTTATCTAAAGGCATTGAATAAATCTGTGGTTTTCCTCCACGATCACTCGTAAAAACAATCGATTTGCCGTCCGGTGTCCAGGCGGGCTCTGTATCGATACCATAATGCCGCGTTATTCGCCGCAGTTTCCTCGACGCCAAGTCAAGCACATAGATATCTGGACTGCCATCTTTTGAAAGCACCATCGCGAGTTGTTTACCATCCGGCGAGAATGCAGGAGCACTATTGAGACCTGGATAATCAGTAATTTGTTGCCTTGCGCCTGTGACCAAATTCTTTATGTAAATTGCCGGCCGCCTATCCCGCTCGAAGGAAACATACGCCACTTTTTTACCGTCAGGCGCCCATGAAGCGGAAAGGATTGGCTCGCTTGACGCCAAAATAGTCCGAACTCTTTGGCCATCAGCATCTGCGATATTAAGGCGATATTCCTGTACATTTACATCTCCCGAGGCTGTGACGTACATAATCTGTGTTGAAAAGGCCCCTTGAATGCCAGTCAGTTGCTCAAATACAACATCACTGACGTAATGAGCCATGTCCCGAAGTTCATCACGACTACCCTCAATGACTTGTTTCACTTCGACAGATTGTTTAAACACATTATAGAGTTCGAAATGCAATTGAACTTTGTCACCTCGTGATTCGAGGTAGCCCAAAACCAAATACTCAACCTTGACCAGCCTCCAGTCGCGACTAAACACTTCGGTAGAGTCGTTCGGTAAACTGAGCATTTGTGATGTAGGCAAGGTATCGAATCGACCACTCAACGTTAGATCAAAATCGATGACTTCCGTAATATCCAGCGGCAGCCGGCCACGGTTTTTGTGTGAAAAAGGCACGACGGCAACCCGAACGGCATCATCGACTCCTTTTGTTACTTCGATCCGTAGCTCTGCCACGGCAACATTGATAGGCACTAAAATCGACAGCAGCAATGCTACCAATGAAACTCTCACACGCTTATACAATCTCATACTCACCATAACCATCCATATCACCCACGCACGCTAGCGGTACATCGGGTATATCCAACTGTATCGACCCAAAACCCAAGTCGCCTGTATAAATGTCAAGCAGCCGTGTCAAAGACGCAAATCCTCTGGTCTAAATAACACTTCGAATTCTCGGAAATTTCTTTCGAACTGTCGTGACTGGGTCGGTACGACAAAACGTTCTGCTTTCCTAACCGCCAGCAATGCAGATCGATCGAAGGCATCATTACCACTGCTCTGCTCTAAGACAACGTTAACCACTTCACCGGTGGGAACCAGATAAACACGCAAAAGCGCCTGCATGCCATTCCTCGCACTCGGTGGTCTAGACCAGTTTTGAATTATCTCGCGTTGAATCTGTGAAACGAAGGCCATAGCCTTCTCATCATCAGTAACCGCTCGAATACCAACCTGCTCATCCATTATTGCCAAAGACAAGGAATCTTCCATTTTGATCCGTTCTTGCTCTCGAAGTTCCTCAACTTGCGTATTTGTATTCTCAGCAAAGCTTTGCGCTGTTGCGGATTTATCAATCCGTTCTTGTTCAATTAAAGCTTCAGACTTAATTTTGGCCGCATTTAACTTATCTCGATTGATCTTGTCCTGACGGGCCTTTTCGGCTTTAGCCAATCGCCGCGCCTTATCTCGTGATGCCTTCGCATTCTGTGCTTTCTGTTTTTTCTGTTCTTTCTTGACCGTATGGGGATTTTTGTCAACAACCGACGCCTCAATGTAATAAGGCTCGACGTCCACTGCCGAAGGAAGCTCTTTTGACTCAAAATTCATCATAACCAACGCGGCAATGCCGGCATGAACAACCAGGGCAAGCAAAATTGGCAGACTGTAAGTGCTAATTGCGTTCATGTGACAATATGCTTGGCGCGTTTCTCGTCATTAGATTGGTTGGTCTATTGGTCGGTTTATTGGTTGGTCGATTGTGGCGGTTCAGTGATCAAACCTACCGACGCAGCCCCTGCAGTCTGCAGAATATTCATCAAGTTAATCACCGTTCCATAGTCAAGATTGCGATCGCCTTCAACCAGAACCTTGATTTTGGGATTTGCAGCAATAATTTTTTTTGCCTGCGCTTCAATTTTGGCAAGTGGCACGGCCTCTTCATCTTCTCCAACATTGATGTAGTAACTGCCGTCGGCCTTAATGGAAACAACAAGAGTCGTTTCGTTCTCATCAATATCCAGCGGCCCCAAGTTTGCTTCCGGAAGATCAACAACAATACCCTGGGTCAACATGGGTGCAGTAACCATGAATATCACGAGCAATACCAACATCACATCAATGTAAGGTACAACATTGATTTCTGCCATCGGTCTTCGTCTGCTTACTTTAGCCATCGAGTTTGATCCGCTTAATCGTGAATAGCACGAGAGAGAATACCGCTGAATTCATCCGTGAATGCTTCAAGACGATTCATGATTATCTCCACCTGCGCAGAAAATCGGTTATAGGCGATGACGGCTGGAATCGCGGCGAACAAGCCCATTGCCGTTGCAATAAGCGCCTCCGATATACCCGGCGCAACAATTGACAGGCTTGCCTGTTGCACAGTGGCCAGGCTTCGAAACGAATTCATGATGCCCCAGACTGTACCGAACAAGCCTATGTAAGGACTTGTTGAACCTACAGTCGCAAGAAATGCCAGATGCATTTCCAAACGTTCCTCTTCCCGCGACATAGCAACGCGCATGGATCGTTGAACATTTTGCATGATGCGATCCGCGTCGGTATCTTTCTGCTGCCTGAGCCGAGTAAATTCTTTGAAGCCTTCATGAAAAATGTGCTCCATGCCGATTAACTCGCCCTCATGTTCCTCAAGCTCAAGGTAAATTTTACGCAGATCTTTTCCTGACCAAAACTCATCTTCGAACGCTGCTGAATCACGCTTAATGTGAGACAGAGAAAATCCCCTCTGAAAAATCATCACCCAGGATGCCATTGATGCCAACATCAGTATCCCCATGACGATCTGTACCGTCACGGTCGCATTTAACATTAGGTCAATTATCGAAAGCTGCTCAGTCAATTTAGGTACTCTCTCATGTCATCGTTGCAGGTCGTTTGTGGCTTACTTGTCAAAATTAGTGACTAATTTTGATTATTAAACTTATTTATCGAGCTAGTTATCGAGCTAGTTATCGAGCTTAGTTATTAGTCTCATCTTGTTTCTGTTTAAGACCAAAATATTGATACGCATGTCGCGTAGCCACTCGACCACGCGGTGTTCGCATCATAAACCCTTGTTGAATAAGGAAGGGCTCGTAAACATCTTCAATGGTATCTTTTTCCTCACTAATGGCGGCTGCAAGACTATCAACACCGACAGGTCCGCCATCAAACTTCTCTATCAACGCCAATAACAAGCGGCGATCCATTTGTTCAAAACCATGTACATCAACTTTCAATAGATCCAGTGCTTTATCTGCAATTTGTTGGTCAATAATCCCCTGTCCTTTAACTTCAGCATAATCTCTAACGCGCCGAAGCAAACGATTAGCAATTCGCGGCGTTCCACGAGCTCGCTTCGCAACTTCTCTGGCGCCATCACTATCGGTAGCAACCCCAAGAAGCGCGGCTGACCGCTTTACTATTTTTGCCAAATCATCGACGGAATAAAACTCGAGTCGCTGCACAATACCAAATCGATCCCGAAGTGGTGAAGTCAACAAACCGCTGCGTGTGGTGGCGCCCACCAAGGTAAACCGGGGCAAATCGAGTTTGATTGAACGAGCAGCAGGCCCTTCTCCTATGATGATATCAACTTGATGATCTTCCATAGCAGGATAGAGCACCTCTTCGACCGCCGGCGACAAGCGATGAATTTCATCAATAAATAGCACATCGCCTTCTTCAAGGCTTGTCAGCGCTGCAACAAGGTCACCCTTTTTTTCAATGACAGGCCCCGAGGTTGAACGAATTTGCACATCCATCTCATAAGCAATGATATTCGCTAATGTTGTCTTTCCGAGACCGGGTGGACCAAAGATGAGCGTATGGTCTAAGGATTCGTTACGGTTGCGTGCGGCGTCGATGAAAATATTCATCTGCTCACTCACCTGAGGTTGTCCGCCATATTCGGCAAAGGATTTCGGCCGAATAGCCCAATCTTGCGAAGTTTCTTGGGGTTTTGGTTCTGGCGTCACGAGACTGTCGGATTCAATCATCTTGTTAGCTTGCTTTAAGTGAACGGTAGAAAAAGGGTGATGGTTGTGATGCAGTTTGCCATAAAACTACGAGGAATTCGCAGCAGACATTCGCCAAGTATTCACAAAGAATAAGGGAGGTCTTCAGCATGTCGTGTTATGACAATTGCTTAAGGGCGTCCCTAATGAGGTCTTCGACGGACTTATCGGCTGCGTCGACAGCGGCAAGCGCGCGGCTCGCATCCTGGGGTTTGAACCCTAATTGAACTAGAGCAGACTCGGCATCGGAGAGATGACCCTGCAGAGGCGACAATGAGCCTAGGGGCAGTGATTCTGCCTTCGGCATTCGATCCTTCATTTCCACGATCAGTCTTTCTGCCGTTTTCTTACCCACACCGGGTAACGCAACCAAAGATTTAACGTCGCCGTCTAAAACACAACGCACGAAGTCACTCGCACTGACGCCAGATAATATTGTGATCGCCAACTTCGGTCCAACGCCATTCACTTTCACCAAGGAACGGAACATTTCCCGCTCCTCAAGCGTTTTAAACCCGTAAAGCAGCTGGGCGTCTTCTCGAACGACCATCTGCGTGTGCAGAATAACACTCTCATCGAGCGGACCTAACTCATAGAAGGTAGACAGAGGTATCTCAAGCTCATAACCAACCCCGGCCACATCAATCAGCACCAGGTTGGGAGTCTTGTCAATTATCGTGCCACGAATTCTTCCGATCATAAGTCGTTATTCACTAATCTACCGCGACGGAACTGGTTCGCACCAGCCATTCGCACAAGGTTATGTTGTGTGTTGATGTGGCATATGGCTATTGCCAGCGCATCAGCAGCATCTGACTGAGGTTTACCCGGTATTTTAAGCAGCGTTTGAACCATATGCTGGACCTGCTCTTTACTCGCAGACCCTTTTCCAACAACAGCTTGCTTCACTTTTCGCGCCTCATACTCATAGATGGGTAGCTCACCACTCGCCGCGGCTAACAATGCGACACCACGGGCATGCCCCAACTTCAGAGCAGAATCGGCACTTCGCGCCATGAAGATTTTCTCAATCGCGAACTCATCCGGCTTATATCTGGAAATGAGTTCAACCACGCCGCTGTGAATCTCGAGGAGTTTTTCTGCCAGACTGGCTTTATCTTTGGTTCTGATGCACCCACTATCAACATAGGTTTGATTTGAACCCTGTGTTTCAATAACACCGTACCCCGTCACTCGGGAGCCGGGATCTATGCCCAATATGATTGCCATGGTTTTCCCCGTAGCGTTAACAACATAGCTTTAGCACCCTAGATCTGAAGATACGCTTTTAGCGTTCCATTTTTCGAGATCCTAATGTTAAGTTCTAAGGCTACGCCATCCTCGCGCGCCATATCCCTAAACCGCGATCATCGCGCTACCGGAAAAAGTCTAACATAGGCAAAGGCTCATTTTACTCTTGAACGAAGTCTTCAGGGAATTCAGCATTTGTGTAGACGTTCTGCACATCGTCAAGATCATCCAAATGGTCAATCAGTCGCATGACCTTTTCACTCATCTCGGCATCTAGAAGGCTGTAAGTTTGCGGAACCATGCCAACTTCAGAGTTTTCCGGTTCGTGCCCCGCCGCTATCAACGCTTCTTTGACGTTCATAAACTCTTCAGGCGTTGTAAAAACTTCAATAGAGCCATCCACTTCCGTGACAACATCGTCGGCACCAGCCTCCAGAGCAGCCTCAAGGATGACGTCTTCATCGTGTTCTGGTGAGAAAAGTATTTGACCCTTTTTGTCAAAGAGATACGCGACCGAGCCGGTTGTACCCAAATTGCCGCCAAAACGATCAAAAGCATGACGTACTTCAGCAACGATTCTATTTTTATTATCCGTAACCGTCTCAACTAAGAATGCAACGCCACCCGGACCATAGCCTTCATAGGACAGGCTAGTTAGTTCGTTGCCATCTTCACCACCGGCACCACGAGCGATCGCGCGCTCCATCGTATCTTTAGGCATCTGCGCGGCTTTGGCTTTATCGACTAGCGTGCGAAGACTCGGATTGTCTTCGACGCTACCACCGCCGTCTCGCGCAGCAATTTGCAACTCTCGAATGATCTTAGTGAATACCTTCGCGCGCTTCGCATCCTGCCCTGCTTTGCGATGCTTGATATTGCTCCATTTACTATGGCCTGCCATGGTCCATCTCCACAGTGCTAGTTTTGTTTAGTCGCTTTGTTAACAGCGATGCTCAGATCTTTTAGCTGACCTGCATCAACTTCACTCGGCGCACTGGTAAGCAAACAAGCGGCCGTCTGGGTTTTCGGAAATGCGATAACATCCCTAATGGCCTGCGTGCCTGTCAACAGCATAACAATACGATCAAGGCCAAACGCTAAACCTCCGTGAGGTGGCGCACCGTACTTAAGCGCGTCAAGTAGGAAGCCAAATTTCATTTGAATTTCGCTTGCCGACAAATTCAACACTTCAAATATTTTTTGTTGTAATTCGGTCTTGTTTACACGAATTGAACCACCGCCCAACTCATGACCGTTCACTACCATGTCGTAGGCACGGGACAATGTCGTACCCGGGTTTGCTAACATGTCGTCAATACTACCCGTCGGGTGCGTAAATGGATGGTGCACCGCACTCCAATTACCCTTTCCATCGCCTTCGAACATAGGGAAATCGACAATCCAAACCGGCGCCCATTGCTTCTCGTAAAGATCTAGATCCTCTGCTAATTTCGACCGCAGCGCCCCCAACGAGTCGTTTACAACGTTCGTCTTATCCGCGCCAAAGAAAATAATATCTTTGTTCTGAGCGCCAACACGTTCAAGAATGGCAAGTACCACATCATCAGGTAAAAACTTCAAAATCGGTGATTGTAATCCTTCAATCCCGGCTTCTATGTCATTCACTTTAATGTAAGCCAGTCCCCTAGCGCCGTAAACACCGACAAATTTTGTGTACCCATCGATCATCTTTCGAGTCAGTCTGTCGCCTTGCTCTAAACGAATCGCCGCAACACGTGATCCTTCATCATTAGCGGGTCCACTAAAAACCTTAAACTCAACCTCTCGCATCAAGTCAGCCACATCAACAAGTGGCAGGTCAAAACGCAGATCTGGTCGGTCACTGCCGTAGGACTGCATCGCATCGGCGTAGGTCATCGTTGGAAAATCCCCTAATTCAACGTTGATCAGTTCGTTGAACAACTTTCTAATCATGTCTTCACTCAACGCCATGATTTCTTGTTCACTCATAAACGTTGTTTCGATATCGATCTGCGTAAATTCAGGCTGGCGGTCCGCTCTTAGATCTTCATCACGGAAACAACGTGCGATCTGATAATACTTATCGAATCCCGAAACCATCAACAACTGTTTAAAGAGTTGTGGCGATTGAGGCAAAGCGAAGAACTCACCGGGATGGGTACGACTTGGCACTAGATAGTCACGCGCACCTTCAGGTGTCGCTTTGGTAAGGATCGGCGTTTCGATGTCGACAAAATCAAGCTCTTCTAGATAGCGTCGAACAAAATGCGATGCCTTGGAGCGAAGTCGAAGACGTTCTTGCATTTCTGGCCTACGTAAATCGATATAGCGATAGCGTAGCCGAACATCTTCACCCGCTTCCGAATGCTCATCTAATTGAAATGGAGGCGTTTCAGAGGCGTTGAGGATTTCTAATTCTTTACCGAGCATTTCTATTTGGCCGGTGGCCATTTTCGAATTAACAACCGCTGCATCACGGGCGCGAACCCGGCCTTTAATATTCAAAACAAACTCATTACGAACCTGATCCGCGAGCGCGAATGCATCAACGGTATCTGGGTCAAAGACGACCTGTACGATACCCGTGTGATCACGAACATCTAAAAATATTACACCGCCGTGGTCACGACGACGATGAACCCAACCGCAAAGAGAGACTTCGGAATCAATATCTGTTTCTCTTAATTGACCACAGTAGTGGCTGCGCATTGCATATACCCCTTTTCTCTATATCAGAGATTTAATGATGAACGCCGCTGCGCCCTTTTCGATTCTTAACGTCTGTTGTCCACTTTCAGTTCAAATTCGATATTTCTTACAACCTAGTCTCGCGTACATCTTAAAGCATGCTTGTCAAACAACGATTTCGAAAACCTAGGACTCGCTTGGCTTTGACGCGCTCTTAGTTTCAGTCTTTTTCGAACTTTCGCTTGTTGAACTCGACTCAGATTTAGAATCGCTGCCACTGGAATTCGAATCTGAATTCGTCCCATGCAGTACGTTCTTCTTTGAACCTGTTTTGAAATCCGTCTCGTACCACCCGCCACCTTTTAATCTAAAGGCCGCGGCAGATACTAACTTCTTTAGCTCAGGCTTGTGACAGCTTGGGCATTCAGTGAAAGGTTCATCCGAAAATTTTCGAATTTTTTCCATTCTGTGGTCACATGCACCACATTGGTATTCATAGATTGGCATGTCAGTGGATTCCTCAACAGGTTAACCATAGCAAACTCCCGCAGAAATGCGGCGGCGCATTATACCTTAATCGATTTAAATGGCGATATATGTCTGATAAAACGCAAAAATTGAATTACCACGCGTCATCAAAGCACAAGCTCCAAACATTTCATAAACGGTGACGATCAAATCGAACATCCATTTCCGAATGCCCCTTGATAACGTTACCAACAAAAGTGATCAATGCAGAAAATTAGTTTAGAAAAAATCGGCTGCGCCCTTGCGAGCACTAAACCAATAAAGTATAAAGAGCAGCACTAGAGACTTGCATAAAAACGCTAGATTTCAGGTGTTTTTCTAAACATATCTTTAATAACTCACGCACTTTAACTTTCGATTTATAAAAAGGAATACCAATGGCTGCAAAAAAGGCTGCAAAAAAACCCGCCGCTAAGAAAGCTGCTCCTACTAAGAAGCTCCCAGCGATTAAAGACAAATACACTAAGAGCGCAATTTTAAGCGAAGTTGCAACTAATACGGAGCTAAGCAAGAAGCAAGTTGTTGCTGTTCTCGACGAGTTAACTAACCTTATTGAACGTCATATCAAGAAAGGCGGCGCGGGTGAATTCACTCTACCCGGTCTTCTAAAGATTAAGACTGTCAAGAAGCCAGCTGCTAAAGCTAGAAAAAATGTTCCTAACCCTTTCCGTCCAGGAGAGACTATGGACATTGCTGCTAAGCCAGCAAGCACTAAAGTCAAAGTGTTGCCATTGAAAGGTCTAAAAGAATTGGTTTAATCCACTTCTTTTGTTAAAAAAGGCCGCATTAGCGGTCTTTTTTTTGGATAAAATTTGGAAACCACTTAGGACCAACAGCATTAAGATGACGAACCAGCCCCAACGACAGCGCGGCAGAAGAACCACCGAACATTGTTAATATCTAGACACTAAAGTCTGTACAATCGGTCAACATTTAACATCAACCTTTACACTATTTTAAAGAAGAAATATGAGAGCATCACGCTATACAGTCGCCACATTAAAAGAAACGCCCTCTGATGCTGAAGTAGCCAGCCATCAGTTATTGTTGAGGGCTGGATTCATCCGCAGGCTCGCCTCCGGCATCTACAATTGGTTGCCCATGGGACTACGTGTATTACAGAAAGTTGAGCAGATTGTACGTGAAGAAATGAATCGAACCGGCGCGCAGGAAGTCCTGATGACAGTGGTGCAACCTGCAGAATTATGGCAAGAGTCTGGCCGATGGGACCAGTACGACGATGGTTTATTACTAAAGTTCAAAGATAGACACGACAGAGACTTCTGTTTCGGCCCTACTCATGAAGAAGTCATCACTGATCTCGCCAGAAACGAACTTCGGAGCCACAAGCAACTACCGGTTAGCTTTTATCAAATTCAGACAAAATTCAGAGACGAAACCCGCCCACGCTTCGGCTTGTTGCGAGGTCGTGAATTTTTGATGAAGGATGCCTATTCATTCCATATTGATCAGGAAAGTCTCGAGGCCACCTATCAAGATATGCACGACGCATACAGCCGTATCTTAAGTAGAATGGATCTCGATTTCCGCCCCGTCTTGGCCGATACCGGCAGCATTGGCGGCAGTGCTTCTCAGGAGTTCCATGTCTTGGCCGATTCAGGTGAAGACAAAATAGCTTTTAGTACCGAAGGCAATTATGCCGCGAATGTTGAAATGGCCGAAGCAATCGCACCCGCCATGTCGACCGACGAGATGCTCAATCAAGAGAAGATAGAGACGAAGGGTATGCGCACGATCGATGCAGTGTCCAATTTCTTGCAAGTTGATAGCAAAAATACGGTAAAAACACTCATCGTTGTTGGCGACGAGCAGCCATTGGTTGCCTTAGTACTGCGCGGCGACCATCAATTGAACCCACTCAAAGCAGAAAAGCTGAGTGGTATTGCAAGCCCACTGCAAATGGCAAGCAACGAAGCAATTACTGCGACCATAGGGTGCGAACCAGGATCGATTGGACCCGTAAATTTGTCCATACCCGTGTATGCGGATCGATCCGCTGCGGCAATGACAAACTTTGTTAGCGGAGCCAATGAAGACGACTATCATCTAACCAATGTAAACTGGGGCAGAGATTGTTCTGCGGACCAGACCTATGACCTACGGGATGTTGTGGAAGGTGATCCAAGCCCTGACGGTCAAGGAACATTGATGTTCAAACGTGGCATTGAAGTCGGTCATATCTTTCAACTTGGCGACAAGTATTCCAAGGCTATGAACGCAAGCGTACTTGATGAAAATGGTAAAGCGTGTGTCATGAGTATGGGGTGTTATGGCATGGGTGTTTCCAGACTCGTCGCCGCCATTATTGAGCAAAACCATGATGAAAACGGCATGATTTGGCCAACTATCATCGCACCTTTTCAGGTCATCATTATCCCAATTAATGGTCACAAGTCGGAACAAGTCGCCACTGTCTCTGAGGATATTTACGCTGCCTTATTGGAATTGGGTATTGAGGTTCTGATTGATGATCGAGATGGCCATCGTCCAGGTGCGAAATTCGCAGACGCCGAACTCATCGGTATTCCACATCGTTTGGTGATAGGTGAACGTGGATTGAAAGCCGGTGTTGTCGAGTATGTAAAACGTCGCGGCAATGAAGCCAGTGACCTGCCTTTAGAAAACATTGCTGAGCACATAGCAGAACTTGTCAAACAAGAGATGAACTAGTCAGCAATAGGTCCATCACGCAGCTTACTTTGATTGTAGTACAGCCTTAATCGAGTCCTGAGTTTGAGGGCCGGTTAAGGTGGCAACAAGTTCTCCGCCTGGCGCAAAAATAAAAGTGGTTGGCAGAACGAGCGGCACGCTAATTTGAAAGGCCTCCGTAGGATCACCTGCTAGCACAGGAAAATCAATTTTCATTTTACTAACCTGACGGCTAGCCTCTTCACCGATTGGTTGATCGTAGTTTATCCCAACAAGATTCAGGTGCTCAGATTCCTCGTTAGCCAGTTCATTCAGCTCAGGAATCTCAGCAATACAAGGACCACACCAAGTGGCCCAGTAATTCATCACTAACCACTTTGATTGCAGATCCTCGATATACAGACCGGCGCCATTAGTGTCTGTGAAGTCCGGTTTAGAACAACCACTTAGACAAACAAACATCACCACTAACAACCCATTTCTCAACCGCGATACCCATCTACTTTTCAATTTACGTCTCAATTCCTCAACCAATTTATTAACCAATCCGTTAACAAGCTACAACCCAATCAACAACTGAATCGGATATTTTAAACAATGCTCGTCACGCGCCTTAAAAACGAATTACTTGCCTTCAAACAAGCTCTCAAGATCCTGACTCAATTCAGCCCTATTACGTTCGTATAAGGCACTAAAGAGGTGCGAAAGTTTTGCCTCCCAGGGAGAATCGCCGCCTACGTCACGTGGTAACTGCCATGGTAAACGGGAATAGAGCTCCCAGATACTAAGCTCGCCTAGATTCTTGGATAGCACAAGTCCGGACTTCTCAACTTGTCTGATTAAATTTAACTCCATCATCAATGAGCGAATTTCAGACCACAATCCCAAATCAATCCTATCAGGGTAATTTCTGATTTCTTTATCTGTGATCACTTCACCTTTTTTGTGCGCAAGGTGGAACAACTCCAAGATGCTCAAAAATTGAAACAGCGGTGCCTCGGCATGCCGATGACTCACTAATCTGAATGAGCCCAAGCTTTTGACCAGTTCAGCACCGAGTAAAACAATCGTCCAAGATACATAGATCCAAAGAAGAAATAACGGCACAGCGGCAAAAGTGCCGTAAATAGCCTCGAAGCTTGATTTTGACATTATGGCGGCAAACATTGCTTTTGCTAATTCGAACGATAAGGCAACGATGAAGGAGCCGATCACCGCATTTTTCAATGGCACGAAGCAATTCGGCACAACCGTATAAATTAATGTAAACAGGCCTGTACTCAACAGAATTGGCACCACATGCAACGCCGTTGTTGAGCGACTAACGTCACTGATCAGTGGCAAAGACTCTATATATCCCGTAATACCCAAACTGATACCCATAAACGGCGCAGAAAGTGTTAACACAGCCCAATACATGAGGAAACGTTGAAAACCTTGTCTGGGCTCTTTGACTCGCCATATTTCATTGAAGGTCTTCTCAATGGTGAACAACATCAGAAATGCCGTCACGCCTAACAGCGCAATACTGGGGCCACTCAAGTTTCGCGCCTGTTGTGAAAAGGAGAGTAAATACTCCTGAACCATCATGACGTTTTCCGGGATAATGTTACTGAATAAGAATGTTTCGACTTTTTCAGTCAGGTCACCAAATGCTTTAAACGTATCGAGGATCGCATAGGTCACCGTCAACAAAGGTACAACAGCAAAAAGCGTCTGATAGGTCAGTGAAGCGGCTGTGCTCTGACAGTTATCTTCAACAAATCGATCCCACAAATACACCGCGAAACGCGCAACCTGTCGAACCAGTTCTTTGGGGCCGTTGTTAAACAACGTGGCTTGCTCACCTGTGTGCTTTGGCATTGTGATAGCGTTCCTGATTCTTTTCTTATCGCCGGCTCTATACTGGATAAAACCGCTCTTTGATGTAAAGGGTTTTATTATCGCTTGTTGTGAACAACCCTGATGGCTACAATTTTACCTGTCTAATTCTATCGGAGAGTCCATTGACTGCGGTCACCCTTTACCATAATCCAAAATGCTCGAAGTCTCGTCAAACTTTGGCATTACTCGAAAATAAAGGCGTCAGTCCAACCATCATACTCTATCTTGAGACGCCTCCTGACGCATCAACGCTAAAAGACTTGCTAAGCCAACTCAATGTTGAGACCCGAGGCATCATGAGAACATCCGAAGATGAGTATACTGAGCAGAACCTTGAAGATGACGCGTTAACGCAAGACGAGCTCATCGCGGCAATCATAGCAACACCGAAATTGTTACAGAGACCTATTGTCGTCAGTAATAACCAAGCTAGAATCGGGCGACCACCCGAATCGGTGCTTGAAATAATTTAGTTCTGCCTGGCGAGTAAAAACAGGAAGAAGAGCCTTTTTAGTCAATCGGCAAGCGCATCGAAGTACCACCGGCTGATAACCATGTGACAAATAGGCTTTTAAAAAGTGGCATGAACCGACTTAATTGCCGATTTTAATCGGTACGCTGCAACAAAATTTCGAATGATTTGCGTCTAGTTAGATAAAACAAGGCTATTTGAAATCGCAGGATTACTAAAGCCAGAAAATCAGTCTTTGGCATTTTTTCCTAAAAAAAACCTATGAGAAAGCCCACTAAAACAGCTTTATGCAACAGCTTCTTAGACAGATATTTAGTGAATGATTTTATTACGTAGCGCGTTGCTAGCGCCGACTTCAGGCTCTAATTCCGACATATCGGCATCGCCGATCTCATCACTGCTGCGAACTTCATAGCGACGCGTTGAAACGTCCCCGTCTAACACTTCGGGAAGCAACTTTAGAAATTCGTCCATGTGGTCTGTCTGAAAATGACCCTGCAGCGCATCTACCGATTCCCACTCCTGAAACAACAACAGTGTATTTGGATCCGTTAGGCCAACGTAAAACTCATAGGTAACGCACCCGTATTCCGCCTGGCTCGCTGATGACATGGTTCGCATCAGTTCAAGCGCCTGGCTACGCTGGTCTGGTTTAATTGGGAAGGTGCCGTGCACAATAATCATAGACGAGGTGTATTCTTAAAACTAAAGGCATTATACAGGGAATCTTCATATCCAACAGTCGGAATCGCGACAAAAGGTCAAGTAACCTCAGGATGCGTCTCGATGAACTGCAAAAGGTGACCAGGCTTGAGCTGTGGGCATCACTTCTAACTGATTAATGTTGATGTGTGCTGGCAGAGCCGTTGTCCAATAAATGATTTCTGCAACATCGCTAGCCGACAGCGGCTGCATACCTTGATATACCTGCTGCGCCTTATCTTCGTCACCTTTAAAGCGTACAACTGAAAACTCCGTTTCGCACATACCGGGCTCGATATTCGTTACTCGAACGTTTTTACCCAGCAGATCAACACGTAAATTACGCGAAAACTGCTGTACGAATGCTTTACTGCCACCGTAGGCATTGCCACCTGGGTAAGGCCAACTTGCTGCTACCGACCCAAGGTTCACAATATGACCGCCACCGCGACTAATCATACCGGGCAGCATCGTTCTACATAGGTACATCATCCCTTTAATATTGGTGTCGACCATCGTATCCCACTCATCTAGATCCGCTTCCTGAGCACCCCCGATACCAAGCGCCAAACCAGCATTGTTGACAAGGATATCAATGTCCGAAAAGTCTTCAGGTAACTGATCTGGCAAAGCTTCTACAGCCTTTCGGTCACGTACATCCAACTCAATTGCTAAAGCCCGATCACCTAACTCTGTTGCAAGCGCGTCCAAGCGATCTATACGCCTAGCGGTTAATACCACCTTTTGATTCTTGGCCGAGAAAATCCTTGCCGCCGCTTCGCCAAACCCGGATGAAGCACCCGTAATAAGCACTGTCATAGTGTGTCCTTAACAATCTTGATTAGTCGTCTACTGTTTCAGCAAACGCGTTTAATTTTATTGGTTGCCGACGTAGCCGATTTTGTTGCTCACCAGGCTATCTTGAATCTCTACTAATATTTGCGGGTCATCGATCGTTGCCGGCTGCTCAAATTCAACCTTATCCGCAATTTTTCTCATCACCTGCCTCAGTATCTTGCCAGACCGAGTTTTAGGAAGTCGCTGAACGACGATCGCACGCTTAAAATTCGCGAATGCACCAATTTGTTGACGCACCATCAAAGCTAATTCTGATTCGAGTGCTTCTGGCTCAATATTCACACCATCTTTCAACAATACAAGACCAACCGGCATTTGACCTTTATCTTTATCGGCGATGCCGATGACGGCACACTCAGCACAGGCAGGATGCGATGCGACGATCTCTTCCATCTCTCCAGTCGATAGCCGATGTCCAGCAACGTTGATGACGTCATCGGTTCTACCCATGATAAAAAGGTAACCGTCAGCATCGAAATAGCCGCCATCACCAGAATGAAAATAGCCTTCATGTTGCGATAAATAAGAGCTCACATATCTTGAGTGGTCACCCCAGACCGTCGGCAAGGCTCCTGGAGGCAGGGGTAGCTTGACAACAACATCGCCTTCTGTGGAATGCCCAAGCTCTTTCGAATTTTCGTCCACAATCTGCACATTGTATCCAGGTACAGGAAACGTAGATGACCCCGCTTTGGTGTCTACGACTTCAATTCCCATCAAGTTTGAAGCTATAGGCCAACCCGTTTCTGTTTGCCACCAGTGATCTACGACGGGTACTTTTAGTGTTTGCTTTAGCCAATCATAGGTGGGTGGATCGAGCCTTTCGCCCGCGACAAACAATGTTCTTAAATGCGATAAATCGTATTGTTTAAGGTGCTTGGTTTCTGGATCTTCTTTGCGAATTGCCCGAAAACCCGTGGGTGCCGTAAAAAATACATTAACGCGATGATTATCGAGGACCCGCCAAAATGTTCCAGCATCAGGGGTTCTGACAGGTTTGCCTTCGAACAAAATTGTCGTGCAACCGGTCATCAGCGGTGCATATACAATATATGAATGCCCTACTACCCAGCCAACATCTGACGCAGCCCAGTACACCTCACCGGGCTCAACGCCATAGACGGATTTCATCGAATATCTGAGGGCGACAGCGTGACCGCCGTTATCCCTGACGACACCTTTAGGTTTTCCCGTCGTTCCGGACGTGTACAATATATACAAAGGGTCGGTCGATTTTAGCGGTACGCAGTCGACCGCTTTTGCGGTTTTTGAAATCTCGTTCCAGTCCAAATCCCCGTCGCCCATAAGGGCAACTTGCTGAGGTCGTTGTAGCACGACACAATGCTGCAGCTTATGCGTCGCAAGCTCACGTGCCTCGTCAATCAGAGGTTTGTACGGTATGACCTTATCGAACTCGATACCGCAGGATGCGGCCAATATCAGTTTAGGTTCTGCATCATCTATTCGAGTGGCAAGTTCTTTCGAGGCAAACCCGCCGAACACAACAGAGTGAATCGCACCGATGCGAGCGCAGGCTAGCATGCCAATTGCCGCTTCAGTAACCATAGGCATATAAATAATGACGCGATCGCCTTTAACCACACCGAGTTCGGTCAGCGCGCCAGCAAAAATTGCCACCTTGTCCCGCAATTCGCGATAAGTAAACTGCTCAATAGTGTTGGTGACGGGAGAATCATAAATCAAAGCGAGCTGGTCACCGCGTCCGTTATCAACGTGATAGTCCAACGCCAAATAGGCGGTATTTAGCTCGCCATCAGCGAACCAACAGTCGTTACCATTGCTGTCTTTGGAAAGGATATCCGTTGGAAACTTATACCAATCAATCGATTCTGCTTGTTGCTTCCAAAACTCGATAGGCTTATCAATGGAGTGTTCGAATTCAGATTGGTAGGTCATAGCTTTTTCAACATGCTTTTAAGTGAGTGGAATCGATTAACTTACGACTAGCTTATTATATAGCTACGGCTAGTACGCAAAAAACAGTCTCTCACAACCTATAAACTACCGTTTCAAACCGCAATAGCATGGCTGTAAGGGACGGAAAAACTGTTCCCGACCATATCACATGTCTGATCTCTGTAGTTTTTACGGGCACAAAAAAGGGGCTTACAGCCCCTTCTCGGATATCATCTGACAGACGATTAACGCTTTTTGCGTTTACGCTTCATTGCATCAAGCTGCGCCTTAGAGGGCTGAGCTTTTAACAATTTCTTGTAGATATCTGATCGCTTGGAAATCTTCTTGTGAGAGATATAGAACTCTACAGCTTTTTCCCAAGCGCCTTTCAGACCATGCAAGTTAATAGACACTGTTGTATTTACAATCTTCTCAGCTTTTGCGGACATAATGCCAATTTGAAATACCGGCGTGCGTGTACCACTTTTTTCGGTCTTCATTCGAAACAAGATACCGCGCACTTTTCCAGTCTTATCAAATAGTGCAGTCTTGGCCGCTTCCGCTTTTGCTTTTGCCTGTTGCTTTGCTAGAACCGCATCTCGAAGCTCTGCTTTTTCTTTAACAGCTGCTCGTGGTGCGCCTCGAAGTCGCTTGCCATTTTCCTTTAGTGAAAAGTACTCTTGGAAAGTCTTTCCTGCAATCTGTCGTCTGACTCTAAACCCATGAAATCGAGTAGTATCTAGTAATTCAACGCTCATCAGTAGTTACCTGTTTTTTTTGACCAGTGTTTAAACTGATCACGTGATTGATGTTCCTTAACTCTCTTGAATCACAAAACTGGCCGATAAAAGCCGCGCTACAACACTAAGTCATTATGTGAATCTTCTAGGAATGTCTCTTCTAAATTCGCTTGCAGACTTACCTAAGTCGTCAGGGAATTTAGTGAAGGAATCTTAACTGATAATCACGACAATTAAACGCGCCCAACCTTCCTTTTTGGTAATCAATTGTAATATTTTGTAATACAAGGCTTTGCAAAACTGTCTAGCAAGCTGAGCGCAAATAACCTTCTATTATAGTAAACAATTGTAATATGCCTAAAAAGAAGGGCTTCGGATAACCGTTTAACAAGCTTTTCTTGTTATGAGGTGTGCTTTACGACCAAAACGGCCGCTCTACAGCCGTTTACCACCTAGCCCTCACTTCTGTTAAATCGTTAGCCATTCGCCAAACTAATCGCGCCAGAGGCCAACATTAAATCAATTGATTCTTGTGAAATCCCTGCGTCCTTCAAAACCTCAAGGGTGTCTTGACCTGGCTGCCTTGAACTATGTGTTAGCTCAGGTTCTGTACGACTAAAACGCGGCGCCGGTGAAGGTTGTAAAACACCATCAAGTTCTGAAAAGGTTTTCCGATGAATGTTATGCGGGTGCTCTGCGGCTTCAGTCAGCGATAACACAGGTGCAAAGCAAACGTCGGAGCCTTCCATAATTTCACACCACTGGTCCCGAGTCTTCGTTTTGAACACCTCAGTCAGCTTGTCTTTTAGTTTACCCCATTGTGATCGATCCATTTGTGGTGCAAATTGCTCAGGATCTAGGCCGGCTTTTTCAATCAAAAGCGCATAAAATTGAGGTTCGATTGAACCTAAAGACACATACTCACCATCACTCGTCTCATAGGTATCGTAAAAATGCGCGCCTGAATCGAGCAGATTTGTGCCTCTCTCGGGGTTCCATCCGCCCATTGCAGTCATCGTGTAGAACATCGACATAAGAAGCGCTGCGCCATCCACCATTGCTGTATCGACGACTTGTCCTTTGCCTGAACGTGTTGCCTCAAGAATCGCACAAACAATACCTAACGCTAGCACCATGCCGCCGCCACCAAAATCACCGACGAGGTTCAAAGGCGGGACCGGTTTGCCATCTTTCGGACCGATCGCGCTTAGCGCGCCAGATAAGGCTATGTAATTGATATCGTGGCCTGCTGCGTTAGCCATTGGACCTTCTTGACCCCAACCGGTCATGCGTCCGTAGACAATCTTTTCATTACGAGCCATACAATCTTCCGGCCCCAAACCGAGCCTTTCTGTTACACCAGGTCGAAACCCTTCGAAAATCGCATCCGCTGATTCACAAAGTTTGAGTATCGTCTCGCGCCCCTGCTCGCTCTTAAGATTCACAGCAATGGATTTACGGCCTCGCGTCAGTACATCTTGACCCCGTAGAACGGCACCTGCACGATCAACTCTAATGACTTCCGCACCCATATCCGACAACAACATGCCGCAAAAAGGTCCTGGTCCGATTCCGGCTAATTCAATGATCTTAATTCCCGACAGTGGTCCCACGCGCTTTCTCCTAATAATTTATTTTGATTTTTACAGATAACTAATGAATGTGTTTCATCCATATCATCTTATTTAGTCATATTCAGTAATGACGAGCAACTCGCTGCTCAGAATCATATACCTTTGCATCATTGAACGGTGATCGATGCTCGCAAACAAAATATTGTGAAGACCTCTTATCAAGCGTCCCTATTGAAATCAAATTCTGTGTGGATATGATTCGTGCTTCAAATCAATCAGCCGTACAATAGGCAGCTTATTGCCTAATCTTCGATGACTCTTTAATGGAGCCCTCAGCGGATTTAGAGCCCTCAGCGGGTTTAGAGCCCTCAGCGGATTTTTATATACAGCTGTATCAGCTGCCAAAGGAATAACATGCCAACAGATATCGAACCTGAACTACTCGAGCACATTGAATTGGAGCCCGAGGTGCCCGCCACTGCAACTGTCATCTGGCTTCACGGCTTAGGTGCCGACGGGCATGATTTTGAACCCATCGTGCCTGAACTGGGTCTTGATTTACCGATTCGCTACATTTTTCCACATGCACCCATACGCCAAGTAAGTATCAATGACGGGGCTGAAATGCGTGCTTGGTACGACTTTGTACCCCATGCGGAAACAGGCGGTAGTGACGACATCGACTTATCTACGGCTCAGATCACTGCTTTTATTGATCGAGAAATCGAAAGGGGAATCGATAGCCAAAGAATCCTACTGGCGGGATTTTCCCAAGGTGGCGTTATCGCCCTGCACACTGCTTTACGTTTTCCCAAGAGACTCGCCGGGGTATTGGCATTGTCAACGTATCTGCATGACTACACCGGCACGGAAGCGGAGCGGACAGACGCAAACCTCGCTATGCCGATCATGATGGCACACGGTACGACGGACCCCATGATACCCATCATGCGCGCAGCAACGTCCCGCGAAAACCTCATTCGACTAGGTTACGATGTGAGATGGTTCGACTATCCAATGGGTCATCAGGTGTGCATGGAAGAGATTGAAGAAATAGCCCGCTACTTTACGGAGATGTTTTGAGTAACCCATTAAAAATTAAAACATCAAGTGCTTGGGTTGAATCAGTCATCAGTGATTTCGATAGATTTCTAAACGACCATGCCGCAAACGAGAAAAAGGCATCATCAATGGCTATGTCGATGGTGGCTCACTATCCTGACAGAATTGAGCTGTTGGAGAATATGGTCGATCTTGCACTTGAGGAACTCAACCACTACCGGCAGGTATTAAGAATCATGCTTGAACGCGGCATAACACCCCTGCCAGATGAAAAAGATATGTACGTTAATCAATTAGTAAAGCAAATCAGAAAAGGTTCTGATCACTACTTTATCGATCGCCTCTTGTCAGCTGCTGTTATTGAAGCGCGGGGCGCTGAACGTTTCACTTTGCTCGGTCAACATCTGCAAGAGCCGGCATTGGCGAGCTTTTACAAGTCCCTTGCAAAATCAGAGAGTAATCATTTCGAATTATTTCTCAATCTGGCCAAACAGTATTTTCCCACTACCGAAGTTGAAACGCGATTCGAGGACTGGCTCGTATATGAAGCCACCGCGATAGCAAACTGCCCTATTCATCCGAAACTTCACTAACCAAAATGCACGCCACAGCCTTGAGCTAAAATCAACAGCGCTGAGCAATTAGAGACAAATGTGCGCAATAAAATACATCAAAAAAAAACGACCATCATCGAGAAGTATCTCGCACACTATGCCGAGACTTTAACGCCACCCGATACATTCTTTAACAAACAGTACGACTACGTTCTCGTTATTCCAGCCTATCGTGAAAAATGGTTGTCTCTGACCGACGTTTGGCGATCAATTTCCGCGTCAAGTGTACTCGTCATTGTCGTTATCAACTCACCGGTGGCTTCAGATGAAGCCACTATCGAACTAAAGCGCGACGCTATTAATGAAGCAACAACGGTGTCAAATTTTAAGAACTGTGATTACCTAAGCTTTTCCAGACAGCCGGATCTACTTATCGTTGATCGATGTAATGAGCCAATCAAGGAGAAATACGGTGTTGGATTAGCAAGGAAAATAGGTTCTGACTTGGCGCTAAGACTGATTGCCTCAAGCACGATAAAGGTTCCATGGATTTTCTCCACCGATGCTGACGCACACTTGCCTGTCGACTACTTTACCAAGCCAAAGCTCGCGGACGCAGAATCAGCGATCATTTATCCGTTTAGCCACAAACCCACAGAGGGGCACACTGAGTCCTGCCATATTTACGAAACGACACTACTATACTACGTCGCAGGTTTACAGTTTGCTCGGTCTGGCTATGCACACAGTTCCATCGGCAGCACCATAAGTATTAATGCCACCGACTATGCGAAGGTGAGAGGTTATCCAAAAAGAAGTGCCGGTGAAGATTTTTACCTTCTTAACAAGCTCGCAAAAATCGGCCCCTTTAACACCCGCTCGCTACCATCGATAGAACTCTCTGGGCGCCTTTCGACTCGCGTACCTTTCGGCACGGGACAAGGTATAGCTGCAGTAGAAGCACACCACAACCCACTTGCCGAACATCTCTTTTACCACCCGGAAGTTTTTAACCATTTACGCGTGTTTTTGATGGAGCTGCGTTTTTACCAAGCGGCTACTCATCTGACCGGTTACTTTTCATCAACCCTAACCGAACAATGGTGCGAAATATCGGGTTTCAATAGGGAGCTTCTGAAACATCAATCTCAATCGGAAAAGGTCTTCAATAAATTTGTGTTCGATTGGTTTGATGGCTTCAGGACATTGAAATATATACACTATCTGAGGGATGAAAAGTTTCATTCAGTTCCCTTGCGCAGATGTTTCGATGACACCGTTTTACCTAAATCATTGGCGGATAAGCCTCTTAAAGATGTCATCTACTTTCTGCAGGAACAGGTATTCGACAAGTCTATCCAGGATTCATACTCTTGAAGTAATGATCACGTGATCATCTAGGTATTAGCTAGGTATTATCTAAACCACAGTCGACTCGGAAAAACATGCGGATTAAACAATGATTACACCTTTCACAATTGAAACTTCCGACGCCTTGTTGGAAGACCTTCGCTATAGACTCGCGCATACACGCTTCCCCGATGAAGTGGGTACGAACTGGCAATATGGCACCGATCTCGGCTACCTAAAATCACTCTGTGACTATTGGCAACATGACTTTGACTGGCGTACGCAGGAAGCCAAACTCAATGCATTGCCTCAGTTCAAGACGCGCATAGAAGGCCGGCAAGTACATTTTGTCCACCAACGATCCGAGCGAGAAGACGCCATACCTCTGCTAATGACGCACGGTTGGCCCGGATCAATCGCCGAATTCACAACAATCATTCCGATGTTGACATCACCAGAGAAATTTGGCGCCAGCCAAGCGGATGCTTTTCATGTGATCTGCCCGTCCATTCCGGGCTATGGATTTTCCGATGCACCAGCGGAACAGGGTTTTGATCAAAAACGTGTTGCCGAAGGTCACATAGAACTCATGACACAATTGGGATACGAAAAATATGTTGTCCAAGGTGGCGACTGGGGCTCCGCCATCAGCAGTTGGACGGCACTACTCGATCCTGAGCGTGTCATGGCATTGCATCTCACATTGGTCTTCGCGAACTATCCTAAACATTGGCAAGACCCTTTTGCCGGTGTAACTGATCTAGAAAAACGAACCCTCGAACAATGTCGCATGCGTATGGCAGAGGGTACCGGCTATCAAGCTATTCAAGGCTCCAAACCGCAAACCTTGGGTTATGGACTTAATGACTCACCCGCTGGATTGGCTGCCTGGATAACAGAAAAGTTTCATGGCTGGACTGACTGCAATGGCGAGCTTGACTCCGTTGTTGGTAAGGATGAGCTGCTGACAAACATCATGCTCTACTGGATTACCGGCACAATTACCTCTTCGACGCGTTTGTACTTTGAATCGAATCATGTGGATAACAATTTGTTTGAACATGGTAGAATTGAAACCCCGACGGGCTGCACGATGTTCCCCGCAGAACTCTATCAACCGCCGAAGGTATGGGCGCAAAAGCTCTACAATATACAACATTGGACACATCAGCCAAAAGGCGGGCACTTTGCGGCTTTGGAACAACCTGCTTTGTTAGCGGAAGACTTAAGAGTCTTTTTTAGACATTTCAGATGATGCAAACAAACAGACTTTAATTGAACAAATAAATAGAAGACCAAATGTACAAGATATTCATTGATGGACACACCGGTACGACCGGACTGCAGATTCAGGATAGGCTGGCAATGCGAGATGATCTCGAACTGCTGCAGATCGATGATTCCTTGCGAAAGGACACCTCCGCCAAACTCGACCTCATCAACTCAGCAGATATTGTTGTACTTTGTCTTCCCGACGACGCTGCGAGACAGACAGTCGCTTTGGCGCACAACACAAAAGCACGAATCCTCGACGCGAGTACCGCCTTTCGTATTGACCCCGATTGGGCGTATGGATTACCAGAACTAAAACCGGGTCAGCGATCTGCAATCACCGCTGCGAAGTATGTTTCGAACCCCGGTTGTTACCCAACAGGATTTCTACTCGCCATTGCGCCACTGTGTAGCAACAATATCCTCAAGTCCGACTCACAGTTGTCCATAAGCGCGGTATCCGGATATTCCGGTGGCGGCCACGGGATGATGGAGAGATATGAGCAGCGTGCCAGTGATGCACCATCCGCCTTATGGTATAGCCGACCTTATGCACTCAAATTTGGCCATAAGCATTTACCCGAGATGCAACACTACGCTGGGCTGAAAGCATTACCGTTGTTTATGCCTTCGGTTGGTCACTTCCCCCAGGGCATGCTCGTCAGCACGCCACTAGCAAAATCATTTTTCGAACGACCTGTCGGAGTCGATGAAATCTACGAATTGCTCAGCGAATACTATACTGACGAGCCCTGCATCACGGTGCATACGCCTAATTCAGAGGACGCCTTGGATCAAGGCTTTCTTGACCCGCAGGACAATAACGACACCAACAAACTCGACATACACCTGTTTGGAAATGAGCAACAAATGATCCTCGTTTCTCAATTAGACAACCTTGGCAAAGGTGCTGCAGGTGCCGCCGTACAGAACCTAAATCTGATGCTGGGCATCGACGAGCTAACAGGCCTCAAGCTCTAGGAATACAACATGAAACTTGAACAACTCTCCATTACACAACTCGAAGAACGCCAACTGCAACTCGAAAAGCAATATGATGCTTACAAATCTGCGGGGCTCTCGCTTGATTTGACGCGGGGCAAACCGGGTGCTGAGCAGCTTGACCTTTCAAATAGCCTCGACGGTATATTACAAGGCTTCTATCTACTCCAAGATGGTACAGATGTTAGGAACTATGGTGGACTGACTGGCATTGCGGAAGCACGCGAATTGGGCGGTCTATTTATGGATTTGCCTGCCAAAGAAGTAATGGTCGGTGGCAACAGCAGTTTAACGCTGATGTACAACTACATACACTTCATGATGGAATCCGTTTGGTTGAAAGAATCCAAGTCTAATAATGAAACCATCAAGTTTCTCTGCCCCGTACCTGGCTACGATCGCCATTTTACGATTTGTGATGCCTTTAACATTGAAATGATCCCAGTCAACATGCTGGACGATGGTCCCGACATGGACCACATTGAAAAGCTCCTAGCACAGGATGCTTCGATCAAAGGTATCTGGTGTGTACCTAAATATTCCAATCCAACGGGCACGACTTATAGCGCAGAGGTAGTCGAGCGATTTGCAAAATTACCGACCATCGCCGGCGATTACTTCAAAATTATGTGGGACAACGCCTATGCTGTGCACCACCTAAATGATCAGCCTGATCAGCTTTCGAACTTAATGGATGCAGCGCGCGAAGCCGACACGGCTGAAAGCGTCATCATGTTTGCGTCAACCTCAAAAGTCACCTTTGCGGGCTCTGGCATCTCCTTTATTGGCTTGTCCGAAGACAACCTGAAAGCCTTTGAGAAATTTCTGTCTGCCTCTGCAATCGGTCCGGACAAGGTCAATCAGTTACGGCATGTACGTTTCCTTGTCGACGCGGATGGTATTCAAGCTCATATGCGCAAGCATAAAGATATCATCGGACCCAGATTCGACATGGTAGACAATGTGCTTAATCAGCACTTGGGCAATAGAGGTATCGCCGATTGGACTAAACCAATGGGCGGTTATTTCGTCTCCCTTAATACCCTACCTGGGCTTGCTAGCACGGTGATAAAAATGGCGGGTGATGTTGGCGTAAAACTTACGCCGGCTGGCGCAACATTCCCCAACGGCGATGACCCCCGCAACCAGAACATAAGGATTGCGCCCACATTCCCGTCAATGGAAGCACTAAGGCAGGCGTTGGAAGTATTTGTGGTTTGTCTAGAACTCGCATCTATTCAGCAGCTACTCAAGCGTTGAATCAAGCAGAATCACTTGACACGTGTTACAGTGGGCCATGAGAGCAATTAATCAATGAAGTTTTTAAAACGTATATTCTCCCCAAGCCAACCTGAAGACGACAAATCTCAGCCCGCTCAGAACGACGGCGGTACGAGTAATAAGAGTCGCAACTCTTCTGGACCTGGTAACAAAGATAGCAAAGCCACTAAAACTGCTAATGCTACTGCGGCCATTGAAAAGCAACCTAAGCAGCGACCCAAGAAGTCTGAGCCGGTGCCTGCGGACTTTGCGGAGCTGAAACTACCTACTGAATTAAACGATGCCATTATCGACCTTGGCTTCCAAAACTGTACGCCGGTGCAAAAGGAAGTGTTACCCCACTCCCTTGATGGCGAAGATATCATTGCCCAGGCACAAACAGGCACAGGTAAAACCGCGGCGTTTCTTATTTCCGTCATTACCTACCACTTAGAAAATCCAGAGTTCGAAAAGCGGACCAAGGGTAAACCCTTTGCATTGGTCATCGCGCCAACTCGTGAACTGGTGATGCAGATCACAAAAGATGCAGAACTGCTTTCTGCCTACACCGACCTAAAAGTTATGGCGGTGATGGGTGGCATGGACTACGAGAAACAAAAGGCCCAACTACAAAAACCGATAGATTTAATCATTGCCACACCTGGCCGATTGATTGATTTCATTCGCTCCAATATCGTCAATTTATCTGCTGTTGAGACACTCGTCATTGATGAAGCGGACAGAATGCTTAGCATGGGCTTTATTCCAGATGTGAAATCCATTATCGCTCGGACACCACGGAAGGAAAACAGACAGACACAGCTATTCAGCGCAACCTTTAGTGAAGATATAAAACGACTTGCGTCAAGTTGGACGATTGATCCAGTAAAAATCGAAATAGAACCTGATAAGGTCGCTATCGATAGCGTCACGCAATTGGTCTATCTCACCAGTGAAGAATCAAAGTTCAACGTTTTGTACAATATTATTATGGGCGATGACGTGAAACGCGTTATTGTTTTCGTCAATCGCCGCGACCAAACTCGAGACATCGAGAACAAACTCTATCGGCAAGGTATTGAATGCGGTTTGTTAACCGGCGAAGTGCCACAGAAGAAACGAATTAAGACACTCGAGCAGTTTCGCGAAGGTGAGATTAAAGTTTTGGTTGCAACGGATGTCGCAGGACGCGGTATTCACGTCGATGACGTCTCTCATGTCATCAACTACAACCTCCCTGAAGACGCTGAAGACTACGTGCACCGTATCGGTAGAACAGGTCGCGCAGGTGCAAAGGGCACATCCGTTAGCCTAGCCTGTGAGAACGATTCATTTATGTTGCCAAATATTCAAGAATTACTTGGTGATGCATTTGTTTGCGAGCAGCCGCCAGAGGAACTCCTTGCGCCGATGCCAGCACCGCAGAGACGCGGCAGACCCAAACAAGAACAGGCACCTAGAAGACCCCGTGGCAGATAAACCCTTTCCTCTACTAACCTCAGGCGAAATCCAGGCGATGCCTGAGGTCGCCAACATCCATCAATTTAATGCAAAAGCCGTTCGACACACACGCTCTATTGGTGACTACCTCGGCTTAGAGCATGTTGGTCTTCATATCGTTAGACTTGAGTCGGGTGACGAATCGACTCAATTTCACTTCCATCATTGTGACGAGGAATTTCTCTACATAATGTCAGGTAAAGGTATTGCCGACATTGGCGAGCAGCGATGTGAAGTCAATGCGGGAGACGTCATGGCATTCGCACAGCATTCCCTGCCCCATAGCTTAAGCAACCCTTTCGATGAAGACCTCGTCTATCTGATGGGTGGAACTCGAAGCGAAATAGACATTTGCGAGTACCCACGCATCAATAGAAAAATGTACCGCGTACATGGCAAAAAATCCTACGTAGACATGCAGCATTTGCACGACCTGAAGCCGCCAGAAAAATAACCCCCCCCGGTTCGCCTATAAATCAAACCCTGTAGTTGAACTGGTTGGAACGAGTTGAACCGGTTCAACTCACTAAACTTCTAAAAACCGTGCAATACCAGCAACACTGGCAACCACACCTTAGGATGCTTCAACCACCCGTAATACCGTGCATGTCTAGTCACACTAATCCCTTCAATACCTCTTCGTGTATTTGATTCCGGCGGCAGCATGACGCAAGATCAAGGTCTTATCTGGGTAACTACAAACAACCGTTGGCTTACTCCCTAAAATTCGAAGGATGGAACTTTTAAACAATGAATAGTATCGAAATAGACGAGCCTGTAAACGTACTAGGCACCGAGCTCGCGCCTTGTAGCATGGCACCAATCACTGGTTTCTTCCGAGACGGATGTTGTAACACCTGCGCTGAAGACGTTGGATCCCACACGATCTGTGTCGAAGTCAGCGACACTTTCCTTGAATATTCTCGTTTTGCAGGTAACGATCTATCGACACCCCACTTAGAATTTGGCTTCGTCGGCCTCAAGGCGGACGATCGATGGTGCCTGTGCGCCGGCCGATGGCTTGAAGCTCACGAAAAAGGTATGGCACCGAGGGTCTTTCTAAACAACACGCACATCAAAGCCCTTGATATCGTGCCTCTTGAACTACTAAAGCAATACGCCGTTACTGTTAGCTAATAGGCCAGTCCCCATTTTTGGACTGCGGTTCTATATTCGAACGACTGACATTGAAATGAGAGAAAATATGCGACTCGAAAACAAAAAAGTACTCGTCACCCAATGTGATGACTATATGGGCCCCGCTATTTGTGAATTATTTGCCGCTGAAGGTGCCGCAGTTATAGCGATACCCGGCACCGTACCAAACGGTGACGACTTTGAGAAATACGTCAGCAAGATCGACGACATCGATATCCTGATTGCTAACCTAGCCCATGACCCCTGCAACATGCCGGTAGGTGGGATTAAAAGCGAAGATTGGCTGGGCATGTTCGACGTCATGGTACATCCCCTCATGTTGCTTGTTAGACATTTCGCGCCCAAAATGGCTGCTCGTGGCCACGGTAAGGTTGTCGCGATCACCAGTGCCGCACCACTACGAGGCATGCCTGGATCAACAGCATATTGCGCCGCTCGCGGCGCCCAAAACTCATTTATTAAAGCTGCTGGTCTCGAATTTGCACCCGCGAATGTTCAAATCAACGCAGTCGCACAAAACTATGTAAGCAACCCCGTTTACTTTCCACCTGAACTCGTCGCATCCGAGCGTTTTCAAAAACATCTACAACGCAATGTGCCAATACAGCGTGTCGCGCGTTCCGAAGAATCCGCAGAGCTGGCTCTGTTCCTTGCATCGGACAAAAGTGATTTTATCGTCGGACAGGCAATACCCTTCTCCGGCGGTTGGGCGACGAATGTTTGATCCAATAGAAACTAGCATTGAAAAAATGAGCGCCTGATAATGAACCAGAGCATTCATGTTTGGCATTTGGAAATAACCGACGCTCAGCGCCCCGAAATTGTCGAATGCGATACCGATGTTTACGCCCTTAGGCTTGTAGACACACCTCTGCCAGAGTTCAGCCGCTTCCTCTATGTCGCCGTTGGCGCCTCTTGCCTTTGGTATATGCGATTGCCATGGAGCTACGACCAATGGCGCACGGCGTTAAACAACGTAAATATTCAGACTTGGGTTGCCTATCGAAAAGGGACACCTATTAGCTACTTTGAGCTTGAAAAGCAGCCCAAGGGTACAACCGAGATTTGTTACTTCGGCCTGTTACCGGAATTTATTGGCCAAGGATTTGGCAAAAAGCTACTCGCAGATGCTATCGCCAAAGCTTGGTCACTCGGCGGAAATCGCGTCTGGTTACATACCTGTAGTCTCGACCATCCGAGCGCACTGCAAAATTATCTATCCAGGGGCTTCACCATTTTCAATCAAGAAGACCTTACAGACGACGTTCCCGATAAACCCATTCAGCCTTGGCCGAATGCAAATCGGCGCTAATTTTGTACTAGCCTCGATGACTTAAATCACTTAATTTACGCCCACTGTCTAAAAATTATTTCAACACAAGACCGAGAAAATATATGAGCCAACTAGAAGCTACCCTCTATGACGTCAAAGATGGCGCTGCCTGGATCACGCTTAATCGACCTGAAAATCGAAATGCACTATCTGCGGCGCTGGTAAACGAACTTTATCATCATCTATTGGAGGCTAACAAAGACCCTGCGGTCCGATCAATTGTTATCACCGGCAATGGCACTGCTTTCTGCGCCGGCGCTGATCTCAAAAGCCCTCCGGGCGCGAGCATCGATGGCGGCGGTGAAGCCGTTCCTTATCCAGATGTATTAAAGCAAATCGTCAATAGCGAAAAACCCGTTATCGCAGCTGTGAACGGTGCTGCATTCGCCGGCGGTTTAGGCTTGGTCGGAGCCGCCGATATTGTTATAACAGTACAAGATGTTCAATTTAGTTTTTCTGAAGTACGCATCGGCGTTATTCCCGCTGTCATCTCAGTCGTATGCCTGCCCAAGTTGGGAACACATCATGGCATGAAATTGTTTCTGACCGGCGAACGCTTCACTGGGCAACAAGCTGTTGATTTCGGTCTAGCACATCGGGCTGTTCCAGCAGCGCAGCTTATCGAAGCTGTTCAGGAAGAAATCGATATGATCAATTTGGGCGGTCCTAACGCCATCATCGAATGCAAAAAGCTAGTCCGCCAGGTACCCGGACTTTCTATGCAAGAAGGCTTTGATCTAACGGGAAGCTGGAGCGTAAAGATGTTCAAGTCAAAAGAAGGCGAAGAAGGCATGGCATCCTTCAGAGAAAAGCGAAAGCCTTCTTGGGTGAGCTAATAGCGCCATGCGAATTCAATATGACCTACGACTTTACGTTGCTGTGGCAATGATGGGACGCACACTCAATCCGTACAAAAGGTTGCCCTATGAGTGAGCCACTATTGTGTTGGAACTGCGGGACTTCCCTTGAAGACGTCCCACAACCTATCAGCCGCCATGCCAATTGTTCGAATTGTTTTGAAGTGCTTCACTGCTGTCGATTGTGTCGCCACTACGCACCGGGACGACCGGATGACTGCGACAATGATAGAGCGGAAGCCCCGACGAACAAAGAAACGGCGAACTTCTGCGAATATTTCAAGCCTTGCGCAACGGCGTTTAAATCAAAAAACCGGGCACCCCAATCACTCGCAACTGAAAAATTTGATGCTTTATTTCATGACGACATGGACGATGTTGTAGCGGAAGATAAAAACCCGGACACCACTGATCAGAATAGATCAACAAACCCCTTCGATGACCTATTTAACGATTAGCGCGTCTTGATGATTAGCGCGTTCTGACAAACCGTTCTTTTTGACAACTAGTAGGCTTGACTCGGCAACCACGTGGCTATGTCTGACCAGACAAAAATCATAACCAATCCCAACAGTTGCAACAAGATAAAAGGAATAACACCCTTATAGATCGTCGTGACGGGAATCGAATCGGGCGCGACGCCCTTTAAGTAAAAAATGGCAAAGCCAACGGGCGGTGTCAAAAAGGATGTTTGAAGACACACTGCAAACAGTACCGTAAACCACACCAAATCAAATCCAAGATGGATCACAACGGGACTTACCAGAGGTAATATTATCAATGTGATTTCGATCCAATCGAGAAAGAAACCAATTAAAAATGTGAAAAAGAGTATCGCAATAATAATACCTGTCGGACCAAAAGGCAGACCTCTAAGCAAGCCTTCAATCAGTTCATCACCACCGAGTCCGCGTAGTACAAGAGAGTAAGCCGTGGCACCAAGAAAGATCGCAAATATATAGGCCGTGGTGCGTGTCGTCTCCTGCAGAACACTCGTTAGCACAGAGTAATCCAAACGTTTATTCCACAGGGCAAGTAACAGTGCACCAAACGCACCAACCCCTGCCGCCTCTGTCGGCGTTGCGATACCAAAGAAAATCGAGCCCAGAACAGCAACAATTAATCCCGCTGGCGCCATAACCGACAAGAGCACATCCCACACCAACTTAAGGGTGATTGGCTCTTGTTCCTCAGGAACCGGTGCAGCCTCAGGATTCAAATAGGCATAAACTAAAATAAAGACGACGAACAACCCACCAAGCAATAACCCAGGGAACAACGCACCTAAAAACAGGTCACCGACAGGAATCGCTAAGCGATCCGCCATGAGCACCAACATAATACTTGGCGGCACGAGTATGCCGAGGGTGCCAACCGCACAAACCGTGCCTGTTGCTAACTCGGGTTCATATCCTCGATCGAGCATCTGAGGCAGACCTAATAGAGCTAACAAAACAACCGAGGCGCCGATAATGCCCGTTGTCGCGGAAAGCAATATACCGATGACCGCAACAGTGACCGCCATGCCCCCCTTCACATTGCCAAACAGTTTGACCAGGTTCTCCATCAATCGTTGTGCGACGCCTGAACGGTCGAGCATCAAGCCCATAAAAATGAACATCGGTAACGCAACTAGCACCCAATTGTTCATCACATCCCAAATGCGATCGACAACCAGAAAGCTATAATCCCAGTCCATTTCAACAGGTAAAGAAAAATCAACCTTTAGAACGATACCGATGGCGGTGAATAGCACAGCGAGACCACCCAACACCCAGGCGACAGGGAAACCTGAAAAAATTAGAAGAATAAAACTCGCGAACATCAACAGCGAAAGAATGTCACCAACCGGCATCAGGATTTCGCTCCTTGGCTAGATGTTGTCATCTTAAGCGAAGGGGGCTGGTCGTTGTGGCTAGGGCCATCAACAGGCCATCCAAACAGATAGAGCCAAACCCGAGTGAGTCTCGCCAGGGAGACGACAAGTAGCAACGTAAAACCCATGAATAGCATGCCCTTTATTATCCAGCGAAAAGGCAAACCGCCGGGTGCTTCGGATATTTCACGCAGGCGAAATGAGTATTCAACAAATGGTATACAAGCAAACAAAACAAGTAGCACAAACGGTATCAAGAGCAATATAAGCCCATAAAACTCGACCCAAACTTTGGTGACTTCAGATAACTTTTCCCGCACGACATCGACTCGAATGTGCGAGTCTGAGACGACGGCATAGGAAAGCCCCATTAAAAAACCAACCGCGTAGAGGTGCCACTGCAGCTCTTCAAGTTCAATACTTCCCATTTCAAAGAGGTATCGCATGGTCACGTTCGTTACGATGACGGTCAGTAAAACCAACCAGATCCAGGAAAGAGCATTGCCCAATCGAGTAATAGACCGATCTACCCACAAGGAAAAACGGGAATGAGGTAACTGCATTAATTAAAAATCCCTTGGCAGATAGGCGTTACGCTTCCAATGCTGGTAAGTCGCTTGGAATGCTTTCTGAGATGCCCAAATACGCGCGAAGTCGGGGTCAGCATCAGCCTCTTCCTGTAATACTCGCTGGGTTACTATTTCAAGTTCTTTCAATATTTCGTTGGAGAACTTAGCGGTTGTAACGCCCTTGTCCGCAAAGCCCTGCATAACGCTACCTTGCAAGGCTTCGGCTCGTGACAGATTACGTATGACGCCGGCTGTACAAGCCATTTCTATCATTACTTGATCAGCCGTTGGTAATGCCTGCCAGGTATCAAGGTTCACAACCAAATGAGCCGCAGTGAAGGTTTGATGCCAGCCAGGAAAATAATTGAATTTAGCCACGCGGTCAAAACCCAGCATTTCATCAACCACTGGCAGTGAGAACTCTGTCGCATCAATTGCGCCTTTCTCCAAAGCCTGAAATATTTCACCACCCGGTATCATTGTCACCGAGGCGCCGAGTTCCTGTAGAACACGACCACCGAGCCCTGCAAACCTGATTTTCAACCCATCAAAATCGTCAAGCGTCTCTATTGGCTGTCGAAACCAACCGGCTGTTTCCGGGCCGATCACGCCACAAAGTATCGGATGTACATTATGTTGCTTGTAAATTTCTTGGGTCAGCGCTTGACCTTCGTCTTCGTAATACCAAGCGGTAAACTCCCAGGGCTCCATACCAAAAGGGACCGCGGACAATAAGGGCGTCGCTGGAATCTTGCCTTGATCGTACCCAAGCCAGGTATATCCAGCATCGATCTTCTTTGATTTCACGCCTTCAGTAATACTAAACGCAGGGATCAGCATGCCCGGCTCGAAAACATTAAACGCAACACGCCCGTTAGTTGCCTGCTTGAGCGTATCGGTAACGTACAAGATATTATCGCCTAACGCTGGCAGATTCGTCCCGAAGGCAACAGGCACTCGCCAGGTAATAGGTTTAGCTGACCCAACTGTTCCTGGTAATCCAACCGCGGCCGCTTTTGCCGCTTCACTCTCAGACCGCGACGCCAATGCACCGAGAACGCCAATACTAAAAGCCACCACAACGGCAAACAATGCTGTTCGATTATTCCATGGGTTTTTTACCGGCATATAAACCTCTTATTCTTCTTACAGCACCCATAAGTGATGCTATGTCACAGGGTACTGCGGCCGCACTGTCTTATTAAACAGCCGCACTGAACTTTTTTAATAACTTTTTTAACGTTGTTACCGCACTATACGCAGATCCGCTCTTAGCATCGCCTTGAATTATCCACCGCATCTTCACTTTGAAGATCCAGCACATGATAACGTCTCCAACTAGCTTGCTACCAGTACCTGTATCGTCGTTAATGACCTGTATACTATCAGCCTGTCAAGGGTCCCTGACCAACGCTAAGCAACTCAATGAAACAATTTATCGAGCAACTTGTCGAACAACTTGTCGAACAACTTGTCGAACAATTTGTAGAACAACTTAGTGAACCACTTAATAAACACTGGGATTAAAAGGTATCAACAAATATCGTGACAAATGAACAAACACCCGCATGGTTTAGACAATATGTCTCTCAACCCAGAACATCTCACTTTCTGCGCTCGCAGGGAAACCTCGTCCATTACCAAATGTGGAATGCTGAGGACAAGAACAAGCCCGCATTACTCTTTGTACATGGACATGCCGCACAGAGTCATTGGTGGGACTTTATCGCGCCTGCCTTTACAAAGGATTTCAGGGTGGCCGCGATGGATCTTGCAGGTCATGGCGACAGTGATCACCAAGATGAATATACAGTGCTTGGCATCGCGAACTGCATAAGCGCTGTTGCTGATCAGCTAGGCACACAGACGACGATTGTCGGCCACAGCTTCGGTGGAACCATGAGTAGAATTGCGGCCTTCACCCAAGGGGCTGATCTAAAAGGTCTGGTTTTAGTCGATTCGCTGATAAGTGACTCCAAGGGCGCGCGTCGCAGTCACCCTCAGGCAAAGTCTAAACAGCATCATTACGCATCTATTGAAGCCGCAATGAAACGCTTTCGACTCAAGCCACCTCAGCCTAAACCCCCTGCTTATTTGTTTGATTACATCTCACGACATTCATTCAAAGCGATACAAGGAAGCTTCAGCTTTAAGCTGGACCATCATTTATTCTCAAAAATGGTTGAAGATATTGATTCAGATACAGACATATCACTGCCTGACGCAGCGACAATGGTAAAGAAAATCAGTTGTCCTGTTTTTCAAATCTATGGGACACAGAGCCGATTCTTTCCTCCAGAGAGTATTGCCTCACTCGAATCCTGGTTAGGGCCCGATCATATCTTTCGAATCGATGCTGCCCATCATCATCTTTTTCTCGACAGGCCAGTGGAATTTACCCAGATGCTTGGCCATGTACTTTCAAAACTACTTAAGTAAGTGCTTGAGTAAACACTTGGGGAAGCACTTGAGAAAGCACTTCAGAAAGCACTTGAGAAAGCACTTTGAAAAGTTCACTGAAGGCGAACACCGCTTTTAAATCGCGCAGACACTCAATTCGGTTGAGACGATGACCGTTTTCTTATGACTAAAAAGGACGATCACCATCGATGGTAATACGCTGCATCCTGCGATGTGCAGGCCAGTAATCGTTGACAGGTTTGTGTTGCGTGATGCGGTTATCCCACATTGCGATCGAGTCAGGTTGCCATTGAAAACGGCAGGTGTACTCCGGTGTCACGACATGATTGAAAAGCAAAGCTAACAGGCTGTCGCTCTCTTTCTTGCTTAGCTCTTTGATTGATAGGGTAAAAAGAGAATTGACGAACAAGCCCTTCTTACCTGACAAAGGATGTGTTCTGACCACAGGATGCTCGACCGGCGGGTTATCTATCACCATTTGTGCCAAACGATCCCTACCACCCGGCTCGTTAAGACTCTCTTGAAAGCCAAAGCTGAAATCATGGATCGCCGTCAGCCCACTGACGAAATCCTGCATAGCAGGTGATAGTCCTTCGAATGCGGCCGACATACTGGCGAACATTGTGTCGCCACCCTTCTCAGGAACAATCACGCCATGCAAAATTGATCCTAACGGCGGGCTGGCACGAAATGTCATATCCGTATGCCACATTTCTATCTTGGAGGGGTTCGCCTCGTCGTTTTCAAGAATGGTCAGCTGAGGAAAACCCTCAACATGTGGGTAGGCTTCATGCATTTGCGGTTCACCGAACATCGACGCAAGCTGCGCATGATCTTTCGGTTCAAGCGGTTGGTCTCTAAAAAAGAGCACCTCGTACTCGAGCAGTGCTTGATTCAGCTCATCGAAGACAGATGGGCTAATCGTTGAGGTAAGGTCGAGGTTTTCGACAACCGCGCCTAGTGCACCTGCATAGGGTTTAAGCTTCAGCATCGCTAAACTAGCTAGAAGCTTCTAGTTGTTCGAGCAACTTGACTGAACGCGCTTCAAGCTCAGCGATTAGCTCTTTGCTCTTGTGTACGGAAAGGGCAACAACCCTATTTTTCCCCAATGCGCGCAAGCCTTTTGCAATTGCTTCGGCATTCGCTTTGATGTCGTCTTGTTGACTCATGATCCACTCCATATTTATGACGCGCAATAATACTTCATTTCGCCGCTTGCTTCATTAGCGAATATTGCAGCGTTGAAGCAAAAATATCGAGAATAACTAACGTCTGCTAAGTAATTGCGGGTTTATCCCTATCAATATTATTGCGATTTTTGATTCCAGCAATCGTTTTTTCATAGCTGATGTTAGAATAGGCAAAAAATGATACAGATTATGCAAAAGTTCATCCGTCAAGCAATCAGCCTCGTGTCTGCCCTGTGGGTTGTCGCGAACTTGTCATTCTGGTTGATGCCACTGCTGACCGTTTCATTAGTAAAGATTCTATTGCCAATTCCTTTGGTGACCAAGTTTTGCCAGCGAGTTTTAGAGTTTATCTATCGTTCCGCGGTGTTGGTCGACAGTTTTTGGATGACGAGGGTCATTGGAATCCGCATTAATATCATCGGTCAATTGCCTGATCATCCTTCGCCAATCGTCGTTAGCAATCATCAGTCCTGGTTCGACATCCCCATCATTCAACATACGGTGACCAGCCAGGGTCCCATACTGAAATTTTTGATCAAACGACAATTGGTTTGGGTGCCCATTATTGGCTGGATCTGTTACGCATTGAATTTTCCTCGCTTGAATCGCGGTCAAGGCGACAACGCTAGGCAGAAAGATTTTGCTGCGATTAAATCAGCTTCAGATACCTTATCGACAGAACGGGGCGCGTTGCTCATTTTTGCAGAGGGCACACGCTTTACGGCAGCGAAACATCAGGCTCAAGCATCACCCTACCAGCATCTACTCAAACCAAAACCGGGTGGTCTCAAAATTGCGCTCGAGTCCGCGCCAGCTGATACGCCGGTGGTTGCATTAAGCGTTGTTTATCGCAACCAAGTTACCCATTTTTGGCGCTGCCTGCATGGTGCCTGTCCAACTATCGATGTTGTGATTAACAACTACACGGTTGCGGATGTTACAGATGCGCGCACGTGGCTTGAAGCCCGTTGGCGCGAGAAGGATCAACTTATAGGCCGTGACGGGCACAGAAATGGCGTGGGGTTCGCCGATTTGGATTAAGACCGCAGAACGCTAAGCCAAATGATGAAAGGCGCGTCAGGGGCTGCATGCTAGTCGTCTCTGGTTCTGTGTGTTTGTATGAATAAAATGATACTGAATATCCAAGTCACCAAAAACAACACCACTAAAACGAGCGAGTCGCTCGAACTATCAACGCCGCTCATTACCAATCCGATCTTAGACAAAATAAAGGATGAGTTGTAAGCAGCTGAAGCAATGTACAAAGCAAAAAAACTGTACAGAAAAGAAATAGTAATTGCCTGGAACTTGGTCATTTTCGCACTCACAAAATACGCGACAGTGACGTAGGCAAAAAGGATTGTCATAAAAATAGTCACATCGCTGACAAGTGCGCCTCGAGCAAGGTAGTAGGACTCCAACAGCTCGTATCGAGTTAACTCAGTGAGGTATTGCGCAATATCGAATTCCATATCAGAAGCCTCTCAACGTATTTCACTTTAGCAGCTATGTGTCATTTTGACGCCTAACAACTTTAGAAGATAGGAAGTATAAACCACATTTACTGAAGCGCGGTTATGTAGTGTTTTTGCTGATGATCATTTAGATTTAAGACACTAAATTTAAGACTCTGTGACGTGGCGACCTTTTTAGGGTCAATGACTGTCATGGGGCTGATATCTTGACTTGCAGTCTGCTGGGTTGATCGTTTAGAAGCATTAAAGGTCGGACTGGTTAATTCGTCCATGTCGTAGGGTTGACTTGCTGTAGTCGTTTTAACCGATGGTGGTTGTGCTTCGATAGCACCTAGAATTTTCTGAATTAGGTCTGGCCCAGTAATATCGAGCCGATCGCGGCCCGTTCAAACACTCTCGCGAGTCGCTTGTTGTTCTTCGGCGCAATGCGTTTTCTCATCTTCGCATTGGGCTGAAGGCGGCCCCGAGGCAAGACAACTTAAACGGGTCGTTTGTTATGCACCGCCTTCAAGTCCCGTCAAAGCCAAACCTTATTCGCCGGCCTTCAGCACTTCGTAGTGCAGGCCCTTGGCGGTGCGGTTTTGGAAGCCGGTCCAATGGGTGTGTTCGGGTTTTTGGGAGCCGTCGTCTTCCTTGGCCCAGACGCCGTCGTTGGCGTTCGGCGCAAGGTCGAGATAGGCGCTCATCGCCTTGTCGCCCTTGAGATGGTAGCCGAGCCAGGCGGTGACGAAGTGCTGCGAGATGTTGTTCATCCGCACCGAGTCCCAGACAGCGTCATTGTAATGTTCGGCCAGATTGAAGCCCAACTCCTCGTCGACCTTGTCGGCCTCCCTCGGTGCGGGCATCGGGGCACCGGCATTATGGTTGGCGTTGTCGAAGGTCAACAACGAACGATCAACGCTGACAGCACCCTGCCAGATAGCGCGCACGCCCTTTTCATAACCCGAGACATCGTCGATGGAGCCGGCGATGAACAGCGACGGAATCTTGACCTCCTTGAGCGTCTCGGCGTCCCAGAAGCCGCGCTCCATGCCCCAGGGGCCAAAGGCAATGATGGTCTTGATGCGCGAATCGGTCAGCGCGTTGTGGCTGTCGCTGCCGCTTAGATGCACGCCAAGCGTGCCATGCGGGCCGCCCCAGCTCAGATCAACAGCTGCCTTGGTGACGCCGCCGCCGGCCGTGATGATGGCGCCATAGCCGCCCATTGAAAAGCCCATGATGGCGGCGTTGCCGGTATCGGCGAGGCCATTCAAAAAGTTGCCATCCTTACCC